>Ga0307492_10000010_pt1 | contig 225507 bp, 209 predicted proteins | sample SI3LmetaG_FD_202365 | JGI IMG/M metagenome (GOLD analysis project Ga0307492, IMG submission 202365) | Sea-ice brine microbial communities from Beaufort Sea near Barrow, Alaska, United States - SI3L | ecosystem: Environmental > Aquatic > Marine > Coastal | place: USA: Alaska | collected... | reverse complement strand
GGTGTGGGGGGGGCCCCCCCCCCCGCCGGGCGGGGGGGGGTGGGGGGTGCGGGCGGCGCGGGGGGGGGGGGGTTTTTTCATCGGATGAGCAATTGCCCCTCACCCCGACCCTCTCCCCGCAAGCGGGGAGAGGGAGTTGCAGTCGAATCTGGAACGTAGTCCTTTCGAGCTATGGAACGGGCGCGATCGGCATCGCGTTGACCCTCTGGCCACAACCATTGGGCGCAGACGCTGGGCGCGCGCAGTCAGACGGTTGATGGAATCCTGCGCGTGATTCGGCGACGCGAAGCCGCAGATGAGCGAACAGCTGGAGGTTCTCGGTGAGATCCTCGCGCGATTGATCCGGGACAAGGAAAAGTTCGAGAAGCTTCTTGAGAATCCGATTGACGCTCATTCGGACGAGTCCGTCCGTCATGCGCTCGCCGGAACCGAGTTGCTGATCGCTGACGTGAATCGGCAAATTGAAAGACTGTCGGCGGATGACCTCAAAGCTCCGTCCGACAACGGACCGGAGAGCCAGCCGCCGGCCACCTGGTTCCGCATCGTCGAATAGTTGGGTGGTGCGGGCTTGCCTCGCGGCTTTGTGAACGGCCATCGTGGTGTTCATCGCTGCCCTGAATCGCGAATTTTGCGATGCGGCGCGTAACACGGACTAGAATGCCCCGTATGGTGTTTGTGACATCGTGAAACCGGGAACGCTCATGTCCAGCATCTCAGCCGACCATTCATCGGCAGCACCGGCCGCAAGCGCGGCCAAGGTCATCCAGCCCGCCTGGGTGCGGATCGTGCACTGGATCAACGCGGTGGCGATGGTCCTGATGATCATGTCCGGCTGGCAGATCTACAATGCTTCGCCGCTGTTCGGTTTCACCTTCTCGCGCTCGATTACGCTGGGCGGCTGGCTCGGCGGCGCGCTGCAATGGCATTTCGCGGCGATGTGGCTGCTGATGGTCAACGGCCTTGTCTATCTGACGCTGGGCCTGATCACCGGGCGCTTTCGCAAGAAGCTGCTGCCGATCACGGTCGATGGCGTTGTCGGCGACACCAAAGCCGCACTGACCGGCAAGCTCTCCCACGCTGATCTCACCACCTACAACTACGTGCAGAAGCTGCTGTATGCCGGCATCATCGTGGTCGGCATTCTGATTGTGCTGTCAGGATTGGCGATCTGGAAGCCGGTGCAACTGCAATGGCTGACCGCGTTGTTCGGCGGCTACGACGTGGCGCGTTATGTCCACTTCTTCTGCATGGCGGCGATCGTCGGATTCCTGGTGATCCATGTCGCGCTGGCGCTGCTGGTGCCGAAGAGCCTGCGCGCCATGATTATTGGTAAGTAGGCATGACCCCGAAAAGTGGGCACCGGTTTTCGGATCAGGTCATGCCCAATGGAGCAGAGCAATGGGCCGCATGCGCAAACTTCTGATCCCCGGCGTCGACAAGCAACTGCTGGTCAGGGACGCCACCAAGCTGATGCCCGACTTCACACGCCGCCGCTTCATCGCCGGCGGCGCCAGCCTCGGCGCGCTGACGCTGCTGACCGGCTGCGATGTCACCGACAGCTTCTCCGCTGAATCGATGCTGACGCAGATGTCGAAGTTCAACGACGCGGTGCAGGCGAAGCTGTTCAATCCCAACACGCTGGCGCCGACCTTCCCGGAAAGCGCGATTACGCGGCCGTTCCCGTTCAATGCGTACTACGCGCTCGCCGACGCGCCGACGATCGATGGCAAGGATTGGAAGCTCGAGGTGCGCGGCCTTGTCGAGAACAAGAAATCCTGGACGCTGGATGAGCTTTATCAATTGCCGCAGGAAAAGCAGATCACACGGCACATCTGCGTCGAAGGCTGGAGCGCGATCGGAAGCTGGACCGGTGTGCGGCTCAGTCACTTCCTGCAACTGATCGGCGCCGACACCAAAGCGAAGTACTGCTGGTTCCAGTGCGCGGATTCCGACGGCTACAATTCACCATTGGACATGGCGACTGCGCTGCATCCGCAGACCCAGATGACCTTCAAGTTCGACAATGAGATTCTGCCGCGCGCCTACGGCTACCCGATGAAAATCCGGGTGCCGACCAAGCTCGGGTTCAAGAACCCGAAATACGTGGTCTCGATGGAAGTCACCAACGACTACAAGGGCGGCTTCTGGGAAGATCAGGGCTACAACTCGTTCAGCGGAAGCTGATTGCCGCCGCGATAGTTGCCTAGAATCTCGCAAGATTGTCGCGCGTTCAGAACCGGCATCGCGCTTCTGTGATCGGGGAAACGCTTTCGGGCCTCGTTGTCTACCTACTAGAAGGTAGGAGATGGCATGGCCAATGCCCAGACGACGTCCGATGAAATTCTGCGTTGTGCGCGCGCGCTGATTGTCCGCGCGCTCGTCGCCCAATATCGGCAAGAGGCGGAAGCCGGCGTTGCAGAACTGGAGCGGCAGGTCTCTGATCCGCTGGGTCAGCTTCGTGCCTATACCGGTTATTGGGAAGCCTGCATCATGGATGCGACGGCGCCCATCTGCGTCTGTGCTCTTCTTGCGAGTCAGATTCCGGTTCTGCCCGTAGATGTTGCCATGGAGGTGCGCGCGCATTTTCGCGTCGTGTCGGCATGGCTGACTTCGGTGCTGGAGCGCGGTGCAGGGCAGGGCAGTCTGCGGCTGGCCGGGCCGGCAAAATCCGAAGCCGAAGTCTTCATGGCTGCCGTCCACGGCGCGATGCTTTCGGCTCGTGCATATGGCGATCCCAAGATGTTCGGCGTCGTGACGCGTCCGCTGCTGCAGCGTCTCGTCCCTTGAAACGGAAGAACGGTGAAAACGCGCTTTTCGCTCTCGATGAAAAGGATTGTCTGATGTTTGGAATTTCTCCGCTCGGCTGGATACACACGCTCGGCAGCCTGCCGGCCATTCCAGTGGCTGTGTACATGTTCGCCCGCCACGGCCGGATCGTTCCGCGATCTATTCCAGGCCTGATTTATTTCATCTCGATGCTGATCGGCGCGGTCACCGTTTTTCTTGTCGCGCATGAGCCGGCTGGCTACGTCATCGGCGTCGTCACGCTTGTGCTGCTGCTGGCAGGTTATGGAGTCGGACATCTTCATGGCCTGGGACGCGCGGCCACATACATCGAAACAGTCTGTCTGAGCCTGACGGCTTTTTTGCTGATGCTGCCGACGGTGACCGAGGTGCTGCGCCGCGTTCCGGACGGCCATCCACTCGTGACTGACCTGAAGTCGCCGCTGCTCCTTGGAGCTCAGGGCAGCCTTCTCGTCATTCTGATCGTCGGCTTGACCGCTCAGATCGTCTGGCTGCGCCGGCGAGGCAGGATCGCAGCGGGATAACAATTCGGCGCGCGGACGAGGGGCCTAACCCTCGCCGATATGCATTTTCTCGCGGTCTTCCTGATTGCGTACCGACCTATGCGAAAAGCGCGGGCCTGAATCGCGGTTGCCGCCAAAGCGGGCAGTTGCCGTACCTGCATACTTTTGCCTCAAAAGCAGTCAGGCTCTCACAAATTGCTGACGTAATCGTGAGCAGTCTTAACGCTCGTTAATCTGTGAAATAACAAAGACTTAATAGAGCCGCGACATCGGGTCACCCCGCGGGGATGTTGCGATGCACACCGGCACGATTCATGCTGATGACAACCAGCGAGGATCGTGAATCAAGTCGCTTTTGAGCGGTTGGTCCCGGTCATGCCGGTTTTCGGTTATGCGAAAATAAGAAGGATACGACATGCCCCCGCGTCCCAACGCGATGACTTCAATGGCCCTGCTTTTTGGGGCCGCCGTTCTCCTGTCCGGCTGTAACGAGCAAAGCGTCGCGTCGGCCCAGCCGCCGGAGCCGCCTGAAGTCAGCACCGTCACCGTCAAGGCCGCGCCGCAGGCCATCGTCCGCGAATTGCCGGGCCGCATCGCGTCGCTGCGGGTGGCGGACGTTCGCCCGCGCGTGTCCGGCATCATCCTGACCCGTACCTTCGAGCAGGGCCGCGAGGTCAAGGCCGGCGAACCGCTGTACCAGATCGACCCGAAGCCGTTTGAAGTCGAATTGCAGGCGGCGGAAGCCGCGCTCGCCAAGGCCGAGGCCGCGCTGCTGCAGGCCTCGCAGCATGCCATCCGCATCGAAACCCTCACCAAGAGCAACGCCGCTTCGCAGGCCTCTAATGAAGCCGCGATCGGCAATCTGGCGCAGGCCAAAGCGGATCTTGCTGCGCGCAACGCCGACCTGTCGCGCGCGCGCCTCAATCTCGACTACGCCACCATCAAGGCGCCGATCAACGGCATCATCGGCGCCGCATTGCTCAGCGAAGGCGTGCTCGTGGTGCAGAACGAGGCGCATGCGCTGGCGACGATCCAGCAGATCGATTCGGTTTATGCCGACTTCACCCAGTCGGTGAACGAGCTCAACAAGCTGCGGCGCGATTTCGATCGCGGCGACCTCGACGCGGTGTCGCCGGACGCCGCCAAGGTACGGCTCGTGCTCGACGACGGCTCGATCTATCCGTTGGACGGCAAGCTGCTGTTCTCCGACGCCAAGGTCGATGCCGGCACCGGACAAGTGACCTTGCGCGGCGAATTCAAGAATCCGAAGCGCGAACTGTTGCCCGGCATGTTCGTCCGCGTGCAGATCGAGCAGGGCCGCGACCCTGACGCCATCGTGGTGCCGCCGCAGGCGATCCAGCGCAATTCGTCCGGCGCCAGCGAAGTGTTTCTGGTGAAGGACGACAACCGCATCGTCGCGCAGCCGGTTCGCACCGGCGGCCTTGTGGACGGCCAGTGGCTGATCACCGAAGGCCTCAAGCCCGGCCATCGCGTGGTGGTCGAAGGCTTCCAGAAGTTTGTCGCCGGCGACGCCGTCAAGGCCAGCGACTGGCGCGTCTCCGGCGAAACCGGCCGACATCTCGACAAGTCGGCAAGCGCCTCCGACCCGTCGCAGGCGCGGTAACGGCCGCGCCCGAATAGTGCACTGCGCCCGCACGCGTCATTGCGGGCGCAGCGAAGCAATCCGGGCTGAGAGCATCAGATAGCAGCGCGAATGCTTCATCACTGATGTTCCTGCCATGACGCATGTGGCCTCTCCCGGTTGGATGAGGTGAAGTCAACTGACGTTGAACATTTGCGGCGGTCGTCAATCCGCCCTCTAAAACCAGATTCGAGAGAGCACAATCCATGCCCGCCTTTTTTATCGACCGCCCGATTTTCGCTTGGGTGGTTGCGTTGTTCATTTGTCTGATCGGGCTGATCTCGATTCCGTTTCTGGCGATCGCGCAGTATCCGATCATCGCGCCGCCCTCGATCTCGATCTCGACCAGCTATCCCGGCGCGTCGCCCGAAGAGCTTTACAACTCGACCACGCGGCTGATCGAGGAAGAATTGAACGGCGCGTCCGGCATTCTCAATTTCGAATCCACCAGTGACTCGCTGGGCCAGGTGGAAATCATCGCCAACTTCGTTCCGGGCACCGATTCGAATCTCGCCTCGGTTGAAGTGCAGAACCGCATCAAGCGTGTCGAGGCGCGGCTGCCGCGTGCAGTGATCCAGCAGGGTATCCTGGTGGAAGAAGCCTCCAGCGCCGTGCTCCAGATCATCACGCTGAAATCCACCGACGGCAGTCTCGATGAAGTCGGCCTCGGCGACTTCATGATCCGCAACGTGCTCGGCGAAATCCGCCGCATTCCCGGCGTTGGCCGCGCTACGCTGTATTCGACCGAGCGTTCGCTGCGCGTCTGGGTCGATCCGGTCAAGCTCGTCGGCTACAACCTCACCGCCGACGATGTGACCCGCGCGATTACCGCGCAGAACGCGCAGGTCGCCTCCGGCAGCGTCGGCGCCGAGCCGAGCCGCAAGGATCAGGCGATCTCCGCGCTCATTCTGGTCAAGGGCCAGCTCACCTCCGCCGACGAGTTCGGCGCCATCGTGCTGCGCGCCAATCCGGACGGCTCGTCCGTTCGCTTGCGCGATGTCGCGCGCATCGAGATCGGCGGCATGGGCTATCAGTTCACCACACGTCAGGACGGCAAGGCCATCGCCGGTCTCTCGGTGCTGCTGGCGCCGACCGGCAACGCGCTGGCGACCGCCAGCGCCGTGCAGGCGAAGATGGATGAGCTGTCGAAGTTCTTCCCGGCCAATATCACCTACGACATTCCCTACAACATCACGCCGGTGGTGAAGGCGTCGATCTCCAAGGTCGTGCAGACGCTGATCGAGGCCGTCGTCCTCGTCTTCATCGTGATGTTCCTGTTTCTTCAGAACTTCCGCTATACGCTGATCCCGACCATTGTGGTTCCGATCGCGCTGCTCGGCACCTGTACCGCGCTCTACATGTTCGGATACTCGATCAACATGCTGACCATGTTCGGCATGGTGCTGGCCATCGGCATTCTGGTCGACGACGCCATCGTGGTGGTCGAGAACGTCGAGCGCATCATGTCGGAGGAGGGACTGTCGCCCAAGGAAGCGACGCGCAAGGCGATGTCGCAGATCACCAGCGCCATTATCGGCATCACGCTGGTGCTGATCGCGGTGTTTGTGCCGATGGCATTCTTTCCGGGCTCGGTCGGCATCATCTATCGCCAGTTCTCGGTGACCATCGTGGCCGCGATCTCGTTCTCCGCGCTGATGGCGCTGTCGCTGACCCCGGCATTGTGCGCGACGCTGCTCAAGCCGGTGAAGGCGGGTCACGGCCATGCCAGGACCGGTGTGTTCGGCTGGTTCAACAAGCGCCTTGATGGCGCGAGGGACGGCTATGGCCGCGTGGTCGGCTGGTCGATCCAGCGCACCGGACGGCTGCTGATCCTGTACGCGGTGCTGCTCGGCGGCCTCGTGTTCGGCTTCTCGCGCCTGCCCGGCGGCTTCCTGCCGGTGGACGATCAGGGCTTCATCACCGTGGACGTTCAGACCCCGTCGGACTCCTCGTTCAACCGCACCCAGGCCGCGGTGGAGAAGGTTGAGCAGTATTTGCAGAAGCGCTCGGGCATCGAGGACGTGACCTTCCTCACCGGCTTCAGCTTCTTAGGACAAGGCCAGAACACCGCGCAGGCGTTCGTCACCCTGAAGGACTGGTCGGAGCGCGGGCCGAAGGATTCCGCCGCCGCCATTGTTGCCGACATCAACAACTCGCTGAAATCGATCAAGGACGCCAAGGTCTCGGCGTTGCAGCCGCCGCCGATCGACAACCTCGGCAACTCGTCCGGCTTCTCGTTCCGCCTTCAGGATCGCGGGCAGAAGGGCTATGCCGCGCTAATGCAGGCGAAGGAGCAGTTGCTCGCCGCCGCGAAGCAGAGCCCTGTGCTGCAAAACGTCTATGCCGAAGGCTTGCCGGAAGCGCCGCAGGTGCAGCTTGTGATCGACCGCGAACAGGCTGCCGCGCAGGGCGTCACCTTCGCCGACATCAACAGCACGATCTCGACCAATCTCGGCTCGGCCTACGTTAACGACTTCCCGAATCGCGGGCGCATGCAGCGCGTCATCGTGCAGGCCGACAGCATCGGCCGCATGAATGCGCAGGACATTTTGAAATACAACGTCAAGAACAGTCAGGGCCATCTGGTGCCGCTGTCGTCGTTCGCGACCATCAAGTGGATGGTCGGCCCGACCCAGATCGTCGGCTTCAATTACTATCCGTCGGTGCGTATCTCGGGCGAAGCCAAAGCCGGCTACACCTCGGGCGATGCGATTGCGGAGATGGAGCGGCTCACCGCGAAGCTGCCGCGCGGCTTCGGCTTCGAGTGGACCGGTCAGTCGTTGCAGGAAAAACTCTCGGGCTCGCAGGCGCCGTTCCTGCTCGCGCTCTCGGCGCTGATCGTGTTCCTGTGTCTGGCGGCGCTCTATGAAAGCTGGACCATTCCGCTGGCGGTTCTGATGACCGTGCCGCTCGGCATTCTCGGCGCGGTGGTGGCTGCGATGTCGCGCAGCCTGTCGAACGACGTCTACTTCACGGTGGCGCTGATCACGATCATCGGTCTCGCGGCAAAGGACGCCATTCTGATCATCGAGTTCGCCAAGGATCTGCGCGCGAAAGGCACGCCGCTGATGCAGGCGACCCTTGAAGCATGTCACCTGCGCTTCCGGCCGATCCTGATGACGGGTCTGGCGTTCGTCTGCGGCGTGCTGCCGATGGTGATCGCGAGCGGCGCCGGCGCCAAGAGCCAGCAGGCGCTCGGTACCACGGTGATGGGCGGCATGATCGCGGTCGTGGTGCTGGCGCTGTTGATGGTGCCGGTGTTCTTTGTTGCGGTGTCGAAGTTCTTCCCGAAGAACGAGCGCGACGGCGAGGCCACGCCTGAGAAGGGTTCGAAGCTGGAGCGGCTGCTCGGGATGTTCCGGCGGACTCAGTCGTCGGCGTCGTGATCCGTCACGCCTGTTTGCGAGTCCGCGCAGATCGCCTGACTTCGGTCGGCGATCTGCGGTAGACCTCAATGAAGACGGCGTTGAACCGGCGAAGGCTGCGGAAGCCCGATCGCTGGGCGATGTCGGTCATCGGCAGTTCGGTGGAATCGAGCAGACGCTTTGCACGCTGGATGCGCGCTGTCTTGGCAACCTGAACCGGCGATGCATTCAGGTGGCGCGCGAACAGCCGCGACAGTTGGCGAGCGCCGATCCCCATTCTTTCTGCCAGATGTTCGACGCAGGCGTCCTCCCCATCGAGCGCGCCTTCGTCGATGATCAGCCGCAGCGCCCTGCCGACGGTGGCGCGAGTGCCTTCCCACGCCGGACTGAAAGGTGCTGTCTCGGGACGGCAGCGAAGACAAGGCCGGAAGCCTGCATGCTCGGCTGCGGCCGCGGATGGAAAGTAGCAGACGTTGGCGGATCTGGGCTGGGCCGGGCACACCGGCCGGCAATAGATTCCCGTGGTGCGGACCGCGGTGAAGAACCGCCCGTCATAATTCGGATCGCGCGCCAGACGCGCCCGGTCGCACTCGGCAAATAGAAGCGTCATCGATACTCAGTCTAGCAGCTCATCGGGCATCGAACGAGCGTCCGATGACGATGACGTCCGAATCCGGCGAGCGAAACCACAGCGCGAATTCTATGGTATCGCGAGCACGCGCAGTTCGACCGGAGAAAACGATGACGGGCCGTTCAACAACCAAGAGCTATGGGACCGTTGCCGCGGACAGGCAGAAGGAGATGAGCGGTCTGGAGTTTGTTCAGGGCCTCGCCGACGGCACGCTGCCTCTCAACACGATGGCCGGGACTTTGGGCTACGACATCACCGAGGCGGAAAACGGCCGTGTCGTCGTGACGGCGGAGCCGAAGGACATTCATCTCAATCCGGCGGGTACGGTGCATGGCGGTCTCGCAGCCACCATGCTCGATAGCTGCATGGGCCTCGCGATCCAGTCGACTCTCGACAGGGGCGTCGGCTCCACCACCCTTGAGTTCAAGATTTCGTTCGTCCGGCCGATCACGCCGGAGACAGGCACGATCAAGGCTGAAGGCACCGTGATCAATCGCGGCCGCCGGATCGGCATCGCGGATGGACGCGTCACGGACAGCAAGGGACGTCTGCTCGTCCACGGCACGACAACGTGTCTGATCTTCGAGAGCTGAAGAAACACGACCGACACCCCTTTGTAGTGACGGCTTCGCACCCCCACCCCGGCGCCATAGCGCGTCGAAGACGCGCGTAAACGCGCTTATGGCGCCGACCCTCCCCACAAGGGGGAGGGAGAAGACATCATCGTGCGTGCCGCATCTCTTATCCCTCCCCTCGATGGGGAGGGTGGCTGACCGAAGGTCAGTCGGGTGGGGTGATTTCTGGAGCCGAATTTATGTCGGTGGGGATTTCAGCGGCCGCTGGAATGCGCACAGCACCGCGCCGAGCGCCAGCGCGGCGGTGGAAATTCGAAGCGCATAGGACAGGCCCATCACGTCGATGATCGCGCCGGTGACGAACGGGCCGAGCGTCTGGCCGAGGCCGAAGGTGATGGTCATGATGCCGATCACCTTGGCCCATGCCTCCGGCGGGTAGTTCAGCCGCGTGAACACCGTGGTGGCCGCCACCACCGGAAAGAACGACAGGCCGAACACGAAGGCCGACGCCACCAGCAGCGGCGGCGATGTGCCGAGCAGTGCGATGAATGTGCCGAGACAGGTGACGGCGATCATGATCGCGATGGTGGTGCCGCTGTTGCCGCGCGCCATCACTCCGCGCCACAGCCACGAGCCCGCGAACGACATCAATCCGATCAGGCACCAGAACGCGCTCTGGGCCGCCGCGCCTCCGCCGCCGTCGCGGACGTAGGCGATCATGAAGGTCATGTAAGCGATATAGCCCGCACCGAACAAAAAGTAGCCCGCGAGATAAAAGGCGATCGGACGCAACGAAACCGGCGCTGTCGCGGCCGATGTCTCGCTTGCGGCAACGTCGATCGGATTGAGCATCAGCGGGATCATCATCAGCGCGGAGATGATGGTCAGCGCCACCCACACGATCCACCACGAGCCGGGGCCGAAATACTGCAACAGAAATGGAGCGGCGAGGCCCGAGACGATCAGGCCGGTGCCGGGGCCGGTGTAGAACAGGTTGAGCAGCAGCGCCGATTTCATCGGCCGCGATTGCGCGATGGTCGCCGCCAGCGTGCCGCCGCCGACAAAGGTCGTTGCCGCGCCGAGGCCTGACAGCAGGCGTCCGAAACCGAACACCAGGACGTTGCCCGACAGCGCGCAGATCCCGAGCGATATGACGCAGGCCAGTGCGCCGATCCAGACCGAGCGGAACACACCGACGCGGCGGATGAAGGAAGCCGCCCCGAGAGCGCCCGCGAGATAGCCGATGGCGTTGACCGTGTTCATGAAGCCGGCGGTCGAATACGACCAGCCGAGCGAGTCGCGCATGTCCGGCAGCACCGGCGTGTAGCCGAAGCGGCCGATGCCGAGCCCGATGGCAGGCGCCAGCGCGAGGATCAGGATCATGCGCATCGGGCGCGCGAAAGGTGCTGGGTCGGGCGATCTCATGGAAGCTCAGCTCCGGCAGGAGCGGTACATGTGGCAGTTTCCGCCCGGCTTGGCCAATGAGATCGGGGCAATGGTGTCTTGCCAATTCTGCAAGGGCGTTTTAGCAAGTCCGCGCTTTCTCTATCTTTTGTCATGCCCGGGCTCGACCCGGGCATCCATCATCTTCACAAGAAAGCTGGATTGCCGGGTCAAGCCCGGCAATGACGGACAAACAATTTCTCGAGGTATCGATCATGGCATCGCACAATCTTCTCCTTCTCCCCGGCGACGGTATCGGCACCGAAGTGATGGCGGAGGTGAAGCGCATCATCGACTGGCTGAACAAGCGCGGCACCTGCTCATTCGAGACCGAAACCGGTCTGGTCGGCGGATCGAGCTACGACGCTGACAAGGTTGCGATCACCGATGCGACCATGGCGCGTGCGCAGGCCGCGGACGCGGTGATCTTCGGCGCGGTCGGCGGACCGAAGTGGGCGGATGTTCCGTATGAAGCGCGCCCTGAAGCCGGCCTGCTGCGGCTGCGCAAGGACATGGCGCTGTTCGCCAACCTGCGTCCGGCGATCTGCTATCCGGCGCTGGCGGAATCCTCCAGCCTCAAGAAAGAGGTCGTCGAAGGCCTCGACATCATGATCGTGCGCGAGCTGACAGGCGGCGTGTACTTCGGCGAGCCGAAGACCATCACCGATCTCGGCAACGGCCAGAAGCGCGCCGTCGATACCCAGGTCTACGATACCTATGAAATCGAGCGGATCTCGCGTGTTGCGTTCGACCTCGCGCGCAAGCGCCGCAACAAGATGACGTCGATGGAAAAGCACAACGTCATGAAGAGCGGCGTGCTCTGGAAGGAAGTCGTGACGCAGGTTCATGCGCGCGAATACAAGGACGTCGAGCTCGAGCATCAGCTCGCCGACGCCGGCGGCATGCAGCTCGTGCGCTGGCCGAAGCAGTTCGACGTCATCGTCACCGACAATCTGTTCGGCGACATGCTGTCCGACATCGCCGCGATGCTGACCGGTTCGCTCGGCATGCTGCCGTCGGCCTCATTGGGTGAAATCGATCCGAAGACGAAGAAGCGCAAGGCGCTGTACGAGCCGGTGCATGGTTCGGCGCCGGACATCGCCGGCAAGGGCATGGCCAATCCGATCGCGATGATCGCATCGTTCGTGATGGCGCTGCGCTACTCGTTCGATTTGCAGAACGAAGCCGACATGATCGACGCGGCGATCGCCGCGACTCTCGCCAAGGGTCTTCGTACAGCCGACATCAAGTCTGACGGCGCGAAGATCGTCTCCACGTCGCAGATGGGTGAGGCGATTGTGAAGGAACTGGACGCGCTTTCGGCGTGACACCATTTCGCCCTTGGGGCGAAGTCCGTCACCGGTTTGCCTTATGCAAATCCGCATAAAAATGCCCGGCTCCGGCCGGGCATTTTCTTTTTCAGGCGTGCGCTGAAAATCAATAAAGCGGGAACGGGAATGGCGTGCCGGTGTCCCACTGGTCGCCGAGCGGACGGCGGCTGGTGTAGAGCCGGTCGATCTGCTGGCCGTAGGAGTAGCCGGGCGGGAAGGCGTAGTCGGTGAACTTGCGTTCGCCGGGCCGCACTTCGGTGCCAGCGTCGAGCCATGAGCGGCGCGTCACGTAAACGCGGGTCCGGCCGCGCTGGTAGGACGAGTTGACCGCCTTGCGCGGCGGACCGTCATAGGTCGGATCGTTCTCGATGGTGCGCTTCCGGGTCTGGGCGTCAGCGGCGGTCACGCCGAATCCGGCGGTCACAATCGCGGCCGTTGCCAGCAATATCGCCAGTGTTTTCGCGCCCGGGTACTTCAAAGCCATTGAATCCTCGTCACATTCCCAACTGCGCCGCACCATACCCGTTTCCGGCACTCTCCCACAAGGACGAATGGGCCACACTCGCCAGAGGATCGTCGCTCTCTTTGTCAGATAGGGCGGGAAAAGCGCGATTCCAGCCTTCAGAGCCGGCGGGGTGGCCGGGTGTCGGTGGTTTGCGAGACCGGCTCGGCACTGCAACGCGGAGAACGCTTCATTCGTTCCTCGAAGAAGGTCTGCGCGGCCGCCGTGGGCAGCACGCCCTTCAGCGTGATGCGGTCGAGCATGCAGGCCAGCGTATGGAAGCTCGGGCGCGCGCCGCTGGCTTCGCAATACCAGCCCTTGAGATACACCGCCGTGGTGTCGAAGCGGCTGAGATAGGACACGCAGAGCTTGATCTGGCCGTCGGAATTGACCTGGAAGTTCGCGGCACGGACCGGGCCGAAACGGGTCTGGAGATCGTAGTAGGTGCTGGAGCCGATATAGGCCGTGCGCAGCAGCGGCCGCAGGCTGGTCATCTCGTAGGAGTAGTCGCGGACCACCGGCGTGTCCGGATTGGCCGGCATGTTGACCACGAGCGTGAAGTCGGTGTTGCGATCGTAAACTTGGCCGTATTGCAGGATTTCCTGCCAGCCTGCGTTGAACCGCGCCGAGTTGGCCGTCGGTGGCAATCGCGTGAGTTCGGGCGCGCTGATCTGGAACGATGCCTTGGTGCTTACGCTGGAGGGCTGATCGAAAAAGCTCGTGACGCGCATCACGACGATGCCGATGAGAGCCAGCACAATGGTTCCCACCGCGTAGAAGGAATACCGTACCGCCTTCCCGGCGTAACTGCCGACGGTTGAGAGATGGCTGTGATCGAAGGACATTTCAAAATTCCGGATTGATCGTCTCAATCCTGTGTGAGCGGGCCGCGTAATTGCGGAGCGTCGCCGGAGAGGATCCAGTTCGCGGAAGCGGTGGTTGTCGTCGTGTTGCAGGTGTCGCGCTTGAGTTCGGCGCGCGCGAACAGTTCGGCCATCCTCGGATCATTGCCCGCCGACAGCAGGGTCAGCCGGTTCAGTGTGCAGCCGAGAAAGGCCCGCTGCGCGGCCAGCGAATCGGCCTGACAGGACCATCCGCTCATTCTGACGCTTGGGTTTGAGAAAGTCCTCACAAAGCCCAGGCAGTCCTGCCTGGCGGGCAGGGCAGCCCCGCTGAAACGGAGCAGGGTGACCCGGCCGAACTTGGTGTCCACGAAGCCCGCAGGCTCGACCTCGGCGGCACGTCCCCCGGCCATCCGGGTTGCGACGTCGGTGTCAGCCGCGGCAAATGCGTCCAGTTCGCCGCCGGGGCGGTAAATTTCGATCTCTGCGGTGGGCGCCTCGCCGGCATGGGCGGCCCAGCGCAGGATGTCCTTGCGGCCGCCCTCGGGGTGCCGCAAGATCTCATAAGCATTTGTTTTGTCGGATAAATCCAGCTTACTGATGGCAAAGGCCGGGTGCGGGCGGCTGGCCTGCGTCCAGCTTGGAAGCGCAGGAAGTCCGGCCTCGGCAGCGCCCGGCTCGGTGGACACCAGGTCCACCGTGATGACCGCCAGCACCGCCAGGCCGCAGACATACGCCAGGATACGCACCGCGACCGCGCTGCATTCGTCGGCGAAACTGCGCAGTGCCGGATGAATTCCTGACGTGTTCGGCAAGGGCTGGTCGAGCAGGATCGGGTTCATATCTGACTCGTCGGACGTTCTGTTCCGTCGTGAGAACGGGAACGAGCTTCCGCCGTGGTCATGGCCGCGCTGACCTGCCACCACTTGACGTTACCCTGCCCCCGCAGTTGCTTCTGCGTTGTATTTGGGCCGTTTTTCGCATAGAAGCGCTGCCTCTTCCCTTTCTACAGACAGCGAGGGCGAGGCATTTTTCTTCGGAGAGTCAACGATGGGTTACAAGGTTGCGCTAGTTGGAGCGACCGGCAACGTAGGCCGGGAGATGCTCAACATCTTGGACGAACGCAGTTTTCCGGCTGACGAGGTGGTCGCATTGGCCTCCCGCCGCAGCATGGGCGTCGAAGTGTCCTATGGCGACCGCACCCTGAAATGCAAGGCGCTCGAACATTACGATTTTAGCGATGTCGATATCTGCCTGATGTCGGCCGGCGGAGCCGTGTCCAAGGAATGGTCGCCGAAGATTGCAGCCGCTGGCGCTGTCGTGATCGACAATTCGTCGACGTGGCGGATGGATCCGGACGTGCCGCTGATCGTACCGGAAGTGAATGCCGACGCCGTCGGCGGTTTCACCAAAAAGGGCATCATCGCCAATCCGAACTGCTCGACCGCGCAGCTCGTGGTCGCGCTGAAGCCGCTGCACGACAAGGCTGTGATCAAGCGCGTCGTGGTCTCGACCTATCAGTCGGTGTCGGGCGCGGGCAAGGATGCGATGGACGAATTGTTCTCGCAGACCAAGGCCGTCTACACCAACGATGAGCTCATCAATAAGAAGTTTCCGAAGCGGATTGCGTTCAACGTGATCCCGGAAATCGATGTGTTCATGGAGGATGGATACACGAAGGAAGAGTGGAAGATGATGATGGAGACCAAGAAGATTCTTGATCCCAAAATCAAGCTTACCGCGACCTGCGTGCGCGTGCCGGTGTTCGTCGGCCATTCCGAGGCGGTGAACATCGAGTTCGAAAATCCGATCTCGGTCGACGAGGCGCGCGATATCCTGCGCAATGCGCCGGGCTGTCTCGTGATCGACAAGCGCGAGCCGGGCGGCTACGTCACGCCGTATGAAGCCGCCGGCGAGGACGCCACCTACATCAGCCGCATCCGCGAGGACGCGACGGTGGAGAACGGTCTCGTGCTGTGGTGTGTGTCGGACAATCTGCGCAAGGGCGCCGCACTGAACGCGGTCCAGATCGCGGAATGCCTGATCAACCGCAAGCTGATCAGCGCGAAGAAGAAAGCGGCCTGAGCCGCTTAATGTGAGCAGGACAACGCGGGCCGGGGATCAGGATGACAAACGAGCCATCTGAAGACCGGCCTGCCACTGCGGAATATCAGGCGAATCCGACGCTCAAGCGCGCGGAATAGGGATTCGAATCCCTGCTGTTCAAAGCCGCTGGCTGATGGCGCCGTTCTATCTCGGTCTTGTCGTCAGCCTTGTGGTGCTGCTTTACAAGTTCGTCCTGCTGCTGGTGGAGTTTATCCTTCACGCCGCATCGGCGAAGGAGTCCGACATCATTCTCGGCGTGCTGTCGCTGATCGACGTGTCGCTGACCGGAAATCTGGTTCTGATCGTCGTGTTCTCGGGCTACGAGAATTTCGTCTCACGCATCGACCCGCGCGGCCATCCGGACTGGCCGGAATGGATGACCAAGGTCGACTTTGCGGGGCTGAAGCAGAAACTGCTGGCGTCCATCGTCGCGATCTCGGCGATCCAGGTGCTGAAGGCTTTCATGAATATCGATGTGGCGTTCGACGCCCAGAAGCTCGGCTGGCTCGCCGGCATCCATCTCGTGTTTGTCGTCTCAACGCTGCTGATCGTGTGGTCGGACAAGCTTGGCGATCACGGCGCATCGAACAAGGCCGGCCACTAGCTGATGAAGGTCGCTAGCCGACCAAGGACGGCTGGTAGACGCGGCTGAATTCATTCGTGCTCTGATCGACGATGGACAGCGAGCCTTCGGCTACGCCGAAATAGGCGCCGTGGAGTTGCAGCTCGCCGCTTTCGACGCGATTCTTCACGAACGGAAACGTCATCAGGTTTTCGAGGCTGCGCAGAATCGCGGCCTTCTCGATTCTCGTGACGAACTGCTGCATCGTTTCGTGATCGCGCTGCGCGACCTTTTCGCCCGGCTTGACGAACATCGACATCCATTTGCCGATGAAGTCGCCGGGGGACAGCGGCGCGCTGTCATCGACAAAGGCGCGAATGCCGCCGCACTGCGCGTGACCCAGCACGACGATGTGCTTTATCTTCAGAACCTGATTTGCATATTCCAGCGCGGCCGAGACGCCGTGCGCGTTGCCGTCAGGCTGGAAGACCGGCACGAGGTTCGCGACGTTGCGCACGACGAACAGTTCGCCGGGGCCGGCGTCGAAAATCACCTCCGGTGAGACGCGGGAATCACAGCAGCCGATCACCATGACCTCGGGGGATTGCCCCTTCTGCGACAATTCGCGGTAGCGCGACTGCTCGGTGGGCAGGCGCTGGGTCACGAAGGTCTGGTAGCCGGCAAGCAGGTGTTCGGGAAACGGTGACATGGGAGCCTCGCAAAATCGTCTCAGTTTGGTTCGCAAGTCCGCAACATTTTCTCAGCCTGTCCGGTTTGCGGACTTGCGAACCAAACTGGCATCATCATTTTCCAGCGTCCTTCTGAAATCCGAAGTTCGCGAAGGAGTGTGCCGCAAAACGAGGCGACCTTCGGATTTCAGGACACTGGTGGCTAACCCAGGAGAGCCATCGGAACAAGCCTTTCGGGCGCGGGACGGAAATGCTACTCAGGCTGCTTCCCCCAATGGAAACCAGACCATGATCCGTCCGCGCCGCAGTGTTCTGTTCATGCCAGGCTCGAATGCCCGCGCGCTCGACAAGGCGCGGAACCTTCCCTGCGATGGCGTCATCCTCGATCTTGAGGACTCGGTTGCGCCCGACGCCAAACCGATGGCGCGCGATCAGATCGCGGAAGCCGTCGCCGCCGGGGGCTTCGGCAAGCGTGAGATCATTATTCGCATCAACAATCTGGAATCGCCATGGTGGCGGGATGATCTGGCGATGGCCGCCGCGGCCCGGCCCGGCGGCATTCTGGTGCCGAAACTCTCAAGCCCGGACGATGTGAAAAAGCTCGAGGAACATCTGCGCGCGCTCAAGGCCGATCCCGCGATCTCCCTCTGGGCCATGATCGAAACGCCGCTGGGAGTGCTCTCCGCGCAGCAGATCGCGGCAACGGCGCGCGAAGGCGACAAGCGTCTCGCCGGCTTCATCATGGGGCCGAACGACATCGCGCGCGAGACGCGGATGCGGATGCTGCCGGGACGCGCGGCCATGCTGCCGCTGTTCGCGCATTGCATCCTCGCCGCGCGGGCCTATGGCCTCGAGATTCTGGACGGCCCCTACAACGACATCAGCGACGTCGCCGGTTTCGCCAAGGAGTGCGCGCAGGGCCGGGACATGGGCTTCGACGGAAAGACGCTGATCCATCCGGGCCAGATCGATGCCGCCAATGCGGCTTACACGCCGCCCGCGGAAGAGATTGCCCGCGCGCGCAAGATCATGGGCGTGTTCGACCTGCCGGAGAACGCGAACAAGGGCGTGGTTCAGCTCGACGGCCAGATGGTCGAGCGGCTCCATGTCGAGATGGCGAAGCGCACCATTGCGATTGCGGATGCAATCGCCGCGCTGAAGCCGGTGTAAGTGCGACAAATACGCCGATGTGCCGACATTCTCGATGTCATTGCCGGGCTTGACCCGGCAATCCATCTGAAATTGCTTTTTGAGAATTGATGGATACGCGGGTCAAGCCCGCGTATGACGCGTCATTGTTTGGCTATATCGCAAATTAAAGCGAGGACCTTACAGCCACGGCCGCTCGGCTTTTTCCTTCGCCTCGAACACGTCGATCGACTTGCCCTTTTCCATGGTCAGGCCGATGTCGTCGAGGCCGTTGAGCATGCAGTGCTTGCGGAACGGATCGATCTCGAAGGTGATCGTGCCGCCGTCGGGTCCGCGGATTTCCTGCTTCTCGAGATCAATCGTCAGCGTGGCGTTGGAGCCGCGGTCGGCGTCGTCGAACAGCTTGTCGAGTTCATCCTGCGAGACGCGGATCGGCAGGATGCCGTTCTTGAAGCAGTTGTTGTAGAAAATGTCGCCGAACGAGGTTGAGATGATGCAGCGGATGCCGAAATCGCCGAGCGCCCACGGCGCATGCTCGCGGCTTGAGCCGCAGCCGAAGTTGTCGCCGGCCACCAGAATCTTTGCCTTGCGGTAGGACGGCTTGTTGAGCACGAAATCCGGGTTCTCGCTGCCGTCATCCTTGTAGCGCTGTTCGGAGAACAGGCCCTTGCCGAGACCCGTGCGCTTGATGGTCTTGAGATACTGCTTCGGGATGATCATGTCGGTGTCGACGTTGATGATCTTCAGGGGCGCGGCGACGCCTTCGAGTGTCGTAAACTTGTCCATGATGTTCCCGTGAACCGGATGTAATTTGAGCTGTTCTAAATATACCATCACCGCCGTCAAGGCTATGCGCTGAGGGAGGACACATCATGAACGCCATGCGCTGCGGCCACCTGCTGAAGCTGGTTTTTCTGGCGGGAATGATGGTCTTGCTGATGGCGCCAAGTGGCGCTCGTGCGGAGATGTGGTGCATACGCGATTTCGGCAGCGACAAGCCGGTGTGCGTGTTCGCCACGGCGCGGGACTGCACGTCGGCTGCGGTGATCCGGGGCGGAATCTGCGAACGCGAGCCGCTCGCCGCACCAGATCGCAAGCCTGCGTCGCCCGTCAGGTGACGGCGGCCTCGATCGCTTCCATATCGTCATCCGACAGTCCGAAATGGTGTCCGATCTCATGCACCAGAACATGCGTCACGACATGACCCAGGGTCTCGTCGTGTTCGGCCCAGTAATCGAGGATCGGACGGCGATAGAGCCAGATCATGTTTGGCATGGGAGCAATATCGCCGCTTGAGCGAAAGGGCAGGCCGACACCCTGGAAGAGACCGAGCAGATCGAATTCGCTCTCGGCCCGCATCTCCTTGAGAACTTCTTCCGTTGGGAAGTCGTCGATCTGGATGATCAGCCCCTCGCAGAGGTCGCGGAAATGCTTCGGCAGCCGCGCAAAGGTGTCATGCGCGATCGCTTCCATGTCCTCAAGGGTGGGGGATTTTGCAGTCGGCCACATCGTCCCTGTTTAGAGGGCTTGGCCGCCGGGGCCAAGGGTTTCAGGAGTTTCAAGTGTCTGGCATCACGCTGAAACCTCCAATTTGGGCGTTCACGGTGTTGACGGGCGCGCCTCAATCGGAGACGTTGCCGCCCATCGATTGAACTTATGGATACGGGGCGGGCGCTTCATGACGCGGGCAGGGACTTCAGCCATTCTGATGGGCCTTTTCGCAGGCCTGATTGTTCTGGCAATGCCGGGTGCGGCGCAGGCTCAGGTCGCTTCGACCGCCCCTCACCATGGGCTCACCGCCGAGGAATTTTCGGCGCAGAGCCGCGAGGTCATTCGCCGCGCACCGCGCCGCATCCGGATCTATCGCGGATCGAGCTACCCCGGTCCGAACTCCAAGCGCGTCTGCAATGCGCACTACGAGCAGGAATACCGCCCGAGCGGAACGGTGATCGTGCCGCGCATGAACTGTTACTGGAGCGGCTGACTTTCGGCGGACGGTTCAATTTTTCCTTGAACGTGCCGGTCCTGCCGGCGGCGAGTGCCACCGCGCACAATCCATAGACAGCGATTGCCATTGCCGTTTGCGCGGCGACGCCGTCGCCGGTCTGTTCATCAATGCGGCGCAGACATTCAGGGCGCATTCACGTCATCCCTCCTAGCCTGATGAAAATGGACATCGGACGGATGGGGCATGATGCGTTGGAATTCGTTCAAGCTCACGACGAGAGAGTGTTCATGAAGATGAATGTCAGAACGATTTTTGGTCTTGCGACCGTCGCCGGACTGCTGGCGGCTGCGGCACCCGCTGACCGGGCGCAGGCGCTGTCGCTGATGAATCCGGGTACGAGTTCGTCCGCGAAGCAGGCATCCGAGCCCATGACGACGGAGGTCCATTGGCGCCGTCATCACCACCACCGCTGGCATCGCCACCACGGTTGGCGCCGCCATCACGGCTGGCGCCATCACCATGGCTGGCGGCATCATCACCGCCATCACTGGCATTAGGTTAAAGCTTCGATCACCATGCGGTTTGACCAGAATTGATCAAATCCACGCGTCATGGTCTTGCTGCGAACACGACGTCATCCCTATCTTATGCTGGGCCGCCGTTTCGGTCTTGCCTGGTTCGCGCGGCCAACGGAGGCCAGCCCGCTGGGCGGATGAACGGAAATCGGTGATGCGCGTTATCTTTAACGTGTCGAGCAACGATTGGAGGAGAACTGCAATGAGAAAGCTTGTGGGAGCCGCGGCGATTGCTGCCGCTCTTTCAATTGCCGGCTGGATGTCGCTCGCGCCTGCGAGCGCCGCATCATCGGGCCCAACCGTGTCGCGTGACGCGCGTCCGGCGGAAACCCGGCCAACGGATGTCAGCGCCCACCGCCGCTATTACCGGCGCTATGGCTACTATGGCCCGCGTTACTACAGACCGTACTATCGCCCATACTACAGGCCGTATTATCGACCCTATTATTACAGGCCTTACGGTTATGGAGGTTACGGCTACCGGCCTTACGGCTATGGCTATCCGTACGGCGGTTATGGCTACGGCGGTCCCCGGTTCTATGGCCCGGGGTTTGGCTTCGGCTTCGGCTGGTAAATCCGGCGCGAATAAAACAAAATAGGCGCTCAGCGCATGATCCGCCAAAGTGTTGGCGGTTTGGCGAAAAGATCATGCGCTCTTAATACAATTTAAGAGCGCGATCGGACGCAAAACCGGTTTCCACTTTTGCTGATCGCGCTCTGGAGCGCCTGTTTTTATTTGATTGGTCGATATTGATGCGAATGGTTCAGGTCGAATGCCACTCGCGGATGTCGACGAAGTGTCCGGCGATCGCCGCGGCTGCGGCCATGGCGGGCGACACCAGATGGGTGCGGCCCTTGAAGCCCTGACGGCCTTCGAAGTTGCGGTTCGAAGTCGACGCGCAGCGTTCTTCCGGCGAGAGCTTGTCGGGGTTCATCGCAAGGCACATCGAGCAGCCCGGCTCGCGCCACTCGAAACCGGCCTTGATGAAAATCTTGTCGAGACCTTCGGCTTCGGCCTGCTCCTTCACAAGACCTGAACCCGGCACGATCATCGCGTTGAGGTTGCCGTTGACCGTGTGACCGGCGACGACCTTCGCGGCGGCGCGCAGATCCTCGATGCGTCCGTTGGTGCAGGAGCCGATGAAGATGCGATCGAGCTTGATGTCGGTGATCTTGGTGCCGGCCTTCAGCCCCATGTAGTCGAGCGCGCGCTGCTTGGACAAACGCTTGGCCTCGTCCTGGATCTTTGCAGGATCCGGCACAAAGCCCGAGATCGACACCACGTCCTCAGGCGAGGTGCCCCAGGTCACGATCGGCGGCAACTTCGCTGCATCGAGACGAATCTCGTGATCGAAATGAGCGCCTTCGTCGGTGCGCAGCGTCTGCCAGTAGCGCAGGCCGGCTTCCCACGCTTCGCCTGTCGGCGCCATCGGGCGGCCTTTCAGGAATTCGTAGGCCTTCTCGTCGGGCGCAATCAGGCCGGCGCGCGCACCGCCTTCGATCGACATGTTGCAGACCGTCATGCGGCCTTCCATCGACAGCGAGCGGATCGCTTCGCCGGCGTATTCGAGCACGTAGCCGGTGCCGCCGGCCGTGCCGATCTCGCCGATGATGGCGAGGATGATGTCCTTCGCGGTGACGCCGTCGGGCAACGTGCCGTCGACGGTCGCGCGCATGTTCTTGGCCTTCTTCTGGATCAGCGTCTGGGTGGCGAGCACATGCTCGACCTCCGATGTGCCGATGCCATGCGCCAGCGCGCCGAACGCGCCGTGCGTCGAGGTATGGCTGTCGCCGCAGACGATCGTGCTGCCGGGCAGCGTGAAGCCCTGCTCCGGACCGATCACGTGCACGATGCCCTGACGCTTGTCGTGCTCGTTGAAATACTCGACGCCGAACTCGCGCGCGTTCTCGGCGAGTGTCGCGATCTGCTCGGCGCTTTCCGGATCGGGGTTGGGCTTCGAGCGATCAGTGGTCGGGACGTTGTGGTCCACGACGGCAAGCGTCTTCTTCGGCGCGCGAACCTTGCGGCCCGCGGTGCGCAGTCCTTCAAAGGCTTGCGGCGAAGTGACCTCATGGACAAGATGGCGGTCAATGTAGAGCAGACAGGTGCCGTCGGGCTGCTCATCAACCAGATGGTCGTTCCAGATCTTGTCGTAGAGGGTCGTCGCTTTGGCCATTTTGGGTTGTCCGAATTGGTGTTTGTGGCCCTCGGGACCACTGGTAATCGCTTCCGCCCTTTTTACTCGCTTAACAGGACATGGGAAAGTATCCTGGTGTCCTGAATTGGAAGTTCGCCTCATTCTACAGTTCGTTCATAGCGAACTTCGAATTCAAAAGGACACCAGAAACTATAATTCTGGTGTGGTTTTGGTTCGCAAGTCCGCAAATGAACGTGCCGAGGCAATAATGCGGACTTGCGAACCCCACACCAGCCACATACTAGCCCACGCAGGATCGCACAATGACCGCACGCCCGCCGGTTGCACCCTACCTCACCGTCTCACCTGCCGCCGGCGCGATCGCTTTTTACACCGCCGCCTTCGACGCCAAGCAGAAGGCGCTGATGCCGGCGATGGACGGCTTGCGGATTCTGCACTGTGAGCTCGAAATCAACGGCGGCGCGCTGTTTCTGTCCGACGCGTTTCCCGAATTCGGCACCGCGCGCATGCCGCTGCCTGGCGAGCCGGTGACCATGTCGGTCAGTCTCGAATTCGCAACGGCCGACGAAGTCGACGAGGTCTTCACGCGCGCCACCAAGCTTGGCGCGAAAGGCGAGGTGACGCCGACCTATTCGTTCTGGGGCACGCGCACCGCGATCCTGCGCGATCCGTTCGGCCATCGCTGGATCATGAACGGGCCGCTGACGCAAAAGTAAGCGCCGCTGAATCCGTTTCTCCAAACAAAAAAGCGCGGTGATGCACCGCGCTTTTTCTTAAATCAATGAGCGTCGCGCGATTACTCGCCGGAAGCGGCCTTCAGCGCTTCCTTTTCGCGATTGTCCTGCTTCTCGACAATGCGCGCCGACTTGCCGCGCAGACCGCGCAGATAATACAGCTTGGCGCGACGCACCTTGCCGCGGCGCACGAGCTTGATCGAGTCGATCATCGGCGAGTAGATCGGGAACACGCGCTCCACGCCTTCGCCGTAGGAAATCTTGCGGACGGTGAAGCTCTCGTGGATGCCGCCGCCGTTGCGGCCGATGCAGACGCCTTCATAGGCCTGCACGCGCGAACGCTCGCCTTCGACAACCTTGACGTTGACGATGACGGTGTCGCCCGGTCCGAAATCCGGAATCGTCTTTCCCGCGGAAAGCTTTTCCAGCTGCTCTTTGTCGAGCTCTTGAATGAGGTTCATCGCAAAACTCCATCGGCGGCGCGCCCGGAAGGGGCTGCGCGGAAATTCGTATCCAGCACGTGCACGGATTGGCCGGTCGTATACGCCATAGCCAGCCGGTTGTCACCCTTTTGTCGTGTCTTTTCGCGGCCTCGAGACGACGTTTTGGGCTTTTTTGGCCACCCAGAGATCCGGCCGCCGGGCCTTGGTCAGGGCTTCGGCCTCGGCCCGCCGCCAGGCGTCGATCCGGGCATGATCCCCGGACACCAGAATATCGGGAATGGGCCGCCCCTCGAACTCCTGAGGGCGGGTGTACTGGGGGTATTCCAGTAGTCCATCCGAGAAACTCTCGTCCATTCCGGAGCTTAGCTTGCCCATGACGCCCGGCAGAAGCCGCACACAGGCGTCTATCAGGGTCAGGGCTGCGATTTCCCCGCCCGAGAGCACGTAATCCCCGAGGGAGATTTCCTCGAGCCCACGGGCCTCGATGACCCGCTGATCGATGCCTTCAAACCGGCCGCAGACGATCAGGGGGCCGGGGCCGGAGGCGAGTTCCGCGACTCGTTTCTGGGTCAAAGGGGTGCCGCGCGGGCTCATCAGCAGGCGCGGGCGCTCGGGGGCAATTTTTGCGGCATCAATCGCTGCCGCCAGCACATCGGCGCGCAGCACCATGCCGGGTCCGCCCCCGGCAGGGGTATCGTCCACACTGCGATGCTTGTCGGTGGCGGCGTCGCGAATGTCGCGTGCCTCCAGCGCCCAGACACCGGACGTCAGCGCCTTCCCCGCAAGGCTGATGCCGAGCGGGCCTGGAAACATCTCCGGAAACAGCGTGAGCACGGTGGCGCGCCAAGTCATGTCAGCATCCGTAGCGATCTGCTGGTTTGAATCGTCATACGCGGGCTTGACCTGCGTATCCATCTTCTTTCGAAAGAATGGATCGCCGGACCAAGTCCGGCGATGACACCGCGTAGTTATCAGGGCTGCGCGTCACTTGGATCTTCGCCATCGATTTCTTGCGGCATCACGATCACCACATGGCCGCCGGCGAGATCCACCGTTGGCACCACAGCGTCGGTAAAAGGCAGCAGCAGGGTCGGGCCCTGCATCGGCGCGATTTCGATGATGTCGCCCGCGCCGAAATTATGCACCGCGAGCACCTTGCCGATCGCGACGCCTGCGGGATCGAGCGCGCGCAGTCCGATCAGATCGGCGTGATAGTATTCGCCTTCTTCCGTCTCGGGCAGCTTGTCGCGAGCAATATAAAGTTCAAGACCGTTGATGCGTTCGGCATCCTCGCGGGTCGTGATGCCCTTGATGACCGCGACCAGATGATCCTTGGCAACGCGGGCACGCACCACTTCAAACTGACGCGCGCCGTCTTTGGTCGAGAGCGGGCCGTAGTCGATCACCGCCATCGGATCTTCGGTGAACGGCCACAGCCGCACCTCGCCGCGCACACCGTGCGCGGCGCCGATTCTCGCAACGCAGATTTGCGCTGCTTTGGTCACGCTAGTGTCCCGCATCCGAAGTTCGCCTCATGTGCGGCACTTTCCCCAGCGAACTTCGGATGCGAAAGGACACTAGCCAAATATAATTGCGGTGTGGCTTTGGTTTATAAGTCCGCAAACGAAACGCGCTGCGCGAACGATGCGGACTTATAAACCGCCACACTGTGGCTTACGCCTTGGCGGCGGCTTCAGCGTTGGCCTTGCGCTCCTTGCGCGGCACGGCCTTCTCCGGATTCTTGCGCGGCTCGCGCTTCTTCACGCCTGCTGCATCAAGGAAGCGCATCACGCGGTCCGACGGCTGCGCGCCCTTGGCGAGCCAGGCCTTGACCTTGTCCATGTCGAGCTTCAGGCGGGTCTCGTTGTCCTTCGGCAGCAGCGGATTGAAGTGGCCGAGACGCTCGATGAAGCGGCCATCGCGCGGAAAGCGCGAGTCGGCGACGACGACGTGATAGACCGGGCGCTTCTTGGTGCCTGCGCGAGCAAGGCGGATAACGACTGACATTCTCTTCTCCGTTGGTGTGTTTGAATTTCGTGAAAAACTGTTTCGGCTATTTCTTCTTGCCGATCCCCGGAAATCCGCCGAGGCCCGGCAGTGTTGGTTTTCCAAGACCCGGAAGGCCGGATCCTGGAAGATTTTGGAAATCTTTCGGCAGCGATGGCGCGCCCTGCGGAATTCCGCCGGGCATCTTCGCAGCCAATTCTTTCATCGCGTCGGCCGACGGCATGCCGTTGCCGCCGAAGCCCATCGCCTGCGCCATGCCCGCCAGCGGGCCGCGCTTGCCCTGACCCATGGCCTTCATCATGTCGGCCATGTTCCGGTGCATCTTCAGCAGCTTGTTGACTTCCTCGACCTTGAGGCCTGCGCCGGCGGCGATGCGCTTTTTGCGGCTGGCCTTGAGGATGTCGGGATTCTTGCGCTCCTCGCGCGTCATGGAGTCGATCACCGCCATCTGACGCTTGACGACCTTGTCGTCGAGGTTTGCAGCGGCGATCTGGTTCTTCATCTTGGCGATGCCGGGCATCATGCCCATCAGGCCGCCGAGACCACCCATGGTTTGCATCTGCGCAAGCTGATCGCGCAGGTCGGCAAGATCGAACTTGCCCTTGCGCATCTTCTCGGCGACGCGCGCGGCTTTCTCCGCATCGATATGCGCTGCGGCCTTCTCGACGAGGGAGACGACGTCGCCCATGCCGAGGATGCGGCCCGCAATACGCGAAGGATGGAAGTCTTCCAGCGCATCGGTCTTTTCACCGGTGCCGATCAGCTTGATCGGCTTGCCGGTAACGGCGCGCATTGACAACGCAGCACCGCCACGTCCGTCGCCGTCGACGCGGGTCAGCACGATGCCGGTGAGGCCGACGCGCTGATCGAACGCGCGCGCGAGATTGACGGCGTCCTGACCGGTCAGCGAGTCGGCGACCAGCAGCACTTCATGCGGCTTCGCGGCGGTTTTCACCTCCGCGGCTTCGCTCATCATCTCTTCGTCGAGGGTGGTGCGGCCCGCGGTATCGAGCAGCACGATGTCGTAGCCGCCGAGCTTGCCGGCCTGCAGCGCGCGCTGCGCGATCTGCACCGGCTTCTGTCCCGCGACGATCGGCAGCGTCTCGATGGACAGGTCGCGGCCGAGCACAGCGAGCTGTTCCTGCGCAGCCGGGCGATAGACGTCGAGCGACGCCATCAGAACTTTTTTCTTGTCGCGCTGGGTCAGCCGGCGCGCCAGTTTTGCGGTGGTGGTGGTTTTGCCGGAGCCCTGCAGACCGACCATCATGATCGCGACCGGCGCCGGCGCGTTGAGATCAATCTGCTGGCCGTCGGAGCCAAGGGTTGCGACCAGTTCGTCGTGGACGATCTTGACGACCATCTGGCCCGGCGTCACCGACTTGACGACGGTGGCGCCGATCGCCTGCTCGCGCACCTTGTCGATGAACGAGCGCACCACGTCGAGCGCGACGTCGGCCTCGAGCAGGGCGCGGCGCACCTCGCGCATGGCGGCATCGACGTCAGCTTCCGACAGCGCACCGCGCCGCGTCAGCCGATCGAGAATGCCTCCAAGCTTTTCCGACAGATTGTCGAACATCGCCGCACTGTATCCCGTTGCTCATGTCCCGGTCGGGACGTGAAATTCCAAACACTTTTACGCCCGAGGGCGCACAGCGCTGTCGGGCGTTGGCCTCCGGCATCCAGTGCCGGGCGGCGGGTCGAAAAGAACGTCTTTCCGAGAAGTGCCGGGGTTAAACCGCCCATGGCCCGAAAAGTCAAGAAAGGACCGAAAAATGCTGATTCTGGGGCGGGTTGCACTGTACCTTCGGGGAACCTAACTGTTGCCCCGACAGGCCATTTCCGGCCTTTTGGACCCCATGAACGTCACCCGTCGCCGCCTTTTTGGTCTGCTCGCTGGCGCCGCGGTCGCCGTGGGCCTCCCGTCCCTCTGGATTTCCCGCATGAAAACCTATGCCGGCCCGCTCTCGGATCATTTCGATGGCACCTATTTTTTTGACCCCGACGGCTCCCCGCCGAAGAAGCTCTGGGAGGTGCTGCGCTGGCAGATCACCAAGCAGGCCGCGAAATGGCCCGAGCGCGCGCCGAGCCCCTATGCCGATACGCCGCCGCCGCAGGTGAACGGCGGCAAGGTGCGGTTTTCCTATGTCGGCCACGCAAGCTGGCTGATCCAGACCGCAGGCCTCAACATCCTGGTCGATCCGGTGTGGTCCGAACGCGCCTCACCGGTGTCCTTCGCAGGACCGAAGCGCGTCAACGATCCCGGCATCGCCTTCGACAAGCTGCCGCCGATCGACGTGGTGCTGGTGTCGCACGGCCACTACGATCATCTCGATGCACGAACCTTGTCGAAACTCGCTGCGAAGTTCTCGCCGCGTGTCATCACGCCGCTCGGCAACGACGTCACCATGATGTCGAATGACAGCGCCATCCGCGCCGAAGCGTTCGACTGGAATGAGCGGATCGAGATCGGCAACGGCGTCGCGGTCACGCTCGTTCCAACTCGTCACTGGACGGCGCGAGGCCTGTTCGATCGCAACAAGGCGCTGTGGGCGAGCTTCGTGCTGGAGACGCCGGCCGGGAAGCTCTATCTCGTCGGCGATTCCGGTTACGGCACCGGCTCGCATTTCCGCCGCGTCCGCGAGGCGCATGGCCCGCTGCGCGCGGCGATCCTGCCCATCGGTGCCTATGAGCCGCGCTGGTTCATGCGCGAGATGCATATGAACCCCGAAGATGCCGTGAAGGCGCTGGCCGACTGCGGTGCCGAGATGGCGCTGGCGCATCATCACGGCACGTTTCAACTGACCGACGAGGCTATCGACGCGCCGGTCAACGATCTGGCGACGGCGCTCGATGCAGCCGGCGTTGCGCGCGAAAGATTTTTGGCGCTCAAGCCCGGTCAGGTGTTCGAGATTTAGGAAAGCGACTTAATTCGTCATTGCGAGCGAAGCGAAGCAATCCACTCTTAAAAAGCTGAATTGCTTCGTCGCTGCGCTCCTCGCAATGACGAGATTTACTGCGTCTTCGGCTTGAGCTCGTAGGACACGCTTACCGAGACGCGCAGCGTTTCCTGGCCCTGCGCGACCGGCGCGGACGCCGCCATGTCTGCCGCCATCTTGCGATACGGCACCGGACCCGGTGCGGTTTCTTCCGAAATGCTGATCGGCGCGCCGAGCGAGATGTTCGCGGCCTTCGCATAGATTTCAGCCTTGCGCCTCGCGTCGGCGATGGCTTCGGCGCGTGCGTCGTCCAGCAGTTTCGAGGCCTTCGACACCATGAAGCTGATGCCGCTGATCTCGTTGGCGCCGGAGCCCACCAGCACGTCGATGGTGTCGGCGACCTTGGTGATGTCGCGAATGGTGACGGTGACGCGGTTGCTTGCGCGATACCCCGTGATCTGGAATGGCGCGTTGGGATTGCGTCCCGGTGTGCTCTGCGGCGACAGCGACAGGCGCGAGGTCTGGATGTCCTTTTCGGCGATGCCAGCGTTTTTCAGCGCCTGCAGGACGCCGCCCATCGCCTTGTTGTTCGCCTCAGAAGCCTCGCGCGCGGTCTTTGCTTCGGTGGTGACGCCGCTGTCGATCTGCGCCAGATCCGGTGGCACTGAGATCGAGGCTTCGCCGGTGACTGAGACCGTCGGCGGCAGGGATTGTCCGAACGCGGACGATGCCATGGTGGCAATGGCTATCGCTGCGAAAACGGTGCGGGCACGCATTTATCAAACTCCAGTTTTTATTTTGAGCGGCGGTTTTACTTGAGCGGGACGTAGACATTGATGACGAGGTTGTCTTCCGTCGTCGTCAGCGGATCGGTGACGTATTCCTCGATGAACGTGTCCTTGGCTTCCAGTTTCTTGTCGTCGAGATGGTTGGTGATCGCCTCGTAGGTGTTGTCCATGTTGTCGTAAGAGCCGCGATGAACGAACTTCAGCGTCAGGCCTTCGGGCGATGTGCCGATGCTCATGCCCTTGGCGAGAGTCTTCGGGTCCTGTTCGACCGGAATTTCGGCCTGATAGGTGAATCCCGCATCGTCGGTCGAGGTGTAGACGATCAGGGACGATCCGGCCGGCTTGACGCCCTGCTTGTCGAGAAAGCCCGATAGCGTTTTCAGCGATCCGACCAGCGTCTCGAACGCGTTATCCCAGGTCGCGCTGCCTTTCAGGATCACGACCTTTTTCGCGCTCAGGGTCTGCTGCTCGCCGAACGGATCGGCGGTTTTCACATTTGGCACGGCGGGGACCGCGGGAGCCTCTGCCGCAGGAGCTGGCGACGTTGCAGGGGGTGTCGCCGGTGTTTGCGCCGTGGCTGGCGGGGTTTCCGCGGCGGGTGCTGGCGGAGCCGCTGGGGTTGCCGTTGAAGCTGGCGGAGGAGCGGGCGCGGCCGGAGCGGCTGTCTCAGGCGCGGCCGCTGCAGGCGATGGCGCCGGAGCTGCCGGTGGGGCCGCCGTGGCTGTGGTGTTGGACGGTGGCGACGGGGCCGGTACCGGCCCCAAATTTGATCCCAAGGGCAGCTTGAACCAGACCGCTGCCGCGACGACCAGCGCCATGGCGACCAAAACGGCAACGCGGGTATTCGTCATTCATGGTCTCCGAAGCGTCAGCGGGGTAAATCTTGTCCGGCGGCGAAGCGGATAGAGTTTACCACGAACCGCTCGGAACTGGCATGCGTTCCAAACGCGGCAATCGCGAGGCAGGCGGCCACTCTGGTCAAGTCGCTCTGCATTCGCCATATAGGCGGGGACAATGAGCACGCTCGCCAACCATAGCTTTGCCAAGATGAACGGCATCGGCAACGAGATCGTCGTTGTCGATCTGCGCGATTCTGCCGCAACCGTCACGCCCGATGAGGCCCGCGCGGTCGCCTCCCCTGCAGGCGTGCCTTACGACCAGTTGATGGTGCTGCATCCGCCGCGCGTTCAGGGCACCAGCGCCTTCATCCGCATTTACAACAATGACGGCTCGGAAGCCGCCGCCTGCGGTAACGGCATGCGCTGTGTCGCGCGGCAGGTGTTCGAGGAAACCGGCAAGACCGCGCTGACCTTCGAGACCCGTGCGGGTTTGTTGAATTGCTGGCAGGGGCCGTCGCCCGATCTTTATACCGTCGATATGGGCGTGCCGAAGTTCGGCTGGCAGGACATTCCGTTGGCCGAGGAATTCCGCGACACGCGCTACATCGAGTTGCAGATCGGGCCGATCGACGCACCGATCCTGCATTCGCCGTCAGTCGTCAGCATGGGCAATCCGCACGCGATCTTCTGGGTCGACGATATCGAGGCCTACGATCTCGAACGGTTCGGCCCGCTGCTTGAAAATCACCCGATCTTTCCGGATCGCGCCAACATCACGCTCGCGCACATCGTCGACCGCGAGCATATCGTGATGCGGACATGGGAGCGCGGCGCGGGCCTGACCAGGGCCTGCGGCTCTGCGGCCTGCGCGACGGCGGTGGCGGCGGCGCGGCTGAAGCGCACCGAACGCACTGTTCACATGACGCTGCCCGGCGGCGAACTCACCATCGAGTGGCGCGCGCAGGACGATCACGTCCTGATGACCGGCCCCGCATCTTTCGAGTTTGAAGGCCGTTTCGATCCGGCGCTATTCGCGTCCGAAGCCACGACGTAACGCTTACAATGTCAGATAGCCCCTCACCCTCGGGATCGCCCGCTTTCGCGCGCGATCCCTCTTCCCTCTCCCCGTTTGACGGGGAGAGGGTGGGCGGCGCGCAGCGACGTCCGGGTGAGGGGCAGGTTTCCACCGTCGATGTCGTCACCTTCGGCTGCCGGCTGAATGCATTCGAGTCGGAGGTGATCCGGCGCGAGGCGGAGAACGCAGGTCTTCAGGACACCGTTGTCGTCAACACCTGCGCCGTGACCAACGAGGCCGTCGCGCAGGCCCGCCAGACCATCCGCAAGCTCCGGCGCGAGCGGCCCGGTGCGCGCATCGTGGTCACCGGCTGCGCGGCGCAGACCCAGACGCAGATGTTTGCGCAGATGGTTGAGGTCGATCGCGTGCTGGGCAACGACGACAAGATGCGTGCAGCAGCGTGGCGCAACACCCGCTCGGCGTTCGAGTGCGGCGGCGAAAAGATCGCCGTTTCCGACATCATGGCGGTCACTGAAATGGCGCCGCATCTGGCCGCCGGTTTTCAGGCGGGATTGCCGCGCGTCTTCGTGCAGGTGCAAAACGGCTGCGATCATCGCTGCACCTTCTGCGTCATTCCCTATGGCCGCGGCAATTCGCGTTCGGTCGCCATGGGCGTGGTGGTCGATCAGGTGCGCGCGCTGACAGAAGCCGGGCATGCCGAGATCGTGCTGACCGGCGTCGATCTCACGAGTTACGGCGCGGATCTGCCGGGTGCGCCGAAGCTTGGGACGCTGACGAAGCAGATTCTCAAGCATGTGCCGGACCTGAAGCGGCTGCGCATTTCGTCAATCGATTCGGTTGAGGTGGATCGCGACCTGCTCGACGTCATCGCGACCGACGAGCGGCTGATGCCGCATCTGCATCTGTCATTGCAGGCCGGCGACGATCTCATTCTCAAGCGCATGAAGCGGCGGCACACGCGCGCCGATGCCATCGCGTTCTGCCAGCAGGTGCGGCGGCTGCGGCCGGACATCGCATTCGGCGCTGATATCATCGCGGGCTTTCCAACCGAAACCGATGAGATGTTTGCGCGCTCGCAGGCGCTTGTCGACGAATGCGGCCTCACGTTCCTGCATGTGTTTCCTTATTCGCCGCGTCCCGGCACGCCTGCGGCGCGGATGCCGCAGGTGAACGGCCGCGTCATCAGGGATCGCGCCGCGCGTCTGCGTGCAACCGGTGAAACGGCGTTGCGCCGCAGGCTTGCATCGGACGTGGGAGCCGCGCGTCAGGTGCTGATTGAGAGCGCGACGCAGGGACGCACCGAGCATTTTGTGCCGGTCGTGATCGCGGATGATGTGCCGGGCGCCGTTCGCGCGCTCCGGATTACCGGTCACGACGGTGAGCGATTGCTCACGTAAGGTGTGCGCGAGCAATCTCGCTCTTGTTATCTTCAATTTGCATCGCAATTGATGTAATGAAGTTACTATGCATCAAGGCTGCACTCGCAAAAGCGCGGGATAACTTTTCAGAGCGACGGTCTTCATGGTCGTTGCAAAGTATCTGATGCCCGAGGAGAAAATCCATGTCGCTCGATTCCGATGTCATCGTTGATCGCCGCCGCATTCGCCGCAAGCTGACGTTCTGGCGTGTGGTGGCTGCGCTGGGCGTGATCGCCGCCGTGGTTGCCGTGGGTGTGCTGGCATCACCGGCGAGCCGCGCGATTACCGGATCGAACGCGATCGCGCGGGTGAAGATCGACGGCCTGATTCGCAGCGATCAGACCCGCGTCGAGGCGCTCGAGCGGCTTGAGAAATCATCCGCCGCCGCCGTCATTGTGCACATCAATTCGCCGGGCGGCACGACGGCGGGCTCCGAGCAGCTTTTCGATGCGCTGACGCGCCTGAAGGCGAAGAAGCCGCTGGTCGTGGTGGTGGAAGGTCTCGCCGCGTCGGGCGGATACATCGCAGCGCTTGCGTCGGACCAGATCATTGCCCAGCAGACATCGCTGGTCGGTTCGATCGGCGTGCTGTTTCAGATTCCGAATGTGTCGGATCTTCTCAAGACCGTTGGCGTCAAGGTCGAAGAGGTGAAGTCGTCGCCGCTCAAGGCCGCGCCGAACGGTTATGAGCCGACCAGTCCGGAAGCGCGCGCCGCGCTCGATGCGCTGGTGAAGGATTCCTATGCATGGTTTCGCGGTCTGGTGAAGGATCGCCGCAATATGGATGATGAGACATTGCAGACCGTGGCGGATGGCCGTGTGTTCACGGGCCGTCAGGCGGTTAGCCTGAAGCTGGTGGATCAGCTCGGCGATGAAAAAACCGCCGTGGCATGGCTCGTTGCGCAAAAGAAGGTCGGCGCCGACGTCCCTGTGAGGGATTTCAAGCTCACTCCGCGCTTTGGCGACATGACATTCTTGCGGGCAACCGCAGCAGTGGCTCTCGATGCAATGGGACTTGGAGCGATTTCACGGCAGCTTGAGCAGTCCGGCGTGACGCAGGCCGTCGATCGTTTCGGTCTCGATGGGATGCTGGCGCTATGGCAGCCGTCATCGGCAAATTGACGGTCATGAATCCAGTTTCAGACGTTCTTCGCCGCATTGCGGTTGCCGGCGCAACAACGAAACTGGACATTTGTCACGCGATTTAGCCTTGTCACACTTTGAATTAGCGACTTGACAGTTCAAGGCTTTTTCACGGAAATGTCTATCCGCACGTTACGGGCACAGCATCCTAATGATCAAATCAGAACTCGTTCAGCGCATCGCCGAGCATAACCCGCACCTCTATCAGCGGGATGTCGAGAACATCGTGAACGCAATTCTCGACGAAATCGTTGCGGCGCTCGCACGCGGCGATCGCGTCGAACTGCGCGGTTTTGGGGCTTTTTCGGTCAAGCATCGCCCTGCGCGCGCGGGCCGCAATCCGCGTACCGGAGCGCACGTTCCTGTCGAGCAGAAGAGCGTGCCGTTCTTCAAGACCGGCAAGGAAATGCGCGAGCGGCTGAACCGCGATGAGGCAGGGGATCCGGCCGCAGCGACCTGAGTCTGTCAGCCGCGTGTAATAATTCTAAGGGCGGCTGCTCACATTTCTGCGAACTGCCTCCGGGATGGTCGCGAGGACGCACGATGCTCCGCAAGATTTTCAACATCCTGGTCATCCTGCCGCTTGCGATCCTGTTTGTCGTGTTCGCGGTTGCGAACCGTCATATCGTCACGCTGTCGTTCGATCCGTTCAACTCCAGCGACCCGGCGCTCGGCGTCTCGCTGCCGCTGTTCGTCGTTATCATCGCCGTTGCCATGTTCGGGGTGATCGCCGGCGGCGTCGCGACCTGGTTCGGTCAGCACTGCTGGCGCCGGGCGGCCCGGCAGCATGAGGCGGACGCGCGCCATGCCCGCGCCGAACTGGCTGATTTGCGCGAGCGGTTGGCCGCGTCGCGGAACGGCGGAAACCAGGTTCCGGCGTCCGGCTCCAGCCCCGGCCTTACCCCCTCCTACCTGGCCATCGGGCGAGACAAGCACGGCGCGGCGTTGTAGAACCCGCCCGGCTGTTCCAAAGCCTGTTTTCCGGTTGCCGACCCGCAGCCCAACCACGCCATGAGACCATGTCATTCGCGGTAAAAATTTGCGGCCTGTCCACGCGCGAGACCCTTGAGGTCGCGCTGGACGCTGGCGCGGACATGGTGGGCTTCGTGTTCTTCGAGGCGTCGCCCCGTCACATCAGCCTCGGCCCCGCGCGCGAGCTTGGCCGGCTGGTAAAGGGCCGTGCCGTCAAGGCGGCGCTGACCGTGGATGCGGACGACGCTTCGCTCGAGAACTGCATCGAGGCATTGCAGCCCGGACTGCTGCAGCTTCACGGCTCCGAGAGCATCGCGCGGGTGCGCGACATCAAGCAGAAATTCGGACTGCCGGTGATGAAGGTGCTGTCGGTTGCGACCGCTGCTGATCTCGCGGAGCTTCCGGGCTATGCGGCGGTGGCCGACCGCATCCTGTTCGACGCGCGCGCCCCGAAGGATGCCACCCGGCCCGGCGGCCTTGGCGTGCCGTTCGACTGGCACCTGCTTGAAAACATCAAGCTGGCCATCCCGTTCATGGTCGGCGGCGGGCTCAATGCCGGCAATGTCACTGAGGCGATTCGCGTCACCCGCGCGAATGGCGTCGACGTATCGTCCGGCGTCGAAAGCGCGCCGGGCGTCAAGGACCCCGATATGATCCGTGCCTTCATCCGCGCCGCGCGTGAGGCGGAGCGTGCGGTGACCTCTTCCACGATTGCGAGCAGTGTATGAGCGTTCAACTCCCCAATTCCTTCCGTTCCGGCCCTGACGAGCGCGGGCACTTCGGCATTTTCGGCGGGCGTTATGTCGCCGAAACGCTGATGCCGCTGATCCTCGATCTGGAAAAGGCCTATTCCGACGCCAAGGCTGATCCGGCGTTTCAGAAGGAAATGAACGGCTACCTGAAGGACTATGTTGGCAGGCCGTCGCCGCTGTATTTCGCGCAGCGCCTCACCGAGTATCTCGGCGGCGCGAAGATTTACTTCAAGCGCGAAGAGCTGAACCACACCGGCTCGCACAAGGTCAACAACGTGCTCGGCCAGATCATGGTCGCGCGCCGCATGGGCAAGAAGCGCATCATCGCCGAGACCGGCGCGGGCCAGCACGGTGTCGCGACCGCCACGCTGTGCGCGCGCTTCGGGCTTGAATGCATCGTCTACATGGGCGCGGTCGACGTCGAGCGGCAGCAGCCGAACGTGATTCGCATGGAAATGCTTGGCGCGAAGGTTGTGCCGGTGCAGGTCGGCGCGCGCACGCTGAAGGATGCGATGAACGAAGCGATGCGCGACTGGGTGACCAATGTCGCGGACACGTTCTATTGCATTGGTACGGTGGCCGGTCCGCATCCGTATCCGATGATGGTGCGCGATTTTCAGTCGATCATCGGCACCGAGACTCGCGCGCAGATGCAGGAAGCCGAAGGCCGCCTGCCGGATTCGCTGATCGCCTGCATTGGCGGCGGCTCTAACGCCATGGGCCTGTTTCATCCGTTCCTCGACGATCCCGGCATCGAGATTTTTGGCGTCGAGGCGGCGGGGCATGGCCTGACCAATCTGCATGCAGCGTCGATCGCGGGCGGCCGGCCGGGCGTATTGCACGGCAATCGCACCTATCTGCTGATGGATGACGACGGCCAGATTCAGGAAGGCCACTCGATCTCCGCGGGCCTCGATTATCCCGGCATTGGTCCGGAGCATTCATGGCTGCATGAGACCGGCCGCGTGACGTATCTCTCGGCGACCGACGACGAGGCGCTCGCGGCTTTCCAGATGTTGTCGCGTCTGGAAGGTATCATTCCCGCGCTGGAGCCTGCACATGCCATTGCGAAAGTGATGGAGCTCGCGCCGAAGCGGCCGAAGGATCACCTCATGGTGGTCAATCTGTCCGGCCGCGGCGACAAGGACGTGCCGCAGGTCGGCGATATTCTCAAAGGTAAAAAGAAGTGACCACGCGCATCGACACACGTTTCGCCGAATTGAAGAAGGAAGGCCGCGCGGCCTTCGTTACCTTCGTGATGTGCGGTGACCCGGATCTGGTGACCTCGCTTGCGATCATCAAGGCGCTGCCGAAGGCGGGCGCTGATATCATCGAACTCGGCATGCCGTTCACCGATCCGATGGCCGACGGTCCTGCGATTCAAGCGGCGGGCCTGCGCGCGCTGAAGGCCGGCACCACGCTGAAGAAGACACTCGGTGTGGTGCGTGATTTCCGCAAGGATGATGCGGCGACGCCGATCGTGCTGATGGGTTATTACAATCCGATCTACATCTACGGCGTCGACAAATTCCTGGCCGATGCGAAATCTGCCGGTGTCGATGGGCTGATCATTGTCGATCTTCCACCTGAGGAAGATACCGAACTCTGCATTCCCGCGATGAACGCCGGACTGAATTTCATTCGCCTCGCCACCCCGACCACTGACGACAAGCGGCTGCCTGCCGTGCTCGCGAACACTTCGGGCTTTGTCTATTACGTCTCGATCACCGGCATCACCGGCTCCGCCAGCGCCGATACCGCGCAGGTCTCCGCCGCAGTGGCGCGCATCAAGCGCCATACCCAGTTGCCGGTCTGCGTCGGCTTCGGTATCCGCACGCCAGACGCCGCGCGGGGGATCGCGCAGGCGGCGAATGGTGCCGTGGTAGGATCGGCGCTGATCGATGCCCTGCGCGCGACGCTCGATTCGGAGGGCCGCGCCACGGCAAAGACGGTTCCGGCGGTCGCGGATCTTGCAGCGGCGCTGGCGCAAGGCGTGCGCGGCGCAAAACAGGCGGCGGAATAGCTTTTTTCCCTCTCCCCTTGTGGGAGAGGGGGCCGAACCGCATTTATGCGGTGAGGCGGGTGAGGGGTCGTATCGGCTCTTCATCTCAGGTAAAAACCCCTCACCCGGCTCGCACCTTGCTTCGCGCGGTGCTTGCCGCCCTCTCCCACAAGGGGAGAGGGTTTGCACATCGCCTGCTCTGCGATGGACATGGAGTTTGACGCATGAACTGGTTGACCAACGTTGTCCGGCCGAAGATTCGCAGCATCCTCAAGCGCGAAACGCCGGAGAATCTCTGGATCAAGTGTCCGGATTCCGGGCAACTCGTGTTCTACAAGGATGTCGAACAGAATCAGTTCGTGATTCCCGGTTCGAACTATCACATGCGCATGGGCGCAGCCGCGCGGCTGAAGTCGATCTTCGACAACGAGACCTGGTACGACGTGGCGCTTCCCGAAGTGACGCCCGATCCGCTGAAGTTCCGCGACGAGCGGAAGTATGCCGACCGCATCAAGGATGCGCGCACCAAGACCGGCATGAACGACGCTGTGAAGGTCGGCTACGGCAAGCTCGAAGGCAATGCTGCGGTGGTGGCCGTGCAGGATTTCGATTTCATGGGCGGTTCGCTCGGCATGGCGGCGGGCGAAGCCGTCGTGAAAGGCCTCGAACTCGCGGTCGAGAAGAAGTCACCCTTCATCATTTTCGCGGCCTCGGGTGGCGCGCGGATGCAGGAAGGCATTCTCTCGCTGATGCAGATGCCGCGCACCACGGTGGCGATCCAGATGCTGCGTGAAGTCCAGCAGCCTTACATTGTCGTGCTGACCAATCCGACCACCGGCGGCGTCACCGCCTCCTATGCCATGCTGGGTGACGTGCAGATCGCCGAACCGGGTGCGCTGATCGGCTTTGCCGGCGCGCGCGTGATCGAGCAGACCATCCGTGAAAAGCTCCCCGAAGGCTTCCAGCGCGCCGAATATCTGAAAGAACACGGCATGGTGGACATGGTGGTGCATCGCCATGATCTGCGCGCGACACTGGCGCGGCTCTGCCGTCTGCTGACCAAGGCGCCGGCTGCCGAAGGCTTTGAACCGCGGACAGCGCCACTGCCTGTCGATTTGCCCGCGGCAGCGTCTCCCGCGTGACGTCACCGGCGGCCAGAGAACCATCGCGCTCCTACGACGACATTCTCGCGCGTCTCGCGTCGCTGCATCCCAAGCGCATCGATCTCACGCTGGACCGGATGTGGCGCATCCTAGAGCGTCTCGATCATCCCGAGAAGAAAATCCCGCCTGTCATCCATGTCGCCGGCACCAACGGCAAGGGCTCGACCGTGGCGTTCCTGCGCGCCATCCTTGAAGCCGCGGGCCTGCGCGTTCACGTCTACACCTCGCCGCATCTGGTGCGGTTCAACGAGCGCTTTCGTCTCGGCAAGGCCGGCGGCGGCGTCCTCGTCACCGACGATCAGCTACGTGCCGCGCTCGATCACTGCGAGCACGTCAACGGCGGCGAGCCGATCACGATTTTCGAAATCGAGACCGCCGCAGCATTCCAGTTGTTCGCGGGGCATCCGGCTGACGTCGTGCTGCTGGAGGTCGGCCTCGGCGGCCGGCTCGACGCCACCAACGTCATCGATGCGCCGCTGGCCAGCGTCATCACGCCGATCGGCATGGACCACATCGAGTTCCTCGGCGACACGCTGATCAAGATCGCGGCCGAAAAGGCGGGTATCATCAAGAAGACTGTTCCGGTGGTCTGCGCGGAGCAGACCGCGGAAGCAACCGCCGTCATCGAGCAGGCCGCGAAGCGCGCCCGTGCGCCGTTGCATGCCGCGACGCAGGATTGGCATGTCAATGTCGAGCGCGGACGGCTGGTTTATTCCGACGAGCGCGGCTTGCTGGATTTGTCCGCGCCGCGGTTGTTCGGGCGGCACCAGTTCGACAATGCCGGGCTCGCGATCGCGACGCTGCGCGCCATCGGCTCCCTGAAGCTTGAGCCGTCCGCCTTCGAGCAGGGCATCGCGCGGGCCGAGTGGCCGGCGCGGATGCAGCGGCTGACATCGGGAAGGCTGGTCGATGCCGCGCCAAAGGACGCCGAGGTGTGGCTCGACGGCGGTCACAATCCCGACGGCGGACGCGTGGTGGCCGATGCGCTCGGCGATCTTGAGGAGCGGGTGTCGCGTCCGCTGGTGGTGGTTGTAGGCATGATGGGTAACAAGGATGCCGGCGGTTTTCTGGCCAATTTTGCCGGACAGACCCGTCACATCATCGCGGTCAAGATTCCCGATCAGGACAATGCCATGCCGCCGGATGTGCTGGCCGACAGCGCGCGGCATCTCGGCATGCGGGTCGAGACCGCCGCAAGTGTCGAGGCCGCGCTGGGCGCCATCGCCAGGCTGGCCTATGACGTGCCGCCGCGCATTCTCATCACCGGCTCGCTGTATCTGGCGGGGCATGTGCTGGCGGAAAACGGAACGCTGCCGCAGTAGACGGAATTTCCATCATGCGCTTTGCCGCCATTGCGGATGTTCACGGCAACTATCTCGCGCTGGAAGCGGTGATCGCCGATATCCGCGCGCAGCAAATTGAAAAGATCGTCAATCTCGGCGACATGGCGAGCGGGCCGCTCGACGGGCGGCGGACGATGGACATGCTGATGGCTCTCGATGCCGTCCATGTCCTCGGCAATCACGATCGTTATCTGATCGACAGGGCGTCGGAGGCGATGGGGTCATGGGATCGTCCCGTCCATGCGCAGCTCGAGGTGCGCCATCTCGACTGGCTGCGCGGCGTTCCGCCAACACGCGTGTTCGAAGATGCAGTTTATCTCTGCCATGCGACGCCGCTGAGCGACGAAACGTACTGGCTCGAAACCGTGCAGCCCGACGGCGCGGTGCGATTGTCCCCGGCCGAGACGATCGCGCAGGCCGCAACAGGTATCGCGCAGTCGCTGATCCTGTGCGGACATACCCACATCCAGCGTGCGGTCCAGCTTCGCGACGGCCGCATGATCGTCAATCCCGGCAGCGTGGGATCGCCGGGCTACCGCGATGTCGTGCCGTTTCCGCATGCCATGGAGGCGGGCACGCCGGATGCGCGCTACGCGATCCTGGAGCGGCGGGACGGGCAGTGGCATGTCACCTTCCGTCATGTGCCCTACGATCACGATGCGATGGCGGCGCTGGCGCGGCAGAACGGTCATCCGGATTTGGCGAGCGCGCTTGCGACCGGTTGGATCACGCGGGCGTAGCTGAGTGGCCGTGGATTCCGGGTTCGCGCAGACGCGCGCCCCGGAATGACAGCGGAGGATGCCGGCAGGGAATGTCGAGCGCTTCAACACATTCGATGTCGTCCCCGCGAAAGCGGGGACCCATAACCACCGAACGCCGTATTGATAGCGAGACGATTGCTCCAGCATCCTTCTCAAGTCGATGACTCAGGGAGTATGGGTCCCCGCTTTCGCGGGGACGACGTGGAGAGATTCGGAATAGCCGCTGCAACATTTCGTGATGGGGATACGCATCCCCGCGCTCTGCACCGCGCTTAAGTTCGACCCGTCCTGTTCGTGAGGGGCGCTTCTCGAGGGCGCTTTGAAGCGGAGCGGGATGCGGCGCCTGCACACACGGTTCGCACCCGTTGCGTCCGGGAGGCTGGGGTCACCGTCCGGGCCAACTATGTGGCTCTGCCGTTCGCGGCTGGACGCGGTGTGGATGAAAGCGGCGAAAGCCGTCCGGATCAGGGATGATCAGCTCTCCCGTCCGCACCCGGAAGTACGGTCCCCTCGCCCAAAATCGCCGCAATGGAGCGCCGCAAGGCGATGCGCTTCCGGGACACATCATCGCCTCGCACGCGATGCCGGAAGCGAAACAAACACAAGGTGCGCCTTGCGGCGCTCCAGCCCCTCGTGTTGTGAGGGGCGAGACGAAAGCAACTCGCGTGATGATGCGCGAGAGCGATGACGCACGTCTTTCGTTGGCGCGAATGGGGCAAGCCCCACACGCGCATGCTGTTTGAAAATTGAATCGGATGTCCTGCACGATGCAGGACAACTCCCTCCCCCTTGCGGGGAGGGTCGGCCGAGCGGAGCGGAGGCCGGGGTGGGGGTGAAAGATAGCGTACGGAATTATACCCCCACCCGACACGCTGTTCGCTTCGCTCTCAGCGCGCCACCCTCCCCGCAAGGGGGAGGGAGAAGAAAGATGCGCTTTCGTGGGGACGACGTGGGGAGACATCGCACATAGATGCAGAACGCTCACCCGAAAAATCGCTCAAAGCTTCGGCAAGACGGCCAAACAAAAACGGCCAGCTTTCGCCGGCCGTTTTAAATATCCGCTAGAATGCGCGATCAGACCGCAGCGGTGATCCACTGCTGCAACTTGGCCTTCGGAGCCGCGCCGACCTGGCGCGAGGCCATCTCGCCGCCCTTGAAGATCATCAGGGTGGGGATCGACATCACGCCGTATTTCGAAGCCGTCTTCGGGCTCTCGTCGACGTTGAGCTTCACGATCTTGACCTTGTCGCCCATGACGCCGGCGATCTCGTCGAGCGCGGGCGCGATCATGCGGCACGGACCGCACCATTCCGCCCAGAAATCGACGACCACCGGGCCGTCCGCCTTGAGAACTTCCGCATCGAAATCGGTGTCCGAAACCTTACCCACACTCATGTGATCTGCCTCGTTGGATGAAAGGCGCGGGGATCTGAGAGAATCGCGCGCTGAAACGTAGGATCAACCTATGAATGCACCCTTGCGCGGTCAAGGCTGGTCACCGGGACGTGTTCCATCGGCTGGGCGTGGGCGTTTGTGGGAATGGCTCCCGATTCAAGGGGTTAGCCCCCAACCGCGACTAACGTCGGACGGCGGGTGGCACTCAGGACACAAGCGATTGCAGCTCTGCGTCCAGCGCGGAGGCCGGGATTTCCATCATGGCGGCTGTCTCTGTCCACAGCAGGGCGCAGCGCACCGGCCGGCCGGGATACAGCCGCTGCAACACATCGCGATAGAGCGCGAGCTGCCGGACATAGGCCTGCGGCGCCTCGGCGGCGGCCTGCGGCGGGGCGTGATTGGTCTTGTAATCGACGATCAGCACCTCATGCGGCGTCACCACCAGCCGGTCGATCTGACCCGAGACCAGCGCGGGCGGCCGTCCGCGTCTGGCGACGCGGCCCGCGATCGAAACTTCGGCGCGGCTGCCCTCGGCAAACAGCGGGGCGAAGGCGGGCGTCTCGATCAGCGCCACGACCTGCCGCGCCAGCGCATTGCGCTCATCGTCCGTGAACCATGGATGCGCATTGCGCTGAAGAAAATCGCGCGCGGCTCCCTCGCGCCGCTCAAGGGCGACGTCCGGCAGCGATTGCAGCAGCCGGTGAATCAGCGTTCCGCGCCTCAGCGCGCGTTCGCGCGCCAGGCGCGTTTCGTCGGTGACCTTGGCATGACTTTCGGCATCGTTGTCCGCGGCATCGGATGGACGCAGCAGGAAATCCGCAGGCGTTTCCCTCGGAGCATCGGTTTTCAGCCAGTTCGGGAAGTGCTCCAGCGCCAGCATTTCCTGAACCGGCGTGGCCGTATCTGGCTGCGGTTGGACATCCTCCGGCCGCGAATAGCGCTTCACCGGCCCGAAACCCGTCTCGATGGTTTCACATTGCAGGCCCAAGTCCGGGTGCGTCAGGCCTTGTTGAATGAGGTCGTACCAGGACAGTTTGCGGACAGCGCGCATGTTGCCGGGTAATACGCCGCCGACAATCAGGCGATCCGCCGCACGCGTCATCGCCACATACAGCAGCCTCCGGTATTCGTCCTCGGTGTCCTCCTTCATGACGGCGCGTGCGTCAGCGACCACAGGGAGATCGTTCGCCTTCTTGCCGGCCCAGAGCACGACCGCCGGCGCGTTCGGCGCGGCGTTGCCTTGCGGCATGCGGATGAGATTCATGCGCTGGGTATCCGCCGGCGAGGTGGTGGTGTCGACAAGGAACACCACGGGCGCTTCCAGTCCCTTCGCGCCGTGCACGGTCATCACGCGAATCTCGTCGCGTGCTATTTCCATGTCGCGTTTCACCTCGGTATCGGCGGCACGCAGCCACGCCATGAAGCCCTGCAACGAGGCGGGCGCTTTCCGCTCATAGGTCAGGGCCAGTTCGAGAAACTCGTCGAGCGCGTCATCGGCTTCAGGGCCCATCCGCGCGAGGATGCGTGCGCGGCCGCGATCGCCGCCAAGCAGCCACGCGTAGAAGGTGAAGGGTGTTTGATGGGCGAAGCGCCGTTCGCAATCTTCCAGCCGCTTCAGCGCGGCCATCAATCTGTCGTTCGTCTCGGCATGTTCGGTCAGGGCGTCTCGCAGCGTGCCCTTGCGATGGGGTGCGAGGATCTGAAGATCGTCATCATCGAGACCGAACAGCGGGCTCTTCAGGGCGGTTGCCAGCGCAAGGTCGTCGCGCGGAAGCAGCAGCGCATCCGCCAGGTTCATCAGATCGATGACCGCGATATGCTCGGTGAGCTTCAACCTGTCGGCGCCAGTGACCGGAAGGCCCGCATGTTTGAGCGCCTGAATAATGGCGTCGAAGGCCCTGCCGCGCCGCCGCACCAGCACCAGCATGTCGCCATAACGCAGCGGGCGGCGCCTGTCGCGCGGACCTGTCATGGTGCGGGCCGCGATCAGCGACTTGATCTCGGCCTGAATGCGTCGCGCCATCCGTACTTCGGGACTTGTTTCTGCGATGGCGTCGAACGCCGCACGCCAGCCTTCGATATCGTCCCGCGTGTCGGGATATTCGATGTCCCACAGATCGACCAGGGCCGGTGCGGCATCGCTGAGAGCATCGTGAAGTGGATGCGCGTTCTCCAGCGCATGAATGCTCTTGTAGATCGCAGGATCGCGGAACACGAAGTCGACCGACTGGAGAATTGTCCAGCCGGATCGGAACGAGTGCTTGAACGAGACCGGTTCGAAGGCCAGTCCTGCGCCCTTGAACCGCTTCTCGATGTCGCGCTTGCGGCTGTCGAATTCGCGCGGTGCTGCGCCCTGGAACGAGAAGATCGACTGCTTCTCGTCGCCGACCGCGAAGATCGTACGCTTGATGCCGTCGCGTGCACCGGCGCCCGAGGTGAATTCCGAGGTGAGCCGCTCGATGATGTCCCATTGCCGCGGGCTGGTGTCCTGCGCCTCGTCAATCAGAACATGGTCGATGCCGCGGTCGAGCTTGAAATGCACCCAGCCCGACGAGACATTGGTGAGCATCTCGTAGGTCTTGTCGATCAGGTCGTTGTAATCGAGCAGGCCGCGTTCGCGCTTTTCCCGGCGGTAGTTTGCGGCGACCGCACTGGCGATGACAAGAAGCGCATAAGCGCGGTCGCGCTGCATGACCGCGCGGCGCTTTTCATCCAGCTGGACGATTCGCGTCTGCTCCGCGTCCAGCCGCGCCGCGAACACCGATTGCAGCTTGGCGAGCGGTTTCGTCATCAGCGTCTTGCGCGGGCCGATGACGCCTTTGGTCTCGGTCAGGAAAACATCGAGATAGGCCTCGACCTGCGCGCGATCGGTCAGGCTATCAGCGATCCGGAAGCGTTCGGCCTGAGAAATATCGGCAGCGCTGCCGCCATCGAATGCCGCTGCTACCGCAGGCCAATCGCGGCGCGGCAGATTCGGCCCATCGACGATCTCGCGTTCGATATCCTCAATGCGTTCACTGGCGCTGACCCCCAGCGCAGCCGTGATCTGCGTCATCGCCGCGTCAAGGCTGCCAGTGCTGTCGGACCATTCCATGAAGTGGTCGCGGCTGAGACAGGCCTCGCGCACCACATCCTTGAAGGTCACATCGGCGGCGGTGGACATGGCGATGTTGAGTGCGCGTCCCGTCTCGCTGGTCGGCGCACGGGCCGCTTCCAGCAGGACCGCAAGATTGGCGCGCTCCATCATGTCGTTCTGGTCGCGGTCATCGAGCACCGAGAAACGCGCGGGGACATTGGCCTCGAACGGAAACTGCTGCAGCAGCCGGGTGCAGAGCGCGTGAATGGTCTGAACCTTCAGCCCGCCGGGGGTCTCCAGCGCGCTTGCGAACAATTTGCGTGCACGCAGCCGAGTGTTGGGGTTGAGCGGCGCGCCCACGGTGCGGATCGCTTCATCCAGTTGCCGATCGGGCAGCGTGACCCAGCGGCCGAGCGTCTCGAATACGCGCTGCGCCATGTTGGCTGCCGCCGCCTTGGTGAAGGTGATGCAGAGAATTTTCTCCGGCGGCACGCCGTTGAGCAGCAGACGGATGACGCGATTGACCAGCACGTGGGTCTTACCCGATCCGGCGTTGGCCGCGACGAAGGCTGACGCTTCCGGATTCGATGCGCGCGCCTGCGCGTCGCGCACGGCGTCGGGAATATCGGGGCGAGGCGAGCTCATTCGATGTCCTCTTGTCCATCGCCGATGGCCGACCATTCCTTGATGCGCGCCAGGTCGTCGTAGTTGCCGTAGCGGTTTTCCCACATCGGCAGCACGACCGAGCGATAGGGCGTATCCTTGTTCTCGAACGTGCGGATCAGAGTTTCGAGCTTTTGCAGGGCTTCGTCGGCGGCATCATCAGGCGGCTGCGGCGGATCGCTCTTGTTGATCTTCAGTTCAAGAACGGTTGCCCTGCCGGGCGGATTGTTGCCGCTGAGCCTGACATAGACCAGTTCACTGACCGAGGAGCCCGCAGGAATGGTTTCGAATCCGCCCTTGCGCAGGATCGCGCCTTCCAGCGTCAATTGAGGCGAGAGGCCGAGGCGCACTTGCTTGGCGCTGGGGGGCTGACCGGTCTTGTAATCGAGAATGGCGTAAGTGCGATCGGCGCGATGCTCGATGCGATCGGCGCGGGCCGAGAGAACGAATGTCCGGCCGTTGCCGAGCTGGATGGGAATCTCGCCCCGGATTTCGGCGTCGACGCGGGAGACGTCCAGCCGCCGCCGCGCTTCCCATCCCGCAAACCAGTCGGCGATGCGCAAGAATCGCGGCCACCACAGCGCACGCGCCTCGGGGCGCTCCATCAACGGCGCGAAGTGCTTGTCGCCGATCTTCCGCAAGGCATCGGCAATGTCGTCCGGCAGGTCGGTTGCAAACCGGCCGGTGAATTCGCCCAGCGCTTCGTGGATCGCGGAGCCGCGATCGGCCGCGGTCAACGGCATGTCTACCGGATCGAGCGGCGTCAGTCTGAGAATGCGCTTGGCGTAGATAGTATAGGGATCGCGCAGCCAGTCTTCGATTTCGGTGACCGACATCCTGAGCGGACGCAGCGCGACATCCGGCTTTGGCTCCGGCCGCGGCGCGGGCGCGACGCTCTGCGGCCGGTCGAGTTCATTGGCGTAGCGGACATAGGTTGCACCCTTGTCGGTGGCACGCGTCCAGGAATCTGTACCGGCGACGGCTTCGAGCCGGTGCAGGAAGCGCGAGGCCACTGCGGGCGCGCCGCCGACCTTTGCGGCCCGCGATAAAATGACTTCTCGCGTGCCGAGCAACTGCGCGAAATCATGCGCCGACAGTCCGATGCGCCGCTCGGGCAGATCGAGGCCGAGTTGATGCCGCATCGGACGGCTCAGCCACGGATCGATGCGCGGCGCGGGCGGCCACACGCCTTCGACAAGTCCGCCGAGAATAACGCGATCGCATTCGGTGAGGCGGGCTTCGAGCGGGCCGTAGATGCGAAGCCGCGATGCCGCCAGTTGCGGTCGCCGCACAATGCGATCGCCGAAAGCGGTCTGGAACACATCCGGATAGTCGCTAAGGACGAGGACCAGTCCGCTCGGCTGCGGCTTGTCGCCATCGGTGGACGCGTTCGCCTGAAACAGATCGTCGAATGCTTTCGACAGCGCATTGCCGTCGGGACCGTCGAAAGCAACGAGGAGGCCGGTGTCGTCGGCAGACAGGCGTTTGATGATATCGTAATGGCGCGCGGCATAATCGGTGAGGTCATGCGGCTTGCCGCGCCTGATCTCTTCGAGCGGCGACAGCGCAGCGGACAATTGTTCGATCAGTCGTTCGACCGCAACGAGATCGGCGTCGGTTAGTTTTCGCCGTGGATCGGCGTGATGCAACTCGGTGATGCCGTTGCGCAAGGCCGCAAGGTCGTGCTTCAGCCCGGCGCTTCCGGGTGCAGGCCGCGTCCCGCGCAGCAGGGCCAGCTCGAGGTCGCCGATGGTCTTTGCAAGGGTGCCTGGCGCGTGACCGAGCCTGAACAGCGGGTGTTTGAGCAGCGCCAGCAACGCCGGAGGCGCTAATTCTTCGGCGACCGTTTGCGCCGCGAGCCGCGCGAAAATACCGGCCGGCGTGTCCATCAGGGAATCGCCGCCGGAGTCGTCGTATTCGAGCTTCCAGCGATCGAGCGATGCCATCACGCGGCGCGCCAGCGCGCGATCCGGCGTCACCAGTGCGGCGGTGAGATTCTTTTCGCGCGCCTCGCGCATTGCCACGGCGATCGCCAGCGATTCCATCTCGGGATTGGCGGCTTCGATCAGAGCCACACCTTCCATGCCGGAGGCGATACGCTGCGCGACCGACTTGTCGCCAAGCCGTGCGTGCCATTGCTCGCTCGATGTCGCGGGACGCATCGCCTCGGACGCAAGCACCTCGCGGCCATAGGAAGCAGGCACCGCCAGCGGCTCGACGTCGCGCCGCTTGATACCGAACCGCGCGAGCAATCCGTGCAGCGCGACCTGAGGATGACTCCATGCCGTGGGTGTCGCAACGAGATCGCCGGCCGCTACGGCGCCGCCGATTGAGTCCCACGCCGCGTCGTCGAGGTCGGCGTCGAGACCGGGTAGCACCACCGCGCCTTGTGGAAGTTGTGCGATAGCATGCAGGAACGTTGCCGTCGCCGGCATCGAGCCTGTCGAGCCTGCGGCGATCACCGGGCCCTTTTGCCGCGTCCTGAGCCGCTTCGCTTCCGCCGCGATCAGCATGTCGCGGCGCGCGGCCGGCTCGATGCGATCGATGGTTCTCAGATAGTCCGGCCATGTGTCTTTCGCGATCTTGAGAAACTTCAGCGTATGCTGCCAGTAGATATCAAGGTCATCCGGCACGATGCCGTCGAGTGCATCCCAGCCGACGCCGCGCGTCACCATATCGTCCATCAGCCGCGCCAGATCGCCCGCGAGTGCCAGTGTCGAAGCAGGACTGCCGACGACGAGCGACGACGGCTGAAGCTTGGCCCAGGCTGCCACCAGCTTCGCCAAGGTCAGTCTGCGTTCGAGATCATCCAGTTTTGGCGGAAGCAGGGATGCGTCCGGGCCGCCGAGCAGCCCGTCGTCGGAAAACTCCAGTTCGTCCTCATCGACGCTGCCGAGCGCGACGATGCGCGGCAACACCACGGCATCGGTTTGCAGCACATCCAGAAACACCTCCCGCGCCATGCGGCCCGCGCGGCGGGTCGGCAGATACAGCGTGACATCGGCCAATCGCTCCGGATTTGTGCGCGCGTCAAATCCCTCGACGAGCCGGCCGTCGACAAGCGCTGCAATGACCGTGCGGAGAAACGGCGCAGACGGGGGAACGTTGAAAACGCGCATGAACTATCCGATTCGCAATCGGCGGCATCATGGCACGCGGAGGGTGGACGAGGGGAGTCTTGACGCGGCTTCAGGCGACGCTGGCGAGCAGCGCTTCTTCGGCCGCCTGCACTGCGTCGGGCGTTCCAACGTGCATCCACAGGCCATCGAGCCGCAATCCGAACAGCCGTTCCTGTTCGTTGGCGGCGTCGAATATCCTGGTCAGGGAGAATTCGCCGGCCGGCGCGTTTTTGAAGATCGCGGGCGACATGATGGCGGCGCCGGCATAGACGAACGGCACCACCTGATGCTCCTTGCGCTTGCGCAGCGCGCCGTCCGGCAGCATGGCGTAATCGCCGCAGCCGGAATAGCCGATGCTGTGCGAGGTCGGCGCCATCAGCAGCAGGATGTCCATCCGCGCCGGATCGAACGCCTCTGCGAGGCGGAGCAGGTTTGACTGCACGCCGTCGACCCACATCGTGTCGGCGTTCAGATGGTAGAACGGCGCATCGCCAAGCAAGGGCAATGCCTTCACAACGCCGCCGCCGGTGCCAAGCACGACGTCGCGTTCGTCGGAGATGACGACGCGCGGGGCCGTCCGGCCTTTGACATGCTGGATGATCTGGTCGGGGAGATAATGCACGTTGACCACGGCGGTGGTCACGCTGACTTCGGCGAGCCGGTCGAGCACGTGATCGAGCAGCGGCTTTCCGGCGACCGAAACCAGCGGCTTCGGCATTTTGTCCGTCAGCGGCCGCATCCGAACGCCGAGACCGGCGGCGAGAACCATGGCAGAGACGGGTTTGGTGGGCATCGGCGCGTTTATCTCAACTGGTCCGCGGCAGCCCTTGGCAGGGCCGACCGTGAGGTCTGGCAGATGCCGAGCATAGCATCCGAATCGGCGCCGCGCGCCGGCGGCTCAGGCTGTAGTCGCACTTTGTGACGACGGTACGACTCAAGTTTTGGGCGGCGGTTCCGGCCACCCGGCGTGATATCAGACTTCCACAATCTGCGAGCCGGCAGAGCGGCGTGCAGGCTTTTTCTTGGCATCCGGCTTCAGGAAGCCCGCGCCGATCTGCTCGCCATTGACCCAGGCCAGTTCGCAGCGGCGGTATGCCAGGCCGGTCGATGACAACAGCAGAAAGAATTCCTTGAGGTTCAGGCCTTCGACCGAGCCTTCGACGGTCAGCTTCGCACCGGTCTCGGAAATATCCTCGACCAGACAGTTGCGCCGCCATGTTCCGTCAATGCCCATCAGGTGAGCTGCAAAACCGCGCTCGAAAACCACGCGGTCGCCCACGCGTCGTTCCGTTGCCATGAATTGTACTCCGCTCGCTGCTTCGATGTCGTGCGTTGCATCGCCGGGGCTGCGCGCCGCACAGTCGTCGGAACCCAAATTACGTGCTGGCTGGCTAACAACCGGTAAAGGCAACGCCTTCAAGTGGCGGCTTTGCCTAGGTCCCTCGGCGGCGGGACATGGGCCGTGCACCATTCCCGGTAGGTCTCAAGCGACGGATGGGCGAGGGCCCGGTTGAGATACGTCCAGATTCGGGGCTGATGCCGCAGGTATTGTGGCTTGCCGTCCCGCCGGTTCAGCCGTGCGAAGGTACCCAGCAGCCGTGTGTTCCGCTGCGCCGACATGATGGCATATTGCTGGACGAAGGCGGCCGGATCGAAGCTGGCGTCGGCGGCCCGCCGCTCACCGGCATAGCGGGTCAGCATCGCGATCTCGATTTTCTCGGGGATGTCGAGCCGGGCGTCCTGCAACAGCGAGACGAGATCGTAGGCCGCCGGACCCATCACGGTGTCCTGAAAGTCGAGAATGCCGACGCGGCCAATGTCCTTGCGGTGTTCGAGCCAGATCAGGTTGGGCGAATGGAAATCGCGCAACATCCAGGTTCTCGGAGTGTCGGCGAGCTTTGCCAGCAGATCGCGCCAGATCAGCAGGAAGTCCGCCTGCATGTTGCTGGACAGGGTCACGCCCTTGTCGGGCAGATACCATTCCAGCATCAGGCCGATCTCGATCATCATCGCGTCGTCGTCGAACGGCGGGATGACGTAATCGAGGTGCGGCGCGAGAGGCAGCACGTCCGGCAATTGCTCGCGATGAAACGCCGCCAGCATATCGACCGCGGTCTGGTAGCGTTCGACGATCGGTTTGGGCGGATCGCCTTCAACGAAGGTGGCGCGGCCGAAGTCCTCGGTGATGAGAAAGCCTTTATCCAGGTCGGCATGATGGATCGCGGGCGCCGAATAGCCGCGTTCGCGCAATCCATTGGCGATGGCGACGAACGGCTTGACGTCTTCGGCGAGATGGACCGCCTCGCTGTAGGACTTGCCGTCATACAGCGACGGGCCGTCGGGACGGCGCGGTGAATTCATCAGAATGGTCGACTGGTCGTTCTTGATCAGCCGCGCGTAGGACCGCGTCGAGGCATCGCCCGGCATGCGCTGCCGCCTGGCGTCGAGACTGCCTGCGAGTTCGAGAAAGCGCCGAAGCGCGGCCAGACGTTCGACCTTCGCAGCCAGTTTGCCGAATCCTGAGATCTCCGCAGCGCGCGCACTGGTGCCGAGTGACGGCCGGTGGCTGAACGCGATGTCGATCCGGTCAGGCGGCAGCATGCTTGGTGCGCGCTCCGGCCATTCGATCAATGCCACCGTCCCATCGGGCAGTGGCGACAATCCGATTTCTTCCAGTTCATCGGGATCGTTGACGCGATAGAGATCGGCATGCAGCAGCGGAAACGACGGAAGGTCGTAAGTCTGTGCCAGCGTGAATGTGGGGCTCGGCACTTCCAGTTCGTCGTCCTCTGCGAGATACCGGATCAGCGCGCGCGCGGCAGCGGTTTTGCCGGCGCCGAGATCGCCCGACAGGGTGATGACATCGCCTGCACTGATCAGCAGCGCTAGATCCGCCATCAACTGGCCGGTTGCGGCCTCATTCGCCAGTGCGACATGGAATGTCGAAGGATCGGTCATTCAGCGGCATTGCGATAAGTCTGATCGACGGGAAATTCGCAGATCACTGTCGTGCCCTTGCCGACGACCGAGTCGACATGGACCTTGCCGCCGTGCAGTTCGACGAACGAGCGAACCAGCGACAGGCCCAATCCGGCGCCGCGATGGCGCGAGCCGTTGGCGTGGCTTTCGAACCAGTCGAACACCTTGTCCCTGACCTCTTCGGGAATGCCGGGTCCGGAGTCTGATACCGAGAAAACCACGCTTGCATCGTTACGGCGGGCGCGCAGCGTCACGGTGCTGTTTTGCGGCGAGAAGCCGACCGCGTTGGCCAGCAGATTATACAGCACCTGGACGATGCGGCGCTCGTCGGCGACGAAGTCGCCGATCGCCGGATCAATCTCGACATCAAGCCGGATCTGTTCGCGGGCAAGCCGGTCCTGAATGCCGGCAGTCGCATCCGAGACGGTCTTCTGCACGTCCACCGGCCCGAGATTGAGCGTCATCGCGCCGGCATCAATGGTGGCGAGATCGAGAATGTTGTTGATGATGGCCAGCAGCGCGTTGGTCGAGGTCGTGATGTAGCTGAGGTACTCGCTCTGCTTCAGCGTCATCGGCCCGGTCGACGGATCGCTGAGGAAGTGCGCGAAGCCGATGATGGTAGTGAGCGGCGAACGCAATTCGTAGGATACGTGGTGAACGAAATCGACCTTCATCTGGTCGGCGGCTTCCAGCGCTTCGTTGCGCTCGCGGAGAGCGCGCTCGACATTCACGGTGTCGGTGACATCCTGGAAGGTCAGCATGGTGGCGCCGTCGGGCAGCGGCATTGTGGTGCAGTCAATCACGCTGCCGTCCTTGCGCTCGAGCTTGAGCGGAACGGAAATCCGGTCGTCGATGCCGGTAATTGCCGCGCGCAGGGTCTGCCACGTCGCGTTGTCATCGAACAAAGGCCGGCACAACTGCTCGATGGTTTCGATATGCGGTTGCCGCGCCAGTGCTTCGGGAGACAGCTTCCACATGCGTGCGAACGGCGGATTGAACAGTTGCGCGCGGCCGTTGCTGCCGAACACGGCGACGGCTTCCGACAGGTTATCCAACGTTTCACGCTGGACGCGGATCAGGCCGTCGTTCTGCCGCGCCAGCTTCAGGCTCTCGGTGACGTCATCGAACAGATAGGTGACGCCGCCTTCCGGATTTGGCGCGGTGACGACGCTGAGCGCGCGGCCGTCCGGCAGATACCAGGTGTCTTTCGCCGGTTCGATGGCGCGATAGGCTTCGAACAGTTTGTTCTTCCAGGCGCGGAAGTCCGGCTGTTCGGGGATCTTGCGCGCGACGCGCAGCCGGTCGAGGACGCTTGAATCGTCGGGGTTGTCGTCGAGAAAGGCGCGATCGAAGTCCCAGAGCCGGCGGTAGGAATCGTTGTAGAAAGTCAGGCGCCGCGCGGCGTCGAATACCGCCACGCCGGACGAGAGCTGATCGAGCATGCGGCGGTGGGCTTCCGCCATCCGCTCCAGCGACGCGCGCAGGCTGGCGGCTTCCGTTGCATCAACCGCGATCCCGGCGCTGCCGCCTGCCACGTTCAGCGCATGAATATCGAGGATGCGGCGCTGGCCGCCGGTGACGACCGGCACGCGCGCCTCGAAGACGTTCCTCTCCGCGAGCGTGCGCGCCATGGTGGCGCGATCGTCATGGTCGAGCAGTTCGAGATTGCGCTCAATCGCATCGGCGATCGAAGCTGCATCGGTTGCCCGCGCATAGGCGGCGTTGGCGAAGTTGAGCGTGCCGTTGCTGCGGCGTGCCCATACCGGCAACGGAACGGCGGCGGCGAAAGCGCGAAGCGCGCCGGTTTCTTCCAGCAATTGATTGTGCCGGATGTTGATCTCGGCGAGTTCCATCCGCACGCCGGACAGCTCGCGAATCCGGACGATGGCCTGCCCGCCGATGGCGCGTCCCATCGCTTCGATGGTGCGGCCCGCTGCGGTGGTGAGATTGAGCTGGAAGCCTTCACCCGCCTCGCGCAGTTTGTCGACGGCGTGATCCATCGTGAGCGCCTGCTCGGGAAGCAGCCAGCTTCCGAACGCAAGAATTCGCTGCGGATTGAAATGGTCCGTGCCGTGCGGCATCAGCAACGCCACGTCGCCGCTGATGTCAGGACGATCTTCGCCGGCGGCCCATGAGATCAGAACCTGCGGCTCGGCGAACAGCAGCGCGCGAAAACGATCCACCTCGAGCTGGAGCGCCTGGTTGTCCGACAGCAGACGGGATTCGATGCGTGCCGCGCGAAGCCGGGTGCGCATCAGCAGGATCGCCGAGACCACTGAAAATCCCAGCACGGCTGCCGCGACGCTGAGTGCTGCAATTTCCTGCCGGTCGAGGTTTGCAAACAGCGACAATGTAGTGTCGATGAAGCCGTCGCGCGCGAATGCTGGCGCGATACCGAACAGGGCCGCCGCACCAAGGCCAACCGCGCCTCCGCGCACAATCGAAGTGCACGACAGCAAGGTCCGCCGCATCCCCTCGATCACGCCTGACATGATCTATCCCAACCGCCCGCACACGAATCGAACGACAATATCCTCAAGAGGAGTCGCCGGGTAAGAGTCCAGACCGTGAACGTGAATCGCGCTGCAAAATAATGGCTGGACGAGCGATTGTGCGGTGCGATTCGCCCCTCGCGAGGGATCGATTTACCGTCCGGTGGAACCAAATCCGCCGCTGCCCCGATCGGTGGACGACAGCGATGCGACCACCACCAGATTTGCCTGTGTCACTGCCGCGATGACAAGCTGGGCGATGCGTTCACCGCGCCGGATCGTGAATGGCTCGTCGCCATGATTGATCAAAAGCACTGAAACTTCGCCGCGATAGTCGGCGTCGACGGTTCCCGGCGAATTGAGAACGGTCACGCCATGCTTGAATGCGAGACCGGAGCGCGGCCGCACCTGCGCCTCATGGCCCGGCGGCACGGCGATCATAAGGCCGGTCGGCACCAGAGCGCGTTGCCCGGGCTGCATCGTCAGCGGCTGACTCTCGGGAACCGCCGCCAGCAGGTCGAGACCTGCAGCATGCGCGGACTGATAGGCGGGTAGTGGAAGGCCCTCGGTGTGGGGCAGGCATTGAACCTCGACGGTGATGGCGGATGTCATTCGGATGCTTTCTTAAGCCCTATTCTTGGGCATGACCTTTTCCGAAAACCGGTTCCCACTTTTCGGGGTCATGCAATGGTCTCGGCGATTTTCGCCACAAGGGCGTCGGCGACTTCCTCTTTCGTCATCACCGGCCAGGAATCAACCGCGATGTCTGATTTATCCAGCGTGAGAACATGGACGGTGTTGCGATCCCCGCCCATCACGCCGGAGGCGGGCGAGACATCGTTGGCGACGATCCAGTCGCAACCCTTGCGTTTCAGCTTCGAGGTCGCGTTCTCGATCAGATTCTGGGTCTCGGCCGCGAAGCCGATCACCAGTTGAGGCCGGTTTTGCTTGAGTTTCGAGATCGTCGCCAGAATGTCGGGGTTTTCGACCAATGCTAGCTGTGGCATGCCGCCTGCGGTCTTCTTGATTTTCTGCGCACCGGCATTGGCAACGCGCCAGTCGGCCACGGCGGCGGCGAAAATCGCGATGTCCACCGGCAGCGCACGTTCCACTTGCGCCAGCATGTCGCGAGCGGATTCCACACGAATGACGCGGACACCGGCGGGATCATCAAGATCGACCGGGCCTGAGATCAGCGTCACTTCCGCGCCGGTCTCAGCGGCGGACGCGGCAATGGCAAAACCCTGCTTGCCGGAAGAGCGGTTGGCGATGTAGCGCACCGGATCGATCGGCTCGTGGGTCGGCCCCGCGGTGATGAGAATCTTTTTCCCCGCAAGAGGTCCTGTTTGCGGCGGGCGCAGCATCGCCTCGGCTGCGACGGCAATTTCGGTCGGCTCGGACATGCGCCCGACGCCGGCCTCATTCGCCTCCGCCATCTCGCCGGAATTCGGGCCGATGAAACTGACGCCGTCGCGCGCGAGCTGCGCGACATTGCGCTTGGTCGCGGCATTGGCCCACATCAGCGGGTTCATCGCAGGCGCGACCAGCACCGGACGGTTGGTGGCCAGCAGGATCGCGGTGGCGAGATCATCGGCCTGGCCCTGCGCCATCTTGGCCATCAGGTCGGCGGTGGCGGGTGCGACAATAATCAGATCGGTATCGCGGGCGAGGCGAATATGTCCGGCGTCGAACTCGCTCTGGGCATCGAACAAGTCCGTGTAGCAGCGCTCGTCCGCCAGCGCCCCGGCTGTGAGCGGGGTTACGAACTGCTGCGCGGCGCGTGTCATCACGCAGCGGACATGGATGCCGCGCTCCTTCAGGCGGCGGATCAGGTCGAGCGCCTTGTAGGCGGCGATACCGCCGCCGATGATGAGCGTGACCCGGGGAAGCTCCGTGGCTGAATGCGTGCGGGTTCGGTGCAGCTGGGCCGGAGTGTTTCGTGCGGGGCCGGGCAGGGCTTTGGCCGGTGCTTCTGTCTCGGCGGCCTCCCGCAGGATCATCCGCACCTCGTCCTCGACCGAGCGGCCGGCCCTGGCGGCGCGTAGCCGGAGGCTGGCCTTGAGGGCTTCATCGAGTTTGCGGACGGTCAGGCTGGCCATGGCATGCTCCGAGATGAGCAGTTCATAGCAAATGATGGCAATGCAATCAAATCATGACTGCAATGCGATCATTTTAGCGGATGGACCAGAGAATACCGATAAACGTCAGCGCGATCACCCACAGCGCAGCCGTCTGCCAGCGGTTGCGTCTGGCTTCGGCTTTGCCGATGGCCTCGACGGTCTCGGGCGACAGTACCAGCCCGTCGCGGGTCATCTGGTCGAACTGGTTCAGCACAGCGACCGACCGCGCGGCAATCGCCGGCAGCCCGGCCAGCACCTTGCCGAGGTCGCCCGCGCCGTGCACCACGCCCTCGATCTGACCGAGCGGCCCGAGGTTGCGGGCAATCCATTCGCGCACCACGGGATCGGCGGTGGTCCAGATGTCGAGCTTGGGGTCAAAACCCCGCGCCACGCCTTCCACCACCACCATGGTCTTTTGCAGCATGATCAGCTCAGGCCGCGTCCGCATATCGAACAGGCCGGTCACTTCAAGCAGCAGCGACAGCAGCTTCGCCATCGAGATTTCGTCGGCGGCGCGGTTGTGGATTGGCTCGCCAATGGCGCGGATGGCCTGCGCGAAATTCTCCACCGAATGATGCGCGGGGACATAGCCCGCCTCGAAATGCACTTCGGCGACGCGGCGATAGTCGCGCGTGATGAAGCCCAGCAGAATCTCGGCAAGGAAGCGCCGCTCCTTCAGGCCGAGTCGTCCCATGATGCCGAAATCGACCGCGACCAGCCGTCCGGTGTCGTCGACGAACAGGTTGCCTGGATGCATGTCGGCGTGGAAGAAGCCGTCGCGCAGCGCGTGCCGCAGGAAATTCTGTATCACCTTGCGGCCGAGATCCGGCAGGTCGATCTGCGCGGCCTCGAGTTTGGCGCGATCGTTCAGCGCGATGCCGTCGATCCACTCCATCGTCAGCACATGATGGCTGGTGCGATCCCAATCCACCGACGGCACGCGGAAATCATGATCCTCGCGGGTGTTCTCCGCCATCTCCGAGAGCGCGGCCGCTTCCAGCCGCAGATCCATTTCCATCGCCACCGTGCGCGCCAGCGTATCGACGATCTCGATCGGACGCAGCCGCCGCGCTTCGGACGAAACCGCTTCGATCTTTCGCGCCGCGAACATGAAATCGCTGAGATCATGACGGAAGCGGCCGCCAACGTTGGGTCGCAGCACCTTCACCGCGACCGTCTTGCGGACGCCGTCTTTCTCGACTTCGGCGCGATGCACCTGCGCGATGGATGCGGCGGCGACCGATTCGCCGAAGCTCGCAAACACCTGTGCCACAGGCCTCTCGAAGGCGTCGGCGACCACGGCTTCGGCCTGCGCTTGCGGAAACGGCGGCAGACGATCCTGCAGATTCTCAAGATCGCGCGCCATCGTGACGCCAACCACGTCGGGACGGGTGGCGAGAAACTGGCCGAGCTTGACGTAAGTTGGGCCAAGCCGAGTCAGTGCGCGGGACAGCCGTCCGCTCGTGACCGCGCCGCGCCGCTCGATCAGCCGCGCCATGCGGACCGCGAACTGCGCCTGCGGCGGCATGGTGGATGGATCGGCGAAGCCGAAAACGCCTTCGCGCGCGAACACGTAACCTGCGCGCGCCAGTCTCAGGGTATGAGTGATGGCAGAGATCACAAACGCCAGCCTGAATGGAGCGCGACGATGCCGCCGGACATGACGTCGTATTTGACGCGGGAGAAACCTGCGGCTTGGATCATGTCGGCGAAGGCATTGGGTTTTGGAAATTGCCGGATCGATTCGACCAGATAGCGATAGGACTCGGCGTCGCCGGTGACCGCGCGGCCAAGCCGCGGGATCACATTGAACGAAAACAGATCGTAGATCCGATCGAGGCCGGGCACATCGACGGACGAGAATTCCAGGCACAGAAACCGCGAGCCCGGTTTCAGCACGCGATAGGCCTCGCTGAGCGCCAGCGGAATCCGCGGTACATTGCGGATGCCGAAAGCGATGGTGTAGGCGTCGAAGCTCTTGTCCGGGAAGGCCAAGGCTTCGGCATTGCCTTCGACAAACGACACCTGATGATCGAGATGCTGCGCCACCGCGCGTTCGCGGCCGACGGCTAGCATCTCGCCGTTGATATCGCAGACGGTGGCCTGAAATCCGTGGCCTGCGGCCTTGGCTGCGCGGAAGGAAATATCGCCGGTGCCGCCGGCCACATCGAGCAGCGCAAATGGCGCATCGGAGCGTGGCGGGTTGAGCGCGGTAATCATCGCCTCTTTCCAGAGCCGGTGCATGCCGCCGGACATCAGGTCGTTCATCAGGTCGTAGCGCTTCGCCACGCTGTGAAACACCTCGTTCACCAGCGTCTGCTTCTTGCCAAGCTCCACATCCCGGAAGCCGAAATGCGTCGTTCCGTCAGGCCGTTCCATACTCATCCAATCCAGGCGGCTTTTTGCGGCGGGACCATAGCGTGTCGCGCCGCAGCGCGCTACATACCCTGTCGGAAAGCGCGAGCCTGAGGCTGCATGGCGTCAAGGTTAATGCGCAACCTGAGGGGCCGCCGATGCCGATCGAATTCAGCCGAGTTATTCCAATTCTGCGGATGTTCGATATCGCCAAAGCGCGCGAATTCTATTTCGATTATCTCGGATTCAAGCCCGATTTCGAGCACCGTTTCGAGCCGGGTCTGCCGCTGTTCATGGGAATCTCGCGGGGCGGGATCCAGCTATATCTGAGTGAGCATCATGGCGATGGCTCGCCGGGCGTGCATATCACCGTCGATACTGTTGGCGTTGCCGAGTACCACGCCGAACTTGCGGCAAAAGGTTACAACTATATGCGCCCGGGCCTCGAGAAGCAGCCGTGGGGCGCGACCACTTTGACCGTGTACGATCCGTTCTCCAATCACATCACCTTCAGCGAAGCTGACAAGGCCTCGGCGTGAGCATGCCCGATGCCTGAACTGCCCGAGGTCGAAACCGTTCGGCGCGGCCTGCAGCCGGTGATGGAGGGGCAGCGGATCGCGCGCGTCGAGACCCGCCGCGAGGGCTTGCGATTTCCGTTTCAAAAGGATTTTGTCGCGCGTCTTGAGGGCAAGGTGGTCAGCGGCCTCGGCCGGCGTGCGAAATACCTGATGGCCGACATGGAGAGCGGCGACGTGCTGCTGATGCATCTCGGCATGTCCGGCTCGTTCCGCGTGATACTTCCCGAGGGCGAGAGCACACCGGGCGACTTTCACTATCCGCGCAGCGAGAACCGGACCCACGATCATGTGGTGTTTCACATGGCGTCCGGCGCGATGATCTCGTTCAACGATCCGCGCCGCTTCGGCTACATGAAAATAGTGCCGCGCACGGACATGGAAGCGGAGCCCCTGCTGCGTGGTCTGGGACCCGAACCGCTCGGCAACGAATTCGATGCCGCGATGCTGGCGCAGTCCTGCGCCGGCAAGAAAACGTCACTGAAAGCTGCGCTGCTCGATCAGCGCGTGGTGGCAGGCCTCGGAAACATCTATGTCTGCGAGGCGCTGTTTCGCTCGCATTTGTCGCCGAAACGGCAGGCCTCGACATTGGCCGATCGCAAAGGTGGCCCCACCGATCATGCCAAGCGTCTGGTCAGTTCAATTCACACCGTGCTGAATGCCGCGATCAAGGCGGGCGGCTCATCGCTGCGCGATCATCGCCAGACCGACGGTGAGCTTGGGTATTTCCAGCATTCGTTTCTGGTCTATGACCGCGAAGGCGAACCCTGCAAGACGCCGAAGTGCAAAGGCACGGTGAAGAGATTCACCCAGAACGGCCGCTCGACGTTCTGGTGTCCGACCTGCCAGAAGTGATGTAGTTACTTCCGAACGCAGACCAGCCGCAGCACCGATGCCTTGGTATCGGACGCGCCAGATGCCGGCGTCACATTTTTCGCCTTCAGAAACTCGCGCACCGAATCGGCAGAAACAAGCACTGCTTGCGATGGCAGCGGCGTGCCCGTTGGCCCCACCACGATTGCGGGTTTGAGCCGCGCCAGCCCTGCGAATTTACCGTCGCTGTCGACGGCAGCCGCGCCGGAGAAACCAACGGCGGGCTCGGGCGACAGCGTCATGTCGGTGCCCACGGGCGCGGCAACGGCAGCAACGCTGGTCACGGCATTGCGTCCGCCCTGGTTCTGCGGATCGGAAATGCCGATGATGCTCACATTGGGTTTTGTCGCGCCATTGTTGGCTATCGCCAGCGGCTTCAACCCGGTCGCGCCGTAGATGCGCAGCAACGCCAGCTCGCGTGCTTCGTCATCCGCGATGCGGGTCGCGTTGCCGTATCCCGGCACGGCAATGGTCATGCAGCCGTCGGTCGCCTGACGGTCCGCGACAATCGCGCCGTCGGCGCTGGCAATGATGCCGGTGGAGTATTCGACCTTCTTGCGCGGCGGACTGATCTGCGCGACGCCGTTGCCGGGGAATGGATTGTAGGCGCTCGACATCGCCACCGTGACCGGAACCATGGTGCCTTCGGTGGCCTGATCGTAGAGGATGGTGAGAACGCGGACTTCGTCGTTCCGCGTCTGACCGCGAATATAGAATTTCTTCAGGCCCTGCGATCCCGACAGCACGAAGAACTCCGGTTTCACCACGCTGTAGTCAGCCTTGCGCGCGTTCAGTTTCTTCTCGCTGGCGGCGACTGTCGCGGTGGTTGCGCCGGCTTCCTTGCGGCGTGCGTATTCGATCTGGATGGTGCCGGTGGCGGAGGACCATTTGGTGCCATTCACGTCGCTGACGATCAGCGGCACCAGTTTCGATGGCAGGCCGATGCGCGCACCGCTGGTCGCGTCGCTGACGATCCTCCAGCCGACATTGTCCTGCGATTTTTTCGCAGCCGCACCTAGCGTGCTGCGTTCCTGCGCGTTCAGCACACCGGTTTCCTTGGCGCCATGATCCTTCTGGAAGGCCTTGATGGCGGCCACCATTCGGTCACTGGCCTCGCCATTGATGGCGCCGTTGTAGAGGCTGACCCAGGCCAGATCCGACTGGATTGCGAGACGCTCGGCCTGCTCCATCGCCTTGGCGGTATCGACCGGGGCCTGCACCGCCGGGCGGATCGGCACTGTCGTCACCGGTTTGGGCTTGATCTGCGAGGGCGCCTGCTTGGCCTGCGGCTGCTGCTTGGCCGGCGTCTGCGCGGCGGCGGAGCCGGGCAGGGCCGCCAATATCGCGGCAATGACGAGCGGCAATTTCATGATTGGTCTCGTAACTGGTAATAAGCGCACTTAAGCATAGATGGTTTGTCTGCGACAGCGGCGCAGCGGTTCAATCTTTGCGTGGAGATAACCGGGACGATGACGGTCCTGAAGCGGCGTACAAGATGGAAACGACGACGAGCATGCTGACATCTGAAGAACTGGAGCGCTACGCGCGCCATATCGTGTTGCGCGAGGTCGGCGGTCCCGGTCAAGCCGCGCTGAAAGCCGCCCGGGTGCTGGTGATCGGCGCGGGCGGTCTCGGAGCCCCGGCGCTGATGTATCTTGCTGCGGCGGGGATCGGCACCCTCGGGGTGGTCGATGACGACGCGGTGTCGCTCTCCAATCTGCAACGCCAGATCATTCATGCCACGCCGGATGTCGGCCGTCCGAAAGTGGACAGCGCAGGCGACAGAATCCTCGCACTCAACCCGCATGTTGCGCTGCGGACCCACGCGGTACGGTTGAACGCGGCCAATGCGCTGGATCTGATCGGAAACTATGACGTGGTTGTCGATGGCTCCGACAATTTCGCCACGCGCTATCTGGTGTCGGACGCGTGCTACCTCGCGAAGAAGGCTCTGATCGCTGGCGCGCTCGGCGTGTTCGATGCGTCGCTGACTACGATCCGCGCGCACGGAACAGACGCGAACGGCAACCAGAATCCGACCTATCGCTGCCTGTTTCCCGAAGCGCCGCCGCCGGGCACGACGCCGACCTGCGAGGAAGCCGGCGTTCTCGGCGCACTCGCCGGTGTGCTCGGTTCGATGATGGCGCTGGAGGCGATCCGCGAGATCGTTGGGTTCGGTGAAAGCCTTGTGGGGCGTCTGGTGATGATCGATGCGCGCGCGATGCGCTTCGAGACGCTGCGCTACACGCGCGACCCGTCAAATCCGCTCAACGGCGACAAGCCGACGATCACGGATTTGAGCGGGCACAAGTAACGTAACGATCACACGTCATCCTGAGGTGCGAGCCGTCTTCGGCGAGCCTCGAAGGATGCGTGTTCGCCGTCGCCCTTCGAGGCGCGGCAAGCGCCGCGCACCTCAGGATGACGGCGTTCAGAACATCGTGTGCAACTACGCCACGCCGGGCAGCACGCGGTCCGGCGGCTTGTGGCCGTCGAGGAAGGTACGGATGTTGATCATCACCTTCTCGCCCATCTCGACGCGGCCCTCCAGAGTGGCCGATCCCATATGCGGCAGCAGCACGACCTTGCCTGCTTTTGCCAGCCGCACCAGTTTCGGATTCACCGCTGGTTCGTTCTCGAACACGTCGAGCGCTGCGCCCGCAATCTCGCCGTCTTCGATCAGCTTGGTCAGCGTCGCTTCGTCGATCACCTCGCCGCGCGCGGTGTTGATGACGTAGGCATCCTTGCGGATTAGTTTGAGCCGCCGCGCCGACAGCAGGTGGAACGTCGCCGGCGTGTGCGGACAGTTCACCGAGATGAAGTCCATGCGCGCCAGCATCTGGTCGAGGCTGTCCCAATAGGTCGCGCCCAACTCTTCCTCGATCTGCGGCGCGACGGGGCGGCGGTTGTGATAGTGAATCTGCAGCCCGAAAGCATGGGCGCGGCGCGCCAGCGCCTGGCCGATGCGGCCCATGCCGATGATGCCGAGACGTTTGCCGCCGATACGATGCCCGAGCATCCAGGTCGGCGACCAGCCCGGCCAGTCCTTGCCTTCGGTCAGGATCGATGCGCCCTCGATCAGACGGCGCGGCACGGCGAGAAGCAGCGCCATGGTCATGTCGGCGGTGTCTTCGGTCAGAACCTTCGGCGTGTTGGTGACCATGATGCCGCGCGCAATCGCCGCAGCCACATCGATGTTGTCGACGCCGTTGCCGAAGTTCGCAATCAGCTTGAGGCGGATGTCCGGCTGGCTGAGCAGCTCCGCAGTGATCTCGTCGGAGACGGTCGGCACCAGGATGTCTGCCGTGCGAATTGCTTCGGCGAGCTGGTCCGGTGTCATCGGCGTATCGTCGAGATTGAGCCGGGTGTCGAAAAGCTCGCGCATGCGCGTTTCGGTGCTGTCAGGCAGCTTTCGCGTGACCACCACCAGAGGCTTTTTCTTACCCGCAACCATTCTCCGAAGGCCCTTCGATGTTGAGCGGAGACACCGTTTCCGGACAGTTTGGTCCGGCCGTTCAGTTCACATTAACCGGCCTGTTCGAAGGTAGAAATTCGTTGTCGGTCCGGTGAGCTTTTCGCAGCTTTTCAGGCGCTTGGCCTGTGGTCCCTCTCTAGCAGAAGGCCGCGCCAAGACAAGAACCCCAAGGGGCGTGGCTGGTCTCCAAAGCCCTCTCAAGGTTCCTGAAAGCGCGGTCAGTGGCGATCAGGAAATGCCGCGGGCATCACGGACGGCGGGGAAGCGGCGTTGGGGGCCGCACGAGGGAACGTTGTTATGGGATCTGCTCGGAATTTTGCGTCACTTGCGGGGATTTGTGCGCTCTGGGTCGCGTCATGCGCGACCGGCTTTGCCGCAAAGGACAAGGATGCGGTGGCGACGGCGAGCGGCTTGCCGGTGCCACGCTATGTCAGCCTGAAGTCGGACCACGTCAATGTCCGCGCCGGGCCGACGAAGGATCAGGATGTGACCTGGATCTACACGCGCTCCGGTCTGCCGGTGGAAATCACCGCCGAGTTCGAGAACTGGCGGCGTGTGCGCGATTCGGAAGGCGCGGAAGGCTGGGTCTATCATTCGCTGCTGTCGGGCCGGCGCACCGCGGTCGTCACCATGAAGAAGAAGGACGATCTCGCGCCGATCTATGACAGCGCGGATGCCAACAGCGCCGTCGCCGCCAAGCTTCAGGCCGGCGTGGTCGTCACCGTCAAGCGTTGCAACAACGGCTGGTGCCGCGTCGCCGGCAACGGTTTCGACGGCTGGATCGAGCAGCAGCGGCTGTGGGGCGTCTACGCCGACGAGAAGGTGAACTGACGTCCAAAAGCAAATCGCCGGGCAAGGCCCGGCGATTACATTCTCAAGACAATGAAGATTGGCTCAGCGCTTCTTGCGCAGGCGAACGACCATGTCGATGCGGCTGATCTCGTAGCCTTCCGGCACGTCGGGCATCTTCTGCAGCACGAGATTTGGGTCGGGAATATCGACCAGCTCGTGATTGCCTTCCATGTAGAAGTGATGATGCGCGCTGGTGTTGGTGTCGAAATAGGTCTTGGTGCCGTCGACGCTGACCTGACGCAGCAGGCCGGCCTCGGTGAGCTGGTTGAGCGTGTTGTAAACGGTCGCGAGCGACACCGGCACCTTGGCGTGGGTCGCTTCCTCGTAGAGCATTTCGGCGGTCAGGTGGCGTCCGCCCTTGCCGAACAGCAGCCAGCCCAGCGCCATGCGCTGGCGGGTCGGACGCAGGCCGACCGATTGCAACATTTCGTTGACGTCATGCCACGGACATCCGGTGAGCGCCGGCGCATGCCCATGGTGCGCATGCGGCTCGTCGTGCTTGTTCTCGGTGGTTACAACGTCATCCATCAGATCACTCGTACACATTGGGGCAGCCGATAACCGCCCGCTGAGAAAGGCTTGTTGCCCGGACTATAGGAAAGGATGCAGTTACATGCAAGTTTTTCGCAACTGGCAGGGGTAATTTTAGGGTAAAAATGGCCTCGAATCGGGCGGTTACGGCCACTTTGACCCACGGTGGGCCTATGTTAGAGGTCCCGCGAGGCTGCCGCAGGACCGGCATGCCAAAATAAGGGATCCAGATGAAAGACCGCCGGAACAGCTACTCCTATGAAGAGCTCCTGGCCTGTGGCCGGGGCGAGCTGTTCGGAGCAGGCAATGCCCAGCTGCCGCTCCCGCCGATGCTGATGTTCGACCAGATCACGGAGATTAACGAGACCGGGGGCGAGTACGGCAAAGGTCTGATCCGGGCCGAGCTCGATGTGAAGCCGGATCTGTGGTTTTTTGGGTGCCATTTCAAGGGCGACCCTGTGATGCCCGGATGCCTTGGACTCGATGCGCTGTGGCAAATGGTCGGCTTTTTTCTTGGCTGGACGGGTGGTCTAGGTCGCGGCCGGGCGCTAGGCCTCAGCGAGTTGAAGTTTTCGGGGCAGGTTCTGCCGCACGTCACCAAGGTCGTGTACAACATCGACATCAAGCGCGTGATGCGCTCAAAGCTGGTGCTGGGCATTGCTGACGGGACGTTGTCGGCCGATGGCGAAATCATCTATCGCGCCAAGGATCTCAAGGTAGGGCTATTCCAACAGGATGCCCCATTGCAGCCGGGAACGTAATGCAGGGTCGATGAAGCTCACGAGGATGAGCTTTGGAATTGCCGGATATAAAACCGGCGTGGACAGTCGAAGGCGCAGATTTTAAAGCGCAGCAACTAGAGGCGAGGAATCATGAGGCGAGTTGTGGTCACGGGGATGGGCATTGTCTCTTCCATCGGAAACAACACTCAGGAAGTGCTTGCGAGTCTCTACGAAGCAAAGCCGGGCATCACTCATTCGGAAGACTATGCCAAGCTCGGTTTCCGGTCGCAGGTTTTCGGCAGGCCGTCTCTCAATCCTGCCGATGTGGTTGATCGTCGTGCAATGCGTTTCCTCGGTGAAGGCGCTGCGTGGAATCACGTCGCGATGGAGCAAGCGATCCGCGATTCGGGACTGGAAGAGTCCGATATCGTCAATCCGCGCACCGGCATCATCATGGGATCGGGCGGCCCGTCCGCGCGCGCCATCGTCGAAGCTGCCGACACCACCCGCACAAAGGGGCCCAAGCGCGTTGGTCCGTTCGCCGTACCCAAGGCGATGTCGTCGACAGCGTCCGCGACATTGGCGACCTGGTTCAAGATCAAGGGCGTCAACTATTCGATCTCGTCGGCTTGCGCCACGTCGAACCATTGCATCGGCAATGCCTATGAGACCATTCAGGTCGGCAAGCAGGACATTATCTTCGCCGGCGGCTGTGAGGATCTCGACTGGACCATGTCGGTTTTGTTCGACGCCATGGGTGCGATGTCGTCGAAATACAACGATACCCCGGCCACCGCATCGCGCGCCTATGATGTGAATCGCGATGGCTTCGTCATCGCAGGCGGTGCGGGCGTCGTTGTGCTCGAAGAGCTTGAACATGCCAAGGCGCGCGGTGCGCGGATTTACGGCGAGGTCGTCGGCTACGGTGCGACCTCCGACGGCTACGACATGGTCGCGCCGTCCGGCGAGGGCGCCGAGCGCTGCATGAAAATGGCGATGTCGACCGTGAATGTCCCGATCGACTATATCAACCCGCATGCGACATCGACGCCGGCTGGCGATCCGCCGGAAATCAACGCGATCCGCGCCGTGTTCGGCGCGGGCGACAAGTGCCCGCCGATCTCGGCGACCAAGTCGCTGACCGGGCATTCGCTCGGCGCGACCGGCGTGCAGGAGGCGATCTACTCGCTGTTGATGATGAATAACGGCTTCATCTGCGAAAGCGCCAACATCACCGAACTCGATCCAGCGTTCGCCGACATGCCGATCGTGCGCAAGCGGATTGACGGCGCCAAGATCGGCGCGGTGCTGTCGAATTCATTCGGCTTTGGCGGCACCAACGCAACATTGGTATTCAAGCGTCTCGACGCGTAATCATTTTCAGGTCTCACGAAAATTATTGAGTGGGCGCAGCAGGGTTTGACATGTCCGGATTGATGCAAGGCAAGCGCGGGCTCATCATGGGCGTCGCCAACGATCACTCGATCGCATGGGGCATCGCGAAAGCGCTTCATGCCCAGGGCGCGGAGCTCGCCTTCACCTATCAGGGCGATGCGCTCGGCAAACGCGTCAAGCCGCTGGCGGAATCGCTCAATGCGCCGCTGATTCTGCCGTGCGATGTCGAGGACATCGCCAGTGTCGATGCGACCTTCGCCGCGATGAAGGACAAGTGGGGCACGATCGATTTCCTGGTCCATGCGATCGGCTTTTCCGACAAGAACGAACTCAAGGGCCGCTACGCCGACACCACCCGCGCGAACTTCTCGCGCACCATGGTGATCTCGTGCTTCTCCTTCACGGAAGTCGCCAAGCGCGCCTCGGAGATGATGCCGAACGGCGGCTCGATCGTGACGCTGACCTTCGGTGGTTCGACCCGCGTCATGCCGAATTACAATGTGATGGGCGTGGCCAAGGCGGCGCTGGAGGCGTCGACGCGCTATCTCGCGGCGGATTTCGGGCGCAACGGCATTCGTGTCAACGCGATTTCTGCGGGACCTGTTCGCACATTGGCCGGATCGGGCATCGGCGATTCGCGCGCGATGTTCGCGTTCCAGCAGAAGCATTCGCCGCTGGGACGCGGCGTCACGCTCGACGAACTCGGCGGCACCGCCCTCTATCTGCTGTCGGATCTGTCCGGCGGCGTGACCGGCGAAATTCACTTCGTTGATTCCGGATACAACATCATCTCGATGCCGCATCCGGATGCGTTGAAAGCCGAAGACAAGGCCGACTAATCCCGGCGCGATCGTTTCGCGCGCCGGATTCTTATCCCGCCGCGATCACCGTAGCGCGTTGAAACGCGGGCCGTGCCGAGCAGGCATCGATGTAGCGGTCGAATGACGGGCGCGCCGGCACCATCTTGAACAGCCTGATCGCGAAATTCAGTCCTGAACCGATCATGATGTCGGCGGCTGAGAACGTCTCGCCCAGCAGGAATGGGCCCCTTTCAAGCGCCGCGTCGAGGACATCGAACACCTGCGTTGCGCTGCCCCAGGCGGCGGTTGAAGTCGGCACATCGATCTTGGTGAAGATCTGGATCAATGCGGGTTCGATGCAGCTCGGCGCAAAGAACAGCCATTGCAGATATTTTCCGCGGCGCGGATCGCCGATCGGCGGTGCGAGCTTCGCGTCCGGATAACGCTCCGCGACATAGGCGCAGATCGCAGATGCTTCCGCGATGGATATATCGCCATCCTTCAACGCGGGCACCTTGCCCATCGGATTGACGGCGAGAAATTCGGGTGTCTTCTGCGCGCCGGTGGAAATGTCCGTCAGCACCCGCTCGTAAGGCTGGCCGGTCTCTTCCATCAGCCAGAGGCCGGAGAACGAGCGCGAGCGCGGCGACCAATAGAGTTTCATCATCCGATCCTCCCTGACTTTTTGCCACGTTATAGCTCATTCGTAGCAAGATTGTCTCTCGGCGACGATTTAATGAAAAAGTCCCCGCGATGCGATCGCGGGGGCTTTGTTCGTTCTGTCGTCAGGCGGGATGGCTTATTCCGCGGCTTGCAGCGCCGGCGATGCGAGATCGAAGCGGTCGGCGTTCATCACCTTGGCCCACGCCTTCACGAAGTCCTTGACGAACTTTTCCTTCGAGTCCGCGCTGGCGTAGACCTCGGCCAGCGCGCGCAGCACCGAGTTCGAACCGAACACGAGATCGACGCGTGTGCCGGTCCACTTGACCTCGCCGCTCTTGCGGTCGCGTCCTTCGAACAGGCCCTGATCGTCGGAGATCGACTTCCACTGCGTGCTCATATCGAGCAAGTTGACGAAGAAGTCGTTGGTCAGCGTACCCGGCCTCTCGGTGAGGACGCCGTGCTTGGCTCCGCCGGTGTTGATGTTAATGGCGCGCAGGCCACCGATCAGCACGGTCATTTCCGGCGCAGTCAGTGTCAGCAACTGCGCCTTGTCGATCAGGGCGACTTCACCAAGTGCAGCTCCCGCCTTGTGATAGTTGCGGAAGCCGTCGGCAAGCGGCTCCATGACGGAGAACGCATGGATATCCGTCTGCTCCTGCAAGGCGTCGGTGCGGCCAGGTGTGAACGGCACCGTCACGTTGTGACCGGCGGCCTTTGCTGCCTGCTCGACACCGGCATTGCCGGCGAGGACGATCAGGTCCGCGAGAGAGACCTGCTTGCCGCCGAAGTTCGCGCCATTGAACTCCTTGTGAATCGCCTCAAGAGCCGCGATGACCTTGGCGAGCTGCGCCGGATCGTTGGCTTCCCAATCCTTCTGCGGCGCGAGGCGAACGCGCGCGCCATTGGCGCCGCCACGCTTGTCGCCGCCGCGGAAGGTCGACGCCGAAGCCCAGGCTGCGGCGACCAGTTCGGATGCTGACAGACCCGTAGCCAGAATCTTGGCCTTGAGTGCTGCGGCATCGGCATCATTGATCACCGGATGATTCACGGCAGGCACCGGATCCTGCCAGACCAGCACTTCCTTCGGCACTTCCGGCCCCAGATAGCGCGAGCGCGGGCCCAGATCGCGATGGGTCAGCTTGAACCATGCACGCGCGAAAGCCTCCGCGAAGGCCTGCGGGTTTTCCAGGAATCGGCGCGAGATCTTCTCGTAGGCCGGGTCGAGGCGTAGCGAGAGGTCGGTCGTCAGCATGGTCGGCTTGCGCTTCTTCGCCGGATCGTGCGCGTCGGGGATGACGGCTTCAGCATCCTTGGCTTCCCACTGAATCGCGCCGCCCGGGCTGCGGGTCTGCACCCATTCGTACTTGAACAGGTTTTCGAAGAAGAAGTTGCTCCACTGGGCCGGCGTCTGGGTCCAGGTGACTTCGATGCCGCTGCCGACGGCGTCCGCGCCGAAGCCGGAGCCGTAGTTGCTCGTCCAGCCAAGGCCCTGCTCTTCCAGACCAGCGGCTTCGGGATTCGGTCCCTTGTGTGACTCGGGCGCTGCGCCGTGGGTCTTGCCGAAGGTGTGACCGCCAGCGATCAGCGCGACGGTTTCTTCGTCGTTCATGGCCATGCGGGCAAAGGTCTCGCGAATGAACGCGGCGGCGGAGACCGGATCGCCATTGGCGCCTGGGCCTTCCGGGTTCACGTAGATCAGGCCCATTTCGGTGGCGCTGAGCGGCGCCGGAAACTTGTCGAGAGTCCGGTGCGTCAGCCAGGCGGTTTCAGCGCCCCAGTTCACATCGAGATCCGGCTCCCAGACATCCTCACGGCCAGCAGCGAAACCGAAGGTGCGGAAACCCATCGTCTCCAGCGCCACGTTGCCGGTGAGGATCAGGAGATCTGCCCACGAAATCTTCTGGCCATACTTCTGCTTGATCGGCCACAGCAGGCGGCGCGACTTGTCGATGTTGACGTTATCAGGCCACGAGTTGAGTGGAGCAAAGCGCTGCTGGCCACGGCCACCGCCGCCACGGCCGTCCGACAGGCGATAGGTGCCTGCTGCGTGCCATGACATGCGGATGAACTGCGGACCATAGTTGCCGAAGTCGGCCGGCCACCAGTCCTGCGAGTCCGTCATCAGCTTGCGCAGGTCGTTCTTCAGCGTCTCGTAGTCGAGTTTGTCGAACTCTTCGCGATAGCTGAATGCCTGTCCCAGCGGATTGGATTTTGACGAGTGCTGGTTCAGCAGATCGATGCGCAACTGATTGGGCCACCAACCACTGCTCTGTGTGCCGCCGCCTGCGCCATGGTTGACCGGGCATTTGCCAGCGCCCTTGTCATCGGTTTTTGCGTCCATGTTCTTCTCCGATCATTCTGTGATTTTTGGTTTGCCGGTTTGATCCGATGCGCCGTCCACGTTGGAATGTCTTCCTGCCGAGACCCTGGTGTTGTCTCGGATCTCTGAAATGCGCTCGCTGTAGCTGGGGCGTTTCGCCGTGGGCGACGGTACGATTGAGAACCGTTCCAGCAGAACTTTGGAAGAATTCCAGCATCAGGTCCAGTCGGTTTTTCTTTGCGCTCAGATAAGTTATTCTGATCGTACGGCTTCGCCGGAACCTACCGTCTTCAGACGATGGGCTCATGAATCGAAAAGGGCGGCTGAAAAGCCGCCCTTTTGTTTGAAATTGACTTGCTTTGAGAAGCTACACCCCGAGGGTGCCAGCCTTCGCCGCGGCATAACGTTCGGCAATCTTCGCCCAGTTCACCGTGTTCCACCACGCCTTGAGATAATCGGGGCGGCGGTTCTGGTAGTTCAGATAATAGGCGTGCTCCCAGACATCGTTGCCCATCAGCACGCGCTTGCCGTCCATGATCGGAGAATCCTGGTTAGGGCGCGTCTCGATGGCAAGCTTGCCGTCCTTCGCGACCGTGACAAACACCCAGCCGGAGCCGAACTGGCGTCCGCCGGCGGCGTTGAAATCGGTCTGGAATTTCTCCATGCCGCCAAGATCCTTGTCGATCGCGGCAAGCACTTCGCCTTCCGGCTTGCCGCCGTTCGGGCCCATGATGCTCCAGAACATGGTGTGGTTGGCGTGGCCGCCGAGATTGTTGCGCACCGTGAACTTGATCGAGTCATCCAGTGCGTTGATGTTACCGAGGATGTTTTCGATCGGCACCGCTCCGAGCTGCGGATTGGTCTTGGCGGCGGTGTTCATGTTGGCGACATAGGCTGCGTGGTGCCTGTCGTGGTGGATTTCCATGGTCTTGGCATCGATATGCGGCTCGAGGGCGTTTGTGGGGTAGGTGAGAGCCGACAGCGTGAACGGGCCAGTGGCGGGCGCGGCGGCAGGGGCGGCGGGAGCCGGTGCAGCTTGTGCAAACACGATGCGCGGTGCGGCTACAGAAGCCGTAAGCCCGGCGGTGGCGGTCATAAGATGGCGTCGGGATATCGATGACATAGTATTCTCCCTGATGTGGCAGCGTGGTGCGGATCCGCTGCGAATGCAGCCGAGCCATCACAGGGCTACGCTGCGGACACAAAACGAGTTTCGCATGAGGCAAACAAAAAGGGGCGGCAAAATGCCGCCCCTTTGGGTCGTCACACGAGGTTGTGAGACAATTACTCCGCGGCGGAAACGCCCTCGGCCTTCTGCTTGGCCTCGAGGTCCTCGCCGGTTTCCTGATCGACCACCTTCATCGACAGGCGAACCTTGCCGCGATCGTCGAGCCCGAGCAGCTTGACCTTGACCTTGTCGCCTTCCTTGACGACGTCGGAGGTCTTCTGCACGCGGCTGGCGGCGAGCTGGCTGATGTGAACCAGACCGTCCTTCGGTCCGAAGAAGTTCACGAACGCGCCGAACTCCATCACCTTGACCACGGTGCCGTCGTAGATCTGGCCAACTTCCGGATCGGAAGCGATCGACTTGATCCACTTGATCGCCGCGCGGATCGATTCGCCGTTGGCGGATGCGACCTTCACGGTGCCGTCGTCCTCGATGTTGACCTTGGCGCCGGTCTTTTCCACGATCTCGCGGATCACCTTGCCGCCGGTGCCGATCACTTCGCGGATCTTGTCGGTCGGGATCTGCAACACTTCGATGCGCGGCGCATGCTCGCCGAGCTCGGCGCGGGCATTGGTCAATGCCTTCGCCATTTCGCCGAGGATGTGGATGCGGCCGTCCTTCGCCTGGGCGAGGGCGATCTTCATGATCGCTTCGGTAATGCCGGCGATCTTGATGTCCATCTGCAGCGAGGTGATGCCGTTCTCAGTGCCGGCCACCTTGAAGTCCATGTCGCCGAGATGATCCTCGTCGCCGAGAATGTCGGACAGCACCGCGAACCGCTCGCCCTCAAGAATGAGGCCCATCGCGATACCTGCGGTCGGCCGCTTCAAGGGAACGCCCGCGTCCATCAACGCCAGCGAAGCGCCGCAGACCGATGCCATCGATGACGAACCGTTCGACTCGGTGATCTCCGAGACGACACGCAGCGTGTACGGGAATTCGTGATGCGCCGGCAGAACCGGATGGATCGCGCGCCAGGCGAGCTTGCCGTGGCCGATTTCGCGACGCTTGGTGCCGCCGAGACGGCCGGTTTCGCCGACCGAGTAGGGAGGGAAGTTGTAATGGAGCAGGAAGCGCTCCTTGTATGTTCCCGACAGCGAGTCGATGTACTGCTCGTCTTCGCCGGTGCCGAGCGTGGTGACAACCATCGCCTGGGTTTCACCGCGGGTGAACAGCGCCGAGCCGTGGGCGCGGGGCAGCACGCCGACTTCGGCGACGATCGGACGGACGGTTTTGACGTCACGGCCGTCGATGCGCTTGCCGGTGTCGAGGATGTTGTTGCGAACGACGTTCGCTTCCAGTTCCTTGAACACGCCGGCGACGCGCAGCTTGTCGTATTTCGGCTCCTGACCTTCCGGGAAGAAGTGGTCCATGACCTTCTTCTTCACTTCGCCGACGGCCGCATAACGATCCTGCTTGACCGCGATCGCGTAGGCCTTGCGCAGTTCGGCTTCGCCGACGGCGCGCATGTCCTTGTCGATGGCGCTGTTGTCCACGGAAGAAACCTCGCGCGGCTCCTTCGCGGCCTTCTCGGCCAGTTCGATGATCGCCTTGATGACCGGCTGGAAATGCCGATGACCGAACATCACGGCGCCGAGCATGATGTCTTCGTTCAGTTCCTTGGCTTCCGATTCCACCATCAGAACGGCGTCGGCGGTGCCGGCGACAACGAGATCGAGATTGGTGTCAGCCATCTCGTCGAGCGTCGGGTTGAGAACGTATTCGTCGTTGATGAAGCCGACGCGGGCTGCACCGATCGGACCCTGGAACGGCGCGCCGGAGAGGGTCAGCGCAGCAGAAGAAGCCACCAGCGCCAGAATGTCCGGATCGTTTTCCATGTCATGCGACAGCACCGTCACGATGACCTGGGTTTCGTTGCGCCAGCCGTCGACGAACAGCGGGCGGATCGGACGGTCGATCAGGCGGGAAACCAGCGTTTCCTTTTCGGTGGGCCGGCCTTCGCGTTTGAAGTAGCCGCCGGGAATGCGGCCGGCTGCGTAGGTCTTTTCCTGATAGTCCACGGTGAGCGGCAGGAAATCGACACCTTCGCGCGGCGACTTGGCGGCGACGACGGTGGCAAGCACGATGGTCTCGCCATAGGTGGCGATCACGGCACCATCGGCCTGACGCGCGATCTTGCCGGTTTCGAGTTTGAGTGGACGTCCACCCCAGTCGATCTCGACTGAATGAGCTTTAAACATTGTCTTCGTCTTTCATGGGTTCACGAAAGAACGGACGCCTGAAACGCAAAAACCATGCGCAAGATTGCGGGACGCTGCTCGCGCGCGAATGCGGCATCAGCGTCCGGCGATCCTGCCATGGTCTTCAGGTTTGAAATGGCGTCCATCCTTTCGATGGTACGGGCATGTTACCCGTTATCGCCCAGCTGCCGGATTGCTGCTGGACACGCCGCGTGGACATTTCAAAGACCCACGCGTTGGAAAATGCGCGACGTATTTCCACGCCACGCAAAAACGCGCGCAAACCTGCGCGCGTGTATTTCTTAGCGGCGAATGTTGTGCTTCTCGAGAAGCGACTTGTATCGCGCCTCGTCCTTCCGCTTCACATAGTCGAGAAGCGAACGGCGCGTGGACACCAGCTTCAACAGACCGCGGCGGGAATGGTTATCCTTGCCATGGGTCTTGAAGTGCTCGGTGAGGTTGGCAATGCGTTCCGACAGGATCGCGACCTGGACCTCGGGCGAACCGGTGTCACCGGTCTTGGTTGCATTCTTCTTGATGACTTCCGCTTTGCGTTCTGCGGCAATCGACATCGTCAAACACCTTCTTTGCGGCCGGGATGAGCTGTCAGCCCGGTCAGGTTGAACACACGCTTGGGGATGAGTTCGCCATTGCCAATCTCGGCGAGGGCCAGAAGCCTTCCTCCGACGGTGGCATAGACTGTGCCGTTTGAAATTGGCGCATCCCGTCCGCGCAACAAAACCGCTTGGCCCCGATGGAGCCTTGCGGCATCCGCCCGTGTGACGGCCAGTGCCGGGATGTCGTCCAGCGCGGTCTCAACGGGCAAAAGCGCGTCGGCGAGGCTGCCCTCGCCAGACGCGGCTCTATCGCACAAAGCCTCCAAATCTGCCAGCGGAATCATGTCCGCTTCGGTAAAAGGCCCGCAAATCGTGCGCCGAAGCGCGCAAATATGACCAAAACACCCCAGAATCCGGCCCATATCGCGGGCCAGCGCCCGGACATAGGTGCCCTTGCCGCATTCGGCTTCGAACACCGAGCGGTCGCCATCTAGTTGTTCTACAAGAGTTAATTCGTGAATTTCGACCGGTCGGGGCTGCAGCGGGACCACCTCGCCGTCACGGGCCATGTCATAAGCCCGCTCACCCTGGATCTTGATCGCCGAATACTGCGGCGGGATCTGTTCGATGGTGCCGGTGAACTGCGGCAGCAGGGCCCGGATCGCCTCGACGGAAGGCCGGGCAGGGCTGGTCTGGGTGGCGCGGCCCTCGGTGTCGTCGGTGTCGCGCTCCTCGCCCCACTGGACCGTGAAACGATAGCGCTTGCGGCCGTCCATCACGAACGGAACGGTCTTGGTGGCTTCGCCCAGCGCAATCGGCAATCCGCCCGAGGCGAGCGGATCAAGGGTGCCGGCATGGCCCGCGCGCTTGGCATTGAACAGGCGCTTGAGCACGGCGACGGCGTGCGTCGACGTCATGCCGATCGGCTTGTCGAGAATCACCCAGCCGTGCACGTCGCGGCGATCGCGTTTTTGCTGACCGCCCTGCTGGCGCTGTTGCTTGCCGCCTTGCTGCTGGCGCGGATCGTTGTGCCGCGCGCCGCTCGCCGCAGCATCGGAAAATTTATTTTCGGCAGGCGCGTTCGAATCGGCTGTTTGCTGTTCGATCACGCGGTCTGGGCTAGTCACATTCATCAGTCTTGGTCCGAATCTGTCTTGAGGTCTTTTTGAACCGCGGGTGTTCTCAGTAATTTCTCGATCCGTTCTGCTTCGTCGAATCGTTCGTCAACGCGAAAGCGAAGATCAGGAGCGAATTTTAAGTTAACGCGATGTGCGACTTCGCCGCGGAGAAACTTCTTGTTGCGATCGAGCGCTGCGATCACATCCTCGATGCCGCGGCCGCCGAGCGGCATCACATAGATTGTTGCGAGCTTGAGGTCCGGCGACATCCGCACCTCGGGCACCGTGATGATCTGACCCTCGAGCGCCAGGTCGTGCACGCCGCCTTGCGACAGAATATCCGCAACGGCGTGACGCACGAGTTCGCCGACGCGTAACTGGCGCTGCGAGGCGCCGGTCGTGCCGCCGCGAGGGTCGCTGTCCTTTTTGCGAGGTGCCATTGTCGTCCTTGTTCAAATCAAAATTGCCGTGGCCGGCAGAACTGGTCTGCATCTCGGCCATTGCACTCGTAGCGTTGCTGAATCGTTCAAGACGCGGTGCCCGGCACATTCGGCGCGAAGGCATGCTTCGCGCTTTGGGCCGGGCAGAACGTCAGACTTTGCAATATCCCTTCAACGAGCCCGTAAGACTTGGACTTACAGGGAGCGTTGAATGGTCTCCACGCGATAACACTCGATAACGTCGCCGACGCGCATGTCCTGATAGCTCTCGAATGCCATACCGCATTCCTGGCCGGACTGCACTTCCTTCACTTCGTCCTTGAAGCGCTTCAGTGTCGACAGCTTGCCTTCATGCACGACGACGTTGTCGCGGATCAGGCGCACATTGGCGCCGCGTTCCACGCTGCCGTCGGTGACGCGGCAACCGGCGATCTTGCCGACCTTCGAGATGTTGAACACTTCGAGGATCTGCGCATTGCCGAGCATGGTTTCGCGCAGCGTCGGCGCGAGCAGACCGGACATCGCCTTTTTCACGTCATCCACCAGATCGTAGATGATGTTGTAGTAGCGGATTTCGATGCCGTCCCGCTTGGCGAGAGCCGCCGCTTCCTTGTTGGCGCGGACGCTGAAGCCGATGATCGCGGCATTGAAGCCTTCCGCCAGCGTCACGTCGGATTCCGAAATGCCGCCGACACCTGCATGCAGGATGCGCGCGGCGACTTCGTCGGTGCCGAGCTTCTCGAGCGAGCCGAGAATGGCTTCGAGCGAACCCTGCACGTCGGCCTTGATGACCAGCGGGAAGTCCTTGCGGCCCGTGGTCTTGAGCTGCGACATCATCTGCTCGAGCGAACCGCGCATACCGGCGTTGCTGGCTGCGGATTTCTCGCGCTTCTGATGGGCGCGGTAATCGGTGACCTGACGGGCGCGCGCTTCGTTCTCGACGACGGCGAGGCGATCGCCTGCTTCCGGCGGACCGTTGAAGCCGAGCACTTCGACAGGAACCGAAGGTCCGGCTTCCTGAATGGTCTGGCCCTGATCGTTGATCAGCGCGCGGACGCGGCCCATTTCTGCACCGGCCACGATGATGTCGCCGACCCGCAAGGTGCCGCGCTGGACCAGAACGGTCGCCACCGGACCGCGGCCGCGATCGAGCTTGGCTTCGATGACGGTGCCTTCGGCCGGACGATCCGGGTTGGTCTTCAGGTCGAGCAGTTCGGCCTGCAGCGCGATCATTTCCAGCAGCTTGTCGAGATTGGTCTTGTTCTTGGCCGACACTTCGACGTCGACGACTTCGCCGCCGAAGGATTCAACCTGAACCTCGTACTGCAACAGCTCGGTGCGCACGCGCTCCGGCTTCGCATCCGGCTTGTCGATCTTGTTGATCGCAACGATCATTGGAACCTTCGCCGCCTTGGCGTGGTTGATCGCTTCGATCGTCTGCGGCATGACGCCGTCATCGGCGGCGACGACCAGAATCACGATGTCGGTGACCTTGGCGCCGCGCGCGCGCATCGCAGTGAACGCGGCGTGGCCCGGCGTGTCGATGAACGTGATCTTCTTGCCGCTCTCCGGCGACGTAACCTGATACGCGCCGATATGCTGGGTGATACCGCCGGCTTCGCCGCTGACAACATTGGCGTGACGCAGCGCGTCGAGCAGCGAGGTCTTGCCGTGATCGACGTGACCCATGACGGTCACGACCGGCGGACGCGGTGTCGTGTCCGAGGCATGATCGTCGGCAACGTCGAACAGGCCTTCTTCCACGTCCGACGCTGCGACGCGCTTGACGGTGTGGCCCATTTCTTCCGCGATCAGCTGCGCGGTGTCGGCATCGATCACGTCGGTGATCTTGTGCATCGCGCCCTGCTTCATCAGCAGGCGGATCACGTCCACCGCACGTTCGGTCATGCGGTTGGCGAGTTCCTGAATCGTGATCGCTTCGGGAATCGTGACTTCGCGGATCAGCTTTTCCTTCGGCTCGTTGGACGCATGGCCCTTGAGGCGCTGCGTGCGGCGGCGGAACGAGGCGATCGAACGCTCGCGCACGTCGTCGGCGTTCAGCGCGGTCGAAAGGGTGAGGCGGCCGCGCTGCTTTGCAGGGCCGGGCTTCGCAGTAGGCTTGGCTGCAACGACGGGACGCGCGGCGCCGCCTGGACGACGCACCATGCGCGGAGCTTCATCATCGTCGGAACCATCGGCGGCGACGGCAGCCGGACGGGCCGGAGGCGTTGCAGCCGTGCGGGCTGTGGTGGCAGGCGTCGCTGCCTTGGCCACGGCTTCGGTGCTGCGCTTGGTGGCTTCACGTTCAGCACGAGCCTTGGCTTCTTCCTCGGCGCGGTGGCGTTCTTCCTCGGCCTTCTTGCGGGCTTCGGCTGCTTCGCGCTCCTGCTGTTCCTTGAATTCCTTGGTGTTGCGGCGCGCAGCTTCGGCTTCCGCCGCGCGGCGCTCTTCTTCCTCGCGCACGCGCGCGTCGGCCAGCGCGCTGGCGCGGGCGCTCTGCTCGTCTTCGGTCAGGGTCTGCAGGACAACGCCCGACTTGCGGGCGGCCGGACGCACAGGCTCAGGCGCACGCGGCGCGACCTTGGCAGCAGGTGCTGCTGCGGCAACCGGCGCGGCCGGAGGCGGCGGCGCTTCGGTCGCAGGCGCGGGGTCACCGGCAAGGCGGCGCTTGGTTTTCTTCTCGACCACCACCTGCTTGGTGCGGCCGTGGCTGAAACTCTGGCGCACGACGCCGGTCTCTGTGCGCGGCTTCAGCGACAGAGTTTTCGAGCCGACGCTCAGCGTCTTATCGCCAGGATTTTTCGTATCAGCCATTCAACAGTCCCAATCTCGTTCGTTGCTCGCATGCCGCATCTGACGGCAATGCCCTAATTGTTCTGGTCGATCCCGCCATCGTGACTGCCACCCGTCCCCCGAAATCGGGTGAGCGTCTGGCAACGTGCGAGGAAGGTCTTGCTTGCCGGGCCCGCGAGCAGGGCAGCATGTACCACATTTGCCCGCCCGAGTGCCAAATCCAATTCATCGGTGGTCAGGACGCTGATAACGGGGAAATCCGCTGATTCCGTGCCGTTTTCCCGCGTTACGGCGGCCAGTTTGGCATTCAGCTTGCGGATTCCGTCCGGAGCGCCGTCCGTGGCGTGGATCAGGGCGACCGCCTGCCGCCCCTCAATGGCGCCTTCAACCTTGGAAAATCCCGAGACCACCTGACCTGCTTTCGCGGCCATGGCGAGGGCTTCGGACACCCCTCGGACCATCATGCGCTCAACGTCGTCAGCCAGGGTCTTCGACACCTGAACGTCGCGCTTGAAGCTGCGCGCAAAGACGTTGCGCCTGGCGGCTTCCGCAACGATGGCACGAGACAGCGACACCCATAGCCCGCGCCCCGGCAGCTTGCGCTTCAGGTCGGGAACAGTTTCGCCGGTGGGAGAGAGGACGAAGCGGATCAGGTCATCAATCGGCGCCACTTGCCGCGTGACCGCGCACATCCGCTCGGTCCCGGATTTTGTCCGGGGTCCGTTGTCAAGATCTGCGTGATCAGCGATGGCAAGCATGCGCGGGTCATTTCCTTCAACTCTTGCGGAGCATGTTGTTGTCCGAAAGTCGCTTCATGGGTTTCGGCCTGTTTACGCCGGGTTTTCTTCGGAGGCCGCAGCCTCGTCGGATGGCTTGGCGAGATCGGCTTCGGTGATCCAGCCGGCAACGACGCGCGCCTGCATGATCAAGGCTTCCGCGTCTTCGCGTGACGTTTCGTTGGCATCGAGAATGCCGGCGTGCTTGGTGGTTTCGCCGTCCTTGCGCTCCACCCAGCCGACCAGATCGTCGGTGGCGCAGCCGGCCAGATCCTCAACTGTCTTGATGTCGTTCTCGCCGAACTTCACCAGCATCTTGGCGGTCACACCCGGCACGGTCGTCAAAGCGTCTTCCACGCCCAATTCCTTTCGCTTCGCTTCGAGTTCTGCCTCGAGCTGTTCAAGATATTCGCGGGCACGGCTTTGCAGCTCGTTGGCGGTTTCCTCGTCGAAACCCTCAATACTGGTGAGTTCCCGTGGGTCCACCAGCGCCAGATCTTCGACCGAACCGAAGCCTTCGGATGCCAGCAACTGGCCGACGACTTCGTCGACATTGAGGGCTTCCATGAAGACGCGGGTGGAATTCTCGAAGTCGGCCTGACGGCGCTCCGATTCTTCCTGTTCGGTCAGAATGTCGATGTCCCAGCCGGTGAGCTGCGAGGCGAGACGCACGTTCTGCCCGCGGCGGCCGATCGCAAGGGATAGTTGGGTATCGGGCACAACGACTTCAATGCGCTCGCGGTCTTCATCGATGACGACTTTCGCGACTTCGGCAGGCGCCAGCGCGTTGACCACGAAGGTCGCGATGTCCGGCGACCACGGAATGATGTCGATCTTTTCGCCCTGCAGTTCGTTCACCACGGCCTGCACACGCGAGCCGCGCATACCGACGCAGGCGCCGACCGGATCGACCGAGGAATCGCGCGAAATCACGCCGATCTTCGCGCGCGAGCCCGGGTCGCGGGCCACAGCCTTGATCTCAACGATGCCGTCATAGATTTCAGGAACTTCCTGCGCGAACAGCTTCGCCATGAACTGCGGATGGGTGCGCGAAAGAAAGATCTGCGGTCCGCGGGTTTCGCGGCGGACATCGAAGATATAGGAGCGGACGCGGTCGCCGTTGCGGAACACTTCGCGCGGCAGCATTTCGTCGCGCCGCACGATGGCTTCGCCGCGGCCCAGATCGACGATGACGCTGCCGTATTCGACGCGCTTGACCACGCCGTTGACGATCTCGCCGATGCGGTCCTTGAACTCCTGATACTGCCGGTCACGCTCGGCCTCGCGCACCTTCTGCACGATCACCTGCTTGGCGGACTGGGCGGCGATGCGGCCGTATTCCAGCGGCGGCAGCGTGTCGGCGATGGTGTCGCCGATCTGTGCACCGGGGTTGGCGCGCTGCGCGTCCTTCAGCGAAATCTGGTTCGAGGAGTTTTCGACCTGCTCGACAACCAGCATGTGGCGCGACAGCCGCAACTCGCCCTTCTTGGCGTCGATTTCGGCGTGCACGTCGGTTTCGGAGCCGTAGCGGGCGCGGGCCGCCTTGGCGATGGCGTCCTCCATCGCTGCGATCACGATCGAGCGGTCGATCGACTTTTCGCGTGCGACGGCGTCGGCGATCTGCAGCAATTCGAGTTTATTGGCGCTGACAGCGGCCATGGCTCAGTCTCCTTCGTGGTGGTCCGATATGCCTGCGCGCTTTTTCTTTTCAGCGGCGAGGCGGTGTTCCTTGGTGTTCTTTGGCTTGGGCTTCGGTTTTGGCTTGAAGCTTTTCGATATGGGAAGTTCGGCTCTCGCCTTCTTCGCGTGCTCAGGCGGAGGCGGCGCGAGCCCGAGGTCTTCCTTGATCTCGCGTGCGGCCGATTTGCCCCTGCGCATGGATTCCGCAATCAGCTCGTCGGTCAGAACAAGATTCGCACTGGCGATGTCTTCCATCGTCAGCAGCACGCTGGGGTCCTGATCGGCGCGAACGTCGTCGCGAATAATTCTGATGCCGTTGCCCTCGACGCCGCCAAGCTTGCCGCGAAAACGCTTGCGGCCCTCGTGGGGCACGGCCATCTCGATTTTCACCAGATGCCCGGCATAACGCTCGAAATCGGTGCGGCGGACCAGTGGCCGGTCGATGCCGGGGGATGAGATTTCCAGCCGGTACGCGCGCTGGATCGGATCGGCGATGTCCATGACCGGCGACAGCGCTTTCGAGATCGCTTCGCAATCCTCGATCAGCATGGTGCCGTCAGGCTTCTCTGCCATGATCTGTACAGTGCAGCCGGCTTCGGCCGTGACCTTGATCCGCACAAGCCGGTAGCCCATGCCCTGCAACACTGGTGTTGCAACCGCAGACACGCGCGCCCCTACGCCCGGCTCGACCACGAGGCGCGGTTCGGCAAGCAGTTCGGCGTCAACGGCAACGTCAGCAGGGTCGCTCATATCCAGGATCAAAAGTGCTCTTATGGTTATCGGCCCGCTCCAGCATGCGGCACAGGCCATCAGGTAATAAAAAAGAGCGGGTCCCGGGGGGCCCACTCTCCTACGTGTGCGTATGAGAATTTATCAGTTGCTGCGGATATAGACGTTTTTGGCCTGTGCGGCAAGGGCTTCCCGCGAGCCTGGAACGATTGCGGAACCCGATTTGTTGCCGGCAAAGCTCTGATTTATCGGAAGAGTGCATGATCTTACGGCCAAACCGCGGGCATCTGGACGCCAGCGCCAACTGATTTAACGCACCTGTCCTCAAAGCGACCTTTCCGGCTAACCGTTCATTCATCTGGCCTACCTACAGTCCCAAACGCTTCTGGGCGCACGGTGGACCGCCGCGCCAGTCGCGACCAGAGACCCGCATGGCTGCTGCCTTTTCTTTAATTCCGGAACTCGATGAGATCGTCAAAAACGGCACCGCTGAAAAGCGGGCTGCGGCGATTGAGCGGATTTCGGACCTATTTCTGCAAGGTGCCGCGCATTTCGAGACCCGGCATATCGCGCTGTTCGACGACATTCTTGTCGGACTGGTGCCGGCTACCGAAATCGAAACCCGCGTGGAACTGGCGGAGCGGCTGTCGAAGCTGGACAACGCCCCGCCGACGCTGGTGAAGCAACTGGCCCACGAAAACGAAATCAAGATCGCCGGTCCGATCCTGAGCCGATCGCCGCTGCTCGACGATCCGACACTCGTTGAAATCGCGCGCGCCAAAGGCCAGGAACATCTGGCGGCGATTTCGGGACGCCCGGCGCTGTCTCCATCCGTGACCGATGTGATTGTCCGCCGCGGCGACCGCGAAGTGGTGCGCAGCGTGGCGGCCAATACCGGTGCGCAGTTTTCCGAGTACGGCTATTCGGGATTGGTCAAGCGCGCCACCGACGACGGCATGCTGGCGCTGACCGTCGGCCAGCGCGAGGATCTTCCCGCAGCGTCGCTGAAACAGTTGCTGGCGAAGTCGGTCGATCTCGTCCGCCGCCGAATGTTTGATTCGGCGAAGCCGAAGCAGAAAGCGGCGATCAATCACGCGATGATCGAGATTTCCGGCACGCCGAAAACCCAGCCGCAGACGCGCGACTTCGAGCCGGCCCAGCGCGCCATTCTGGCGCTGCACCAGGCGGGTGAGCTTAACGAGGCGGCGCTGCTCGAATTCGCCAAGCAGCACAAATACGAGGAATCGATCGCCGCGCTCGCGGCGCTGACAGGCATGCGGCTGTCGGTGGTCCATCAGCTGATGCTTGGTGATCGCTACGATCCCATTCTGCTTCTCGGAAAATCCATCGGGCTGGAATGGGCCACGGTGCGGGCGCTGGTGGTGTTGCGGCTGGGACCGGGGCGCGTGCCTGCCGGCCCGGACATCGAAGAAGCCCGCATCAACTATGAGCGTTTGTCGCCCGCGACGGCGCAGCGGGTTCTGACCTTCTGGCGGCTGCGCGACAAGGGTTTGTCGGCCTAAGCGCCTACGTGCCGAAAGATGAAATAGGCGGCCTTGCGTCCTTCGCGGTCAGCCTTTTTGCCATAACGTGTCATCGTGTAGTTCGGCCATGGCATGCGCCAGTCGTCAGCCCGCTCCGCTGTCCAGATGAAGTCCGCAGAGCGCTGCATGTGCATCAAGGTCCATGCACAGTAGTCGTCGATGTCGCAGACGAAACGAAACTCGCCGGTTGATTTGAGAATGCGCGACATCCCGGCGATGGTTGCATCCTGCACGAAGCGGCGCTTCCAGTGCCGCCGCTTCGGCCACGGATCGGGATGAATGAGATCGATACGCGCAAAGCTCGACGGCTGTGCCCAGGCGAGAAGCTCGGCGGCGTCGCCTGCGAACAGGCGGATGTTGGCGATGTTGTGCGCTTCGATCTGCGCGAGAATTTTCGCCATGCCGTTGACGTACGGTTCGCAGCCGATGAAGCCGGTCCGCGGAAACGCGAGCGCCTCCGCGATCAGGTGTTCACCGCCGCCGAATCCGATCTCGAGGCGCATCTCGTCGACAGGCGCCTGGAACAGCGAGCTTGGATCGGAGGCGTCCGCGTGACCGAGATCGAGCGCGAGCTGCGGCAGCAGATTTTCAATCAGGTCGGCTTGATGATTACGGAGCTTGTGTCCCTTGCGCCGCCCGAAAAACGAACCGTGCCCATGTTCGACATTTTGCCCGCGTGATGAGGGCGTATCGTTCGCTGACATTGCATTCACCGGTCTGGGCAATCCATCGTTCATCGCGGGCGCGATCTGGTTGACATCCGGTCATGGGCGCGGCTGGCGGCCCTTGCCGATCCGCGCTCTCGCCGGTGCCCGCAGGCTTATGTGGGGTCGGACTGCTCGCGCGCCGCCATCTGCTCGACGAGTTCCACAATGCTGCGACGGAGCTTGGCATCCGTAATACGTGTGAAAGCGCGCGTCAGCGCCAGCCCTTCGGAGGTCGCGAGAAAATCCGAAACGTAGGCGGGGGATTGCGCTTCGCTCAATCCTGCCAGCGCATTCGGGCCGGCCGGGCCGCCTTCGAACAAAAACGAGACCGGCACCTGAAGAATATCCGAGATCTGTTGCAGCCGGCTCGCGCCGATGCGGTTGGTGCCCTTCTCGTATTTCTGCACCTGCTGAAATGTCAGGCCGAGCGCTTCGCCGAGCTTTTCCTGGCTCATGCCGAGCATGATCCGGCGCATGCGCACGCGGCTGCCAACATATTTGTCAACAGGGTTGGGCGCCTTGGTCGTCATCTACAAGCTCCGGGTCATCGGCATAGTTTGGAAAACGGTGGTGAACCTGTCCGCGATGACTAAACCGGAATACGCTTCTTGCGCCAGCATCGTCAAATCCTTGTCGCGGCCGTGATGAAGAATTTAGGTTAAACCCTGTGACCGCATTGAGGCCAATTGAACCTGTCGAACAGCGACCGACAGTCTGGACACATGTCCAGAAATACTGTCCATCAGGACAGATACGGTGATGTCAGAGCTTTTGTTTCGCGCGGCGGCGAACAACGATAACGGTCGACAATGCTACCGCCAGTGCCACCGGCATATCCCGAACGCGCGAGAACAGCGTCGGGGACGTTGGTTTAGGCAAGGCTGAATCGAGCACGCCCTCGGCGCCAAGTCCCAATCGCGCTATGATCCGGCCGAACGGATCGATCACGGCGGAGATGCCTGTGTTCGCGGAGCGGACGATGGGGAGGCCCTCTTCAACAGCTCGCAACCGGGCCTGTTGCAGGTGCTGGTAGGGGCCGGTCGAGATACCGAACCATCCGTCGTTGGTCAGGTTGACGATCCAGCCGGGACGATCGTTGCCCGGAACAATGTCACCCGGGAAGATCGCCTCGTAGCAGATCAAGGGCAGCATGCGCGGCGCATTCGGCACCGTCATGGTCCGCCGCCGGTCGCCCGGAATGAATCCGCCGCGCACCTTGGTGATCTGCACGAAGCCGAGTTTTTCCATCGCGGACTGAAACGGCAGGTATTCGCCGAATGGAACCAGATGCAGCTTGTCGTACATCGACAGGAAGGTTCCATCGTGATCGATGACGTAAATCGAATTGTAGGCGCGCGTCACCTGCGTTCCGGCGGGTTGATCGGGCGGGCGGATCGCGCCCGTGACCAGTACCGTTCCTGGCGGCAGCAGGTTCGCGATCTGCGCCATGGCATCGGCTTCGCGCGTCAGGAAAAACGGAAATGCGGATTCCGGCCAGATCAGGATGGTAGAGTCACGCACGCCGCTCGATTGCGGGCCGGTCGCGCGATCCGACAGCGACAGATATTTGTCCATCACCATCTGCTTCGCAGCGTAGTTGAACTTCACATCCTGTTGCAGGTTCGGCTGCATCAGCCGCAGTTTCACCTTGTCGACGAACTGCGTCGGCTGGTTTGCGAGCCTGATAGCGCCGTAACCGCCCATCGCGGCAAGCACGAGAAGCGAAACCACGAGCGGGATCCACGGACGGCGCGTGACGTGCCGGTCGTCGATCAGCACCGCGGGAGATGCGAACACGGCGACCGCGATAAACGTCAGACCCCACAGCCCGACCAGCGAAGCGCTTTGCGCGAATGCCAGCGGCTCGGTCAGGGCATAGCCGAATGCATTCCAGGGAAAACCGGTCAGGATATGTCCGCGCAGCCATTCGCTGACGGTGAGCGCGCAGGCAAGGCTGAGAATGCGAAACGAGTCCGGTGTCCAGATCAGCCGCGCGAGCGCGAAGCCGAAGGCCATGAACAGCGCCAGTCCTGCCGGCAAACCCATCACCGCGAAAGGAAGCAGCCACGCGAAGGTCTGGGCGTCGACGAGGAAGGCGTAGCCCACCCAATAGAGCCCCGCCACGAAATAGCCGAAGCCAAACCACCAGCCGCTCATCGCCGCTGCGGGAATGCCGCCGAGGCGTCCGGCGCCCGCGCCATCGATCAGCCAGACCGCGACCGGAATTGTCAGGAACAAAATCGGCCACGCGTTGAATGGCGCCATCGCCAGCGCTGACAGAGCGCCGGCAACGAGCGCGATCATCGCGCGCTTCCATCCCCATGACAGGATGATGCCGGAGATGAGCGCGCGGAAGGACTTCATCGATTGCCGGCGCCGTCGCTGGATGAAGCCGGATTGGTGTTGTCGTTGGCCTGGGCCTGCGCGGCGTCATTCGCAGCTTCCCTGCGGCGCAACTCGCGATGGCGCAGGTTGGAGCGATCCTTCTGCGTTCCGATGCGCACGCGCTTGACGCGCCGGGGATCGGCGTCGAGCACTTCGATCTCGAACTCGCCTGGTCCGGAAATGATTTCACCGCGCACCGGCAGGCGGCCGACTTGCGTGACGAGATAGCCGCCAAGGGTATCGACATCCTCGCCCGCTTCGCCGGTGTCGAATTCTTCTCCGACCACCGATTGCACGTCTTCGAGGCTGGCGCGGGCATCGGCGATGAAGGACCCGTCGGATTGACGGACCACGGACGGCGCTTCGTCGCCGTCATGTTCGTCGTCAATTTCGCCGACCACCTGTTCGACGATGTCCTCGATCGACACCAGACCGTCGGTGCCGCCGTACTCGTCGACCACCAGCGCCAGGTGAATGCGCGTCGCCTGCATCTGCGCCAGCAGGTCGATGGCCGGCATCGACGGCGGAACATAGATCAGCTTGCGCATGATGTTGGCGTCGGACAACTTCATGCGCAGATCGACCGAGCGCAGATCGAGACCCGCCGGAAACGGCTTCTTGCGCTTGGCGTTGACCTCGTCTGCGACCTTTGCCTTCGACGTCATGAAGGCGAGCAGGTCGCGGATATGGACGAAGCCTTCGGGATCGTCGAGGGTGTCGTTGTAGACCACGAGACGCGAATGAGCCGCGCTTTCGAACAGGCTCATCAATTCGCCCAGCGAAATATCCCGCTTGACCGCGACGATGTCGCCGCGCGGCACCATGACGTCGGCGATGCGCCGCTCGTGCAGGCCCAGGATATTGCGCAGCATGGTGCGCTCGATCGTGGTGAAGCTGGTTTCATCTGGCGCGGTGGCGTCAAGCACCACCTGAAGATCGGCGCGGGCCGATCCCGCTTTCCATCCGAACAGCGTGCGCAGCGCACGCATGAGCCAGAGTTCAGACGACGGGCGCAGCACCTCGCCCTGCTGAACGGGCACCGGCAGATTGCTTGATCGCGTATCGGAGCGATCGCTGTCGGATTTGTCGGCGAGGGAGTTGGACACCTAGTTCACCTGATCGTCATGCGCGTAAGGATCGGGGATCCCGAGCTGCGCAAGAATATCACGCTCGAGACCTTCCATGATCTCGGCGTCGTTATCGTTTTCGTGATCGTAGCCCACCAGATGCAGGAAGCCGTGCACCGCCAGATGGCTGAGATGGTGGTCGAACGGCTTGTGCTCGGCGTCGGCTTCGCTGCGCGTGGTCTCGTAGGCAATCGCGATGTCGCCGAGCATGCGCGGTGCGTCGTCGCGCTCCGATTGCAGCGCGGGAAATGACAGCACGTTGGTCGGCTTGTCGATTCCGCGCCAGTTCTTGTTGAGCGTGCGGATACCGGCATCGTCGGTCAGCATGATCGCAAGCTCGGCGTCGGCGGTGTCGGCCTCGACCATGGAAGCCGCCGCTTCGATGGCGCGATGGATCGTCGTCTCCGCGCTGCTTTCGCTGTTCCAGCAGTCGGCGGTGACAAGCACTTCGGTCGCGGGAATGTCGGCGGACGTCATGTCAAAAATCTTGGTTGCAACTAGCGCTCGGTTTCATCGATGTATCACGGCTTGCCGGCGCCAGGCTGCTTCGGCACGCCTTCGTACGCAGCGACGATCCGCGCCACCAGTTCGTGGCGGATCACGTCCTGCGCGGTAAACTTCACCTGCGCGATACCCTCGACTCCGTCGAGCAGCTTGGCAGCTTCCGCCAGCCCCGACGGCTGGCCGTTGGGCAGGTCGACCTGGCTCGGATCGCCGGTGATGATCATGCGGCTGTTCTCGCCCAACCGCGTCAGGAACATCTTCATCTGCATCGATGTGGTGTTCTGGGCTTCGTCGAGAATGATGGCTGCATTGGTCAGGGTGCGGCCGCGCATGAAGGCCAGCGGCGCGATTTCGATCTCGCCGCTTTGCAAGCCGCGCTCGACGATGCGCGAATCCATCAGGTCGTACAGCGCGTCGTAGATCGGCCTCAAATAAGGGTCGACCTTCTCGCGCATGTCACCGGGCAGGAATCCGAGCCGTTCGCCGGCCTCGACGGCAGGGCGCGACAGAATGATGCGGTCGACTTCCTTGCGTTCGAACAACTGACAGGCCTGCGCCACCGCGAGCCATGTCTTGCCGGTGCCGGCGGGGCCAATGCCGAACACCAGTTCGTGCCGCTTCAGTGCGCGGATGTAGGAGTCCTGCGCGGCGGTGCGCGCCCGCACCGGGCGTTTGCGCAGATTGATCTCCTCGAACTGCGATTTGGCGGTCTTCGGATCGAATTCGAACAGCGAGCCTTGCGCAATCACGGCGCGGATCGCGCCTTCGACATCGCCCTGAGCGATGTCCTGGCTGCGCACGGCCTGCTCGTAGAGCATCTCCAAGACGCGCCGCGCAGCATCACAACCGTCGCGCGATCCGGCGACAGTGATGTGATTGCCGCGGGAATCGGCGACAACGCCGAGACGGCGCTCGATCAGAGCAAGATTTTGTCCGTAGGGACCGACCAGTGCGGAGGCGGCGCCGTTGTCGTCGAAGGCGACGACGATCTGGGCTTCGTGAGGTGTTTGAACGTCTCGGTCGTTTTTGCGGCCAGGGGCGAGTGTAGGCGAATCCGATGCGCTTTTTGGCAAGGGTTCAGGCTCCGGTGGTCATGGCGGGCTGGGAAGTTGACGAGATGGGAGAAGCGAGTGCGCCGATCAGGCTGTAACGCTCGAGGCTGTCGATGGCGACGGGCAGCACCTGGCCGATAATGTCAGGCGACGCCATGACATGAGCAGGTTGCAGATAAGCGGTGCGGCCGACGATCTGACCTGGATTGCGCGCGGCACGCTCAAACAGCACATCGACCGTCTTGCCGATCACTGCCGCGTTGAAGACAGCCTGCTGGCTGTCGATCAACTCCTGGAGCCGCGCCAATCGCTCGTCCATCACCGTGGTCGTGACCGTCTCCTGCATGTCCGCGGCCGGTGTTCCGGGCCGGGGCGAATACTTGAACGAATAGGCGCCAGCGTAACTGATTTGACGGACCAGCGCGAGTGTTGCCGAAAAATCTTCCTCGGTTTCACCGGGAAAACCGACAATAAAATCCGATGAAAATGCAATGTCTTCGCGCACCTTGCGGAACCGCTCCACGGTGCGGGCATAGTCGGCGGCGGTGTGTTTGCGGTTCATCGCCTCCAGAATGCGGTCGGAGCCTGATTGCACCGGCAGATGCACGAACGGCATCACGGCGGGAATGTCCCGATGGGCTTCGATCAGCGCATCATCGACGTCGCGGGGATGGCTGGTCGAATAGCGCAGGCGAACGATGCCCGAAATGTCCGCAAGACGATGCAGAAGCTGGCCGAGCGACCATGGCTTGCCGTCGCTGCCTTCGCCGTGAAACGCGTTGACGTTCTGGCCGATCAGCGTGATCTCGCGCACGCCGTTATCGGCGAGGCGCTGCACATCGTCGACGATGCGCGCCACCGGACGCGACACTTCCATGCCGCGCGTATAAGGCACCACACAGAAGGTGCAGAACTTGTCGCAGCCTTCCTGCACCGTGACAAAGGACGAGATGCCGCGTGCGCGGATCATCGCCGGTTTCGGATCGGGCAACGAGGCGAACTTGTCCTCGACCGGGAACTCCGTCTCGATGGCGCGGCCGCCGGTCTTGGCCTTAGCCAGCAGTTGCGGCAGATGATGATAGCTCTGCGGGCCGACCACGACATCGACGACGGGCGCGCGGCGGATGATCTCGCTGCCTTCGGCCTGCGCGACGCAGCCCGCCACCGCGATCCGCATCTCGCGCCCGTTGCGCGCTGCTTCGTCCTTGGCAGTGCGCAGGCGTCCGAGCTCCGAATAGACTTTCTCGGACGCCTTCTCGCGGATGTGACAGGTGTTGAGGATCACAAGATCGGCGTCGTCGGCGTTTGCCGTCTCGACGAATCCTTCAGGCGCGAGCGTGTCCACCATGCGCTGTGCATCGTAGACATTCATCTGACAGCCGTATGACTTGATGTGCAGCTTGCGCGGCGCGGTCATCGAAACCTTGGATATGGCGGCGCTCCGGGCCGCTCTCTCGCGCTTCAAATATAGATAAAGGGCGGCGAAATCCAGCGACTGGGCGGTATTCGGAGCGCTCTGAGCGGAGCTTATCTGTTTGTTCTGGCGCGGTTTTTTCAGAAGCGGTACTTAGTCGGCCCCTAAATGGCGCTTATTTCAGCGCGATCGAGGCTTTGGACGATCAGATCGGGCAGTGCGCGCATGTCGCCAATGACAATGTTGGCGCCGGCCGCTCGCAGCCGGTCCGCGTCGCCGGGCCGGCAGTGGCTGCCGCCGGTAAATCCGATCACGGTCATGCCCGCGGCGTGGGCGGCAGTGACGCCGGGCACGCTGTCCTCGATCACGACACATCGCGCCGGCGCCGTATCCATCTGTGCAGCGGCAAACAGAAACAGGTCCGGTGCAGGCTTGCCGCGTTCGACCTGCATCGCAGAGAACAGATGCGGGTCGAAGCGGTCGAGCAGCCCGGTGGTGCCGAGGCTGCTTCGAATTCGCGTCGGTGTGCCGGAGGACGCCACGCAGATGCGCTGGGACAATCGGTCCAGCGTCTCAAAAATGTGTGGAACGGGTTGCAACTGTTCGCCGAACACCTGGTCGATCGTGGCCCGCAATTGCGCGGTATAGGAGTCAGGGAAAACGCGGCCAAGTTCGCTTTCGACTTCAAGCCGTGCCTCACGCGCCGAACGCCCGAGGAAACGATCATGCACCTGCTCGGCGGAGATCGTGTAGCCGAACTGCGTCAGCACATCGGCATGGACGACACAGGCCAGCGCTTCGCTGTCGACGAGCACGCCGTCACAATCGAAAATGACAAGGTCGTAAGGGGACGGAGTGCTCAAGTCTTGTCGTCGTCCCGAGTCTTTTCGTCCAATGGCACGCAATAAAGCTCCAGCCGGTGGTCGACCAGTTTGTAGCCGAGCTTGCGCGCGATTTCGGTCTGGAGCTTTTCGATTTCCTCGGAGGTGAATTCGATCACCTTGCCATCGCGCAGGTTGATGAGATGGTCGTGATGACTCTCCGGCACCTGCTCGTAGCGGGCGCGGCCCTCGCGGAAATCGTGACGCTCAATGATGCCGGCGTCTTCGAACAGCTTGACGGTGCGATAGACCGTCGAAATCGAAATCTTGTCGTCGACCGCAACGCAGCGCCGGTAAAGTTCCTCGACGTCGGGATGGTCCATGGCCTCAGCGAGCACGCGCGCAATGACGCGGCGCTGTTCGGTCATGCGCATGCCGGCTGCGGCGCAGCGCTTTTCGATATCCGTATGCTTGCCTGTGGGCATGGATTTCAAGGCGGTCATGATAAATCTCGAATGCCGGAGTGTTTTGCCACTGGGGACAGCTTACGACAAGTCTCGTTGCATCACCACGGCATTCAATTGTTCGCCGCTGGCATCCTTGTAGTACCGTTCGCGCCGCCCGACGACGCGGAAACCGGCGCGTTCATACAAGGCACGGGCAGGACGGTTGTTTTCCTCGACTTCGAGAAACACGGTTTTCAGGCCATGCCCCGCGAGATGTCCAAGATGGGTACGCAGCAGGTCGCGTGAGAAGCCGCGTCCGCGGTGCTTTTGTGCAACCGCAACAGAGAGAATCTCTGCTTCGTCGGCGGCGGTCCGCGACACGATAAATCCGATGGTTGATCCGCCGAGCCGCAGCCGGTGAGCGAGGGCATTGCGTTCGATCAGGATCTGTTCGAATTCCTCCGTGCCCCAGCCGCGATGAAACGAGGCGCGATGCAGTTGCGAGAGACGCGGCGCATCGCGAAGGTTTGCAGGTTCGACTGTGGCATCGGCACGTCCGAACAGTTTCGGAAATATGCTGGACAGAAATGCTGGAACGCGCGGCATAGCTATGTCCGCCCGTTCGGCAGCGCGTAACCAGCCTTTGGCTTGGCGTCGGGCGCGCGCAAATAAAACGGCTTCGCCGGCGCCACGCTGGGGTCAGTCCCAGCTCCGATCCATGCGACCCAGGTAATGTCGGGGCCCGGTCTCGGATCGACCAGCACAGGCGCCGGGGCATTCCGCGGCCAGCGGTCCGCCAGCAGTTGTGCCGCGTTGCCGACCATGCGCAACGCGCCAAAGCGCGAGGCCGCGAACGTGTCCTCGATCGGCATCACGGCCGGCCGCATCAGCGCCGACCCGTTGCCGGCGACGACCTGAAAGTAGACATGATCATGGCGGGCATCGATCGCGGCGATGATCGGGTGCTCCTGCTTCTCCGCGACCAAAGGCGCGACATAGGCCGACAGAGTGGTGAGGCCGATCACCGGCTTGTCGGCGGCAAGGCCGATGCCGCGCGCCGCCGAGATGCCGACGCGCAACCCCGTAAAGCTGCCGGGGCCGGTGGTGACTGCGATGCGGTCGAGTTCGAGATAGCTCAGGCCCGACGCGGTCATGACACGGGCGATCAGCGGCATCAGCGCCTCGGCATGGCCGCGCTTCATCTCCAGCGTTTCCTGTGCAATGACCGCTTTCGTGGCGGCATCGAGCACGGCAGCAGCGCAGTAGTCCAGCGCGGTATCGATGGCGAGAACGATCATTCAAAGACCGAGAAGATGGGCAAGGGTGCCGGCAACGTGCCGCCGAAAAGGCAAAGGGGCAAGCGGTTCGGCGCTTGCCCCAAGGCCTTTTTGGCAAATTTAGATAATTTACATCGGCCGGACTTCGACCACGTCCGGGATGAAGTGCTTCAGCAGGTTCTGGATGCCGTGCTTCAGCGTCGCCGTCGACGACGGGCAGCCCGCGCACGAGCCCTTCATATCGAGATAGACGATGCCGTCCTTGAAGCCGCGGAAGGTGATGTCGCCGCCGTCGCTGGCGACCGCCGGGCGAATCCGGGTTTCAAGCAGATCCTTGATGACCGCGACCGTCTCGGTGTCGGCCTCGCTGAAGAATTCCTCGGCATGCGGCGCATCGCCATCCGCAACCTGACCGTCGGCGAGCAGCGGCGCGCCGGACATATAGTGTTCCATGATGACGCCAAGGATCGCCGGCTTGAGGTGCTGCCAGTCGCTGTCGTCCTTGGTGACGGTCACAAAATCCGAGCCGTAGAAGACGCCGGTGACACCCGGCACACCGAACAGCCGTTCGGCCAGCGGGGAGCGGGTGGCGGAGTCGCGGTCGGTGAATTCCATGGTGCCGGTGTCGAGCACGGCACGGCCGGGAATGAACTTCAGGGTCGCGGGATTGGGGGTCGCTTCGGTCTGGATAAACATCTGGTTCTCCGGCGCATCGCCGGTTCAAGGCCGGCGCGAACGGGGTTAAGTGAGGGGTTCCTATAGCACAGATGGCGCCTGAAACAGCCCGATCAAGGGTGCATGGCGGGTGTTCCGGAAGCTTGCTCGGTTGCCGTACGACGCTGTTTTGAGGGGTAAATCCCTCTATGACAGGGCGTCGATATCGATATCGCCGAGATTGCCCGGCACCACGGTGATCGGGATCGGAAATGTGCCGGCGGTTTTCGCCAGCATGGTGATGATCGGACCGGGACCCTCCGCACCGGCGCTGGCCGCAAGCACCAGCATGGCAATGTCGACATCGTTCTCGATGACGTCGAGGATCTGCTCGCCGGGATCGCCCTCGCGGATCACACGCTCCGGCGTGATGGCCGCGATGCCGTTGGCGCGGCCGGAGGCGCGATCGAGCGCCGCGTTTGCGATCTCTTCGGCTTCGGCCTGCATGATATCGGCGACCCCCAGCCATTGCTGGTTGCGATCGCCGGTGTCGATGACGCGGAGCATCACCACGCCACCGCCGACGCGAACCGCCCAGCGGCTCGCGTAGTACACCGCGCGGTCGCCTTCCGCGGTGTCGTCAACGACGACGAGGCATTTAGGCTTGTGACCCTGTTCGTAACTTCGCCGCTGGCTGCTCATGCATGTCCCGGATGATGAACCGGCATCATGCTGCCATGCGCGAGGGCGCGCCGACAAGACGAGAAGCGACTTGACGGAACCTGATTCTCAGCACGCGCAATCAGCGTTTGCGAATAAACCCGACGATGTCCTTCACCGCATCCATGGTCTCAGAGGCGATAACGCGCGCGCGGTCGGCACCATCGACCAGAACCGAATCCACATAGGCCGCGTCCTGCGTCAGCTTCTTCATCTCCGCGCCGATTGGTCCGAGTTTTGAGACCGCAAGATCGACCAGCGTCGTCTTGAAGCCCGAGAATTGCCCGCCGCCGAATTCACGCAGCACGTCCGGCCGCGATTGCCCGGACAGTGCAGCGTAGATGCCAACCAGATTGTCGGCCTCGGGACGGCTCTTCAGACCCTCTTCCTCGCTCGGCAACGGCTCGGGATCGGTTTTCGCCTTGCGGATTTTCTGCGCAATCGCGTCCGCATCGTCGGTGAGATTGATGCGCGAATAATCCGACGCATCCGACTTCGACATTTTCTTGGTGCCGTCACGCAGCGACATCACGCGTGTCGCAGGCCCGGTGATCAGCGGCTCCGGCATCGGGAAGAATTTTTCGCCGAAATTGTGTGCGCCGATTGAATCGGAAAAGTCGTTGTTGAACTTCTGCGCGATGTCGCGCGCCAGTTCCAGATGCTGCTTCTGGTCCTCGCCCACCGGCACGTGGGTCGCGCGATAGACCAGAATGTCGGCCGCCATCAGGTTCGGATAGGCGTAAAGCCCGACCGATGCGTTCTCGCGATCCTTGCCGGCCTTCTCCTTGAACTGGGTCATGCGGTTCAGCCAGCCCAGCCGCGCCACACAGTTGAACACCCAGGCGAGTTCGGCATGCTCGGAGACCTGGCTCTGGTTGAAGACGATGTGCTTCTTCGGATCGATGCCTGCGGCGATGAAGGCCGCCGTGACCTCGCGGATGTTGCGGGTCAGCTCGGCAGGGTCCTGCCAGACGGTAATGGCATGCAGGTCCACAACGCAGTAGATGCAGTTGTGAGTGTTCTGGAGTTTGACGAAGTTGACGATGGCGCCGAGATAGTTGCCGAGGTGCAGATTGCCCGTCGGCTGGACGCCCGAAAAAACCAGTTCTTTTGCAGCCATTTTGATCATTCCCGCGCCGCCGTCCGGCGGCCGTGTTTTGATGGGCGTCTTTAGCCGCGCTGGCGCTATTCGCGCAAGCCGCCATCACGCAAATTGCTGATTGCCTCACCCCAGCTCACGACACCGAACAGGTCCAGCAGCAGGCCGTAAAACGAAACGCCCGCCGCGACCAGCCCGCCGAGAATGGTGATCTGGGCCGCGAAGCCAGCCGTTGCCGTCACCGGCGCCACGAAGGACTCGGCGAGAAACAGCATCGCGCCCATCACTGCGGCGCAGATCGCGATCCGCGGCAGCCGCCGCTGCGAGGTGGCGTCGATGGAAAATCCGAATGTCGTCGCGCCTCGCCAGCCCAGCACGCCAGCGCAGAACCAAGCGCCGAGCGAGATGCTGGCCGCGACGCCGCTGGCGCCATAGGCGTGCCCGAAGAACAGTCCGCAGATCACGGCGACCGCGATGCCCGACAGTGTTGCCGCCAATGGCGTTTTGGTGTCCTCGCGTGCGAAGAAAGCCGGGGCCAGCACCTTGACCAGAACATGCGCGGGCAGGCCGAGGGCGAGGATCGCCAGCGCCTGCGCGGTGGCGACGGTATCCGCCGCGGTGAATGCGCCGTGTTCGAACAGCACACGGATAATGGGCTGGCTCAGGACGATCAGGCCGATGGTTGCGGGCATGACCAGTGCGGTCGCAAGCTCGAGGCCACGGGACTCGGCCTGCATCAGCGCAGCGCGGTCGCCGCTGCGGATCGCGCGAGTCATTTCCGGCACCAGAACCGTGCCCATCGCCACGCCGACCATGCCGAGCGGCAGTTCGATCAGGCGGTTGGCGAAATAGAGCCACGACACAGCGGACGGCGAGTTCGACGCAATGATCGCTCCGCCGACGATGAGGAATTGCGGTCCGGCATTGGCCACCATGCCGGGGATACCCTTGCGTAGAAACCCCCGGATTTGCGGGTCGAATGAAATCCGTATCGGCGTGGCGATGCCGTCGCGCCATGGTCTGCGCTGAATCAGGATCAGCATTTGCAGACATCCGGCGACGCCGACCGCACCCGCGATCACGGTGGCCGAGAACAGCGGATCGTGCCGCCAGACCAGCAGCACCACGAGCACCACGATCATGGTGATGTTGAACAGCACCGGCGAGAACGCAGTCAGCATGAAACGATGTTCGGCATTCAGCACGCCCATCATCACAATGGATGGGCCGACGAAAGCGAAATACGGCATCATCAGCCGGGCGTCATTGATAGCGAACTGCAATGTCTCGCGGCCGACAAAGCCGGGTGCAAGCACTGCAATGACGAGCGGCATCAGCAGCGTGAGGACGACCGCGATGCCGATCAGGATGAGGCTGACGCTGCCGAGCACGCGTCCCGCGAAGGCGGCTGCCGCAACAGTGCCTTCGGTTTCCCGCACCCGCAGATAATGAGGGATCAGCGCAGCGTTCAGCGCGCCTTCGGCGAAAGAGCGGCGCGTCACATTGATGAACTGGAACGCCACCAGAAACGCGTCCGCGACCGAGCCGGCACCAAGCAGCGCCGCGATCAGCGCGTCGCGCATGAACCCCAGCGTCCGCGACGCCAGCGTGCCGGTCGAGATGGTCAGGATATGACGGATCATCGAACCATTCTGCGGATCACATGCTTGCTGGCGGGCGCGTTGTCGTGATAGGTCGCCGGTTGCTCCAAGGACCTTGGAACCGGCCTTCCAGTCCCTCCCCGAAATACCAGCTTTTGCCGGTTTTGCTCTCTCCCATCAGGAATATCATTAATGACCGCAGCGACATACGACGTTCTCGGGATCGGGAATGCCATCTTCGATATTCTGGTTCAGACTGATGATGCGTTTCTCGGTCAGCATGGCATGGCCAAGGGATCGATGGCGCTGATCGACGAGGCGCGCGCCGCTGCGATTTATCAGGCCATGGGTCCGGCCACCGAAATGTCCGGCGGTTCCGCTGCGAATACGATTTTCGGCGTGGCGGGCTTCGGCGCGAAGGCGGCGTATGTCGGCAAGGTCAAGGACGACCAGATCGGCCGCATGTACACCCACGACATCCGCGCGGCGAATGTTGCGTTCACGACCGCGGCTGCGACCGACGGCCCCGCGACCGGATGCTCTTACATCCTGGTGACGCCGGATGGCGAGCGCACCATGAACACGTATCTCGGTGCGGCGCAGGATCTCTCCCCCGCCGACATCGATCCCGCCCAGATCGCGGCGTCCTCAATCGTCTATCTCGAAGGCTATCTGTGGGATCCGGCCAATGCGAAGGAAGCGTTTCTGAAGGCATCGAAGATCGCGCACGACAACAAGCGCAGCGTCGCGCTGACGCTGTCGGATGCCTTCTGCGTCGGCCGCTACCGCGACGAGTTTCTCGATCTCATCCGGACCAAGACGGTCGATCTGGTGTTTGCCAATGAAGCCGAACTGACATCGCTCTATCAGACCGAGGATTTCGACAAAGCGCTGGCGCAATTGCGCAACGACGCCCAACTCGCCGTCGTTACGCGCAGCGAAAAGGGCTGCGTGGTCGTGGCGAAAGATGTCGTGACACCGGTTCCGGCATATCCGGTGAAGCAGGTGGTGGATACCACGGGCGCAGGCGATCTGTTCGCGGCGGGTTTCCTGTTCGGCATCGTGCGTGGTCTTAACCATGAACAGTGCGGACGTCTTGGCGCGCTCGCCGCCGCCGAGGTGATCCAGCATATCGGCGCGCGTCCGCAGGCATCGTTGAAGGCGCTGGCCCAGGCCGCCGGACTGCCGGTCTAGCGACTAACTGTTCACGATCGAGTGACTTCTGGTTAACCGCGTTTGTCCTTGAAGGGCTCGCGGCCCGCATCCATATGACGAAAGACGATTTTCGGCGGGAACGATTGCCTGTTGCGACCGTTGGAACTTTTCCCGCTGTGCGGGCAGGGGTGTTTGTTTAATAAAGATACGCGCAGGGCGCGGCGGAAGGTCACCATGATTTCAACCTGGAGCGAATGGAAACGTTATCCGAGGGCCGTGCGCGGCGAAAAACTCGAGGCGCCGATCGGGCCGGGGATTTTTGAAGTCAGGCATACTTCGTCCGGCGCGCTGTTCGCATTCGACTCTGCCGACAATCTCGCTCTCGCGCTGTCGTCGATCACATCCGGGCCGAAATCATTCGCGTCCTGGTTTGGCAAGCGCGACCCCGCGACCTCGCTCGATCTCGAATACCGCACTTACGCAACATCGACGCGTGAAGATGCAAAGGTCGCCGCGGAACGCATGATTGGCCGCCGCGAGGCCTTCATGAGTCACGTCGCCTGACGCCTAGCGGCGCAGCACACCGATCATGCGGCTGGCGAAGGTGAGCCGCTCGGCGAGCACCGACATAAAATAGGTCAGGAGCTTCTGGCCGAGGGCCGGATTGCTGGCGGTGATCGCGTTGAACGCGTCGGCGCGCAGCATGTAAAGGACACTGTCTGCCTCCGCCCGGATCGTGGCGCTGCGCGGCTGACGTGAGACAAGCCCCATTTCCCCAACCGTTGTATGGCGGCCGAGGCTTCGGACTCGGGTGCTGTGGCCTCCGCCCGCGTCCACGATGACGCCGACCCTACCGTTGAGAATAAAGAGCATCGAGTCGGCCGGCTCACCCGCGCGCGCGATGGTGTCGAAAGCGCGGACCTCGAGGCGTTCGCAGCGGCGCACCAATTCGGCGGCGTCGTGGTCATTGCCGAGAATGCCGGCGAACCAGCCTTGCAGATCGCCTTCTTCCTGCTCCAGTCCGCGGTGCCGGGCGATGATCTCGTTCTCACACCATTCCAGCGCGTGATCGAGGTCCGGCATCACCCGGATGTCCCCGGATAGAAACTCTCCCGATCGCAGCATCTTCACTGTCGCTGACGGCATGTTGACGAGAACGAGCTTCACGTCGTTTTCGATCGCCGAACGTCTGATCTGAGCGAAGCTGTAGGCGGCCGATGAATCGATCCCGGTCACCAGCTTGAAATCGAAGACTAGATAGCGGCACTCGGGATGATGCTCCAGCAACATCTTGACGTGCTGGTAAAGGCGATTGGCCGAGCCGAAGAACAGATAGCTTTGCAGGTTGAGCCCGTGGATATCCTTGCCGTGGGCTGCCAGCAGCGCCAGATCGTGCTGCGAACGATCGAGCGAGCTGCGATACTCCGCACCGTTGAAGCCGAATTTAATCGAACTGATGCGCGATGCGCTCAGTGCAAATGTCGCGCAGCCGATAATGGTTCCGATCAGGACGCCGGCGATAAAGCCCCACTTCACGATAATGAAGATGATCGCGAGCAGCGACAGATATTCAATGGTGGACAGCCGCCGCCGTGATTCGATGATCCAGCGGTTGAGCTGGTCCACGCCGAGATAGATCAGCAGGCCGCCGAGAATGAACTTTGGCATGAAGCTGAGCAGCGCCGGATCGGCCACCAGCATCAGCACCGCAATAACGGCAACCGCCAGCCCGGAAAGGCGGCCGGTGGCTCCGCCGTTGAAATTGAGCAGCGACCGGCTGAGCGAGATACATCCCGCATAGCCGCCGAAAAGTCCCGACAGAATGTTGGCGGCTCCCGCGACATTCAGTTCACGCTCGAGATTCGCTTCGCGGCTGGTCGCGACCTCAAGGCCCGTGGTGTTGAACAGCGTGCTGATTGCGGTGACGAAAATCACCGCAATGAGGTTGCCGATCAGCCCCGGCACGGCCTGCCACGGGTAGCTTTCAATGTCGCTCAGATGCCACGGCAGCGAAAACGTCGCCCGCGGCAGCGATTGAAAGGTCCAGCCGAGAGCCTGCGCCTGCTCCAGCGAGATGCCCATGAAGTTGAAAACGATATGGGTCGCCACCACGCCGGCGATCAGCAGCGCCGGCAGCGCAAGCGGATTGCGCGAGCGGTGCCATGTCAGATAGATCGTGAATGCCAGCGCGACGCCTGCGAGAAGTTCGTACATCGTCATCGGATTTGCGAACGACGCCAGGTTGTCGAACCGCAGAGATTCGTTCGTGATGACGCGAACGCCACCGAGCGCGATCAGGAGCGCTGTCGCGCCAAGGAATCCACCGATCACGGGATAGGGCACATACCGGATCGCGCGGCCGATCCGGGTAAGGCCCAGACTGCACAACACGAGTCCGGTGATGATGGTTGCGGCGGACAGTGTCAGCAGCACGGGGCCGAGCAATTGTGCGGACGGATCGGTTGCCTTGATGTGTTCGACCACCGACGTCGCCAGAATGGCGGTGACCGCCGCTGTGGACGTTTCGGGACCCCCAACCGCGATAGAAAAGGTGCTTCCCAGCGCGACGACGATGGCGATGACGGCGGTGGCGATGAAGGTCGCCGCTATCCCATAGGGCAGATACTTGGCCAGCGGGCCGGAAAAGATCAGAACCGAATAGGACAGTCCGAAGGATACTGTCAGGACAGCAGGGGCTGCGCTGGCGAAGATATCGTTCAACCACGCGCGAAGCTTCACGCTCGGGCTTGGAACTGGGCTGACGGAGGGGAATGCCACGTGGGTCGTCCATGGATGGAGGCGAGCCAGTCCTAGACGACGGCAATGCGGACGTAAAAGAGATTTTTGTGACAGTCCCAGTCACGATCAGCGTTTGCGCAAAATGAGATATGCGGTCGTTCCGGCGGTAGAAAAAAGGCTGCGCTGTTTCCAGCGCAGCCTTTTGCGTAGGATCTTGTGGGTGCGGATCAGCGCCCCTTGAATTTTGCCGGGCGCTTTTCCAGGAACGCGCCGACGCCTTCCTTGAAATCTTCGCTGCGTCCGGCGACGCGCTGGAATTGCTGTTCGAGGTCGAGCTGTTCTTCGAACGAATTGTTCTCGCTTTCCCAGTAAAGACGGCGGATCAGCGACAGCGCCACGGTCGGGCCGTTGGCGAGATCATGGGCAAGCTTCCTGGTCTCCTCGGCCAGCGCCGCGTCGTCGACCACGCGGTTGACCAGTCCCCATTCCAGCGCCTTCTCGGAGGGAAGCCGTTCGCCCATCAACGACAGCTCGACCGAGCGGGCCTTGCCGATCAGACGCGGCAAAATCCAGGTCGAGCCACAATCCGGCACCAGGCCGATACGGCGAAACGCTTGCAGGAAATACGACGACTGCGCGCAAACGATGATGTCGCCCATCAGCGCGAAGCTCATGCCCGCGCCGGCAGCCGGTCCGTTGACCGAGGACACTATCGGACAATGCAGGTTGCGCAGGCGGCGCAGGAACGGATGAAACGCTGTTTCGAGCGTGGTGCCTGCGCTCGGCCGCTTGCCGCTCTGATCGTTGCGGCCCTGAAGATTGGCGCCGGTGCAGAACGCCTTGCCAGCGCCGGTGAGGACGAGGCAGCGGACGTCGTCGCGCTTCTCGTCGATAGCATCCATCGCCTCGGTGAGACCGGCGAGCATGTCCTGCGACACTGCGTTCATGACTTCAGGATGATCGAGCACAAGTGTGGCGACCGGTCCGTCGAACTCCAGTCTGCAATGTTTGAACTGCATGCGTTCCTCGCTTGGTGATTTTGATTTGAGCGTGACGTCCGGCAGGCACTGCCGCGTCCGTTTCGCCGCGACTATTTCGGAAACCGAATCGGCTGTAAACGGCGCGATTCCGCACACGAAGTCTGACCTGCCATGCGCTGCGAATTTGAGTTTCGCATGGCGGAAGAGCCTCAACGCAGCCGTGGCCGTTTGATTTTGCGGGACCGATTGGCCAATGTCGCCGCCAAGAAGTAACGGGAGACAAACGATCATGAGCATTTTCGATCTGAGCGGCCGCGTGGCGGTGGTGACGGGCGGCAACGGTGGCATTGGGCTTGGCATCGCGCAGGCGCTGGCGGCCGAGGGGTGCGCTGTGTCGATCTGGGGCCGCAATGCCGAGAAGAATGCGCGGGCGGTCGCCTCGATCGCCAGCAAGGGCGGCAAGGCTGAAGCGCGTATCTGCGACGTCACCGACGCCGCATCAGTGAAAGCCGCGATGGCAGCGACACTGGACAAGTTCGGCCGTGTTGACGGCTGCTTCGCCAATGCCGGAATCGGCGGCGGCGGCCGTCACGCCTTTATCGACCGCACCGAAGAGGACTGGCGCAAGATGTTCGTGACCAATCTCGATGGCGTGTTCCATGTGTTTCAGGCGGCGGCGCGGCACATGACGGAGCGCGCGGCAAAAGGTGATGCTTTCGGACGGCTGGTGGCGACATCAAGCATGGCGTCGCTGTTCGGCACGGCGCGTAACGAACACTACGCGGCGACGAAGGCTGCGATCAATGCGCTGATCCGCGCGCTCGCGGTCGAACAGGCGCGCTACGGCATTACTGCCAACGCGATCTTGCCGGGCTGGATCAAGAGCGACATGACCGAAGGCCTGATGGCCAACGACAAGTTCGTCGCCAACGTGATGCCGCGGATTCCGATGCGCCGATTTGGCGAGCCGTCGGACTTCGGCGGCATCGCCGTCTACCTGATGAGCAAGGCGTCGTCGTATCACACAGCGGATATGATTGTGATCGACGGCGGCTATACCGTGTTCTGAGTACTATTCAGGCAGCGGAATGAATTCGTGCTCGTTGGGCACATGGGCGAAGCGACCGGCTTTCCAGTCGGCCTTCGCTTCTTCGATGCGCTCCTTGCTCGACGAGACGAAATTCCACCAGATATGGCGCGGGCCTTCCAGCGCGGTGCCGCCGAGAAACATCATCCGCGCCCGCCGTGTCGCCTTGACGGTGATGCGGTCGCCGGGGCGGAAGATCAAAAGCCGCGGGCCTTCGAATTTCTCGCCGGCGACTTCGATCTCGCCGTCGACCACATAGATTGCGCGTTCCTCGTGGTCAGCGTCGAGGGGCACGCGCATGCCTTCATCGAGCGCGACTTCGACGTAGAACCAGTCCGACACCATGTCGACCGGCGATTTCGCACCGAACGACGAGCCTGCGATGATGCGCGCCTTGAAGCCGGTGTCGTGGACTTCCGGCAGCGTGGCGGCAGCGAAATGCTGGAACGACGGTGCGATTTCTTCCTTGCCGACCGGCAGCGCGATCCAGCTTTGCAGGCCGAGCATCTGCTGGCCGTTGGCACGCTGCACATCCGGCGTGCGCTCCGAATGTGCGATGCCGCGACCGGCGGTCATCAGGTTCATGGCGCCGGGCTGGATTTCCTGGATGTTGCCCTCGCTGTCGCGGTGCATGATGCTGCCGTCGAACAGATAGGTGACGGTGGCGAGCCCGATATGCGGATGCGGGCGCACATCCATGCCCTTACCGGCGACGAACTGCACCGGTCCGAAGTGATCGAAGAAGATGAAGGGACCGACCATCTGCCGCTTGCCGTGCGGCAGCGCGCGGCGAACCGCGAAGCCGTCACCGAGATCGCGTGTGCGCGGCACGATGATGAGGTCGAGTGCGTCGCAGGTCTGCGGATCGCCGAGGATCGGATCGTTCGAGGGCATCCAGCTCATGGCGAGTCTCCCTTCTTAGGATTGTCATTGCCGGGCTTGACCCGGCAATCCATCTTTCAAGAGAATTCTTCTTGATGGATATGCGGGTCAAGCCCGCGTATGACAACTGAGGTTGTTATATCTTCCATCGTTCTACGCGCTTGCCGATGTCTCCACGAGCGCGTGTGCAGGCAGTATCTTACGAACCGCGGACGACGATGCAACCTGGCCCTTTTCGGCAAAGGCTTCGTGGTTCGCCTCGATCTTGTCGAGAGCGTAGAGATAATTGACCATCAGCCCGTGCGACTGCTGCGTGCCCTTCTCGGAGCGGTCGCCGAGGAAATTCAGCCGCTCCAGCCGCGCGCCGTTGCCAAGATGGAAGCGCGCCACGGGATCGAGCGGATGCCCGCGCGAGCCCTTCGCCTCCAAGAAGTAGTAAGCCGCCAGCGGCAGCAATTCGGTCTTGACCTGTTCGGCGAGGTCGGGATCGTCGGCCCAGTTCGGCATATCCAGCGCCTCGAGCGTAGCGCGTGACGCCGCATCGAGCAGCGGCGAGTTCTCGGAGGCGCGCTCGCGCTTCAGCCAGGCCGCGAATCCCGGAACCGGCGACAGCGTCACGAAGGTCTGCACATTCGGCAGTTCGCGTTTGATCTCCTCGACCACCTGCTTGATCAGGAAGTTGCCGAAGGAAATGCCGCCGAGACCGCGTTGTGTGTTCGAGATCGAATAGAACACCGCGGTCGTGGCGTCGGTCGCGGCGATCGGCGCGCGCGTCAGATCGAGCAATGGCGCAATGGCCGCCGGACTTTCGCGCGTCAGCGCCACCTCGACGAAGATCAGCGGCTCATCCACGAGCTGGGGATGGAAGAAGCCGTAGCAGCGGCGATCCGACGGTGCGAGACGGCTGCGCAAATCGTCCCAGTTGGAGATCGCATGGACCTGCTCGTAGCGGATGATCTTTTCCAAAATGTTCGCGGGCGTGGTCCAGTCGATCCGTTGCAGCACGAGAAAACCCCTGTTGAACCACGACGCGAACAGATGCACGAAATCGCTGTCGACATGTTTGAGCGCGGGATGATCCTTGATATGCGTCAGCAGCGCTTCGCGCATACGCACCAGCGATGCGGTTCCGCCCGGCGCCAGATTGAGACGCCGGATCAATTCCTGACGGCGCGGCTCGGCCGCCTTCAAAAGCTTGCTGACGGCGTCGGGCGACGTGCCCTTGTCGCGCACCACGGCCAGCGCCGCATTCAATTCGTCCATGTTCGGCCCGAATAGATCGGCAAGCGCATTGAGGAAGGCGAGCTGATCGGCTTCGCTTGCGGCCGAGTAACCCGCAAGCAGCGTATTTGCGAGTGCGACGCCGGTGGCTTCGCCGCGCCGCGACAGCAGGGTCTCGCCGAGCCCGATCAGTTCGGCCTGCGACATTGCGCGCGCGCCGTTGGACAGGCCCAGAAGGCTGCGTCCCCGCTCGGTCAGCGTGGTGAGCAGATTGCTTAAGGAGGCCCGATCCAGTCCCAGCGTCGCCATAGGTCAGCTTGCTCCTGCGCAGTCAGGCATCATTCGCCGATGATAGACAGCGAATGCGACCGATTCCAGACGGTCCGGCCCCGACTTTCGTTTGGGAATGCCTGATCCGCAGGCTGCCTGATGCGACTCAAAGCCGCGCGAGCGACGTGACGCGTTCGATGCGGTCGAACTTGTCGAGCGACAGGATGGCGTCGGCGAAGCGGTCGGCACGCTCGTTGAGCACCGGCCGCGCGAGCTGCAGGAACTTTTGCTGCATTGCCGCCGCATCGGGAAACGACGACGGCTCGCCCGACGGATCGGGGATCAGGCGTTCCAGCGTGCCTTCACCGCTTTCGATGCTGACACGCGCGCCAAACGGATGGGTCTTGCCTTCAAGCCGGGCGTCCTGCACGACCTCGATCCTGTCGGCGAGCGCTTCGATGGCGGGATCGCCGAGTCGCTTGTAATCGTCCCAGCCGAACGAGCCCTGATCGAGCGCCAGCGCGCCAGTGAAGAACATCGAGAACTGTCCGCCGACCACGCTGCGGGCATGGCGCTTGGTCGCAGCATCGCCGGTGAGTGTGATGCCGTTGCGATGCAGGCCGATCTCGACGCTCTTGATGTTTTCCGGCGTGAGATTGTGCTCGCGGCGCATGGCGATCAGCGCATCGATGGCGGCGTGGGTGTAGCGGCAGCTTGGATATGGCTTCACGCCGATCTTCATGGTCTCGTAGATTTTGCCGAGCCCGGCGGTCGCCTTGTCCGGATGGGCGTCATCGCTGTAGCCGACCAGCAGGCCGTGCTTGCCCTCAACCGATTCCGTCGCGCCGATGAAGCCTTCGCGCGCCAGCGAGGCGGCGACGACGCCGTTCATCGCGGCAGCGCCGACCTGATAGCGCTTGTTCCACGCGCCGTTGACCAGAAATTGCAGCGAGCCGGCGGCCTGGCTGCCGGAGACGCCGAACGCGGCGACGATCTGCTCGGCGTTGAGCTTGTAAAGTTTCGCCGCTGCAGCCGCGGCGCCATAGGTGCCGGCGGTGGCGGTGGGGTGAAAGCCCTTTGCATAATGCGAGGTCGGATCGAGCGCGTTGCCGAGGCGGCAGCAGACCTCATAGCCGGCGACGATGGCGGTCAACACGTCACGTCCGCTGGCTTTCACGATCTCGCCGACGGCGAAGGCAGCGGGTACCACAGGTGCGCTGGGATGCAGTGATGAATCCGCGTGGGTATCGTCGAAGTCGAGCGAGTGGCCGAGCGCGCCGTTGAGCAGGGCGGCGATGGCCGGCGTATAGGTCTTGGCGTCGCCGCAAACGGTCGCCTCGCCCTTGCCGTCGAGGCCGAGGGTGGCGAGCATCGCCAGCAGCGACGGCGTCGATTCCGCCTCGCTGCGCGCGCGTACGGCGCTGCCCAGAAAATCCAGCGTCAGCGCCTTGGCGCGCTCCAGAACTTCAGGCGGAATGTCCTCGTATTTGAGGTTTGCGACGTAAGCGGCCAGCGTTGCGGTTTCATTCGCCATTGTTGTTCTTCCTGTTTGTTGGGCGGCAGACTAGGCATCCTGCGGCGCTTGTTCAACCCGCTGTGCGTCCTGCCTGCCTTGACATCGGGCGGCTTGTGGGACGACCTTTGCGGCCGGTTGTCGGGTTTTCATTTTCACCAGTTGATACGGCCATGTTTACTGGCGTCGGTTTGATCGCTTTCATCTGTATCTTTGGCGCAGGGCTGCTGGGCTTTGCGATTCGCGGTTTCCTGCCCGCGCATCACCGGACAGACGAGACGGGCAAGACGGTGCACAATGTCATGGGCGTTGTTGCGCTGCTGGCGGCGCTTGTGCTCGGCCTTCTGGTTGCCAACACCAAATCGAGTTTCGATTTACGAAGTCAGGAAGTCCAGCAGTTCAGCGCCAATCTGACGCCGCTTGACCGCGAGCTTGCGCATTTCGGCCAGGACGCAGCGAAGATGCGCGAGACGTTGCGCACATTCACGGTACACAAAATCGCGCAGTTGTGGACCGATCGCGATGCGGCCTCTGCGAACGATGCCGCAGAGGCGGTGCGGTTGCTCGATGAGATCGAAGGCGATCTCCGCCTGTTCGCGCCAAAAAGCGCAGTTCACATCGAAGGCCGCAAGAATGCACTCGATATCATTCGGGATTTGAAGCGCACCAGTCGTCTTTTGTTCGTCCAGCAGGTCAACGCGACACCGCGTCCGTTTCTGATTGCCGGCATTTTCTGGGTCAGCGTGCTGTTCCTGTGCCGCGGAGTATTCGCTCCATTTAACGGGACCGTGATCGCAGCATTCTTTCTCGCCGCACTGTCGGTGTCGGTGGCGATCAATCTGATCTTCGATATGGATCAGCCGTTCGCAGGGTTCATCAAGGTCTCGCCCGTGCCGATGCAGCAGGCGCTGGATTGGATGAAGCCTTAGGCTGGCGCAGCGACCTGCCGCAGCATGGCCGGAACGATGATCCGGTGGAACGGCATGATGGTCGCGAGATAGACGCGGCCAAGCAGATTGTGGGTCATCACCAGCGTGGTCGCCGTGACCTGACGGTCGGGAACGCTGCCGGTCACGTCAACAATCACGCGGAAGTCGAGATGCTTGTCGTCGAATCCCGCCACCAGCCGCTGCGGCGTGTCGCTGATCACGGGAAACGGTCCGATCGAATCCGCAACGATGGTTTTTGTATGGGTGGGTGTCTTGAGGCCGAGAGGTGCGACCACAAGATTTCGCAGCTTCATCAGACCGTCGATCCCGCGCGGCAAACGGAGAAACATTCGCTCCGCCGCCTGCCGCGCGGTGAGGGTGTCGTCATTCACTGCGATGCGAAACGCATCGGCGAACTGCGCGCCGGGAAGCAGCCCTTTCATCCCGGCATCGGCTTTGAGATCTCGAATGCTATAAGCCTGAACGGTCATGTTGCAACCTCAGCCGTTGCGTCAGAGTGTGGAAACGCGCCACAAGCAGGATGGCATAGATACCGGTGCCGATCGACAGGCCGATCCAGACGCCGATGGCACCCAAACCGGTCCAGAATGCGAGACCGTAGGCGGCGGTGAAACCGATCAGCCAGTAGCTGATCGCGGCAAGCAGCAGCGGGATACGCGTATCGCTGAGGCCGCGAAGCGCACCGGCGGCCACGGTCTGGATGCCGTCGGCGATAAAGAAGGTTGCGCCGACCAGCATGAGCGTCGCGGCGAGTTCGATCGCAGCCAGGCCTTGCCGGGTATCGCCGAAGAAAAATCCCGCGAGGTCAAATCGCACCACGATCACGGCAAGCGTCATCGTCGTCATGAAGATGATGCCGAGCACGATCGCCGCCACGCCGGCGCGGCGGATCGCCGGGACATCACCGCGCCCCAGCGCCTGCCCGACGCGCACGGTGGCGGCCATGCCGATGCCGAACGGCACCATAAACAGGATGGCCGCGATTTGCAGCGCGATCTGATGCGCAGCCAACGCGGTCGTGCTGATCAGGCCCATCAGCAGACCGGCGGCGGAGAACAATCCGTATTCCAGCAGGAACGACACCGCGATCGGCGCGCCGATGACGACGAGTTGGCGCATCAGCGGCCAGTCGAGCCGCCAGAACCGTCCCAGCACGTGAAATTTCTTGAACGGGCGCTGGCTGTAGGTGAACCACAGCGCCGCGGCACACATCCCGAAGTTTACAGTGGTCGTGGCAACACCTGCGCCCAGCAATTCCAGTTTCGGCATGCCCCAATGGCCATGGATCAGCGCGTAGCCGAGCACGGCATTCGCGGGAATGGCGGCCAGAGTGATCCACAGGCCGGGTTCGGGCCGGTTGACCGCACCCATGAAGTTGCGGATCGCCATGAAGCACAGCGCGGGCGCCATGCCGGGTGCGAGGCCCAGCAGGTAGCGCTGCGCGAGGCCGGCATTCTCGGGCGCCTGACCGAGCAGGAGCAGGATCTGCTCGCCGAACAGCGGCAGCATCATCATCGGCACGCACAACAGCAGCGCGGCCCACAGGCAGACGCGAAGTGCGCGGCGAACCGTGCGTGGCTGGCGCGCACCCAAGGCCTGCGCTGCCAGCGGCGCGACAGCGGACACCAGCCCCATGCCAATCACAAAGGCAACGAAGAACACCGTATGCGCCAGCGACGCTGCGGCGACCGCGGTGTCGCCGAGCCGTCCGATCAGCGCGAGATCGGTGGTCATCATGGCGATCTGCCCCAGCTGCGTCAGCGCAATGGGCAGAGCGAGCTTGATGGTTTCAATAAACTCGGTCGCGACCGGATTGCGGGCCGCGATCCGGGCTGCTTGTGTCGTCTCAATGCTGGCCATGATGACTGAGTAGCACCGCAGCCTGACAAAATCATGGTCGAAGGCTGCGGCGATTCGCAGTCGCCGCGCTATTTCCGGCCGTTCTGCCGCTCTGCTGCGCGCTTGAGGGCTTCAGCAAGTGCGCCGCCGCCCGATGGGGCCGGTTGCGCTGCTGCCCGCTGCTGGGACTTTGATAACGGACGGTCCTGCTGACGCGGGGCGCTGCGTGTCGCGCGGTCTGAGGCCGGCCCGATCTCGTCGTCGAGGCGCAGCGTCAGCGCGATGCGCTTGCGCGGAACATCCACGTCCAGAACCTTGACGCGCACAATGTCGCCCGGCTTCACCACATCGCGCGGGTCCTTGATGAAGGTGCGCGACATCGCCGAGATATGGACGAGGCCGTCCTGATGCACGCCGACATCGACGAATGCGCCGAACGCGGCGACATTCGTGACCGCGCCTTCGAGCACCATGCCGGGCTTGAGGTCGCTTACCTTCTCGACGCCGTCCATGAACACGGCCGCCTTGAAGGCGGGCCGCGGATCGCGTCCCGGCTTTTCGAGCTCGCGCAGAATATCGGTCACGGTGGGCAGGCCGAATGTGTCGTCGACGAAGCTCTGCGGCTTCACCTGCCGCAGAATCTCGGCGTTGCCGATCAGGGCCCTGATGTCGCTCTTGGTGGCGCTGAGGATGCGCCGCACGACGGGATAGGATTCCGGATGCACGCCGGAGGCGTCGAGCGGATCGTCGCCGTTGGTGATGCGCAGAAAGCCGGCGCACTGCTCGAACGCCTTGGGCCCCAGACGCGGCACCTCTTTCAGCGCCTTGCGCGACCGGAAGGGGCCATTGGCGTCGCGGTGCTGGACGATGCTTTGCGCGAGGCCCGTGCCGATGCCCGAGACGCGCGCCAGCAGCGGCGCAGAGGCGGTGTTGGCGTCGACACCGACGGCATTCACACAGTCTTCCACCACGGCATCGAGCGAGCGGGAGAGTTTCGTCTCGCCGAGATCGTGCTGATACTGTCCGACGCCGATGGATTTCGGATCGATCTTGACCAGTTCGGCCAGCGGATCCTGCAATCGGCGTGCGATGGACACCGCGCCGCGCAGCGTCACATCGAGATCGGGCAGTTCTTCGGAGGCAAAGGCGGATGCCGAATAAACCGATGCACCGGCTTCCGACACAACGATGCGTGTCATCTTCAATTCCGGCAGCAGTTTCACCAGATCGCCGGCGAGCTTGTCGGTTTCGCGCGATGCCGTGCCGTTGCCGATCGCGATCAGTTCCACGCGATGCTCGCGCGCGAGCTTTCCAAGGATTGCGAGCGATTCGTCCCAGCGGCGCTGCGGCTCGTGCGGGAAGATTGCCGTCGTCGCCACAACCTTGCCGGTGGCATCCACCACGGCGACCTTCACGCCGGTGCGGTATCCCGGATCGAGACCCATGGTGACACGCGCTCCCGCAGGCGCGGCGAGAAGAAGATCGCGCAGGTTCGCGGCGAAGACGCGAACGGCCTCTTCCTCGGCCGCAGTCCACAGCCGCATGCGCAGATCGATGTTGATGTGAATGAGAATCTTGGTCCGCCACGCCCAGCGGACTGTTTCGGCCAGCCATTTGTCGCCGGGCCGCCCCTGATCGGAGATCGAAAAACGCTGCCGGATGCGCAGTTCGTATGAACTCACGGCGGCAGGCACCGGCGCGGGCGGCTCGGGAAGAATCTGCAGGTCGAGGATTTCTTCCTTCTCGCCGCGGAACGCGGCGAGGATGCGGTGCGACGGCAACTTGTTCAACGGCTCGCTGAAATCGAAATAGTCGCTGAACTTGGCGCCGGCCTCTTGCTTGCCGTCGCGCAGCTTCGAGGTCATCACGCCGCTCGACCACGCCTCTTCACGTAGCGCGCCGATCAAGTCGGCGTCCTCGGCGAACCGTTCGACCAGGATCGAACGCGCGCCCTCAAGCGCGGCAGTGGTATCGGCCACCTGTTTGTCGAGGGCGACGAAAGGCGCGGCAGCGGCATGCGGCTCGTTCGCAGGCTGCGTCAGCAACAGGTCCGCCAGCGGTTCGAGGCCCGCTTCTTTCGCGATCTCAGCCTTGGTCCGGCGCTTGGGCTTGAACGGCAGATAGATGTCCTCGAGGCGGCCCTTGCTGTCTGCCGCCATGATGGCGGCTTCGAGAGCGGCGTCGAGCTTGCCCTGTTCGCGGATCGAATTGAGGATTGTGGTGCGCCGCGCCTCCATCTCCCGCAGATAGGTCAGGCGTTCGTCCAGCGTGCGCAATTGGGCATCGTCGAGCGCGCCTGTCACTTCCTTGCGGTAGCGCGCGATGAAGGGCACGGTCGAGCCTTCGTCGAGCAGCTTGATCGTGGCTTCGACCTGCGCTTCGCGAACGCCGAGTTCGTCTGCAATCTGTTGGGAAATTGTCTTGGCCACGCCGGATCCTTCAACCAGGAGAGATCGCCGCGGCAGTTGAGTCGCGACAAGGGGGAAGCGGCTTATGGACCACGGCCCATATGCGCATCAAGCCCGATCATCGCGCCCGGATGTGGATGAAACGTGGCGATGCCGTGTGCGTCTCAAGTAAATGCGGACGTCAATCGAATGAGGATCATACGTCCACGTTGGCGTCGAGCGAGTTGTCCTGGATGAATTCGCGGCGCGGCTCGACGACGTCACCCATCAGCTTGGTGAAGATATCGTCGGCGGCGTCGACTTCCTTGACCTTCACCTGCAACAGCGAGCGGGCGTTGACGTCGAGCGTCGTCTCCCACAATTGCTGCGGATTCATTTCGCCGAGGCCTTTGTAGCGCTGGTAGGTCACGCCCTTGCGGCCGGCATCGGTTACCGCCTCGAACAGGCTGACCGGTCCGTGGATCGGCGTTTCGGTGTCCTTGCGGCGAAGCACGGCGCTGCGCGGATAGGCTTCCTGAAGCGCGGCGGCGTATTCGTCGAGCTTGCGCGCCTCGGCGGAGCCGAGCAGCGCGTCATCAATGATGGCGACATCCTTGACGCCGCGCACGGTGCGCTCGAAGAAATAACCTTCACCCTCGGTGAAGCGTCCGATCCAGCCGCGCTCGACCTCATCGGCCAGCGCGTCGAGGCGCTTGGCGATGTAGTCGGCGGCGGCATTGGCGGTGTCGATATTGCCGATCACATGCGGGCTGAGCACGCCTGCGATCGCGGCCTGCTCCACCACAGTGCGGTTATAGCGGCTGTGCAGGTTGTGCAGGATGCCGCGGATGACGCGCGCGTCCTCCAGCAATGCCTGAAGGTCGCGGCCCTTGCGGTCCTCGCCGGACGACAGCTTCAGGACGCAGTCATCGAGGCCGGTCTCGATCAGGTAATCTTCCATGGCGCGCTCGTCCTTGAGGTACTGCTCGGACTTGCCGCGCGTCACCTTGAAGAGCGGCGGCTGCGCGATGTAGAGAAAACCGCCTTCGATCAGTGCCGGCATCTGCCGGAAGAAGAACGTCAGCAGCAACGTGCGGATATGTGCACCATCGACGTCGGCGTCGGTCATCACGATGATCTTGTGATAGCGCAGCTTCGAAATATCGAAGTCGTCGCGCCCGATGCCGGTGCCGAGTGCCGTGATCAGCGTGCCGATCTGCTCGGATGAGAGCATCTTGTCGAAGCGCGCGCGTTCGACGTTGAGGATTTTACCGCGCAGCGGCAGCACCGCCTGGAATTCGCGGTTACGGCCCTGCTTGGCGGAGCCGCCTGCGGAATCACCCTCGACGATGAACAGTTCGGATTTCGCCGGATCGCGCTCCTGACAGTCGGCCAGCTTGCCGGGCAGCGAGGCGATGTCGAGCGCGCCCTTGCGGCGGGTGAGGTCGCGCGCCTTGCGCGCGGCTTCGCGCGCGGACGCGGCCTCGATCACCTTGCCGACAATGGTCTTCGCTTCCGCCGGATGCTCCTCGAACCAGGCCGAGAGCGCCGCGTTCAGCACGTTTTCGACCACGGGCCGCACTTCCGAGGACACCAGCTTGTCCTTGGTCTGCGACGAGAACTTCGGATCGGGCACTTTCACCGACAGCACAGCCGTGAGGCCTTCACGGCAATCGTCGCCGGTCAGAGCGATCTTTTCCTTCTTCGCCATGGCGTCGGCATAGCCGGTGACCTGGCGCGTCAGCGCGCCGCGGAAGCCCGCCAGATGGGTGCCGCCGTCGCGCTGGGGAATGTTGTTGGTGAAGCACAGCACGCTCTCGTGGTAGCTGTCGTTCCACCACATTGCGACTTCAACGCTGATGCCGTTCTGCTCCGAGCGCATCACGATGGGGCTCGGCACCACGGGCTTCTTGTTGCGGTCGAGGTATTTGACGAACTCTTCGACGCCGCCCTCGTAGAACAGCTCCTCACGCTTCTCGACCGCGTGGCGCATGTCGGAGAGCACGATGTTGACGCCGGAATTCAGAAACGCCAGCTCGCGCAGGCGATGTTCCAGCGTCGAGAAATCATACTCGACATTGGTGAAGGTCTCGGTCGAGGCGAGGAACGTCACTTCCGTTCCGCGCTTGCCGTTGGCATCGCCGACGATTTCCAGCGGCGCGACGGAATCGCCGTGCTTGAACTGGATGTAGTGTTCCTTGCCGTCGCGCCAGACCCGCAGTTCCAGCTTGCTCGACAGCGCGTTGACCACGGAGACGCCTACGCCGTGCAGTCCGCCGGACACCTTGTAGGAGTTCTGGTCGAATTTGCCGCCGGCATGGAGCTGGGTCATGATGACTTCAGCGGCCGAAATGCCTTCGCCCTTGTGAATGTCGGTCGGGATACCGCGGCCGTCGTCGCGCACAGTGACTGAATTATCGGGATTGAGAACGACCTCGACACGTGTGGCGTGACCTGCAAGCGCTTCGTCGATGGCGTTGTCGACGACTTCGTAGACCATGTGATGCAGGCCCGAGCCGTCGTCGGTGTCGCCGATATACATGCCGGGACGCTTGCGGACGGCGTCGAGACCTTTCAGGACCCTGATCGATTCAGCGCCGTAGTCCGCACCGGAATTGGCGACAGGTTCGGCGCTGGTTTGCCGGGCTGGTTCGGTCATGAGTGGCCTTCGAGAATGGTTCGGCAGAGAGATCGAATCGGGTCGCGGAAAATGCGCCTTCGATTGTCGATTTGTGCCATGAAAACAGACAAGCTCCTAGGACAAAGTGACGCCCTACAAGCTGTTGATTAGATAGGATTTTTTGGCTGTTTTTCAAGGTTCAGAAACGGCATTTTCGGGGCTGTGGAAAAGCCTGATTCGGCGCGCCTGTGAAACGGTATTTGGCGATGAGATTGCGGCCTGATTCAGCTGCGCGCGCGCCGCTTCACCGTCCCCGCCTCGACATCGAAAATATCCGCGCGCGCGCCGATGTCCGTGAACGCCACCGGATCAGCGCCGGTCATCCAGACCTGCGCGCCGAGCGCCGCAAGTTCGTCGAACAGCGCCGCGCGGCGATTGGGATCAAGATGGGCGACGATTTCGTCGAGCAAAAGTAACGGCGTGATGCCGGTCATCTCGGCCACCAGAGTGGCATGAGCAAGCACGAGGCCGATCAGCAGCGCTTTCTGCTCGCCGGTGGAGGCATCGCGCGCCGGCATGTTTTTGGGCGCGTAAATCACCATCAGATCGGTCAGGTGTGGCCCGTTCAGCGTACGCCCTGCGGCGGCGTCTTTGGCGCGGCTGTCACGCAGCATCTCGCGGTAACGGTCCTCGACAGCGGTGGCAGTTTCCGTCAGCAGCGCGTTTTCCATCCAGCCGTCGAGTGCAATCAGCGCCGACGGAAACACTGATTTGCTGCCACGCGCGGCGAGCATCGAACTCAAACGCTGCAACGTCTGGCCGCGCTGGGCAGCGACCGCGACCGCGAGTTCCGCGGTTTCACGTTCGATGGCATCGCACCAGTGTGCATCGAAGTTGCGGTCTTCCAGCAGGCGGTTTCTTGAGCGCAAGGAGCGATCCAGCGCCGAGACGCGGCTGGAATGCTCGCTGTCGATCGCCAGCACCAGACGGTCGAAGAAGCGACGACGTTCCGACGCCGCGCCCATGAACAGGCCGTCCATCGCGGGCGTCAGCCAGACCATGCGCAGATGATCGCCGAAGGCGGCCGCCGAGGTGACCGGTTCACGATCGATGCGCACGCGGCGGGGCGAGGACGCACCGTCGGCCTTTGGGGCGTCGATTCCGGTGCCGAGCGTCGCGAGGCCGAGTTCGCCTTCCACCTCGGCCGACACCGCCCATGAGCCGTCGCCCTGGATATCTGCGACGTCATCGAGCGTGGCGCGGCGCAAGCCACGTCCGGGCGAGAGAAACGAGATCGCTTCAAGGCAATTGGTCTTCCCGGCGCCGTTGGGGCCGACAAGCACCACGACATCGCCGCGCGTCTCCACGCTCGCCGCGCGGTAGTTGCGGAAATGCGTGAGGCTGAGGCGCAGGATGCGGGAGACGGTCATGGTGAGCCGTCTTACAGCAGAATGCGGGTTTCTACACCCGCATCGGCATCAGGACATAAAGCGCGCCCTTGGCGTCCTTGTCCTGCACCAGCGTCGGCGATCCGGGATCGGCCAGGCGCAGCACTGCGACTTCGCCCTCGATCTGGGCTGCGATGTCGAGCAGGTAGCGCGAGTTGAAGCCGATATCGAGCGCATCGGCGGCGTACTCGACTTCAAGCTCTTCTGTCGCGCTGCCGGAATCCGGATTGGTCACCGACAGCACGAGCTTGCCGGCGGACAGCGCGAGTTTCACGGCGCGGCCGCGCTCGCTGGAAATCGTGGAGACGCGGTCCACCGCGGCCTCGAAATCCTTCTTGTCGACGATCAGTTCCTTGTCGTTGTTCTGCGGAATGACGCGGCCGTAATCGGGGAATGTGCCGTCGATCAGTTTCGAGGTCAGCACAACATCGCCGATGGTGAAGCGGATCTTGCCCTGCGACAGTTCGATCTTGAGTTCGGCCTCGTTGTCCTCGATCAGGCGCTGCACTTCGCCGACGGTCTTGCGCGGCACGATCACGCCCGGCATGCCATCGGCGCTCTTCGGCAGCGGCAAGTCGACCTGCGCGAGGCGATGACCGTCGGTCGCGACCGCGCGCAGCGTCGCGGCTTTGGCAGTGCCTGCTGCATGCAGATAGATGCCGTTGAGATAGTAGCGGGTTTCTTCGGTGGAGATCGCAAACTGGGTGCGGTCGATCAGCCGCTTCATGTCGGCAGCGGCCAGTGTGAACGAATGCGTCATGTCGCCGGCGGCGAGATCGGGGAAGTCGCTTTCCGGCAGCGTTTGCAGCGTGAAACGCGAGCGTCCCGCGCGGATCGCCAGCACCGAGCGATCGCCGTCGCCTTCCAGCACGATCTGCGAGCCATCCGGCAGCTTGCGCACGATGTCGTAGAACATGTGGGCCGGAACCGTGGTCGATCCGCCGGTGCCGGTTTCGGCCGCCAGCGTTTCGGTCACTTCAAGGTCGAGGTCGGTGGCCTTCAGGCTGAGGCGCGACTTGTCGGCGCGGATCAGCACGTTGCCCAATATCGGGATTGTGTTGCGGCGTTCGACCACGCGATGAACGTGGCTCAGCGATTTCAGGAGTTGCGCCCGCTCGACGGTAACCTTCATGACAATTCCGCCCGATCCCAAGTCCCGGAGCAAGTCCGGACACGCCGGACAAGTCCATATCGTTATTGGAGGTGCCGGACGGCTGGACAGCACGCCGCGGCGACTGAACCCTGCGGACCGGCAAAACGGGAGTTTCGCCGGGGTCCACGGGGGACCGTAAGGTGGCGCGGTTGGACGGGAAGCGCAAGGGTGAGAGCCGCCGGAAGGCGGCTTTCCCCCTTTGTTATCTCAGGTTTTTTCAAACCATTTCGGCTGGATCACTCCTGAAGCTGGCGCTTCAGCAGTTCGACCTCGTCGGACAGCGAGACATCCTTGGCGACCAGCGCCTCGATCTTGCGCACCGCATGGAGAACCGTGGTGTGATCGCGGCCGCCGAACCGGCGTCCGATTTCCGGCAGGGAGCGCAGCGTCAGCGTCTTGGCCAGGTACATTGCGACCTGACGGGGGCGGACCACATTGGCGGTCCGGCGCGACGACAAGAGGTCGGAGCGGCTGACATTGTACTGTCGGGCGACCACGCGCTGGATGTCCTCGATCTTGACCCGCTTCGGCTCCATCGGCCGGACCAGATCGCGCACTTCGCGCTCGGCCATTTCCAGCGTCACCGTGGTGGCGTTGAGCTTGCTGTGTGCAAGGAGGCGGTTGATCGCGCCTTCGAGATCGCGGCCGTTATGGGTGATGGTCTTGGCGAGATATTCCAGCACCGGCATCGGCACATCGAAGGTGGCGTGATGCGCCTTCGCGGCGGACACGCGTGACTTCAGGATTTCGAGCCGCAGCTCTTCGCCAAGCGAACCCATCTCGACCACAAGGCCGCCGGCAAGGCGCGACCGCACGCGATCGTCGAGGCTTTCGAGATCCGACGGTGGCCGATCGGCGGCGATCACCACCTGACGTCCGGCGTCGATCAGCGCGTTCAGCGTGTGGCAGAACTCCGACTGGGTCGACTTGCCTTGCAGGAATTGGAGATCGTCGATCACCAACACGTCGATGCCGCGCAGCGCTTCCTTGAAGGCGAGCGCCGTCTGAGATTTCAGCGCGGCGACGAAGCCGTACATGAATTTCTCGGCGGTCAAATACAGCACCTTGCGCTCGGGATTGGAATTCCCGGCCCAGGTCACTGCCTGCAACAGATGGGTTTTGCCGAGGCCCACGCCGGCATGAATATAGAGCGGGTTGAACATCACGCTGTCGCCGCGGCGGCCTTCGGCGACCTGACGTGCAGCGGCATGCGCCAGCGTGTTGGAGCGGCCCATCACGAAGGTTGCGAAGGTCAGACGCGGATCGAGCGGCGAGCCGCCGAGAGCATCATGGCTCGCCGAAACCGGCGCGGTGGCGGTGTTGCGCAGTTCGGGGGCCGGGCGGCTTGCGCCATTGCCGAGCTCCGGCCGGCGCTGGTCCAGCGGCGCCTTGGCGTCCTTCACGGGCGCTGCGCAGCGCATCGCGGTCCGCACCGTCAGTTCAACGCGCTTCACGCTCGGTGCTTCCGACTGCCAGCAGGCCAGAACCCGGTCGGCATAGTGCGCCTGAATCCAGCTCTTGAGGAACTTGGTCGGGACCGTCATGTGAACGCAGTCGTCATGGATGCGCTCAAGGTCCATGCGGGCAAACCAGCTGGTGTAGAAATCCTCTCCGACGTTCGTCCGCAGTCGTCCTTTGAAGCGCGCCCACTGATCGCGTTCGATGTCTGCCAGTTCGATGCCTGATGAAATTGCTTCTGCCGAGATTGTCATTTGCGTTCTGATCTTTTGATTGAGGTGTGGTCCGGCCGTAGCCGTGATGAATCCGCCGCTGGCATGCGCTTCTCCCGTCGCCTGCAGACGCTCCGCCGTTCGGCGTCGATCGCCGCGGGCATCGCTCGGCTTTGGGGAAGAAAACGCGTGTCGCGTTAGCGCGTACTGGAATAAGGTGGCGGACCGCAGAGCTCGGCTGGAGTGCCGACTGAAATGAAATCGCTGGAAATGATTGCTGTAAAGCCGCGGTGCCTGCTCTGACTGCTGGACATAGAAATTCCCCCTCCTGCCACGGGAAAACCATGGCAAGTTGTTGTCGCCTTGATCTGTTCTATTCTTTTGTTCCGCCCGACCAGTTGACTGGTCAGGCTTTTGCCGCCGCTTCGTATCGCCCGTCCAAACCTATCCCCTGCCTTCGAAGCGGGTGGGGTTTTTCCTCTGCGGGGTTTCTCGCTTTGTTACACGGAGCCCGGAATGTTCCGATCGCCGTGGCGGAGAAATTTTTCACACAGAAGACCATTCTCACAAATCGTGAGTCCGCGCCCAAACCATCGCTAGGAAAGTGTCGCTGACTTGCAGACCAACCTCACTGCATGCCCGCCCAAGATTCTCAAACCGCGCTGATCAAGAGAGCCGTAGACGACGTGACGGAATAAGAAATACACGAGGCGCTGCGGGCCGCAATGAAATTGATTTCGCATCGCGCGTTCAAAGCGCGACTTGCTGCTGATGCGAAACACCGAGCGGTTCATGACAAAACAGCAAGGTTTTGAATCTGTGCGCAGATTCGAAAAGTCGGACAACTGTCACAAACTGAGCGATCCTGAAAACTTCCTTCATAAATAATTTAAGATTCATCCGGCGACCCATGCGTTTTCCAACTGCTGTCGCTCGCTATGCCGATAAGGCCTTCGCCAAGCGTGTTTTTTTGTGATCGGCAGAACAGGGTAACCCCTGCTCAAGTTTTGGAGTCGGCGCATCACCCTGCTTGCATTTCCAAAATGTCGAAAGCACGGCGCATGCCGTGAGCGCGCATGTTTGGACGGTGTTGGCATGCCGCCGATCCTTGTCACACACCGGAGATTGTTTGCGCGTGATCGTGCAGGTGCAAAAGAAAAAGCCCGGCGTTAAGCCGGGCTTTTTCAGATCATCTCTTTTGACGGTCAGTTTTTTCGGGACAAGTGCGCCGCGGAACTTACTTGGCGAGCTTGGCGATCTGATGCGTCAGACGCGATACCTTCCGGCTCGCGTTGTTCTTGTGAATGATGTTGCGCTGCGCTGCCTGCATCAGATCCGGCTCGGCGAGTTTCATCGCCTCGAGCGCGGCATTGCGGTCGCCGTTCTTGATGGCTTCCTCGACGCGGCGAACCGAACCGCGCATCTGGGTACGGCGGGACTTGTTGATCTCGGTGCGGCGAGCAATCTTGCGAGTCGCCTTCTTGGCGGAAGTGGTGTTGGCCATGGTCTCTCGGTTTCTCTCGGTCCGTCAGACCACGGCGCTGTGAGCCGCTGGACTGATCGCTATCGACCGTTCGGCCGATGATGGGTGAAAATCGGGTGTTCCTGAAAATGTTCTTCTCAAAGAGCCTGTCGAAACAACACACTCTTAAAGAACATCGGCGGCAGGATTGCGCCCGCCGCCAGTTGCGGGTTCTTATAGGGATACTGGCCTGCACCGTCAACGATTTCCGGGCCCATTTTGGGGTTTCCGGGGCCGGTTGGGGTCCCTGCCGGTACCGGCGAAGTGATTGAAATGAATGGGGTGAATGATGATCCGTGGGTTTTTTCGTCTGATTGGGCTGTTTCTGCTGGTCATCGGCTTCCTGTCGCTGGTTTACGACGGGGCCCGGACCATTGCCGACCAGACACTGCGGATCACCCGGCTCGGCGAGCTCTGGAACGACATCAACCAGACCAGCCAGCAGTCGTTTCAGGCCATGGTCGAGGGTGTCTCGCCGTTGCTTTGGAACAGCGTGATGAAGCTTCTGCTCAACCAGCCGGCCTGGGCGGTCCTTGGTATTCTCGGCATCGTGCTGATGCTGCTGTTCCGGCCCTCCAAGCCGCTGATCGGTTACTCACGAAATTGAGCAACATTCAGGGCAAGGAGAATCCGCCTGGCGAGCAAATTTCGAGAGCGAGTTCGCACAGATTTCAAGGGGTGATGCCGGACATATGATGAGCCGGCGGCGCGTAACGCTCTGACAATTGCTGCGTACAGGCTCATATATAGAGACGCGAACCCGTAAGGAGCACGCCATGTTCTTCTCCCGCAAGCCCCTCGATCTGCCGAGCGCCGCCGACGCCCTGCCGGGCCGCGCGACCGCGCTGCCGACGGCCAGGACCCACTTCGTCAACGGACACGCGCTGAAGGGCCCTTACCCCGCAGGCCTTGAGACTGCGATTTTCGGTCTCGGCTGCTTCTGGGGCGCCGAGCGCAAGTTCTGGGAAATGGACGGCGTCTATGTCACCGCAGTCGGTTATGCTGGCGGATCGACTCCGAACCCCACTTATGAAGAGACCTGTTCGGGCCGCACCGGCCACACCGAAGCGGTGCTGGTGGTGTTCGATCCGAAGAAGGTGTCCTACGACGCGTTGCTGAAGACATTCTGGGAAAGCCACGATCCGACCCAGGGCATGCGCCAGGGCAACGACATCGGCACGCAGTATCGCTCGGCGATCTACACCACCAGCGACGCGCAGATGAAGGCGGCGCTGGCGTCGAAGGATGCTTACAACAAGGCGCTCAACGCCAAGCGGTACGGCTCGATCACCACCGAGATCAAGCCGGCCGGCGAGTTCTATTTTGCCGAGGACTACCATCAGCAATATCTGGCGAAGAATCCCGCCGGGTATTGCGGCCTCGGCGGAACCGGCGTGTCGTGCCCGATCGGAGCAGGTGTGAGCGCCTGACGCATGATCCGGAAAAGTGGAAACCGGTTTTCCGATCAGATCATGCGCAACTAACCCCGCGCTTACTCTTTATTAACCATAAATGCCGCAAACCGGGCCTGTCTCTCATGTGAGGACAGGCCCGGAGCGTTGGATGCGTGCGTCGCGGTTGTCGCTGATCGCTGTCGTTGTTAGTGCGCTCGCGCTGACGGGCTGCATGCAGACGTCCGCGTCTGTGACGACCGGCTATGCCCCGGTCGACGAGCCGTACCGGCTCGATGCCGGAGACAAGTTGCGCATCGTCGTCTACGGCCAGGAAGGTCTCACCAACACCTACGCTGTCGGCGCCAGCGGATCGATCACCATGCCGCTGATTGGCCCGGTGCCCGCACGCGGTCTGACACCGGCGGAGCTTGCGGCGGCGGTCACGGCGCGGCTGAAGCGAGGCTATTTGCGGGAGCCGTATGTGGCGGCGGAAGTCGAGAGCTATCGGCCGTTCTTCATCCTGGGCGAAGTCACGGCACCCGGCCAATATCCCTACGTGCCCAACATGACGGTCGAGAGCGCGGTGGCGATTGCCGGCGGCTTCACGCCGCGCGCCGAGCGGAAGGCTATCAAGCTGACCCGCGTCGGTGAAGGCGGTGCTGCGCAGGCGGTCGTGCCGCCCGGCACCTTCCTCAAGCCCGGCGATACCATCTCGGTGGCCGAACGCTGGTTCTAGCGCAGGATCCTTCCGCCCGTTGTCCCGGTCAGCGGGGACGACGTTGAGTGTGTGGCGCGTATTCGACTTAACTCACAGATTGTCATCACCGGGCTTGTCCCGGTGATCCCGATCAGGTGAGCACGGTGCCTCCGTTATCGGGATGGCCGGGACAAGCCCGGCCATGACATCGATTATGCTGGTGCTCTCAACGGCCCGCCATCGGCATTTTCCAGATTCAATTTTCAAACAGCATGCGCGTGTGGGGTTTGCCCCATTCGCGCCAATGAAAGACGAGCGTGATAGCTCTCGCGCTTCTTCGCGCGAGGTGAGCTTTAGTTCTGCCCCTCAAAAAGCGAGGGGCATGGAGCGCCGCGAGGCGCAAAGGTGGTGTCTCGCTTCCTTTGCGATCAGGAAGCGCATCGCCTCACGGCGCTCCACTGCGGCGATTTTGGGCGAGGGGAGCGTTCTTCCGGGACAGGACAAGCGCGACACGCGCCTCGATCCGGCTGGCTTTCGCCGGCCTTCATCCTGTCCGCGTCCAGCTCTTTGCGAGCAGAGCCACGTAGTTGGCCCGGACGCTGACCCCAGCCTCCCGGACGACGTGTGTGCGAAACACGCGCGCGGGCGCCGCATCCTGCTCCGCTCTCTGACGCCTCTAGAAAGCGCCCCTCACGAACAGGACATGGCGAACTTAAGCGTGGTCCGGAGCACGGGGATTGCTATCCCCATCACGAAATGTTGCAGGAGGCGCGGTCCGGATGAAGTTGCTCCATCCCCACGACGCGCAAATTTTCCGCCGTCATTCCGGGGCGCGCGTCTTCGCGCGAGCCCGGAATCCATATCTGCGATTGCAAGCCAGTCATGGATTCCGGGCCTGCGCCGAGCGGCGCATCCCGGAATGACATCCCGCTATTTCAAACTCTTGCTGAAGAACGCCAGGCTGCGCTGCCAGGCGAGATCCGAGCTCGGCTTGTCATAGCTGGCGCGCTCGTCGCAGCCGAAACCGTGCTGCGCGCCGGGATAAACGAACACCTCGACCTCAGGCCGTTTCGTCTTGATGGTCTCGACATCGCTCAAGGGAATGCCGGTGTCCTTTTCGCCGAAGTGCAACTGGGTCGGCACGGTGGGTTTGTCGTCGGCGAAGCGCACCACGGCGCCGCCGTAATAGCCGACCGCAGCGGTTAGTCCCTTCAGCTTGGTCGCGGCGGCATAGGCCACGCTGCCGCCGAGACAGAAGCCGATGATGCCGACCGGGCCGATGTCTTTTGCCGCGTCGATGGCGGCCTGCGTGTCGCGCAGCATCGCCGGCCAATCGGGGGCCGCGACAAACTTCCGCGCCACCGCGACTTCATCCGGCGAATATCCCGACTGAAAATTCGGCTCGATGCGATCGAAGATCGCAGGTGCGACGGCGACATAGCCTTCGTTCGCCAGCCGGTTGCAGATGCTGCGGATGTGCGAGTTGACCCCGAAGATTTCCTGGATCACGACAACCGCGGCCTTCGGCGCAATAGCCGGATCGGCGCGATAGGCCCCGAGCTTGAATCCATCCGAGGCGGTCAACGTGATCGTCTGTCCCATGCGGGCGTCCTTTCATCAGATATCGGGAATGCCAGGGGCGAAGAGGATGCCGGCTTATCGCCACATCCAGTTGCGGCTCCAGTCGGCCTTCCAGCCGGTGAGGCGGCCGCCGCGGAATTGAAGGTAAAGCGGGTCGTCGCGGAACGACCAGCGGCTGCCGCCGACATTGCGGATCACCAGAAAAATCTCGTCGCCGGGCCGCCCGCTCACATAACTCAGCGGCTGTCCCAGCGCGTCGGTTGCGTCCTCCACGCTCATGCCGAACACCAGCGGCGTGTGGTTGGACAGCGTTGTGGTGAAGGGGGAGGGCGGCAGACGCTCCGCGCGCGCAGCCGCCGGGGTATGCGCAAGAGCAATGGCGACAAGGGGCGCGAAGACAACTAGTTTCATGGTCAAAGTGTTCTTCGGTTTGCTGCCCAAGGCAAGCCGAAAGACCAATGAAAATCTCCGGGGAAGGATCAACTTTTTGTCGGGTTTGCGAATAGGTGCGGGATCGGCGTGGTGGGGTGACCGCATCGAGCCGGCAAAACTCAACGCCGAGCAGGGCGATCTCGATTATCTCTGTTTCGAGACCATGGCGGAAGCGACCGTCTCCGCCGCGCAGGTGCGCAAGCGGCGCGATCCCTCGTTCCCCGGATATGACACCTATCTCGACGACCGCACGAAGGCGGTGCTGCCGGGCTGTCTGAAGCGCGGCACAAAAATCATCAGCAACCAGGGCTGGATCAATCCGGACGGCGCGGCACAGCGCATTGTCGAGCTGCTGCGCGAGCATGGTGCCAAGGGCAAGAAAGTCGCCGCCGTCTCCGGCAGCCTCATCACCGACCGCATCGCAAAGCTTGGCGGCACCATTCTGGAAAACGGCGCGCCGGTCGGCTCCATTGCATCCGAGATCATTTCGGCGGAAGCGTATCTCGGCGCGGAGCCTATCGCCGAAGCCCTGCGCCATGGCGCGGACATTGTCATTACCGGCCGCGTCGCCGATCCATCGCTGTTTCTCGCGCCGATGATGCACGAATTCGGCTGGCGCGCGGATGACTTCGCTAAGCTCGGTGCGGGCAGCGGTCTCGGCCATTTGCTGGAATGCGGGGCGCAGGTCACCGGCGGCTATTTCGCCGATCCCGGCTTCAAGGATGTGCCAAACCCATGGGATCTGGCGTTTCCGATTGCCGAGGTCGAGAGCGACGGCTCTGCGGTGATTGCGAAAGTCGCGGGCACCGGCGGCGCGATCAACGCCATGACGGTGAAAGAGCAGATGCTCTACGAGGTGCATGATCCGGCGAACTACATAACACCGGACGTGGTGGTCGATTTCACTACGGCATCACTTGAGCAGGTGGGCCCGAACCGTATGCGCGTCAGCAATATCGGCGGCAAGCCGCGCACCTCGACATTGAAAGTGTCGATGGGCTGCATGGAAGGCTTCATCGGCGAGGACATGTTTTTCTATGCCGGTCCGGGCGCGCTGCGCCGTGCGAAGCTCGCAAAGCAAATCCTCGAGGAGCGGTTTCGCATCGTGAATCTCAAGGCGGATGACCTGCGCATCGACTTCCTCGGCCTCAACGCGATCCATGGCGAGGCCAGTCCCCCGGATGCGCCGGAACCTTATGAAGTCGCGGTGCGTGTCGCTGCGCGTTGCAAGACGCGCGAGGAAGCCCTGAAGGTGGGCCGCGAGATCGACGGGATGGCGGTGTCGGGCGTGGGCATGACCGGCAAGCGCGTGCCGCATCAGGACCGCGCCCGCGAGATCATCGGTGTGTGGTCGACATTGGTGCCGCGCGAAAAAGTCGCCCCCGTCATTACCTGGTATGAGAGCTGACACATGCTGATCAAACTTGAGCGGGTTGCGCATGTGCGGTCCGGCGACAAGGGTAACACCTCGAACATCGCGGTGATCGCCTATCGCGACGAATTTTACCCGCTGCTGAAAGCGCAACTGACCGCCGAACGATTCAAGGCGTTCTATCGCGGCGCGATCAAGGGCGATGTCACGCGCTATGAGGCCGACAATCTGGCAGCGCTGAATTTCGTGGCGGAAGGGGCGCTCGGTGGCGGCGTGTCGCGCAGCCTTAGTCTCGATAACTACGGCAAGGCGCTGTCGGCGGCGATTCTCGGCTTCGAGATCGAGGTGCCTGAGCAATACTCCAATCTGCTGCGCGGCGGATAAACTTCGACCTGTATCGAAACAACGGACTGCGCCGGCGTGGCAACGTCGCCGCCAACAGGAATCTGACGGCACAGTATGACCCTTGCAGTCGAGACGCCACGATCGCGCACGGCGATCAATCTTGCCTTGCTGGTGCTGCTGGCGACGCTGTGGGGTGCGGCCTACACCCTGGTCAAGATCGGCGTGGAAACCATTCCGCCGCTCACCCTGATCTCCGCGCGCACGCTGATCGCAGGCGGCATTCTGCTGGCGATCATGCGCCTGCGCGGCATCACCATGCCGCGCGATCCGGCGGTGTGGAAGCGTTTCATGATTCAGGCCTGCCTTAACAGTGTGATCCCCTTCACGCTGATCGCCTATGCGGAGCGCCATGTCGGCGCGGGCCTCGCCACCATCCTGGGCTCGAATGCGCCGATCTTCGCCTTCCTGCTGGCGCTGCTGTTGGTGCGTCACGAGCGTCCGACCCTGCGCCAGTCGTTCGGTGTCGCGGCAGGTCTCACCGGAATTTGCCTCGTGGTAGGCGTCGATGCACTGAACGGATTGGGACAGGACGTCATCGCACAGCTTGCACTGGTGCTCTCCGCGGTCCTGTTCGGCGCGGCCGCGCTGTTTGGGCGCAACTTCAACGGGCTCGATCCGATGGTGCCAGCTGCCGGATCGATGATCTGCGGGGCGATCATCCTGACGCCGCTCGGTCTCATCGTCGACCAGCCATGGACGCTGACGCCATCAGCGGCATCCGTTACAGCCCTGATTGCGCTCGCGGTGTTCTCGACCGCGCTCGCCTTCGTGATCTATTTCCGGCTGATCCAGACGCTGGGATCGGTCGGCACCACCGCGCAGGCTTACCTGCGCGTGCCGCTCGGCGTCGGCCTCGGCGTCGTGTTTCTGGGCGAAACACTCTCGCCGACGGTGTGGATCGGACTGGTTTGTGTCGTTGTCGGGATTGCCGCGATGACAATCCCTTCGCGTACAGCACCGCCGCACATCGAATGATATGCATGCCGCGCCGCACAACGGCGTCGCTGCGCTGCGTGTGGATGTCAGATTATTTTGATCGATTCTAATTTCGTTGCCAGCGGTTGAAAACCCGATCATGCTCCCGCTCGCTCGCTACCGACCGGTGCGTGGCGAGCGGACGACCACGATGTGAGTCATCGCCGTAAGCGATGTCGTGCACCGGCGGGGAAACGCAAAAAATGCCGACGATAAGCATTAACGGACGGAACGTGTCCGTCGAAGCGGCGAACGATACGCCGCTGCTCTGGGTCATCCGCGAACAACTTCAAATGACCGGTACGAAATTCGGCTGCGGCGCAGGTCTTTGCGGCGCATGCACTGTTCATGTCAACGGCGAAGCCGTGCGCTCATGCCAGACCGCACTCAGCGAAGTCGCCGGCAAGAAGATCACCACCATCGAAGGCTTGAGCGCCAAGGGCGATCATCCGTTGCAGAAGGCCTGGATCCTCGAACAAGTGCCGCAATGCGGCTACTGCCAGTCCGGCCAGATCATGCAAGCGGCGTCGCTGCTCGCCAAGAACACCAATCCCACCAGGGATGAAGTGGTCGCGCATATGGACGGCAATCTGTGCCGCTGCATGACCTACTCGCGCATCCAGAAGGCCATCATGCGGGCCGCCAACGATATGCGAACCGCGTCGAACGCGCCTAGCGATCGGAGGGCAACATGAATAAGCACCTCAAGGTCAATTCATCGACCGATCTCAGCCGCCGCTCATTCATCGTCGGCACATCCGCCGCAGGTCTTGCGCTCGGCTTCGCGTCCGTTCCGGGAAGCAGCGCATTGGCCGCGCCCGCCGCTTTCGATCCCAGTGTGTGGTACGCGATCGCGCCGGATGGTCTCGTCACCGTAACCTGCGGCAAGGCCGACATGGGTCAGCACATCGCGTCGACCATGGCGCAGCTCGTCGCCGAAGAACTCGGCGCGAACTGGAAGGACATGCGGGTTCAGCTCGCCTCCAACGATCCGAAGTACAACGATCCGGTGCTCGGCGCGCAGATCACGGGCGGCTCCTGGAGCACCATGATGAACTTCGAGACGATGAGCCGCGCGGGCGCAGCGGGGCGCATCGCGTTGACCGAAGCCGCTGCCGCCATGATGGGCGTGCCGGCCGGTGAACTGGTGGTGCGCGATTCCACGATCTCGCATCCGAAGTCGAAGAAGTCGGTATCGTTTGCCGATGTGGTGAAAAGCGGCAAGGCCACCAAGAAGTTTTCGGCGGATGAGCTGAAAGCGCTCAAGCTGAAGACCCCGGATCAGTACACATTGGTCGGCCAGTCGATCCCGCAGATCGACATTCCGTCGAAAACCAACGGCACCGCAAAGTACGGCATCGATACGTTCCTGCCCGGCATGGTCTACGGCAAGATCGTGATGCCGCCGGTGCGCTACGGCGCGACGGTGAAATCGGTCGATGACTCAGGCGCGAAGAAAGTGCCGGGCTTCATCAAGGCGGTGACGCTGGAGGACAAGACCGGCACCACCACGGGCTGGGTCGTCGCAGTGGCCAACACCTACGCCAACGCCAAGAAGGCGGCGGAAGCGCTCAGGGTCACCTATGACAACGGGCCGAATGCGAAAGTCTCCAGCGAATCCCTGCTGGCGGAAGCCAAGCGGTTGCAGGCCGACAACGCGTCGGGGCTGTTCTTCGTCAAGAACGGCGACACGGCGGAAGCGCTCGGCAAGGCATCGAAGGTGATGGAGGCGGAATACATCACCAACATCAACATCCATGCGCCGATGGAACCGATGAATGCCACGGCGCAACTGCAGGGCGACATCTGGCACGTCTATACCGGCAATCAGTTCGCTACCCGTTCGGGCGCGATCGCGGCCGGTGCGCTGGGCATCGATCCGAAGTTCATCGTGATGCATCAGGCATGGCTGGGCGGCGGCTTCGGCCGGCGTCTCGACGGTGACATGCTGATTCCGGCGGTGCTTGCGGCGAAGGCTGTCGGCAAGCCGGTGAAGGTCATCTACTCGCGCGAGGACGACACCACCATGGACTTCTCGCGTCCATTGACCTTCCAGAAGATCAAGGCCGGTCTTGACGACAGCGGCAAGCTGATTGCGTTCAATCACGACGTGGTCAGCGCCTGGCCGACCAAGCGCTGGGGTATCCCGGCGTTCCTGTCGCCGGATGTTGAGAAGAAGGGCGCGCTCGATGCCTTCACGGTGAACGGCGCGGACTTCTTCTACACGGTGCCCAACCACAACGTCCGCGCCATCATCAACGAACTGGCGCAGTCGGCCACGCCCTCGGGCCAGTTGCGCTCGGTGGCTCCCGGCTGGACCTTCTGGGCGGTGGAAAGCATGCTCGATGAGCTTGCGGTGGCGGCGGGGAAAGACCCGGCGCAGTTCCGCATCGACATGCTTGACGGCGCCGGCGCCAATGCCGGCGGCGCGCAGCGGCTGCGTAACACGCTGCTCGCGGCGATGGGCCTTGCCGGCTACGGCACCAAGAAGCTGCCCAAGGGTGAAGGCATGGGCGTCGCCTGCGTGTCATCGCAGGAACGCGCGACGGCGAGCTGGACGGCGTGCGTCGCCCATGTCGCAGTGAACGACAGCGGCGAGGTCAAGGTGAAGAAACTCACCGTGGCCACCGACGTCGGCACGCAGGTGAATCCGGACGGCATCCGCGCCCAGGTCGAGGGTGCGGCGCTATGGGGCATGTCGCTGGCGCTGTTCGAGAAGGCCACCATGAAGGATGGCGCGATCGAACAGACCAACTTCGACACCTACACCCCCATGCGGATGAGCCAGATTCCGGAGGTGGCGATCGCCGTCATCGCCAATGGCGAATCTCCGACAGGTGCCGGAGAACCCGCGGTGACCGTGGTGGCGCCGGCTCTCGCCAACGCCATTCACAATGCGGTCGGCGCACGCGTGCGTTCGCTGCCGATTACGGCGGATGCGGTGAAGGCCGGCATGAAGAAGGCGTAGGGACCGACGAATTGTGACAAAACAGCCGGAGGCATCGCGAGATGCCTCCGGTTTTGTTTTGGCGTTATGCCGCGCTTTGCATTGCGTTCGGTCATTGACCGGTCGGCATGCCTTCCGCAATCTGTGGCGATGACCGGAGCACCTCAGAGCAAGCGCCCGCGTGTACGGCAGAGCCTTGAAAAGGCGCTGCTGCCGATCCTGATCTTCGCACCGTCGGTCACGGTGCTGTGCTGGACAGCGGCCTGGATCTTCCGCGATGAATTTATCTTCAAGGCAACGCTGATCGGGCTCGGCTGCTTCGCTATCGTTCTCGGCGCGGTGGCCTGTCTTCTGGTGTTGCTGAAGCGAATCGATCGCGGCGGTTGATTGGTCCTAAGGCTTCCCGACCGGCACCTTTCGCCGTGTCATGAAGTCCACGACGCGGTCAGGCGTCAGGGCGCGGCCGATCGGGCCGAGATGCGCAATGAAGCCTACGCTGTAACGCGTTCTTGGCCGATTTGCTGTTGCAGCCTTGAAGACGATACGCGCCACGGTCTCCGCCGACATCACGCCGAACCCATCGGGATCAAGGAAGCTGTGCATGCGCTGGGCTAGGCGCTGCTTGAAATACGCATAGGGACTTTGCGGTCCAGTGTCGGGAATTGTTTTCAGCAGCGTTGCCTCGAAGTGCGTGGCGATGGGACCCGGCAGCACGTTGACCACGTCGATGCCGAACGGTTCGACCTCAGGACGCAGGGCGTCAGTCAGCGCTTCGATGGCGAATTTCGAAGCGTGATATGCGCCGCCGCCGATCGAACTGACACGGCCCGCCACCGAACTGACATTGACGATTCGCCCATGCCCGGCACGGCGCATCGCCGGCAGCACCAGTTGCGACAGCCGCAAGCCGCCGAAGACATTGGTTTCGAATTGCAGCCGCAGCGCGTCGAGCGAAATCTCTTCCAGTGGACCGTATTGGCCGTAGCCGGCATTGTTGACCAGAATTCCAACCGCGCCGAATTCACGTTCGATGGAATCCACGGCTGCGCGCCGCGCGGTCTCGTCGGTGACATCGAGCACGAGCGTGCGGCAGCCGAGCGCACGCAGGTCATCGAGCGTGGAAACATCCCGTGCCGTGGCGAACGTCTCATAACCTGCTTTGCGGAAGATTTGCGCGGCGGCTCGGCCGACGCCGCTCGAGCATCCGGTGATCAGCACCGGACCGGCAGCATTTTTGTCGCGGGCCAGCGTCATTTGCGGCGCGCGGTCTTCTTCTTGCGTTTCGCGATGGGCGCGGAGGCCTTGGCGCTTCTGCGCAATGCCTCCCGCAAGTCTTTCGGCACGCCGTGTTTTTTCAGAAGGTCGGCAAAGGATTCATCGGCAAGTTCCTGAAGCGTTGCCATCCGGTCGCGGCCGAGCTGCACCAGCGCCTGATAGGTCCCGTCGTCGAATTCGATAACCTTGCGCATGCCAACCCCTCGTATGACCGGGCATTCAAGCCGTCATCATACAGGGGTTCCATTGGTCGCGGTCAACGCTTTCAGCGTGCGACAAGAGCGACCACAAACAATGCGCTGGCTGCGGCAGAAGCAACCGTCCGCAGATGGTTCCAGAAGGTCCAGTCCTTCAGATAGCGCGCCCACACCGCGGCGGCATCGGCGCCGGACGGATCGACAGCGTCGAGTGCGTTGTTGAGCGGCACGTTGAAGATCACTGTGCAGACGAACATTCCCACCACATAAAGAATGCCCGCGACGAGCATGGCCGTGGCGGCGGTCTCGCCGAGACGAAACAGCGCCAACCCGGCGAGCGCGAGTGCCGCCAGCGTCGTCCCCCAGAACAGCGGCATGAACAACGATTGCAGGATCGTGGTGTTGATCGACTGCATGGCGGACATGCCATGGGCCTGGGGGATCCGGCCCAGCGCAGTCATGATGAAGGTGGAGAAAGCAAAATACAGCCCCGCCATCATGCCGCAGCCGATCGCCGCGAACCACAGAAGCACAGTGGAAACAGACTGTGTCATGTCAGGCCCTCCATATGCCGGTTGCCGCGGTCCTGCGGACATAGTCGGAGAAATCGCGCGCCGGTCGCCCCAGTGCCTGTTCGACGCCGGGCATCACCTTTGAATTGCGCCCGTCGAGAACCACGGTGAACAGCTCGTGCAGCAGATTGATCACGTCATCCGGAGCGCTGCCGCGCATGCCGTTCACGAATGCCTCGGGCGTCACCTGACGATAGCGGATCGGGCGGCCGACCGCCTGCGCGATTTCCCCGACAGCTTCGGCAAAGGTCAGCAGTCGCGGTCCGGTGACTTCATAAAGGCGATTGGTGTGACCATCTTCGGTGAGTGCGGCGGTCACCACGTCAGCGATATCGTCGATGTCGATGAAAGGCTCCGGCACTGGACCGGCGGGCAGCGCGATCTCGCCGGCCAGCACGCCGTCGATCAGATAGCCTTCGCTGAAATTCTGATCGAACCAGCTTGCACGCACGATGGTCCAGTCGATGCCGCACGATTGCAGCACGGCTTCCGCCCGCTGCGCGCCGGGCTCGCCGCGGCCTGACAGCAGCACGATCCGTTCCAGTCCCTTGTCGCGGGCGAGGCGGCACAATTCGGCGATCGCTTCGGTGGCTCCGTCCACCGCCAGATCCGGTTGATAGGTCACATAGGCCGCGGAGATGCCGCCGAGTGCGGCGGCCCAGCCATCGGGTTTCGTCCAGTCGAATGCCGGCGCAGTGCTTCGCGACACCGGGCGGGTCGGAAAACCGCGTGCTTTCAGCAGGTTATTGACGCGGCCGCCGGTCTTGCCGGTGCCGCCGATGATCAAAATCGGGTTCCGATGAGCCATGAGAAACGTCCCTTCCAAAAATACGAGGATATCTCGTATTTGTAAAAAGCGATAAACTCTCGTATTAATCCCGTCAAGCGATTTTCGGCAGCGGGTGCGCGATGGCGACGAAGAAAATGAAACCGGCGAGTGCCGAGGTTGAGCCGGCGGGGCTCGCGCGTCTTGTGCCCACGCAGAAGCGCAGCCGCGAGCGCTATGAAAAGATTCTCGAATGCGCCGCCGAGATGATCGCGGAGCGAGGCAGCGAAGCCTTTCGCATGAGCGACATCGTCGAGCGCAGCGGCGTGCCGTTCGGCTCGCTCTACCAGTACTTTCCTGACAAGACGGCGATCATCGGCACACTGGCGGAGCGCTACAACGCGGTCGGGCGCGCCTGCGTCCGGCAGGAATTGGCAGGTGTCACCGACGCCGCGGGCCTGCGTCCGGCGCTGTGGCGGATCGTCGATGGCTACTACCGGATGTTCATGAATGAGCCGGTGATGCGCGACATCTGGCAGGCCACCCAGGCCGACCGCGCATTGCAGAAACTGGACGAGGACGACAGCGAGTTTCTTGCGGGGCTTTTGCTCGAGACTTTCAAACGCGTCGCGCCGCGACGTGATGTCGCAACGCTGGCCGCGACCGCCCGCCTGACCATGACGCTGATTGCCGCGGCGGTCCGGCACGCCATCACCCTCAAGCCGAAAGAGGCCGAGCGGATGATCGCACTGTTCAAGCGGATGCTGCCGGACAACCCGGCTGTACTCGCTTGAAATTCTTGATCAAAGGACTCTGACAGCCTCGTTGGCTTCCGCATCTCCTGGTGTCCGCTGCAACGGATGCCTGTCCTGCACGCATGGTCACACTTTCGTTTCTTGACGGGCCGAAAACGCCGGAAGAACGCTTGATCCAGACAGATTTACCTTTGGAGATTGCGAACGATGAATAGACAGAAAATCATTCTGGCTGCGGCGGCGATCGCGGCGTTCTCGATTCTCGGCACGGGGATTTCCGTTGCGTATGATTATCCGTTCTGCAGGAAGGGTGAGGGGGAACCGGGCGATTGCCGATACGATACCTACGAGCAATGTCTGGCTGCGGTCTCGGGCACGGCAGGTTGGTGCCAGCCGAACACCTGGCTTAAGCCGGCAGATCAGAGCATTCAGCCGCGGCGCGCGCGCCGTGCGCCTCGTTACTAAAACGACAGAGGATACGCTCGCCGTCGCCAAGAAGATCGCGAGTGCGTGCGCAAACGACACGCATGGATGATGATCTCGCTCTTTATACACGGCGCGAGGCGTTAGGCTGAATTTTCCCCTAACGCACTCGAAGCAGGCTCGCAGACGTGACGCTATTGCCGGTGCTTGCGCGGCTTTCTCCATGCGAACAACCGGCGTTCCGGGCGCTGCCGGTTTTGGACGCAATCTTAACCGTGTCATTTTACTCAAATGAAATTCCCACATGCGCCTATGGCGGCGAACGCAGAAGCGTCGTTGTGAAGGACCAGCAATAACGATGACCCCACGGTCCATCAGCCATCTCGGAGCAGCTCTGCAACGGGTCAAAAGCCAACTCATGCGCAGCATGGCGTGCGGCGGCGATCACAGTCTGCGCCGCAAGTTGCTGATCGGCACCGGGATCGCACTCGTCTGCACGGCGATCCTTGCCATCAGCGTGATCGGCCAATCGCTCGACGACTATCGCCACGCCCGGCAGAATCTTCGCGGGCTGGAGAGCTTCCGGCTGATCCTCGATACAGCCAATCTTCTTTCGGCCGAGCGCGGGCCGTCGAACAGCGTGCTGGGCGCGACCGCCGCGCAACACGGTGCGCTACGCGAACGGCTCACGGCATTCCGCGCCCGGTCTGACGCCATTCTCGATCAATTGTCCACGAACGCCGGCGTCCCGCCGGAACTGCTCGCCCCCGCGAAGGCACAGCTTCAGAAAGGCCGGCAGGAGGTGGATCGCGTTGCGGCCATCCCGCGGGATCGCCGCGGCCTCGAAGACGTGCAGTCCGTCATCGAGAACATGTTCGAAGTGGTCGATATCTTTCAGTCGGTCATCGTATGGAAAGCGGGCGCCCTGACGGCGCAGAATCCCGAACTGGCGGCGCCGGTGATGATCGGGCGAATATTCGGAGAGTTGCGTGAGTTCGGCGGCAGGATCGCGTCGCAGATCATGGCGCCGATCGCCGTCAGTCAGCCATTGCAGCTCAAGCATCTTGTCGACAGCAACCGGACGCGTGGGCGCATTTTGGAATTGTGGCGGCTGGCCGGCAATCAGAAGGTCATCGGCATCCAAGATCCGCGTCTTGCAGCAGATCTGGGCGATGCCGAGTTGATGTTTTTCGGTGAGGGCCTCGGCATTCTCGACGGTCTGGTCGCGGAGGGCCGCAAATCGGGCAATTACTCCATGACGGCCGACGAATTCACTGTCCGCTTCGTCAGCACCCTGAAACCGCTCGAACGTCTGCGCGGAGATTTCCTCGACGTCACCATTGAGCGGTTGACCGAGCTTCGCAACGGCGCGCTTGCGATTCTTGCGGTGACGATCGCTATCACGACGGTCATTCTCGCCATTCTGGCCGGCCTGCTGGTTGCAGCCCAGCGCTTTGTGTTCGGCCCGCTGATGCGGGCGCGGGAAGCGGTGATCGTGCTGGCGGAAGACCGGCCTACCGTGCCTCATCAAGAGCCGCATCATCACGCCACCGAGATGCGCCGGCTGTTCGACGCCATCGCGATCCTGCGCGACAGCCTCGCCGAGCGCGCATCGCTGACGAAGAAGCTCAAGCAGCAGGCGGAGACCGACGGCCTGACCGGTCTGATGAATCGCCGCGCGCTCGACATGATCGGCGAAAGTCATACCAGCAGTCAGGTGATGGCCGACGGCGCCTGCCTGATTCTCATGGACATCGATCATTTCAAGTCGATCAACGACCGCTACGGCCATCTCGAAGGCGATCACGTCTTGAGAGAAAGCGTGCGGCTGATGCGGCCGATGCTGGGCCAGAACGACATCTTCGCCCGCTTCGGCGGCGAGGAATTCGTCATCCTGGTTCCGGGACACGATCTCAGCGAAGCGAATGCGCTGGCAAAGCGAATTCGCGCCGCGCTGGAAACGCACGAGATCGTTTTGTCCAACGGCGCTAAGCTAACCGTCACGGCAAGCTTCGGCGTCGCGAGGGGCAATCTCGGCCAGTTCGCGTGGCGGCGGCTGGTCGAAGCCGCCGATGCCGCGCTTTACCGCGCAAAATCCGATGGCCGCAATTGCGTCCGTCATTCGCTGACGCCGCAGCCGACGCTGGTGCCGGACCTGCCGGAAGATAATGATCTGAATGCTTCGCGTGAAACTCCGCCGCAGACGCTGACGATTGTCGGAGGAGCGTCGGCGGCGAAGCGTTCGTCGTGAACCGTCAGGACATCACGGCGCTTGTGGCGTCCAGATCTTGACAGCGGCGGTATCCAGTTTTTTCGGGATCAGGCTCTCGCCGAGGAACGCATCGGCGATCTTCTGCTGCTCGGTGAGGCCAGCGGGGGTGACCGCGCCGACGCCGTAGCTGCGGTGGCTGTTGGCCTCTTCGACGGTCGCAGCGTCGATGCCCCACAGTCCGGCCAGCAGCACGGCGGCTTCCTTCGGATTGGCCTTTACCCACTTGCCGGTGTCGCGCAGCTTGGCGAACACGATGTTCAGCACGTCGCTGCGGCGACCCGCAAAGGTTTCCGAGGCAAGATAGTAACGCTTGTAGCTTGCGAGGCCGCCGCTGCCGTCGCTGAGAACGGTTGCGCCGGACTGCCGCTGCGCGCTGGTCAGGAACGGATCCCACGCCACCCAGGCGTCGACATTGTTGCTGACGAATGCCGCGCGTCCGTCGGCAGGTGCCAGATAAGCGGGCGAGATGTCCTTGAAAGTCAGCCCGGCCTTGGCAAGAGCGGCGAGCAGCAGATAGTGGCTGCCGGCGCCTTTGGTCACCGCGATCTTCTTGCCCTTGAGGTCCGCCAGCGTCTTGATCGGCGAGTCCTTGGCCACGAGAATCGCCTGTGCCGCCGGCGACGCGCTTTCCTCTGCCACGTAAGCGAGCTTCGATCCGGCCGCCTGCGCGAAAATCGGGACGGTGTCGGCAACGTCCGCGCCGAAATCGAGATTGCCGACGCCGAGCGATTCCAGCAGCGGAAGACCGCTGGAGAACTCATGCCACGAGACCTTCACGCCGAGCGGTGCGAGGGCCTTGTCCAGTTCACCGTTGGCGCGGAGGACCGCGATCAGCGTCGACGATTTCTGCAAGCCGATCCGGATTTGATCGTCGGGCTTGTCCTGCGCGAACGATGCCGTCGCTGCGAGCATCAGTGAAGCCGCGGCGAAAAGCCCGGCGAATGTTCTGAAAGGTTGCGTCATTGTTCCATGTCCCTGAAGCGGCGATGAACAGCCGCTGACAATTGTCGTCGTGAAAGCGGTGATCGCCTGATCTGCAGCGCGAAGTGTAGAAAACAAGCTTGATAATGAGTGTCCAAAGTTCCGCTGTCCGGCGCGGGCTTCGTTCTCATTTCATCTGTTTGCGTGAAATGAATGCGCGGTCGGAGTTTTCGCCCCATACGTCCGCAGACGCTTTTGAAATCTCGTGACGATGTGTTGCATCGTTAACGCCGGCGTGAACAAAATTCGTGCAGAAAAATCAGTCTGCGTTCAGCGCGCTTTCCGAAACTTTTTCATTGAGTGCGTGCACCCGGACAGTGCGGGCATCGCTATTTTCGCGGAGCACTCGACACCCCCAATCCGCATGATCATCATTCCAGACCACGAACGCAGCCATGTGCGCGTTCATGTGCTGGAGATTTGGAATGAAGCGACGGGAATTTCTAAAACTGTCTACGGCAGCAATTGCCGTTGCGGCGTCGTCTGGAGCGGCGCGTGCGCAGACGGCCGCGAAGGAAGTCCGCATCGGCTATCAGAAGACTGGCGTTCTGGTGATCGCGCGTCAGCAGGGAACTCTTGAGACGCGATTTGCCGCAAGCGGCGTGTCGGTCAAATGGATCGAGTTCACATCGGGGCCGCCATTGCTGGAGGCGATCAGCAACGGCGCCGCGGATTTCGGCGCGGTCGGGGATTCGCCGCCGATTTTCGCGCAGGCTGCGAATGCCAATATTGTTTATGCGGCGGCATCGCCTATCAGCAACGGACAGGGGATTCTGGTTCCCCCTAGCTCATCCATCCGAACCATCGCGGATCTCAAGGGCAAGCGTGTCGGCTTCACCAAGGGTTCAAGCGCACACAACATTGTCGTGCAGACGCTTGAGAAAGTAGGACTCACCTATGGAGACATCACGCCGGTTTATCTGACGCCGCCGGATGCCGGACCCGCCTTCGCCAATGGCAGCATCGATGCATGGGCGGTGTGGGATCCTTATTTTGCGATCGGCGAAAAGAAGCAGAGCGCGCGCATTCTCATCAATGCCTATGAGGTGGCGAAAACCAACGCCTTCTTCATTGCCAATCGCGATTTTGCCAACAAGCAGCCGGGGCCGCTGCGCGACGTGATCGCGGGTCTGGCAGTGGCGGCGAACTGGGCGGAGAACAATCGCGATGCGGTCGCAAAGTCCCTGCACGAAATCACCGGCGTGCCGCTCGACATTCAGACGCTGGCCGCGAGCCGCGCGTCGTTCGCGATCGGCCCCGTGACCGACGGCATCATCGAAACCCAGCAGGGCGTCGCCGATCGCTTCCACAAGCTCGGACTGATCCCGAAGCGGATCGCCGTCCGGGACATTGTCTGGAAGCCGGCACAGACCTGACGCCTCAGTATCCCCAATCGCTCTCCTTCAAAGGATATCTCCATGCACACCCGTCGCGCATTTACGAAGCTTACCCTGGCGGCCTCTGCCGCCGCAGCGCTGGCGCTCACGGCGATCCTGCCGGTGACGTCGGCGCAGGCTCAAGAGAAAGTCGTCCGCATCGGTTTCCAGAAGTACGGCAAGCTGGTGCTGCTGAAGAGCAAGGGCTCGCTCGAGCCGAAGCTGAAGGCACTGGGTTACAATGTCGTCTGGACCGAGTTTCCATCCGGCCCGCCGCTGCTGGAAGCGCTCAACGTCGGCGCAATCGACTTCGGCAACACCGGCGAAGCGCCGCCGATCTTCGCGCAGGCCGCTGGCGCGCCGATTCAGTATGTGGCCTATGAGCCGCCCGCGCCGCAAGGCGAGGCGATTCTTGTTCCAAAAGACAGTCCGCTGAAGACGGTTGCCGACCTGAAAGGCAAGAAGGTCGCGCTCAACAAAGGCTCGAACGTTCACTATCTTCTCGTGAAGGCACTCGAAAAGGCCGGTGTCAAATACAGCGAGATCACGCCGGTGTTCCTCGCGCCCGCCGATGCCCGCGCGGCCTTTGAGAAGGGCGCGGTCGATGCCTGGGTGATCTGGGATCCGTTCCAGGCCGCGGCCGAAGTGGCGACGCAGGCGCGCACGCTGGCGGACGGCACCGGCATCGTCTCCAACTACCAGTTTTATTTTTCCTCGCAGAAGTTTCTCAGCGCCGATCCGAAGATCGTCGATCTGGTGCTGGCGCAACTGAGCGAAGTCGACGACTGGGCGAAGGGTGACATCAAGGCGGTCGCCGAGCAGCTTAGCCCCTCGGTGGGCCTGCCCGTGCCGGTGATTGAACTGGCCTTGAAGCGCCAGTCCTACGGCATCAAGCCGATCAACGATCAGGTCATCGCCGAGCAGCAACAGGTCGCCGACACGTTCTTCAGTCTTGGCCTGATTCCGAAGGCCATCAAGATTTCCGATGTAGCAAGGAAGTCCGGATCATGAGCGCGAATACAACACCAGCCAACGTCCTCTGGTTCCTGCCGACCCACGGCGACAGCCGCTATCTCGGCACCACCACCGGCGGGCGCGAGGTGAACTTCAACTACCTGCGCCAGATCGCGCAGGCCGCCGACCAGCTCGGCTATTTCGGGGTGCTGCTGCCGACCGGGCGCAGTTGCGAAGATTCGTGGGTGGTGGCGTCGGCGGTGGCGCCATGGACAGAGCGGCTGCGTTATCTCGTCGCCGTGCGTCCCGGTTTGCAGTCGCCGAGCGTCGCGGCGCGCATGACCGCGACGCTGGATCGCGTGTCGAACGGCCGGCTGCTGATCAATGTCGTGACCGGCGGCGATCCGGTCGAGAACAAGGGCGACGGCATTTTCCTCGATCACGATGAACGCTACGCCGTGACGCGCGAGTTTCTGAACGTCTACAGCGATCTGCTCGCGGGCAAGACCGTCAACGTGCAGGGCAAGCATATCTCGATCGAGGATGGGCGGCTGCTGTTTGAGCCGGTGCAGTCGCCGCGCCCGCCGCTGTACTTCGGCGGTTCGTCGGATGCCGGTATCGACGTCGCGGTGGACACCGTGGACAAGTATCTCACCTGGGGCGAGCCTCCGGCGCAGGTCGCCGAGAAGATCGCGCGCGTGAAGGCCGCCGCCGACAAAAAGGGCCGCAAGCTTTCCTTCGGCATTCGCCTGCATGTGATTGTGCGCGAGACCAATGAAGCCGCGTGGCGCGCGGCGGACGAACTCATTCAGTACGTCACCGACGACACCATCGCGGCGGCGCAGAAGATCTTCTCACGGATGGATTCCGTCGGCCAGCAGCGTATGGCGCAGCTTCATGGCGGCCGCCGCGACAAGCTCGAGATCAGCCCGAACCTGTGGGCCGGTGTCGGTCTGGTGCGCGGCGGCGCGGGAACGGCGCTGGTCGGTGACGCGCAGACGGTGGCGGCGCGCATCAAGGAGTATCAGGACGTCGGCGTCGATACCTTCATCATGTCCGGCTACCCGCACCTCGAAGAGGCCTATCGCTTCGCCGAGCTGGTGTTCCCGCTGCTCAACCTGAACCAGTCCAATGTTGCGCATCTGCGCGTTAACACCGGACCGTTCGGCGAGACCATCGGCAACGATTTCCGTCCCCAGAAGCAGGCCTCGTCGTCATGAGCCTCGCGGAGTCCCTATCACAGGCGCGTTCGCGCAGTTTTCGCATTCCGCGCGCCGACGGCCTGACGCAGTGGATCGTCCCGCTGGCGATCCTGCTGATCTGGCAGGTGGCATGCGTCACCGGCTTCGTGTCGGCGCGGGTGCTTCCGGCTCCCTCGGACGTGGCGGTAGCGGGATGGAAATTGCTGCTGTCGGGTGAACTGATCCGCAACATCTGGGTCAGTTTCTGGCGCGCCAGCGTCGGTTTCATCATCGGCGGAGGCATCGGATTTCTCTTCGGTCTTGCCAATGGCCTGTCGCAGCTCAGCAACAAGCTGACCGACACCACGTTGCAGATGGTGCGCAACGTGCCGCATCTCGCACTGATCCCGCTGGTGATCCTGTGGTTCGGCATCGACGAGTCGGCGAAACTGTTCCTGGTTGCGCTCGGCGTGTTCTTCCCGATCTATCTCAACACGCTGCACGGCATTCGCACCGTCGATCCGCATCTGATCGAGATGGGCCGCATCTACGGCATGACCAACAGCGAACTGTTTCGCCGTGTGATCTTCCCCGGCGCGCTGCCGTCGATCTTCGTGGGCCTGCGTTTTGCACTCGGCATCATGTGGCTGACACTGATCGTGGCGGAAACCATCGCGGCATCGTCCGGACTTGGCTACATGGCGATGCAGGCGCGAGAGTTCATGCTGATCGATGTCGTCGTTCTCAGCATCCTGATCTACGCCTTGCTCGGCAAGGTAGCGGATTCCACCGCACGCGTGCTGGAGCGATTCACGCTGTCCTGGCACCCGGCATTCCAGAAACACTGAGGCTCTCATGCAGCAACTGGTTCGACTTGTGCCCTCGAGTGCCGAAAGTTTGCAGGCTGCTGAATTAATCCGCCGTGCGGCCTTCGTTCGGGAGGATAAACGCGAGCCGGTCGCGTCCCGGGCGCTGTCGCTGACGATCAGGGGCCTTCGCAAGTCCTTCGGCGACAACGAGGTGCTGCGCGGTATCGATCTGCATATCCCGGCAGGACAGTTCGTTGCCATCGTTGGCAAGTCGGGTTGCGGCAAGAGCACGCTGCTGCGCCTGATCGCAGGTCTCGACAAGCCGAGCGCGGGCACGATCGAATTCGGCAATCATGAAGGCAGCCCCAGCGATCATGTCCGCGTGATGTTTCAGGAGCCGCGGTTACTGCCGTGGGCGCGGGTGCTGTCGAATGTCGAGGTCGGGCTGGGTCGCGATCGCGACACAACCGACGCGAAGACCCGCGCCGAGGACGCGCTGGTAGAGGTCGGTCTTGAAGACAAGCGGGACCAGTGGCCGGCAGTTCTCTCCGGCGGACAGAAGCAGCGGGTCGCGCTGGCGCGTGCGCTGGTCAGTCATCCGCGCGTTCTCGCCTTCGACGAACCGCTCGGGGCGCTCGACGCGCTGACACGGATTTCCATGCAGCGGCTGCTCGAGCGTGTCTGGCACGATCAGGGGTTCACCGCGATTCTGGTAACACATGATGTGTCGGAAGCGGTCGCGCTGGCGGATCGCGTTCTGGTTATCGACGACGGCCGTATTGCGCACGATATCGATGTCGATCAGGTGCGTCCGCGCCAGCGCGGTTCGGCGGAACTTGCCGCACTTGAAGGAAGCATTCTTCGCGAGTTGCTCAAGGAGACCGGCTAGCTAGCCGGCGCATGAGGCAGTCATGAATTCGGTCGTCCGGAATATTCGCGAAAGCAGGATCGAAACGTCGGCCGATAATTTTCGGAACGCGATGCGCTCGCTCGCGGGCGGTGTCAGCGTCATTACGGCAGGGCGGGGCAACGATCTGTCCGGCATGACCGTGACGTCGGTGGCGTCGCTGTCGGTTGAACCCGCGACGCTGATCGTGAGCATCAATCGCAAGACATCGTCGTGGCCGCTGCTTCAGCGGCATGGCGTGTTCGGTGTCAACATCCTCAGCTCCGATCACATCGATATCGCGGAGCGGTTTTCCGGGATCGGCGGGTTGAAGGGCGTGGAGCGCTTTGCCGGTGCCGAGTGGATCAGCCTCGTCTCCGGCGTGCCGTTGCTGGCCGGCGCGCTCGCCGCGTTCGATTGCGAGGTCGAGCATGTGGTGGAGCGCCATTCGCATGCCATCGTGATCGGGCGCGTGCTCGATTTGCGGGTCTCGCAGGGCAAGCCGGCGCTGACCTACTGGCAGGGCCAGTATGTCGCTCTCGATCAGAACGAGGACGCCGTCCGCCTTGCGGAGGTGAGTTTCCCCACATCGCGAGCGCTCTGGCAGATCTGATGGTTCTGCCCGATGCGATGCGAGCCCCGGCTCGCTACAAGCCCGCATTAATGGCCCGCCTATATCGAGCGCCTGCAAATCCTATGAGATTGCTATATTCGCGGCGGCGTTCCTCTCTCGAATTCCAATGAGGTTTGGCTCATCTGGATGGCGTGGCCATGCGTGGTCGCGATCGAGAGGAGCCCGCCATGCTATTCCATCCCCCACTCGCCGAACGGCTGGGCAGAATCGCGGATCGCTTGCAGTCGACCGATGTGATGACGGCCGGTCTGGTGTCGGAGATTGTCTCGGAATGCTGCGATCGCCTTCCGGTATCGGGTCAGGGCCGCGCGGCGGCGCATCTCCGCGAGCTGATATTGGCGGGTGCCTGGACCGACGCGGTCGTGATGCTCATGGAAACAGAGCTGCCGCGATGGAGGCTGCGCCGCCTTGTGTACGACGAGGGTGAATGGCACTGCGCACTCTCTCTCCAGCGCGATCTTCCTGAATGGCTGGACCAGGCGGCTGAAGCCAGCCACTCCGAGCTGTCGCTGGCCTTGCTGAAGACATTCGTCGAAGCGAAGCGACGCGACGGCGGAATTCTCGAAAACACGCGACATGCCGCCACAGGTCCCGGTGTCTCTTCACAGCAGCCTCCGGTTTGCTGCGAGAATTTCTCCTAAATCGCGGTGGCCGCCTGAGGCAGTTCAGGCCGGATCCAAAGAAACGCTTTCAAGACATGGCGCAGTCATCCAACACGCCGAACGGCGCGATATCTGCACAGGTGTTCGTCCGGTTCTGTTTGCGGATCGTCATTCTGTGCCTCCTCGCGACGCTGGGAAGCGTCGGTTTCGGCGCGAGTCTTGCGGCGCTGTTGTGGTTTGCGACGATCCTCTGCGCTCTCGCCGCGATGCTGCGCAGAGAAGTGCCGCTAGGCTCCACGCTGACGCATTGGGACGAGGGCGCCGCCTACGGCGCGTTGTACTGTCTGACGTTAACCATCAATCAGGCGAGCGGATCCTGACATGCAACTCGCAATCCCTCAGCCTCCTTCACTTTACTTTCCCTATGAGACGGCCACGGCTTCGCTCTCGAATTCATATGACGGTGAGCGGATATTGGCGGAGTGCACATGGGATCCTCAACTTGAACTTGATCCTTCCAACAGAGTGTCCTCATCAGGAGACGAATCGTGAAGCAGACTGAGCAGACTGAACCTCCGTCGTGTCGTTCTGGACTTGTGTTTATCGGTAAAAACAGTCGCGGCAACTGGGTTGCCCAGGAGGAGAACGGCCTTTTCGGCGGCCTGTTCATTAACCGCGCCGAGGCGATTCGATATGCGCTGTTCGAGAATGGCCACCGGCCCGAGGCCGTTGTGACCGCACCCAACGGACTCGAGATCGACATGGGCCGGACGCCTCATTCCTCCGATCTCATGCTGGCACGCGCCAACGACGAAAACGCCGCTCAGCGGCGAGCCGCATGAGGCATCGTTTCACCCCCTGCCAGTACGGACATGACAATGCTTAAGCCAGTACCAGATCCCGCGCGCGAGCAGATCATCCGAACCATGATCGAACTCACGCGCCCGTCCAGCCTTCATCGGATTGCCGTCGCCGGCAGCGAGAGTGCAGAAATTGATCTTGAGCTGCGGCGAAGGGGTTACTTCAGGGTTGCGACGACGGTCACCTGTAAGCCGCGGGCGCAGCATTCGATTGGTTTCATCGTCGGACAACATTCGCTTCTCGCCCTTGAAACCGCGTTGACCCAGATTTCTCATTTTCTGAGTGCGAACGCGACGATCGCCGTCGTGATCGATTCCTGTGAGAAGGGCCTCGGCCTGAAGGTTCGGGACAGGCTGGAACAGCTCGGCTTTCGGATCCAGGCCGGCGTGAAATGCCATCAGCAATTCGTGCTCGCGGCCCACCGGCACGGTTTCAGCCACATGGCCAAAGCGGCGTAAAAAATGCCTTCGACGATGAACCATCCGGCTCCCTGGTTAGCTGGATACATCCCAGATCTGCCGACACCTTTCGACGACAACGACGAAATCGATTCGGCGGTGTTCAGGCAATTGTGCGAGCGCCAGATCGCGGCGGGCGCAAAAGCGCTTGTGGTCGGAGAAACGACTGGCGAAGACTCCACGCTGTCGCTGCCGGAGCACTCGGCCCTTGTTCGGATCGCCGTCCGGGCTTCACGCGGCCGTGCGGCGGTTATTGCCGGCGCGGGCTCCAATTCAACGAGCCAGGCCATTGAGTTGTCAAAGCGGGCCGAGGCCGACGGCGCCGACGCGGTGCTGTCCGTGGTGCCTTACTACAACAAGCCGACGCAGGCCGGCATCTATGCCCACTTCCGGGCCATCGCGGATTCGACGCGCCTGCCGATCATTCTGCACGATGTTCCGTCCCGAACGGTTCGCGAACTGGCGGATGTTACCCTCGTGCGGCTTGCTGAATCGGATCAGTTCATTGGCGTGAGAGATGCAACCGGCGATGTCGCACGCCCGCTGCGTTTACGGCCGCTGGTTCGGCCGGATTTCCGGCTGCTGTCGGGAGACGACAAGACCGCGCCGGCCTTCCTGGTTCACGGAGGAGACGGATGCATATCGGTCACATCGAACGTGGTGCCGGATCTTTGCCGCCAACTGTATGAGAGCTGCAAGCAGGGCGAGTTGCAGGTTGCGCGAAATTTCGCATTCCGGATTGGACACCTCACGGACTCGTTGCTGCGGGAAGCCACTCCCGCTCCGCTCAAGTATGCGCTGAGCGTGCTTGGCCTGATGTCGCCTAGTCTCCGGCTGCCGCTCGTTGAACTGACGGCGCCGTCGAAAGCGGAGGTCGCCAGCGCTGTGGAGGTTGTTAGCGACGGGGTGACGTGTGCGTTGCCCAACTGATACTGGTCCATATGTGAGGCCCAACAACGGTGAGGACCGCGTCAGGATCGTTCAGCCCTGGCTGCTGGCGCTGTTGCGATTTGCGGTCACGCTGGACAACAACGAGAGGCTGGCGGTTTACGCAATCGCGGCCGAGATCGACGGGCGGGACACGCGATCAACCGGCTTCAGTTTTTTCCGCAAGACCAGCGTGGAGCTGTGCAACGCAATCGCCAATCCGCATCATGCCGTCAGCCCCGCCATCCTGCACCGCCATCTTGATCGGATGGATGACGGCCGCCTGAAGCAGGCCTTCGCCGCGGCTCTTGAGCTCTCTCGCCCGGCGCCGCGATCAAGCCTCAAGTCCGCCAGATCAAAAGGGCGGCGTGATTTGTGGAAAGGACTTCCGGCGCGGCCCCGGTCACCACGACGGGTAATGGTCCCGACAAAGTCCTAGAATAAGCTTGGGAATCCCGTTTGTTGCCGGCGCGGATCATATAGGGCTTTTCCGGTTGCGACCGGCCTGACGACGGCAGTTATGGCCGTTGCGATCAGCGGGCTGGATTTTTGATCAACAATATCAATGGTATCGCTGCTGTGATGCCGTGCGGGCACGCCGGCTTCCCTGTGCCCTGTCGGCAAGCGGCGGGTCGGAACCCGGGCGTCTTTATAAGATTCCTATAACGTCGCGGTCCCGCCCATCTCGAAACCCTATGGCCCAGATGCCATTCCATCCCGGCACGGAAGCTGCGGGATTTCCTCGCGCTTCGGACATGCGCTGAGACACGCCCGAGAGAGCGTCGGCATCGATGATGCCGTCGCGCCGCCAAGGAGCAATCAATGTTGGACGTCATCATGCTGGCCCTCGGACTGGGCTTTTTCGTGTTGTCGGTAGGTTATGCCTACGCCTGCGACAGGCTCTGAGGGAGAACGATCATGATCTTCGATTACGCACTCGCCGCCGTCGTTTCCGCCGGGCTGCTGTTTTACCTGACCTACGCCCTGCTGCGGCCTGAACGATTCTAGACGCCGGTATCTCAAAGCGGGCGCAGGTCTCCACGGGATCATGCGCCAATCACGAAAGCACACGACCATGACTGTCATTGGCTGGATTCAAATTCTGCTGTTTTGCGCGATCATTGTCGCGCTGATTAAGCCGCTCGGCGGCTACATGACGCGCGTCTTCAATGGCGAGCGTACGTTTCTGTCGCCGATCCTGCGCCCGGTCGAAGCGGGGCTCTACTGGATCGGCGGCGTCGATGAAAAGCGCGAGCAGCATTGGCTGACCTACACGGTCGCGATGCTGTTCTTTCACGTCGGCGGTTTCGTGATTCTTTATGCGCTGATGCGTTTTCAGGATGTTCTGCCCTTCAATCCGATGGAGCAATCGGCCGTCGCGCCGGATCTGTCGTTCAACACCGCCGTCAGCTTTATCACCAACACCAACTGGCAGAACTACGGCGGCGAGAGCACGCTGTCGTATCTGACCCAGATGCTCGGTTTGACCCACCAGAATTTCCTGTCGGCTGCGACCGGCATCGCGCTCGCGGTGGCGCTGATCCGCGGCTTCGCCCGCTCATCCGTCCGGACCATCGGTAATTTCTGGGTCGATGTCACACGCACCACGCTTTATGTGCTGCTGCCGATCTGCGTTGTCTACGCATTGTTTCTCGTCTCGCAGGGCATTCCGCAGACGCTCGGCGCCTATGTCGATGCGACCACGCTGGAAGGCGCAAAGCAGACCATCGCGGTTGGCCCGGTCGCATCGCAAATCGCGATCAAGATGCTCGGCACCAATGGCGGCGGCTTCTTCAACGTCAACGCCGCACATCCGTTCGAGAACCCGACGGCACTGTCGAACTTCGTGCAGATGCTCTCGATCTTCGCGATCGGCGCGGCGCTCACCAACGTGTTCGGCCGCATGGTCGGTAACCAGCGTCAGGGCTGGGCGATCTTCGCGGTGATGGGTGTGCTCTTCATTGCCGGCGTCACCGTCACCTACTGGGCGGAAGCCTCGGGCACCTCGATCATGCAAACGCTCGGCCTGACCGGCGGCAACATGGAAGGCAAGGAAGTCCGCTTCGGCATCGTAGCGTCCTCATTGTTCGCGGTCGTCACCACGGCGGCTTCGTGTGGCGCGGTCAATGCCATGCATGACTCGTTTACCGCACTCGGCGGCATGATCCCGCTGATCAACATGCAGCTCGGCGAACTGATCATCGGCGGCGTCGGCGCTGGTCTCTACGGCATGCTGCTGTTCGTCGTGCTCGCGATCTTCGTCGCCGGTCTGATGGTCGGCCGCACGCCGGAATATGTCGGCAAGAAGATCGAGGCGCGTGAGGTGAAGGTGGCGATGCTCGCCATTCTGATCCTGCCGCTGATGTACCTTGGCTGGACCGCGGTCGCGGTCGTTCTGCCGTCGGCCGTCGCTTCGATGGCCAATGCGGGGCCGCACGGCTTTACCGAAGTGCTTTACGCCTTCACGTCCGCGACCGGCAACAACGGTTCGGCCTTCGGCGGGCTCACCGGTAACACGCTGTTCTACAATCTGACGCTGGCGTGTTCGATGCTGGTCGGCCGCTTCTTCATGATCGTACCTGCAATGGCGCTGGCGGGCTCGCTTGCTCAAAAGAAATCTCATCCGGCGTCGGTAGGCACGTTTCCGACGACGGGAGGGCTGTTCGTTGGCTTGGTTGTCGGCGTGATTCTCATCATCGGCGGCCTCACGTTCTTCCCCGCGCTCGCGCTGGGGCCGATCGTCGAGCATCTCGCGATGAATGCGAACACCCTGTTCTGATCGATCTCATTTCGGAGTTACGTCTATGGAAACGTTAAAGCTGCAAAAGCGGGTGCCGGTATCGGCCATGCTTGACCCCAAGATTGTCGTTCCGGCGATCGGCTCTGCCTTTGTGAAGCTCGATCCGAGAGTGATGGTCAAGAATCCGGTGATGTTCGTGGTGGAAGTCGTCGCCGCGTTGACGACCGTCATCTTCATCCGCAACGTCTTGACCGGCGGCCCGGATCTGGGATTCACCTTCCAGATCATCCTCTGGCTGTGGTTCACGGTGCTGTTCGCCAACTTCGCTGAAGCGGTCGCGGAAGGCCGCGGCAAGGCTCAGGCCGAGTCGCTCAAGAAGACCCGCACCGAAAGCCAGGCGAAGCTGCTGACGGGCTCGGGATCGGACAGGACCTATCGTCTGGTGTCCGGCACCAGCCTGAAGGTCGGCGATGTGGTGCTGGTGGAGGCGGGCGACAACATCCCCTCCGACGGCGAAGTCATCGAAGGCGTTGCTTCGGTCAACGAGGCGGCAATCACTGGTGAATCGGCCCCGGTCATCCGCGAGTCAGGCGGCGATCGTTCGGCGGTGACCGGCGGTACGCAGGTTCTGTCCGACTGGATCCGCGTCCGCATCACCGCGGCGCAGGGTTCGACGTTCATCGACCGCATGATCAAGCTGGTCGAAGGCGCCGAGCGCCAGAAGACACCGAACGAGATCGCGCTCAACATCCTGCTTGCGGGTCTGACCATCATCTTCGTGTTCGCGACGGTCACGATTCCGAGCTATGCCGCCTATGCCGGTGGATCGGTGTCGGTTGTCGTCCTGGTGGCGTTGTTCGTTACTTTGATCCCGACCACCATCGGCGCGCTTCTGTCGGCCATCGGCATTGCCGGCATGGATCGCCTGGTGCGCTTCAACGTGCTGGCCATGTCGGGCCGTGCGGTTGAGGCCGCGGGCGACGTCGACACGCTGCTGCTGGACAAGACCGGAACCATCACCCTCGGCAATCGCCAGGCGACGGCGTTCCGTCCCGTGCATGGTGTCACTGAGCAGGAGCTTGCGGACGCTGCACAGTTGGCGTCACTCGCCGACGAAACGCCGGAAGGCCGCTCCATCGTGGTTCTTGCCAAGGACAAGTATGGCATCCGTGGCCGCGACATGGGCGAGCTTGGAGCTACCTTCGTTCCGTTCACAGCGCAGACCCGGATGAGCGGCGTCGATGCCGGCGGCTCGTCGGTTCGCAAGGGCGCGGTCGATGCGATCCTGAACTATGTCAACGGCGGCTCGCGCGCGGCGGTTGCCTCAGGCGGCGCGGTTCGTGCGATTTCTCCCGCGATCGGCACCGACACCGTCCGTGAAATCCAGACGATTGCCGATGAGATCGCGAAATCGGGCGGTACGCCGCTCGCTGTCGCGCGCGACGGCAGGCTGCTTGGCGTGATTCACCTCAAGGATATCGTCAAGGGCGGCATCCGCGAGCGTTTTGCCGAACTGCGCCGCATGGGCATCCGCACGGTGATGATCACCGGCGACAATCCGATGACCGCCGCGGCGATCGCCGCCGAAGCGGGCGTGGATGATTTCCTCGCCCAGGCGACACCCGAGGACAAGCTGAAGCTCATTCGCGACGAGCAGGCCAAGGGCAAGCTGGTGGCGATGTGCGGCGACGGCACCAACGACGCGCCGGCTCTGGCGCAGGCCGACGTCGGCGTGGCGATGAACACCGGTACGCAGGCGGCCCGCGAGGCCGGCAACATGGTCGACCTCGATTCAAATCCGACCAAGCTGATCGAGGTCGTCGAGATCGGCAAGCAGTTGCTGATGACGCGCGGCGCGCTGACCACGTTCTCGATTGCCAACGACGTGGCGAAGTACTTCGCCATCATCCCGGCGATCTTCCTCGCGTTCTATCCGCAGTTGCAGGCTCTCAACATCATGAATCTGTCGAGCCCGCAAAGCGCGATCCTGTCGGCGATCATCTTCAACGCGATCATCATCATCGCGCTGATTCCGCTCGCGCTGAAAGGCGTTGCCTACAAGCCGATCGGAGCTGGCGCGCTGCTGAGCCGCAACCTGCTGATCTATGGCGTCGGCGGCATCATCATTCCGTTCATCGGCATCAAGGCGATCGACCTGATCGTGACCGCCCTGCATCTCGCCTAGCGCGTGATCCCGAAAGCCGGACCACCGGCTTTCGGAAGCATCCTGCGCAAGAATCTCGAAGGAGAGACACTATGTTAAAAGAAATCCGTCCGGCGCTCATCATTCTCGTCGGTCTCACGCTCATCACCGGCCTGGCCTATCCGCTCGCCATCACCGGCATTGCCGGTACGATCTTCCCGTATCAGGCACAGGGCAGCCTGATCGAGAAGGACGGCAAGACGATCGGCTCGGCCCTGATCGGGCAGGAGTTCAAGGACGACAAGTATTTCCATGGCCGTCCGTCGGTGACGACGACGGCGGACCCTGCGGATTCGACCAAGACCGTTCCTGCGCCGTACAACGCGGCGAATTCTTCAGGCTCGAATCTTGGTCCGACCAGCAAGGCGCTCAGCGACCGCATGAGCGAGGATGTCGCCAAGCTGAAAGCCGAGAACCCGTCGATGCCGGTCCCGGCCGATCTGGTCACGACCACGGGCAGCGGCCTCGATCCCCACATCTCGCCGGAAGCCGCGCTGTTTCAGGTCCCCCGGGTCGCGACCGCGCGCAAACTGCCGGAAGATGCGGTCCGCAAACTGGTTAACGATAACGTGGAAGGCCGTTTTGCAGGGCTGCTCGGCGAACCGCGCGTGAATGTGCTGGCGCTCAATCTGGCGCTGGATCGCGCGACGAAGTAACGTCCAGTGTCCTGAATCCGAAGTTCGCTTCCTTCTGCAGCACGCGCCGAGCGAACTTCGGATTCAAAAGGACACTGGAAACCTATATTTTCTGGTGGTCCTTTGATCCTGACATTCGCAAGATTGCATGTAGAAACGGGATGCGAATGTCAGGATCGGACCACCAGATATTATCCGTGAGGACCTGAATGCCTGATGGTAATCATCCGCGATTCTGAACAACGGCCCTCGCCGGAAGCGCTGCTAGAGGCGGCCCGCCGTGAAAACGGCAGCGGCCGCCTCAAGATTTTTCTTGGTGCGGCCCCCGGCGTCGGCAAGACCTATGAGATGCTGCAAAGCGCGCACGCCAAGCTGAAGGCTGGCGTGGATGTGGTGGTCGGCGTGGTCGAGACCCACGGGCGGCTGGAAACGCAGGCGCTGCTGCACGGTCTTGAAATCCTTCCCCGCAAACCGCTTGCCTACAAGGGCCAGACCCTCGAGGAGATGGATCTCGACGGGCTGCTGGCGCGGCGGCCGAAGCTCGCCATCGTCGACGAACTTGCGCACACCAATGCGCCGGGCAGCCGCCATCCGAAGCGCTACATGGATGTCGAGGAACTTCTGGACAACGGCATCGATGTCTACACCGCCGTCAACATCCAGCACATCGAGAGCCTGAACGACGTTGTCGCACAGATCACGCGCGTACGCGTGCGCGAGACCGTGCCGGATTCCATCATCGACCGTGCCGACGACATCGAACTGGTCGATCTGACGCCGGGCGATCTGATTCAGCGGCTCAAGGAAGGCAAGGTCTACGTTCCCAAGCAGGCCGAGCGCGCGCTTGAGCATTATTTTTCGCCGGGCAATCTGACTGCGCTGCGCGAACTGGCGCTGCGGCGGACCGCCGAGCGTGTCGACGAGCAATTGCTCAATCACATGCAGGCCAACGCCATTCCGGGTCCGTGGGCTGCGGGTGAGCGGATTCTGGTTTGCGTCAGTGAGGACCCGCGCGCCGCCGGTCTGATCCGTTACACCAAGCGCCTCGCGGACCGGCTGCATGCGCCCTGGACGGCGATCTGCATCGAAACCCGGCGGAGTTTGCAGTTGAGCGACGCCGAGCGCGACCGGATTGCGACCACGTTGCGGCTTGCGGAGGCGCTGGGAGCCGACGCCCTGACGATCCCTGCCGTCGAACGCCGCATTGCCGACGATGTCCTTACCTTCGCGCGCGCCAACAACGTCACCCAGATCGTGATCGGGAAGGCGACGCGTTCCTGGTGGTTTGAACTGGTGCGCGGCTCGGTGGTCCACGATCTGGTGCGGCGCGCCGGCAATATCAGCATCCATGTCATCGCCGGCGACAAGCTCGATCCGGAGACCTTCGCCGCCAAGGGCGTGCGGACCGCGGAGCGCGCGGAAGCCGCCGATCCGCTGCCATATGTCTGGTCCCTGGCGCTTGTCGCCGTTGCCCTCGGCATCAGCAAACTGATCTTTCCGTTTCTCGGCATCGAGAACGTCGACCTCGTGTTCCTGACCGTCGTTGTCACCGTGGCGGTCCGGTTCGGTCTGTTCCCGTCGCTGGTCGCCAGTATCGCGGCGTCGCTGTGTTACAATTTCTTCTTTCTCCCACCGGTCTATACGTTCACCATTACCGACCCGACCAACGTCGCGGCGTTCTTCTTCTTCATGCTGATCGCCATGATCGTTTCCAACGTCGCGGCGCGGGTCCGGACCCAGGCCGTGATGGCGACGGGTCGGGCGCGCACGACCGAGTATCTCTATTCGTTCAGCCGCAAGCTCGCCGGAACGGCGACGCTGGACGATGTGCTCTGGGCGACGGCGTACCAGACGGCGCTGATGCTGAAGGTGCGCGTTGTGCTGCTGCTGCCCGAGCACGGTCTCATCGCCGTCAAGGCGGGGTATCCGCCCGAAGATGAACTCGATCAGGCCGACCTCGCGGCCGCCAACTGGGCGTGGAGCAATGATCGTCCGGCCGGGCGCGGCTCGGATACCTTGCCCGGCGCGAAGCGGCTGTTCCTCCCGATGCGCACCGGCCGCGGGCCGATCGGCGTCATCGGCATCGACGATGACCGCTCGGGTCCGATCCTCACGCCGGATCAGACCCGTCTGCTGGACGCACTGATGGATCAGGGCGCGCTTGCGATCGAGCGGGTGCGGCTCGTGGAAGACATCGATCATGTCAAGCGCGTGGTGGAGACCGACCGGCTGCGGTCCGCGCTGCTGACGTCGATCTCGCACGATCTGAAGACGCCGCTGTCCTCCGTGCTCGGCTCCGCGAGCACGATGCGCGATCTGTCGGGTCAGTTGACCGACGCGGAGAAGGGCGATCTGCTTGCGACGATCATCGATGAATCCGAACGCCTCAACCGGTTCATCGCCAATCTGCTCGACATGACCAAGCTTGAGTCCGGCGCGATCGTGCCGAATGCGGCGCCGCACGATCTCGGCGAGGTTGTCGGCAGCGCACTGCGGCGGGCCAGCAAGATCCTGATCCGGCACCGCGTCGATCTGGAATTGCAGGCCGATCTGCCGATGCTCGATCTCGACGCGGTGCTGTTCGAGCAGGTGCTGTTCAACCTTCTGGACAACGCGGCAAAGTATGCGCCTGCCGGCAGCCTGATCCGGATTCAAAGCTGGCGCGAAACCGGTTCCGTTTGCCTTCAGATCCTGGACGAGGGCGACGGTATTCCGCCGGACGAGCTGGAGACCATCTTCGACAAGTTCTACCGCGTGCAGAAGGGCGATCATGTCCGGCCGGGCACCGGGCTCGGACTTGCCATCTCGCGCGGGTTCGTGGAGGCCATGCACGGCACCATCTCGGCCGCGAACCGGTCAGACCGCACCGGCGCTGTTCTGACGATCCGGCTGCCGATTCCGAAAATCACCGAAACACTGGATACCGCCGCATGAGCCCCGCTCCGCTCAGGATTCTGGTCATCGACGACGAGCCGCCGATCCGCAAGCTGTTGCGGATGGGTCTGAGCACGCAGGGCTATGACATTCTCGATGCCCCCAACGGCAAGACCGCGCTTGAGCTATTGGACAACAAGCCGGACCTCGTGATCCTCGATCTCGGCCTGCCCGACATTCAGGGCCATGATCTCCTGCGCATGATCCGTGCGCGCAACGAAAGCGTGCCGATTGTCGTCTTGTCCAGCCGGGGCGACGAAGCCGGCAAGGTTCAGGCGCTCGATCTCGGCGCCGACGATTATGTCACCAAGCCGTTCGGCATGGATGAACTGCTCGCGCGCATCAGGGCGGCGCTGCGTCATCAATTGCAAGTTCATGGCGAGCGTCCGGTCTTTCGCACCGGCGATCTGTCGGTCGATCTGGTCCGGCGCATCGTCAAGGTCGGCGACAAGGACATCAAGCTGTCACCGAAGGAGTATGATCTGTTGCGCGTGCTGGTTCAGCATGCCGGCAAGGTGCTCACCCACAAGTTTCTTCTGCACGAATTGTGGGACGAGCTGACCGACGCGCAGTATCTGCGCGTGTATGTACGGCAGCTCAGGCAGAAGATAGAAGGCGATGCGGAACGGCCGCAATACGTTCTGACCGAGACGGGCATTGGCTACCGGCTGCGTGCACCGGACTGAATCGGCGTCACGTCCCGGCGCGCGTTGCACCATCCTGGATCACTCATGAAGATTTCCGACTTTCTTGCTCCAACCGATATCGTCATCGATCTGCGGGCGCCAAACAAGCAGCAGCTCTTGCAGGAGCTGGCGCGCAAGGCGGCCGCAAGCCTCGGCCTGCAGGCGGATTATGTCGCGTCCGAACTTCTGAAGCGCGAACAGCTCGGCTCGACCGGGATGGGCAATGGCGTTGCCATTCCGCATGCGCGGCTGCCGGTGGTGAAGCGGCCCTATGGCCTCGTGGCGCGGCTGAAGCCGCCGGTCGATTTCGATGCGATCGACGGTCAGCCGGTCGATCTTGTCTTCCTGCTGCTGCTTCCGGCTCCGCCGGAGGCCGATCAACTGACCGCGCTGGCGCTTGTCGCCCGGACATTGAAGACAGCCGGCATGCTTGACCGCATGCGGCGTGCCAAAAGCGCGTCCGATTTTTTCGCGGTCATGACCGGGTAGGTCTATCAATCGGGACTCGTACTCCTGGTCATGTTCACTTCCCCAGTCTGACGATGTGAAGGGAGCAGTTGCCTGGCTGCTCAGGCTGCGAGGCTGGAGTTAACCGAGCGCTTGGCGTTGTTCCTGCCTTCGATTGCCTTGACGGAGTTTTCAAATGCCGTTTTCAAGACTCGCCTGCCGATGGTTCCGAGCACAAAGCCGAGCAAGTGCCCCTTCAGGTTCTTGCCTTCGCGGATGACGACCACGTCAATATCGGTCGTGCCGTCGGGCCGGCGCGTGAAGGTGTAGGTGTGACCTGACGCGCCTCCCCACAGGTTGGAGTCGGTGGTTGTGAGGACGACGTGGTTGGGATCGGACCAGTTGTAGTGCAAACGTTCCCAGATACCCCCTGAGCCTTCCGTGACGTCGGCCTGCGCGGGGCCATGGTGATGCACTTTGAGGTATTCGTCGGCGCTGTTGCCAAAGAGCTTCGAACGGCCAGGTCCGAAATCGGTGAGCCCGGCTATGTACTGCTCGGGCGTCAAGCTGGTGGTCCGGTGGAGGTGGATCGTCGACATTGCGTAATCCCTCATGCATGCGTTTGGATTTGGTCGGCTTGGTTTGGACCTAAACTGGTCGCGGAGCTTCGCCGATCAATAGAATGATCATCATCATATTATAACTTTATCGAGAGCGGCATCGGCTGCGGGTCGGATTGCGCGCTCAGGGGCAAGCGGATCTGGGTAGATGCGAGCGGCTCGCGCGCCCATGCAAGAACGGGGCAAACTGATTGGAGAAATGCAATGCGTTCCGGCTTAGCATTATGCCTTTTGATCGCTCTCTGTGCTTCTGGCAACGCTGCCACAAGAACGGATCATGCCAAATCGCGACATGTCATCGTTCGTTCCAGCCAGGCTGCAATGCCAGCCTATGTCACCCAACGCGGTGTGCGGGTCTATCGCGACGACACCGCTCCGGGTGGTTTTCGGACCGACCACGACGAACCTGTTTCCTACGATGATCGATCCAAGTATGGCGGAACTCCGTAACAGGGCAGCAGAGGGCGATGCCGCAGGGCCGGTGCTGGGCCGATCTGTGCTAAGCTTTCAACACATGATTGGTTCGGTTTCGCGGAGGGGATTGTGAAGCGACGTGAGTTCATCGCGCTCCTCGGTGGCGCGGCGGCAATCGGGCCACTCAGCGCACATGCGGAGCGCGCGCCACAACGCATCCTTTATTTCACACACTCGGCCGGATACCGGCATGATGTCATACCGCTCTCCAAGGCAATCCTGACCCAGCTTGGAAGTCATTCGGGTGCCTTTGAAGTCGCTGCAACGGAAGACACCTCTGAATTCTCCGCCGAGAATCTCGAGCGCTACGCCGCGGTGATGTTCTACACAACCGGAGAACTTCCGATGAGCGACGCGCAAAAGACAGCGCTTCTCAACTTTGTGCGCTCGGGCCGCGGGTTTCTCGGCGTTCATTCGGCGACGGATACATTCTACACTTGGCCGGACTATCTCGATCTGATCGGCGGTTACTTTAATGGTCATCCCTGGCATCAGGCCGTGACAATCAAGGTGGTTGATCCTGGCGATCCCCTGGTGGCTTTTCTCGGCAACTCGTTGCAAATCGAGGACGAGATCTACCAGATCAGCGACTTCGACTATCGTGGATCACGCGTGCTGCTGCGTCTTGACCCAAGCTCGGTGGACCTTGGCAGGACCGGCGTGCATCAACGATTCTATGGTTGGCCTCTCGCATGGACGCGATTCTATGGCGAGGGCCGGGTATTCTATACAGCGCTCGGCCACGAGCCGTCGGTTTGGCAAGATGCCCGCTACCAGCGAATCCTCACGAACGCCATCCTCTGGTCTATGCGAAGGTCGCCCTAGGAACGGCGTAGGTTATTGATAACTGGCGTGCCACGGCCGATGGAAATGGGTACTACTCGTTCGCCGTGGCGCTATGACGGACTATCCGGATCGGCTCTAAAACCATCCAAGCCCGTTCGCCCTTCTTTGGAACAACACGCCTCCTCCGCGGCCAAGTTGCCGCTCGTTTAGTCGTTCGCGGGGCCGACGCTCTCTTGGTCGACGGCAGCACCCGATCGGGCCGGCATGCGGGTCGTGTAGCTCTGATCTTCTTCTGGAAGGAGTACAGAGCTACAGAGAACATTCAACCGGGCCACATACCCAGGGGTGGAGCGCTTGCATGGGAATGGTTTGCCGCTTGCGCCGAGTCGGGTGGAAGCCGTTCTATTAGATCCAAGACAACATCCACCGAGCGCTTGAAGGTGCGGCAATGTACCGTTTCAGTTGTCGCTGCGGAACCATTCTCAAAAATCTTGTTTGATGGCGCGCCTCCGCCACAAAGACCGTAGTAGGCGCACGTGTCGGCACATTGACGCACCCCCGCCTTGATGTCCGCATAGAGGCGGCTTTCGTGCACCCGGGCGGCAATTTCCTCGAAACTGTCACGGGCCAGGTTGCCAAAGCAGAACGATCCATACGCTTCGTGCTCAACGCCCAAAAGTTCCGGCGAGAAGGTGGAGAGATTGCCGTCGCAATCCAACGAGATGATGCGGAATGGCTCGTTCTGCTCGTTGCGGACTGGGGTGCCGTGTACCTCGATCATCCCCATGCATTGCTCGACCTCTCGAACCAGAACGGGCCGTTGCCGTTGAACGGCGAGATCTAGGAAGCGCTGCAAGAACGAGCGATACATCGCGTCCGCAGTTTCGCAGTTCACGAGTTTCGACCTGGCATTTGCTCCTTCCTGCTCTTCAACATTGAAGCAGATGTACCCGATCTGGTTCTCGACATAGAAATCGAGCATCTTCTCCGGCTGCGCCATGCTTTCGACCGTCAGCACGCTGATGACATGAAAGGAAATGCCCGCGCGCTGTAACATCCGCAAACCTTCATACGCACGGTCGAACGACCCGGCACCGTTCCTTTGTTTTCGGTAAAGGTCGTGCAGTTCACGCGGCCCGTCGATGCTAACGCCGATGTTGACGTTCCATTTCTTAATGAGTTCGCACCAGGCTTCAGAAACCAGCGTTCCGTTGGTCTGAAATGAATGTCGGATATTCAAATGAGGTGCGGCGATAGCCCGGATCAGTTCAAACATCCGTTCGTAGTAACTAACCGACAGAACCATCGGTTCGCCAGCATGCCATACGATGGTTACGGACTCCCCGATCGTAGGAAACGCAAGGAGTTTCTTGAAGATGATTTCGGCTAACTCAAACGTCAGCCGCTTCTTCGAGGATCGATGGGGCAGATAGCAATAAGTACAATCGATGTTGCAAAAGGGCGTTGGCTGAAGAACCAAAAGGCTGGTTTGGCAATACTCCATTTACCGCAACCTCGCGGGGCACGCGACCCGTTCCTTGACTTGCCGCTCAGATGGCGAAGCCGGATGGGTCAGTGGTGGTGATTGCCCCAATGATGGTTGTGCCAATTATTCCAATTTGGCCAGTGCTGCGCGAGCTTTTCGCCCTTCGATTCGGTGCTGGCCTTCGCTTCGCCTGATACCGCAAGCTTGCCCAATTCCGCGATCTTGGCCTGCGCATTGGCGATCCGCTGGTCGAGAGGAACATCAGTCGGGCTGGACGCGGCGGGAGCCCCGCTGGTCGTTAGAATCAGGGCCGCAAGAGCACCGAAAATACCGCGGAACATAGAATCCCCCCTCCAGTTAACGACAGCGATCATGTCAGAGCAGCTTACTTCCCTCAAGCCGTATTGGCTGACCTGTCCCTCATGGCTTCGCGGAAATTATTCCGTGGGAATGGTGCCGATAGAGCGCGAGGCCCGCAGGCGAGTGCGGACCGAGTCAGGCGGCTACCGCCGCGACGACCTCCGCGCACTGGCCCAGCGCGTTGAAGTGGACGCGAAAGAGGTTCGCATCATGGTGAAAAGCTTGCTCCTGCGCACGCTTGTCGCCGCATCGAGCGCAAAAACAGCAGGCTTTGGAGTGCCCAGTTTTGTACCGTACTGGCGCGCCATTCAGAATAAAACTGCGAACTCTTATGTAATTGAAATTACTATATAATTTTATAAACTTCCAGAAATGAAATCCTGAAGGGACCTCCTCCTCGGCGCCTACCGTTCACGACAGGACTATGACGCCGAGCGATTCTTAATTGGTTGCCAAAATAGCCGTGTCGTGCGCCTTTTCAGGCCAAGGAGCTTGAAAGTTCGGGGCGATGAAGCGAGTCATTTTTGGCGTGTTCCTTGCGTCAGGGTGCATCTGCGATGGCATTGCGGCGGATGCGGGTCGGCCCCGCCTCGCGGAGACTTTCGATTGGACCGGAGCATTCATCGGCGCTCATTTCGGCTATTCGGCCGGAAGTTCCGGGTTCTCCAAGCGGCCAGGGTACGCCGCCGATGGGGGATCGTTCGGTCTGTTCGAAGTCTTCGATCCCTTCAAAGGAACGGGCAGCTACGCCATCGGACTGAGCGCCGGGTACAACTACATGCTGCCGTCGCGTGTCGTTCTTGGCGTCGAGGCCGACGTGTCCATTCCCAACACGATCGCGGGCTCCACCGCCGTCCCCGGTGCGCAAGGCCCCTCGACGCTCAAGGAAGCGGTGCAAAACTCCGGATCGGTTCGCGCGCGCCTTGGTTACGCGCCGGGTGCCTGGCTTTTCTACGCAACGGGCGGTCTGGCGTGGACTTACAACCGGTCGACGCTCGCATCGGTCGCGGCAACCGACGGCGAGAGGCACGATCTCACCCGGCTCGGCCTCGCATGGGGCGCGGGGGCCGAACTCGGATTGTCGCCCAATTGGTCGGCCAAGCTCGAATACCTCGGCACAGGTTTCGGATCGCAAGGCGTGACATTTTCGGGAGCGGCGCAGCGGGTCTCGTCGGATTGGACGGTCCACACGGCACGCTTGGGCTTCAACTATCGGTTTGGCCGGGATGACCGGCAAGGGCTCGACGAGGGCCTGAAGCCGCTGGAGACCGACTGGTTCAATCTGCGGACTCAGACCACCTACCTGCAGCAGTACGCGGCGCCATTTCGCGCACCGTACCGCGGCACGAACAGCCTCATCCCCAACCAAACCCGCGAGACCTGGGACGTCACCTTCTATGCCGGCATCCGGCCTTGGAAGGGCGGAGAATTCTGGATCAATCCGGAGATCGACCAGGGGTTCGGCTTGAGCTCGACGCTCGGGGTCGCGGGGTTTCCGAGCGGTGCAGCCTACAAGGTCGGCTCTGCCAGTCCCTACGCCCGGATTTCGCGGGCCTTCTTCCGCCAGACGTTCGACCTCGGCGGCGAAACGAAGAAGGTCGACGGCGACATCAATCAGTTCGCCGGCACCCAGACGAACGATCGGATCGTCCTGACGGTCGGAAAGTTCGCCGTGGCCGACGTCTTCGACACCAACAAATACGCGCACGACCCGCGCAAGGACTTCTTGAACTGGTCGCTCATAGACACGGGTACCTTCGATTATGCGGCGGACGCCTGGGGCTACACCTATGGCGCCGCGATCGAATGGTACAAGGGCTCCTGGACGATACGCGGCGGCCTCTTCGATCTGTCCAGGGTGCCCAACAGCTCGGAACTCGATCCGCGCTTCGAGCAATTCCAGTGGGTCGGGGAAGTCGAACACCGGCATGAGATATGGGGCAAGCCCGGCAAGGTCGCGGTGACCGGCTTTCTATCGCGGGGACGCATGGGACGCTTCGACGACGCCGTGGCGCTGGCCCACGCGACCGGCGGGCCTGCCGACACGGCGTCCGTCCGGTCGTATCGCAGTCGCGCGGGCGTCAGCGTCAATCTCGAACAGGAGGTAACCCGCGATCTGGGTATCTTTGCACGCGCGGGCGTCGCGGACGGCTCCGTGGAGGCGTATGAGTTCACGGACATCGACAGGACGGCGGCGGCCGGGCTCTCGCTCTCGGGTGCATCGTGGAATAGACCGAACGACACTTTCGGTTTGGCAGGCGTCATCAACGGCATTTCAAGTGCGCGGCGGGCCTATCTCGATGCCGGAGGGCTCGGCATTCTGGTCGGCGACGGCCGGCTCCCTAATTCAGGTCCGGAGAAGATTGTTGAATGCTATTACAGCTTTCCGATATCGGTCTGGCGCGCGACCTTGAACTATCAGTTGATCACGAACCCCGCCTTCAATCGGGACCGCGGCCCGGTCTCGGTTTTCGGCGCCCGCCTGCGCGCGCAGTTCTAGCGACAAAGTGAAGGCAGCTTGCAGGATTTGGCGGCCATCCGGCGTTTTGCCGTTGTGCGTGAGGAACTCCCCGATGTAGAAATCCGCCTCGCAAAGGCGCCTGGCCGCCTGGTGTGCGTTGCCTTCTTCGGCAAGCTGACGTACCCGACCGGTGTCCATATTTCCAAGATAGAGATCGAGGGCCGCGCCCGGCCACCGGTCGCGCTTCACCTTGGCCGTGTTCGCCTCGAGTTCTTCGCGGTCAGCGTATCGCTGATGAACGCGCGCTATGTGCAGCCAGATCGCGGAATTCGGGTTTGACGGCCTGAGACGAACGGCGGTCTGAAGGTCCTCGACCGCTGCTGGAATCGCTCCCGAGTATATGCGTGCGCGTCCTCGTCCTAGATAGACGCTGGCATTGCCGGGATCGATCTTAAGGGCTTGATCGAAATCGCTGATCGCTTCTTTGTATCGGCCAAGCGTCAAATAGCCGTTTGCCCTGTTGGCCCAAAAGGTTGGGTCGCTGTCTCGCAGCCGAATCGCCTCGCTGAAATCCGCGATGGCCTTTTCGGCGCCTCCTTGCATAAGGTAGAGGCCGCCGCGATTGCTGTAGGCATCGGCAAAGTCCTTCTGCATGGCAATCGCACGGTCGTAATCGACGATCGCGGCCTGGTAATCCTGCTTCGCGAAGAAGGCATGGGCGCGATTGTAGAAGGCCTCCGCGTACGCCGGATCGAGACGTATTGCGGCTCCGTAATTCTTGATGGCAAGGTCCAATTCCGCCTTATGTTCGTAGACCGAACCGAGATTATTATGGATCAGCGCGCTGTTGGGGTTGAGGCGAAGCGCCTGCATCAGGTCGTCGCGGGCCCGGTCGAATTCGCGACGATGCGTCCAGATGAGCGCCCTATAGACGTAGAAGTTCGGAAACTGCGGGAGGAGTGCGATCGCCGCATCGAGATCGCCAAGCGCACGGTCGCGCAAACCGAGCGCTTCGTAGGAGACGCCGCGGCTGTAAAGTAGAAATCCTCGCTGGTCCGGCGCGAACTCTCCGCGCCGGAGGGCCTCGTCGAACAACTGAATGGCATACGGATATTGCCGTCGTTCCTTTGCAGCAAGCCCTTCCCGGACGAGCTCCCGAGCAGTCTGCGCTGCCGAAGGCGCTGCAAAGGGGACAGGCCGGAATGCGCTCGGCCTCCTTGTAGTCGGCGAGCACGCTCGAGAGCAGGAATCCAATGATGAAGATGGCACCGCCAATACCGCTGGTCAGCAGGCTATTGACCTCCAGGATTTCGAGGCCGTAATAGTGCACGGCTACCTTGACGCAGCCGAGCGCCCGCACGACCACGGCAACCGTGAAGAACAACCGGAATTTCTTGCGAAAACTGAGGTCCGCGCCCCCGAAGTGCAGGTGCGCGATTATCGATGACGTCATTGCTCTACGATCCAATCTTCCATTGGGGATTCAACGAAACCGACTTCCGTTCCAGATCAATCGTCTGCAGCAGCTATGGTCGTATCCGCCGCAATGCACTTCGATGGAAGGGACGCCGGATACGATCGACATGTCGATTTCGAAAACGTTTCCCCGCCAGACCTCCCGCTGCAACCCCGCCTTGGAAACGAAAACGCGGTGGAGACATCCGCTGGACGTACAGACTTCCGCTCTGTTCCCGCAGCCGATCTGGTCAAAGTGTACTGCTGTAAATTCTTCTCCCACCGGTCCCTGCAGGTACCGTAGAAAGCCGTTGCGCACGGTGATGTATTCATCCCCGCACGCGCGCTTCGCCAGCTCCAGTGCGGAGCGAATGGCCGGCGACAGCCGGCTGTACTGGCCGGAAGACAAAGGGACGAGACGGCCCTGGGCCTGGCCTGAAGCACGCGCCATCGCATCAGAGGTCGTAAGGCAAATCACCAACGATATGACGAAACGCGACATGAGATCCTCCCTGCAACCGGGGTCGACCGCACCCTCAAGATTCCCGATCCGATTTGAACGAGACGCCGATACGTTTTTCCTTGATCCAAACGATCCGGCATTCGTGACGGACATCATCGGACGAGATCACCAGCGTGAATTCCTTGGGGACGCCGAGAGGGCTTGCGACGTCCAGCATGGCGCCCGACTTCGTCAGGTTGCGCACCGCGCACGATATCGCCGCCCCCCGAACGAGATCATTCCGGCTTTTAAAACGCGTGTTTGCCGCAGTCTGCGCTTGTCTTCCATGAGGCCTCCCACCGGGACATGCCTAGTCGACTTTCTTTTCGGCCGCCTCGCCCTGCTTGACGATGTCACCCTTCGTGAACAGGATGCCATGGAGCTCGATCCGCCAGTCCGCCTTCTTGCGCAGCAGAAACTCGAGGTTCATGCCGAAGTGCTTGAACTCCTCCCTCTGCGCGTTCGCCATGATCGCCTTGGCGTCCTTGTGCTTCTCGACGGACATGCGCTGTTCGTACCAACTGATCGCCTCCGCCTCCTCGATGAGCGACGTGATCATGCGAGCGAAGGTGCGGATGTCCTGGGAGAGTTCCTCCGGCGGTTCGCGGTATTGATCGAAGCCCATCTTGTTGTCCTTCTGTTTCATCTTCGCTCCTTGCGGCTACGATGAACCAGAAATCCTCCCTTCGTGAAGACCTTCAATTTGTCTCATAGGCGCTGACGGGGAACAAGTCGGACTGGCTGACCCACGCTGCGGAGATTTGGCAGCTGAGCTCGCGATCCGGACTCGCCACGATGGCCAAGGGATCAATCCCGTAGCGCTGCCGGAATGCCGCGATCGCGCTCTCCTGCCGCGCGAGCTTGCGGCTCAAAGCATCGATTTGAGCGCGACGCGTGAGGGCGAGAGCCGCGATGTTTTCGCGGAATGTACGCGCATCCGCGCGTGTCCCTGTCGAGGTGCCATGTCTGGATTGTCGGCGCTTGGTGTTCTATCAGATTTGTGAACAAACCTCACAGCGAATTTTTCCGACGCGGTCGCAGCACTTTATAAGCGGTTGCGCGAACAGGAAAAAATTTAAGAATCACGGCTTCAATGCCGGTCGCTTGGTAGATCGGCTCTCCCCGAACCAATTCCCCAATTTGCCTTCTCAATTCTCCCGCTTGCCCGGTCTGTTGATCCGTTTTTTCAGCGGGTGTAGCAGCCGAAGGGTTGCGAAATTGACCACGCTGAGGACTGCAGCAATATCGTATAGTCCGAAACCCGCGGCGGCCCCGATTACGCCGACATTCCACACACTGGCGGCGGTTGCTGTGCCGTGGACGCTCTGCTCGCTTCGCAGGATCGCCCCTCCGCCAATAAAACCGATGCCGGTAATCAGGCCCGCCAGAATGCGCGACTGAGCCCCTATATCATCCCCCAGCATCTCTTTTGCCAGGAGAATAAGCCCGCAGCTCGCGATCGCCACCAGAGGAAAGGTGCGAAGACCAGCACTGCTGCCTTCGCGCTCTTGACTCCAGCCAATCGGTAACGCGAGCACGTAAGCAACGGAGAGATCCATAAGGTGGGAGAAGACCATGGACCAAGATAGGAGTTGGAATCTCGTCACCTGGAGACCCCGCATCCCTGACTGCGATAGACCGCTATCCCAAGCCCACAATGGGATAGCGGAGGGGCTCGTCTGCGTGATGAAGGCCCGCGACCGCTCGAGCGGAGCGTGGCCCCGTGATGGGAATGTTCAACAACGACAGCAAACGTTATCTTGGTTTCACAAACCGTCCGCCAGAACGGGTGAGTTTCGTCCATGTTCTGCGCGGCGATGATCATGGCCCCACTACCCGGCGATAGAGATGCCAGGTGGCGTGGCCCAGCACTGGCATCACGACGGCAAGTCCTACAAAAAACGGTAGGGATCCGATGACAAGCGCGGCGACGACAATAGAGCCCCAAAGGGTCATCGTGACCGGATTGGCGAGAACCGCTCGGATCGATGTCGCGACTGCCGTCGCCGCACCGACATTCCTGTCAAGCAGTAAAGGGAAAGCCACCACAGAGGTGGTCAGCACGACAATGCCGAACAGCAAGCCAATGGCGCTGCCCACGAGAAGCAGTTTGTGACCGGATGAAGTCGTGAGCAAGTTGCGTATGAAAATGGTCGGTGATTCCGGCGCGCCGAAACCGACAAAGTGGTACAGCCAGTGCGCCACCGCGAGCCAGCAGACGAAAATCACGATCAGGAGGAAGGCAAGGACGGCGACGGCCCGGATTGACGGAGTTCCCAGCACATCGAAAGCGTGCTTCCAGGAGGTGTTGAGCCCGGCTTCGCGTCGCCGACTCATCTCATAAAGCCCGATCGCGGCGAACGGCCCGATCAATGCAAAGCCGGCCGTGAGCGGGAAGAGCAGGTGTATCAGGTCATTGCCAAATGTCATGCGAGCGAGAAGAACGCCCACGATCGGATAAATCAGACTCAAAAATACAACGTGGCTCGGCATCGCCACGAAATCCTCGATACCTTTGGCGAGCACGTTTTTGAGATCGGCCGGTCCGATCCTACGGACGATCAGAGGTGCCGGGCGGTTGCCCGCGCCGACAAGGATACGGAAGTTCGCCATCGTTTCTCCTGAACTGTTGCCCGAGCGCTCAACGCCTCGACATGCAGGCCTGATCTTTGCCGGTCATGACGAATGACGCAATGGGCTGGCATCGACGTCGGCATCAAGGCGACTATCCCAAGGCACTAACGGTTCAATCGATTCATCGCGTCGGCAACGGCCTCCTTCCCGGCCGCCGGCAACCAAGCTTCCAGTAGGCACCGGCGCAGCTGCGCGTTGGTCTACTGATGTGCTGCGGTTCGGCCCGGGCTCGCCGTCCAGGCGCGTTGAGGGTGGCTAAAGGTAGCCGTAAAGGTCGGCCGGGTGAAACCCGCCATAAAAGCCGTGATGATGATGATGATGATGATAGGAATAGCTTGGGTACATGCAGCCAGAGAACCCGTGATGGTGAGAATGATAAGAACAGCTCGGATCCACGAAGCCGTAGTAACCATGACCGCGATAATCTCGGCCATGGTGACCGTAGCCAAAACCATGGCCAAAGCTATGACCAAGATGGCCGCCGAAATGGCCGAACCCACCGTGGCCCATCCCTAACCCATGACCTCCGCCGAAGTGACCGCCACCTCCTCCATAATGGCCTCCGCCGAAGTGGCCGCCGCCTCCGAAATGTCCACCCCCTCCGTGACCTCCGCCATGAGGTTCCGCCATTACTGCCTGAGGCGCAAAAAGAATGCCCGCCAGCAGGCCGGCGATCATCAGGGTAAGTTTCGTCGCCATGACCTTTCTCCTTAAATGCTCTCAATCCTCACGGAGAAGCTCTTTGACGCTTCACCAAGAGAAACCGCGACCGGCGCTCACATGCAATGAAATCAAACACCTGGTCTGGAGAAAGGTTCCCTAGGGGCGCCGAGGTCTTTTACCTTGCGAGATGCGCGGGCATGTCAAGTTCGATTGAGCCGAGCCCAGCGGCAAAGAGCCGACTTCACGCTCCCAAGGAGTCCGGGATCAGCTCCACTGGTGGATTCGTAAACGGGTCGCGGAGCGATGCCTTCGTGCTGTTGGCAGCAGGCTGCGACTTGGTTGCACACGGCCATTTGCTGCGGTGCATGCTGTTTTTCAATTGGACGCAACTACCGAGAACTAAAACCGGGCTCGGCGAAGATCATCAGCGTGGAGAGATGCCAATGCGTGCTTCGGAGAGCGCCTTGACGCAGGCCGTGTGATCACCCCGGTTGTCCGCGGCACGTGCCCGCTCCAGCGCGGCGCGATCATGACGCTCGTCGGCTATGGCCTCCTCCCGGCCGCGGGCAACCGAGCTTCGAGTAGGCTGGCGGTGCAGTTGCGCGTCGGTCGACTGATGTGCTGCGCCTCGGCCCGGGCTCGCCGCCGTCAAGGCGTCGCGCGGCTTCCACCTGGGCGATGTCATTTGCACATGTTCCTGCCCGGACAGCGCCTGCACTCCAGGCAAGTGCCCCGATTACAACAGCGGTCAAAACGCCATAGGGCATCTGATACAATCTCTTCTGTTCGTTGGATCGCGCCCCGGAGTTCGGCCTGTTGGCGGCAATCCCTGGCAGTGAGCCCATCTGTATTGCGGTTTACTCAAATAACGGATAACGGATCATTCCCTCCTGCCTCGGCAGATCGGGTCATGATCTTCACCTTTTCTCGGCTCTCGGCGATCCGCCAAGAGCGAGCAGCAATGATTCTCCGAAACAGCTGCAACCTGCGGGCAGTTCGTCACCCCTCTTGCTCACCCGCACACTTGGACGCGCCGGAAGATGCTGGTGGCGGGATTTACATCCCTTTCATCCCCTTCATGCCTCCGCCTTTCATTCCGTCCATCCCCTTCGTTTCATTATGACCCTTCATGTGTTTTCCCGACATGTGGCGCATCTTTTTCTTGGCCTTGACCTGCGTCACTCCAGTCTCACTCATGCCACTAACCATTGGAATCCCGGGCATCGCCGCAGCCGTAATGACGGACGCAAAGAAAGCGACGGCCGTCGCAAGTGCAATCTTTTTCATAACCATGATCTCCTGTTTAAATACTGCGATGTGCTTAAATCTCGCAAGCAGCGAAAGTTCCATCATAATCCCGTTTTGAGTGTTTTTATATCGCCGGTAGCAAGTGCACGTGCCTCCTGCAGAACCGCCAACATTGATCCCGCCCTTTCTGTCGGCTGGCGAATGTGCATGATCCAAATGTCATCCGTTGCACAATCCCGGCGACAGCAGTGGCCGCTTTTATGTTAAAGAACAAAAGGCCGGGGAAACCGACGCCTGTGGAGATGCCCCATTGCACAAAAATGCGCGTTCCAATTCTCGGGGATAGGGCCGGCCGCGAAATGGCAGATGACCACATTGCGGTGCGGCAGACCTATCTTCTTTTGACCACGGCCATCATCGTGCGGTCTTCAAACCGATTGGCTGGAGATGTCGCCCAGGGCCTTAATCAGATCAGTGTCGCTATGGGGCATAGCCGTCGTCGCGGCAACCGCCATCCACAACCTACTGCGTGAATGATTCGAAGTCTTTACAACCTCCTCGGCTCGGACGCTCGATAGTAGGCCTGCAAACCCAAACGCTCGGCGAGAAAGGTCGAAGCAGCCTGCACCCCCGACGCAAATCCATCTCACCGGCTCGAATTCCGACCGCAAAACGATGCGCTCTTTATCATCTGGCACATTCATTCAGGTTCGGGAGACTGCGTTTGCTCGAGACGTATTCACCATGTGCATTAAAGTCTTCTTTCTTATAGATTCAAAACGCGAACCTGCGGATATAGAGGGAATGCAGGCGGTGATCGCGAAGGCTGTCAGTGACCGGCCCCCATGGAGCTGCCCCGTTTTGTGGTCCAGGTTCTAGGCAATTTCTCGGGCTGTTTGAGTTTGTCGTGCGAACTCGTTCGGGGTCAAGTTGCCGAGCGAGGTATGGGGTCTGTCGTTGTTGTAATGGCACCTCCATTCGTCGAGTCGATCGATGGCGTCAGCCATCGACAGGAACCATGATGCGTTGAGACATTCTGCGCGTAGCCGCCCATTGAAGGCCTCGCAAAATGCGTTGTCCGTTGGCTTTCCGGGTCTGGAGAAGTCGATCTCCACGCCGCTAAGATGCGCCCATTGATCCAGCATTCTGCCGGCAAACTCCGGGCCATAGCACCTACGGAAGGAATGAGGAGAGGTCACTGAGCAGCGGTGCGCGCAGCCTTTCGCTGCAAGCGCGCACCGGCTGAGGTGGCCATGGCCGATCAAGGTTTCTCTAGAATGCGAATGTTCACAACCCATTCGGGAGAGACCGACCATGACCAGCCCAAATGTTATACTCGCCGATGCCGTGTTGGTAGCCATCGATATTGCCAAGGTTTGCAATGAAGTTCTGATCGAGGCTCCGAGCCATAAACGCCGGCGCCGGCTGCCGGTCCTCAACACCCGTGCGGAGCATGATCGGCTGATTGAGATTCTGCAGACGTATGGCCGACCGGTGGTCTGCGGCTTTGAAGCCACCGGGAACTATCATCGTCCCATTGCATGGCGCCTGGCTGAAGCCGGCTTCGAGGTGCGGCTGGTGTCGTCGCTGGCGCTCGCTCGAACTCGGGAGGCCCTGCACAACAGTTGGGACAAGAATGACCCCAAGGATGCGCAGGTGATCCTTCACATGCTCAGGATCCAAGCGACGCAGGCCTACCATGATCCGCTGCGCGCTGGCATCAACGATGTGCAGGAACTGTCGAAGACGCATGAAGCAGTCGCCAGGGCCAAGACCGAGATCCAGCATCGTATCCTGACGCACTACCTGCCGCTGTATTTTCCAGAGATCGATCGCTTCCGGGGCAACAGCCGCAGCGATTGGTTCTTCGCTTTCCTCGATGCGTTTCCAACGCCGGCAAGTATCACGACGCTAACGAAGGAGGCGTTTGTGGCCGGAGCCTGGGACGTCGTCGGCCGCAAAGTCAGCAAGACGCAGATTCTAATGGATATTTACGAGACGGCGCGCACATCAATCGGATTGCCGTTGCCGCTGGATGCCCCTGCTATTCGCATGTTCCGGATGGTCGTCGCCGAAGCACGCAGCCTGATCCGACAACGTAATGAGATCGAGACGCAGGCTGACGAACTGCTGCGATATAGCCAAGATTATCATCTCCTGCGGCAGATCCCGGGTATCGGGCCGATCAATGCGCTGACGATCATTGCCGAGGCTGGAGATCTTCGCCGCTTCCATCATCATCGCCAGTTTCTTAAATTCTGCGGACTGGATCTTTCGACACAGCAGTCAGGCCAGTATCGAGGCCAGACCCGCCTTTCCAAGTTCGGCAATGCCGACTGCGCCGCACCCTGTGGATCGCCGGACAGGTCGCCATCCGCCAGCGCGAGAACGGATTCCGGCACAAGTTCGAACGCTACATCGCGAGAGATCGCGACAATCCCGATCTGCGCCGCAAGGCGATGACCGCTATTACCGCCAAGATGGCGCGTGTCGTCCACGCCGTCGTCAAAGGCGGTTCCGACTACCGGCCCTTCGTTGAGGGGCGGGTGCCAGGTGGAAGAACCTCTGTCAGTTAGGGCCGTGAGGGCATCGCTTCGATGACCCTGTAGATAATGTTCGGGTCTTCCACCTGGATCAGAAGCTCGTGTTGAGGACGGTGAGGGCCGCAATCGGCGTACCCTGTGTTTGCTATGGACGAGATCTTTTCCTTTACTCGTGGAAGCCGCCTGGTTCGACCATGCAACTTGACGAGCGTCATGCTGCGAGAGCATGCTGGCGTACAGAGAGACTTTTGACTGTCCTCTCTATTTCCTTCCGCTCTTAGGACGTTGTCGAAGGTGATGGTCTGACGCAACTCGGGCGGCAGAGGCGCCAGCAGGCGGGCGATGATTTGAGCGACAGGACGGGCGGCCTTGCCGGGCAAGCGGACAGCGATCAGCAGGCGTGAGGACCGCTCGTGCAATGTGAGGATGGCCTGTCCGTAGCGCGAGAACATCATCAGGTCGGCTTCCCAGTGGCCTGCGACGGAGCGGTCTTCGACCTGCGCCGGCCGCAGCGCGATCGGGACCCGCGCCTCGATGTGAAGGGCGGACGAGCCACCCTTGCGGCCACGGAAGCCGCGTTTGCTTTTGCCGCGCGGCAGATAACGCCGCCAGCTGTAATCATTGGTGCGTGCGAGCTGGGCGTGAATGAAGCGGTAGATGCTTTCCGGCGCGATCACCGGGCCGCCATGCTGCCGGGCTAGAAAGCCGCAGACCTGTTCCGGCGACCAGCCCCGGCGAAGACCTTCCAGCACCTGCTCGCGCAGCGTGGCATCTCGCTCCAGCCGCGCGCCTTTCCAGCGCCGCGCCCGGGTCTGGGCCTGTGCATAGGCGGGTTTGTAACCCACTTGCCGTCCACTGTTGCGCTTCAGCTCCCGGGATACAGTCGATGGCGAGCGATCCAGAGTTGATGCGATTTGCCGGATCGAGCGCCCCTCGGCGTGAAGTGCGGCAATCGCACAGCGGTCTTCCAGCGATAGCTGGGCATATCGTCGGTCCATCGCAACACCCTAATCTGGTGTTGCACTTCGTTTGAAAACTCAGGAAGATCAGAAAATGCGTGCAATGGGCCGCCGTTGCGGCTCTTTTGGTGAGCGTCGGCATGTTGAGCGACGTCCGGCCGGCGACAGCGCAACACGGCGGGGGTGGTGGGCACGGCGGCGGCTTCGGAGGTCACGGCGGAGGTCACGGCGGCTTCGGAGGCCATGGCGGTTTCGGCGGTCATGGCGGCCACCTCGGTCACGGGGTTTTGGCTTTGGCCCATATGGCTTGGGCTATGGTGGCTACGACTACCCCTATTATGGTGGTTACGCCTACTATGGAGGTGGCGACTGTTATCTCGTGCGGCGGCGCGTTGTGGGACCACATGGACGGGTCTATTTCCGGCGCATCGAGGTGTGCCATTGAGATGAGGCGTTGCGCAGTTGCCAAAATTCATTCTCGGTGACGTTCACCGACCGGATTGAAGTCCGCGGGAACCGTCAGCCCAAATTGCCGCCTCCTGACCGGCCCAGCCCTCACCAAAATTTGGCGATAAATCAGAGAAAGGAAAGACAACTCGGAAAAGGCGATCACCGGCACCGATAGAGCAGAAGCAAGACCAAGCGACTCTTGCTGCCGGCCCATCGGCATCGGTTCGTTATGCAAGATAGCGACGCCGATGGCACACCTGCCAACTCGCGGACGAGGCCACTCCTTACATCTTGTGGCCGGGCGGCATGCCTTTCATATCTCCCATATTCCCGGACGATGCCTTACTTTTTTTGGCTTTCTTGCCTTTCTTTTGCGCGACGGAGGTCACCAAGGGTTCCCCTCGGCTGAGCCATGGGTCGGCTGAAGCGGGGGTCGCCGGGGCGGCGGAAGCAAAGTTGCCGCCCGTAAGCATCAGACCGGTCGCAACAAGAAGGGCTAATTTGCGCATGAGATCCTCTCCATGTTATCGTAAGGTAGTCCGACTAAAATAAGTTGCGGCACTTCAGCAAGTTCCCGCGCCGGTAATCCGAACTCCGAAACGCGGGTCAGGGATCGGAGACTCGCTCCCGAGATCCCTTCGTTAATCGAACGTATGAATGATGCGTCGGCTGGACGGATCGACGATGACATATCGGTCATTCACAACTGAATAATGATGGCTTCCCGCAGACGGCACCTGGGTTACCAGGCCGTGAGGCAAAGGATGATGCGGAGCGGAAGGGGGCAATGTCGCGCCGACTTGCGCGTGGAAGCCCGGTTCTTGGTGCGAGTTGGCGGATCACCGCGCCGTGCTCAGCCGAGAAAGCAACTCCTCCATGAACGCCAACCGTACCGTGAGGACGCGTCGATTCATGGGTTGGCGATTGGGCGAAGGCAACGGTCATGCCGGCTAGCAGCGCAATCGCAGCCAAGGTTAGCGTCTTCATGTCGGATTCCCTTCTGTTCACATGTACCATCTCAGTCAATCCCTTCGTCTGCGCTTTGTTCCCAAGCGTGCCAGGTCCCAATCCAAAACTCTCGGCGGAGCAGCAGGCCGAACTGGCCAAGCTGGTTGAGATGGCCCGGATCCGGTCTGTCATGGGTGGTGCGCAGGCGGCGCGTGGATTTGCGTGACAAGCTGGAACGCCGCTTCGGTGTCGTGCTGCACGAACGCTTGGCTGGCAAGGTACTGGCAAAGCTCGGACCGTCAGCTCTCGGGCGTCCGCGCCATCCACAGGCCGACGAGTCAGTTAGTTTGATTCGACGACCTTGAAGGTAACAGCAGAATGCGAACATTCCCGGTTTCACTTCCTAGCTCCAAGTCACGCCATGCGAACCATCGCTACGACTGTACTGTGCTAGGCGATGACCCTGCATACCTGCGCCATCTTGGGAGCACCGATACATCTTTCCATCATCTGTCGTCGTGTCGAATGCCTCAACCAGCATTGGTTCTTGGACCTTGACGACGCCCGAACGAAGATCGAATCTTGGCGCCAAGACATACAACTATGTGAGACCACATAGTGCAATCGGCGACAGGACGCCGATGACCATATTTACCGCCCGCAGGAATAGCCCTGCGGGCTCCTTATGGCCGGAAGCTCTCAGTTAAACTGGCCCAAATCTCCAAAGCGGAACAGAAGCCGTACAGCAGCTCTCAGCCTTTCTTCTCCTCCTTCTTGAGTTTGGCCTGGAGCTCCTGGAGATCCCTCTCATTCTGCTCCTTGGTCTTCCGGGCTTCCTTGATCACATCCGAGTCCTTGCTGTGCTTGAGCACAACCTCGGACATATCGACCGCGCCCTGGTGATGCGCAATCATCTGCTTCATCCAGGATGTTCCGGGATCCGGGTCCATCATCCCCTGCATCATGTCCCGGTTCATCTTCTGCATCGCGGCGTGGTATTCCTTCTGGGCGGCACTCATGTTGTCCATGTTCATGGGCCGCATACCCGGCATCTGCATTCCCGGCATGGTTTCCCCCTGCCCGGTCTGGGCCTGCTGCGCGAAGGCTGGGGCGGAGAGCGCGACGGCCACAAGGACCGCCATCATAGGCGAGAATTTCACGGGCGAGAATTTCACGATGAGGTCTCCTGTTTGAGAACGGCCGATGCTCGTCAACAAACAAAAAACCAAATGGTTCAGGGCTGCGGCAGCATACCAACCGCCACAACCGCAGCCACGACAAGCCTCAGGTTCGCAACGCCCGCGCCCGACCTGTAGGCACCCTTCGCCAAGCTCTCCAGATGCTGCCCAGCTCTCCAGCTACATCTCTCAGCCGGGCCGTGTCGAGCAGGCGCTGCCCGTCCTCTGCTAGAACCAGGACCGCAGACCGACGAGGTAGCGAAAGCTGCCGACACCCTCCCCATTGTCACGGGCATAGCCAGCGGTATTACCGAGTTTTCGCTCGTACTCGATTCCGATGTAGGGCGCGAATTCGGGGATGAACTGATACCGCAGGCGAAGCCCAGCTTCGACGGTGGACAAACCGGCGCCGATGTTGAGTTCTGGGATGTCCTGCGCGGACAGGTTCGCTTCCACCCGGGGTTGAAGGATCAGCCTCTGAGTTAAGAAAAGATCGTATTCGGCTTCAAACCGGGCGGTGACTTCGCCCCTGTTCGATATGAAGAGGGCAGCCTCCACATTGTACATGAAAGGCCTGAGGCTCTGCAGCCCGAGAACGGCATGCGTCCGCCGGGCTGCAAAATCCTGGCGTACGCCCATTTGGAGATCCGTCCAGGGCGTGATGGCCCGGCTCCAGAGCGCCTGGACTTCCGCCTCTTCGAGCTTGCCGCGGTAAGCGCCGCTGCCTTCTGTCTTGATCCAGAGCTTGTCGAAGTCGCCTCCGTACCAAGCCTGCGCGTCCCAGCGATACCCGGGTTCGCTTTTCTGAAATTGCGTTTCGAATCGGTCGAGCAGAACCCGATATGCTTTCGTGTCGCCTGACTCCATCCGGAGACCCTCGCGGGCCTGCGCCATGTCGGACGGGGTATAGACCAGGTCTGCCGCATGCGCCGGCCCTGAAAGGGCGGCACCCGGCGGGGGCGGATTTGGCGGTTCGGGCTTCGCGCCACCCATTCCGCCCATCTGGCCGGTTTCGCCCATCGCCCCCATTTTGTGCCCCGCGGGGGAGGCCGCGGAGGACGTTTGCTTGCGCTTAGCTCCGGCAGGACGCGCCGCGGGAGCGCCGCCGGTTGCCTGCCGGCCGTGTCCCGAGTGTGCGCCTGATTGCCCGCTCGGAGCCGCGGGTGTGGGCGGTGCCACTTCCTTTTTTGGCGCAGCCTCCATCCCGGGCATCGGCATGGAGTGATCCATCTGCTGGGCCGCTGCGGAGACGGGCAGCGCCGTGGCCACTGCCAGCAATGCGACTCGGAGCGTGGTCATGCGGGCCGCCGATCCAGCGGGCGGACCGTCACCACGTTGAACATGCCGGCGTGCATGTGGAACAGGAGGTGGCAATGAAAAGCCCAGTCCCCCGGGTTGTCGGCGGTGATGTCGAAACTCACCTTGCTTCCGGGCAGCACATTGATGGTGTGTTTCAGTGGATGACGTCCGGGATGCCCGTTCACCAACTCCATGAAGTGGCCGTGAATGTGCATCGGGTGCTGCATCATGCTGTTGTTGACCATGGTCACGCGCACGCGCTCGTTGCGGGCAAGACGGATGGGCTCTACGCCGTCGCTGAACTTCCGGCCGTCAATCGACCATATGAAGCGGTTCATGTTGCCGGTCAGATTGATTTCCAGGGTGCGCGTCGGACGGCGCCTGTCACGATTCGGCTTGAGGGCGACAAGATCGCGATAGGTGAGGACCTTGTGGCCGACATCCTTCAAGCCCAGCCCTGGATGACCGGTGCGGTCCTGTGGGTCCGGCGCTATCATGTCCACGCCGGGGTTGATGTCTACGTCTGGCGGCACGTTGGCCGGGTCGCGCATGTTCATATCCATGCCGCCTTGACCCATGCCGCTCATCGAGCCGCCGCCCGCCATGCCGCCGTGATTCATGCCCGGCATGGAGCCGCCGCCCGCCATGCCGCCCTGGTTCATGCCGCCCATCGACCCGCCGCCGCCCATTCCGGGCATGCCCATATCCTCCATGCCCAGCAGCGGACGAGGGCGAAGCGGAGGCACGGACGCCGACATGCCCATGCGCGGAGCCAGCGTCCCCCGCGCCATGCCGGACCGGTCGGCGGCCTCCGACACGATGGTGAAGGCGCGATCCTCCTTCGGCTCGACGATCACGTCGTACGTTTCCGCGACCGAGATCTGGAACTCGTCGACGCTGACAGGGCGCACATTTTCGCCATCGGCGCTGACCACGGTCATGCGTAACCCCGGGATACGGACCTGGAAGACCGTCATGGCCGCTGCGTTGATGAAGCGCAGCCGCACCCGCTCGCCGGGACGGAACAGCCCGGTCCAGTTTTCCTCAGGTCCGTGACCGTTAATCAGATACGTATAGATCGCGCCGGTCACGTCCGAGATGTCGGTCGGATCCATCCTCATCTTTTGCCACTGCAGCCGCTCCTCGAGCGACATGCGCTGCGCGGGATCGTCGCTGGAAAGACCAGCGACGGTCAGCCTATTTCGGTTGAAATGACCTCCCTCCTGTTTCAGCTGGACCATGATCCTTTCGGGATCCATGAAGCTCCAGTCGGACAGCACTATTACATGCTCGCGTTCATAGGTGACCGGATCGGGGGTGGCGGGGTCGATAATGACCGGCCCGTAATGGCCGAGCTGTTCCTGCAGCCCCGAATGGCTGTGGTACCAGAAGGTCCCGGATTGTCTGATGGGGAGTTCGTACACGAAGGTCTCGCGCGGGCGGATTCCCGGGAAGCTCACGCCCGGAACGCCGTCCATGTGGAACGGAATGAGGAAGCCGTGCCAATGGATGGACGTGGTCTCCTCAAGGGTGTTGGTGACCGCGATTCGGTGGGTTTCGCCCTCACGCAGCCGCAGGAGCGGCGCCGGAATAGTCCCGTTGATGGCGATCGCCCGGCCGGTTCGCCCGTCCACGTTGAACGGAATGTGCCCGATCGTCAGCGCGATGTCCCGCCCCGAGAGCGTCGGCAAGGTCGGGGCAATGCCGCGCGTTCCGGTGCGCGCCCAAGCAGGAAGCACGTGACTTAGCGCGGCTAGGCCTCCTATGCCGGCGCTTTGCGCAAGGAGGGTTCGACGATTGAGCATCAGCCTGTTCCTCTAAGCTTGCGAAAACTGCTGCTGGAGCATACCCAAGCTCACCAGGGCGAAAACGGGACATGTTCGAGAAAAGCTCGATTCTCGCTGCATGTTGCGCATTTCACACAGCGTTCCGCTGGCATCGCAGCGCTGAGGTACTGAGACGTCTGTCCGACAAACCGCCGTCAGGCCCTGATGAAAAGGGCAGCTGCCAGATCTGTGGTTTGTTGTATAAGGCCGCCATCGTGCGGTCTCTCCCGCCCATTCACACCGCCATCGTGCGCCTGCCCATCGGGTTCGTGGGCTAACAAAGTGCGGCAGGTTCCGGCGAGTGATATGGCCGCTAGGTGGTGGAGTCGCCTCGCCTGCAGGGCTACAACGTTTTTGCGCTGGTGGTTGTATCGTTTCGTCGCACCGGACGTTTTGCTGCCAAGGCGCGGCGGGCACTTGCAATGGTGGCTTGCGAGCCGGCGGATGCTGTCGCGCGTGGTAGGCATGAGTTTCGCCCAGTGAGCGAAGCGTCGTCGTCGATGCGAAGGAGAACCACCCGATGAGCGGATCGCCGAAGCAGACCGACCTCTGGGACGCGATCATAGTGGGCGGAGGCCCGGCGGGGCTGAACGCCGCCTTGGTACTCGGGCGCTGCCGCCGGAAGGTTCTGCTCTTCGACGACGGCAGGCCGCGTAACGCCGTATCGCATGCCTTACACGGATTCCTCAGCCGCGACGGCGTCGCGCCGGCGCAATTGCGTGCCATTGCGAGAGAGCAGCTCGCGGCGTACGCATCGGTCGTTGTCGACGAAGCGCGTGTCGTTGACGCTGCGCACACCGACACCGGCTTTTCGGTGCGCACGCGCGATGGCCGCAGATTTCGCGCCCGCAAACTGCTGCTGGCGGCGGGCGTGGCCGACGCGCTACCGGACCAGCCGGGCTTTCGCGAACTCTACGGCGCGGCGGTCTTCCACTGTCCGTACTGCGACGGCTGGGAGATGCGCGACCAGCCGCTCGCGATCTACGGCCGCGGCGACCACAAGGGCGGTGGGCTGGCGCTTGAGATGACGCTGTGGAGCTGCGACATCGTCCTTTGCAGCGACGGCCCCTCGGGCCTGAGCACCGACTACCGCCAGCGCCTGGATCGCCACGGCATCGCGATTCGAGAGGAAAGGATCGCGCGCTTGGAGGTCGACAGCAGCATTCCCTACCAGGCCTCGTTCGACATCGTGTTCGAGTCCGGGCCTCTCCTACGGCGCGCTGGTATCTTTTTTAACACGGAAAGTCGCCAGTCCACCGATCTCGCGGCGCGTCTCGGTTGCGACACGTATAGTCCCAAGGGCTGCACAGTGGACAACGACCAGCAGATGACCCATGTGCCGGGTCTTTATGTGGCAGGAGATGCGTCGCGCGACGTGCTGCAGGCCATCATCGCCGCTGCCGAAGGTGCGAAAGCGGCCATTGGATCAACACGGCGCTGCTCCACGAGGACTTGGCGTGATGGGAGCTACCAGCGCCGCGCACATTTGTGTGGCAAGCTCCTCGCGAATACCCAGCTGACTCGCCCTGATGCGGCACAAGCCCGATTTTATTGCGGGTCAGTGGGAATACAGCTCCTCTGGCCAGCAGTTTCGGAGTGCCGGCCGGACTCAATGCCCAGGATTTCGCGCACCAGTAGACGCGGCGTCGACCTGTGGCTTCCATCCGAGAGTCTCCGCAAACCTCCGACCAGCAATCCGGCGCTCACCGGTCAGTGCTTTTGAACACCTTTTGGCTCGGTCTGCATTCCGGAGCCGGACTTTTTGTCTTTTCCCGGCTTCTGATCGTCACTCTTATTCATGGATTCCATTTCTTCGTCGGGAGGTGCCTTGGCCACCAAGTCCTTGTAATGCTCCGCGGACAAGCCAGGCAGCCTGGTGACAAACGCGATGATGCTCCAGAGTGTCGCGTCGTCGTGTGTGAGGCCCCAAGCCGGCATGCCGCTCATTTTAAGTCCGTGCTTCAACACCCAGAAAGCCCTCTTGGGTTCGACGCGCTGCTCGGACAGGTTGGGCGGCCTCGGATAGAGTCCAGGTCGAATCTTCGAATCGGTCTGTTCGGGTGCGAGGTGGCAATTCGCGCACATTTCCGCATATTGTCCTGCTCCCTTCAGAACCATCTGTTCGTCCTGGAGGTCGGGTAGCTCGATTTGTTTCGCGCGTACTTCGATCGAGCGATCGCGAACAACCTCTATGGCCCTTCGGGTGACTTCCCAATGCGGCGTATCCGCACCGACATCGTAGGCGCCAGAACCGACATAAAAAACGATACCGCCCAGAAGAACCAAGGCTGCGAAGATCACAGTTCTCAACTGTTTGGTCATGCGACGGTTTCCTTTTCAATTTGGCGGTATATCGCGCCACTGATCCGCAACCGCGGCAGCGGGCTTTGCGGAGCAACGCACCAAGCTGCGAAGCGCTCCAAACGTTGGGTTCACAACTTCCGATGGGGCAAAGGAACAAAGCGAACCGAGGCACATTAACGAGAGCGAATGCCACTCCGCATCCGGATTGGAGTCTTCCTACTTTCGCAAATCAGAAGGAATATCGCTATGAAAACATTTACCTTGGTTGCAGCGACATTGGTCGCCGGTATGAGCTTCGCCTTAGCACAATCGGCGACCCATGAGCCTGCGGGTACTCATGGAACCGTTGGCGCTCATGCGGGTGTATTCTCGTCCGAGCACGGCTCGATGATCCGACAGCACGCGACGAGTCAGCGCTATCAGTCCCACCAGGAACCGGGGTTTCACGCACAGGTCGGTGTCGCCTTGCCTGGCTCTGCCCAGCTCCACCCTTTGCCTGATGGCCTCGTGACTCAAATGCCGTCTGCTCGAAACCATCAGTATTCGATTGTGAACGATCGTTATGTGATCGTTGATCCTGCAACCCGTCGTGTTACCCACGCGTTCGAGTAATCGGCTGCGTCGGCTGAACGAATCGTTTTTTGAAGCCCGGTTGGGAGACCCCAGCCGGGTATTTGATTTTCGGAAGATCTCCGGGAAAAGCCCAGACCAGCAAGTGGAGCTTGTCCTCGCAGCAGAAGGACGAGCTTTGGGCGCGATGGATGGCCGGTCAATCGCTTAGCGATATCATCCGCGGGCTTGGTAAGCATGCCGCATCAGTTTTGGCGTGCTGCACTCGCTACGTCGGCGTCAAGTCCAGGTGCGACATCCGCACATCCGTCGCACAGCGCCCAGCTGCACCGTCAGCTCACTCTTCGCTCGGTTAATGCGGGCGATTCATGGCACGAGCAGAGTATGGGACGTCTCAAATTCAATGAATGCGCCAAGAGGATAAAGAAGCGCGATGGCGGCCATATCTCTCTCGCCCATTCCGCTGCGTAACGCGGCTGCAAAACTCTCGCGGCATCTATGGACCTGATGTGTTCTGCTGGATTGATCAGAAAAACGCATCCCTCTCAAGTTCTGGGACAGTTTGTTGCGCAAGGACAGGCGGCGGCTTTGGGTCCGGCCATCGCGAGATAGGCAATTATTGTGACATGAGGCGTCTTGCCGTTAACCGATTTGCTCGTCTCCGGTTGCATCATTTTTGCTAGTGGACAATATCGCCAAAGAATATTGGTCCGCGCTGGACGTCCGAAAGAATGAAAACGGACCGAGGAGAGTTCAGATGAACCCGGTACTCGTCGCGCAAATTCTTGATCCAAAACAGAACAATTTCAACTTGCTGCGGCTCCTGGCCGCGGCTGCTGTGGTTATTTCACACGCTGTCTTTCTGCGCTCGGGCAGCAAGGCCGACGAGATATTCTCGGGCATCAACCACTATGATCTCGGCGCCCACGCGGTTAATGTTTTCTTCGTTCTGTCCGGGCTGACGGTGGCCGCCAGTTGGGCGCGTTCACGATCGACGGTTGAGTTCCTCGTGGCTCGTGGCCTGCGTATTTTTCCGGCCCTTGCGGCTTGTGCGTTTGTGTTGATCCTGCTCGGCGTCCTGGTGACGGCCTGCACCCCCGCGCAATTCCTGGCCGATACCCGGGTTTGGCAATATGGGTTGAAGACGCTCTTGCTCGGCTCGGCGGCTACCGGATTGCCAGGGGTGTTCACCGCCAATCCCCATCCCTCCGTCATGAATGCATCGATATGGACGCTGAAATATGAGGTGGCTTGCTACGTCGTCTTGGCGCTTGTTGGCTTTGTCGGCGTTCTGAACAAGCATCGGTTCGCATGGCTACTTGCCGCGTCTTGGGCGATCGCCGGCGGGTTTTTATTCTCTCGCTTCGGTTGCGACGCCGCTCCGATCGATCAGGTGGCCCGGCTTTGGCTGTGCTTTTCGTTTGGGGTCGGCCTTTATGTTTTTCGGGATCACATTCCTTTATCAATCACCGGGGTATTGGCATTGGGTTTCGCCTTCTGGATGGCCCGCGGCACGGGATGGGAGAGAATTGTCTCCCTCTTTGCGACGGGATATGGCGCTGTGTGGCTGGCAAAAGTGTCAACGGGAAGGCTGCGCGAGCTGACCAACCAGATCGATCTGTCGTATGGAATATATATCTTCGGCTGGCCCATTACGCAGACTCTCATCTTGACGTGGCCAACCATCGGGACCCTCGCGCTCGTCACGGCCTCCCTTATCCTCGCCGTAAGCGTGGCGCTCCCGTCGTGGTTCTTGATCGAACGGCCTGCGCTTCGGTCGCGCGGCTTGGTCGTCTCGCTGCTTAGATCGTGCTTCTCGCAAATCGCGAAACCGCGACGAGCATCCGTGTCAGATCCTGCCCTGCGTTAAGGTATTTTGGCGGCCAGCCGATATTCATCTTCCATCGTGCCAAAAAAGCAGATCGACCAGCTCTCGCCCTGAACGGGCAAGCCTGCCAGACCCCCAACCTCTTTGAAAACAGGTCGCGAACAGTCGCTCGTGATCATCGGCATTTGCGCCCATCTCGGGCGCATCCCGAAGTCCTTTCGGATCACTGCCGAATTCGGGCTGATCGCACCAAAAGGCGTCTGGCGGATTCCGGAACTTCACCAACTCGCCCAAGATAGCGAGAGTGTTCTGAGCTTCCAGAAGCAGCGCAGTCGTGCGCAAGCTGATCATGATGCAGATCGAAGATCTGCAATCCAATATAAAAGCACTCGAGCGGACCATTTTTGCTCGCCACCGTGCGAATGAGCTGAGTCTGCTTTGCGTTCCTCCGTCCGGGTCAATCATGTTCGGAATGGAAACGTAGTGCTTTGCGCCGGACAGATTGGTATTGATGACGGAAGCCCTTGCCAGGATATGTTGCGGATTAAGCGGCTGATCGGCCAGCCATTACCAAAGTTAGCACAACCCGGCGTCAACGTTTGTTACTCACACTGTTCTCGCTCGGCTTGGCCACCGCCCCCGCACTCCCGTCCTGGCTATTGATCGAGAGACCGGCCCTCCGCGCTCACAAAACGATCTGCGCGGCGGTTAGTCCCAAAACGCTTCTGCGAGTCAAAACTGTTGGATATTTGCCTGAGTTATCCATGTCGCGGGTCCGTACTCCGTTGATGATCGAAACCATTCCAAACATCTCTTCCTCCGAACAAACTTCTAAGTGACCGATGTCGAAACCGCCTTTTCACTGGATTTGGACGTCGCGGGTTGCTTGTCCAAATCCTTGGACCATGATCGGTAGTAGGCGACGGCCGTCATGAGCGCGATTCCAGACACACTCACGATGATCTGCGCGAGAAGTGAGTCGGAGACCAGCTCAAGAACGAAATGACCGACGAAGGAGAGAAACACTCCGACGCAAAACACTTCCAACGAACGCTGACCACAGATGATCAACGGGCGAAGCCAGCGGGACGTCAACCCGGGACAATCAAAGGGGAAAAACCGAACGACCAGCACGGCCAAGGCGACGAAATGCAGAATCCGATATGGCGCGAGATTTGTCTTGTCGTTAGGATTGAATGCGCCAAACAGTCCCTCAGGGATTATTTTTCCAAGCGGCGCGACATAGCCTGCAACTGTCATAAACAGCGCAAACCCCAGATAAACGAAACAGATCGATATGATCGCGGGCGACCGAATGAGCCTCTGTAGTCGCGACGCTCCTCCGAGCGAGCTCCAGGCTCCAAGCACAAAGAGGAGTTGCCAAGTGAACGGGTTAAAATACCAAACACCCGACGGATAGGCGGGAAGATTCCACCCAAATTGGCGTGCCGCGAAATAAAGAACGAGCGAGCTGGCGATTGCAAAGTCTGGCCGCCGAAGCATCAGCCACAATACCAGCGGAAAAGCTGCCATCAGAACGATATAGAGCGGAAGAACGTCGAGATTCAGAGGCTTGAATTTGAGCAGCAAGCCTTGCTTTAAGGTCAGCATTGGATGGTCGATCAACCCTGCAACGTTGAATTCATCCACAAGATGAGAATGATTGTAGGTTTCCGCGACCCAGCCGATTGCCGCGATATAGAAAACGAACAGCAGCACATGCGCGACATATAGTTGCCAAACGCGTTTTAATAGTCGAGCGGTTCCTGCAACGAAACCTTGGACGAGCATGCTCTTGGCGTAGACAAGCGCGGCCGTATAGCCGGAAATGAAGACGAAGATATCCGCTGCATCGCTGAATCCATAGTTTCTGGTCGTGAGCCACGCGACCGCGTTGTTCGGGACGTGATCGAGAAAGATTGCCCAGTTCGCAAGGCCGCGGAAAAGATCGAGTCGGAGGTCTCGTCCTTTGGCAGGAAGGATAGCACGGATTGTCATGAAAACTCTGAGCATGGCTTCAGGATAAGGGAACACTTACGGTTTTGTGGCAATCGAAATTCCAGGCGGACCCTCGTCCTAAAGAGGAGACCCACGGACCAACCATCGATCGAATGGTTGGTCCGTCGGTGACTAGGCAGCCATCGCGCGGCAGCTCTCTGCGCATTGTGTGCAGGCCCGGACGCAATCGTCCATGCCACCCAATCGCTCGCAATCCTTGGCACACTCGGTGCAAATCTCCGCGCATTCGCGGCACACATGCTTGTGATGAAGCGAGTTCAACAGCATGAAGTGTGCGGAGGTCCGGCAGATCTCGGCACATGCCATCATCAACCGGAAATGCGCTGGCTCGACATGTTTTCCGCCGGTCTCGAGGCAATGCGTCATGGCCGAACCGAGACACACTTGGTAGCAGCGCAAGCATTCGTCGATGCACTTTTGCATGTCTTTGCTCATGTGTTTCATTAAGCTCTCCTTGAATTTGTTAATTGCCCCTTATTGCACGTTGAGAACCAGCGTTAGACCGCCCGCTCCTTTCTGTTCGACGTTGTTGTTGGTGGTGTGATGCGGGATATGACAGTGAACAAGCCATCTCCCGGGTCTCCGAGCGGTCCAGACGACGTCATAGCGTTGTCCTGGTCCGACATTCACCGTATCGGCAAGAAACCGCTGGTTTTCTGCCAGCGCCTCTCCATCGCGGGCCACCACTTGGAAAGGCCCGCCATGAACATGCATGGGGTGAACGAAGTTATTGTTTGTGCCAATGAAGCGAATCTTGATGGTTTGCCCAACCTTCATGGAGACGGTGTCTGTCTCCGGATACGACTTCCCATTGATTGTGAAGTAATTCGGAAGGCCGCCCTCCATCAGCATCGCGGGGTACGTCAACCACTCGCGCTTCAACCATTCCTGGAGCTGGATGGTGTACTCGAGATCGGCTTTTACATCGGCGGCGCTGTCCTTCGGCGCGATCAGCAACGCGCCGTAGAGGCCTAGGCCTTGTTGACGATCGGGGTGGTCGTGGCTGTGATAAAAATAGGTTCCGCTTTGGCCTACGGTGAACTCGTATGTGTATTGACCGCCCGGCGCCACGGGCGGCTGGGTTATCTTGGCTGGGCCGTCCATCTCGTTTGGTACGATCAGACCGTGCCAGTGCACGGTCGTGGATTCCGGAAGGCTGTTGCGGAAATTGATCCGGACGTGATCGCCTTCGGTCAATTGAAGCCGCGGGCCCGGCACCTGGCGATTGTAGGCATAGGCCTCTACGGAGACATCGGGAAGAATATTCCAGCGTATGATCGAAGCCTCGATATCGAATATTTTCACTCCGTTCTCGATACGCGGTTCAAGAACATTGTCCCCTCGAGCGTCGGCAGGCGCCTTGTAGACCACCTGCCGAGGATTGACCGCCGCCATGTCCTTCATAGCTTCCCCCGGCGTGTCGAAGGTCATGATCATGCCCGGCGGCATAATGGCGCCGCCGACGTCGCGTACGCTCAGACCCAGATTGACCTTGAAACCCGGGAGCACCATTCCGGAAATCAGAAGGAATGTCGTCACGCCAGCGAGCGCAGCCAACTGTGGCGTCGTCGCCTCGCTCGTCATTTGATGGGTGCCATGAGACTTGTGGCCGTTGGCAGCCGTTTGTTTCTGCGGATGGTCGTCGTGTCCCTTCATGTGGCTCATGTCGGCATCCGACATTTCACCCATCTCGGACTTCATTCCGGACATCGAGCCCTTCCCGGCAGCTTGCTCATCCGAGCGGGCGGTCATCAGGCCGTGCTTGATTTTCTTCTTCACCATCCAAACGTTGAACGGATAGGCGGTCGCGAACCCGACCATCACGCCAAGGGACATCACGCCCCAGAAGATCAGCTCGAGCGGGTCCATCGCCCGCATGTCGCGACCCATCATCAACAGGCTCATGATCGGTGCCATGCCTGCCATCATGGCGTTCATGCTGATGAACTCCGGCATGAAACTCTTCCGAACATTTTCCCAATACGTACCGCCCATCATCTTTTTCATGAACAACGCTTGAAAGATGAAAAGACCAAACGAGAAGCCCGCGACATACTCGACGATCAGGTCGATCCACATCGGTAGACCGAGCAATGCGGTCACGGTCGCTGCGAGAATAATGCCGGTGGCATCACCTGCGACGCAATGAATGGTGCTTCCGATGCCCTGCTTCCAAAGCGGAGACGTGAACTGTTCATGTTCTCCGGGCCGCGGCTCCTTATCAGCGAGTACGTACAGGAGAAGTCCGAACGGACCCATGTACAGGGTCACAAGGATGAAGCCCCACTTCATCACGGTCGGTTCGGGATTTCCGTTGAACTGGTCGAAAGCGACGTAGGCCGTGGAAGCGGCCGCGATGACGAACCATGCGATCAGGAAATAGTCGTATGGGAGAGCAATCATGATGTCCTCAAGCTGAAGTCGATGTTCGTTCATCCGCCGAGTCTTGAGATACGGTCGCAAGGCGCCGCCTCACCGATTCGTCCCTTTCAACTCCGAGCGGCAGCATCATGAGGAGACTTCCGCCCGTGTGCGGCAGGTCGGGATGCCAGGGAATTTCCGCGTGACGAACCTCCTTGAAACCAGCGGCGAGATAGAAAGCGATCGCTTCCGTGTTGTCGGCCCAAACGTGCAACGTCACGGAGGGAAACGACTGCTGCTTGGCCTCATCGACGACCGCAGCCAGCAGTGCGGCACCCACGCCTAGTCTGCGGTGGCTGCGCACGACCGCGATGTTGTTCAGCAGGAAGCTGGTGGGATCGTTGAGCTCCGTGCGTGGCCACAGCAACTCCTCACGCTCGGTCAATACGGCCCCGGCAATCTCTCTTTCGATGAGCCGGGCGGGAAACGCGTTCGCCATGCCGACGATCCGGCTGCCTGATGCGGCAACCAGACAATTTTGATACGAGTATATTCCGGTCGGCGCAGCAGCCATCTCGCGATACGTTGGCATTGTTTCCGCTGTGGAGTCGATGCCGCGCAAGATGAACGCGAGCGTATCGCCACCCGCCATGTTGGCCAACTTTGCGATCAGGCGAGTGTCACGACTGGCCGCTCGTCTGATCTGAAACCGTCTTTGCGCCAAGGCTTTTTCCATAACTGTTCTGGTCCCACCGCTCCAGCCCGCACTTTCCATCCGCAACTCCCCGTTGCTGAGAGCAGTCGATCCAGCGAGCATATTCGATGGACGGACACCGCCGCTGCGACGTCGGCTCAGCTTGAGGTCGCTTCCTTGCAGAGCTTTCACCCAGTCGGCGCGACGGCCTAGGAACCGCCGCGCCGAAGAGTCGTCACTTTCCCTTTTGCATCTTCGTGATCGTGATTCCCGCGGTGGTGCGTTCGGCTTCAAACTGCACCTTATCGCCAACCTTCACTTGCTTCAGCATCGCCGGATCCTGGACGCGAAAGATCATCGTCATCCCGTCTTCATCCATGTCGAGATTCTTGATCGGACCGTGCTTGAGGGTGATCTTTCCCGCGGATTCGTCGATCTTCTTCACTTCGCCATTGACCATCGCCGCTTGAGCAACGGCGGATGCTGCCGTAAAGGCCAACGAGAGCGCGAGGGCTGCGGCTGCGATTTTATTGATCTTCATGGTTCTTTCCTTTCGGTTCTTGGATTGATGTCGCGCATTACTTGACGACGATCGCGCCGACCATGCCCGCTTCCCGATGCCCGGGAATCAGACACGAGTATTCGAACTCACCGGCCTTGGTGAACTTCCAGACGATTTCATCGGCCTTCTTTGGAGCAAGCCGTTTTCCATTCGGATCATCGTGCTCCATGTCAGGGTTCTTCTTCATCGCCTCGCCATGCTTGAGATTTTCCGCCGTTGTGGCGAGGATGAATTCGTGGTCAAGCTCGCCATTGTTACGCAGCACAAACTTGATCTGCTCGCCCTTCTTCACCTCGACTTTCGCCGGCATGAACATCATCTTGCCGTCCATCTCGCCCATCGTTACCTGAACGATCCGGGCGGGCTTCTTCGGGTCACCGGGTTCGCCCGCCGAAAATCCTTCGCCGTGACTGTGACCTGCAGGTCCCGCTCCCGCCCAGGCAGACGCTGACAGGAACACCGTCGCAAACAGCGCGATGCCAGTTTGATACTTCTTCATATTTCGGCTCCTTTGTTGATCGTACGCTTCGGTCCTCACGTTGCCGCCTACATCCCCTTCATGCCTTTCATTCCCTTCATCGCTTTCATCTCAGTCGGTTTGGCCGACTCTTTCGGCTTGTTCTGCCGCGGCGCTTCAGCCGGCGGCGCGTCGACCTTGTAGGCGACAGTGCCCTTCGGATAATCATAAGGACCGGGATCCTTGTAATCGTCGCGGGCCAGCCCCTCGCGGATTTTCATGACCGAGAACATCCCGCCCATTTCGATCGGGCCGAATTGCCCGGTCCCTGTCATCATCGGTAGCGTGTTGTCGGGCGCAGGCATTTCCATTTCGCCCATTGCCATTCCGGTCGACCCCATCACCATTGCGTCTGGTGCGAGTCTGCCGACCGCCTTGGCGAGATCTTTCTTCGACACGCCGATCATATTGCGCATGTCGTGTCCCATCGCGTTCATGGTGTGATGTGACTTGTGGCAATGGAACGCCCAGTCGCCGGGATTGTCCGCGACGACGTCGAAGGCCCGGATCGCCCCGACGGGAACATCGATCGTCGTCTCGGGCCATTGGGCGCTTTCCGGAACCCAGCCACCATCGGTGCAACTCACGACGAACTTATGTCCGTGAAGATGGATGGGATGATTGGTCATGGTGCGATTGCCGATGCGAACCCGAACGTTATCGTTCAGCCGCACCGGCAGCGGATCGATCCCGGGAAACACCCGGCTGTTCCAGGTCCACATGTTGAAGTCGGTCATCTCGTTGACCTTCGGCAGGTAGGTGCCGGGGTCGATCAGGTAGGTGCTCATGATGAAGACGAAATCGCGGTCGACCGGGCGGAATGACGGATCACGTGGATGCACCACAATCATGCCCATCATGCCCATCGCCATCTGCACCATTTCGTCGGAGTGCGGGTGGTACATAAACGTCCCGCTATGCTTCATCTGGAACTCGTAGACGAAGGTCTCGCCAGGTTTGATGTGAGGCTGGTTGAGGCCGCCGACCCCGTCCATACCGCTCGGCAAAAGCACGCCATGCCAATGTACGGTGGTATGCTCCGGCAATTTGTTGGTGACGAAGATACGGAGCTTGTCGCCTTCTACTGCCTCAATGGTGGGACCCGGGGATTGGCCGTTGTAACCCCAGAGATGAGCCTTCATGCCTTCGGCAAATTCGCGCACCACAGGTTCGGCCACCAGGTGAAACTCCTTCCAGTCGCCGTTCATGCGCCATGGCAACGACCAGCCGTTCAGCGTCACCACCGGCCGATAGTCGGGACCGGACGTGGGATGCAACGGTGGCTGCATCGTCGCCTTGTCCATGATCGGCGCTTCCGGGATGCTGGCCGCCTGCACGCGGCCGCTAACGGCGCTGGCGCTGACCAGCGCCGCCGTTCCGAGAAATCCTCTTCGCGATAGCATGCTCATCTCCTTCAGTGGCCGCCGCCACTCCCGCCCGCTTGGGCGGTGGTGGTCGGGCGTGATTCTTTTTGAGTGTCTCCAGAGCCGCCGCCGTTGATAGCCGTCGTCAAATCGGATTGCGCCAGCCAGAAATTGCGCTTGGCATCGATTGCGGCCCGCAATGCGGCGATCCTCTGTCGTGTCTCGACCAAAAGCGCGAACACGTCGACCTGCATGCTGGAAAACCGCAGTTGCATTTCTTCGGTGATGATCTTGCGCAGCGGCAGCACTTCGCGCTGCCATTGCCCGGCAATGTCGTAGGTCGAGCGATAGACGCGGTATGCATCTCTCGCTTCCGAACGGACATTGACCGCCTTTTCGGTCAGGCGATTGAAGGCTTCGTTGTAAGTCGCCGCCGCGCGTCTCACGCGAACCTCGCCGCCGTCGAAGATCGGAATCTGGAACTGGATGTCAAAACCACGTTCCCGAAATGGTGCGCCATCAGGATCACGCGTCTTGCGATCAATGCCGGCGATATCGAGCAACGTGACGAACCGGGTTGCCTCCGTCAGGTTGAGAGATTTCGCCAATGTATCGAGTTCGATGCGGGCGATCTGAAGATCGATGCGATGACTGACGGCATCCACCTCGATGGAGGGGAGCGCAGAAGGGCGACGCGGCAAAGTGGGCAAGGTATCTGGCAGCCGGAAACTGAGATCGCTTCCCCATAGACCCATGAGCCGGGCCAGCCGTTCGCGCGAACTTGTCGCCTCTTGTCGCGTGGCGGCAAGATCCGCTGTCGTTTCGGCGTAGAACACCTGCTCGCGGGCCTGATCGAGCTTGTTGAGTGAACCGGTCTCTCCGAGCTTCTGGGCAAGCTTGGCGGTCGACTCCGCCGTCGACTTGGCGTCGGTGAGCAGTCCAACGAGTTCGTTGGCAGCGACCGTCCGGTAATATGACCGCCGGACATCGGCCGCGAGCCTCAGCGTTTCAAGCACAGCCCGCAGTTGCGCCTGCTGGAAGCGTTGACGCGCGATCTCGGAGCGGAACGGCAGCGTTGCCAGTGCCAGGATATCGCCAACCACCCGACGTTCGATCTCGAGCGCACCGTTGCCGGCGATCCGGGAAATCGAGAATGTCGGGTTTGGCGGCAGACTGTCCTGGACAAGGTCTGCCTCGGCGATCGCCAAATCGTTATAGGCCGCCTGCAGCCCGCGATTGTTGAGCAGCGCGATTTGAACCGCGGTATCGACCGTCAATCCACGGCGAAGCAGGTCTCGAACGGCGTCTTTGGCTTGCGTCGCATCCTCGGTCGAGCGAATTGCTACGACGTCCTTTTTGATGGTTTGTCCTGCGACATCGGCAACAACCGACATACCGCCATCGGGCGAAAACGTCGCACAGCCGGAGAGCGCAAACGCCGACACCAGCGCGGTCAGGCCCGCTTTCTTCGACCACAATCGGCCAAATTGCAGGGAAGCATCTTCAAATCGTTTGAACATCGCGCGCTCCTAGTGACCAGACTTGGGCGCCGGAGCGACCTGTTCGTTTTGCTCGCGCCACGACCGGGGCGCCGTGGGACGCAGCGTCGTATAGGGAGCGACCGTCGATCGATAACCCGCTACAGCCACCGGTACCGAGGGATCGGCGGGGTCGGCGCCAGCCAGCAAATAGGAAGGCCGGCTGCAGCCCGCCAGGCCGACCGCGCCAATGGCGACACTTCCGATCGCGGCATTCCGAACGAACGTTTTCCATGTCATAGTTGTCCCCCTGCGGCGCAAGATGCCGGCTTCTGCGTATTCATCATTTCCCCAATCTCGCTACCCAAGTGATGAACATCCTTCGCGTAATCCATCGCTGTCTGTGATGACTAGAATCCAGACACCGCCAGAATCCGCAGTATGGCTTGCGTGACCTCCCGCGCATTCGCTCCTATCGCTCCCACGACAATGGAAGATCCACTGAGGCGCTGCGGCGAATCGGATGAATCCGATGATCTGTCGCTTTCCCGCAATGGAATCGCACATCCGGACAAGCATACTGCGAGCACGACGATGCCGCATAGTCGGCGAACCTTGGATCGTCTACATCGCCAGTCGATTGCTTCGATGACGGAACCCGCCGCAATTTGTGCGCGCATAAGCTTGCCCTGATCTGATGATGGACCACGGTGCGCCGTGTCCTCACCGGACACGGCACCCGTCGTGCGATCGGATCAGGTACTTGGGGGACGGTAGAGTTGGTGCGGCGTATTTTTGACCACGTCCCGATAGTTCACGGACACGCAGCGTGCAGGCGGGACGGCAGGCTGAGCAATTTCCGTGATGGTGGCCGACAATGCACTCACGCATACCATACCGCAGCACTGTCCGGGTGCGGATTTGTGGTGATTCCCGGCAGGTACCTCCGGGTCCGCTTCGGACCACAGTAGTCCGGCGTCAGGTTCGAATCCTGCGGCAGTCACCGCGTGATCATACGCACGACCATCGTCGTGAAGGTGCTGCGCCAACTGCACGTGCTCATGGACATGTACAATGCCCATCCCGTGCTCATCTTCCGTCAGACACGGGGCTGCGCGAGCACCGTCCGCAAATGCAAATGAGAGTGTTGGTGCCAGTACGCAAAGCAGATAGATCGCTGAGAGCAACCTCCCGGCCATCAATCGCATTGGTCTGGTCACGCGTCTCAACATCGACGTCGGTCTATCTCACAGCTCATACGGAATACCCTTGCACCGTACATAAGCTCTTTTCGAAGTCTGTGCCAAGATATTCAGATTTCCTACCCGGGTTTCTGCCCAAGTGTTGCTCATCGGTCGGCCCGACTGACCACTGCCATCAGTTCCGCAATCTTTCGCCGTTGATCAGCCGCATTGCCGCTCGCGATCGCATGCTCGACGCAGTGGGCGACATGGTCCTTCAACACCGCTTCCTCGACGCGGCGCAGTGCAGCACGAACGGCGGAGATCTGCGTGACGATATCAATGCAGTAGCGGTCCTCCTCCACCATCTTGGCGAGGCCGGGCACCTGCCCCTCAATTCGGCTCAAACGTTTCTGGCATGACGTCTTGATGTCTTTTCGCGTCTTTTGCGGCGGCGGCCATGGCGCTGTCGTCGGTAAGCGTGGTCGGAAACGCGCTGCGGCTGCGGATGGTCACACTGTGACCGAAAGGAAGTCGCTGCTGAACATCTGGTTGTCGCCATGTTGCCTACCAGCCATTCACCCCACTGCTCTACGACATGCCGATCTATATGATCAGCATCGGCTTTAGGAGATCAGAAATTACTGTTCTCGAGACCGTTTTAAATATGCGCCTCGACAGGCGTGCCGGGACAGCAGCTGCGTTATATCTTCAGCTCACCAGTTCGGCCTGAACGGGAACAGAACGGCAATCCCAAACCCGCCCACTATCCAGTATCGCCTTGATGATCGGGACATGGCACTCCTTGGCCCGGCAGCACAGCGTAGGTTTCTGGCTAGTCAGGCGAGACAGGCTTCCGCAATTTAAGTATGGACCGTAGCCTTGGAAAACCAAGTCAGGCTCGCAGCCCGTAGTTCGGTTAGTCCGGAACGTTGCCCAGCTTGTTAATGTCATCGACATCTTGTGAGTTTTTGAGCAATCGTCCAACCATTTCATAAGAACGAGTAATCTCGGCCAACCGGCCCATTTCGCGCATCGTTTGCACGTTGGATTTTTCGATGGCGCCACTGACGACGCGGACTTCGCCGGAGCTTTCGACCAGCGGCTGATCCGAGCGCAGCAATGTGCCGCCTGCGGGTTGCAACAACTCAGGTCGCGCGAACCGCACCAACCGCAATTGGCCAAAGACGGCACGCTTGGTGGCTATGGTCCCGTCCGCGCTGACATTGACATCGCCTTCGTTAAGCGGCCCTTGCAAGGGCCCATTTTTCCCGAGCACAGCCTGTCCCGCAAGCGTGACGATTCCGCCTCGGCTGTCGATCGTCAGCGCGCCGACGCGGGTGTAACGCTCGCCCTCGGCCGTCTGAACGACGAAATAGCCCTCTCCATCGATAGCCAGGTCGAGCGGGTTGCCTGTCTGCTGAAGTGCGCCTTGCTTTACCTCGTTGAACTGAAAGCGCGGGTCCACGAGCGAAACCGCGCGTTCTTTCTTGCCCCTATCGTCAACGCCCTTCTCTGGCTTCAAATATTCCTGAAACGACAGCTGGCGGGCTCGAAACCCGCCAGTATCTGCATTTGCGACATTCTGCGCCGTCATATCGAGCTTGCGCTGGAGCGCGATCATACGCGACAGATGAATAAGCGTCGTTTCGCCCATAGCTTCAGCCCTTTGGGAGCGAATCAAAGCCAACTGCTGGCAGCAGTTTGTCAGCGGGCCGTCAACGCCGCAACAGAGAAGAAATCCGAATCGATTGGTTATAAAGGGTCTTAGCTTGCCGAGGGCGTTGGCGTTAAGCCGGTGACGCCGCCGCTTGGGCAGGAGGCGCGCGGCGAAATGAGCGCGGTGGTCAACATAAAAACACAACGCGTCTCACCAATTGGAATGGTCTCTAAATAAAAACGGACACCATTGTCGGCACGGCCACCGTTGTTCGCGGCGATCCATCCATCGTATCCAAGACGCTGCCCCACATCGCGCAGCCAACCCTGAATTTCTGTATGCGTCCGCTCGACTTCACCATTCGAGTCAGCCGCCTGGACAGCCGCTTTGGAAAGCACCTCGGCGAGGTCCTTCATCCAAACATCCATGGTCTCCGCGGCATTCTCCATCACCATGCGCTACCAAGACCTGCGTGCCAATGCTCGGCTCAATTCAGCGACAATGGGGCTTCAACGCCGCCGCCGACCAACCTCCACAACAATGCTGAATGGCCGCTGTCCCGCAGAGTTGGCGCTGGGTGAGGGGGGAGCAAGCCGCGTTGATGATCGAGAATATGGCCGATCTTGGCCTCTGAACTGAGAAGGCGTGTACTGGCATTCGGATCTATTGCAACAACCGAAATTCCGGCCTGCCTTATGCGAGCATCCAGTTCCGCGGCGGATAGAAGACCGACAGCGACCTTCTGGGACATGATGAACCTGTCAACCACAAATGGCTGGCCGGCCTGCCGGCAGACCGTCGGAATGGTGCAGACCGCCAAGCCGACGTTTTTCCTGATAGCGTCTGTCTCCTTCGCAACGATAGTCAAACTGCGCTGCGCGTTGTCCCGGTACGTCTGGCTCGTCAGGACCAGATAGGGTTCGAAGCGAGAAATCAGAAGCAAGCGCAAGATAACGACGGCCAGGATAGTAGTCTGCACCATACGTGACGTTGCTTGACGGCAGCCGATGCCGCCCAACGCAAGTCCGAGGCCGATGGCTATAGCCGTGACAAGCTCGAACTGCGAGTTCGTGTCGACTCCCTCGCCGGTTTGCTGGAGAAGATGACTGAGTAAACCGCAAAGGCAGAAAAGCCCGCAAAATTGTGCCTGCCAACTGTTTCGCGCCTGCCCGATCCAGATGATGACAATCACACCGGCCGGAGCAATCCATTGCATATGTCCGATGCGCTGGACGATACGGAAAAACCGGATCTCTCGCGGCGACAACAATTGATACAGAAAATCGGGCCCGAATGCGATCGTAGAGACTACGAAGCCGGCGGCGATCAGTGCGATAGACGCCGCGATCGCTCCCATGGCCGTGCGCCGGTCGTGAATCAACAGCCAAATGATCGCAGTCGCAGGCGTCGCGAACAAGTTGTGCTTGAAGAAGCCGGCCAGCACCATCAGGGCAAATGCCGGGATCACTGAGCGGCGATCGCGGTAGGCGACGATGAAGCAGACCATACCCGCCATCATGATGCTGCCGGCGAAAATCTGCGGATCGTTCATGCCGGCAAAAATGTCGAAATGACGCGACATCGCAGCGACGTACCACGCGACGGACAGTGTTACGGCTGCCGCTCCTCCGCCCATGACCCGGGTGGAAAAGCCGCAACCAGCTGCAGTTATAAGGATACCGAGCAGTGAAAGACATCGACCAATAATTATAGCGTCAAAGCTCAAAACTCTCGTAAGCCAATGGGCCAGGATGAATGAAAGAGGAGGATAGTTATTTGCGATCAGCGCGTCAGACGGGGGATAGAGCGGCAACCCGGCGGCCAGTCTGTCGACCTGATAAGCGTTCCAAGCTTCGTTGCCGTCGATTTCGAGCGGCCATTGCGCACGCCACACGAGCCAATTGAAGAAAATGACTGCCAAAGCGACGAGCAGAGCGATCAGAATATTGGGCCACTCAAGGCGGCTCCTAAGCGCGGTCATACAGCTTCTTTCCTGAGATCCCGGAGTCGTTGTAGTAGTCGCGCGCAAAGTCTCCAGGGATCTTCATCATGGGTGAAACATCCTCTCGCGCGACTAATGGCGTTTCGCTATTGTCAGTGTTCAAACGGCTTCAAAAGCTGCAGGACAGCGCGAGCATGACGACAGGCGGCACACCTAAGACTTTGGCTCTAAATAGACTGCCAAGTTCGCCCAACGCTCTGGCGCATATGCTTTCGAAAAATTGACGATGAACCAGCTTCGCACGCCCTTAGCGGGGCGCGACTCCGAAACTCGTCAAGTTCAGATCAGGTAATGGGGGGACGGTAGAGGCGAACCGGAGCATTGTCCGCGACATTGCGGTTGAGGGGGGCCATGCAAAGCGACGGCGGAACCAAAGGCTGCACAAATTCCGTAACCGTCGCCGGCAAAGCCGTTACACAAGTCAGTCCGCAGCATTGACTGTCTGCAGACTTGTGCTGGTCAGACCCCGTTGATGGAGTTTCAGTGGACACTGACGGCCCGCCTTCACCACGCGCTTGCTTTGAAACCGGGCCCGAATGTTTGTCGGCCTCGAAGTCAACATCTGCGTGTTGCACAATACGAGCATCTTGACCGTGGACATGCGCAATGCCCGCAGCGCGGTTCTCGTCGGTAAGACATCGCGCGTTCCGCGCTTCGCTGAACGCGAAGGAAAGACCCGGCACCAACACGCAAATCTGATAGATCACCGCGAGTAGCAGTCCTGCCCTCAGTCGCATTGATCTGTCGACACGCGTCAACATGAATGTGGCCTATCTCGATAGTTGGATGCTGAGTACTATGTATAACACTTACGTCAGGTCGTCGTTTGCGCCAAGGCCCGTCATATCTCAACCTAGAGTTTCCTCGGACTGTTGCGACTCGATCTGCCCGAACGCGGTGCCTTGTCAGCTTGCGGGTCGCCCCCTCCAGAGCCTTCGGCTTGCGCACCTCGGCGCGCTGCAAGCCGACCCGCGACGATCCCGCCGGGAAAACTGATTGCAAGCGGACGGGAGAGCGGCTGCCTCCCCCGTTTAAGGACGATCTGCCGCACCTCTTGGACTGGCAACAGTATGGGCATGTTGTTATCTCGCAACAATGACGCTGAAGACGATCCGGCCATTTCTAGCGCTGATTTTGACGTTGGCTCTGCTTCTCGGGCACATGACACATGGTGCCCAGGCAGCCGCAACGGACGCCCGAATGGCTTTCACCGCGACTGAAGCGAGCGTGTCAGCGGAATGTGACGGCTGCGCCGACGGCGACAGCAGAATGACCGATTGTGCATGCGCCATACCGTGCAGCAACATGGTAGCGATTCCGGCGGTGGAGTTTATCCTTCCTGCTTTTCCTCTCATCACTTTTGATCAGGTCGCGACCCCTTCGGGTACTGAATGGATCGCCCCGCCGATCGCATCCCCTCCAAAGTCTGTTGTCCGGACCTAAGACGCGTCGCGTTCCGCGATGGCGCCTCGTGTGCGCGGTACTGGTGTGTCTCTTCTGACACACGGGTAGCGTTTCCAGCCCTCCGCAGCAGCCCCAGGATGACGATCAATGACACCAATTTACTCTTCGATGCTCGACCGCCGGGAAATTCTCCTCGCCGGTGCAAGTCTTGCCACAACGGCATCCGTGCTTCGTGCCGCACCCGCTCCAGAATCGCCGATCAAGCAATTCAAACTGATTGCCGCTCCAAGCCGTCAGTCCATTATTGGCGCTCACGGTCCCGACACCGATGTCTGGTCTTATGGAAGCAATGTTCCAGGCCCGGAGCTTCGGGTCCGCCAGGGTGACCGCATCCAGGTGCAGGTCGAAAACCGATTACCCGAGGAAACGACCGTACATTGGCACGGGCTGCGCGTGCCGAATGCCATGGACGGTGTCGCACATATTACCCAGAAGCCAATCGGCCCCGGCGAGACCTTCACGTATGAGTTCGACTGCCTCGATGCGGGTACGTTCTGGTATCACCCGCATCATCACAGCTCCGCACAGGTCGCGCGCGGCCTCTATGGAGCACTGATTGTCGATGAGCGGAATCCGATCGCCGTCGATCGTGACATCACATGGGTGCTCAGCGACTGGCGCTTGCAGAAAGATGCGTCAATCAAGAACGATTTCAATAACCTGCACGACGTCGGACACAACGGCCGCATCGGAAACACAGTCACGGTGAACGGCCGCATTCCCGGCAACTTCGACGTCCGCGCCGGCGAACGCATCCGTCTGCGCCTGATCAACGCTGCCAACGCACGCATTTTCGGTCTTGAGTTCGAGGGTCATACAGCGCAAGTGATTGCCATCGATGGCCACCCGGTCGAACCACACGCCCCGGCCAACAACCGCATCGTCCTCGGTCCCGCCATGCGCGCAGACATCTTGCTCGATCTGCGCGGACAGCCGGGCAAGCGCTACCGTGTGGTCGATGCCTTTTATCGCCACCGTGAATACAAACTGCTGGACCTCGCCTACAGCGATGCGGCCCAACTGCGGGATCTCGCAGACGCAAAGCCGATCCGCCTCCCCGCCAATCCGCTGTCGGAACCCGATCTGGAAAATGCTGAGCGGCACGACATCATGCTCGGCGGAGGGATGATGGGCGGCATGATTTCAGCGATAATGGACGGTCAGCGCACCAACATGCGAACGCTCATGCACAACGGTCTCTTATGGTCGATCAATGGCGTTGCCGCCAAAGGGCACATCCTTGATCCATTCCTCACACTGAAGCGAAACCAATCCTGTCGACTGACCCTCATCAACGATACGGCCTGGCACCATCCGATGCATTTGCATGGCCACGTTTTTCGGGTGATCGCGCGCAACGGTCAGCCGACACGCCGCAGCGAATGGCAGGACACGGTGATGATGGACCCGCGCGAGCGCGTCGAAATCGCGTTCGTTGCAGACAATCCAGGCGACTGGATGTTCCATTGCCATATCCTGGAGCATCAGTCCGGCGGCATGTTCGGGCTGATACGCGTCATATGAAGGCGACGCGGGCATAGAGAACCTGCATGAAAGAAGCGCGCAGTTGGCCGACCAGCCGGCTCTTGCACCCGCTCCTTGTGGATGACATTGGTGCCGATCGTGAGCGTGCGCGAACCCGCGCCCGCTTGCAAGGTTCCGCTTCACCGAATCTCCGCTTCAACTTCGATCGGCAACATCATGAGAAGGCTTCCGCCCGTTCGTGACAAATCTGGGTGCCAGGAGATGCTCGCGCGACGAACCTCCTTGAAACCAGCATGGAAATAGAACGCGACAGCTTCCGTGTTGTCCGCCCAAACATGCACCGTCACAGACGGAAACAACTGCCTCTTGCCGTCTTCGATGACCGCAGCGAGCAAAGCCGCGCCTACGCCTAGCCTGCGGTAACCAGGCAGAACAGCGATGCTGTTTAGTAGATAGCTAGTGGGTTCGTTGAGCTCCACGCGTGGCCGCAGCAATTCCTCACGCTCAGTCAATATCAGACCCGCGATCTCAGATTCAATCAGCCGGGCGGGAAACGCATTTGCCATGCCAACGATTCGATCGCCTGACTCCGCAATTATGCAATTCTCTTGCGAGAGTATTCCCGTCGTCGCAGCGGCCATCTCCCGATAAACTGGCATTGCTTCCGCTGTAGGGTCGATCCCGCGCAGGATGAACGCAAGTGTATCGCCATCCGCGAGATAGGCCAATTTCGCAATCATACGACTGTCTTCGCGCGTCGCAGGTCTGATCGCAATCTGTCTGCGCCCGGTGGCTTTGTTCGCAAATGCTGGAGTCCTGCCACCTCTGCCCGAGATGGTCATCGGTAAGCCCACGTCGCTGAGAGCAGTCTATCTTCCCACAGAGGGCTTGACGTCGCGAAAACATTGTAGCCCACCCAGGCGTGCCGCTTGATCCGATCAAGATCGGATGGTTCGGTCACCGCAAAAAAGAGGCCTTTCGCTGGGTCGAAGGCAAATGTCTTGAGGCCGGTACTTTGAATAAGGTGACGAGTGACGCTGTGTGTCCGGTCGGCTCCGTGATCTTCGCAGACAACAACGCTGTCGCCAGCCAACACCTGGCGAGCCCCCCCCAGCGACTCTATCTCCTGTCCTTCCACATCCAACTTGATCAGACACGGTAAGGACGCGTCGATGAGCCCCTTATCTGCCAATCCGTCTACCGACATCATCCTGACCGCATCGCGTTCTTCAGATTCGATAGGTATTGCTGCGAAAGCCTCATGCTTTTGACCCACGATCCTCGCGTAACCAATCGATTGTTCACCGATGGCGGCGTTAAGACATCGAAAGCGGCCACCGTTCAGCCTGGCATTGGCCTCCAGCCGCGTTGCGTTTGCTGGAGCAGCCTCGATCGCCAGCGCCGATTGCTTGCCGAACGGCTCGCTGGTCGCGAGCACAGACCAGTATCCGAAATTCGCGCCGCAATCGACTAGAGTGTATTTAAGCCCGGCTGCGCTCCAGAGCAGGGCTTCCATCTCCTCCTCATAGTCGTAACGACGATTGAGGATCCTGCTCCAGTAAGGGTCGGCAAGCGGAATAGCGAAGGCCGCATCGGAATTCAACTTCACCACAATGTCGCCGTTCGTCGCCAGGACGGAAACCATCTTGCATCCAAGTCCATAGCCGCGGTGACCAAACGGCCTAGTCAGCACCGACCCGGCCCGGAGCGCGCCAACCGCTATAGTGTCGAGCGGACCTGCACCGGTCAGAGTCCCGGTTTCGCGGTCGTATATGATCGTCGGTGTGTCCGCTGCAGCGGCAATTCGACTCAAGCGAGGTCTCCCTTCCGGTCGGAACATGCAATCCTATCCAACGGCCCGGTGGTACGATGGTTTGAAGACCTTCGCGCGGACCGCCGCTCCCTACTTTCTCTTCTGCATCTTGATAATCGTGATACCGGCGGTGCCATTTCCGCTTCAAACTAAATCGTGTCGCCACCGTCGCGGCGAGTTACTTCGCCACGACGATACCGACCATGCCAGCTTCACGATGTCCGGGGATCAAGCAGGCGAATTCGAATTCGCCTGGCTTGTTGAACTTCCAGACGATCTCGCTCGACTTCTTTGGAGCAAGCCGCCGGGCGTTTGTATCGATATGCTCAATGTCCGGGTTCGCCTTCATCGCCTTAACATGTTGAAGATGATCTGCCGCGCAGCCGAGGACGAACTCATGGTCCAGCTCGCCATTGTTGCGCAGCATAAACTTGATTTGCTCGCCCTCCTTCACGTCGACTTTCGCCGGCATGAACATCATCCTTCCGTCCACCTCACCCATGGTCACTTTGACAATTCGTGCCGGCTTCTTCGCATCACCTGATCCTCGATCCGAGAATGAATCGTCATGGTGGTGGCCTGGAACTCCTTCGGCAGCCCAAGCCGATCCCGTTGGGGGCGCGACCGTCGAGCGGCAAGCTACGCTGGTTACCTTCGCACTTGGATTCGCCGGATCCTCGTTCAAGGCGATTGGGACCACACATCCCGATGCCAAGCCGCCCATAGAAAGCAGAGCTAATGTCGCAGTGACGTTGATGCTCTTATGACGATAGATTTCGCACACCACCGAATGAACGGCGGCGAACTTCGCCCCACACTGCGTGAACATGACAGACTTCCTGAACTGTATGAATCAAAGGTACGCAAGCCCTCAACGGGCTCAGCACCAGTTCATCGTCAGTTCAGGAAATGGGAGGACGGTAATGCCGGGAGGACGCGTTGCCGGCGAGATGCTGGTAGGTCTCAGATACAGAACGCGACATCGGTTGAGAAGGCTTACCGATTTCGACCAATGCTGCGGGCAATGCACTGACGCAAATCATACCGCAGCATTGCATCCCTGAAGACTTGTGGTGGTCATCCGTGGGGACTGAAGTTTCGCCAGCGATCGATATCGGATCGTCAGAAGTGTCCGACATACTGAAATGGCTGTATCCCGCAGGATGTGCGTGGACATGGCCATCCCTTTGAACATCCTGCAAGGTGCGCACGCCCGATTGATGGACCTGCATGATGCCGAATTGGTGGCTTCCGTCCATAGGGCACAGCGCTGTACGGGACCCATCGCTCAACGCAAACGAGAAGCCCGGCGCCACTACGCAAAGCAAATAGACTAGGGCAAGAAGCCATCCAGCCCTCAATCGCTTAGCTTTGGTGAGATGCACGAACATTCCCGGATGCCGGATTTCCAACTAATTTATGTTTGGTCTGAGCCGCAGAGCATAGAGGCGAACCAGACGGCTGCCAAGCGGGCAACCGGATTAACCCTTGAGCAACGAGTTCGACCCGCCGAGGGCGCCGTCGTTGGATTTTTTTGTGCGCGGCCGTGCGCAATCGCCAATATCGATATCGAGGTGCCGTGCCAGAGCGGAATTCGAGGGAAGGTGTTCTGCGAACTCTTCACCCCTTTTACATTCCATAGTCGTTCATTCATCGCCTCATTCGCTGGTTCAAAATGGTCCACCAAGTCAACATTCAACCTCTTCAAGTTTGCCGAATGGAGTGTGCGCTCAGCCAACGATAGATCCGTGCGCCATGTCTCCTCCGATAGACTTTCCTGGAGTTATGAATCATGCGTTTGGCTCAAATTGGGCGAGGCTTTGCAAGCTGGCGGTCTATGAACCTGGCGCTGCCATAGTAAAACCCCCGGCAGGGCATTGCCGGGGGTTCTGGAGGTTTTAGACTTCATTAGGATTCGACTTGAATCTCCCTTTGAATCTCCTTTCAGTAGCGTTGCACTCAGAAGGTGCGGCGGACGCGGACGTTGCCCGACCAGATACCCTGGTCCTTGTAGTCGTAGGCGCCGGCGGGCTTGAAGCCGCCGATCAGATTCGCACCGGTCGTGCTGATCGAGCCAGTGTTGAACTGGTCGAGCATCGTGTACAGCAACTCGCCCGAGAAGGTCAGGTTGCGGACAGGAGTCCAAGCGGTGCGGGTACCGACCTGCCAGATGTTGAAATCCGGGTTGCAGGAGTAGCCGTTAGCCGTTGCACCGCCAGTGAGCGTGCCAACCGATGCAAACTGACGTGCGCAGATCGCAGCAGATGCATTACCGTTGTAGTCGACGCGGGTGTAGCTACCGAATACGCTGGATTCCCAGTTCGGGGTCCAGTTGTGCACGAAGGTGCCACGGAAGCCCCAAGCCTTGGTCTTCTCGATGCTGCCACCGTTGGTGTAAACACCGTCATACAGGTTGACCGAAGCGAACGACTGGTAGCTGCCGGCGTTGACCGCCGAGCCGAAGTTGTCGAACGTGTTGCCGGTCACGCCGCTGATCACATACTTCGGAGCACCGTCCGTGTAGGTGAAGTCCAGCGACAGCTTGTCGCCAGCGCCGGTCGGCAGTTGCTTCAACTGAAGACCACCAGCGACAGCAAAGCCCCAGACACTGCTCGGACGACCGGAGCCCTCGTTTCCGAGAGCACCAGCAACGGTGCTGTAGTAATTAGCATTGACATTGTGGGCCGCACCGGAGATCTGGGCAGTAAACGCTGCCTGATCGATCTTCATGTTACCGGTGATGTCAGGCGACAACTGACCGCCCGTACCGTTCTGGTTTGCTGCCAGCGCCCCGGCGCCGAGATAGGCACCTGCTGTAGCGGCTGGAGTTGCGCCGGCGATAACAGCGCTGGCGTTCAACAGTGGCGCACGATTGATGACCTTGTTGTCTTCAAGACCCAACTGAGCCGACAGGCCGTTGCCGAACTGCCACGTGTAGGCGATCTGGTTGATGCCAGTCGCGTTGTCGTAGCCGCCGATCAGGAATGCGGTGTTGTTGTTGGCGCCGTAAGCGCCCCACGGCGTCTGAAAGGTCGAGAGCGCCTTACCGAAGGTAAAGCCGGCGAACTGGATGAAGCCGTAGTCCACCGTGAGGTTGCCTGACGACGGCCCGAAGCCCGTGCTGTGCTCGAAGTGGCTCGACCAGTAGGTGCGAACCACGCCGTATTCGGTAGCAGTGCGGGTATCAAGGTTGAGCTGGACGCGCGCGCGGGTCGTGAACGAATCCGAATTGCGGCTCTCGGTGCCGAAAACACCGGCGCCGTTGGGACCTGCGTTTTCATTCCACGCCGGCCCATTGTAGTTGTTGCCGTTGATGTTGGCGTCGGCCTGAATGTAACCACCCAGCTTGATGCAGGTGTCGGTGCCGGGCATGTAGTAGAATCCGGCGCCATAAAGGGAGCAGATCTTCACGTACTGGACCGCTTTGGCCTTGACGGGAAGATCAGCTGCCTGTGCCCCGGCGATCGCGACGAAACCTGCCGCCGAACCCAGGATAAGGCTCTTAATCTTGCTCATAGAAACCTCCAAGTTTTGCTCTGTTGAGGAAGGTTCCGGTCCGTCGGTGCAAACCACACCGGATGGCAGGTCCCTTTAATCCCCGCTAACCGCCCGGTCGCCTTGCGCCTTCCGACACTCCCGCATGAACGCGAGCGACTTAAGCGAGGCCTCCAAACGGGATGACTCTGAGGTGCCCCCCTGTCACTCAAAAACGGTGCCACAAGAAATTCATTAATTCCATTAATTATTTTGAATAACAATAAGGTTGGCAACGAGTGTTGCCCTGTGGCAACAGCTACGTGAACGGGCGCGTATTCGGGGTGTTCGATCCTTGCCTCAAACCGGCGATTGACCTAGGCCCTTCGTCAAACTCCTTTTGGGAAATCCGCAAATGGTCGCTCGGAAGAGGAATCCGAAAGATACTGATTTTCCGGCTAACGGAGTGGTCACGCAGAGCCACGCGGCCAATATCGACCGAGATCCTGCCACGGTCCGACAACTTCTTTGGGATGTGGCCGCTATCAATATCCATCTTGGGGAAATCGATAAAATCTGGGCCAGCCGGCTTGGCGTTTCCGAACCCCAATGGCTCATTCTTAAAGCAATTGAAGATTTGGACAGAGGAGACGGGGTTTCCGGAATCGAGGTTTCCGCGAAACTCCATATCTATCCAGCGTTTGTGACCAATCAAACCAAGAGTCTGGAGAAGTCCGGATTTCTCAGGCGAACCGTGTCGGCTACCGATGGTCGCGTCGTCTTGATGTTTCTAACGGCAAAAACCCGCAGAGAAATGGACAAACTTGCCGTCAACCGTCGCGAGGCTGATAGAGCCATCTTTGCGAGTTTGAACGATGAGACGCTAAAGGACATCACTGACAAGCTAAATCGAATTCGGAAGGACGCGGAACGAATTGCGGGGATCTTGTTAGTCGAAAGCAAGACCGAATGAGATCAGTACGCATAACTGAATGAAATGCGTCTACTCGCCAGTAGTGCGCCCTTTGCACACCTGATAATGTTCTTCGCTCACATGCGATCCCTTCTACCAAATGAGGAGCATCGCGATGACCCAGCCCGGTCAGAAAAATTCCAATCATTGACTCGGCGTCTATCGAGACCGCTCGTAGATGGTGACGGCAGCCAAGACCTCCCCCATTCCAATCAACCCTCCGCCATTCTGTTGTAGTCCAATAACCGCATTCTGGACCTGACGTTTTCCAGCCTCTCCCCTCAACTGAGTCACCAGTTCATAACACATGGAGAGACCGGTCGCGCCCGTTGGGTCTCCTTTAGAAACGAGACCTCCAGAAGTGTTAACGGGTAGCGTGCCGCCGATCTTGGTTGCACCACTTCCAACGAACTGTCCTCCTTCACCGATCCTGCAAAAACGCATCATCTCGCATTGATAGATCTCACTAAAGGAAGTTGCATCGTGGATTTCTGCCACGTCCACGTCACTCGGACAAAGGCCCGCTACAGCGTATGCTCTGTCCGCGGCGGCGCGCGTCAAGCTTAACTCACCGGGCAGTCGATACTCGCCACCCGTTATGGCCAGCGCCCGAATCTTGATTGCACGATCTTTTACTGACGCCGAAACCGTTCTTAAGTACCGCTCTGAGCATACAATCGCAGCAGCAGCGCCATCTCCAATTGGAGCGCACATTGCTCTCGTTAGCGGCGCGCTCACGATCCGATCGGCGAGAACTGATTCCGGCGACATTCCCAAGCGATACTGTGCCTTTGGATTCAGGGCACCGTTGCTGTAATTCTTGGCTGCGCCAATTGCAATTTGTTCGGCAGTCGTCTTGAACTTCTTCATATGATAGTTTGCTTGGATTGCGTACGTATCAATCGCCATCAGTCGACCGATGCTTAACCCAAATGGCATCCCGACGCTTTCACCCAGTCGCTGGTGGTTTTCGATCAGATCCAACGGGTCCGTGCAATCAAATCCCCCCGCAATTTCCGCCGGAAGGCTTGGGGGTTGCTCCCGGTCGTAGAGCTTCTCCACGCCGATAGCTAAGGTGAGATCCGCATCGCCTGCGCGAATTTCCTTAATGGCACCAGCCAACGCAATACTTCCCGTCGCGCAGGCGCCTTCAACGTTAAAGATGGGCGCACGGTCGGGGAAAAGCCCTTCATGCACAAGCGGAATGAAACTAACACTCCCGCGAGTCATGGCCTGCCCCCAGTAACTCATCAGGCAATTTCCAAACCAGGCCGCAGACAAATCTAGTCCGTTATCCATACCCGCGTCGCGCAAAGCTCCGATGTAAGCTTCACGAACCAGATCCTCAAATCTGCTATCTGGCCACGGTTGAAACGCGGTGCTGTAGGCACCCAGCACGTAGACATTACTCGCCATTCCCGTAACTCTCCCCGCCAAGCTGCATGATTTTCATACGGCCCGCTGTTGTCCGCGCTCCCGATGTGAGAACGAATCCCGGACTGATACAGCTCATCGATCAAATTCGCACAGCACGCTGGGGTAAGTGGACGAACGCCGAAAGAACGGCGGCCCGACTCGCACTAAACTGCGCAAGCATGATGTTCCCAAACTGTCGATGAACCACAAGCACACGCGCCTTCAATAGGCACGGCACCACGTCATTCCGTCAGTTCAGGAAATTGGGGGGCGATAAAGTCGGGAGGGAGTGTTATCGACGACACCCCGATCGTTCTCGGACGCACAGGCGGACGTCAGCGCGATGGGATTGACGATCATCATGACCGTCGCAGGCAGCGCAATCACGCACATCATGCCACAGCACTGCGCGCCCAAGACATCATGCTGACCGTTCGCGGGGACCGGCGTTTCGGCACCCACAGTTTCTATGTCACTACAGCTGTCGGATTGGCCGAAATGCGCGTGGATGCCGGAATGATCGTGCGTATGACCGCCCCCGGTAAACGCGAAGGAAACACCCGGCGCCAGCACGCAAAGCACATAGGCCAAGGCGAGCAGCCACCCGGCCCTCCATCGCTTGGTTCTTGTCAAACGCACGAACATCCAGTCGTTTATCGCGCAATCACAAAGCTTATGGCAAATGGAAGCCTACTCGGCAATACTTTCTCTGCCAAGCATGAATATATCTGACCTACAAAGGATTCTATCGCTCATCCCTCACGATCCTGTGCATTACCGGACAAGCTCGCGCACGCGGGAAAGCCAGCAGTGCGGCTGTTAGTCCCAAAACGTTTCTGCGAGTCAAAACGGTCGAATACTTGCCTGAGTTATCCGTGTCGCGGGATCGGTACTCCGTTGCTGATCGAGACTGCTCCAAACATTTCTTTCTCCGAACAAACTTCTAAGTGACCCCAGTTCAAGAAGGAAAATGACCGACGAAGGAGAGAAACACTCCGACGAAAGCCCCCCCCAACGACGCGGACCGCAGATGATCAGCAAGCGACGCCAACACGACGTCAACCCGGGGCAACCGAAGGGGAGAAACCGAACGACCAGCACGGCCGAGGCGACGAAATGCAGAATCCGATATGGTGCGAGGGTCTTGTCATTAGGATTGATTGCGCCAAAAAGTCCTCAGCCGAATGTCGCGGCCCATTATCAACGAGCTCATGATCGGCGCCATGCCTCCCATCATGGCGATCATACTTATGAACTCCGGCATGAATCTCCTACGCACCTGCACTCTTGCCGGCGCGGTTTGGTGTGGCCGAACAATCACTTCGGATCAGTCAGCCAAAATCAGGCTAGCGAAGCCCTCACCCGCTAGAGAATGCGAATATCTTCGCAAACGATTTGAAAATACCCGTCGGCCAACGCGTTAATGTTGCGCTACCCGTACGCGGGGGCGGGCAATGATGCATTGCGACACCACATATCCTTCAAGCCACATCTGTTTCTTATGGCATCGTCGTTACCCTTGTCGGCTTCGTCGGCGCGTTACCTTCATTGCCATCGCTGGCTGATCCCACCGAACACCAGCGCTGGGGTTTCTCAGACAAGACGAGAGGTCAACGATCAAGATGCCTTGTCGTAAATAAGCTGACCTCTCACTGCCCCCCATGAAACCCAGCATGCCTTTCCGAAGGAACTAAGAACGGGAAAGACCGCGGCGTCACCACGGCTCAATGCTCGGGCTCATTACTTCAGACCAAGGAGTTCTACTCATGCCACGCTACGATATTCTCATCCTGGGTGCGTCTTAAGGATCGTTGCTTGCGTCCAAGATGATGTTCGGCGGCACAATGTGAAACTCGTGTGTCTGCCCGCGGAAGCCGATTTGATCAACGCCGATGGCTTTCGCGTCAGAATGCAGATTCGTGGCCGCGCGGATCAGATCGAAATCGACTCACGCAATCTATCACGCACGGTGTCTGCCGCAGGCCTCGCCGAAGTGAACCCGGCCGATTACCATCTGATTGGGCTTGCGATGCAGGAGCCGCAATACGGCTCGCCCGGGGTGCGGGAGCTAATGGATGCGGTGGCGAAGTCACGGGTACCTTGCATGTCCATCATGAACATGCCGCCGCTGCCCTACATGAAGCGCATTCCAGGTCTGAACACGGACAAGCTGAAGGCTGCTTATACCGCGCCAGCGGTCTGGGACAATTTCGATCCGCGCACGCTGACACTGTGCAGCCCCGATCCGCAGGCCGTGCGACCTCCGGGCGAGAAGGTCAATGTGCTGCAGGTGACGCTGCCGACCACTTCAAGGTCGCGCGCTTTGACAATGACGCGAGCAACGAGATCCTGCGCAACATCGAGAAGGATATCGATGCGGTACGTTTTGACGCGCCGGAGGGCAGGATCGAGTTACCAGTGAAGTTGCGCGTTCACGAATCGGTCTTCGTCCTCTTGCGAAGTGGGCAATGCTAATGGCCGGCATCTATCGCTGCATCACGGAAGATGGCATGCGAACCGCACAGGAAGCGGTGCATTCCAATCTACGAGAATCACGCACCATCTATGACTTCGTGATCGCTCTTTGTATCCAGCTAGGCGCCACGAGCAGCGAACTGGTACCATTCGACAAATACGCGGCGGCGGAAAGCCTGTCTCGCCCTGCGTCCGCAGCACGCGCGATCAACAGCGGTGCACTTAATATCGAACGCGCCGATAAGCTTGTGCAGCTCGTCGCCGAGCAACAGGACATGAGTCATCCTGATCTTGATGCCATCGTTGCACTTATCGATCTCCGGCTTGACGCCAATCGAAAGAAAGCGACCGCATGATTGCGGTTCTGAACACTCGAACCCATACCGCTATCTCCGATCAATCCAGAACTGTTGCTGTCGCCGATCGCTACCTCGGCGGCCATGCGCTGTCGTCGGTGAGCGACGTCGAAAACGCGCAGCGCTTGCAATGGCCAGGCTTTAGAGGTTGCCCTACGTCCAGCTGATGTCGAGCTTTCCGCGCGGTCATGTGGGTGTCATCCGCAGATGCACAGGTGTGAACGTTACATTCTGAGTCAGGTCGTGACAAATCGAGACGTTTCGATGTATCGTTTTGACTCGATTTGTTTCGGGAGAGCTGGATGAATTCTGACGTGCGACGGCGGCTGAAGGCACTGGCTGACGATCTCGAGGGACCACTCGGACGCATTCCGTTCGATCGGGCTTTGCGGGGACATATCGATGTGTTCGAGGAGTTGCGGCGCGAAGGGTGCTCCTGGTCACAACTGGCGCGGGCGCTCGCGGCAGTCGGAGTTAGGCGCGCCGACGGGGGAATGGTTTCAGCGGATCATCTGCGCGGGGCAATATCGCGGCAAATGAAGGCGACAGCATCCGCACCAACAGGCCGGCTCGTGGGAGAGAGCACTTTGCGGACCGCCGCCCCAAACGCGTCTTCCGGATCCAGGACCGGTGAAACAGCCGCGCCCCGGGCGCGGAAAGCGGCTGCGGTCAAACCGGTCGGCGTGCAGAGACCAGATCAGCCCACGGCTGTTTCGCGTTCCATCCACGACAAGCTTTCGCGGGTGGCGAAGTTACGCGGCGGTTAAGCGCGGCTCACAGGAACGTTACCGGCCGAATACTCAGAATCCATCTTATTCCCGATGAGCTTGTTAGCCTCGCGGCCCAAGGAATGCCTTGCGGCGGCGATGATAAAGGAAACAAGCATGGCGGCAGACCTGCCGACTTCGGACATCGAAAGGAGCAAGCTGCGTAAGCTGTTGCTGTCGGACACGCCCTTCCAGGGCTATCTCGACTTCAGCCGACCGATCGTTGCAGTGAGCGGGGAGGCCATACGTAAGGGAAGGGCCGCCTATCCGCCGCAGGTTCCGCTGAAGATAAAGATGGCGGCCGGCTGGCCGGCTCAACGTATCCAAGGGATGATTATCGATAGCCTCGACAATCCGCTCGCGATCCAGGCAACGCCCGAGGAACGGGAGCGGTTCGACCGGGGCGAGCCGCTGCTGGTTCGAGCAAATATGGTCGGCATGCGGCCTGAGCGGTCAAGCGGCGGGCAGGTCACCGACGATATCGAGAAGCAGATCAACGACGCCTTCGCCGTCACCGTCTTCGTGATCTTCGAGCGCCTTCGGCATCTTGTGCCGCTTCGCGACGGAAGAAATGTCCGCAACTGGGCGGATCAGGAGGCGGCGCAGAACTTCATCTTCGACAAGGAGTTACTCTCGCTTCCCTGGCCCGAGCGCGATCATCGCACGACCGGGAAGCGCCGCCGTCGGCTCATCGATACGGCCTGGCGCAATGGCCAGCGCCCGAAATTCCTGCGATGCCTGTACCCGAGCAGCACGCTGCGCCGGGAGATCGCGGACTGGGCGGAGGGCTTTCGCGGCCAACGCAAGGACATGATCGGGGAAGAAATACGTTTCCAGAAGACGCAATTTGTCGCGCTCAACATGTGCCGCGCGCGAGCGCAGGAGTTTCGCCGCATCGAGAACGAAATCAGCAAGAGCATGCGGCAGGACCCGGATGCGGAGGAGGTTGTCGATCCGAAGCAGACGGAGGTGGCCGCGGGTATGAACCACCCGATCGATGCCGGTGCGGTCTTTCCGGCTGTCTACGCCGGCAATTTCGACCCAAAGCTGATGTTCCATCGGCTGGTGAGTTTGAAGGGCTTCGAATTTGTTCGGGACATTGGGAGGATCGCTCGCAGGCAATCCGCACCGTTGTCTTCTGCGCAGTTCATCGAACGGATCGAACGCAGCCGGCAGCATCTTAAAGAGCAGCCCGAGATGTTTAGCGAACGTCGGCATCCCGAATTGATGAGCGGGCGGGAATTCCTGCTTTACGCGTACAAGATTTTTGAACATCACCGCGCACGCTGAACCTTTTTCGGCAAAGAACTCAGAATCCATCCGGCCTCTTCGATTCCATGGCTTCTTCCTTGACCCGTGATCAAGCGGGACGAAGGAAGAAGCCATGACCGAGAGCGACAAAGGGCGCAGGGCTATCGTTGTCGCCAACGAAAAAGGCGGGGTCGGCAAATCGACACTGGCGTTGGCAATCACCGACAAATTGGCGATCGCGGGATATTCCCCCGTTGTTATTCAAATTGACCGTCAAAAACGGTTGTCGGCCGCGCTGGGCCAGGACGTCATCACCATTGCGTCTGATCCCAAGGCGGCGCGTGCCGATCCCGGCAAGGAGCTGGCGCGGTTTAGCCCGGTGCTGGACGCCGTTACGCGACTGGACACGGCCGCTCCGATCCTCATCGACATTGGTGCTGGCGAGGTTGGCCGGTTCTCCGAATGGGCGGCTCTGGTCGATCTGGACGAAGAATTTGGCGAATTCGGTTTCCATCCGGTCGTCTTCGTACCGTTCACGGCCGAAGCAGAAGCGATGCGACAGGCGCATTGGACAGTCGAACGCCTGACAACCGCGATCCCTCGCGCGAATATTATTCTTGCCGAGAACCAGCGCGATGGCCGTATCGCCGATCTGCATCCGGCTTCCGCTGCCTGGCAGGAGTGGAGCGACAAGCTCAAGACCACTGCGAAGAGCAATGCACTCATCATCATGGGCGCGATTCCTGGCGGCTCATGGCGGCATTTCGAGGCGGCCGGCTCTCGGTTCATTGATGTCGTGGACCTCGATACGCCGGCCGCCATGCAACTGAGCGGCCTGCCACGCGCGGAAGCCAAGATCGCACGCGGTGACGTTGCCCAGTGGTTGGTAGCGCTATTCGCGGAACTCGACCGTGCCTTCAAGACGATGGAGACCGTCGATGAAGAATGAGAGTTTCAGAGCGGCGGCATCACGCGCCATCGACGAAGGCAGCCGTGAGCGGCGGGCAACCGCACAGCGGCTGGCCTCTCAATTCGAGACGGGTGCGGGCGAATTCGACCCCAGCGCGCTGGCGCGCCTTGGAGAAGAGGGCCTCGCGGCGTTCCTGTCGAGCCTCGGCCATCAAAACCCATTTCCGAACTGGCGAGAACCGGAGCCCACCCCGCACGCCCAATCTTCCGCCGTTCCAGAGGCCGGAGAGGATTACGGCTGGGCGCTCTTGCGAAGACGCGAACCCAGATGGTTCGTCCGGGCTGTCGTGCGTGGATGGGCTGCGGGTTTCGGCCTTGTCATCCTCGGCTCGATCCTTCTCAAGATTGTGGAGTAACAGCACAATGACAGGCATCAAGCTCAAGAAGTCCACCGGCCCCGCATTGGCAGCCGCGCTACTTGCGGCATGTGGCGTCATGATCTTTAGCTTCTTCATCATCGCCCTTCTTGCTCCATTTGCCAGTCCGAACATCACCCCGGCTTATTTCTGGAGAACGGTCTGGGATGACGGTTTCCAACGCTACTGCGGACCGGGGCCGTTGCAGGTCTTCAATCTCGATTGCCGCACAGCCAATCTCCGGGCGTGGTTGGCTTGGCCGCCGTTCTATGTCCGGCTCTACCTTTTTCTTGGCTGCTCGATGATCGCGGCATTTCTTGCGGCGATCTGGAGCTGGAAGCATACTTCGCCGAAGGAGACGGTCCGCACGATCCGGGGTCCGTGGCCGATATTTGGGGCGCAGGGCCGAATCTCACTGCGCAACGCCATTGCCGTGACCGGAGCGGCGCAGCCGGATTCGCTCTGGCTTGCGCCCTACGTTCAGCTTACGCCCGTCGCAGAGGCTTCCAATATTCTTGTCGTCGGCGACCAAGGTTCGGGCAAGAGCGCGATGATCCGTGGTTGGGCTGAACAGATTCTGGTGCGTGGGGGGCGATCGATCATTCACGACGCCAAGGGCGACGTTCTCTCCTGCGCGCCGATTGACCGGATTCTTCTGGTGGCGCCTCATGACGCAAGAGGATGGACTTGGGATATCGGCCGCGACGTCACCAATGCGCAAGGCGCTCGCGAGGTTGCGGAAAAGCTCGTGCCGTCGGGCCCAGAACTGGAATCGATGTGGTCCAATGGCGCGAAGGCCATCCTGTCGGGAACCATCGAGGCGTTGCAACGTGAGCGCAAAACCGATTGGGGATGGGCCGACCTGTTTAAGTTCGTGTTCAAAAGCCCGAAAGAGCTACGCGCGGCTCTTGAGGTCGCGCGTGCGCCGAGTGCCCATCTCATCGAACTCGACGACGACGGCGCGGCCAACAGAACCACGCTAAGCCTGATGCTGACGCTGTGGGTCGCGGCCTTGACGACGATCCGCCCGCTGGCGCAGGCGGAAGCCTCCAGCAACGAGCGCCGCTTCAGCGTCGGCGACTGGCTTTCCGAGCAGTCCGGTCTGCCACGGACGATCGTTCTCCAGCATAATGCGGAGTATCCCCTTCTCTCGACGGCGATCAGCGGCCTGCTTGTGGATGTCGTCTGCGGCAAGTTGCTCAGCCCCTCCATGCCGAAACGGGATCGTCCGTGGCTGCACCTGATCCTGGATGAGCTGCCCGTTCTGGGGCGTCTTGAACAGTTTCCGAAACTGCTCAATGTCGGCCGGGAAAAAGGAGCAGCCGCCATCGTAGCGACCCAGGACTGGGAGCAAATCCTCAAGCTCTATCAGCAGCACGACGCGGCGACGCTTGAAGCGCGCTTCAAGATCAAAGTCGTGTGCAAACTCGGCATTTCCGAAACACGCGAACGCGTGGTATGCAAATATGCAGGTCGCCGCACAATCGAAACGTGGGTTGCCGCCAGCAGGGACAAGCCTGAGAAAATCCGGCAAGAGAATGAAATCGACGTGATCGCGCCAAATTACCTGGACAACGAGCTTGGCGTGCGCATCGTTGACGGTGTCCTTGCCGTTCGCGCTCTTGTTTTCGGTCTCGGCAATCCTGCCGTCGTCGAAACTCCGTTCACACATTGGCGAAAGCGGCGCGAAGCCTACAGGGACGCCGCGTGGGCGAAGACCGGCGCGTGAGCAAGAACGAATGATCAAGAGAGCCCCGCATGATGCGGCGCTCTCAGTGATGCTTTAGCAGCCGTGCTTTTCGAGCCGGGCGGAGCCCAGCGAGCGGCTCTTTTGCGCTGCACCGTGTTCGCCGGTCCGCGTGCGGACCAGCGGGAAGTTTTCGGCACGGGGCAAACGCCGAGGAGCTTTGTCCGGCCCCGGCATTGTGGGTCGGGCGGATTATGCGGGGCTGAGCATTGTGCGTAGCGCTTTGGCTTGAGTTCTGGGTTTGCAGCGCCGTCTGGCCTCGGCACTCTGCAAATCCGGCAGAGAGGAGCGGCGGCGCCTCGCGCCGGTGCGAGGCGCCGCAAGGTGATCAGCGCGACCAGACCAGCGCGTAGGCGTCATCGACCGCGACGAGGTTGGCGTAGATCGGCGCCGCGAAGGATGGATCATCGAGCTTCACCGAGTGATAGATGGTGTTCTCCTTCGAGGTCCGCTGCCACGCGGCGCCGATCTCGATCGTGCCGGCCATCACGCGCAGGTTCGGAGCCTTCTCGCTCTGCGAGGGGTCGACCGGGAGCAAGCGCGCCTTGACGTTGAGCGAAAGCGTCTTGATGGTGCCGGTGTACGAGCCGTCTTCGGCGCGGGTGAAGGTGCCAATCTGAGCCATGGTGATCTCCTGTTGCTGTTTCCAAGCCCGCGACCATCGCGGCCTTGATGGCGATCTGTGAGCGCCGCAACGACCGACCCGCAGCCTTTGGCCCGCAGCGTTAGCGGAGGATGGCGGGCTGAGCGATCTTGTTGACTCGCGAGGAATGCCGCCGCTTGGCGGCAGGGGAAGAAGATCGCGAACTAGCCATTGCGGGTTGAGGTCGGCGAGCGCAGCGAGCGTATTGTGGCGTGTGATCGGCCAGCAAAAAGGCAGGTATGGACGCCGGGCCTAAGCGGCCTGACAGGAGCGCAACGGCTCAAAGGCACTCCGCCGCCCCGCGACCGCGACGCCATAGCAGCAGCAGTGGCGCGATCCAGAGGTCCAGGCGCGGTGGCTTGACCCGCCGAACCCGGACCAAAGGAAAGGCTCGATCGCTCACGAAGACGGCATCGTGCTGTCGCCGCGTGGGATCGGATCCAAGATATTTGTCGTGACGGCTGGCTGTCCGACGATCGTCACGCCGCAGATAGGCGATGCGTCCTCCAAGGGCGAAGCGATCAGCGCGTCTGGCGCCTTGAACCGTCTGCGGCGTAGCTCGGGCGGAATGGGCGCTTTCACCGCCCGTATCGCGGCGCTGCTTTTCCGCGCATTCGTGGATTCTAAGTAGAAACGCATATCGTGGGGCCAGAATCCAGCTCTCTCCCCTGAAAGCACTGCATGTCAATGGTCTTAAGTTCGGAGACCATTGCGGTGGTTGCGACGTGGAATGTGGCGGCGTCCAGCGCTTATTATGCGCGCGGCGCCGAATATTATCTTGGCAGCAGGGAGCCGGAGGGCGTCTGGTATGCGCCGCGTGGCGATCTCGGCCGACGCGATGCAGCAACGGTCCAGCCGAAAGATTTCGCCCGCCTCTATGAAGGGCTCGGCGAGAACGGGCAGTCGCTTCTCACCAACGCGGGCAGCACGGTGGACCGGCGTGTTCCGGCCTTCGACCTGACGTTTTCCGCGCCGCGCTCGGTGTCGCTGGCGTGGGCCTTCGGGGATGAAAATCTGCGTCGCAACCTCGAAGCTGCACAGGAGCGCGCCGTCCGCGCCACCCTGGTCACGATTGAACGCGAAGCGATATACGCACGCCGCGGCAAAGATGGCGCACGCGTCGAAAAGGTCGCGCTGACGGCCGCGTTGTTCCAGCATGGCGAAAGTCGCCCGGCGGAGCATGCCGACGGTCGGGTCTTCGGTGATCCGAACCTTCACACCCATGCCGTCGTCCTCAACATGGCGACGCGCGCCGATGGCACGGTGGGAGCGCTGCATTCCACCGTCCTGCGCGACTGGAAGATGGCGGCGGGTGCCGTCTATCATGCGGCCCTCGCAAACGAGATGGCCGAACTCGGCTTCGATATCAATCGCCTCGGGCAGAACGGCACGTTCGAGCTGGCCGGTATAAGCGACAAAGCCATAACCTATTTCTCCGCGCGCCGGCAGGAAATTGAAAGGGAGCTGGCCGAGGCGGGCACGAGCAGCGGTTCCTCGGCTGCGCTGGCCTCAGCTGTCGCCAAATCGACGCGCCACGCGAAAGAACTGGATGCCGAACGCAAAACGATCTGGCGGGAGGCGGCACAATCGACCGGTCTTGACGGTGACATCCGCGCGGCGCTTCAGAAGCGATCGGCTCGGGAATTTATCGCCGGGGATGCCGGGCACATCTTCGCCGACCGGCTGGCGACGCTGCCGGCAGAATTGACGCAGCATGAAAGCGTCATCGACCGCCGCGAGTTGGTTCGCTCCGTCCACGCGGCAAGTGTCGGGCTCGGCCTGCCACTGTCGCGAGTTGACCAGGAGGTCGATCAGCTTGTCACCTCCGGGACATTCGTCGAAATCGGCCGCGATGCCATAGGCCAGGCGCGTTACTCGACGCCAGAGATGATCGCGATCGAGCGCGACCTGGTTGCGACCACCTCAAGGCTGGCTGAACGGCGCGGGGCGGGGATTGAACGCGCCGACATCATGGCGCGAAGCGCCGCGCGTGGGTTGAGCGCTGAACAGGCCTTTGCCGCCGAGGCCGCAACGGGTCCAAATGCCATCGTCGTCATCGAAGGCGCTCCGGGCTCGGGCAAGACCACGACACTCGCGCCGATCGTGGAAGCCTGGCAGGCGGCCGGTCATCGCGTTATCGGCACGGCCACCGCATGGCGTGTCGCCCGTGCGCTCCAACAGGATCTGAACATCGAAGCGCGAGCAACCGCGTCCTGGGTCGAACGCCTTAGGACCGGTGAGCGCTTCCTTGACGAGAAGTCGGTTCTGATCGTGGACGAGGCGGGTCTCCTGTCTTCACGAGAAACCCATGCACTGCTATCGGAAGTCGAGCGGGCACAAGCCAGGGTGATCCTGGTCGGCGATCGCCGGCAATTGCAGGCGATCGGCGCGGGCCCGGGACTCGATCTCGTCGTTCGCAGCGTCGAGGCCACGCGCGTTGACACCATTGTGCGCCAGCGTGACGCCTGGGCGCGCCAGGCCGTAACGGATTTCGGCGCGGGTCGGGCCGAGGAAGCGCTTGACGCATTCCAGGCGCACGGCTGCTTCGAAGAAGCTCCCTCCTACCGGGCTACGCTGCAGCGGATCGTCGAACTCTGGAACCATGCAAGCGTCGAGCATCCCGACAGTTCTACCCTCCTGATCGCCCGGACCAACAAACAGGTCGCGGATGTCTCACGGGCGGTTCGCGCCGAACTCAAACGCGAGGGTGTCATTCACGGCGCAGAGGCCAGCGTTGAAGCGGTTACGCCATCGGGCCGGTCAACCCGTCTTGAAATCGCGGCCGGCGACAAAATCCGCTTCCAGCTTCGCAACGATCAGCTCGGCGTCGTCAACGGCACGGTTGCGACTGTGACCGCCATCCACGCTGATCCGTCGAAAGACCAGAATACGCCCTGCAACATCCGTATTGAAGCGGTCATCGCCACGCGCCGCATCAGCTTCGCTCCCGCCGACATCGCCGACGAACGCGGACGAACTCGGCTCGGCTGGGCCTATGCCAGCACCGTGCACGGATCACAGGGCATGACAGTTGATCGCGCCGTCGTGCTGCTCGATCCCCGGTTCGATCGCCATGCCGTACATGTCGCAGCGAGCCGCGCCCGCGACGAAACCCGCCTTGTCGTCGATCGCTCCCAGATCAACGCGCTGCTTTCCTCCGGTCTGCCGCTGGATCGCGCGCAGCAGGCCGAAGCAGCATCCGCCGAAGAGCGGCGCGCACTACTCGCCGGACGACTGTCCAACGGACACGCCAAGACATCGACGATCGCCGTCATCGAACAGGCCACTCCGCCGGCGAAACAGGCCGATCGGCATCACAGCCGGCAATCGGCGGATATGGCAATGCGGCCACCTACCAAGCCGCCTGCGGCGCAAGAGGCCGTCCGCCCCGCTCCGCCATCCAGTGGGCGCACGCATGACCGCGGGTTGGACTATGGCCGCTGAGCGGAGAGCGGCGCGCACCTCGCGGCGGTCGGCGACAAGAGGAAATCTGGGCAAGGAGGCCGGCTGGTCGGTTGAATTCGATATCGACCGCTCTCTTCGCGTTTCCGACGCCGAGGTGCAGGTACTGGAAACCTGGCTCGGCAGACAGCTCGATGCGCTGTTTGGGGGTGCTGACTTACCACGAAACGGCGCCGCTGCACCGGATGAAGCGATGAAGATCCCCAAGCGGAAGTGAGCATGATGCTTGATGGTCAGCATGACCAAGGGCGACGACATTTGCACTCTCGCAGAAAACAAAGAAATCCGGCGGAATTGCACGGTGTTGATGTATTCGTTGACATCATGGTCACACTGATGTATTAAATTCCATCAATGGCCAAGGCACGTAAGATTACGCGAACCCGCCTTGTCGTCGGCCCCGGCTTTGCGGAGCTGGTTGTGTGGGAGGTTCCCGAGCCCGTCTCGGGCAGTCAGCACAACTACAAATACCGGCTCGCCTATGTGGTGAACGGCGTCTGCCGCGTGCGTTACGATAACGAGCGCGGCAAGGGCGATCATCGCCACCTGGATGGCAAGGAAAGCTCTTATACGTTTCGTGGGCTGGAGCGGCTGCTGGCGGATTTTTGGCGCGACGTGAATAAGCGGAGATAGAGCATGCGGACGGTTATCCTGGGCGTCGAGACACAAATCGACCTAACGCGCCGCATCCTGGCGACTGCACACGGGCAGCGTAAGGCTGGCGACGACCGAATTTCATTCGAGAGCGTCAGCGACCTTTGGCGGGTGCTGGCACCCAAGCGCATGGAGATCGTGCGCGTCATGACCGGAGCCGGCCCGCTGACGATCCGGGAAGTCGCGCGTCGGGTCGACCGAGACTTCAAGGGGGTCCACTCCGACGTGACGCTGCTGCTGGGCGTGGGGATTTTGGAGCGGACCGAAAGTGGGGGCGTGGAATTTCCCTATGACCGCGTTCATGTCGAGTTCGACATGATGGCGGCGTGACGTCCCCGCCCGCATCAATAGTAAGATGGAGACAGCGCGATCACGCGAGGCTGTAGAGATTCGTCAATGACCCGGAATTTGCAAACAAGAACAAGTCTTGCTGCAACGGACTGTCCGGAGCCGTTGAGAGCCGCTGTTTATCTGCGAGTCTCGACCGGACGGCAGGCAGAGGGCGAGGTGTCAATTCCCTCGCAGCGCGACTTGACCACGCGTCATTGTCTGTCGAACGGCTGGACTGTCGTCGATGAGTATGTCGAGCCCGGCGCCAGCGCGACCGACGATCGGCGGCCGGTGTTTCAGGCGATGCTGGAACGGGCCTGCGATGCAGATCACCCCTATGACGTCATCGTCGTGCACTCCTTTTCGCGGTTTTTCCGCGACGGCGCCACGATGGAGTTGACGATCCGCAAGCTTCGCCGTCACGGCGTCGAGGTCGTCTCAATGACGCAGCCCACCGGCACCGATCCGTCCCAGGAAATGATGCGCCAGATCATCGGCATCTTCGACGAATATACCTCGAAGGAAAACGGCAAGAACGTGACCAGGGCGATGAAGGAGAATGCCAAACAAGGGTTCTGGAACGGTGCCTCGCCTCCGCTCGGTTACACCATTGTCGAAGCCGAACGGCGGGGGCAGAAGATCAAGAAGCACCTCGCTGTCGAGCCCGTCGAGGCCGAGACCGTCCGGCTCATTTTTCGCCTCTATGCGGAAGGTGACACCGGGACCGGCACGCCACCGCTCGGCATCAAGCAACTGGTCAAGTGGCTCAACGGACGTGGTTACCGGACCAAGGCCGGCGGGACCTTTGGCGTCGGTCCGGCGCACCATATCCTGACTAACACCGTCTATGTTGGCCGCTGGCGTTACAATGTTCGCTCCGCCAGGACCGGCGAACGCAAACCCGCCTCGGAAATCGTTGAGATCGCAACTCCCGCCATTGTCGAGCAGGATCTGTTCGACCGCGTCCAGGCCCAGCTTGTGGCCAATAACCCCAAGGTCACGGCCCCGCGCGTGGTCACTGGTCCGATCCTTCTGACCGGACTTGCCAAATGTGCGCATTGCGGCGGTGGGATGACGCAGCGGACCGGGACCTCCAGCACAGGGCGGATTTATGCCTATTACACCTGCGCCAGCCGTGCGCAGAAGGGACCGACGGCCTGCCGGGGGAACACGATCCGGATGGCGTTCCTGGATGATCTGGTTCTGAGGGCGCTCAGGGAGAACATGTTCACGCCCGAGCGTCTGGCCGAGTTGCTTTCCGCGATTGCCGCCCGGCGTCAGGAACGCACCGCCGCCGTTGACCGCCGCCTTGCTACGCTAAAATCTCAGGTCGTCGATGCCGAAGATCGCCTCAAGCGTCTCTATCGGGGGATCGAGGAAGGCATCGTCGAACTCGACGATCTTCTTCGCGAGCGAATCGTTGAACTCAAAGCCGACCGCGAGAAGGCCCAGGCGGCCTATGACCACGCAGCGTCGCAAGTGCTGCCATCGGCCAGCATCGACCCGGAAAGGATCGCTGCGTTCAGCAAACTTATGAGAGACCTGCTCGATAATGGCGAAACGCCCGCGCGCAAGGCGTATCTGCGGACGGTCGTCGGCGCTATCATTGTCGGCGACAAATCGGTGAAAATCGTCGGCAGTCGGGAAGCCGTCAGAGCGGCCATTCTCGGCAAATCCAGCCCCCTCCAAAACGTTCGTGGTTTGGGACCGGAATGGCGCACCCGACACGATTCGAACGTGTGACCTTTGCCTTCGGAGCCCGAAAAGACGATATACGCCACAGTTTCTATTCGTACGCTAGACCACGCTAACCCACTGTAGGCATTTATCTTTTCTGGCGATCCAATCCGAAGCCAGTATCCTGTGATGACCCCGAATTTCCGCCTGCGTGCTTCCGCGGTGCTTCCGCGGAAGCGGTCCAACGGAAGCGGCGCAGCCGCCGGAGTATGTCACATGGCGAAGCTAAGCAAACGTAGTGTCGATCAGGCCGAAGCCGGCGAGAAAGACTATTTCATCTGGGACGACGAGCTGCCCGGCTTCGGGCTGCGCGTCTTCAAATCGGGGAAGCGCAGCTACCTGGTGCAGTATCGTGCCAAGGGTCGCACACGACGCTTCACCATCGGCATGCACGGAGTCTGGACGCCGGACACTGCGCGCGTGCAGGCGCGCATCTTGCTCGGCCGCATCGCGCAAGGCGACAATCCGGCCGAAGAGCGCGAGCTCGACCATAAGGCCGTCACCATCAAGGAGCTGTGCGAGCGCTATCTCGAGGACGCGAAGAACGGATTGATCCTCGGCAAGAAGCGCCGCCCGAAAAAGGCGTCCACCATCTACACCGATGAGGGACGCATCCGGCGTCACATTATTCCGCTGCTCGGCACGCGGCGCGTGAAAGACATCACCGCCGCAGACGTGACGCGCTTCATGCGCGACGTCGCATCCGGGAAGACCAAAGCCGATCAGAAGACCAAGAAGCGCGGCCGCTCGATCGTGCGTGGCGGCATCGGCACGGGCACGCGCACGGTCGGCCTGCTCGGCGCCATCCTGACCTACGCCCGCGAGAGTGGGATCATCGACGCTAATCCGGCTCACGGCATCCGTAAGGCTGCCGACCAGAAGCGCACCCGGCGTCTCTCGGAGGACGAGTATCGCTTGCTAGGAAAGCTCCTCAAGAAGGCGTCTCAAGACGATCAGCTCGCAACCGCTGCGGAGATGGGGAAGGCCATCGCGCTCACGGGGTGCCGGCGTGGCGAGATCATCAATCTCATCTGGCCCGAAGTGGACAGCGATAATAGCTGCCTGCGGCTCACCGACAGCAAGGAAGGTGCTTCAGTTCGACCGATCGGACTCCCGGTGGTCGACCTTCTCAATGCGCGCCGGCCGGAGCATGCAGCCGGCCCAGTCTTTGGCGGCACCATCGAAGGCAAGCCGCTGGTCGGGTTTCCGAAGCACTGGCACAAGATACTGGAGAACACACCGCTTGCCGGGATTACCCCGCACGTCCTGCGCCACAGCTACGCCAGCATGGCGAACGATCTCGGCTTCACCGAATCGACAGTCGCGGCGTTGCTTGGGCACGCGCAAGGCACCGTCACCAGCCGCTACATTCACACGGTTGATACGGCTTTGATCATGGCCGCAGATGCGGTCGCTGGTTATATCCAAGGCCTGCTCGATGGCGTGCAATTCAAGCGCAGCTCCTACGCACTCGATCGCGAGTCGCGCCAAGCAGCGATGAACCGCCTGTTCGCGCAAGCGATGCAGCCAGGAGAAGCTTTGGAGCAGTTGGCGGCGTAAGTTTCAGACAGCGCCCTCAGCCGCGGCGAAAGCTCTCGCGCTCTCAAGCGTCCGCGCGAGGCCATCGCAACTTGCCCCGTCCTACCCTCAGCGCATCCACGACCGCCGTCGCCCCGGGCAACCTTCCCGAGAACAGGCTGGGCTTCGGATCTACCGCCGGCTTTTTGAAGGGGACCACCCGTCGATAGTCCGGTGTCGCCAGCCATGTGCGCCCATCGCCCTCGTCCGTGATGACCCGATAAAGCCCAGCCGGCGGCGCCGAGTGCGCAGGAATGTCGAGCAACCTCTTGTAGCGTTCGATCGACCACTTCTGGATTCCGCCGCTGAGGGCCTCGGTCCTGAAACGCGCCCAGAGCGCGGCGGTATCAGGCGTTGGCCAGTCGCCGGCGTCGGTAAACGCCGTGATTTCATCGGATTCCAGCCATGCACGCATCTCGGCCGGCGTTACGAAGACGGGGTTGGTGGTCTGGATCGCCGCGATAGCCGCCCGCCTGGACGGAAGGCCCGCCCGTATCAACATCGACATCATGAACTGCGGAACCCCTGTTTCCAGAGATGCGGCTGCGCCACCCGGAATGATGTCCGGCGACCAGCCCAAAGTCAGACGCCGGGTTCTGATAGCTTCCAATGCCCAAACCAGCCGATAGGTGAAGGCCTCTTCCACCATGCGCATGTTGTGGGGTCCGATCTGCGAGACCTCCGCGCCCGACACCCATTGCTTCAGGATCGCTTTCCAATTGCCAGGCAGCGCATTCTTCTTGTCGGGAATGAACGGCCGCATCGCCAGCAGTCGCTCCCCGAGGCCCGCCAAGGCATCGGCCAGTTCGTCGACGTCTCCTGGCAGGGACGCGGCGTCGGCTCGATCGATGAGGGCGCCCAACTCTTCCGC
>Ga0307492_10000009_pt1 | contig 232082 bp, 213 predicted proteins | sample SI3LmetaG_FD_202365 | JGI IMG/M metagenome (GOLD analysis project Ga0307492, IMG submission 202365) | Sea-ice brine microbial communities from Beaufort Sea near Barrow, Alaska, United States - SI3L | ecosystem: Environmental > Aquatic > Marine > Coastal | place: USA: Alaska | collected... | reverse complement strand
ACAACGCTCGACCCGCATCATCCGTGGGTTCGCCTGGCGCTCGGCGATCTCAGCGCCGTGCTGGCCGGGCGAAGCCCGTGCGGGCGGACCAACATGCGCATCAAGGGCTGGATGGGCCGCGCCGACCAGACCACCAAGGTCAAGGGCATGTTCGTACGCCCGGAACAGATCGCCGAAATCGGCAAACGGCATCCCGAACTGGGGCGCGTTCGCCTTGTGGTGACGCGTGACAGGGAGACCGATGCGATGACGCTTTCGGCGGAAACTGCAACCCCTGCTGACGCATTGCGGGATGCGGTTGCGTCGACCCTGCGTGCCGTGACAAAGCTGCAGGGCAATGTCACTCTGGTCGCCCCCGGGTCGCTGCCGAACGACGGCAAGGTGATCTCGGACGAACGCAAAAACGATTAGCGGGCCACCGACCCCACCGGCGGTCCCTGCAAGAAACAAGGGAAATCGCCGAAATGGGAATTTTCGAAGGTCTCAAGGTCATCGACTGCGCGAGTTTCATCGCGGCGCCGTCTTCCGCCACCGCGCTGTCCGACTTCGGGGCTGACGTCATCAAGATCGAGCCGCCGGGCGCCGGCGATCCTGTCCGCAACCTGCCCAATCTGCCGGGATATCCGATCAGCCCGCATAACTATGCGTGGATGCTGGAAGGCCGCAACAAGAAGAGCCTCGCGCTCGATCTCAGCAAGCCCGAAGGCCAGGCCGTGCTGCGCAAGCTCGCCGCCGAATGCGACGTGTTCATCACCAATTTCCCGCCACCGGTGCGCAAGAAACTCGGCGTGACCTGGAAGGACCTCGCACCGCTCAACGATCGAATGATCTATGCGTCGTTCACCGGTTACGGCGAGACCGGCGCGGAAGCCGACAAGCCGGGCTTCGACAGTAACGCATGGTGGGCGCGCTCCGGCCTGATGGACCTCGTGCGCGAAACCGACGAGTCGACGCCCGCCCGCTCGATGCCCGGCATGGGCGATCATCCCTGCGCGATGTCGCTGTTCGCCGGCATTGTCACCGCGCTTTATCAGCGCGAGCGCACCGGCAAGGGTACGCAGGTGATGTCGAACCTGATGGTCAACGGCATCTGGTCGAACGGTATCTATGCGCAGGCAGCGCTGTGCGGCGCGACGTTCCAGAAGCGTCCGCCACGCGACCGCGCACTGAATGCTGTCACCTGCCACTACAAGTGCGCCGACGACCGCTGGATCATCCTGTCGCTGCTGAACGAAGAGAAACAGTTCCCGGTTTTCGCCAAGGTGATCGAGCGCGAAGACCTGCTCGCCGATCCGCGCTTTGAGACCAAGACCGCGCGTCATCGTCACGCGTCCGAACTGATCGCGATCCTCGACAAGGTGTTCGCGACGAAGCCGCTTGCCCACTGGCGCAAGGCCCTCGACGGCAACGGGCTGATCTTCGGCGTCGTCGGCATTCCCACCGACATTCCGGACGATCCGCAGATGCGCGAGACCGAAGCCGTCGTTCCGTTCGCGGACAGCGACCTGCGCACCATTAACACGCCGATCTTCATCGAAGGCGCGAAGAAGGTGCAGCCGCGCATGGCGCCAAATGTCGGCCAGAACAGCGACGAGGTATTGGCAGCGGCAGGCTTCAACGCTGCGGAAATCGCGAAGATGCGCGCGGCGGGGATTGTGGCCTAGTTGCCGGGAAAGCAGAAGCCGGCGCGAGCACCATTCGCGCCGGTGGACTGACACGTCAGGCCTTGCGCGCAGGTCCATGAGGTGAAGCTTCTATCAGGCGCAGCATTCGCGTCTGCCGCGTAACACGACGCACCCCACCCGTTCACATAGGTCGTGCCGGTCAGTTCGGTCGAGCGGCGCGCTTGCGGTCTTGCCGAGAAGCCTCGCGAAAAATCCGGCGCGCGGCTGTCGCGGAACGCGGTCAGAATATCGCGGCGGCGCTCCTGATCGCCGAAGAAGTGCGGCGATGCTGCCGCCACCACCGCACCCGCGGCCCATCCCGGACGCTCTGCGCCGGGAAAATGAAAGCCGCCGATCGCGCGGGTCTGATGGCAACCGCTGCATGTCATATCATCGAGGCGGCGCGCGAAGCCTGCCGGAGATTGCAGGTTTTGGAGCGGCGCGTTGGCGGATGCCCTTGCGAGCGCTGCCACGATGTCATCGTCGGTAAACAGCTCGCGCGCTTTATCTTCCACGCTGCCATGTGCCGGCGTCACGTTGATGGTGCTTGTTGCTAGAAAACGATCCGGCAGCAGGATCGCCCCGCGGTCGAGGTCCGCAATCCGCGCCGGATCGAGCAGCCATTGTTTGAAGTCGGCCGCAAGCGTGGCATCGGCTCGAATCCGCTCGACATCAATCTGGTTTTCCAGCGGCGATTCCTCGAAGCGTTTCCAGTCATAGCGGAACACCTTCATCAGATAGTCCGCCCTGCCCTCGAGATCGTTTGCGTCCGCCGAGGCGCGCGCGATCTGCACATTGATTTCGATGCGGTCGATTGCACCGGGCGTAATCCATTCAAGCGCGCCACCGTTGGCGGCAAGCGTCGCCGCCGCGGGCGGTTGATCGGCCAGTGCAAGCCATCGCCGCGCCAGCTCAGCGCACGTCACATCGGCATTTGCGGGTTTGGCCTTCATGACGAGATTGAGTGTCATCGGCAGCCGCGACGGCGGAGCGTCTTTGCTCGTGGAGTCGTTGTTGGCGATCGGCCGGTAGATCAGCCGGATCTCGCCGCATTCATTCGGAGAAACAAAGGCGCGATCCATCCGGTTGACGATGCCCGCCAGATCGAACCGCGTTCCCGGCGCATTGAGCGCATCGCGGTCGAACAGATGAAGCTTTTCGAGATCGTCCCGGTGCTGGACGACATAGTCGTTGAAGTCGCGATCGGTCGCGGCTTGCAGCAAGGCCATCGATGGCAGCGCGAACAACTCCGCGATTGATCCGACAGAATCCGCGCCGAGCATGCGAGCGAGGCTCAGTCCTGAGCCGTCAAGGACACGCAACACTTCAGGATCGGTGATCGCGGCGCCGCGCTCCTTCGTGCCGGCATGAGCCATCGCAGCAGCGAAGACCAGCATCGGCAACGCAACCAGCAGCTTGTGAAGGCGTGAGCGAATTCGCATGCAATCCTTTTGCGATGCCATCTGTCCGTTGCCAAGTCAAAGGTTGGAGAGCCACCGCCGAGAAAAAGAACCGGCCGCCGGGAATAAACGGCAGATGTCTAGATCAGCGCATCGGCCGGGCTTTCGCCCTGCCGCCATTTGCGCAGCCGCGCAACCGCGATGAACAACAATGCTGCGCCTGCCATCGCCCAGCACAGGATCGGCGTCCATTGCAGCAGCGCCTCGTAGGCGGCGTTTTTCGTCAGGCCGCCGCTGACAGCCGCGATGCGCGCGAATGTCGCCAGCGCCAGCGCCGAGAACATCAGGCCAAGCACCTTGCCCTCCGCGCCGCCGCTAACGGCGATGGCGGCTGCGACCGCGCTCATCAGGATGCAGCCCCACGCCGCACCGGCGAGGAACTGCATGGCGATCATGGTGTTCAGTCCGGCCGCGTTTTCCATGCCGAATACCGCGCACGCGCCCAATAGTCCCGCGCAGCCGATCACCAGCAATCCGCCCAGCCGCCGCGTGATGAAGCTTGCCGGGAACATCGCGATGTTGAAGCCGATCCAGTACACCGGCATCAGCCATTGCAGGTCGGGCTGCTTGGCGAAGCGCAGGAACAGTTGCGAGCTGTTGACGCTGAAATGCAGTTGATAGCCGAGTGCGAGAACGAGCATCGCGGCAATAAAGATTAGTGCGAGAGCGCCCCAGGATTTCGGCACCGCGAGCGGCTTACGTTCCGGTGCGATCAATTTGCCTTCTCGCAACTGGCGCTCGATCCACGACATCGAGAGCGCGGTGAGCAGCAGCACCACCGTTGAGATCACGAACGGAATCCGCGGATCGTGATTGCGCAGCGCGACGCCGAGATACGGCGAGACCGCACCCGCGATGCCGTAACCCAGCATGACAAGGCAGGACAGAAACGGGATCGACGGCTTCGCCGCGAATTTCCCGAGCAAGGCGAGCGGCGGCGCGCGCAGCGCCGATGACGTCACAACCCAGGTCATGGTGAGCGCGATCAGCGCAATCTTCGCGTTCGGGCCAAGGTCGGCGACAAACGGCAGCGCGATGAACGCGGCGCAGGAGACCACCGTCAGCCAGATCACGACGCGGCTGAGCCGTCCGACGATCGGCGTCATGCGGTCGGCCGCGATGCCCATCAGCGTATCGGTGATGGTGAAGATCGCCTGATCGACCAGAAGGATGACAACAACCGCGCCGGGTGGCAGTCCGACCTTGGCGGCAAGCTGCGGCAGATAGACGACATAGACCGTCCAGCCCAGGGTGAAGAACAGTTGAAGCAGCGCGAGATAGACGCCGACCTTGCCGTTGCCGCCGGCGATGGCGCCCTCAGGCGCATCTGCCGGATCATTCCGGTCCGTCGTCTTGACCACGCTCATATCTACCCGACCCCAACACCCATCGAACAATAAGACCGGCCCAAGCGCCGTCGCAAGCGGCGGCGGCCGGCCCCCCTTGGTTGGACGGCCATACTGCGAAGCGGGTTCAAACGCCGAATTGCCTCGTTGCGCCAAGGCATTGCTCAGCGAATGAGGTTTTGGTGGAAAGTTTGGCCGTTCGCGGGACTCAACCTGAACGATTCGCTAACATTGGCGTTGATGACTACAGGGCGGGCACAGGAGCCGCACCATGACGACGGCCAAAGCTGCGACAGAGGCTGTCTCGTTCGACGAGCAAATCAAGCATGCCCGTGAACTCGTCGTCGAAGGGCACCGCCTGCTTTACGTTGCCAACCGCGATCTCAAGCTAGGGCGCAGCGTCGTCAGGCGCACGCAGCAGCTTCTCGCCGACACCGAGAGCGTGTTTCGCGCCAAGCGCCGCCTTCAGGCCGTCACGGGATCGACCGGACTTGCCGGCACGCCGCCCGCCTCGATCGCCTCGCCAGCGAGCAAGCAGAGATCTTCCCTGTAGCGCCCGGCGACGATCTGAACGCCGACAGGAACGCGGCCCACGAGCCCGGTCGAGACCGTCAGCCCCGGCATGCCGATGAATGGCAGCGCGATCTGCGGCATCTGCGCACGGAGCACGCGCTCCAGGGATGCGTCGCCCTTGAGATCGAGCTGCCATGGGAACGGCAATTCGCCGCACGGCGGCATGACGATCACGGCATAGGTCTCAAAAAACATCTCCCACGCGCGCACCAGCGTCGCGCGCCGCGTCAGCAGTTTCGAGAACACGGCGAGATCGAGCGTTCGGGCGACTGGCTCCTGGTGGCGCAAAATGGCCAGCGCGCCGGGATCGCCCTCACGCTCGGCGGCATCCCGCAGAGCGTCATAGCCGTCGGACAGCCAGAGTTTCATCTGCAGGTCCGCCGCCTCCTCGAACGGCGGAATCTCGGTGATCTCCTCGACGGTCCAGCCAGCACGCTCCAGCCGCTTGCCCGCGTCGGCAACGGCATCGCTGACTTCCTTCGCGGTCTCCAGACCATCCGGACGCAGGCAGATCGCCGCGCGCTTCTGGCGGCTTGGGCCTTCCAGCGGCGCTGGCACCCACCAAGGATCGCGCGGATCGCGCTGCGCCATGGCATGAAACGCCAGCCGCACATCGCCAACCGTCCGCGCGAGCGGACCCGAGACCGCCGTGATTTGCGGACCGATCGGCCGCTCCGGCGACGAGGCGTTAAAAGCCGGGATGCGCCCGATGGTCGGCCTCAGGCCGTGCACTCCGCAAGCATAGGCGGGGTAGCGGATCGAGCCCGCAATGTCGGTACCATGGGCGATGTGGCCGATGCCGGCGGTCACGGCGGCCGCCGCGCCGCCTGACGATCCGCCGGGCGTGATCGACGAGTCGCGCGGGTTTCGCGTTTCGCCGTGCAACAAATTTGTCGTAAACCATCTGCAAGAGAAAGCCGGTGTGTTGGTGCGTCCGACGATCACCGCCCCCGCCTTGCGGAGGTTATCGACCACCGGGCTGTTGGTCTGCGCCACAAGGTCACGCTGCAGCTTCAGTCCGTTCGTGGTAGCGAATCCAGCCTGATCGACGTTGACCTTGACGGTAATCGGAACGCCGCAAAGCGGCCCGGGAGGTTCGTCCTTCGCAAGTGCGGCATCCACGGCGTCGGCCTGCGCCAGCGTTTCTTCGGGCCGGTGATCGACAACGGCATTGATCTCGGGATTAACCGCGTTCAACCGGTTGAGGGCGGCCTGCGCTGCCTCCCTTGCCGAGATATTCCTGGACCGGATCTGCGACGCAAGTTCAGTAGCCGAGAGACGCCAGATGTCGTTCATTGCAATTCCTGTCCAACCGCCGTTGCTGCTTGAATGTCGTGGCCGTTATAGTAGCGGCGAAACGCTCCCGCTCAATGGCCGCTCGTTTATTTCCGGATTTTGAGGCCATGCCGCTCGGGCGTCGTGGCCGTATTGAATGCAACCAGGATTTCGACCATGAAGACGATCATCATTGCAGCCATCGCCGGGATTTTTCTGGGCACCACCGGCATCGCCAGCGCCGCCGAGCCCGGCGACAAGGTCAAGGTCTCGATCGAGAAGTGGCGCAAGCCCGGTTCAAATAACGCCGGCACGGCCGATATCACCGTCACCAACGACAATGACTTCGCCGTGAAGGACATTCGCGTGAAATGCGATTACATGTCCAAGACCGGCGGCCGGAAGATCGAAACCGACCAGCGGTTGGCTTTGACCATCAAGGCGAAGACCACCAAGCTGTTCAAGAAGACCAAGTTCCCCTTCATTGATCAGGAAGCCGCTGAAGGGTCTTGCAAGGTCACCGGCGCAACGCAGAGTTGATGCAGAAAACAAGCTCGTCATCCTGAGGTGCGAGCTCTTGCGAGCCTCGAAGGAGGACGAGCGATGGGTGCGCAGGTCTACATACTCTTGTGCGCGGACAAATCGTTTTACGTCGGTTGCGCGACTGGCGACGATCTCGCCGTCAGGGTCAATCAGCACAATAAGGGCCATTATCCGGGTTACACTCATTCGAGACGACCGGTTGGACTGGCTTGGTCTCAATACTTTGACCGGATCACCGACGCTATCGCCGCTGAACGGCAGATCAAAGGCTGGGGCCGCGCGAAGAAGCAGGCCCTCATAAGATCCGACTGGAAGACAGTCCAAAATTTAGCGCGACGACGCGGCGGGCAATCCAATAAAGTTTAGTGCTTCCGTCATCCTTCGAGGCTCGCCGCAAAGGGCGCGGCTCGCACCTCAGGATGACGTCCTTCTGTGCCTATAGCCCTCAGCGAATGTGGAGTTCGTCATCCTGAGGTGCGAGCCCTTGCGAGCCTTGAAGGATGACGATGTTCTGACGCCTGCTACGCCCGCACCGGGCTTTCCTTGCGTCCGAAGCTTGCAAAGATCCTGTCGATCACCGGCCAGAACAGCAACGTGATCGCGAGCGTCGTGATCGTGCCGACAAGGCCGTTCGACCAGAACACCTTCACGCTGCCGCCCGATCCGATCATGGCAAGACGGAAAGCATCCTCGGCGCGGCTGCCGAGCACCAGCGCCAGCGTGAACGGCGCCAGCGGAATGCCGATCTTCTTGAACACATAGCCGACCACGCCGAACAGCAGCATCAGCCAGATGTCGAACATCGCGTTCTGGATCGCGTAGGCACCGATGGCGCAGGACACCACGATCATCGGCGCGATGGCGGCGAACGGCACGCGCAGGATCGAGGCGAAGATCGGAACGGTGGTCAGCACCAGCACGAGGCCGACGACATTGCCGAGATACATCGACGCGATCAGGCCCCAGACGAAATCCTTGTGCTCCACGAACAGCAGCGGGCCGGGGTTGAGGCCCCACACCATCAGGCCGCCGAGCAGAATCGCTGCCGTGCCGGAGCCGGGAATGCCGAGCGCGAGCATCGGCAGTAGTGCCGCGGTGCCCGAGGCATGTGCGGCGGTCTCCGGCGCGAACACGCCTTCAATGCGGCCCTTGCCGAACGATTCCTTGTCCTTGGAAAACCGCTTGGCGAGATTGTAGCCCATGAACGATGCAGCGATTGCACCGCCCGGCGTGATGCCGAGCCAGCATCCGATGAACGAGGAACGAATGAGCGTGGCCCAGTATTTCGGCAGATCCATCCACACGCCGAGCACCGTGCGCAGGCTGATGCGCGCCGCATGGCCGCGCAGCGCAAGCCGCTCCTCCATGGTCAGCAAAATTTCGCTGATGCCGAACAGACCGATCACGGCGACGAGGAAGTTCACACCGCGGAGCAGATCGTTCGAACCGAAGGTCATGCGCAACTGGCCTGACACGGTGTCGAGGCCGACGCCCGCCAGCAGCAGGCCGAGCGCCATGGAGATGACGGTCTTATGCTTGGCTTCGCGGCCGAGGCCGACGAACGAGCAGAAGGTCAGAAGATAGACCGCGAAGAATTCAGGCGGGCCGAACTTCAGCGCGAAGCCGGCAATGCTCGGCGCCAGGAACGTGATCAGCATGACCGCGACCAGCGAGCCGATGAACGACGACGTGAACGCCGCCGTCAGCGCCTCCGCAGCCTTGCCCTGCTGCGCCATCGGGTAGCCGTCGAAGGTGGTCGCGACCGACCAGGCTTCGCCGGGAATGTTGAACAGGATCGAGGTGATCGCGCCGCCGAACAGCGCGCCCCAGTAAATACAAGATAGCATCACGATGGCGGATGTCGGATCCATCGAGAAAGTGAGCGGCAGCAGGATCGCGACGCCGTTGGGACCGCCGAGCCCCGGCAGCACGCCGACGAAGATGCCGAGCACCAGCCCGACCATCATCAGTGCGAGAATCTTCCAGGTGAAGAGAACCGCGAAACCGTGAAACAACAGACCCAATGCTTCCATGATCCTGTCCCCGGTCCTGACTTAGCGTCCGAAGGCCGCTTCGAGCGGACCCTTCGGCATGATGACGTCGAAGGCGATATCGAACGTCACGAACATGATCGCGACGAAGACGAAGGCGGTGAGCAATGATTTCCACCACGTGATCTTGCCGATCACCGCCATGAAGCCCGCGATCAGCAGGAAGCTCGCGACATAAAGACCGAGCCACTGCATCGCGACGCAGAACAGAAGCGTCGGCACGAAGACCTGCAACACGCGGCGAAACTGCGCGCGGGTGACGAATGTTTCCAATCCTTCGGTGCGCTTGATCGCGACGCTGGCAAGCCCGTAGAGCGCCGCGCCGCCGAGGATGACCGAGAGATAGAACGGGAAATAGCCGGCCTGCGGGCCCGTGTCGTCCCACGATGCGCCGGTGCGCCAGTTGTCGAAGCCGAGCAGCACAGCAAGCCCGAACAGCAGCGCCATGACCACCATCTCGACCGTGCGATTGTTGGTGATCGCGGGCGAGTTCTCGTCCGGCGCGGTCGGATCTTCAACGACGATTTCGATGTCTTGAGCCATGAGTCCGCCCTGGCTGATGTAAAGGAGATCAAAAATTGGCGCCGCCGCTTGGAAGACGGCGCCAGCCCCGATTGACGAGGCTATTTTGCGACGAAGCCTGCTTCGGTCATGAGCGACTTGTTCAGGGCATCGTCCTCTTCAAGGAATTTGAGCATGTCCTTGCCGTTGAGATAAACGGGCTTCAAGGCCTGCTTCTCCATGTATTCCTTGTATTCCGCGGTCTGCGTCACCTTCTTGAACAGATCGTCATAGAATGCGATCTGCTCAGGCGTCACCTTGCCGGGAAGGAACATCGCGCGCAGCATCAGGTACTGCATGTCGAGTCCTTCCTCCTTGCAGGTCGGAATGTCGTTCCACGACTGCGTCTCGGTGACTTTGGTCTTGTAGGAAATGCGCTCCTTGTCGAACACACACAGCGCACGCACCTGACCGGCACGCCAGACTTCAAGATTTTCCGACGGATTGTTGACGTTGGCTTCGGTGTGATTGCCGACGAGCTGGGTCGCAGCCTCGCCGCCTGACTTGTAAGGCAGATAGGAGAACTTCGCGCCGGTCTTCTTTTCCATGAAAACGGTCAGCACGTGGTCTTCGCGCTTCGAGCCGGTGCCGCCCATCTTGAACGGCGAGCTTGAGGCCTTGGCGGCTTCGATGAATTCCTTCACGGTCTTCGGGCCGCTGGCGTTGTCCCATAACACGAACTGGTCCATCGCGATCACCGAGACCGGCGTCAGTTCGCGCCAGTTGAACGGAATCTTTGCCGACAGCGGCAGCATGTAGATCAGCGAATAGGCAATCAGCACCTTGTTGGGGTCGCCGTCGCTGCCCTTCATGTACATCAGAGCTTCAGCACCCGACGCACCGCCCTTCAGCGACACGATGACCGGCTGCTTCATCAGGTTGTTCTTCTGGATCGCGGCCTGCATCATGCGGGCCATTTGATCGGATGCGCCGCCGGCGCCTGCCGCGACCACGATCTCGACCGGCTTGGCCGGCTCCCACGCGAGCGCCGGCGTCGCCGCCAGAAGCGCAAGCACACTTGTCGCCTTGATGAGATTCTTCATGCAGTCTCTCCCTGTCGCTTTTGTGAAGCCCGGCGTGGCCGGGCCTTCTTTATGTTTCCGCTATCCTGCGGATTTGAATTCAGATCGCCGACGCCGCCAACGTGGCGTTACGCCACTGCCGTCTTCGCTTGCGATGCCTTGGCATCGCGTCCGGTCAAAACGCTCATCGCGGACATGACGCCGCCTGCGCGATGCGGCACCTTCGCGAGATCGAGCGCCATCTCGACGCCGGCCAGCGTGCCCATCAGCATCAGGTCGTTGAAATGTCCGAGATGGCCGATGCGGAATACCTTGCCCTTGATCTTGCTGAGGCCCGCGCCGAGCGACATGTCGAAATTGTCCAGCGTCACCTTGCGGAACTGGTCGGCATCATGCCCCTCGGGCATCACCACCGCGGTCAGGATCGGCGAATATTCGCGCGGATCGAGGCAGAGATTTTCGAGCCCCCAGGTCTCCACCGCCGCCCGCGTCGCCGCCGAGTAGCGCTTGTGACGGGCGAAGACATTGTCCAGCCCCTCCTCCATCAGCATCGCGATGGCTTCCTTGAGGCCATAGAGCATGTTGGTCGCGGGGGTGTAGGACCATGAACCGCCCTTGTTGGCGGCGATGATCTCGTGCCAGTCCCAATAGGACCGCAGCGATGTGTTCTTCTTCGAGGCTTCCAGCGCCTTGTCCGACACGGCGTTAAAGCCGAGGCCCGGCGGCAGCATCAGGCCCTTCTGCGAGCAGGACACGGTGACGTCCACGCCCCACTTGTCGTGCTCGTAGTCGATCGAACCAAGCGACGAAATGGTATCGACCATCAGCAGCGCCGGATGTTTCGCGGCATCGATGGCCTTGCGGATTTCGTGAATGCGGCTGGTGACGCCGGTGGAGGTCTCGTTGTGGACCACCATCACAGCCTTGAAGCTGTGGGCCTTGTCCTTCGACAGCCGCGCCTCGATGTCCTCAGGGCTCGCGCCGTGACGCCAGTCACCCGGCACGAACTCGACTTCGAGCTTGAGCTTGTCGGCCATCGCGCGCCACAGCGTCGCGAAGTGTCCGGTTTCCACCATCAGCACCTTGTCGCCGGGCGACAGCGTATTGACGATGGCGGCTTCCCACGCGCCGGTGCCGGACGACGGATAGATGATGACCGGGTTCTTGGTCTTGAAGACCTTCTTCGAGCCTTCGATGACCTCAAGGCCAAGCTGCGCGAATTCAGGTCCACGATGATCGATGGTCGGCATGTCCATCGCACGCAGCACGCGGTCGGGAACGTTGGTCGGCCCCGGAATCTGGAGAAAGTGCCGTCCGGTGTGGACTGAGGCGTTGGACATCGGATCGCCGCTCCCTAAAGACCTTGTTTACAATTTTGCATGCAATGAATTGTGCATCGCAAGATTTTCTTGAAAGAGATTGTATTCAAAATTTTCTTCCTGACAACAGGAAAATCGAGTATGAATGTATTTATCGACGCAAAGCGTGTCGTCGCCGACCGATTTCGAATGAAATCCAGCGCGACACCCCTCCGGAGGCTCTGGATTTTGAATAATCTTTTGCGAACCAACTCACTGGAAATCGTCGAGACCTCACCGGCCTCGCTGCATGACGATCTGCTGGGCCAGATCCGCGACTTTATTGTCGAGGGGCACCTGGAGCCGGGCAGCCGCATCCCCGAGCGCGAACTCTGCGAAAAGTTTGATGTCTCGCGCACCCCGCTGCGCGAAGCACTTAAGGTGCTGGCGTCGGAAGGCCTGATCGAATTGCTGCCCAACCGCGGCGCGCGGGTCCGCCAGTTCTCCGAACAGGATATCCGGCATCTGTTCGAACTGATCGCTGGTCTCGATGCCCTCGCCGGCCGCGCGGCTTGTGAGCGGATTTCGGACGAGGACATCGCCGCCATCGAACGCATGCATCTGGAGATGTACACCCACTATATCCGCCAGGAGCTGACCGACTATTTCCGCCTGAACCAGAAGATTCATCAGGCCATCGTGGACGCAGCCGCAAATCCGTTCCTGAGTTCGAACTACGCCACCGCGAACGCCATGGTCCGCCGCCTGCGCTATTCGGCCAATCTGCTGCGGCGCGACCGGCTCAGCGATGCGATGCGCGAGCATGAAGCCATGGTCGACGCCCTGCGCCGCCGCAACGGCGACGAACTCAGCAAGCTGATGTTTGACCATATGCGCGGCAAGTGCGAGGCCGTGTGCGAGTATATGCGCGAGCATCAGCCGAGCGGACGCCCGGCTGATGTCTCAACTTTGCGCGAAACGACTTGAGCTGACGGGCAGGCGTTCGATCTGTCGTGACAGCTTGTATCTGATCTTTCGAGGTTCATGATGGCTCAGCAGAAAGCCGCAACCGGAAACGCCACTGCGCAAGACAGCGCCCTCGCCGCGCGGCTCCAGCGCGATGTGCGCGGCGACATTCTGTTCAATCCGTTCGATCTCGGCCGCTACGCCACCGATGCATCGTTCTACCAGATCAAGCCGCTCGGCGTGGTCGTGCCTCGCACCATGGACGATGCCTTGCGCGCGATGGCGATTGCGCGCGACGACGGGCGTATCGTCACGCCGCGCGGCGGCGGCACCTCGCAATGCGGCCAGACCATCAACAGCGGCATCGTGGTCGATACCTCGAAATACCTGAACAAGATCATTTCCCTCGATGTCGAGAACCGCACCTGCGTGGTCGAACCCGGCATCGTGCTCGACGATCTCAACCGGCAACTGAAAAAACACGGCCTGTGGTTTCCTGTCGACGTCTCGACCGCGTCCCGCGCCACCATCGGCGGCATGGCCGGTAACAATTCCTGCGGCGGGCGCTCGTTGCGCTACGGCACCATGCGCGACAACACCATCTCGATGGATGCTGCGCTGGCCGACGGCACGCTGCTGCATTTCGGCGAAGTGCCGCACGACATGGCATGGCAGAACACCGAAATGCCGGGCCGCGACCTGTTTCGCGACATGCTGGCGCTCGGTGAGCGTGAAGCCGGCGAGATCGCGGCGCGCTTTCCGCATGTCCAGCGCCGGGTCGGCGGCTACAATCTCGACGCGCTGACGCCGCAGCCGGTCAACAACATGGCGCATCTGCTGGTCGGCTCCGAAGGCACCCTCGCCTTTACTACCCGCGTCGAACTCAAGCTGTGGCCGCTGATCGGCTCAAAGGTGTTCGGCGTTTGCCATTTCGGCAGCTTCTACGAGGCGATGGACGCCACCCAGCATCTGGTGAAACTGAAGCCGATCGCGGTCGAACTGGTCGACAGCACCATGGTTGCGCTCGGCCGCGACATCGCGATGTTCCGGCCGACCATCGAAGCCGTGGTGAAGGGCGAGCCGGAAGCGCTGCTGGTGGTGGAATTCGCGGAAGCCGATCAGGCTGAAAATCTTGCGAAGCTCAAGCAGCTCGGCGACCTGATGGGCGATCTCGGCTTCGGCTGGGACCAGCCGCAGCGCAAATGGGGCGGCGTTGTCGACGTTGTTGAACCCGCAATGCAGGCGGCGATCACCGATTTCCGCACTTCCGGCCTCAACATCATGATGTCGATGAAGCAGGAGGGAAAGCCTGTCTCCTTCGTCGAGGATTGCGCCGTGCCGCTGCCGCACCTTGCGGATTACACCGAGCGGCTCAATAAAGTATTCGAGAAGCACGGCACGCGCGGCACCATGTACGCTCATGCCTCGGAAGGCTGCCTGCATGTGCGGCCGGTGCTTAATCTCAAGCTCGACAAGGACGTGAAGGCGATGCGCGCCATCGCCGAGGAAGCCTTCGCGATGGTACGCGAGTACAAAGGCTCACATTCCGGCGAACATGGCGACGGCATTGTGCGCTCGGAATTCCACGCCCAGATGTTCGGCCCGCAGATCGTCCATGCCTTCGAGGAGGTGAAGGAGCGGTTCGACCCGGACAACACGCTCAATCCCGGCAAGATCGTGCATCCGCCGAAGATGGATGACCGCTCGCTGTTCCGTTATGCGCCCGGCTACAAGGTCGAGGACATCAAGACGGTGATGGACTGGTCGGCTTATCCCGGCGCGGCGGATGGTTTCCAGGGCGCGGTCGAGATGTGCAACAACAACGGTGCCTGCCGCAAGTTAGAGGGCGGCGTGATGTGTCCGTCCTATCGCGCCACCCGCAACGAGAAGGATGTCACCCGCGGCCGCGCCAACACACTGCGCCTCGCCATTTCAGGGCAGCTTGGTCCCGATGCACTGTCGTCGGATGCCATGATGGAGACAATGAAGCTTTGCGTCTCCTGCAAGGCCTGCCGTCACGAGTGCCCGACCGGCGTCGATATGGCGAAGATGAAAATCGAGGTGCTGGCGGCGCGCGCCGCCAAACATGGCCTGACGTTGCGCGACCGGCTGGTGGGCTATCTGCCACACTACGCGGCGCTTGCCTCGCGCTTTTCATGGCTCGCCAACCTGCGCAACCGCAGCAGCCTTCTCCGAGCGCTGTTCGAGAAGGTCGCGGGCATCAGCGCCAAGCGCGATCTGCCGGAATTCCGCAACGACGTGTTCGCTCCGACGGGCGAAGCCTTCGGCCCGGAAGGTGGCCGCGAGGTGGTGCTGTTTGCTGATACGTTCAACCGCGCCTACGAGCGCGAGAACCTTGATGCCGCGCTGCGCGTTCTCATTGACGGCGGCTACCGCGTACACCTGCCCCGCGCGATCGATGGCGGCCGCGCATTGTGTTGCGGCCGCACCTTCCTCTCCGCGGGATTGGTCGAGAATGCGAAGGCTGAACTCGCTCGCGTGGTCGAAACGCTGATCCCGTTCGCCGAGCGCGGCGTGCCCATTGTCGGGCTGGAGCCGAGTTGCCTCCTGACGCTGCGCGACGAGTTGCTGTCGCTGCGTTCTGACGATGCCGCAAGAAAGGTCAGCGCCCACGCGCTGCTGTTCGAGGAATTCCTGGTGCGCGAGGCCGAGACCGACCAATTGAAACTGCCGCTCGGCGCCATCGACAAGAACGCGCTGGTGCACGGCCACTGCCACCAGAAATCGTTCGGGGCTTTTGCGCCGGTCGAGAAAATCTTGCGGCTGGTGCCCGGCCTGAAGGTCGAGAAAATCGAATCCAGTTGCTGCGGGATGGCCGGCGCGTTCGGCTACGGCGCGGACACCTATGATGTGTCGATCGCGATGGCGGAAGCATCCCTGCTCCCCGCTGTACGCAAGGCTGCCGATGACGCGCTGATCGTGGCTGACGGCACCTCCTGCCGTCATCAAATCAAGGACGGTTCGGGCCGCCGTGCATTGCACGTCGCCCGCGTCCTTGCCATAAGCTTGGACAAAGGCGCGGCGAAAGCCCCTGCACTTTCATAAACTACCCCACAAAGGACCTGCTTGATGACTGACCTGACCCTTGACGTTGCCCGCAAGATTTCCGATGCCGCCCTCGCCAAATGCCGGGAAATGAAGCTGAAGCCGATGGCCATCGCGATCCTCGACGCACGCGGCACGCTCAAGACGTTCATCGCGGAAGACAACACCAGCCTGCTGCGCGGCGAAGTCGCCCACGGCAAGGCGTACGGCGCGCTGGCGCTGGGCATGGGATCGCGCGCGATCTTCAAGCGCGCCAACGAGCAGCCGTATTTTGTCGATGCCATCAACACCATGGCGCGCGGCGCGCTGGTGCCGGTGCCGGGCGGTGTCCTCATCAATGACAAGGACGGCAACCTGCTCGGCGCCATCGGAATCAGCGGCGACACTTCCGACAACGACGAAACTGCGGCACTCGCCGGCATCGCCGCCGCAGGTCTTGTCGGAAACGCCGGGTAACTCTTGCGGAGAAATCGATGACGTTTCCGCGCGCCTCGTCCGCCCTTTCGCGCTTCACGGTTCTGGATCTCACCCGGATACGTTCCGGGCCGACCGCCGTGCGCCAATTGTCGGACTGGGGCGCGAACGTCATCAAGATCGAGGCGCCGACCGATCTCGCCGACAGCGAGCAGCCTGGCGGTCCGCGCCACGGCCCCGATTTCCAGAACCTGCATCGCAACAAGCGCGCGATGACGCTGAACCTGAAAGACCCGAAAGGGCTCGAAGTTTTCAAGCGTCTCGCCGCGAAGGCCGACGTGATTGTCGAGAACTTCCGCCCCGACGTGAAGGACAAGCTCGGCATCGACTACGCCAGCATGCGCGCGATCAATCCGCGCCTCGTCTATGCCAGCATCTCCGGCTTCGGACAGGACGGCCCCTATGCCAAGCGCCCCGGCTTCGACCAGATCGCGCAGGGCATGGGCGGCCTGATGTCGATCACGGGATTGCCGGGACAAGGCCCGGTACGCGCCGGGATTCCCGTCGCTGACCTGACGGCAGGACTCTTCTGTGCACTAGGCATCATGACGGCATTGCTGGAGCGCGATGTCTCCGGCGAAGGCCAGTGGGTACAAACCTCACTGTTGCAGGCGCAGATTTTCATGCTCGACTTCCAGGCCGCGCGCTGGCTGGTCGACGGCGACGTGCCGCAGCAGGCGGGCAACAATCACCCGACCAGCATTCCGACCGGCGTGTTCAGGACCAGCGACAGCTTCATCAACATCGCGACCACGGGCGGGCGGATCTGGGAGCGTTTTGCGCAGGCCATCGATGCGCCGGATCTGCTGACGCATCTCGACTACGCAACGATCGCGCTGCGCTCGAAGAACCGCGATGCATTGAACGCCGCCATCGACACGTATATGGCGAAGCGCACCACCGGCGAATGGGTTAAAATCCTCAACGACGCCGGCGTGCCATGCGGCCCTATTTACTCCATCGATCAGGTGTTCGATGACGAGCAGGTCAAGTATCTCGGCATCGCGCAGCAATTGCCCGACGCAGGCAAACATCTGGTCGGCCAGCCGGTGACGCTGTCGCGCACGCCAAGCCGCATGGCCGTGCGCCCGCCTCTTGTGGGCGAGCAAACGCGCGACGTGCTAACGGAATTCGGTTTCAGTGAACAGGAGATCGCCTCGCTCCAGCAGAGCAAGGTCGTCTGAATTTAAGGAACACGGCTATGGCTTCGACCGACAAAGTGATCTCCCGCAAGGACGGCAACGTCGGCTATGTGATCTTCAACAATCCCGAGCGCCGCAACGCGATGTCGCTGGAGATGTGGGAAGCCTGCACAGCGCTGATGACCGAGTATGCCAAGGACGACAGCATTCGCGTCGTCGTGCTGGCAGGCGCGGGCGACAAGGCCTTCGTCGCAGGCGCGGATATCTCCAAGTTCGGCGACGAGCGTTCGACCGAGGAAGGCGTCAGGAAATACAACGAGGCGGTCGAGGCCGCCTATGCCAGCGTCCATGAGTTTCCCAAGCCGACCATCGCGATGATCCGCGGCTTTTGTGTCGGCGGCGGCATGGGACTGGCGAGCTGCTGCGACCTGCGGATCTGCTCGGAAGACGCCCGCTTCGCGGTGCCCGCGGCCAAGCTCGGCCTCGGCTACGGCTATCCCGGCGTGAAGCGGCTGATGGATGTGGTCGGTCCGTCCTTCACCAAGGAAATCTTCTTCACCGCGCGGCTGTTCGAGGCCATGGAAGCGGTCGAGATGGGCCTGGTGAACCGCATCGTCGAAAATGACGAACTCGAATTCTATGTGAAGAACTACGCCGCCACGATCGCCGCCAACGCGCCGCTGACGGTCGACTCCATCAAGTTCATCGTCGGCGAAGCGTGCAAGGATGAACTCATGCGCGACATGAAGCGTTGCGAGGACCTCGTCGACGCATGTTTCAAGAGCGAGGACTACAAGGAAGGCCGTGCCGCTTTCATGGAAAAGCGCAAGCCGGTATTCAAGGGGCGCTGAACGGCGCACATCTATCGATTGCCGTCACCCTGAGGTGCGCCGGCGGCGAAGCCGCCAAGCCTCGAGGGGCGACGGCTCCTCTTTTCCGCATCATCCTTCGAGGCTCGCAAGAGCTCGCACCTCAGGATGACGCTCCCCGAGCGGCATCCATCGCCCGCAGCGCGGTTCTGACCTCAGCCGTCGTCGCCGGCTCACCGCCAGCTTTCCAAACACGCTGCACCGCATCTTTCACCAGCGCCTCATTGGTCTGCGGATTTCCCCAAAGAGTATCTTCAAGGCCTACGCGGACGTGGCCGCCGCGGGCAACCGTGTGCGGGATCAGCGGCGTGATGTCGACGCCGAGGCCTGCGATCATCCATGGCGCACCGGGCGCAGCTTCCGCCAGCAGGTTGAGGTGCGTGTCGAGATATTTGTCGCGCGGCGGGAAACCCCATGCAAATTCATCCGAGAACATGAAGCGATAGATCGGCGTCGGGGACGGCGGCGCAATCGCCGCCAGCGCAGCACCAAGCCGCGTGAAACCGGGCTCGTAGATCGCGTAGCTCGGATGGACATTGTGGGCACGCGCGATCCGCATCCCTTCCATGATGTCGTCATGAGGATTCATATAGACCCCGCCATGGGCGAGATCGTCGAACCGCGCTATATGAACCGATCCCGGATCGATCACCGCCCATTCGATCAGACCGCGCTTTGCCAGCTCCAAGGTATGGCCGAAGCGATTGGTGTTTTGGTCCTGCCCGAGCCCGGGACTTGGGATGGTCGGGTAAACAATCACATCCACCTTGTCGCGAATGCCCTCGATGATGCGTGCATAAATCTCCCAGTCATCTTTCTGACGGCCGGTCGTCACATCATAGGCATGGGCATGGATGATTGCCGCGCCCGCCTCGGCGCACGCAATGCCGTCGGCGACGATCTCCTCGACGGCGACGGGAATGCCCGGCTGCTTTGCGCGGGTCCATGGCCCGTTCAGTGCGGCTTCGATCCAGACCTTGGCCATCGCATCACTTTCCGGTCCAGACCGGCTTGCGCTTTTCAGCGAACGCCGCGAGACCCTCTTTCGCATCCTGCGTCATGGCCAGCACGGCAATCTGCGATTCGGTATAAGCAATGCCCTGATCGAACGACATCGATGCTAGCGCGCGCATGGCATACTTTCCACGGCGGATCGCGGTCGGCGACTTGTCGGTAAGACGCCCCACCAGCCATTCCACCTTGGCGTCGAGATCGGCGGCGGGCACCACATGATTAAGCAATCCCGCATCTTTCGCTTCCGATGCGGCGAACGGCTCGCCGGTGAAACACCATTCGCGCACCAACCGCGGCGGTGCGATCGCCTGCAGCAAGCTCAGCACCTGCATCGGAAATACGCCGACCTTGACCTCTGGCAGGCCGAATACAACGTTATCCGCCGCTATCGCCATATCGGTCATGCACAGAAGCCCGATGCCGCCAGCCATGCAGACGCCGTTGACGCGGGCGATGGTCGGCTTGGTCGCGCTCTGCGCCGTGCGCAGCATGTCGGCATAAGCGAGATTGGGTTGCGACAGGTCGAACGCGAAACCCGCGCCCGGCTGCAAATCTGCTCCGGCGCAGAAGGCCTTGTCGCCCGTTCCGGTCAGGACGATAACGCGCACATCGTTGTCCTCATGCGCTCGGCGGAAGCCATCGACGATGCCCGCGATCACCGACGCATTCAGCGCGTTGCGCTTGTCGGGCCGGTTAATCGTGATCCAGAATGCGTGGCCGCGTTTGTCGTGCAGCACCGTTGCATCAGACATTTTTGACTCCTCAAGCCGCGTCTTGCACAGCCTCGATCTCTGCAATCACAAACCCGGTCGTGAGCTGATCGCCTTCCGCAGCGTTCAACGCTTTGAGCTTACCCGACACCGGGGCCGCGTGAACATGCTGCATTTTCATGGCTTCCAGCACGATGATCGGCGCGCCGGCGGCGACGGTATCTCCAGCCTTGGCCAGCACCGACACCACACGCCCGTTCATGGACGCCCGCAGCCTGCCGTCCGACCCGGCATCGCCCGCCTTCATCACGGCGACATGGGACAGATCGCGCACATGCGACGTGATGCCCCCGAAGCTGAAATAAAGATCTTCTCCCTCGCGAACGAAGGTCGCTGAGCCGAGAACACCGTCGCTGGTGAAATGAAGCACGTCGCCATCACGCGCTCCTAGCGTCAGGACATATTCAGTTTCCGCAAGCCTGACCTTGAAAATGTCGCCGCGTTCGCGCCGCACCGTCGGCTCGATGACATGGCCGTCGAGGTCAAAGCGCAGCGGAATGGCATAGCCATGCGCCAGACCCAGACGCTGCTGCGCATGAACCGGCCCAATCGCCGAGATATGAACCAACAGCGCGGCCACGGCGGCATGCGATCCGTCACTGGACTGCGGCGGAAGCAGATCGGCCGAATGCTCCGCGATGAAGGCCGTGGTCGCCTTCCCCGCGGCGAAGGTTGCGTGATCGAGACAGCGCGCAAGGAACGACTGGTTGGTGGTGACGCCCTGCGCCGTCATCTGCGCCAAGCCCGTCGTCAGCCTGCGCCGCGCCTCGTCGCGCGTTGCACCGTGGCTGATGATCTTGGCGATCATGGAATCGTAGAATGGCGGAATCTCGCCGCCGGATTCCAGTGCATCCTCGACACGCAACTCGGCAGGCGCGCGCCAGCGCAGCATGCGGCCGGACTGCGGCATAAAGCCATGCGCTGCATCCTCCGCGCAGAGCCGCACCTCGATGGCATGGCCGGAGAACGAAACGTCCTCCTGCTCCAGCGGCAGCGGCTCGCCGCTCGCAACACGCAGCTGAAGTTCGACCAGATCGAGGCCCGTGATGGCCTCCGTCACCGGATGCTCGACCTGCAGCCGCGTGTTCATTTCCATGAAATAGTAATTGCCCGCGCTATCCAGCAGGAATTCCAGCGTGCCCGCGCCCTCATAACCGATCGCTTTCACCGCCGCGACGGCGGTCGCACCCATCCGCGCGCGCAACTCCGGCGAAACTGCAGGCGACGGCGCTTCCTCGATCAGTTTCTGGTGACGGCGCTGCACGGAGCAATCCCGCTCGCCGAGATGGATCGCATTGCCGTGACGATCGCCGAACACCTGAATTTCGATATGGCGCGGCTGAACGATGGCGCGCTCCAGAATGACGTGCGGATCGCCGAACGCATTCTGCGCCTCCGAGCGCGCCGCGCGTAGCGAATCCGGAAATGCCGCTTCATTCGGCACCAGACGCATGCCGCGTCCGCCGCCGCCAGCGACGGCCTTGATCATCACTGGAAAACCGATCCGCTTCGCAGCGGTGAGCATCGTGGCGTCGCTCTGGTCCTCACCCTGATAGCCGGGCACGCACGGCACACCCGCCTTCTGCATGATGTCTTTCGCACCGGCCTTGTTGCCCATGGCATGGATCGCCTCGGGGGACGGCCCGATGAACACCAGCCCCGCCGCGCGGCAAGCCTTGGCGAAGTCCGCGTTCTCCGCGAGAAAACCGTAACCCGGATGGATCGCATCCGCGCCGCTCGCTTTCGCGGCCTCAACAATAGCATCGATCCGCAAATAAGACTGCGACGGCTGCGACTCCCCGATCCACACCGCCTGATCGGCCTCGCGGACGTGACGCGCATTCGCATCGGCGGTGGAATAGACCGCCACCGTCTCGTAGCCGAGACACCTTGCGGTGCGCATCACGCGCAGCGCGATCTCACCGCGATTGGCGATCAGAATTTTCCGGAACGGCGTCAGCGTCACCGCACTTATGGTTGCATTCATGGCCGCGCCACCGAAAATTGGACGTTCTGCGGATTGCGCCGCTCAGCCTCGCTGCAGATCGCCAGCACGTTGGTCAGCACCGCGCGGGTGTCGCGCGGATCGATCACGCCGTCGTCGAGCAGCCGCCCGCTCGTGGCAAACACATCCATCTGCTTTTCGAACACATCGATAATCTGCGCCTTCATCGCCTCCAGCTTCTCCGGCTCCAGCGGCTTGCCGCGCCGCGCCGCGGCCGCTTCCGCGACAATCGCCATGGTGCCTGCCGCCTGCTCCCCGCCCATCACGGCGGTCTTCGCATTGGGCCAGGAGAAGCAGAACCGCGGATGAAAGCCGCGCCCGCACATGCCGTAGTTACCCGCGCCGAACGAAGCGCCGCAATAGATCGTGATCTGCGGCACGGTCGCGTTGGTGACAGCCTGAATCATCTTGGAGCCGTGCTTGATCATGCCAGCTTCTTCATAGGTCTTGCCGACCATGTAACCCGTGGTGTTGTTGAGATACAGGATCGGCGTGCGCGACTGGCAGCAAGCCTGAATGAAATGCGTCGCCTTGTTTGCGCCATTGGGATCCAGCGGACCATTGTTGGTGATGATGCCGATGGCGTGGCCGTTGATGCGGCCATGGCCGCAGACGGTCGCAGGACCATAGTTCGCGCCGATCTCGAGAAAATCCGAACCGTCGAGAATCCGTGCAATGATCTGCTTCATGTCGACGGGCCGTTTGTGGTCCATCGGCATGATGCCGAGCAAATCTTCGGTGTCGTACAACGGCTCGCGGGGTCGCTCGCCGCTCGCCGGCTGCGCGCGATCCCAGTTGAGATCGGCCATGATCTGCCGCGCGATGCCGAGCGCCTCGCGGTCGTCTTCGGCGAGATAATCGCCGAGGCCGGAAATGCTGGTGTGCATTTCCGCGCCGCCAAGTTCTTCCTCCGTAGCGATTTCACCGGTAGCGGCTTTCAGCAGGGGCGGTCCAGCCAGAAACGCACGCGTGCGTCCGCGCACCATCACGATGTAATCGGACAGGCCGGTCTGGTACGCCCCCCCTGCGGTGGATGAGCCGTGAGTCACGGTGATGACCGGAAGTCCCGCCGCCGAGAGCAATGCGAGGTTGCGGAATGTCGTGCCGCCGCGAATGAAATCCTCGACGCGATAGCGCAACAGGTTCGCGCCCGCGCTTTCAACAAGCTGCACCGACGGCAGCTTGTTCTCCAGCGCGATTTCCTGCGAGCGCAGCCGCTTGTCGAGGCCCATCGGCTGCAGCGATCCGGCCTCGATGCCGGAATCACTCGCGGTCACCATGCAGCGCACGCCAGAGACGAAACCAATTCCCGCAATGGTGCCACCGCCTGGAATGCTCTTCTCCGGGTCCGGCGTATCCAGACAATATCCGGCGAGCGCCGAGAGTTCGAGGAACGGCGCGCCTGGATCGAGCAGCAGCGCGATACGCTCGCGCGGCAGCAACTGCCCGCGCTCATGGAATCTCTTTTTGGACAGTTCCGATGCCGCGCTGGTTCGCCCGACCACCGCGTTCACTCGCGCAATCTGCGCAAGCATGCCCGCGCGATTGGCCTGATAGGTCTCGCTGGTGTGGGAAATGGAGTTTTCAATCACCGTCATCGATGGTCTTTACTCTTACTCAGTGCATCAGCTTGAGAATTGTCCGCGCCTCAGCTGGTGACGCGATCTCGCGGCCAGCCTTGCGCGCGCAGGCGACGATGCCTTCGATCAACTGCCCGTTCGAGGTGACCTTGGTGCCGTCGCCGAGATAGAACGTATCTTCGAGGCCGGTGCGCAGATGTCCGCCGAGTTCGGCACAGCGCTGATGCAGCGGCCAGATTTCCTCCCGCCCGATGGCGGTGACGCTCCAGTTGGAATCCGGCAGCTTCAGCTTGAGCAGGATCGGCAGAAGGTCAGGATCGGCCGGCATGCCGGAGGCCACGCCCATGACGAAGTTGTATTCGAGCGGGCCGGAATACATGCCGTTCTGCTTGTACATCGCGACGCTACGCACGATACCGACATCGAAGCATTCGAACTCCGGCAGCGTCTTCGTGATCTTCATCACGTCGAGATATTTCTGGATCTTGTCCGGCGGATTGTCGAACACATGGGGCGGCCAGGCCCACGAGCCGTCGGCCTTCACTTTGAGATAGTTCAGCGAGCCGGCATTGCAGGCCGCCATTTCCGGGGCGGTCTCGCGCACGCAATCGAGCGCGCCCTGATAGTTCGGGCCGCTGACGCCCGTGGTATGATTGATGATGACGCCGGGGCATGCCTCGCGGATCGCCTGCTGGACTTCCTTCGACAGGTTCACATCCCACGACGGCATGTGCCCCTTGTCTGGCTCCTGCTGGCGCAGGTGCATGTGCATCACCGACGCGCCCGCGTCGAACGCAGCCTTCGCCTCCCGCGCCATTTCCTCCGGGGTGACCGGGACATGGTGCTGCTTGGGATTGGTCAGGACGCCGTTGAGCGCGCAGGTGACGACGGCTTTATCCATTTCAGACCCTCAGGTTCATCGCAAATTGCTCCGAACGGTAGGAGGCCGGGACCGCTATCGTCTTGTGAAAACTAGCTGGGGTTGCCACAATTTCTGGGGCGTGGCGGCTTAACGCAAGTCTGCGCCGCGGGAACGGGCCATAAATCTCCTACATGGAGGATGAAAATGGATGCCCCCGAGCGGTTTGCCGAGACTCCGGCCAGCCCCTTTCTGACCCCGGAACATCTGGCGTTTCGCGATATGCTGCGGCGCTTTGTGGCCACCGAGATCGAGCCTTTTGCAGCGCAATGGGACGAGGCCGGGGAATTTCCCCGTGAACTGTATCTGAAGGCAGCGTCCATCGGCCTGCTCCAGCTCGGCTTCCCCGAGGAATACGGCGGCATCCCCTGCGACCGCTTCATGTCGATGATCGCAGCGCAGGAACTGGCCCGCGCCGGGGCTGGTGGCGTCAGCGCTAGCCTGAAAAGCCACACCATCGGCGCCCCGCCGATCGTCTACGGCGGATCGGATGACCTGAAGGCGCGCGTGCTGCCGGACATTCTGGCGGGCCGGAAAATCTCCGCGCTCTCGATCACCGAACCCGGCGGCGGCTCCGATGTCGCCAATCTGCGCACCACCGCGCGGCGCGACGGCGACCACTATGTGGTCAAGGGCGAGAAGACCTTCATCACCTCCGGCATGCGCGCGGACTATTACACCGTCGCGGTGCGCACCGGTGGCGAAGGTGCCAGCGGCGTCAGCCTGTTGCTGATCGAGCGCGACACGCCGGGCTTCTCGCGCACCCCGCTGAAGAAGATGGGCTGGTGGGCATCCGACACCGCGACGCTCTATTTCGACGACTGCCGTGTGCCGGTGGGCAATTTAATCGGCCAGGAAAACGCCGGCTTCAAGCTGATCATGAAGAATTTCAACAGCGAACGGCTGGGCCTCGCCGCCGGCTGCACCGGCTTCGCACGGGTCTGCGTCGAGGAAGCCATCGCCTATGCGCGCGAGCGCAAAACCTTCGGCAAGCGCCTCGCCGATCATCAGGTGATCCGCCACAAGATCGTGGACATGGCGCAGCGCGTGGCGGCGACGCAGGCGATGCTGGAAATGCTGATCTGGCGGCTGGAGCAAGGCGACAATCCGGTGGCCGAGGTCTGCATGTGCAAGAACCAGGCAACGCAGACCATGGCCTTCTGCGCCTCCGAAGCCGTGCAGATTTTCGGCGGCGCGGGCTTCATGCGCGGGCCGAAGGTCGAGCGCATCTACCGCGAGGTGAAAGTCAACGCCATCGGCGGCGGCACCGAGGAAATCATGAAGGATCTGGCAAGCCGCCAGATGGGTCTTTGAGAATCATAAGAAACACCGGGAAACGCAATGCAGTTCACGCAGGAACACGACGCCATCCGCCGCACCATGCAGCAGTTCATCAAGAACGAGATCAACCCGTTCGTCGATGAATGGGAGCGTGACGGGATCTATCCGGCGCATCAGGTGTTCAAAAAGATGGGCGATCTCGGCCTGCTCGGGCTGTGCAAGCCGGTCGAATACGGCGGCGCGGCCCTCGATTACAGCTACGGCATGGTGATGGCTGAAGAGCTCGGCGCGATCAACGCCGGCGGCGTCGGCATGTCGATCGGCGTGCAGACCGATATGGCGACCCCGGCGCTGGCGCGGTTCGGCTCTGATGAGATGAAGCGCGAATTCCTCGCCCCATCGATTGCAGGCGATATGGTCGCCTGCATCGGCGTTTCGGAACCCGGCGCAGGATCTGATGTCGCATCGATCAAGACCACTGCCCGCTCCGACGGCGACGACTACGTGATCAATGGTGGCAAGATGTGGATCACCAACGGCACGCAGGCCGACTGGATGTGCCTGCTTGCCAATACCGGCGATGGCCCAGTCCATCGCAACAAATCGCTGATCTGCCTGCCGATGAAGACCAAGGGCGTCGAAGTGCTGCGCAAGCTGGACAAGCTCGGCATGCACTGCTCGGACACCGCCGAAATCAAATTCACCGACGTCCGCATCCCGAAGCGCAATCGCATCGGCGAGGAAGGCAAGGGCTTCACCTATCAGATGATGCAATTCCAGGAAGAGCGGATGTGGGCGATTGCCGCCTGCCTGAAGTCCCACGAGAAGACCATCGACGAGACCATCGACTACACGCGCCAACGCAAGGCGTTCGGCAAACCGCTGCTCGACAATCAGGTGATCCACTTCCGGCTCGCCGAACTGAAGACCGAAGTCGAGTTGCTGCGCTCCCTGCTCTACCGTGCGTGCGAGGAATACGTCGCGGGCAATGACGTGACGCCGCTGGCGACCATGGGCAAGCTAAAGGCCGGCCGCCTCGGCCGCGAGATTCCTGATGCCTGCCTGCAATACTGGGGCGGCATGGGATTCATGAACGAAACCCGCGTCAGCCGCGCCTATCGCGACCGGCGCCTGACGTCGATTGGCGGCGGCGCCGATGAAGTGATGCTCAGCATCCTTTGCAAGTATATGGGTACGCTGCCGGAGCAGTAAGCGCTTGCGCTCAAGCGTATTCCGCGTTGTATAGCGCAGGACATCTTCAGGATAGATCGACATGCTTACGCTGTATCACTGTTCGAGCGCGCGTTCCTTTCGTCCGCTCTGGACCCTGGAAGAACTCGGCATTCCTTATGACCTGAAGATGCTGCCCTTCCCGCCGCGCTTCCTGAAACGGGAGTATTTGGAATTGAATCCGCTGGGCACCATCCCGTTCCTGATCGACGGCGATGCCCGAATGACCGAGTCCTCCGCGATCTGCCTCTATCTCGTGACGAAGTATGGCCCCACGCCGCTGAACGTCGCCGTCGATGAGCCGGCTTATGGCTCGTATCTGAACTGGCTGTTCTTCGGCGAAGCGACACTGACGTTCCCGCAGACCATCTATTTTCGCTATTCGCAGCTTGAGCCGGATGAGAAGAAGAATCCGCAGGCCGCCGCCGATTACGCGCGCTGGTTCCTCGCCCGGCTGCGGGCGCTCGAAACCACTGTCTCGCAGTCGGATTGGGTCTGCGCCGGGCGCTTCACCGCCGCGGACATCTCGGTCGGCTATGCACTGATGTTCGCGCAGTCCAACGGACTGTCCGCGCAGTTCACGCCTGCGGTCGCGGCCTATTGGGAGCGGCTCAAGCAGCGCGAGGGATTCCGCAAGGCGATCGCGGCGCAGGACCGCGCCAGCGCCGAACAAGGCGTCGCACCGCGAGTCCCGGCGGCAACCTAAGCCCGCATACTCACTGCGTCGCTCGCAACATCCCTGCCGTTGATGATCTGCAAGCGCCGCGAGCCGGAAAACAGCGCACTCGGCTGTAGCCCATAAATGCGGCGCAGCGAGTGGCTGAAATGCGTCGAATCCGGATAGCCTGCATCCAGCGCGAAATGCGCGAGGTTTCGTTCGACATTGACGTGATGCAGGATGTTCCGCCCGCGCTTCCAGGCGCGGAAGGTCTTGAAGTTCATGCTGGTCTCGTCCTTGAACAGATGCAGGAAGCGCGACAGCGACAGCTTGACGCCGCTGGCGCAATCGTCACCCGAAATGCTGCTGGACGGCTTCGCCTGAAACCGCGAGACGACGGTCGATATGCGCGTATCCAGTTCTCGTTGCTTCAGGCGGCGCTGGAGAAAGATCTTGTCAAAATCAGCTGACGTGAAACCGCTCGTGCCGCTGAGCGCCATGGTCGCATAGATCTCGCGAAACCGCGCCGCAAGATGGCTCGCCGCCGCCGGATCGTCGCACTGGCGAAGGATCTCCGCGAGATCTTCGTCGCAGACCGACTCCGGCTCGATCAGAAGTCCAAGAATTTCGCGGGACTCGGACGTGATCTTGTGCGGCAGGTAGGCGGGAACGGCGAGAATCTCGCCAACACGCGGCGGCTGACCAGCCACCTCGAGGCACGCGGTGCCATGCAGCGGCACGCAAACCGCGAGCGCACCGAGCGTGCGCACCGACGGCTTGCCGTGCAGCCCGGCGTAGAACACCCGCTCCGAACTGATCAGCATGAACCGGTCGGGCCGGCCGGACGTACACCTGCGCATCGTTTCCTCCAGAAACATTGTTCTTCACGGGCGATTGTTCGCCTCTTGTGAAACCTGAATTAGCGGCTCTTCTCTGTCGTCTCGAATTTTCCCGCACCCATGTAGCCGAACAGGAATCCAGCGACCTTGCGCTTCTGGATTTCCTCGCTGCCCTCGGTGATGCGATAGCGCCGGTGATGGCGGTAGATGTGCTCGAACGGCTTGTGCCGCGAGTAGCCCATGCCGCCGTGCACCTGCATCGCGCGATCCGCCGCTTCGCAGCAGAGCCGGTTCGCCCAGAAATTGCACATCGACACCTTGTCGGAGAGCCGCTGCTCGACCTCAGGCTGCGTCATGCGGTCCATTTCCCAAGCCGTCTTGCGGATTAGCAGGCGCAGCATCTCGGCCTGGGTCGCAAGCTCCACCAGCGGCCACTGGATCGCCTGGTTCTCGGCGAGCGCGTGCCCGAACGGCTTGCGCTCGCGGGCGTAGTGCACGCTCTCATTGATGCAGTACACGGCGGCGCCGAGCGAACTGGCGGCCTGACGAATCCGGTTCTCATGTACAAAGCACTGCGCCAGCGACAGGCCGCGCCCGACTTCGCCGAACAATGCGTCGTCCGGTACGAACACGTCCGTAAAGCTGACACGCGGATGATCGGTCGGCATGTTGAAGGTCCACAGATATTCCTCGACCTTCACGCCCTTCGTGTTTGCCGGAACCAGAAAACAGGTGATACCGCGCGCGTCGCCGTCGTTGCCCGACGTGCGCGCAAACGTCGCGCAGTGGGTGGCGACATGCATGCCTGTGGTCCACATCTTCTCGCCGTTGATCGCCCACCCGCTGACGCCGTCACGCGTGGCCTGCACCGCGCTCGTTTCCATATGGGTGGCGTCCGATCCGTGATCGGGCTCCGTGAGACCAAAGGTGATGCGGTACTTGCCGGTGAGCGAGCCTTCAATCATCGCCTTCTGATCGTCGCGGCCGTAGCGATCCAGCATGGTGACCAGCGGAAAGTTTCCGACGATCGAATGCTCGTTCTGCAAATCGTTGTGCAGGCCGAGACCTTTGGCGGCGAAATGTTCGCGGATCACCGCCATCCAGAGATTGGAACCATCCTTGCCGCCGTAGTGTTTGGGAATCGCAAAGCGCAAATGCCCGGCTTCGTCGGCGAGAGTCTTTGCCTGACGCAGCAGGTCCTCCCATTCGTGACGCGGCAGACCGCCCTTGTCGAAATCCGTCCGCGCCCATTCGCGGCGATGATCGAAGAAACGGATGTTGTCGTCGCGTTGCTCAAGCGGCTTGATTGTCTGATCGATGAAGCGATCGAGCTCGGAAAGGTACGCGGTCAGATCGTCAGGCAGCGAAAAATCCAACGCGCAACTCCCAGACGTCCATCCCCGGACTTGATTTTTTCATTGCGCCGCGATGATCGAGAGAGCCCGCGACGGATGGCGAATTAAGATAAGGGCCGGGGCGTTAGTCAAGCGCTTAATTAATTTGTGAAGCGGCTTCTTTGCTGTCTATTTAGGACACGACAACACCGCTCAAATGTTGCGACGCAGCGCAAGAAACCGTCCAAGGAAATCGCTCATGGCCTACGAATTCGCCAAGGTGGAACGCAAAGGTCCGCTCACCATCATCACGCTCAATCGTCCTGAGGTGATGAACGCCGTGCATTCCCCGATGCACTTTGAAATGCATCGCGTTTTTGACGAGTTCAACAAGGACCCCGACCAGTGGATCGCGATCGTGACAGGCGCTGGCGACCGTGCATTCTCCGCAGGCAACGACCTGAAATGGCAGGCCCAGGGCGGCCAGCGCGGCTGGGATACCAGCGGCTTCGCCGGCCTGACCCACCGTTTCGACTGCGACAAGCCGATCATCGCCGCCGTCAACGGCGTCGCGATGGGCGGCGGTTTTGAAATAGCGCTGGCGTGCGACCTGATCATCGCGTCGGAAAACGCCACCTTCGCCCTGCCCGAGCCGCGCGTCGGCCTCGCCGCGCTCGCCGGCGGATTGCATCGCCTGCCGCGCCTGATCGGTCTCAAGCGCGCCATGGGCATGATCCTGACCGGACGCCATGTTCCCGCGCGCGAAGGGCTGGAGCTTGGTTTCGTCAACGAAGTGGTTCCGAAGGGCGAAGCGCTTGCCGCCGCCGAGCGCTGGGCCAATCTCATTTTGCAGAACGGCCCGATGTCGATCCGGGCCTCGAAGCAGACCATGCATCGCGGTCTCGGCGTGTCGCTGGAACAGGCCCTCGCGGAGCAGTTCGATTACCCGGCGGTCAAGGCGCTCGGCGCGTCCGAGGATTACATCGAAGGTCCGAAGGCGTTCGCGGAAAAGCGCCCGCCGCAATGGAAGGGCAGATAGCGCTCTTTAACCGTCGCGCTCGCGGCGATAGGACGCATAGTTCGGCTGGTCAATGGCCAGCTTGTCCATCGTGGTCTGCCAGACGTGTCCGGTCAGCCCCGGCGTCTGGAAGCCCATCTCGCCGCTCGCGATGCGCGCCGACAGCAGCCGGTTGAGGTCTTCCAGCGAGCCGGAGGCGCCGAGCAGCTTTGACAGCCGTTCAAGCTCGGCGGCATCGCCGGATGCCTCAAGGGTGAGCTGACGCGCGACCAGATCGAGCGCGTTGAGCCCGACCCGCAGCTTGAATGCCGCGTGACCGGACAATTGCGGCGCGACATCGGCACGGAGAAATTCCGCCACCGCATTGATCAGTTCGACCGGCGTTGGCTGATCCTGCATCTCACCTGTTCCTTGTCATGTGCGTCATGCTCTATTGCGCATGATGTTATCCGAAAACCGCTTCGCACTTTTCGGCATCATGCGCGCGGCGCCAGCAGCCGCAACAGATCGATTTCGGTTTCCGAGGCGCGGCGGCCGATCATGGCGCGCTCCATCGAATGATCGGGACCGGCGCGAAACCGCTGCATCATGCCGCAGCACATCACGCCCCACCGCAAGGTGCCCAGCGTCTCCCAGAACATCACCCGCGCCACATCGACCGGACGGCCCGACGCTGCCTCATACGCCGCGAACAGATCCTCACGCGAGCCGAGGCCGCCGACCGGCTTGTCGATTTCGCCGAACCGCCAAGAGTTCACGCAGATCCAGCCGAGGTCTTCCATGGGATCGCCGAAGTGCGCCAGCTCCCAGTCCAGCACTGCACGGACACCTTCGGGGCCGATGATGAGATTGCCATGGCGGAAATCGCCATGAACCAGCGTAACAGTATCCGACTGTGTCGGCGCGTTGTCGCGCAGCCAGCGCAGCGCCAGATCGAACACTGGCCGCGGCCAATCATAAGATTTGTATTCAGCCGCGAGGTCGCCGATTTCGCCGGCAACGGTCATCAGCCGTAATTCCGGCAAACGCGATTTGTCCAGCGCGTGAATACCCGCAACCACCTTGCCAAGCTGGCTCGCCAGCACCTTGCGCGCGTTGGCAAACTCCGCATCGCGCAGAATCTTGCGCGGGATCGTCTCGCCTTCGACGCGGTCCATGATGAAGCCGCTGCCAAGATTGTCTTCTGCGCGCAAAACATAACGCACGCGCGGCGACGGTATCCCCGCTTCATAGGCCTGCTGCATAAGAACAGCTTCGGCCTCAAGGCCAGCGGCACGGCCCGGCGCGGCGCCATAGCCCGATGGCGCGCGGCGCAGAATGACGGCGATGTTTTCTTCAGGGTGCAGGACGTCGAACGACCAGGTCTCCTGGCTGGCGCCACCGGACAGTTGAGCCAGGCGATCGATGCCGGTGGCCCCCGGAAACCAGCGCGCGATGCTGGCCTTGAGCGAACTTTCAATCGTCATTTGGATTTTTTGGGGCTTGTTGGCTCTCTGTTTGAGCCGGACCGTAAATAAAATCGCGTGCGCGGGCAACCCGCGCACGCGATGACGCTCGGAACGGAAAACTCAGAACATCAGGCCATCCTTCACCAGAACCCAGCGGCCACCTTTGACCTGCTGAACCTGCGTTACCGTGGTGGCGAGGTGGTTCGTTTTCGAGAATTTGGTCGGCGGCGAGTTGAAGATGTCGTTGAACACGTCACCGGACTCGAGCGAATCCAGCATCTTCGCGCCGGTCAGATCCTTGCCTGCCTTCTTTGCATAATGAGCAAAGGTCATCATGGCGTTGTAGCCGATGATGGCCTGCGTGTTGGCGTCGGTGCCGAACGCCTTCTTGTAGTTCAACAGCCAGTCCTTCACCTTGCCCTTGGCGGTGTCTTCGTAGGGAATCTCGAAGCCAGCGGCGGCATAGAGGCCCTCGACGGCGTCCTTGCCGAGCGCCGGCACTTCAAGCACGTTGGTCGGCGTCGCGCCGAGGAACGTCACATCCCAGCCCAGTTTCTTCGCTTCGCCCATCGCGCCGATGGTTTCGCGGATCACGGTTCCGAGTACCACGAGATCGCAGCCGTCGGCCTTCATCTTCGCGACCTGTGCGCTGAAATCAGACGCACCGCGCTTGTAGCTGGTGACCGATGCCGGCGTCAGCTTCATCGCAGCCGCCTGCTGGTTGAAGCCGTCGAGCACGCTCTTACCGTATTCGTCGTCCTGATGCATGATGCAGGGCTTGGTGAACTTCTTCCACTCCACCATGTGCTTGAGCGCGGCCCGCGTGCTCTCGACATACGGCAGAATGTTGTTGAACTTCAGCCGTTCCTGCGGCTTGGCCGGATCGAACCTGAAGGTGAACTCCGCCGCCGTCAGCGGGAAGAGCTGCAGCACGCCCGCGTCGAACAGGATGTCCTGCGCGGCCAGCACGGTCGGCGAGCCCATCGGGCCGACCATCGCGAAGATCTTGTCCTTCTCGATCATCTTCTGCGATGCCAGCACCGCGCGCTTCGGATCGTAACCGCTGTCCTCCATGATCAGCTTGATCTTGCGGCCGTTGATGCCGCCGGCGGCATTGATCTCGTCCGTCGCCATCTTCATGCCGTTGGACACCGGCACGCCCCAAACCTTGATGGGGCCCGACAAATCCTGATGCGAGCCGATGACGATCTCGGTCGGCGAGATGCCCTCGTTGGTCACCTTGGTCTGTGCGAAGGCCGGCGACTGGGTCAGCGCGAGCGCGCCCACCGCAAGGCCAAACGCCTTGAACGATTTCGACATAACGGTCTCCTCTCTGTTGGCCCATATTCAGCGAAGGCCGGGCCTTGTTACCTTCGCCGCTGAGCGGCCCTTGCGGGCCGCGGAATGCGCTTCTTGTGACGCAATATAATGCTTGAGCTTACGCCACGGCGCTCGCCCGGTACATTGCATCGATCTCGGTTGCGTAGGATTTGTTCACGAAGCTCCGCTTTAACTTCATGGTCGGGGTCAATTCCTCATCCTCTGGAGTCAACTGCCGCTCGATCAGATGGAATTTCTTGATGGTCTCGACGCGGGCGAAGTTCGCGTTGACCGCTTCGATCTCCTTCTTGATGAGATCCTGAATCTCCGGCGCGCGGCACAGGCTCGCGTAATTCGTGAACGGAATGTTGAAGTCCTGCGCGAACTTCTCGACGTTCTCGTGATCGATCATCACCAGACATGTCAGGAACGGTCGCTTGTCGCCGATCACCACCGCATCCGAGATATAGGGCGAGAACTTCAACTGGTTCTCGATCTCCGAGGGCGTGATGTTCTTGCCGCCGGAGGTGATGATGATGTCCTTCATCCGGTCTGTGATCTTGACGAAGCCCTCGTTGTCGATAGTGCCGACGTCGCCGGTATGCAGCCAGCCCTTTTCATCAATGGTTTCAGCGGTTTTCTCGGGCTGATTCAGATAGCCCATAAACAGAAAATCACCCTTGATGAGAATCTCCCCCTTCGGGCAGATCTTGACCTCGCCCCAGGGCGCCGCCTTGCCGACCGAACCAAGCTTGATCCGGTCGTTGGGCATCAGCGTCGCCACGCCGCAATTCTCGGTCTGGCCATAGACCTCGCGCATGTCGAGACCGATCGCGAGATACCAGCGGATCAGATCGGGCGAGATCGGCGCCGCACCGGTGAAGGCAATGCGGACGCGGTCCAGGCCGAGCATCCGCCGGATGTTGCGGAACACCAGCCAATAGGCCGCCTTGCCCGCAAGCCGCAGCGACAGCGGCGGCGTTTCACCCTCAAGCCTGTACTCGGTCAGGCGCTGGCCAATTCCGAGCGCATGGCGATACATCCACTGCTGAAGCGGCGTCGCGTCCTTCAGGGCAATCGTGATAGCCGAATAGAATTTCTCCCAAATCCGGGGTACGGCCAGAAACGCGGTCGGCTGCACCTCACGCAGATTGTCCGGCACGGTTTCCGGGCTTTCGGCAAAGTTCATCACCGAGCCGACAGCAACGGACAGGTAGTAACCGCCGATCCGCTCGGCGACATGGCACAGCGGCAGGAACACCAGCCGCTCCTCGTGATCTGTCGGCACCAGAAGATAGTCGGCGTAGCGCATCTGGTGCGTCACGCTGCGGTTGGAATGCATCGCACCTTTCGGCGGCCCCGTTGTTCCCGAGGTGTAAACGAGAATGGCGAGATCGTTCGTCCCGCGGCTGGCGATCATCTCGTCCCACAGCGCTTCGCGGCCGCTCATATGGTTGCGGCCGAGCGCCGTGAACTCGTCCAGCGACATCACCATCGGATCGCTGAAGCCGCTCAGGCCTTCCATGTCGAACACGACGATCTTCTCGAGTGTCGGACAGCGGGCGCGGCACGCCAGCACCTTGTCGAGTTGCTCGTCATCCTCAGCGAAGATCACCTTGGTTCGGGAATCGTTGATCAGGTACTCGACCTGTGCCGCGGAGTCGGTCGGATAGATGCCGGACGAGACACCGCCTGCACAGAGCACGCCCATATCGGCGAACACCCATTCGGGGGTCGCATTCGAGACGATGGAGGCGACATCGCCCGGCTTGAAGCCCTCCGCATGAAGCGCGTAGGCGATTTCCCTGGCTGTCTTGAGCCATTCGCGCCAGCTCGTCGATTGCCAGACGCCGAGATGCTTCTCCCGGATCGCGGGCTTGTCGCCACGCGTTTCAACCGCGAACAGAAAGCTCTTCGCGATCGTATCCGCGACGGTGATCACTGCAGGCTTCGCCATGCCTCATTCCCTGTCTTTCGCTGCGTGCACACGACGCAGCGCGTATGTCTCCTGCCCTTCAACGCCTGGCTTTATCGCCAGGTCTTCTGTCGCCAGGCCTTCTATCGCCAGGTCTTCTATCGCCAGGTCTTTTTCTTCTTCCAGCGCCGTTCGCCCCGTGCGCTGTCTTCCTTGGCGCCGAGGTAGAATTCCTGAATGTCCTGCGACATCATCAGGCGTTCGCAGGTGTCGTTCATCACCACGCGCCCGATCTCGAGGACGTATCCGTAATCCGCGGTTTCCAGCGCCACCTTGGCGTTCTGCTCGACCAGCAGGATCGACATGCCCTGCTCGGCGTTGACGCGCTTGATGATCGTGAAAATCTCCTTCACCAGAATCGGCGACAACCCGAGCGAAGGCTCGTCCAGAAGCAGCAGTGCCGGGCGGTTCATCAGCGCGCGGCCAATCGCCAGCATCTGCTGTTCGCCGCCGGAGAGTTGCCCCGCCGGCTGATTGATGCGCTCGCGCAGGCGCGGGAAATATCCGTAGACCCGCTCCAGATCGTCTGCGACGCCGTCGCGATCCTTGCGCGGATAGGCCCCCATCATCAGGTTCTCGCGCACGCTCAGAAACGGAAATACCTCGCGGCCCTCGGGCACATGGCTGAGGCCGAGGCGCACGATCTTGTCCGCCTCCATGCGCTGGATCGGCCGCCCCTTGAACTCGATGGAGCCCTTCTGCGGATCGAGAATGCCGGAGATCGTCTTGAGCACGGTGGTCTTGCCCGCGCCGTTGGCGCCCAGCAGCGTGACGATCTTGCCACGCGGCACCTCCAAGCTAATGCCGCGGATGGCCATGATCGGCCCGTAATAGCTTTCGATGTTGCTGAGCTTGAGAATGGTCTCGGGCGTGCTCATGACATCGTCCTCAGGTGCCGAGATAGGCTGCGACGACATCGGGATGCGCCTGCACCTCGGCCGGCGCGCCCATGGCCAGCACCTTGCCGTAGTTAAGCGCGATCACCCGGTCGGAGACGCGGTTGACCAGCGTCATATCGTGCTCAACCATCAGCACAGTGATGCCAAGCTCGGTCTTCATGTCGCGGATCCAGAACGACATGTCGTCGGTCTCCTCCACATTCAGCCCGGACGACGGCTCATCCAGCAGGATCAGCTTCGGCTCGGTGCACAGTGCGCGGGCCAGTTCGATCACCTTGCGCACGCCATAAGGCAGCCCGGAGATGAGCTTGTCCCGATGCGCGGCAAGGTCAAGGAAATCAATGACCTGCTCGACGCGGCGGCGATGCGCTTTTTCGTCGCGGCGCACGTTCGGCAGAAACAGCAGCTCCTGCCAGAGGCTGGTGGTGGAGTGGCGGTGCCGCCCGACCAGAAGGTTGCTGAGAACGGTGGCATTTTCGAACAGTTCGATGTTCTGAAAAGTGCGCGCAATGCCCAGCTTGGCGATGCCGTAGGCCGGCTCACCGGTAATATCCTGATCCTCGAAATAGAGCCGACCCGAGGTCGGCTCATAGAGGCGCGAGATCAGGTTGAAGATCGAGCTTTTGCCAGCCCCGTTGGGGCCGATGATCGAGAGAATTTCCCCCTTCTCCACGGCAAAGCTGACAGAATCCACCGCCTTCAGGCCGCCGAAGTGGAGCGAAAGGTTTTCGGCGCGGAAGCAGCTCATCGATTCCGCTCCGATTTAACGTAGATCTTCTGCCGCTTGAAGGTCGCGCGCTTGTAGAGCGGGAAGAGCTGGAAGAAGAGCTTGATCTTCAGCCAGCGGCCGTAGATTCCGTAAGGCTCGAACAGGATGAACAGCATGATGATCAGGCCGTAGATCGCGCCCTTCAGGCCGTTGGCCGAGGCAATCGCCGCGACGTTCGTCTTGATGTACGCCACCTGCTCCGCGCCCGCGCCGAACGTGGCGGCAAGCCCGGCGATGACGCCCGGAATGTCATCCTTCAGGAAGGTCAGGAACGGATCGACCATGACGATGAAGATTGCGCCCAGCACCGCGCCGTGCAGGCTCAGTACACCGCCGATGATGATGACCATAATGAATTCGATGGAGAGCTGGAGGGTAAACATCTCCGGGCTGATGAAGGACATCTTGTGGGCAAAGAGGCAGCCCGCAAAACCCGTGATCGCCGCACTCAAGGCAAACGACTTCACCTTATAGCGCGACACATTGATGCCCATGCTCTTGGCCGCCGTTTCGCTGTCACGGATGGCGACGAAGGCGCGGCCAGTGGGCGAACGCATCAGGTTCAGCGTCCCCACGATGACAAGGATCAGAACGCCGAGGCACAGGTAATAGAATGTCGGGCTGTCGCGCGGCACGCTGTTGCCGAGCAACTGTATGGTCTTGACCCGCATACCGTCATTGCCATGGGTCACGCTTTCCCAGCGCGCCAGGACTTCCTCAACGATCAGCGCGAACGAGATCGTGGCTATCACCAGATAGATGCCCTGCAACCGCAGCGCCGGAAATCCAACCAGCGCGCCGATAATGCCGGTCAGAATGCCAGCGGCAAGGAAGTAGACCGGAAACGGCACGCCGAGCTGCTGCAAATAGGCCGTCGTATAAGCGCCAATCGCGAGAAACGCGGCATGTCCAAGCGAGGCCTGCCCGGTAAAGCCGGTAAGGATCATCAGCCCGACGCCGACGATGGCGTAGATGCAGACGAACACGAGCTGGCTCATCAGATAGCTGCTGAGTGTGAACGGCGCGATCACCAGCAGCACCAGCAGCGCGCCATAGGACCAGATGTAACCGCTGTGCGGGATGAGCCGGATGTCGTCGTTGTAGTCGGTCTTGAACAGAAACCGCATGCCGCGCCCCTCAGACTTTCTTCCGCACGTGAATCCCGAAGATGCCTTCGGGTTTCAGCAGCAGCACCGCGAGCAGCACGATATAGGGCGCGACGTCCTTCCATCCCTGCGGCAGATAAAAGCCGGCCATGCTTTCGATCACGCCGATCAGAACTCCGCCGACCACAGCGCCGGGGATAGAGCCGAAGCCGCCGAGCACGGCCGCCGGGAAAGCCTTCAACCCCAACACCAGACCGACATTGGAGTGAACGAAGGTAATCGGCGCCAGCAGCACGCCGGCGCAGGTCGCGACCGCGGCGCTGATCGCCCAGACGATCGACACCACGCGCTTGACGGGAATGCCCATGTAGTAGGCGGCGAGCATGTTCTCGGAACTGGCCCGCATCGCGGTGCCGAGCGTGGTCTTGTTGAAGAAGAGATACAGCACACCGCAGAGAATGATGGTCGCGGCGATCACCGACAGCTTGTCATAGGCCAGCACCAGACTGCCGAGCCGCAGCACGCCCTGGCTGAACGGGGTCTCGATCTTGAGATCATCGGTGCCCCAGATCATTCCGGCGACGGAGCGCAGGAAGAAGCCGAGGCCGATGGTCGCCATGATGATGGAGAATTGCGGATAGCCGAGGATCGGCCGCACCACGAGACGCTCGGCCAGCATGCCGAACATGGCCATCGCCGCGACCGCCGCGATAAATCCGAGCCAGTAATTGAAGCCGAGCAGGCTGATGAAGGTGAAGGCGAAGAACCCGCCCAGCATCATCAGATCGCCTTGTGCGAAGTTGACGACCTCGGTGGCTTTGTAAACAAGGACAAAGCCAAGTGCGATCAGGCCATACACACAGCCGAGCGCAATACCGCTCACCAACTGCTGAACGAAGTCCAGCATTCCAGGTATCCCTCCCCCAACGTGCCGCGATTCTAGCGGTCGCCTTGGTCACGTTGCGATCCTACCGATCGCCTTGCTCAGTTCTTGTGTCGATTAGCTATGCGTTTTTGTATGCGCTTCCGGCAATCAGAACCAAACCGCGGCGACGTGTCAACAACACCCGCAAGGGTGCGCTGCATCAAACGTAAAAAAGGCCGGGATTGCTCCCGGCCTTCAAGTCGTGCGCGTTTCTTAAGCGCACAGGGAGGTTGCTTTACTTCGCTTCGGCCCGCTTCGACGGCGAGGCCGGCCACGACTTGATCAGCGTGTCGTAGTCGACGGTTTCGCCCTTCGGCTTTTCGTTCGCCAGCTTGCGCTGCGGAGCGATGTTGCCGTCCTTCTCCGACTTCGCGAACCAGAACTCGGCCGTCTCCTTCTTGTTAAGCTTCGGTCCGCAGGCGCCCTGCACGCCCGACTTCTCGAGGCGTTCAAGCACCGAGTCCTGGGCCGCAGCCAGCGAGTCCATCGCCGCCTGCGCGGTCTTCGCACCGGACGACGCATCGCCGATGTTCTGCCACCACAACTGCGCCAGCTTGGGATAATCCGGCACATTGTTTCCGGTCGGAGACCACTGCACGCGCGCCGGCGAGCGGTAGAATTCGATCAGACCGCCGAGTTTCGGCGCGCGTTCGGTGAACGACTTGTCCCAGATGTCGGATTCACGAATGAACGTGAGACCGACATGGCTCTTCTTCAGTGACACCGTCTTGGAGGTGATGAACTGAAGATAGAGCCATGCTGCCTTGCGGCGATCCGGAGGCGTCGACTTCAACAGAGTCGCGGAGCCGGCGTCCTGATAACCGAGCTTCATGCCCTCTTTCCAGTACGAGCCGTGCGGCGACGGAGCCATGCGCCACTTCGGCGTGCCGTCCGCATTCATCACCGGCAGGCCCGGCTTCACCATGTCGGCTGTGAAGGCGGTGTACCAAAAGATCTGCTGGGCGATGTTGCCTTGCGCCGGCACCGGCCCTGATTCGTAGAAGGTCATGCCTTGCGCCTGCGGCGGGGCATACTTCTTCAGCCAGTCGAGATATTTGGTGATGGCATAGACCGAGGCGGGACCGTTGGTGTCCCCGCCGCGCTCGACGGAGGAACCGACCGGACGGCAGCCTTCCATGCGGATGCCCCATTCGTCGACCGGCAGGCCGTTCGGGAGGCCCTTGTCGCCGTTGCCGGCCATCGACAGCCAGGCGTCGGTGAACCGCCATCCGAGCGAGGGATCCTTCTTGCCGTAGTCCATGTGGCCATAGACCTTGACGCCGTCGATCTCCTTGATGTCGTTGCTGAAGAACTCGGCGATGTCCTCATAAGCCGACCAGTTCACGGGAACGCCGAGATCGTAGCCGTACTTGGCCTTGAACTTGGCCTTGTATTCCGGATTGGAGAACCAGTCGTAGCGGAACCAGTAGAGGTTCGCGAATTGCTGGTCAGGAAGCTGGTAGAGCTTGCCGTCCGGGGCTGTACCAAAGGTTTTTCCGATGAAATCGTCGACGTCGAGCATCGGGTTGCTGACGTCCTTGCCCTCGCCCGTCATGTAGTCCGACAGCACCACGGTCTGACCGTAGCGGAAGTGCGTACCGGTCATGTCGGTATCGTTGATCCAGCCGTCATAGACGTTCTTGCCGGACTGCATCTGGGTCTGCAGCTTCTCGACCACGTCGCCTTCCTGGATCAGGTCGTGCTTGACCTTGATGCCGGTGATCTCGGTGAAGGCTTTCGCGAGCGTGCGCGATTCATACTCATGCGTCGTGATCGTTTCCGACACGATGTTGATTTCCATGCCCTTGAAGGGAGCGGCGGCCCTTTCGAACCACTGCAGCTCCTTCAACTGGTCCGCCTTCGACAAGGTCGAGGGCTGGAATTCAGTGTCGATCCACCTTTGATTGACCGCGTCGTCCGCACGAACCGGTGCGGCAATGGTTACGGAAGCGGCGATCAGCGCAGCCGCGCTGGTCATCGTCAGAAAGCTCTCCTTGGTCAATGGACCGTTCCTTCCTCTCAAGCGTCGCATTTTTGATCCTCCGGTTGCAGCGACAAACACAAACTCAGGTCCGGGTTGATCCCGGATCTGCTCTTCTTCGCTGTTCAGACGCTGCGAAATATCGCAACGGCCGAGACGAGCGAAATCAGGGTTGCGAGCCACAGGCTCGATATTTCAACACCCTCCCCGATCGGCAGCGTCGCGATCGGATCGGTGCCCACAAAGCCAATCCACAGCAGGTGGATGACGGCGGCGAGCACCAGCGAGATGAACAGCCGGTCGCCGCGCGTAGTCGGAATGCGCAGGATGCCCACGCGCTCGGCTTCGGGATAGGCAACCGCTAGCCATGTCATGACACCAAGCGTCAGCGTCAGCATCACGAAGAAAATCGCGGTCGGGAGCGTCCAGGCCATCCATGCGATGTGTTCCATGGCTACACCCGGCCAAGCGCGAAGCCGCGCGCGATGTAGTTGCGGACGAACCAGATCACGAGGGCACCCGGGATAATCGTGAGCACGCCGGCGGCCGCCAGCAGGCCCCAATCCGTGCCGGCGGCGGACACCGTGCGGGTCATGGTCGCCGAGATCGGCTTTGCAGCCACGGAAGTGAGCGTGCGCGCCAGCAGCAATTCGACCCACGAAAACATGAAGCAGAAGAATGCCGCGACGCCGATGCCGCTTGCGATCAGTGGCATCAGTATCTTCACGAAGAAGCGCGGAAACGAATAACCGTCGAGGAAGGCGGTCTCATCGATTTCCTTCGGTACGCTCGAGATAAAGCCTTCGAGAATCCACACTGCCAGCGGTACATTGAACAGGCAGTGCGCCAGCGCGACCGCCCAGGGCGTATCGAACAGATTGATCGCCGAGTACAGATTGAAGAACGGCAGCGCAAATACCGCCGGCGGCGCCATCCGGTTCGACAGCAGCCAGAAGAACAGATGCTTGTCGCCGAGGAAACGGTAACGGGAAAACGCGTAAGCCGCAGGCAACGCGAACGAGATCGAGATGACGGTGTTGATGATGACATATTTCAGCGAATTGATGTAGCCGGAGTACCAGCTCGAATCCGTGAAGATGCGCTTGTAGTGAACCAGCGTCGGATTGTTCGGCCACAACGTCATGGTCGTGACGATCTCCGTGTTGGTCTTGAAGCTCATGTTCACGAGCCAGTAGATCGGCAACAGCAGGAAAATCAGGAAAAGGACGAGGATGATGCGGCGTCCGGGAATGGTATGCATCATGCACCTCCCGCCGGTTGCGCACGTTCGTTATCGGCGTTCGTCATCACCGTGTAGAACACCCAGCACACGATTAGGATGACGATGTTGTAGACGATCGACAACGCCGCCGCCTTGCCGAGATCGAACTGTCCGAGCGCGATCTTGACCAGTTCGATGGACACGAAGGTCGTCGAGTTGCCGGGGCCGCCGCCGGTGACCACGAACGGCTCGGTGTAGATCATGAAGCTGTCCATGAACCGCAGCAGCACCGCGATCAGCAGAACGCGCTTCATCTTCGGCAACTGGATCGCGGTGAATACCGCCCAGCGCGATGCGCCGTCGATCTGCGCTGCCTGATAGTAGGCATCGGGAATGGATTTCAGGCCGGCATAGCACAGCAGCGCGACGAGACTGGTCCAATGCCAGACGTCCATGACGATGATGGTGCACCACGCATCGAAGCTGTTCGACACATAGTTGTAGTCAAACCCCATTTTGTTCAGCGTGTAACCCATCAGGCCGATGTCGGGGCGCCCGAATATCTGCCAGATGGTGCCGACCACGTTCCACGGAATCAGCAGCGGCAGCGCGAGAATGACGAGACAGGCCGCGACGCGCCAGCCTTCGCGCGGCATCGACAGCGCGACCAGAATGCCGAGCGGCACTTCGATGGAAAGAATGATTGCGGAGAACAGCAGATTGCGGCCGAGCGAAGCGAGGAAGCGGTCGCCGAGATCGGTCGAGGGATCGAGCAACTCCTTGAACCATCCGACACCGTTCCAGAAGAACTGATTGTTTCCGAACGTATCCTGCACCGAGTAATTGACCACCGTCATCAGCGGCAGGATCGCGGAAAACGCCACGATCAGAAACACCGGCAACACCAGGAACCAGGCCTTGTTGTTGATCGTCTTGTCCATCACGCGCGCCCTTCGACCAGAAGACTGTCGGCATAGACGTGAACATGGGCCGGATCGAACTCCAGTCCGGCGGTTTTGTCGGGAACAGAGAAACCATTCGGCACCCGAGCGTTGAATTTCACGTCGCCGATGCGCACGCGCGCGAAGCGGACGCGGCCGAGATCGTCAATCCGCTCGATCTGCGCCGAGAGCAGACCGGGCGCGGGCGCCGCGACATGAACAAATTCCGGCCGCACGCCGATTTCGATTTTCGCCCCAAGCGGCAGGCTGTCATAGGTCCGGTTCAGCCTGATGGTGTGGCCGTCGATCCGTGCATCGCGGCCCTTCACCTCGGCCGGAACGATGTTCATGCCGGGCGAGCCGATAAAATAGCCGACGAAGGTGTGCGCGGGCTTTGCGAACAGTTCTTCCGGAGTGCCGCTCTGCACAACGCTGCCGTCGTGCATCACCACCACGGTATCGGCAAAGGTCAGCGCCTCGGTCTGATCGTGGGTGACATAGATCATCGTCAGATCAAGCGCCTGGTGCAGCGCTTTGAGCTTCGAGCGCAATTCCCATTTCAGGTGCGGATCGATCACCGTCAGCGGCTCATCGAACAGCACCGCCGCCACATCTGACCGCACCAGGCCGCGGCCCAGCGAAATCTTCTGCTTGGCGTCGGGACTGAGACGCACCGCCTTGCGGTTCACGTACGGCGTCAGATCGAGCAGCTTGGCGATTTCCTTCACCCGCGCGTCGATCTCGTTTCGCGGCAGCCCTCTGTTCTTGAGCGGGAACGCAAGGTTCTCACCCACGGTCATGGTGTCGTAGATCACCGGGAACTGGAACACCTGCGCGATGTTGCGCTCGCGCGTGGTGGCGTGCGTGATGTCGGTGCCGTCGAATAGTACCTTGCCGTGCGATGGCGTGACGATACCCGAAATGATGTTCAACAGCGTGGTCTTGCCGCAGCCGCTTGGGCCCAGCAGCGCGTAAGCGCCGCCTTGCTGCCACGTCATGGTCATCGGCTTCAGTGCATAGGACGCCCGGTCGGACGCGTTACCGCCGTAGGAGTGCGCCAGATCGACGAGGTCGATGCGAGCCATGCCGTGCCCTCACCGTGCCGCCGGCGCGGCGACGAGCCGGCCGGATTGATCGAAAATGAAAAGGTCGTTCGGATCGAGCACAGCATCGAGTTCCTGCCCCGGCAGAAACTCGTGGATCCCCGACAGCACCGCGACCCAGTTGTAACCGTCACGCTTGAGATGCACGAAGCTCTCGGAGCCGGTGATCTCGGTCACGCTGACGGTCGTGACGAACGCATGGCGGCCGGGAGAGGTACCCGCCACCTCAAGCTGGTGCGCGCGGAAGCCGATCTTGTAGGCGCCGTCACTCAGACCTTCGTAAAGACCGGCCACCGATGCGCGTTCGCCGCCGGAATAGAAGATCGATCCGTTCTTCTTCTCGATGCCGACGGTGTTCAGCGGCGGATCGGAAAACACTTCCGCCACTTCCACCGTATCAGGACGACGGTAGACCTGCGGTGTCGCGCCGGCCTGCAACACGCGCCCTTCCCCCATGCAGATGGTCCGGCCGCCGAGCAACAGAGCTTCCGAGGGTTCGGTGGTGGCATAGACGAAGATCGCGCCGGACTCCTCGAAGATGCGCGGCAGTTCGGTACGCAGTTCCTCGCGCAGCTTGTAATCGAGGTTGGCAAGCGGCTCGTCGAGCAGCACGAGGTCTGCACCCTTCACCAGCGCGCGTGCGATGGCGGTACGCTGCTGCTGGCCACCTGAGAGTTGCAACGGCGTCCGGTTGAGATAAGGCTCGAGCTTCAGCAGCTTCGCTGCACCCCTGACGCGAGCCTCGATCTCGTCGCGTGCGACGCCCTGCACACGCAGCGGCGACGCGATGTTCTCGTAAACCGTCAGCGTCGGATAATTGATGAACTGCTGGTAGACCATCGCCACCGAGCGCTTGCGCACATCGAAACCGGTAACGTCGTTGCCATCGACAAGCACACGGCCGGAGGTCGGCTTGTCGAGCCCGGCGAGCAGCCGCATGATTGAAGTCTTGCCCGCCAGCGTCGGGCCGAGCAACACGCTCAAGGTGCCGCGTTCGAGCGTCAGCGAGACATCGCGAATCCAGGGGACGCCGTTGACCTCGCGCGAAACCTTGTCGAGGGTGACGCTCATGCACGGCCTCCCGCTTCCTTCAAAGGCCGGTCGAGGCCGCTGCGATGCGTGGCGATCCAGTCCTCGAGCGCCTTCACCTCATCGGCGGTCAGACGCAGACCCAGCTTGGACCGTCGCCAGACAATGTCCTCGGCGGTGCGCGCGAACTCATGCGCGATGAGATAGCGCACTTCGCGTTCCGTCAGCGTATCGCCGAACAACTGTCCGAGATCCGCCGCCGACGACGCTTTATCGAGAACCTTGCTGGCCTGCGTACCATAGGCGTGCGCTAGGCGAAGCGCGAGAGAGCGCGACAGGAACGAATTGTCGCGGATCAGTTCATCAGCCAGCGCCGGGATTGCGGACACATCGAGATCACCGCCGGGCAGCGGCGCTGTGGCGGTCCAGCCCGCGGACTTGGCCTTGCCCGGCAGATACTGCTCCAGCCGTTCCAACGCCTCTTCGGACAGCCGGCGATAGGTCGTGATCTTCCCGCCGAAGATCGACAGCAGCGGCAACCCGCCCGGCGCATCGAACTCGAAGACATAGTCCCGCGTCGCGGCTTTCGCTTCGCTGGCGCCGTCGTCATAGAGCGGGCGCACGCCCGCATAGGCCCACACCACATCCGCGGGCTTCACCTGCTTGGCGAGATAGTCGTTCACCGACTGGCACAGATAAGCGATTTCTTCCGCTGACGCCCTCACCTTGGACGGATCGCCGTCGTAATCGCGGTCGGTGGTGCCGATCAGGGTGAAGTCGTTCTGGAACGGAATGACGAAAACGACACGGCCGTCGCTGTTCTGGAACGTGTAGGCGTGATCGTGATCGTAGAGACGCGGCACGACGATGTGCGAACCCTGCACCAGACGCACCTTGGCCTTGGCGTTGATGCCTGCACGCCGGCTCAGCACATCCTCGACCCATGGACCGCCAGCATTGACCAGCGCACGCGCCTTGATGCTGCTCTGTGCACCCGTGACTGTGTCTTCGAGCATCACTTGCCAGCAATCATCCAGCCGCCGTGCCTGAACCGCGCGGGTTCGCGTGCAGATCACCGCGCCGCGATCAGCCGCGTCGCGCGCGTTGAGAACCACCAGGCGCGCATCATCGACGAAGCAGTCGGAATATTCGAAGCCCTTGGTGAAGCGGCCCGGAGCCAGAGGTTGGCCGACCGGGTCACGCGTCAGATTAACCGTGCGCGTCGCGGGAAGCAGGCGCCGCCCGCCGAGATGGTCGTACATAAAGAGGCCGAGGCGCAGCAGCCACGCCGGGCGCAGGCCGGCATGATGCGGAAGTACGAAACGCAGCGGACGGATGATGTGCGGGGCGATTTGCCAAAGCACCTCGCGCTCGAGCAGCGCCTCGCGGACCAAGCGGAATTCGTAATACTCGAGATAGCGAAGGCCACCGTGGATGAGCTTGCTCGACCACGACGATGTGCCGCTGGCGAGATCGTTCATTTCGCAAAGAAACACGGAATTGCCGCGGCCTGCGGCGTCGCGGGCGATGCCGCAGCCGTTAATGCCTCCGCCGATGATTGCGAGGTCGAAAACCTGGTCCAACGTCTCTCCCCGGCGCTCGCTATTTTCACTTATAGCGATTTCGCTTTCGCATTGGATTAAATCACAACTTAAAGCGAAAGCAAGCGGCGTGATGATTTCGCAGGCAGACGCACCGACTGCGGGAAAAAGCGGCGAGATATGAGAGAGTTAGGGATTCCGTGCAGGCAGAAGGTGCCGAGATCGAGCGTCTCTTGTCCACAAGTCGAACTCGTATAGAAGCGGCAGATGCTCAGGCCACGTCGGCGGGCTGGTCTGGCATCGCCGCGATAACTTCGATGCCCCGGCTGTTGCAAATGGCCTGAAGCCCGGCGGGCAGCGGCAGATCGGTCACGAATGTATGGATCTGGCTGAGATGCGCGATGCGAACTGGCGCGTTGCGGCTGAGCTTGGTGCTGTCGGCCACCAGCATCACGCTGCGCGCATTGGCGATGATGGCTTGCGCGGCCTGCACCTCGCGATAGTCGAAGTCGAGCAGCGCGCCCTCCTCGTCGATCGCCGATGCGCCGATGATGGCGTAGTCGACCTTGAACTGTGTGATCAGGTTGTTCGCCGTCGATCCGATCACGGCGCCGTCCGCGCGCCGTACCGTGCCGCCGGCCACAATGACCTCGATCCGCGGGTGGCGATAGAGCAGCATCGCCACGTTGAGATTGTTGGTGATGACCAGCAGATCCTCGTGCGCCGTCAGCGCGCTCGCGACCTCTTCCGTCGTGGTGCCGATATTGATGAACAGCGAGCAGCCGTTGGGAATTTGTGCCGCCGCCGCCGCGCCGATGGCTTTCTTTTCCTCCGCCGCGACGAACCGTCTCGCCTCATAGGCCAGGTTTTCCACGCCCGAGGCGATGATCGCGCCGCCATGAACCCGTGTCATCGAGCGGCGGTCGCACAGATCGTTGAGGTCCTTGCGGATGGTCTGCGCCGACACTTCAAAGCGCCGCGCCAGATCCTCCACCGTCACCCGCCCGGAGGCGCGCGCAATGTTCAGGATGTCGGACTGGCGGTTGGAAAGCTCGGTCATTCAGCACCTTAACCACGGAACCGGTTCATGGTGCTGATGTTCCCGCGTCCGGTCAACTCGGCATTTCATTGGTCAGGCCACGGACACCGCGCGTGGTTAAAACCGCGCCGGAGCCCCCTTCACACCGCCATTTTGCGATGCCGGATCGGCGAGCCGAACGTCAGACCAGCCGCCGCGTCGATGATGGTGTTGGCATCGAGACCGTAGTGCGCATAGAGGTCGCCGAGGGTTCCGGTCTGGCCGAACTTTTCCACGCCGAGCGCTTCGACGCGATGGCCATGCACGCTGCCGAGCCACGCCAGCGTCGCCGGATGACCATCAATCACGGTGATCAACCCGCAATCGCGCGGCAACGGCGCAAGCAGCCGCTCGATATGGCTCGGTTCGCGCGGCCCGCCGCTGCGGCGAAGCTTGCGCGATGCGCTCCAGCCGGAGTGAAGACGATCCGCGGACGTGATCGCAAGCAGGCCGATGTCCCGGCGTGACTCTCCTAACAAACCCGTCGCCTCGATGGCTTCCGGCGCGACAGCGCCGGTATAGGCGATCACCAGTTCCGCATTCGGTCCCGGCTTGCGCAGCCAGTAAGCGCCCGCGGCGATATCGCTCGCAAGTTCTGGCGTCATCGTACGCTGCGGCTGATCGAGCGTACGCGTAGAGAGCCGCAGATAAACTGATCCACCATCGTCATCGCGCTGCATGTGGTCGAAGCCCCAGCGCATGATGACGGCGAGTTCGTCCACAAACGCAGGCTCGAATGACGAGAGGCCGTCCTGCGCCATGCCGATCAGCGGTGTTGCGATCGACTGATGTGCGCCGCCTTCCGGCGCCAGCGTAATGCCCGACGGCGTCGCCGCCACCATGAAGCGCGCATCCTGATAACAGGCGTAGTTCAGCGCATCGAGACCGCGCTCAATGAACGGATCGTACAATGTGCCCACGGGCAGCAAGCGTTCGCCGTTGATCGCATGCGACAGGCCGAGCGCCGAGAGCATGATGAAAAGATTCATCTCCGCGATGCCGAGTTCCATGTGCTGGCCCTTCGGCGAATAGTCCCACGCGAATGTCGAGGGGATTTTCTCCTTGCGGAACAGATCGGTGTTCTCAGCCATCGCAAAGAGGCCGCGACGATTCACCCACGGGCCGAGATTGGTCGAGACCGTGACGTCCGGCGATGTCGTGACAATGCGTTCGGCCAGTTTTGTATCGCCGCGCGCCAGTTCATTGAGGATCAGGCCGAAGCCCTGCTGCGTGGCCATGCGCGGCGTCAGCGTCACGCCGAGTTGCGCCGGCACATCGATCTTCGGCGCATCAAACCGCCGTGCGCCGTCGCGCGCGAAGCTCACATTCTTCAGGAATTTTTCGATGCGCCCGTGATCGAGCGGCAGGCCTTCGAGCCGGCCCCATTCGTGACCGGGACGGATGTTCTGCGCCGCACGGAACGTTTCCATCTGCGCCACGGTCATCAGCCCGGCATGATTGTCCTTGTGGCCCTGGAACGGCAGACCGACGCCCTTGATGGTGTAGGCAATGAAGCACACCGGCCGATCGTGATCGATCGCCTCGAAGGCCTCCAGCATGCTCGCCATATCGTGGCCGCCGAGATTGGACATCAGCGCCAGCAGTTCGGCGTCGCTGCGCCTCTCGATCAGCTTCGTCACCGCGCCCTGATCGCCGATATCGTCGAGCAGATGCTTGCGGAACGCAGCTCCGCCCTGGAAACACAGCGCGGCGTACATCTGGTTCGGACAGCTATCGATCCATTTGCGCAGCGCCTCACCGCCCGGCTCCGCGAACGCGGCTTGCATCAGCTTGCCGTACTTCACGATCACCACATCCCAGCCGAAATTGCGGAACATGGTCTCAAGCTTTTCCCACAATCCCTCGTGGATCACCGCGTCGAGACTCTGGCGGTTGTAATCGATGACCCACCAGGTGTTGCGCAGGCCCTGCTTCCAGCCTTCCAGCAACGCCTCGAAAATATTGCCTTCGTCGAGTTCGGCATCGCCGACCAGCGCGATCATGCGGCCTTCAGGACGATCCTTCATCCAGCCGTGCGATTTCACATAATCCTGCACCAGCGACGAGAACAGCGTCTGCGCCACACCGAGTCCGACCGAGCCGGTCGAGAAATCCACATCGTCGATGTCCTTGGTGCGCGAGGGATAGGACTGCGCACCCTTGAAGCCGCGAAAATTCTCCAGCTTCTCGCGGGTCTGCTGTCCGAGCAGATATTGAATCGCGTGAAACACCGGGCTAGCGTGCGGCTTCACCGCGACGCGATCCTCCGGCTTGAGCACACCGAAATAGAGCGCCGACATGATCGTCGCCAGCGACGCCGATGAGGCCTGATGGCCGCCAACTTTCAGCCCGTCGGAATCCGGCCGGATGTGATTGGCATGGTGGATGGTCCACGACGATAGCCACAGCACCTTGCGGGTCAACGCGGACAGAATTTCCAGACGAGAAGGTTCGATGGGCATGGCGTTCACCGGGGATAAAGGTCCAAGGCCAATGCTATTCCTCTGCGGGCGCTGAAAAATCTCAAATCATCTCGACTGACGCCAGTGTACTGGTATGCTATACTAATACGATAACGATTTAAGAGATTTCATACCAATGACAGAGCTTGATGCGATCGACCGCAAAATCCTGACGATTCTGCAGGCCGACAGCCGCGTCACCATGCAGGACCTCGCCGATCAGGTCGGACTTTCGGTGTCGCCGTGCCACCGCCGCGTCAAGCTGCTCGAGGAACGCGGCGTGATCTCGCGCTACATCGCGATGGTGGATCAGAAGTCAGTCGGGCTTCCGGTCAGCGTTTTCATTTCGATCAAGCTGGAGCGGCAAAAGGAAGAAGACCTCAACCGCTTCGCCAGGGCGATCTCAAAATGGGAGGAAGTGCTGGAATGCTATCTGATGACCGGGAACAGGGACTACCTGCTGCGCGTCGTCACCGCCGACCTGCCTTCCTATGAAGCATTCCTGAAAACCAAACTGACACGACTCGACGGCATCGCGTCGATCGAGTCGAGCTTCGCGCTCAGTCAGGTGAAGTACAGCATCGCGCTGCCGGTGTAAGCGCAGCTACAGATCGAAGAACACGGTTTCCCTCTCGCCCTGCAAATGGACGTCGAGCCGGTAGGTCGCGACATCACCCTGCTCGCGCGTCGCAATAAGGGTCGCGCAGCGATCCGCCGGGACCAATGCAAGGATCGGATCGGCGGCGTTGGCAGCTTCGTCTTCGAAGTAAATCCGCGTGACCGCCTGCTGCGTCATGCCGCGCGCGAACACCGCGAGAAGAATATGCGGCGCCTGCGGTTTGCCACTCGGTCCCGGCACCGGACCGGGCTTGATGGTGCGGAATTCATAACCGCCCTTGGCATCGGTGCCGCAGCGGCCAAAACCTTTGAACGCAGCGTTCGGAGCGGCGCGCGTATCCTGCGGATCGGCAAAGCGTCCTTGCGCATCGGCCTGCCATATCTCGAGCATGGAATCGGGAATGACCTTGCCCTCGCCGTCGAACACCTGCCCCACAATGCGGATGCGCTCGCCGGAAACATCCGGCGTCACCAGATCGTTTCTGAACGCGTCATTCCACGCGTAGTCGTTGCCCGGTGTCAGGCCGTACTTGAAATAAGGACCAACGGTCTGCGAAGGCGTGATGTTGCTCATCAGTCGTTATCCAGCGGCGTGGCGTTGCGCCCGCGCAATACGATGTCGAAACGGTAGCACAGTGCCCAGTCGGGCTTGGTGTTTTCGAGATCGAAGCTTGACACCATCCGCATCCGCGCCTTCTCGTCCGTCACCGAATTGAAGATCGGATCGTAGGCGAACAGCGGATCGCCGGGGAAATACATCTGGGTCACGATGCGCGAGATGAAGGAATGCCCGAACACCGAGAAGTGGATATGGGCCGGCCGCCACGCGTTGGGATGATTGCCCCACGGATACGCGCCGGGCTTAATGGTGATGAAGCGGTAATAACCTTGCACGTTAGTTTGTGCGCGGCCGGCGCCGGTGAAGTTCAGATCCAGCGGCGCGGGATGCTGGTCGACGACATGGATATAGCGCCCGCAGGCATTGGCCTGCCAGACTTCGAGCAACGTATTCGGCACGCCGCGGCCATCCTCGTCGCGGACATGGCCGTGGACGATGATGCGCTCACCGAGCGGCTCGCCGTTGTGCTGGATGGTGAGATCGTTGTCATTCTCGCGCACCGTCTCATGGCCGTACACCGGCCCGGTCAGTTCCGACAGCGTGTGAGGAATGATCACCAGCGGCTTGGTCGGCGAGCGCAGCACAGTGCTCTTGTAGGCCGGTGACAACCGCGGCGCATGTGCGGCGTTGCTGTCTCGCGGATAGATCAACGTCATGGGCGTCTTCTTCTTGTTGACCCTGTTACAGTATCAATTCGATCAGTGAATGCCTACACCAAGCAGCCGGTTCACCAAAGACCGGTCAGACTTCAGTTCGTCCGACACGCCTTCCCAGACCGCGCGGCCGCGCTCGACCACCATCACACGGTCCGCGAAATTAAGCGCGCGCTCGATCTGCTGCTCGACCAGGATAATCGTCATGTCGCCGCTGGTCGCAAGGCGGGAGATGGTCTCCATCAACTGGTCGCAGATCACCGGCGCCAGTCCTTCCAGAGGCTCATCCAGCAGCAGAATCGACGGCTTTCCGAGCAGCGTCCGCGCCATCGACAGCATCTGCTGTTCGCCGCCGGACAGTTGAAGTCCGAGATGGCGGCGCCGCTCGGCGAGGCGCGGAAACATCTCGTAGATTCCGGCAAGCCCATCCCGCTCGCGCGTCTTGAAGCCCGTCGACAGATTCTCTTCCACCGTCAGCGAACCGAAAATGTCGCGCGTCTGGGGGACATATCCCATGCCGCACAACGCCCGTGCGGAAGTTCGCATCGAGCTGATGTCCTGTCCGTCCGCAACAATGCGCCCGCGATGCCGCGTCGACAGCCCCATCAGCGTCGCCAACAGTGTCGTCTTTCCAACACCGTTGCGGCCGAGGATCGCGAGACGACCACCGGCCGGGACCTCGAACGACATGTCCGAGACGATCTGCGTCGGGCCGTAACCCGCGCTCAGGCGTTCGACCTCAAGCCGTGCGGCTGGCATCGGCATAGCTCCCCAGATAGGCGCGGCGAACCTCGTCGTCCTTGGTGACGTCTTCCGGGCTGCCCTCGAAAATGAGGCTGCCATTGGCGAGCACGAGCACCCGCTTCGCAAACCTGAACACCAGGTCCATGTCATGTTCGATCATCAGAACGGCGATATCGGATGGCAGGCGATTGATCGCATCGAGAATCTTCGGCGCCTCGTCATGCGGAACACCCGCTGCCGGCTCGTCCAGCAACAGCACCTTCGGCGTCAGCGCGAGGCCGATGGCGAGATCGAGCAGACGCTGCTGGCCATAGGCGAGCTTCGCGACAGGAAGCTGCGCCAGATGCGCAATGCCAAGCATGCCCAGAATATGCATCCATTCATCGCGAACCTGCGGCGCGAACGTCTCCACCGAAAAGAACCGGCGCGTGAGGCCCTTGCGCTGCATGACGGCCAACGCGACGTTTTCCGCGACCGAGAGACTGGTGAAAAGCCGGGTGATCTGGAACGTCCGCGCCAGCCCCTGCCGGACGCGGCCGGGAATCGAGACCGCCGTCAGGTCATTGCCCTCGAAAAAAATACTGCCATCGGACGGCGACAGATCACCGGAGATCACGTTGACCAGCGTGGTCTTGCCCGCGCCGTTGGGACCGATCAGCGCCACGCGATCACCCTTGCCGAGACTGAAGGAAACGTCACGGTTGACATGCAAACCGCCGAACGACTTCGAGACGTTTCGCAATTCGAGCAGCGGACTCATGAGCGAGACCTCCGCTGCGAGAACGATGCCCAGAGCGAGGCGATGCTGTGCCCGAGACCGCGCGGCGCGAAGATCACGATGATAATCAGCAGCAGTCCGACCAGCGTCATCCAGTGGAACGGATTGGCCGCCGAGACAATATGCTCGAAGATCTGGAAGATCACCGCGCCCGCCAGCGCGCCCCACAGGTTTCCGGCGCCGCCCAGCACCAGCATGACCAGCACTTCGGCGGATCGCTCAAAGCTGACACTGTCCAGCCCGACGACGCCAGTGTTGATCGCCATCAGCGCGCCGCCGAGACCAGCGACGATTCCCGAGACGCCATACATCACGACAAGTCTCGGATAGGCCGAGGCTCCGATCATCAGCGCGCGTAGAGAGTCGTCCTTGATGCCGCGGCACAACAGGCCGAACGGAGATCGAACGAATCTCAGCAGCAGCACCATGACGACCGCGAGCGTCACCAATGAGAAGATGTACGATGTCCGGCTGTACATATCGAACGAGAACACGCCGAAGATCGGCGCGGGCGTGATGCCCGACAGGCCGTCACTGCCGCCGGTCAGCGATGACAATTTGTTCGCCAGCGAACTGACGAGCTGGCCGATGGCGATGGACAGCACGAGCTGCGGCAGACCATGGAAGCGCGTGATGAGCGCGCCGGAAATCAGCCCCATCAGGGAGCCCGTGAAAGCGCCGATGGCGAGCAGGATCAGCGGATTTGTAATGCCGGCGATGCAGGCGTTGCCGACCGCATAGGCGCTGACGCCGAACAGCGCCGCCTGCCCCAGTGTCGCAACACCGCAATAGCCGGTGACGAGATCGAGCGAGAGCACCAGAAACGTGATGCTGATCAGCCGCGTCAGGAATGCGAGATCATCGGGAAACGCGAAATATCCGATCGCGCCCACAACCGCGACTGTCAGCAGGCCAAAGATTTCCTGCTGAAGCGGGAATGCTCGCCGCTGCACACCGTATTTGATGATCTGCTCGGTCATGTCAGTGCGCCCGTCCGAGAAGTCCGCGCGGGAACAGGAACACCGTCAGGATCACCGCGAGATAGAAGAAGAACTCGCCGAACTCCGGCGCCAGATACTTACCGGTGGTGTCCGCAAGCCCCAGAAACAATGACGCGGCCAGCGCGCCGAGGATCGATCCAGCGCCGCCGACCGACACGACCACAAGGAACGTAACCATGTAGCGCAGCGCATAGAATGGCTCGATAGGGAGCATTTCCGCGCCCAGCACGCCGCCAAATGCCGCGAGACCCACCGCCAACGCAAAGGTCGCCGAATAGATCCACTGCGTGCGAATACCGAGCGATTCCGCCATATCGCCGTTGTCGACGGCCGCGCGCATTCGCACGCCGAATTCGGTCTTGTCGATCAGCAGCCACAACGCCAACGCCGTCACGAGCCCGCATGCAATCACCAGCAACCGGTGCGTCGAGATCATGCGGAAGCCGAGATCGAACGGACCGCTCAGAGCCGCCGGCAGCGGGATCGGCTTCGATGTCGGCCCAAGTGTGAAGTTCGCCAAACCAATGATAACGAAGGTGATGCCGATGGTGAGCAGGAGCTGGGTCAGCGCATCGGAGTGTCGATAGATGCGGCGATACAGCAGAACCTCGAACGGAATCGAAATCAGGATCGTGCCGATCACCGCGAGCAAGATGGCGATCGGATAGCTGATGCCGAGCGTCTTCAGCGCATACGATGCAAGATAGCCCCCGATCATCGCGAAAGCGCCATGGGCGAGATTCACCACGCGCATCAGTCCCATCATGATCGACAGACCGATGGAAATCGTGAACAGCACCATCCCGTAGGAAATCGCGTCCAGCAGGATGCTCAGCGCGGTCAGCATCAGTGCACCTCCGCCTGCATCTCGGTAGCGGCTGACAGCGTATCATGACGCACGGCGCCGCGAAGCATCGTCATGAGGACCCTGGTCGCGGCAAGATCGGTGGATGCATCGAAAGGGTCACGGTCGACGGCGATGAAATCAGCCGCCATTCCCGGCACCAGCGTTCCGCGCCAGTCCTCCTGCTTCATCGCGAACGCGCCGCCATGAATGTAACTGCCGACGGCTTGCCGGCGCGTCAAAGCCTCGTTCGCGCCAATCGGCGCACCGAGCGACGCGCCGCGATCCACGGCATTCGCCATGCCAACCCACGGCGAAACATGCCCGGTCGGCGCATCGGAGCTTCCGACATACGTAACACCGGCATCGATCACAGAGCGCGCAGGATACTTGCTGTGGGCATCCGGCCCGAACGCTTCAAGGATCGATCGGCGCATGCGCATCAGGAAACTTGGCTGCGTAACGATAAGTGCGCCAAGTGCCTTCATGCGCGCGAGACCACCATCCGGCGGACAGAAATAATGTTCAATGCGGTGACGCGGCTGTTGTCCCGGCAGCGCTTTCTCGGCCCTCTCAAATGCAGAGATGACTCGCGCGGACGCGCGGTCGCCGACGCAATGCGTCGCGGTCTGCCAGCCGCCGAGATGTGCCTCGACGATAACGCGCTCAAGGTCGGCTTCGTCGCGCATGAAGAAACCGAGCGAATTGGTGTCGGCAAACGGCTTGCTCACCGCCGCGGTGCGCGCGCCAACAATGCCGTCGGCGAAAAACTTCAGCGTCATCGCCTGCCAGTCAGGGTCGCGGCGCGGCGTAAAACCGCGCATGGCGGCGTCTTTCGGATCGAGCTGATACATGAACCCAAGGCGGATCGGCGAGAACGAAGACTCCTGACGAAGCAACTTCCATACCGCGAATTCATCGTCAAAACCGCTGGTGAATCCCACCGCGGCTTCGACCGCCGCGGTCAGGCCCATGCGGATGCTGTCTTCAATGGTTTCACGCAAGGAAGCAGCCATTGCGGCCGGATCGATGGCCGGGATCGCGCGGAACACGGCTTCCGCAGCACTTTCCTTGGCGCTTCCATCCAGACGACCAGACGCATCGCGCCCAAACGATCCACTCGGTGGGTCCGACACGCCGCCGTCGATCTGAAGCAGCTTTAGCGCAACGCTGTTGAGAATTGCGGTATGCCCGCAAAAGCGGCGAATGATAACCGGATGATCGGGCGCGACGGCGTCGATGTCATCCCGCGAGGGATAGCGATGCTCGGCGAGATTGTTCTCATCGAAACCAACCGCCCTCACCCACTGCACGGTCGATGAACTGCGCGTGGCTCCTGAAACGCGATTGAGGACATCGGCAATGCTGCGGACATCGGGCCCGTTCAGCGAAATCTGTTGCCGCTCGTTGGCGATGGCGAACAGATGAACATGCGCATCCGTCAGACCCGGAATGATCGTCGCCCCCTGCATGTCGATGGTACGAGCGGCCTCCGGTGCGTCATCCCTTTCGCCAATCCAATGGACGGCACCCTTCCGGGTGACAAGCGCATTGGCCGGACGCGTGTCATCGGCGGATCGGTAGATCCGCGCATTGATGAATCGCAGGGAGTCCGGGCTGTGCAGCATTGCTCGGCCAATGTGTCCGTTAGTTAAAAGATTGGCGCGAGCGAACTCGCGCCAATCCTTGAGAGGCAAATATGCGGTTTAGTTCTTGACCAGCGCCCAGTCGGGCTGAGCTTCGAACGTCTGAAGCTCCTTGTTGATCAGCTTGCCGCCATCCTTCGCGACCTCGCGCAGATAGACATTCTGCGTGATGTGGCGTGTCGTAGGATCGATGGATACGGGGCCGCGCGGACTGACCCACTTCATGCCCTTGACCGCGGCGACGGCCTTCTCCGGATCGCGCTGGCCGTTGGTGGCCTCGATCATCTTGTAGATCACACGCGCGCCATCATAGGCCGCGACCGACGTCATCGTGACATTGTCGGCCGATGTTCCCACCTTGGCGAGCCGCTCGAGGAACGCCTTGTTCTCCGGCGACGCATGCGACACCGCATAGTGGTAGGTCGACAGGATGCCGAGACCGTTGTCACCGATATTCGGAAGATCCGGCTCCGTCACCACGTCACCGGTCGAGATCAGCTTGACGCCGGCCGACTTCAAACCGTTATCGATATAGCCCTTCACGAAGCCGAGCGTCGGAGGGCCAGCAGGCAGGAAGGTGAAGATGGTGTCAGCGCCCGAGCTCTTGATGCGCTGCATGATCGGGCTGAAGTCAGTGGTGGCAATCGGCATGCGAATGGCTTCGACGATCGTGCCGCCGTCAGCTTCGAAGGTCTTTTTGAACGCGGCTTCCGCATCAATCCCCGGGCCGTAGTCGGTGACGGCGATCGCCACCTTCTTCGCGCCCTTTGCCTTCGCAACCTTGGCGGCAGGAACGGTGTTCTGCCACATGGTGAAGGAGGTGCGGACGATGTAAGGGCTCTTCTCGACGATCGCCGACGTCGCGGCGTTAAAAACGATCATCGGCGTCTTCGCTTCTTCAAGCAGCGGCGCGACGGCCAAGGCATCAGGCGTGAAATAAAGGCCAGCGATGTACTGCACCTTGTCCTTGACGATCAGTTCCTGCGCAAGCGCCTTGGACTTCGCGGGGTTCGGCGATTCCTCGTCGCGATAAATGAACTCGACATCGTGACCCGCAACCTTGTTGCCGTTCTCGGCGACCCAGGCTTCGATACCGGCCTTGAAGTTCTGGCCGAACAACGCATACGGCCCCGACATGGTCCCGATGACGCCGACCTTGATCGTGTCGGCATGGGCCGCGCCCGACATCAGTCCGGCGACTGCCAGAGCGCACGCGTAATTGACTGCCTTGTTCATGTGGTCCCCTGCTCCTGTTTTGTTTTTGTTACGTCAAACCTGTTCGGCGTCAGCCATCAAAACATCTCGAAATATTCGCGCTGCTCCCATTCGGTGACTTCGGCCTGGAAGCGCTCGATCTCGGCGTTCTTGATGTGCACGTAGTAATCTACCAGTTCCGCGCCCATTGCGTTCCTGAAAAATGGATCGTCGTTCAGCGCGAAAACCGCTTCGCGCAGCGACTTCGGCAACAGGCTGGCCTTGGTCTCGTAAGGTGTATCAGCGGAGGGTCCGGGGTCAATGGCACGGTCCGCGCCATCCAGTCCCGACAGGATTTGCGACGCCATATAAAGATACGGGTTTGCCGCAGGTTCTCCGACCCGGTTTTCGAACCGTGTGGCCGGGTCCTTCGGGCCGCCCAGGACGCGGATCATGACGCCGCGGTTGTCCCGGCCCCAGATCGCACGATCCGGCGCCAGCGAATAGGAGCGGTAGCGCTTGTAGCCATTGATGGTCGGCGTCGTGAACACAGTCGCCGCGCGTGCGTGTTCAAGCAACCCGCCGAGATAGCCCTTGCCGAAGTCCGAGAGGAATTCGCCGTCGGCATCCGACATAAAGGCGTTCCGCCCATCGGCACGGGATACCAGCGACTGGTGCAGATGCCATCCCGACGACACCACGTTGGGAATGCGCGGGCGGCACATGAAGGTCGCGTGATAGCCATGACGGTGACAGATCTGCTTCACCGCACTGCGGAACAGCACCATCGTGTCGGCGGGATCGAGCCCGACCGTCGGCGCGAAGGTAAACTCACATTGGCTGGGACCGAACTCGACCTCGATCGACCGCAGCGGCAGATCGAGCGCCACCACATCGCGCCGGATCAGTTCGAGCACCGGCTCCATCTGGTCGTAGCGCTGTTCGGTGAGATACTGGTAGCCGTGTGACAGAAGACTGACATCCGGCGGCTCGCCGGGCTGACCGGCATGCCACGGCTGCATCTTCGGGTCGTTGACCTTGAAGACGTGAAACTCGACCTCGAGCCCGGCCACGAAATCATAGCCGCGCGCGGACAGTTTCTTCAGCACCGACTTGTACAGACCACGTGTCGCGAACGGCACCGGGCGACCGTCGGCGAAATGAACGTCGCACAGGATCCAGCCCGTGGTCGGCGCCCAGGGCAACACACGGAACGTCATTGGGTCGGGAATCATCAGGACGTCAGCAGCGCCCTGCATTTCGGTCATTCCGAAGCCGCCGCCGGCGGTGAACACCGGAAACACCGTGCGATGCGACGTATCTTTCGCCAGCATCGTGGTCGTGATCGAGCAGCCGCTTTCAAGGATGCGCAGCGCTTCGCTCGCAACCAGCGTCTTGCCGCGCAGGATCCCGTGCTGATCGGGAAACGACAAACGGATGGTGTCGAGGCCCTTCTCTTCGACAATCCGGCGAAGGCGGACCGCCGCTTCGTTCTGCTCCTCAGACCAAAGACGATGTCGCGCGACAAAGCTCAATGACGTTGCTTTCCCTGACATTGGCTCAGCAGATCCTTATTCGGCCGCGGTGAGATGCGGCACCTTCTCGGCGATCTCGGTCGGGATCGGCGCAGCCCACGGCGCACCGCGCCGCCGCTTCACATCGACTTCCATCCAGTAGATTTCCCAGCCGCGCGTCGGCCCGATGCCGTCCATCGTCGCGGGCCCCTGAATGCTGCGCGCATGCGCTTCATCGAGGAACAGCAGCGGCTTGCCACCGGCAACGGCCTTCTCGATTTCCTGCCGCAGCAGCCGGCGATACTGCACGATCGCCTTGTCCGACTGCCCGAGATGTTCGCGTGTGCGGTCCTGGATCGCACCCATCGATTCCACTGCCCACTGATCGTGCACGTTGATGTCGAGACCCATGCCGGTATAGGTCTCGGTGGCCTGCTCGTGCGGATCGAAACCGTAATCGTTGGTCTTGTTGCGACGCGACTTGTAGTCGGGCAGCTCGTACAGATCGAGACGCTGCTCGCGCATCTTCTTCTTGTCGACCGGCGTCGTGTAGCTGGTGAAGATCGCGTACCAGTAGCAATGCGTATCATCGACCGGCACGTGCCACTGCGTGATCGTCATTTCCTGGCTCATCGGAATGACGAAGCCCTGCGGGAAGAGCTGATTGGTGACGCGAACGTGGGTGCGCTCGTCATCGATCTGGCGCAGCGCCACCAGCCGCAGACCGTACTCGGTCTTCTCGACGTTGATGATCGGACGGTCGTACTCGCGCAGGATCTTGGTCATCGGCAGATCGCTCCCCGCGGACGCACCGCGGAACTGCTTGCCGTAGGACTTCTCCAGATCCTCGTCTTCAAAGAAGCGATGCAGGAACGAGGCGTGCGCAGGATCGATGCCGACTTCGAGCGCCTGAAGCCAGTTGCATTCGATCAGCCCCTTGAACGCAAACGTATAGGCATCCGGCGCGACGAAGCAGTCGATCTCCGGAAACGCGGGCGGCTCGCCCTCGCCCAGATACGCCCACAGGATGCCACCCTTCTCCACGACGGGATAGGCGCGCTGCTTGATGTTCTTGCACAGGACAGAGCCGACCGGCTCGGCCGGTGTCTCGAGGCAGTTGCCCTGAACGTCGAACAGCCAGCCATGGAAGGCGCAGCGCAGGCCGCCGTTTTCAAGCCGGCCAAAGGCGAGGTCCGCGCCGCGATGCGGACAATCGCGATCCATCAGTCCGTAACGGCCCTGCTCGTCGCGGAACAGAACGAAGCTCTCGCCCAGCAGCTTGACCGCTCTGATCGGCCGCGGGCCTTCGAGTTCGTCAACAAGCGCTGCCGGTTGCCAGTACATCCGCAGCAGTTTGCCGGCGGGATCGGCCGGGCCTGTGCGGGTGATCAGATCGTTTTGCTCTTGGCTCATCATGGCAGTTTCTTCCTTCCCGTCCCGAGACGATTTCCTTGCCGACGTCGATGACCCGCGCTCGGGCCCGGTTGAAGCCACGATGCTTCAACGATTGAAAACCTTTCCGCCGCAACACGCGAGGCCCGGCAGATACAAAATTGCCGCAAGCAGCAACTCCTCATTCGGCCGCACCGCAGAAGCTCAGCTCATTGCTCCCGACGTTCCGCGTCTCGCTCTTTGCATGCGTTCGATGAACGAACATATGTGCGATATTTGTTAGACTGGCTCCAAATTGAAAAACCTGCAAGTGCAATTTGAGGGCTATGAGTGCCTATTTATGCTGCAAATGCGAAATCAGGCACCCCGGATGGAAAATGGTGCCCTGCTTATCTTGGCCCATTCCGGCTTGATATGTTCGTTGGTCGCCCATATGTTCGTTTAATGAACTTTACGAATATAGCTCAGCAACGGACACGGTCATGGCCCGGATCACATTCATTCAGCCCGACGGTTCAGAGAATGTCGTGAACATCGATGGCGGGACGAGCGTCATGCTCGCCGCCATCCGCAATGGTGTTTCTGGAATCGATGGAGAGTGCGGCGGTTGCCTCGACTGCGCCACCTGCCATGTCTACATAGACGACAGTCATTCGGGCGTTCTGGCACCACCGCAGCCAGAAGAACTTGAGCTGCTCGGCTCGGTCGCCGCCGCCCGCAAACCCACCAGCCGGTTGAGCTGCCAGTTGAATCTCCCGCCTTCGATCACCGCCCTGACCGTTCATATTCCCGGGGGGCAATCATGAGCGGCCTCGTTGTTGTGGGCGCATCGTATGCCGGCATCCAGGCCGCGCTGTCGGCACGCGACAGCGGATACGCAGAGCGCATCACGGTCGTCGCCGACGACCATCTGCTGCCCTATCAGCGCCCTCCGCTATCCAAGGACTTCCTGCTCGACAAGGTCACGCAGGATGGTCTCGTTCTTCGCGACGATGCATTCTTCAAGCTCAAGCAGATCGATCTCATTCTCGATACGCGCGTGCATGCGATCGACCGCCACGCGCGGCAGCTTTCGATCAACGGCAACACGACACTCGCTTTCGACAAGCTGTTCATCGGCACCGGCTCCCACGCGCGGCGGCTAGCCCTTTCCGGATCGAAACTCGACGGCGTGTGCTATCTGCGCTCGATCCGTGACGCGATCGAACTGAAGGAACGGCTGCGGAATGCAGCCGAGATCGTTGTCGTCGGCGGCGGCTTCATCGGCCTCGAGGTCGCAGCGTCCGCCAGCAAACTCGGCAAGAAAGTCACCATCATCGAGAGCGCATCACGGCTGCTCGAACGCTCGGTCTCGCCACTCGTCTCACAATTCCTGCTCGACCTGCACACCCGGCATGGCGTCGATGTGCGGCTCAACGAGAGCGTTGCGGGAATCGAAGAACACAATGGCCGCGCGGGCTTCGTGACGACGCAAAGCGGCGCGCAATTGCGCGCGGATCTCGTTCTTGTGGGAATCGGCGGCGTGCCGAACGACCAACTGGCGCGCGATGCGCAGTTGAACTGCACCGATGGTATCGTCGTCGACGAACACGGCGTGACCAGCGATCCCGCTATTTTCGCGGCCGGCGACTGCGCCAATCACTACAATGCCCATGCGCAAAGCTGGCTTCGTCTGGAATCGGTCCAGAACGCCCAGGATCAGGCCAAGGCTGCCGGGCTCGCCATAGCCGGAAAAACCGGGCCTTACGACAGCGTGCCGCGCTTCTGGTCCGATCAGTACGAAGCCAAACTGCAAACTGTCGGGATCTCGCGCAATTTCGACCGGCAGGCGGTGCGCGGATCGCTGGAAGACGGGCAGTTCTCGGTTTTCTACTATCGCCAGGACAAGCTGTGCGCCGTGGACAGTGTCAACCGCGCCGGCGATCAGATGGCCGCCAGACGGCTGATCAGCGGCGGCGTTTCCCCGTCGCCGGAGCAAGCAGCCGACCTCTCGTTCGACTTCAAATCGCTTTTGACAACGATCAAAGCGGTGGGTGCATAATCCTGCGAATTATGGTCTCGTCTTGCGGATCGACTCATGACCGGAAAGAACGGCCGACCGAGCATGCCCCGCGTGAAGCGCACCGCAGAGGAAGAAGAAGCCAGACGCGACGGCGGCGAGTTCATCGAAAGCCTCGATCGCGGCCTTCGGGTGCTGCAATCGTTCGGGATCGAGCACCGTCCGATGACCCTGAGCGATATCGCCAAGGCAGCCAATCTGCCGCGCGCCACCGCGCGCAGGATTCTGCTGACCCTCCAAAAGTCCGGCTTCGTCGCCGGCGACGAGCGGCTGTTCTCGCTCACGCCGCGTGTGCTGGCGCTGGCCTCGGCCTATCTGTCGTCCAACCAGATCGTCGCCGTCATGCAGCCGCTGATGGACGACATTTCGACCAAGGCCAGGGAAGTCTGCTCGCTCGCGATTCTGGACGGGCAGGAAGCCGTCTTCGTCGCGAGAGCCAGTCCGGCGCGGGTTTTTTCCGCCGGCATCGACATCGGTTACAAGCTGCCGGCCTATTGCACGTCGGTGGGCCGCGTTCTGCTCGGCCGCCTCTCCAATGAAGAGCTGAAATCCGCGGTTGAGGCCATGACGCTGACGGCCCAGACGCCGGAAACCATCACAGACAAGTCCACCGTCATCGCCACCATCATCAGCGACCGCAGCAAGGGTTATTCGCTGGTCGATCGCGAAGCGGAGCCCGGCTTCCGCTCGATCTCGGTCCCGATTCATCGCTACGACGGCGCGGTCGTGGCAGCGGCGAATATCGGCGCGCATGTCGACCGCATCACCACCGGCGAGATGATCGACCGCTTCCTCCCGCTGCTCAAGGATATGGCCGTCACGGCGAAACCGCTGCTGGTTTAGGCCTGCCGTGCCGAACGAGGCGGAACGTCGAGCAACCGCTTCTTGTAAGCCTGCGGGTCCATATCGCGGATGTCGATGCTGATGCTGTAAATGTCGGGCAGAAGCTCCGAGAGTTCCTGGCGCAGCGCGATGCTCAGCCGCTCCTTCTGTTCTGGAGTCCTTCCGGCCAGAAGATACAGTGCGACATGGAAAAACGAGCGTTCTTCGCCGGCGACGAGATAGTCCGAGAACGGCTGCGCCCGGATCTTGAGATCATTGGCCTGAACCACGCCTGTCGACGCGGCCGCGTGATGAAGCCCCAGCATCACGTCGAGAATCGGCGGCATGTCGGACGACGCAGAATAATGGCAGACGATGTGGGGCATGGCCTTCCCTCCAGCTAGCCGCCCGAATTTGCACCTGTCCGCGCGGTCGTCAATCAGGTGTACCGGTTCGACCGTCCGCCGCCGTATGCGATGCTTCCAAGGTTCCGCTGCCTCACAGTTTTCATGATGCTGCCTTGCTACGGTCAAAGCGCGATGTCCCCTTGCGCTTGCAGATCGGCCGGAAATGTCCCGCGCGCATCGCACCTTTCAAAATCACGGAGCGCCAATGCAATTCAAGTTGCAACACGCTGACTCGCAGACCGACGATCCGCATGATGTCATCGCTGCCCAGCTTCGCGATCTGGCGCCACGTCTCAACCAGGATCAGTCTGAGGTTCATGCGACAACCAAGGCGATGCCGGAACCAGCCAGCGAACCGTCGGCCATCGACACTCCCCTGAGCGACAATATCGGCGATATCCACGCTCCGACATCACGCGCGGGGTTCGGTCGCGGTGTGGGACGCCTGGCGCTGATTGCATGCGCAGGTTCTGTCATGGCCGCCGCCTGGTATTCCTATGGTGACGCCGCAAAGCAGAGATTTTCTGACCTCGTGCCGCAGCTTTTGATAGGTGCCCCGGCACCCGTGCAAGAAGCCAAACCCGCCCAGCAACAGGACACCGCTTCGCCGACCACTGAATCACAGCAGCCGACCGCCCCCGCGCCAGCGCAAGAGACTGTCGCTGCTGCGGCACCGGTAGCGCCGCCCGAACCCGCGGCAGCGCCATCCACGCAGGCCGCAGAGGCTCCTCCGGCGCAGGCCGAGCTTTCACTCGAGCTCGCGAAGTCGGTTGAAGCCATGTCGCGCGAAATCGCGACCCTCAAAGAAACCGTAGAGCAGTTGCAGGCCGGCCAGCGGCAGCTGAGCCGTGATGTCGCGAAAGCCACAGAGCAGACAGCGACCCGCAAGCCCGTTGCACAGGCCGCAAAACCGGCTCCATCTTCGCGGCCGCAGCCTTCTTATCCTGCAGTATCGCGCACCTACGCACCCTCTCCATCGCAGACCTATTCGCAAGGCCCAGCCTATCCGCAAAACGCCGCGCAGCGTGAAGCGTATATCCCGCCACCGGCGCCTGCGCCCACGCAGCAACTTCCGCCGCCGCCCGGTGACACAAGCGTGCCTCGGCCGCCGATGCCGCTGCGGTAAATGATCGATGCGAGTCGATGGGTGGATTGATCGCTTAGGAAGCGATTTTATCAGCCCAGGCTGAAACTGCGTCTCCAAGTGTCTTCAAGTGATCTGCCGCGGAATATCCTGACACGCTTTTCCGCGGCTTCAGATCGTGATCGCCGTCCTCAAGCCAGAGAATTTCGATTCTCTTGGACAGGGAATACGACGAAACCTCGTCCCTGGTGCCGAACGGGTCTCGCGTCCCCTGCACAATGAGCGTTGGCACTTTAAGATCGGCAAGATGCTCGGTGCGCAACTGGTCAGGTTTCCCCGGCGGGTGGAATGGATAGCCGAGGCAAAGAAGCCCTGCGATTTTCCGGGACGCATAAAGCTCATCGCCAACCATGCTGGCGACGCGGCCACCCATCGATTTTCCACCGATGATGAGCTTGCCCTTTGCGCCGAGTGCATCGACAGCAGCGAGATACTCCGTTGTCAGCAAAGCCGCGCGCGGCGGCGGCTTTCGCGAGTTCGACGTCCGCCGAGCGGCCATATAGTCAAACTCGAAGCGCGCGACGCAAAATCCGGATTGCGCCAGCGCTTGCACACTGGCCGTCATCGCAGCGGAATCCATCGCGCCACCAGCGCCATGCGCGAGTAGAATCGTAATTTTTGCGGTTTCAGGCCCGTCGAACAGGAACTTCGTCATCCAAACATGATCCTGAACTGAAAAATCGACCGTATATTTCAGGATCAATGTCCGCAAGACTCCGCCGGTTACTCGCTGAGCAACACCTCCGCGCATTCTCCAACTGGGCTTTGCATATCTGTCATCGCTGTCGCTGCGGGAGGTGGCGCAGCCCGTGATCGAGACGCTGTCCCGCAAGACTGACGAGGTCATCGCCATCTCGGTATTGGATGGCGCAGACGTCCTCTATATCGCACGCGCCGAAGTCACGAGCATGCTGCGAAGAGGACTGATCACCGGAAGCCGCATTCCGGCGTTCTGCACGTCGATGGGGCGCGTGCTTCTCGCCGGGTTGCCAAAAGACGAATGTTCGGCGCCGCTCGCCAATTCGGAACGGCGTCAATGGACACGAACGACGGTGACCGACGTTCGTAAGCTTGAACAAGAAATCGAAAAGGTCCGCGTTCAGGGCTGGAGCGTGGTTGCCGAAGAACTTGAACTCGGCGCGTTCGGTATGGCTGTCCCGATCTATGGTGCTAACGGCAGCACAATCGCGGCCATCAACCTGTCCACAAATCTCGCGCGCCATTCTCCAAAGGCGCTATTCAAGAAATTCATGCCCGAACTGAAAGCCGCGGCTGACGACATCTCACAACATCTGATCGCATACAAGCAGTAGCCATTGCCGCGCGCGCATCCGGACACCGAATGCATTTGCAATCGCCGGCGGCCCCCATAGTTGCGAGCGCTGCCAAGGTTAGACGAGTCGCGCCATATTTTTATTTATTTGCAGCAACATTTACCTACCTATCGGCCACACTTTACACCTCGAAGTTTTAACAGGTGCACGCGATACTCGTTTTCGAATCATAGGCGAAAGCCAAACGGGGGGTGCGGAAATGAAGCATTGTAAAAGCTTGGCACTCATCGCCGCCTTGGTTAGCTACGGCAATGCAGCCAGCGGCCAAACCTTGCCGTCTTACATGGCGCCAATCTCGGGTTTGACCGCGACTACGCCGTCCGAGACAGCGACGAAAGACCTGCTCGCGCTCAATACCGGCATGTTCGAACTCTACGGAGACGCCGCCAAGGTTTTTCGTGCGAATATCCTGGCCAAGCATCCCGTCATCCTGGGTCTGTTTTCCGGCGCTGGTGGCCGATTTATCCTTTATCGGCCTGGCATGGCGCCGATGGATGCGCCGTCGGTCCCCATTGTTTACCAACTCCTCAAGTCCGTCGGGCACAGCACGATGGCTCTCGCACAAGTCGTGGGGCCATATCTGGAAAATGCAGATAACAAGTCCTGGCGCGGTCCCATGCTTGCCTATCGCAGCCGGATGCTGTCAGCACTCGACGGGCTGGACCTCACGCCGATGCCAGCCGATTGGCGTGACAACAACCGCACCATTCTTCAAAACAATCTCGCGTTTATGGATGATTGCGTTGCGAAGGGCGTCATAAGCTTCGCGATACTGGAAGCGTTCGGAAAAAAGCAAGCCCCCTACCTTGCCAAGAACGTGGCCTGGGCCGCCCAGACACAAGTCAATCACTGGATGACTGTTTTGGCCGAGTGGAAGTCCATGTTGGGCCCAGACTGGGACAAGGCGTACGCTGCGAGCAACACCATTTACGTCGCGCGTCAGAACAATGTTCTTTTTAGCGTATTGGCTCAATTCTTTCCGCCTGAGGCGATCAATGATCGCTTGTTGCTGATTGAAACGGTTTCTTTCACCACCACTCAAGCTGATATGCTGGATTCACTCACTCGTATTATCGCCGACCGCTCGGTCGGTTCGCTCTTCTTCGGAAACTATCATCTGATGGATTACGAACTGATGGGGGGCGACGCGCGCGCCGCGATCATCGCGGAGAGCGGCAAACGGGGAATGACACCTTTCCTGCCGCCGGTTGTCCCTTTTGGTTCACGCCAGTGGCCAACATTGATTACGCCGGGACCTGGGCCTGCATCACTCGCTGATCTCAAATGACTCGGCACCTCACAGTCCGAGTCCTGACAAGAAGAATTCGGGAGGCAGGCCTCGGGCTGGCCTTGCTGATTGCTCCCGGTCTCTCCTCAGCCGTTGCGTTGGATGGAATCGACCGTGTCACCGGCTTTCCGAAAACTCCCGTTCAGGTTGCCGAGTGGCCAGCCGGCAAAAAGGTCGCCGTCAGCTTTGCGCTGTTTGTCGAAGAGTTTGGATTCGGCCAAGGCCCGGTCTTCCGGCCGGACCTCGCAACCCGCAACCCAGATTTGGTGAACGAAGCTTTCCGTCAGTACGCCATCGACTGGGGCGTACCCCGCGTCGGACGGCTTTTCAGGGAGTTGGATGTTCCGCTTACGATTGTGCTGAATGCAGAATTTACCGGTGCGCATCCGTCGGTGTGGAAAGAGTTTCGCGCATCACAGCCGAACGCGCCGATCATCGCCCATGGCATGAACAACAGCAATCGCCCGCTCCCTCTTGGGCGGGGCCTTGCTGAACAGAAAGCGTATATCCGCCAGACTCTGGATCTGATCGCCAGCACGACAGGCGTCAAACCTACCGGCTGGTCATCGCCAAGCGTGTATTCCAATGGCGATACAATGCAGGCCGTGGCTGCCGAAGGCATCACCTACAGTCTCGATCAAATGGATTCCGACGTCATCTCCCGGCTGAAAACGCCAGGCGGGTCCCTGACGTTGCTGCCATATCCGGTCGTCACCGTGGACATGGGACAGCAACTCGCGCGCATGAAGTCACCCGCGGAGATCGAGACCCTCTGGCTTGACTACGTGCTTGAACTTGCGCGTGAAGCCCGGGCCAACCCTGCCCGCGAAGCCACGACGGTGGTCATTGGGATCCACCCCTTTGTGATCGGCACACCCGATGGTTCGGCCGCGCTGCGACGCGTTCTCATGCGTCTCAAGACTGACGACGCGGTTTGGCTGACTGATACAGCCGCAATCACAGCTTTAGTCGGTCTTAAGTGATCGGCGGCGAAACGAAATTGGTACCGACGCGCCCATCGCGCGCCTATACAGGGGTGTGAAACATGAGTGTGTCGCGCCGGGAGTTCGTCAAATGCGTCACGGCGAGTGGCATCGCGCTCAGCCTCTCGCAACTGGGGCACGCTGAAGAGGTTGGATTTCCCGCGCGTGAAACTTTGCCGGGGCGACAAAACTGGAACCCCGCAGCGAATGGGGCCGGCCGGGTCGATGGCGTCGCCAAGGCCACCGGCGCCAAGCTATATGCGTCCGACTTTCGCGCAGCCGATCTTCCGGGCTGGCCAACCAATACTTCCCATGCCCTGCTTGTCAGAGCACCTGATGCGACGCACGTCTATACCGGAATCGATCTTGCGCGGTTGAGCGGCGCCCTCAAGCCTTCGGTCGTTGTGACGGCCGCCGATCTTGAAAAGGCCGGCACGCGTGTTCCGGAGTTCTATGCAGGCGACCTCTTCTGTCCCATCGGAAAAACGCCCCTTTATATGGGACAGCCGGTGGCGCTGCTGATTTTCGAGACATTCGACGCCTTCGACCAGGCGCGGCTCGCGCTTCGCGACGGCGGCTTTGTGAAGTTCGGCGAAGAGACTGGACCGGTCGAGATCCCCAACTACGGGGCCTATCGTTTCACACGCGTCGCCGGAGCGACGCCGGACGCGCCGGATGTTTATTCGCCTATTCAAGCTGGCTGGGTGAGCCCAGGCCGCATCCAAAATTCACCGCTGCCAGTCTGGGCACCGTACGCGAAAGAAACGCAAGGTCCTTACAGCAAGGCCGCACTTCTTGGAGAAAAAATCCGAGCGAAGCTTGCTACGCCTGACTCATCCCTTCTCGTTCTTGATCGTAAATTTGAGACCCAGTCCGTAGATCCAATGTTTCTGGAACCGGAATGCGGCCTTGCCTGGTTCAACAAAGGGAGCAGCAAGCTTGAACTCGTGCTCGGGGTTCAATCGCCTTACGAAGCAACAGAGTCCGTCGCGTTCCTTCTCGGTGAAGCACATCCGCCATTCAAGCCGGCGCATATCAACGCGCAATTCGCTCATGTCGGAGGGGGATTCGGCGGACGCGATCATACGCCCTTCGTGCTTTACGTCGCCTTGGCTGCGATGTTTTTCCAGGATCGGCCGGTACGCCTCGCCCACGATCGTTATCAGCAGTTTCAAGGCGGAATCAAACGCCACCCGATTAAAATGCATTCCCGCATCGGAATCCATAAAGCGACAGGTAAAATCCAATCATTCGCAGCCGATCATGTCCTCGATGGCGGCGGCCTGGCTAATTTCTCAGCCAGCGTTGCGGCTGTTGCCGCGACCGCGGCGATCGGCATCTACGATATTCCGAATGTCGACATCACGACTGTCGCCGTTCACACGCGCGGAGTAACCGCTGGATCGATGCGCGGTTACGGTACGCTTCAGACGATGACCGCATTAGAAGTCTTAATTGACGAAGCGGCAGCGGCCCTGACGCTCGATCCGATTGAATTCAGACGGCGCAATGCACTGAAACCCGGCGGCCGGACCATGACCGGAAATCCTTACAGCGTCTCGGTCCGGACCACAGAAATTCTCGACAAGATCGAGAAACACTCGATCTGGCAGCAGCGCGCACAGGAAAAGGAGCGCGCCAAGCAAACCGGGCTGCTTGTCGGAACGGGTTTCGCTTGCGTCACTAAAGACTATGGCAGTGGGGCTGACTGCTCTCTGGGGCGAGTCGAGATCGATCCGAAAGGACGCATCTCTATCTATTGCGATCATGTCGAGATGGGAAATGGGATCGGCACCGCGCTCGCCAATCGAGTATCCGCGCATCTAGGAGGTATCGCAGATGAAGTCGCGGTCGCACGGGTTGATGCTTTCGAGGCTCTCGGCCTTGTTACCTCCGGTGATCCTCACGAGATGGACCAGAAAACGCAGGATGCAGCCGAGCGCAACCCACGATGGGTACCTGCCATCAGTTGCCCGACCAGTTCATCTATCGGCGCACATGTCGGGACGCACGCTGCTGGCGAAGCTGCACGCGTGATCTTCCGTTTCGGCTTGTGGCCAGCGGCGCTCCAATTGTGGGGCATCGCGCCAGCCGATCCGAGGGCCAAGGACTTTTCAAAAGCACGTTGGGACAGCGGGCACCTTGTCATGCCAGGCCTGACGCCTTTGGCGTTGCCACAACTCGCCGCAACGGCGCACGCGCGCGGTTTCGTAACCGGCGCAGTGACGCACAGCTTCTCCCGCTGGGCATGGTCGCGCGCGCGCTTTCCACTGTTCGGCGAGCAATGGAGGGGCGAAATCGACGCGCTTGCCATCCGCAAAGGCGGGGGAAAATTCGATCGCGTTAATCGCGTGAGCGTCAAATTTCCACCCACCAACAACAACCGGATTGGGACGGTCTACACCTCGATGTGCGGAACGCTTGTTCGCGTGGAGATCGAGCGCAAAACGGGGACATTGCGCATCGCCAAAGCCTACAGCGTCCTTGAATGCGGTCAGGCGCTCGTGCCCGAGGTCGTTCTCGGCCAATCGCAAGGCGGCTTCGCGATGGGTGTCGGGTATGCGCTACTCGAGTCACTTCCACCCCACGAAGGAGGCCCGGGTAACGGGCAATGGAACCTCGGCGAGTATCTTGTTGCGCGCGGATCGGACTTGCCCCTGCGCGATCTCGAAATCGAGATGTTGCCACCCCTGACAGCGGACGAGCCGCCAAAGGGCATGGCGGAAGTCGTGATGATCCCTGTCGTGCCCGCACTTCTGAATGCCATTTTCGATGCAACAGGACATCGTTTCCAATCCCTGCCCGTCACCCAAAGCGTCCTGAAAGGAGCTCTCGCGTGACAACCCTTGCCGTTACAATCAATGGCCATGCGCACGGTCCAACGGACGTGCGCGACAATCTCACGATGAACGATTATCTGCGTGAACATCTCGGAATGACCGGGACCAAGTTCGGCTGCGGTGCCGCACAGTGTTTAAGTTGCGCAGTCATCATCGACGATCCTGACGGGACCAGTCACACCAGTCCGACGTGCGTCGTTTCCGCAGCAAGTTTCAACGGCAAGACGATTCGCACGGTTGAAGGGCACGCCAGGAACGGCGAGTTGTCCCCTTTGCAGAAGGCTTTCATCGACCACTTCGCGTTTCAGTGTGGATACTGCACGGCTGGATTTCTTAACGAAGGACAGGTTCTGCTTGAGCGATTGGCCAAAACGCCGGTGGCTCGTGCCGACCTCGAATCCACAATTGCCGAAGCACTCGACGGTCATCTTTGCCGGTGCAGTGGCTACATCAAGTATCATGAAGCCGTACGGGACGTCATCCTCGCAGATCCAAAGCGTTATCTCACCTAATCCAGTGCATTGCTCTGATCGTACATTTTCGACCAGACGATGCGAACAGCGCTGACAGGAGCGACTGAAGATGAAGTCCGAGATACGGATGAAGGTTCTCGCTTCAGCCGCGGCGCTCATGATGAGTGTGCTTGCGACTTATGCAGTCGCCCGCGATCCATCGAACAAACTGGCGGCGCCGGAGAGCTTTGCCACGATCGCGGACGCGGATATGCGGTCCGCGGCGATCTTCACCGAGCTTGGCAAAGTGCTGACACATCCACGCTGCGTCAATTGTCACCCCGCCGGCGACCGTCCGCATCAGGGAGACAGGATGAGACTTCATCAGCCTCCCGTTGAGCGCGGATCGGACGGTCATGGCCTGCCAACCATGCGTTGTTCAACTTGCCATCAGAATGCGAACTTTGAACCGGGGCGCGTTCCGGGACACCCGGAATGGCACCTCGCGCCGCGCGAAATGGCATGGGAAGGCAAGACCGCTGCGCAGATCTGCGAGCAGATAAAAGATCCCGCGCGCAACGGCGGCAGAAAGATTGAAGATCTCATCGACCACATCGGAAAAGATACGTTGGTCGGCTGGGCCTGGGCACCCGGCTTTGGCCGTTCTCCGGCTCCAGGCACGCAAGCGGAAGTTGGAGCCCTCGTTGAGGCTTGGGCAAAAAGCGGAGCAGTCTGCCCAAGATAGTGGGACTGGCTGTTGCGGCCCGTTCTGACGAATCGAAACAGCTAACTGTCTGATTTGTATGGTGGGTGCACCAGCGCTCGAACCTCAAAGGTTGATTCCGCCGAACCTGGCGAGCGCCCACGCGGTGAAAAAATACAGTACCACCGTCAACACGCAGCCCATCAACAGGCTTGGCCAGAATCCGACACCAGATCGAAGCATGGCGGGTATAAGCAGAAACATCGGCAGCGACGGAAGAACATACCAAAAGGTGGATTCGGCATGGTCGGCTATTCGCTCTACATTCCCTGTGTCGTGCCACAACCACAGGATACCCAACAGCGAGACCAAGGGCAGCGAAACAATCAACGCCCCAAGTGCTGGACTGCGCTTCGCGATCTCAGACACTACCGCGATGATGATGCCTGATAGCGTGCACTTGAGAACAAAATAAAACATAGCTCGCTACGCTCATTGCTATCCTGATTGCTTAGTTCATCCCCGGCTTCAGGAACTGCAATCCAAGAACGAGGATGCCCACGGCGGCGACCCAGCTCCCGCTCGCGCGCAATGCGATTGGACGCCATCCGGCGGTGCCTTGCAGGAACGCGATGGCAAGCGCGGTCGCCATCGTCACGATCGCGTATCCGATAGCAGTGACGCCCGAAATGAACAGCACATGGTCCGTCGCTGCCGTCATCTCACGCCCGTTTTGATAGCCGTGTACCAGCCCCATGACTGCCGCAAGCCCGATGAGAACCGGGAGCGGAACATTGATGGCAGCGGCAACGGCCAGTCCGGTGATCGCAATCAGCGCCAGACTGACGGCGGGGATGAAAGGCGGATTCGGCAGGACGAGGGATAAAGCCCCGCCCGCAAGCAGCCCGAGCGGGAAAGCCGCGAACAACCATCGTGCGCGTTTCGCCCCTTGAAATGCCGCGAGAATGGCAAGCGCAAGCCACGGCAGGATTTCTTCGAAAGACGTGAGCGGATGGAGCATCCCGCCATAGAAATCGCCGAGCCGGGTGTCGACCAGATGGGCCTGTGCGGCCGTGGGCACGACAGTGAGCAGAGCGATCGGCGCGATCCAACGCATACGCCTGTTCACTGTGTCACTCCGAGCGCAGCGAGAAGAAAGTAACCGCCGACGCATCCAATCGCAGCGCCACACGCGCGCACCACGCGAGAACCGTTTGGCCACATCACCAAGAGGCCGATCAGAATGCCGCACAGATGCAGCAGCCCGGTCGCCGTCACAAACCCGACGGCGTAAGCGATCGGATTCGCCGCGGCCGGCAGTTCACGTCCATGAGCATAACCGTGAAAAATTGCAAAGATACCTACCAGTACCGCAGCAATCCACAACGGGGCCCGCACATACAGAGCAATCAGCAGGCCAAGCGCAATCCCAGATACCGCAACCACCGGCTCGGTCAATGGCAGCGCAACTCCGCTCAAACCCAGCAGTCCGCCGAACGCCATCACCAGCGGGAAGGTGATCGGCAACACCCAGATCGCCGGATTGCCGAGTTGGGCGCCCCACAGGCCGACGGCCACCATGGCGACGAGGTGATCGAGACCGGTGATCGGATGAAGGAAGCCGCTTTCCAGACCGACTGCGACACCCGCGCCTGTGTGAGCAAGCGCGGACGTCAGCGGGACCAGCGAAAATAGCGCAGCCAGCGGGATACTTGCCGAAGATCGGGTGTCTTTCATGTCATTCTCACTCATTTTTTGGATCGGCTAAATCTGCTCAAATCCGCACCAGAAACCAGAACGCCGCAACGCTGCCGATCACGTAGGCCGGCAGCGCATTGCCCCATCGCGGAAGAACCGCGTGAGCGCGGCGATGCGCCCAGATCAGCGCAAGAACGACGGCGACGAAGGCAAGCTGTCCGATCTCCACACCGACGTTGAAGAAGAGCAATGCGATCGGCAGCGTCGCTTTCGAGATTCCGAGAGTCGTCAAAGCGCTCGCAAATCCCAGCCCGTGCAAAAGACCGAAAGCGAAGGCCACGATCCACGGATAATGAGCGGTCAAACCGATCTCGCCGCGCTGTAGCTTCACGATCTCCACGCCGACAAAGACGATACTTAGTGCGATTGCGGCGTTGAGCGGACGCTCGGGTATGCCGACAAGGCCGAATGTCGCTGCGGCAAGCGACAAACTGTGCCCGATAGTGAACGCGGTAATAGTGTGCACCAGCGTCCAGCCGCCGCGCGACAGCCAGATCAGCCCGAGAACGAACAGAAGGTGATCGATTCCGCGCAGGATATGATCGATCCCTAGATTGACATAGGTGTCGGCAAGATCGAACCAGACTGCGACATCTGCACCAGGATCGCGCGCCACCGTGACGACGGGAGTAGCCACGCTGACCGTGTAGGTTTGCCGTTCGCCCTCCTTGGGGACGACCTTGATCATCGCGACCGATTGCTTGCTGCCAAGCCCCATGAAGCTCAACCGTCCGGCAAAGCCGCGCTGGCCGCAATTCAGCTCCGGCGCGTTCCACTCACAATGCGCGGGAAAGATGGGCCTAAGAGTTGGATCGTTGGGCGGCATCGTCCATTGGCCAAGATAGCGGCCGGGTGCAATCTCGTGCAGCGTCATGGCCGCCATCGATGCTTCGTGGGCTGATGCAGATCCTGCCGGCATGAACCATGCACCCAGCAAGATTGCGAGCGCCAGCAATCGGTACCGGCGTATGGCGTTCGCAATCATGGCTGCTCGCGCCGTATCACATACGACTTGCCAAGATCGCGAACGGCGGCGGTGCCCAGCACCCGGCCGCGTTCATCTTTCCAGTCCGCGACGACCTGTGTCGCAATCTCACGCAAATCGACTTTTCTGCCGGCTATAACCGCATCGACCCGGACGATGTGCCAGCCGGCTGGAGACTGCAGCGTGGTCCACTTGCCGGTGGGCAGCGCGGTCAATCCATCGACAAACGATTTGCTGAAAGCCGCCTCAAGCGTATGACGGGGCCGTTTCGCGAAGACATGGGCGCGCATCCGAACATCTTCAGGCTCGCTGCCGGTCTCGATTTGCTGCAGGACCTCCTTTGCTTCGGTCTCTGCCTCGGGCCCCGTAAATGGCACCTCAAAGAAGCTGATCTGGTCCGCAATGTCGTAGCGCAGACGGCGAGCCTCGAACCATTGCCGCAGTTCCGCGTCGGTCGGATCGTTCACTTTAAGATTGCCGAAAATCAGAAGACGCATCTTTTGCATGATGCGCTCGCGGATCATCTCGTCACCCTTGTCGAGACCCATCGCCAGCGCCTCGCGATAGGTAATTTCATTGAGTATCCAGAGATCGAGCAGTGGCGCCAGCTCATCGCGGCCAGGTTCACGCCCTTCATGTTTGCTCTTGAAGACCTCAATGATGGACTGGCGTACCTCAGGCGTCACCTCGATGATCCGGTCCTTGCTGACCGACGGGGCAACCGCAGCGTGAGCGCCAAAGATAAGCGCGCCAAAAAGGAGAAAGTGAACGAGCGGTTCGCGCAGGAAGCTCTTAATGAACCTGCCCCATCGACCAGCCGTCGATGGCGCCGCACCCTCCGGAGAGGCGGTCGAACTCAAATTCGGCAACTTGACCCCCAAAATCACTCGTGCGTGCGGCGCTTGTTGTTTTACGGCGCTGCTCGCAACGTCGCATTGTGCGCGCTTGGCGTTCTAATCGCCCGGCAATGTCACGTTTATGACAACGATGCCCTCATCGCCGCCTATTCGCACGTAACCGATAGTGGATTCCGATGCGAATTCCGGGTACGGCAATGTCGTATTGCGACTTACGCGAGCGCTCAGCGCCGCGTCATCCAATAGTTACCAAAACTTCATTCACCATTGAGGCCAAAGTCACAGACTCCGGACAGGGTGCGCACTCTTTCCATCTATGGGGGTTAAGAATGACGACTTCGATTCTTTCGCGACGATTGCTCGTAAGCACGTCGATCTTCGCGATTACGGCGGCACTGCTGACGATGCCAACAGCGCCGGCGGTTGCTGATACTTATATGTCCGGCGACTTTCACAACCACACCACTTGCACCGACGGCACCGTGTCCATTGAAACGATGATCACGAAGTCAATCCAGACTTTCGGTCTGGAATGGATGGCTTCGGCAGATCACGGCGGAAGCGGCGTCCGCGATTGCCGTTTCGACGATCCTGAAGGCAATGGCTCCATCAGCGGCTCCGGGAAATTCTGGGAAGAAACCGTCACCGTTGCTGGCTTGAAGGGCGATGTCGCCACCTCCAGCGGCCGGCGCGTGATGTGGCGCTGGCAAAACATCGAGGAGTTCGTTTTCCCCGAAGTGGCTCGCATGTCGGCCCAACTTCAGAATCCTCTGATTTATGCTGGCCTTGAAACCAACGCACCGGGGCATGAGCATGTGAGCATGTCGGCGCTCGGCGCGCAGAGAGCCTACAATTTCTCCGGCGATATCGGCAACGCCAGCGCCACAGCGGAGTTCGAATTCCGCTTCGACCGCAACGATACCGACACCAGCGGCAAGGGCGGCACGCCCGGCGTCGCGAACAGCGGTATCTGGAAGGGCAAGGTCGCGAACGCCACTGGCCCGGGCCTCGGCACCGCCAACCACAATAACAAGGCCGTTCCCAGCGTCGCCTGGTTGCAGACGAGCTTCCCGCTGGATAGCTATTACGTTCCTGCCCACGTTGAACGCGCCGGCGTGTTCGACCCCAACGGCAACCGTGGCTTCAACGTCGAGCATTTCCGTGACTTCAACAATGCGGGCCCGACCGTCGCCGTCGGCTTTGAAACCATGCCGGGCCATCAAGCCAGCGGAACCCGCGGCGAATACCGCAAGGACTTCGGCGGCCCTGGCATCGACTCGGCCGGCGTAACCACCTATGGCGGCACCGGCATCTACGGCGCCAAGATCGGCGGCCTGTGGGATGCATTGCTCGGCGAAGGCCGCAACTGGTTCTTCTACGCCAGTTCGGATTGGCACAACCGCGGCACGTTCGATCCGTATCAGCGTGAATCGACCCAGGACTTCTATCCTGGCGAATACCAGCGGCTGTACATCCCGCGCCCTGCTGCCGGTACAACCCTGCGTCCGCAGCACATCTTCGATTCGGTCCGCGCGGGCAATTCGTTCTCCGTGTCGGGTGACCTGATCACGAAGGAGTTCACGTACACTGCCGAAGTCGTGGGTCTTCCATCCCTTCGCGCGAAGATGGGCGAAACGCTGGTGGTGCCGCGTGGCCGACCGGTTCTCATCACCCTTGAAGTAAACCTGCCGACCACGCCCAACAACTCGCCGTACAGCTTCAACAATCCTTCGTTGATGCAGCTCAGCATCCAGGAGCCGCTGAACCGGCCGACCCTGCGACAGGTCGACTTCATCCGCGGCAACATCACCGGTGTGGTTCCAGCCAACAGCCCGAACTACACCAACGCAACCAATCCGTCGGCGGCCATTGTCGCAAGCTTCAGCTCGGCGAACTGGACGGTGAGCGGTCAGAAGCGGACGATGAAGTACATCATCCCAAGCGTGCAGACCAACCAGTACGTACGCGTTCGCGGAACAAACCTGCCGGTCGGCACTCAGAACGAAACGGATAACTTTGGTAACCCGCTGACGGATCCGATTCCGGCAGAAGCGCAGATCCCGTGCCTTGATGCCGCTTGCCCGCCGCACATGGCCGTTGTCGGCGGAACCAAGATGTCAACTTACGACGTCGCGGCCTGGGCGGATCTCTGGTTCTACGCGAACCCGATCTTCATCCGCGTTGCCGATCAGCCGAAGCTGCTGGTCGAAACCAACGCAGACAAAGCGAAAGCTCTGAAGCAAGCGCAGGCTCAATGAGTTCGGCGTTCGCGACACAGCTACGTCGCATTCAATGATACGACTGGGGGCCGTGAACCGGCCCCCAGTTCGATTCTGGTCATGTTCCAAGCGGTGGTTTTCTGCGTGACAATATCCGATCCGGCCAAATTCGATGTCGCTGAGGCTTCTGCGCCCTATACGAGCAGCATGCTGCCTCAGACCCTCCCAATTATCGGCATTGCCACCCTCTCCGGATTCGCAGGCCTCGGTTACGAGATCGTCTGGACCCGGATGCTGGCGGTCTCGCTGGGGCATGAGATCGTTGCCGTGCTCGGTGTCATTTCGGCGCTGTTCGCCGGCCTTGCACTCGGCAGCATGGTCCCAGGGCGACAGATCGCGGCGAGTGCGCACCCAGCCTTTTGGTACGGCGGGCTCGAATTGGCGATCGGCCTTTGGGCGCTGGTCCTCATTCCGCTGTTCCCGCTGACGGGCGACCTGGTGCCCATCCTGGTGCCGATCGGCGCGACGCCTGCTCTGCAATGGTCTGTCGCATTCGCTCTTCCTCTTGTATTGCTGTTGCCGGCCACACTGGCGATGGGGGCGACGCTACCGGCCCTAGAGGCTGTCCTGGCGTCACAACGCCACGCAAACGGTGCTGTCGGCCGCGTCTATGCGGCGAACACGCTGGGAGCGGTGGGCGGCACGCTGGTTACAACGTTTCTGTTGATCCCGAGTGTTGGACTCTCGATGACGCTCGCGATATGCGCCGCGGTCAACCTGGTCTGCGCCATCCTGATCTGGCGATACGGTGCGACATCACGCGTGAACACAGCCCGTCCGCATCAGCGCAGCCATATTGGACTTGCGCCGCTGTTCCTCACCGGATTGCTCGGCATCGGTTATGAGGTTCTGACGATCCGCGTGATCAGCCAGATCCTGGAAAATACCATCTACACTTTCGCCATGCTGCTCGCCGCCTATCTGCTCGGCACCGCGCTTGGCGCAGCGCTGCGAAACCGCCTGGCGGGATCGTCATCGAACATCGCAGCCTTGACAACAACACTGGTCATCGCAACATCGCTAACCTGCGTCAGCGGCGTCGTTGTCCTCGCGTCATCCGAGGCGATTCTCGCTGCGCTGCAGGGATTTTTCCCGAGGACGATGGCCGGCCGCCTCGGCGCGGAGTTCGGCGTCGCGGTGGCGGCGTTTCTGCCGCCCACTATCGCCATGGGGGCGCTCTTCACCCAACTGGCACAGCTTGTCCGTGATCGTGAAGGCAATCTCGGAACAGCACTCGCAGTCAACACGCTCGGCGCTGCGCTTGCGCCGATCCTGTTCGGCCCCCTGCTCATTCCGCTAGTTGGTACCAAACCCGCCTTCGTCCTGATCGCACTCGCGTATCTTCTCGTCCTGCCAGACGTTCACCGGCGTACCATCGGATTGGCTGCCGTGGCGTCGGCAGCAGCAATCGCGCTGACCTTTTCTCCGCTCTCGTTGCGCTTTGTGAAAACGCCGCCCGGCGGAGAACTGGTGTGGCACCGTGACGGCGTGATGGCCGCGGTCAGCGTCATCAGCAACCGCGCCGGCGAATTACATCTTCAGGTCAACAACAACTTCCGCATGGGCGGTACGGCATCGATCCGCTCAGACTACCGCGAGGCTCATATTCCCTTGCTACTTCATCCGAATCCCAAGCGGGCCTTGTTTCTTGGTCTCGGCACCGGCGCGACGCTGTCGGCGGCAGGCGATCATCCCGGACTGGTGGCCGATGGCGTTGAACTCGTGCCGGAAGTGGTCAAGTCGTTCGCCCGGTTTGAGAAGTCTGCGCCGAACCTGGGACGCAATCCCGATCTGCACATCCATGTTGCCGACGCGCGCCGTTTCGTCCGCACCGCAGGCGACCGCTACGACGTGATCGTCGCCGACCTCTACCATCCCTCGGTCGATGGTTCGGGCGCGCTCTATGCGAGAGAACATTTCGCTGCGGTCCGCGTCCGTCTGGCGGAAGGCGGCTTGTTCGCCCAATGGTTGCCGCTCCACCAACTCGACCTTGCGACCTTGCGCGTCATTGTCCGCACTTTCCTCGCGGAGTTTCCCAATGCCTCTGCGTATCTCGCTCAATTCAGTGTCGAAACACCGCTGATTGCTCTGATCGGCACCAGCACACCGACGGCTTACTCAGCCAACTGGTTCAATCGCCGGATCAAGGACGATGCCCTGCTCGCAAAGTTAGCTGCCGTCGATCTGAAGGACGAGACTACGCTGTTCGGACTTTACCTCGCCGGCGCGGAACAGTTGCGTTCTTTTGCCGGAACCGGTCCCGTCAACAGCGACGACAAACAATTCGTTGCGGCCGAGGCGCCGCGTGTTGCTTACGCCACGACCGAAACACCGGGAGCACGGCTCATCGCCCTGCTCAATGAACTTCACCCGAAACCCGATGACGTTCTGCGCGGCGCGAACGCCGAAACATCGCATCGCCTAAAGGCCTATTGGAGCGCCCGCGACCGCTTTCTCGATGTCGGCGTGCGGACACTTTCCAGCAGCGACGCCCGCAAGGCTATTGCCGACATCGCCCCCCAGTTGATCGACGTGGTACGGATAAGTGGCGATTTCGACGCGGCCTATACGCCGGCCCTAGCCATGGCCCGCAGGCTCGCGCTCAGCGACCCGCCGGGTGCGCGGCGCCTCCTTGAGGCGCTTGAACAGGCGAACCCTGCGCGGCCCGAGGCGCGGCGCCTGTTGTCGACGCTGCCGCCGGGGCAGCATCGCTAACGACGGGCGCTCCTTCCGGAGCAAAGGTGAAACTGATCGTGCCGCCGTCTGGATGACCATGCTGGCGGACATAGGCTGTCCACTCGATCTGATATTTTCCGGGCGGTAGCGGCTTGATGGGCTCAAACGCGACGTTATAGACGTCTTCGTCAGTCTTTTTCCAGGCCAGCGGCCACTGCGTTCCGTCGACGCCCGTGAGCGTAATATCCTGCAGGTGGATGTTTGTCGTGAAAGTGATGGTCATCGGCTTCGGCAGCGCTTTAAGGACGTCGCCCTGAAACGGCACGGACGAGTCGTAGTTTTCCTGTGCAGACGCTTGTCCCGACGCAAGCAGAAGTCCGAGCAACAATAAAGCCTTCGTCACGTCGTATCTCCTCTTGCCGCCCCGGCAAGCCAGAGGCGCGCCATCTTGTTATGAAAACCGGACCGCATAGCCGAAATTATCGAGCCGGTCCGGAATCGCGTTGAACGAAACCGAAATCCGCTGTTCACCCTGATTAAGCGGCACCTCATGCAGCAGATAGCTCGGGAACAGCACAAGATCACCCGCAGCCAATGACGGCATCATCCACTTGCTGCCGTTGTACGGGCCGACCTTCGCGTTCTTGTTGTGGTTGCTGAAGATGAAGTCGCTGCCGCCAAGGCTCTTGTGAAAAACGATATTCGCAGAAGGATGCGAGCGGGTCAGATAGACAACGCCGGAGATAAAGCTGTTGGCATGGGTGTGAATGGTCTGACGTCCGCCGGGCTCCAGCATGTTGACCCAGATTTCCTTGATCGACCAATCCAGCGGCTCGCCGAACAGATGTTGCCCGAACTCCGCCAGCTTCGGCGCCACGAGTTTCGCGAGTTGCTGAAACATCGGATCGGATTTCGGATCTGCGATCGGCGTGTGCGCCAGCCGGTCCGATTTCGAATTCGCCGTCATATGCGACTGTTTGATCTGACTGGCGAACGAAGAAACAAATTCACGGTTCAAGAACTTCTCGACCCGCATCACCGGGGTCGGAAACAATCCAATGATCTGGCTCACAATCCTGACTCACACAACTTGGCTCACCGCGCAGACAGCGCAAAGGCAAAGCCGTTTGACTTGCCTTGCCACGGGAAGGTGACTGGCCAATGACAGCCCGCCACTTCTTCAATCGTATTTCTCAAGTTGAAACTTCTGAACCGGCTTTCCGGCCGGCTGAGCTTCCGAGAGGCTTGCATTGGTATTTGCGTGGGAAGCGCCACCCCGCTCACTGCCGCGCGCCGGCAGAGCCAGCACGACGGTATCGCGCTCATTGTAAAGCGTCGTTTCCCGGCCTTGCACCGAACGCAAGAGCCATCCGTTGTGATAATTCCCCGTCTTCAACCGCACGACGGCATTGTTTGTCTGGTCAAGGAATATGCCAATGCCGTCCGTTGTATTGGCGGAGCCTCCGTCCGTTACTCCGAAAACGGTTCCAAGGAGGGTGAGTTGCGGGCTCGCCGGCCGTACCGGAATCCGCGGCGTGACATAGGGAGCCGCAACCGTCACGGGTGGTGGCGGACGGCGTGACTGCGAAAAAATCGGCCGCTCACGCGTGGCGGTCAAACTCTTGACCGGAACTTCCCAGAGGGGATTTCCGCGCAGTACCGGCTGCGCGAAGACCAGCGAGACGCTGCTCAGCATAAGCAGGCCAGCGCCGAGCGCCGCATATAAGCCATGCCACTTCATCGTTCGCCCTGCCATTGGCCAGAGACCGTCAACACCACATGCATGCGTCCCTGCGTCTCAGTCGATGACTCTGAAACCTGCGCCGTGAACTGATCGACAAACAAGTATGGCATTCCTGCCTCGATATCGTACAGCAATTGCTGTAGCGCCGGCTGCTGGACGTCGCAGGTGACAGTCACACCGACAAATCCGGCCTTCGATTGCGCTCCTTGAAATTCGACTTGCGACGACAAGACATTTCCACCAACTCGATTAACCGCGCCGGTGACACGCTGCAGCAACGCTGCACCTGCGACCGTCACAGTTGGCCCCTCGAGAAACGGCGAACCGCTCGGCGGGCCGTCGGCCGTGCCGGCGGCGTTCGGCGACTGGGGACGACGCTCTTCCAGTTGCGCGAGGATTTCATTCGACGCCGCAAGCGCCGCACGGCGCTCGAAAATGTCCGCGATCGAACTGCAAGTCAGATACGCCAATACGATCACGAGAGCGGCATAGCCGCCGCCCGCGGCAAGCAGGGTCGATGTTGGCTTTCTGCCAAGTGATTGTTCGATGTTCATTGGCTTGCCGAAAAAACAGAGTTGAGACGCGCTTCGATATGAAACCGTTCGCCGGAATCTCCGGGAGATCTGGTGGTTGGAGCGAAGAAGGTTGCACGTGTGAAGTGCGGCGAGTCTTCCATCAGCCGGACGAGCGAAGGCGCATCGCGTGTGACCCCGATGACTTGCACCTTGCCGCCCTCGACGCGCAGCTCCGTCACATAGGTATGGTCAGGCAAAACTTGCGACAGGGCTTCAAGCACGATCACACTGGCAGCATTCTCGTTTTTCCGCCGATCGAGTGCCTGCTGCGCAGTCGTGGCACCACCTGTCGCATTTCGACTCTTGATCAGCGCGGTACGGCGCTCTGATATCCGCCGGTTCACATCGTGCGTCTGTGTTTGCAGGTCGTTGCCGACGAATTGCGCCGTGGTGGCTGCGAGAGAAGTTGCGACCGCAAGCCCCGCCAGCACCACCATCAGCCAATGACGAACCCGGAAAACTCCAAGCGCGCTATGCGATCCTTGCGCGAACACCCTGATCGGTCCGGCGTTCTCAATCTCCACTTCCGGGAGCATCGACACCATGATGGAACTGGCGCCGAGGCCGGACAACGCCTGCACATAGGGTTCGATTCGTGCCCGTGCAGTTGCAACCACCATCAGGGAAATCCGCTCATCGGGGGCTTCAACTGGCGGCGTCCAGCCGAATACAGCTTCCGTTGCTTTCCATGGCGTCAACCGATCGATCTGCGAACGCACGATGCCGTCCAGAAACTCCCCGGCGCGTTTAGGCAGTTCGAGAGAGCGAACCAGAAAATGACTGGGCCGCAGGACGACCTCCACGTCGCTGCCCCGAAGCATCACTGCCAGCTTTGGCTTCAAGTCCGTAAGCGCGCCATCATCAAGCAAGCGAATGGACATAAGAATGGCCTCCGATTTGGCGTCCGCTCCCTGCCCGTGAATTGAAAAAACATCGCCGTCTTCCTCGATGAACTGCGTGCGTCGCACAGACCGAAATCTGCCTATGATAGCCATGACCAGCTCCGCGACCATATCGATCCAATGCAAAACGTTCGCGGTCATCTTGCTCAGGATCATTGTCGTAGCCCTACGCGCTGACGTGGCCCAGGCTGCGCGTCGATGTCGGCAGCCCATGACAGCACGCGATAAGGCTCTGCCCCGACCGCGCGCATCATGATAACGACCTCCGCATCACGACGCCGGCCACCGTCGAAATCGATATGAACGGTTACGCGCACGGCGTCGCCGCCTTCCGTTGTTGTAACCGCATTGGCTGTCAGCTTGTCCGGAAGTGCAGCCACGACTTCGGGCGTCGCAATTGCAGGATTGATCTCCGCCCGGCCGCTGAACACGGTCAGATAAGGCAGGGCACGTTCGACCAACACCGGCGGCAAATCCAGCACCAGCCACAGTTCTGCGGTGTGCGCGAATGGAGCGCCGCGCGGTGGATAACTCAAGCCTGCGTCACGATAAAGCGACGCTTCTCTGTCCTCTGCTCCCTTTTGCGGCCGCGTGCGCCAACCGTCGATCCGTTCCACATATTGCTTCGCGCGTTCAGGCTGCTCGCCAAGCGCAACGAACAATCCCGCCAGCAACTCTTTGGGCGCATAGTTGAGATCGATGCGGGCCGTCTCCGCGCGGAAATCCGCCGTGACACTGGCCTTCCCCATGCGAAAGGCAACCTGCCCACGTATGGGTCGCGCGTTCCTCGAAACAGAGATGATTTTATACACTGCGAGTTCCACGCCGGCAGAGATCAATCCTTCGGAAATAACCGCGTCGTCGTTGGCCGATAGCGCTATCGCGGTTTCACTGACATAGATCGCGTAGATCGAGACGAGCGCGACGAGAGCGCTGAGAATCCACAGCACTGCCACCAGGATGAAGCCATCGGGCGTCTTGCGACCATGACCATCCATGAGAGGAGCCACATTCATCGTGCTTGCGCTCCGCGCGCGCCGCCATCCACGCTGACCTCGGACTTGTTGGCCGCGTTGACTTCGATCCCATCGCTGCAATCATCCTCAGATCTCGAGCCGGCGCAAAGTGCCGGCATTTGCATGTGAACCAGAGCTGCAGTTGATGCAGGCAGTGTCCGGCCAGTTGTCGAATCGCGAACAATCACGCGCACCGCAGCAGGCATCACGCTGGCGTCCAGCCAACTGGCGTGCCACACGCCGTCTCGTCCCGCGTAGGAGAACGAGACCCGAAATGGCGCACGCAGCAGGACGACTGGATCGGCGACAGCGCGCTGCGCCGATACTCCCGGCGCGAACATTGTTCGGCCCCTGACGAGGACGGCGCCCTGACGATCGGGTGTTTCCCTGATGCTCACGATCTCGAGGCCGGGACGCGTATTCGGGCCGAGCGCCGACCGCACGAATGTCACGGACCGCTCCGTCCCCTCGAACAACGGCTGCGGGTTGTCTCCACTCAATGATACGAATTCGGCTGCGCCGAGATCGGCGACGATGCGATCGAGCGCCGCAGCCAGCAACTGGCTGCTCTGCACGCGCGAAAATCCACGACTCCAGTTCGGCAGCCACTGACCGGTGATGGTTGCAAGCGCGGCGAGCACAAGGCCCATCAACACCATGGCCGCCAACGCCTCCACCAGCGTGAAACCGGAGATGGCGTTTCGCCTATGAGAAGAAAGCCATGTCATTGCTTGGCTTTCAGGCGAATGCGCACGGTGTTGAGTTCGATCACCGCGCCGGACGGCGACTGCACCCGGGTCGTGACCAATTGCGGAACCCATTGCGAGTCGTTCGTACCGCCAACCGCGAATGGCGCCACACCGACACGCCACCGATGGCCCGCGATCTCACCGCCAAAACTTCCGATTGTGAGTTGATCACGCCCCGGCAAACCCGTTTCAATTGCGCGCGCTGTTTGCAGCAATGCAACCCGCTGCTCGAGCGCCCGCGCTCCACGCGTCGACGCCGCGATCACCGAGCCGATTGCCGCAAGCGAGCCGGCAACGACCGCGAGTGCGACAAGCGCCTCGATAATCGTAAATCCGGCAAGGTTCCGGCCACGCCTACAGGTTTCGATGCGCGACAACCTCGACGCCTCCCATCAGCCAGTTCACGCGAACCTCGTAGCCGACGCCGTAACGCGTCAGCGTGACGGCTCCGCCACACGACATTCCGGATCCAAAAAACTCAATGCGCGACGCAACAATGCGCTGATTGCAGCGCCGTGGCAGCGTCGCTTGATAGGTGACGTCCTCCGGAATCTTCACGGTTTTCCCGGTTGCGCCCGAACGGATCAAACGGGCGTTCGTGCTGACTTCGGTGGAGATCGGAGCTTGGCGTCTGATTGCCGCGTTACGATCGGCTTTGAGTACGGATGCAATTTCGATGGCATAGGCTTCGAGCCGCGGGCGTGACGTTCCACGCGGCATTCTCGGAAGCAGAACTGCCGCCATCATCGCAATGATGGCGACCACACAGACGACTTCGAGCAAGGTGAAGCCGTCTTCCATGCCGGACCGCCTCACGGCGCCCAGTTCGTGACATCGGATGCCGTCCCGGTGCCACCCTCCTGCCCGTCCGCTCCGTAAGAAGTGATGTCGTAGTTGCCGTGCTCACCCGGCGAGCGATAGATATACGGCTTGCCCCACGGATCGTTCGGAACATTCCCTCCCTTGAGGTAAGGACCATTCCACGAGGCGGCGCCGCTGCTGCGCTGAACCAGCGCGCTGAGTCCTTCCGAGCCGGTCGGATAACGGCCCGTGTCGAGATAGTACAGGTCGAGCGCACTGGAAAAGCCCTGAATCTGAATCCTGGCCGTCTTGACCTTTGACTCGCCAAGATAATTCAACACGCGCGGTCCAATGAGCCCGACGACGAGGCCGATGATGGTGATCACGACCAGGATCTCGATCAGCGTGTAGCCGTCCTCGCCTCGCCGCCTTGCGGTCCGGCGATTGCGTTTCAGGATCAGCGTACGTGCAGTCATTTGATACCTCGTATTGTCTTGCAGTTCATCCGACGGCCTGACTGACCGACAACAGCGCTGTCATGACCGAAACAATCAAGCCGCCGACGACGACGCTGATCAATATGATGGCGAGCGGCCCAGCCACGCCCACGACTCGTCCGAGGCTGCGCTGCAACTTGGCTTCGTAGAAATCCGCGACACGGCCGGCGAGCATGGCGAGTTGTCCGGTCTCTTCCCCCAGTCGCAACATGCGAAGCGCCATAGGCGGGAGTACCGCGCCGGCCACGAGCGCCTCCGACAGCTTGCCGCCGTGCCTGACCCGATCGGCGGTCGCGGTCCAGACCGACGCCTTATCGCCGCCCATGACGTCGACGAGAATGCGCAACGTCGCGGTCAACGTCACACCGCTCGACAGCAGGATGCCGAGATTGCGGCAGAACACCGCTGTGCGGTGAAGCGTCAGAATCGGGGCAATAATCGGAAGCCGGGCGACGTAGGAGGCAAGCGGCGCGCGTATGCGCGGACTGCGCAGCAGCAGCCAGATCCCGAGCGGCAGCACAGCGCTACCAACCGCGAGTTCAACCGTGTGGTTATGCAAAAAATCCGACAGATCGAGGAAAGCCGCGACCACCGGATCGAGTTTCGCGCCGAGTTCACGCAGCACCGATGAAAATTGCGGAAGCACGAAGGTCAGAAAGAACATCAGAACGCCACCGGCTGCCAAAAGCAGGAAGGCCGGATAATTCAGGGCGTCGCTGAGCTTGCGCCGCAACTCTTCAGCCCGGGTCCGCTCATCTGCGAGAAGCTCGAATGTGCGGTCCAAGGTCCCCGATGCTTCACCGACCCGAACGAGCGCCACATAGACCGCCGAAAACAACGAGGGATGAGCGGCGGTGGCGTCCGCAAAACTTTCGCCTGCCAGCACACTGGCTCTGATCTTGCCGACCACCTGGCGCAATCGGCCGAGATCGACATCATTGGCGAGGAGATCAAGGGCCTCATCGAGACGCGCACCCGCACGCAGCAAAAGCGCCAGATCGCGTGTGAAAATGGTGACATCCTCCGACCGCGGCTTGCGAAGGAAAGACAACGTCAGGCGCGAGATCATTCCCGCCCCGTCCGCGGCAAGTATCTCCACCGGCATGAGACCGAGATACTCGATGCGGCGCGTGACTTCGACCGCGGTCGGCGCCGAGATCGATCCACTGACGATCTCGCCGCTTTGTGTTAGCGCCCGATAGCTGAAGCTAGGCACTACGTCACCGAACCGTCGTGACACGAAGGACTTCGGCGACCGACGTGACGCCAGCGCGGCACTTGGCAACGCCGTCGTCGATCATGGTCGTCATGCCGGCTTTGATAGCAGCCTTGTCGATCGCGGTTGAACCGAACTGCCTATCGACCAGATGGCGGATATCCTCGGTGACATTCAGGATTTCGAAGACGCCGACGCGACCGCGATAACCAGTCGCTCCGCAGTGCTCACAACCGCCAGGCTCGTGCATGCACTCGCCTGCAACCAGGCCAAGCATCGCGTACCGCGGATCGGCGGCGACATCGGCGGGAGTCAGTACATGCGGCACCTTGCAGCGATCGCAGAGTTGCCGCACCAGACGCTGGGCGATCACAGCCCGTAATGTCGACTTTAACAAAAAGCTCTCGATGCCGAGATCGAGCAGGCGCGGCACCGAGGCGGCCGCAGTGTCGGTGTGCAGCGTGGTCAGCACCAGATGGCCGGTCAGCGCAGCATGAATCGCGACATGCGCGGTTTCCGCGTCGCGCACCTCACCGACCATGATGACGTCGGGGTCCTGACGCACAAACGATCGCAACGCGGCCGCGAATGTGAGACCGATCGAAGGCTTGGCCTGCGATTGATAAACGCCGCTGATCTCGTACTCGACCGGGTCCTCGATGGTGAGGATTTTCCGCGTCGGCTCGTTAAGTATCGAAAGAATGGTAGCCAAGGTCGTGGTTTTGCCGCTGCCCGTCGGGCCGGTCACCACGATCATGCCGTGCGGCAGTGTCAGCAACTGCGTGAGCAAGGCGCGATCGGATGGTGAGAGGCCGAGCTTGTCGATCACCAGCATGCCGCGATCCTTCGGCAGCAGGCGGATCACGGCGGATTCCCCGTGCTGCGTCGGCATGACGGCGACACGGATATCGATATCGGTGCGGCCGATACGCAGACGCGCCGCCCCGTCCTGAGGCAGCCGGCGCTCCGCAATGTTGAGGCCAGCCAGGATCTTGATGCGCGAAATCACCGCCTGGGGCGGAACGCCGGCCGGGGTCGCCACCACACGCAGCAAACCGTCGACCCGCATGCGAACCGAAAGGCCATTGCGGAACGGCCCAAGATGAATGTCGCTTGCGCGCAGTTCGATCGCCTTTTCGAGCAGATCGTTAACCGCGCGAACGACCGGCGCACCGCTTGCGAGATCCCGCAAACTATCAATGTCGTCGGCGGCTATGCTGGATGCAGCCTCGCCGCCCTCCGGTGAGGCGAGAGCGTCGTCTCCAAGGCGCTCGGCAATCGCGGTCGCTATATCCTCGAACGAGGCGACCTCGATCGTCACGGGCCCGCCGAGCACGATCTCAGCCGCACGCAGACATGCGGCGTCGCTAGGATCGGCAACCGCTAGGTGAAATTTTCGATCCGCCGCCTGATATGGAAAGACCGTCATCTCGTGCAGGAACCGCGGCGAGAACTGTTTGACCAGCGCTGTGGCCGCGAGCAATTGCGGCAATCGCACGCGCGTCAGATCATAGAAGCCCGCGACCTCGTCCGCGAAGTCGCCAGCGGTGAGTTCAGTCGATTCCCAGATTTTTCGCAGCGCACCTTGTCCGTCCCGCGATTCAATCGGGGCCTGCTGGCCGATAGTTTCGCCGGGACGGGTTCGCGCTGCCAGATAGCTTGCAAATTTCACGGCGCTATCGGCAGGCATCTCCGCGTTCCCATCGGCCAGTATCTTGCAGACCGCCTTCGCACGATCATCGATTTGTCGTGCTCGGCATCGCTCGAGCACTTGAACATCCGCGGTCGGAACAGTCCGGCTCCGGCCGGTCCCATCTCTAACCACGTCGTCTGCGCTGCCAGGTTCGATGATGTCCCGCCGCGCCACGAAGAGTGGCGATACTGGTCACGTGCCTGTAAATCTTTTGAGACGGCTCAATGACGTTTCTGTTGCGGGCAATATGCACCGCTTGCGTTGCCGGACGACTGCCACCGATAAGGCCCGTCTATTATTTCTGTCATATGACGTCGCTAAAGAGTTGCGCTCCGCTGCATCTCGGGGGTCGGGGTCGGCAGGTGGCCAAGCAATTGGCAGAGTTCAGGTGGGGCGTGTGTTCAGTTGGCGTTGGCGAGCCCGAGCGCTTCGGTGCGGAGCGGCGGTCACATCTATTATTGTGGCTGCAACGATGCTTGCTGCCTGCGGTAACCTGTCCGGGATCGGCCAGGATGAGGCACGTCCGCCGGATGTGTTCGATCGTGTCCGCTCGCTCGATCTCTTGCCGCGTAATCCCCGGCCCGTCGAAGGATCGCCATCGATAGCCGATGATCGCAGAGCGGTCGAATACGAGACCACCAGCGCATCCGCCACCACGACCCGCGTGCAGCCCGGGCCGACAGCCCAGCGCACGGCGAACGGCGGCGAAGGTTACGAACTCAACTTCGAAAACACCCCGCTGACAACCGTTGCCAAGGTCGTATTGGGCGACATGCTGGGCATCGGATACACGATCGATCCGCGCGTGCAGGGAAATGTCAGCCTGGCGTCCGGACGGCCGGTGCCGAAATCTGACATTCTGTACGTCCTTGAAGATGCATTGCGGGTGAGCAACGCGGGTCTTGTTCGCAACGCCACCGGCTATCGTATCGTTCCGCTTGCCGAAGCTGCTGGCAGCGGGAACATGGACAACGTTCCTGCACGCACCGAGCCGGGCTATGGCGTTTCGGTCATTCCGCTGCAACATGTGTCAGCACAGACCCTGCTCAAGTTGCTGGACAGCTTTGCCACCAAGACGGGCTCGGTTCGTGCGGACAACGGGCGCAACCTGCTGCTGGTACAGGGGACAGGTCCGGAGCGGCGTGCGGCGATCGAAACCGCGCTGAGCTTCGACGCCGACTGGATGCGCGGCCAATTGGTCGGGATCTATCCGATCCGTAACAGGACGCCCGACGCGGTCATCGCCGAACTCGAAAAAGTGATGGATTCCGGCGAAGGCGGAATGGGCGACAAGGTCATCAAGTTTCATCCCAGCGAACGGATGAACTCCATTCTCGTGATCACGCGCAAGCAGGACCTCCTGCGAACGGCGTCGACCTGGATCTCTCGCCTCGACAAGGCCGAGACGACCACCGGCGTGCGGGTCTATCGCGTTCGTTACGGGGACGCGCGCCAGATGGCCAAGGTGCTGAATCAGGTCTTCATGGGAAGTTCTTCGACGACACTGGATCAGACCGACAATCAGATCGCGCCCGGTTCGGGCACCAACACGACGGCCAGCACAGAACGCAATCCCGACGGCAGCGCGTCAACCGCGGGACGCAGTGTGCGGCAACAACTGGGAGCGGGCGCGCTCGATCGCGGTTCGTTAAAACCGGCAGGTTCGCCGAATGGACGAACCGATCCGTCAGCGGATGACAACAGCTCCGCCGGCGGCACGGGCGGACCGATGCTGCAGGGCGTGAGGATCACGCCGGATCTCGTGAACAACTCCCTGCTGATCTACGCTAGCCACGAAAATTACCGCATCATCGAACGCACCCTCAATCAGATCGATCGGCCACAGTTGCAGGTCGCGATCGATGCCACCGTTGCCGAAGTCTCGCTTAACGACAGTCTGAGCTACGGCGTTCAGACCTACCTCACGAGCAAGGACTTCGGCTTGGGAACCGATAAAGGCTCGGTTCTGAACACGACGGCTCCCAAAGCGCCGGGCGTCGATGCGGCCGGCGTCGCCAACGCATTCCTCAATCGGGCCTTCCCCGGCTTCAATTTTCTGATCGGACCGGAGAACCAGCCCCGCGTCATTCTCGATGCATTGCATAGCGTAACCAGCGTGAAGGTGCTGTCGAATCCCTCTCTCGTTGTCATCGACAATCAGCCGGCGACGCTGCAAGTCGGCGACGAGGTGCCGGTCTCGACCGGCAGCGCCACTGTGTTGACGACCAGCAACACTGTGGTCAACACCATCGATTATCGCAACACCGGCATTATCCTGCGCGTCGTGCCGCGCGTCAGTGTTAACGGAAACGTTCGGCTCGATATCGAGCAGGAGATCAGCAATGTTGTAAACAAGGACACCAGCGGAACGCTGACCCCGACTGTTTCCCAGCGCAAGGTCAAGAGTTCGATTTCCATCGCAAGCGGACAAACCGTTCTCCTCGCGGGCCTCATCAGCGAACGTCAGAGCGGCGATCGCGGCGGCATACCCATTCTCGATCAATTGCCTGGGGGGCTTGGCGATGCCTTCTCACATCAGTCAAAGGCCATCAATCGAACCGAGCTGATTATTTTCATACGCCCACAGATCATTCGTGACAGTGTTGACGCCAACGTCGTTGCAGAAGAGTTGCGTGCAAAGCTGCGCGGGACAATCAGCGTCGCGCCCGGCGGACCGGTCCGATCGGGTATTCGCTGATGTCGCACGAGCGCACGCCCTCCTCACGCCAACACTGGAAGCTTCAGCCGATTTCAATCGCGCCGATATTCGGATCGCTTGATGCCCGCACGTGGGCAATCACCATCGGCGTTGCGATGTCTGCGATTGGCGTAAGCCTTTTGACTGCTCACAACACGGGAGGCGTGCTGGCCTCCGGCCTGGCGCTGGTGGCGATTGCGATCGCCATCATCGACGCGAGGCACTTCATTATTCCCGATGAACTCAATATCGCCGGACTTGCTCTCGGTCTCGCTTATGCCGGTTTTTCCGGCCAGCCGCCGCTGGAAGCTATCGCGGTGGCGGTGTTGCGAGGTCTGGTGCTTGCACTCATCTTTTTCGCTGTACGAGCAGCGTACCGGTGGCTTCGCGGGCGTCAGGGAATTGGGCTAGGGGACGTGAAACTCGCGGCGGTTGCGGGCGTCTGGCTCGATTGGCCCATGATTCCGGTCGCGGTTCAGCTTGCCACGGTGACGGCGCTTGGCATGTACCTGGCAAGACAACTGGCAGAGGGACGATCAATCCGCTCAAACAGCCGGTTGCCTTTCGGTTTGTTCTTTGCGCCTGCGATCTGGCTCGGCTGGGTTCTCGATCAATGGTTCGTCGTGTGACGGCTGCGTGACGATGGGGGCGATGATGATCTGTTCAGGCAGCAGCGGGCGTTTCCAGAGGCTCACAGCAATCATTCTCATGACGATCGCCTTGACGCCAAGTGTGACCAGTTCGGCACAAGCCAAATCCTTTTCCGAGGCAACGGCAGCATATGCGCGCGGCGACTACACAATCGCCGCGAGACGGCTGGTGCGGCTGGCCGTACGCGGAAATGCCCGTGCCCAGGGTCTGCTCGGCTTCATGTATGAGTACGGCCGCGGCGTGCCGCAGGACTATGTCCTCGCGGCAGAATGGTACATCCGCGGTGCCGAGCAGGGCGACCCTGCGGCGCAGTATTTACTGGGCCTCATGTATGACAAAGGCCGGGGCGTGCCGCAGGACGCGGTGCTCGCCCACAAGTGGCTCATTCTCGCCGCCGCGCAAACCGGGCACCGCGATCGAGACGCCTCGATCAGATTACGCGATGCGGTTGCGACCAAGATGAGTGAAGCGCAAATCGCATTGGCTCAACGTCTGGCCAGCGACTGGCGACCTCTGCGCGAACGATGACAGTAAGATGTCGTGTTGCATTCGCAACACTCGGGAAGTTTGTGAGGCAAGGAAAATTCGTGGGGCAGAAAGTGTCATTTGTTCTACTTACAGCGAAGTTAAGAAACCCCCGCTCGACGTAAATGTCGATCCTATTTTTTTTGGGGGTCTGAATGACTATGCGTTTTTTGGTAGCGACCGCATTCGCGGCCGTGGTGTTCACGAGTGGCGCGCACGCTGCTGATTTGCCGCGTAAGTACGTGAAGGCGCCGGTGCCTGTCGCTGCGCCGTTTAACTGGACCGGTTTCTATGTCGGCGCCCATGGCGGCGGCGGCTGGGGCAAGAACGACTGGCAGGATTTTGTCGATCCGACCAACCCGGCCAACGCGACACCGGGGCCGGACGCAAACTACAACATCAGCGGCGCCTTGGCCGGCGGCCAGATCGGCTATAACTGGCAGACGGGCTGGACTGTGTTCGGCATCGAAGCCGACGCAAGCTGGGCCGACATCAAGGGCCGCGGCAATAATGCACCTCTATTCGTTGTAGGTGTGCCTGCACCCGTTCCTATGTGTATGCAGCAGGGAGATCCGACCAGCAGCGGCTGCTCCAGCAAGATCGAAGCGCTTGGAACGATCACCGGCCGCGTTGGCGCCGCTTTCGATCACGCGCTCCTGTACGTCAAAGGCGGCGCAGCCTGGGGCGTCACAAAGCACACCGTGCTCGGCTTTGGTCTCGTCGGCGCCGGTGCCGGTCCGATTTCGGCGTCCACATCGGAAACGCGATGGGGCTGGACCATCGGAGCGGGTGTCGAATACGCGTTCGCAGCCAACTGGTCCGTCAAGGCCGAGTACAACTACATCGATCTCGGCACCGAGCGGGTCAACTTCATCTATCAGCCGCCACAGCCTACCAACGCATCCGCAAGCCTTGAGCAGGTCCTTCACGTGGCCAAGGCCGGTATCAACTATCGCTTCTAAGCGAATGAGGCTCCGCCTCCTCTGAGGACACTGAACGATTGCGTGTATGGAGCGGCTCTTTCGAGAGCCGCTCCAGCCACGTTTGGGACGGTTCGATTTCAAGAACTGCCCGATTTTATTGCGCAACTTATCACCTTGCCTGTATGATAATTTATTAATATCGTCATACTCGACATGCTACGTGAAGGCCTCGCGTAACGTTGTTAGAGTGCAGGTGCAGCAGTGGCCGATATTGTTCTTGGAGCTTCAAAGAAAACGCTGCTCAAGCACTTCTCCCGACGCTTCAAGTCCGGAGCGGCACGGTTCGGGACCGCCGCTCTCGTCTCATCCATCATGTTCGCGCCCGATGCGTCAGCACACGATCCTTCGTCTTCGGCCACCAGCACGCTTCCCTCGATCGAGGTGATTGGCAATCGGCGGGATAACAGCTCACCTGAAAATCCGGTCAACAGCGTAACGGGTTCTCCCGATGCACCGGAGAGTGAGCCTGTCTCCTCGGCCAGCCAGAAAAACGTCAGCGGCGAAGAGGTCAACGCACGGCCCTTCTCGCGGCCCGCCGAAGCCCTTGAGGTCGTCCCCGGTCTGATGATCACGCAGCATAGCGGCGAAGGCAAAGCGAACCAGTACTTTCTGCGCGGCGTCAATCTCGACCACGGGACCGATCTGGCGATTTCCGTCGACGGGATGCCCGTCAACATGCGCACGCATGGCCACGGACAGGGCTGGGCCGATCTGAATTTTCAGATTCCGGAATTGATCGAATCGGTCAACATCAAAAAAGGCCCCTACTTTGCCGACGAGGGCGATTTTGCCTCGGTAGGAGCCGTGCACGTCAATCTCATCGACAGCATCGCGAAGTCGACGCTGTCGACCACCATCGGCAGTCTCGGCTATCGTCGAATGCTCGGGATCACATCCACGAAAGCTGGAGACGGCACATTGCTCATCGCCGGCGAGGCAAACGCCAACAACGGACCGTGGGACAATCCCGACAAGGTGCGCAAACTGAACAGTGTTGTGCGCTACACCCAGGGTACAGCCGACAATGGTTTCTCGCTGACAGGCATGGCTTACAGCAATAGCTGGAATGCGACTGACCAGATCCCCGCCCGCGCGATCTCGCAGGGACTGGTCGGTCTCTACGGCGCGCTTGATCCAACCGATGGCGGCAGATCCAATCGCTTCTCGATTTCGGGCCAGATCAAGAAAACCGAGGCGGAAGGAACCACGAAAGTCAATTTCTACGTCATCAAGAGTTCGCTCGATCTCTACAGCAATTTCACGTACTTCCTTAACGGCGCCAGTCCTGGCGCCCCTCTCAACGGTGACCAATTTCACCAGCGCGACAGCCGCGTGGTCGGCGGACTGAACGCATCCCATACCTTCAACCATACGTTCGCCGGCCTGCCCATGGAAACCGAGGTCGGCATACAGAACCGCTACGACTCCATCAGGGTCGGCTTGTCGAATACCGTTCAGCGCCAGTTTCTGTCAGGCACGAGAGATGACAAGGTCCAGGAAGCCAGCACCGGCCTCTTCATACAAAACACTGTTCACTGGACCAGTTGGCTCAGGACCATCGTGGGTTATCGCGGCGATTTCTATGCGACCAACGTTGACTCGCTTCTCACTCCAGCCAATGCCGGCAAGGCCACTTCTTCGATCGGCAGCCCCAAAGCCAGTATCGTGTTCGGACCGTTTGCAAAGACCGAATTCTTCATCAATGCCGGCGAGGGTTTCCACAGTAACGACGCCAGAGGCGTGACCATCAGGGTGTCACCGACCGATACCAGTGAAGCTGTGTCGTCGTCGCCATTCCTGGTCAAAACGCGCGGCGCCGAAGTCGGCGTTCGCACCAAGATCATTCCTGGTCTGGAGAGCTCACTCAGTCTGTTCCTGCTGGATTCCGCATCCGAGATTCTCTTCGTGGGCGATGCCGGCAATACCGAGCCGAGCCGTCCGAGCCGGCGCTACGGCGTCGAATGGACCAACCACTATCAGCCCACCTCCTGGCTGGCGTTCGACGGCGACATCGCTGTTACCCATGCGCGCTTCCGCGGCACCAATCCGGATCAGGCTGCAGCCTATGCAGACTTGGCCACTCACCCCGAAGCCCAGATCGGAAATGCGCCCGGCAACTATATTCCAGGTGCGCCTAACATGGTCGCGTCTGCTGGCGTCAAGATCGGCGAGCAGACAGGATGGTTCGGCGCGTTGCGCTATCGCTATTTCGGCCCGCGGCCGCTGACCGAAGACGGCGCTTTCGTTTCACCCGCGACCGGCCTTCTCAACGGTCAGGTCGGCTACCGTTTTGAGAACGGATGGCGCGTTCAGCTTGATGCCTTCAATCTGACCGATAGCAAATCCGACCAGATCAGTTACGCCTATGGATCGTTGCTAAAGACCGATGCGCTGTTCACACAATGCAGATTGCCTCCCCCGGCCCGACCGCCTGCAGCCGTGTGCGAGACCGGCGTGATGGATCGTGTTCTGCACCCCGTCGAGCCCTTCGCGCTTCGCCTGACTGTCGCCGGTCAGTTCTGACGAAGCGTCAGCCCGACAGGGAAAAGTCTGTAAGCCGAGCCGAAGTCTCATTCTCACCAATCCAAGACAACAAACTGTCTGATTTGTTTGATGGGCGCACCAGGGCTCGAACCTGGGAGTTTGGTGTTCAAGCCTCTCCGATATCGCTGCCTGAATCGATACCCACCCCGTAATAATCGGCTTGGCCTGCCGATCTGAACTTCAGAGTAAGCTCGCCTGCCCGCTGGAAGGCCTTCGTCGTATCACTGGCCGTGAGCGCGACGGTTGTGGTTATGTCCGAAAGGCTGCCGCCCGCCGCGGCGGCAAGCACCGCCGAAATCATCGTAGGCTCGTCCGGAGCTTCCGCTATGATCAGCCAATCGTAGGGGCCCAAGGTCAGATACCAACTGATCAGCCGAGCACCGGCCGCCGTGAACAACTCCGCGACCGCCTCGGAACGGTCCTCCGGCCTTGCGGACATCCCCTTGATGGCCGCGGCGGTGTAGCGACCTTGAGAAATGTAGATCGTCATGCTGGCCTCCTCTGCGTTCACGAACTCCATCTAGCTGAGGGCAGCATTCTACTCCTAACCGACATGCACCAGAAATCGGCCGATTCCAGGCTCGCTGGCGGAACGAACGCCCATACCGATGCGCGCGGATTGTATCGAAAGCAGAACCACTCTTGACGCCCACGACTTCGGTCGGACGTAAACCCGCCGCCGTGCCAAAGCTCGAAGCAACGACAAGGCTGCAAGACCAGCCGCAAAATGCGGCTCGTTCTCACCAATCCAAAACAACAAACTGTTTGATTTGTTTGGTGGGCGCACCAGGGCTCGAACCTGGGACCCGCTGATTAAGAGTCAGCTGCTCTACCAACTGAGCTATGCGCCCGGATCCAATCCGGATGTCCGTTGAGGACGGCGTCGTTTAGCAAAGCGAACCGGCCATGTCCAGCAAGGTTGCAGGGTTTTCCCGGCCCCGGGGAAACGGGAAATCCGGGCGGTTCCGGAGACGAAAACCGCCGGAAAACCGGCGGTTTTTGTTGTCTCCAGCGGCTTTCAGCCGATCTCTCAGAGGCGCTCGGAGCCGCCGGCGCCGCGATCACGGTCAGGACCGCGATCCCGGTCGAATCGGCCGCCGTCCATGTCGCGTTCAATGCGCCCGCGCCAGCCGTGATGGCCACCCATGCGGGTCAGCATCGTCAGCCGCCGTTTCTGACCCTCGTCGAGGGTCTTGTAGAGCGGATCGGCGGCATCGGCGATCTTCTTCAGGCCGGTGGCGGTCTCAGCCATCCTGTCGGCCCGTTCGCGCAGGCTGGCCACCGGATCGCGGGTCTGATCGGCCGCTGCCGGCTTTCCATCCTGCGAGCCCTTCTGGTCCCGCTCGGCACGGCGCGCCTCGCGCTCGCTGGCGCGGGCATTGGCCTGCGCCATGCGCTGCTTGGCAAAATCACGCACCGCGGTCTCAACTGGAGGCCAGAGCTTTTCCTGATCGGGGGTCAGTTTGAGTCCGGCCTTCACAGAGGCGATCTTGGCGTCGAGGAAGGCTGCCCGGTCTTCCGTGCTCATACGATGATGTTGATGGTAGCGGTGCTGTGCGTACACGGCCGAGGAACCGAGGATCGCAACAGCCGCTACACCGGCAAGAATGGCTTTCTTCATGGGGCATCTCCGAGGTGATAGTCCCCCGAAGATGGCAGCAACCGGCCCGCTTTCAACTTAAGCTTTGGACAGCTAGGTGAACGCGCATTAATTCAGTTCGTGGAGCTAACGCAGCATTCCCAGTTGGCGCGGCAGCCACAGAGTGATTTCCGGAACATATGTGATGATGACAAGGAAGATCAGCAACGTAATCAGCCACGGCATCACGGCCTTGGTCAGATCGGTAATGCCCATCTTCGCAATGCCCGCGGCAACATAGAGATTCAGCCCGACAGGCGGATGGCAAAGACCAACCTCCATATTCGCGTCGATCATAATGCCGAAATGAACGGGATCGATGTTTAGCCGTTGCGAGGCCGGGAACAGGATCGGGGCCATGATCAGAATGATCGACGACGGCTCCATGAAGTTTCCGGCGAGCAGCAACAGGATGTTTACCACGAACAGGAAGCCGACCCAGCCGAGGTTCATGTCCATGATCCAGTCGGCGATCGCGTGCGGAATGTTCTCGTTGGCGAGAATGAACGAGAAGACAACCGCATTGGTGATGATGTAGAGGAGCATCGCGCTCATGTTGGCTGATTGCAGCAAGACGCGCGGCACGTCTTTCAATTTCAGCGCCTTGTAGACAAACAGCGAGACAATGCCAGCGTAGACGGCGCTGACTGCAGCAGCTTCAGTGGCGGTGAAAAGGCCACTGTAGATACCGCCGACAATAATGACGACCAGCATCAAGCCCCAGAAACTCGCGCGGAAGGCTTTCCAGCGTTCGCCCCATGACGCTCGCTCCATACTGGGATAGCCGCGCTTCTTGGCAAGATACCATGTGACGCCGCACAGCATCGCCGACAGCAAAATACCCGGAATGAGACCTGCCACGAACAGCGCGCCGATCGACGTGTTTGTCGAGATTGCGTAGATCACCTTCGGAATCGATGGCAACATCAGGATGCCAAGCGAACCGGCAACCGTGATGATACCTGCGCCGAAGTGCATCGGATAACCGCGGCGAACCATCTCGGGGAGGATCACACCGCCAATTGCCACGACCGTCGCAACACTCGAACCGCAGACCAGCGCGAACATGGCGCAGGCGACGATGCCCGCAAGCGCGAGGCCGCCCTTGAAATGGCCGACCATTGACGCCGCAAAGTCGATCATCAGGCGGGCGACGCCGCCGTGCGTGAGAAAATTACCCGCCAGAATGAAGAAGGGGATCGACATGATCTCCCACTTCTCGATGCCGGTGAACAGTTTCAGCGCAACCACCTGCGGATCTTCGCCCGTCATCGTGAAAAAGAAAGTCAGAACGGTCAGACCGAGTGAAATCGAGATTGGCATGCCGGTCAGCATCAGGGAGACCAGCAACGTAAACAGCAGAATGGCGCGGGGCCCCGGCGGGATCGTAACCAATCCGAATTTGGCGGCGAGACAGAGAGCGAACAGAAGAATCGGAACGCCGATGAGAATCACCGCACCGAAAATCTGATTGGGCTTTGGCTTCGGAATAATCGGTCCGCCGGTAACAGCAGTCGCGGTATTCATCGCACCGCTCCCGCGACTGAAACATCATGCGCAACAATACCCGGCACAGTCGGCGTGTCATCAGCCACGCCTTCGACATGACCGTGATCGTGGTGCGGCAGTTCACCGGTTTTGGCGAAGCCCCACATCACCTGCATGAAGCGGAAACTCATCAGATAGCTGCCCACCGGAATGGCAAGATAAACGAGCCACGCCGGCCATTCGAGATCCGGTGAGGTCTGGTCGGTCTGCGCCATGTGATAGACGAATTGCGTGCCGAGAGAAGCGATCACGAATGTGAAAAACGCGCCACAGAACAACCCGAACATGATGACGCGATACTGGTTCTCAGGGGCCAGCTTCTGCGTGGCGACATCCACGCCGACGTGAATGCCGGTGCGCACGCCGTAAGCCGCTCCGAACTTCGCCATCCACACGAACATGTAGATGCAAAGTTCCTGCGCCCAGGTCAGATTGACGTGCCGCAGGAAATTGAAGACGGCCTGGCCGCCATAATACAGCCAATCAATCCCGTGGGCGCGGCCCCAATTGGAAATGTTCACTGAGAGGGTGGTGCTGTAACGGTGAACTACCGCGACGAAAATCAGTATCGTCGCAGCCGCAATCAGCGTCGCGATGATCGTCTCCTCGAGACGATCGAGAATGCGCAAGAATAATTTCAAGAAACGTCCCCTGCCCGATTAGCCGCGTTTACTCGATTTCTTATCCAGGGTTCCTGAAGTTATCAGGCAAAAGTGGCCCGGAACTAATCCCGGACCACTCCTGGTTCATCCCGCCAATGTCAGTTGGTCTTAGCGTTGGCTTCCTTCTTGAACGCGTCGATCAGATCCTTGCCAACGCGCGATGCCATATCCTGCGTCACCGGTTCGAGCGCCTTCATCCATTCGTCGCGCTCGGCTAGCGTCAATTGGTAGAACGTCGTGGTGCCCGCCTTCTTCATGGCTGCGATGGCGTCGTCGTTTTCCTTCTGGGAAATTTCGTTCGCAAAGGTCGTTGCTTCAGCCATCGCCTTTTCAACCTGCGGCTTGACGTCAGCAGGAAGACCGTCCCAGAACTTCTTGTTCACGATCACCGCGTAGCCGATGTAACCGTGATTGGAGAGCGTGGCGTGCTTCTGCACTTCGTGCATCTTCTGGGTATAGACGTTCGATGGCGTATTCTCGTTGCCGTCGATAACACCGGTCTGCATCGCCTGGTAGACTTCCGAGAAAGCCAGCACCTGCGGAATGGCGCCGAGCGCGCGGAACTGCGCTTCCAGAACCTTCGACGACTGAATACGCATCTTCAGACCCTGGAAATCGGCGACCTTATGCATCGGCTTGTTGGCCGTCATGATCTTGAAGCCGTTGTCCCAGTAAGCGAGACCCTTGATGCCCTTCGGCTCAAGCTTGGCAAGAAGGTTTTGCCCGATCGGCCCCTTGGTGATGCGGCCCAGAGCCGCCTTGTCCGGAAGGATATAAGGGAGATCGAACACTTCGAATTCCCTGACGCCCAGCGGGCCGAACTTGGCGAGCGATGGCGCCAGCATCTGCACGGCGCCGAGTTGCAGCGCCTCGACCTCTTCCTTGTCCTTATAGAGTTGCGAGTTCGGATAGACGTCAACTTTCACTCTGCCGTTGGTGTATTTCTCAGCGAGTTCCTTGAATTTTTCGGCACCCTGTCCCTTCGGCGTATTGGTCGCAACGACGTGGCTGAACTTGATAACAATCGGGGCTTGAGCTGAAGCTGGGCCAACGAGGGCAAGAGCCGCGATTGAGGTTGCAGCCAGAATAATTCTTTTCATGTTTCCTCCCGAAGGATTGTTGGGAACGAGGGCGTCGCCGAGGTTCCGAATTCCGGACAGACCGGATCATCGCAGGTGCGTGCGGTCAAGACCATTGCCCGTTAGCAGGAGCCCGATCGTTGCTGCAACGCAAAACGCGGCGCATCTTTCGATGCACCGCGTTTTTCAAATAACAGGCGAAGAAAGCGATCAGTGTCCGGCGGCAGCTACCGCAGGCATGTCGCGCTGCTTCTTCATGACGATCTTGTTCAGGGCGCTGAGATACGCCTTGGCGGAAGCCACCAGCGTGTCAGGATCCGCAGCGCGCGCCGTGACGGAACGTCCGTCTTGCGACAGCCGTACCGAAACCTCGGCCTGCGCATCGGTGCCGGCGGTCACCGCATGCACCTGATAGAGCTCCAGCTTCGCTTCATTCGGCACCAGCGACTTGATGCAGTTGAACGTGGCGTCCACCGGACCATTGCCCTCGGCTTCCTCGATTTTGATCTGGCCTTCGATGTCGAGCTTCATGGTCGCGCGCTGCGGCCCGTGCGTGCCAGCGATCACCGTCAGGGAGACGAGATGAATCCGGTCGTGCGATTCAGCGATCTCCTGATCGACCAGCGCCTCGATATCTTCGTCGTAAATGTCCTTCTTGCGGTCGGCCAAAGTCTTGAAGCGCACAAAGGCGTCTTCCAGCTGGTTGCTGGCGAGCTTGTAACCCATCTCCTCCAGTTTGTGGACGAAGGCATGGCGGCCGGAATGCTTGCCCATCACCAGCGAGGTCTGCTTCACGCCGACCGTCTCCGGCAGCATGATCTCGTAGGTCTGCGCATTCTTGAGCATGCCGTCCTGATGGATGCCGCTCTCGTGCGCGAAGGCATTACGCCCGACGATGGCTTTGTTGTACTGCACCGGGAACGACGTCGCCGCCGCCACCGACTTCGATGCCCGCGTCAGCATCGTGGTGTCGATGTTGTTCCAGTACGGCAACTTGTCGTTACGCACGCGCATCGCCATCACGACTTCCTCGAGCGCGGCATTGCCCGCACGCTCGCCGATGCCGTTGATGGTGCATTCGATCTGCCGCGCACCTGCGCGTACACCGGCCAGCGAATTCGCCACCGCCATGCCGAGATCGTTGTGGCAATGGACCGAGAACACCGCCTTGTCGGAATTCGGCACCGTCTCGCGCACGCGCTTGAACAGGTCGTAGTATTCCTCCGGCACGCTGTAGCCGACAGTGTCCGGAATATTGATGGTGGTTGCGCCGGCCTTGATCGCCGATTCCACACAGCGGCACAGGAAGTCGAATTCGGTGCGGGTGCCGTCTTCCGACGACCACTCAACGTCATCGGTGTGGTTGCGCGCACGGGTGACCTGCGAGATCACCATTTCATGCACATCCGCCGGCTCCATCTGCAGCTTGTATTTCATGTGCACCGGCGAGGTGGACAGGAAGGTGTGGATGCGGCCGCGGCGCGCCGGGCGGATGGCTTCGGCGCAGCGGTCGATGTCCTTGTGGGCCGCGCGGGACAGGCCGCAAACCACCGCGTTCTTCGTGCGCTTGGCGATTTCGCGAACGGCTTCAAAATCGCCGTCAGAGGCGATCGGAAAACCGGCCTCGATAATGTCGACGCCCATGGAGTCGAGCAGATCTGCGACTTCGAGCTTTTCCTCGAATGTCATGGTGGCACCCGGGCATTGCTCGCCGTCACGCAGGGTGGTGTCGAAGATAACGACGCGGTCCTTGTCGGACTTGTTCGCGGTGGTCATTGGGAAATTCCTTTGGTCAGATGCGCCACATCGGGGCGCTCGGGTTTCGGTGCTGTCGTCGAACCCCTGAGTGCCCAGGCGCAAATGCCCAGACGGCCCTCAGGGGCAGATAAGAAGCAGAAGCCCGCCAAGAAGGGACGAAATCGGCGCAGCAGGAATCGCGTCGAGGCCGGCGGCAAATGCCACCGTTCCCTGCTGTCCCTGAATGCCGCTGCGAATCATCGATTCAATCCCCGAAAAACGCATAATCGGCCCAAAACCGTTGATGGATGGTTGCCGAAGCGCTCCGTCAGGCCGTTCTAGACGAGAAAGGCGCGGCCCCGCAACGCCAAAAAATGGTCAGGAAGGCTGCCCTATCGGTTTCGGAGAGGCGTCAGGCTCCGCCTGCAGATGCAGACCGAGACCTCGAGAGGTCGCCAGGTGGACGCCTCACGCCGGAATCCGAACCCAGCACGGCGTGCTTCAGGTTTTTTACGGTAGCCGTGATTTTCGCTAATCCGCACGACAGGGCGTCGTCTTTACAGGGGTCTTTTTTGCGAACCCGCACCGGTGAGGCGGCAACGGATTGCTTCACAGCGACCGTCGGCTGCGCCGGTTTCTGATCAATGACCGGCTTCATCTGGTTGCTGATCGCCGCGAGTGCCTGCCCCGCATCAATGTCGACGGGAGGCTCCCGGTTCACCTCAAGATAAGCCAGATAATCCTGATCCATCCGCTTCAGTTCTTGCGGCGTCGGATTTGGCCCGGCGATGTCAAAGTGGCGATTTTGCATGAAATCAAAGTACGTGTAGCCGCCGCCAGCTTTGCGGCGGCCCGCGAACCTTGAATCGCACTCTGAGATGATTTTTGCCTTGGCGTCCTTCGACAGACCGGGCTGTTCCGCGCTTTGAGAACAGTCCTCAAAATCTTTCGGCGCGTAGAGCTTCCACCACTCGGCATGCGCCATCGGACTCGATGCGACGCCGAGGCCGATCAAGAGAAGCAACAAAGCAAGCGTACGCAGGTTAGCCACCGAAAGAATCCCTCACCCACCTGCATCATATTTTCAGCAGCCCCCCTCTGCAACCCGCGATATGGACACTGTGAATTGCGGGGGCAGACCGGTTGGGGGGCGTATTCCGATCAAACAACTCCCTTTTTCGGGGTCGTAGCCTTTGCTTTCGGCACACGAACGGCGACGCTCCGCCCCTCCCGTTCGAGGGCGAACTTGACCTTTTTCAGTTCTCCTGCATCGCTTTTGTCCACCTCAGGAAATTTCAGGTCGAGCTTTTCCATCGCACTCACGATGGCTGAACTGATCACGACGCGGGCAAACCATTTGTGGTCCGCCGGCACCACAATCCACGGCGCATGCTTTGCCGACGTATGATGGATCAGATCTTGATAGGCCGCCTGATACTTGTCCCACAATTTGCGCTCGGCCACATCGCCCAGCGAGAACTTCCAGTTCTTCGCCGGCTGATCAAGACGATCGAGAAAACGCTGGCGCTGCTCCTCCTTCGAAATGTTGAGAAAGAACTTCAGGACCAGCGTGCCGTTGCGCGCAAGATACTTCTCATACGCCGCAATATCCTCGAAGCGTTCGCGCCAGATATTCCTCGTCACCAGTTCCGGCGGTATCCGCTGCTTCGCCAGTATCTCCGGATGCACGCGGACCACCAGCAGTTCTTCGTAATAGGATCGGTTGAAGATGCCGATACGCCCGCGCTCGGGCGTGCACTTCGACGTGCGCCACATGAAGTCGTGATCGAGTTCTTTTGTGGACGGCTGCTTGAACGAATAGACCTGACAGCCTTGCGGATTGATGCCAGACATCACGTTTTCGATCGCGCTGTCCTTGCCGGCGGCGTCCATGCCCTGAAAGATCAGCAGCACCGACCAGAGATCCTGCGCATAGAGCTTTTCCTGCAATTCGCGCATTCTGCCGCGATTAGCGTCGACGAGTTCGCGTGCCCCGTCCTTGTCGAGACCACCCTTCTCGCCCGGCTTGTGTGACTTGAGATGAAACTCGCTCGAACCGTCGACCCGGAACGGGTCCACATAGGACTTCAACTGCTTCGCGCTCGGTTGCGCGGACTTGCCGTTCCTGGCCATGACGAGAATTCTCCGATTGATGCGACGACGCTACACGGCGGCGCGCGGCTTCGCCAGTGGTGGCGCCCGTCGACAGTCTTTCACCGATGGTCCATCATGCGGCATGACCAGCGCCGCGCCGTCCATCGCCTACGAGAATGTCGGCAAGAGCTTCGAGCGGGGCCGTATCAAGGCCGTCGACGATGTCTCGCTCAATGTGGCGGCCGGAGAATTTCTGGCCATCGTTGGCGGCTCAGGCTCCGGTAAAACCACGCTGCTGCGGCTGGCCAACCGCCTGATCGCGCCCGACAACGGCACCGTCCGCGTACAGGGCGACGACGTGCGCGGGCTCGATCCCATCGGGCTGCGCCGAAGCATCGGATACGTGTTCCAGAGTGGCGGACTCTTTCCGCATATGACCGTAGCCGGCAATATCGGCATCACGCCCCGGCTGCTGGACACCCCGACTCAAAAGATTTCCGCGCGCGTCGATGAACTGATCGATCTGGTGCGGCTTGACCGCACGCATCGAGACAGGTTTCCGCACGAACTCTCCGGCGGTCAGCGCCAGCGCGTCGGCGTGGCGCGCGCATTGGCAGCAAATCCCAAGATCGTGCTGATGGACGAACCGTTTGGCGCACTCGATCCCCTCACCCGCGATGCACTGGGCGAGGATTACCGCGCACTTCACCGCAGCCTCGGGCTGACCACCGTGATGATCACCCACGACATGGCGGAAGCACTGCTGCTGGCGGATCGTGTCGCGGTGATGCGCGCCGGACGTCTGGTCGCACAAGGCACCGCGCAGGAGCTATCGAAAAGCACCGACGCCTATGTCGGCGAACTGCTCAACACCCCGCGCCGTCAGGCCGAACGATTGCAGGACTTGCTGCCGAAGGATCGGACATGAATTTCTTGTCCGATCCGCGCTGGAACGACGCGCTGACGCGCCTGCCGGACTACCTCGGCAGCCATGTCCGCGTCAGTCTGACGGCGCTGGCACTCGGCCTCGTGATCAGCTTTCCTCTCGCACTGATTGTGCGGCGGCGACCGTTGCCCCGTGACATCGCGCTCGGCGTCGCCAGCATCGTGCAGACCGTTCCCGGCCTTGCGCTGCTGGCGCTGTTCTATCCGCTGCTGCTGGCGCTGGCCGAACTGTCGCTGCAATGGTTCGGCCACGGGTTTTCGGCATTCGGATTCCTGCCGTCGGTGCTGGCGCTGGCGCTCTACAGCATGCTGCCGGTGCTGCGGAATACTATCACAGGGTTGCAGGGGATCGATCCTGCGATCATGGAGGCCACAGAAGGGGTCGGAATGACACAGCGGCAGTCGCTGCTGATCGTCGAACTGCCACTGGCGCTGCCGGTGATCATGGCCGGCATCCGGACCGCTGCCGTCTGGGTGATCGGTACTGCGACGCTGTCGACGCCGATCGGCCAGACGAGTCTCGGCAACTACATCTTCGCGGGACTGCAGACGCAGAACTGGGTGTTCGTGCTGTTCGGCTGTGCCGCTGCGGCCTTGCTGGCGCTCGCGGTGGATCAGTTGCTCGCGCTGATCGAAGGCGGCGTGAAGCTCCGCAGCCGCGCCCGCATTGCTCTCGGTTGCCTCGGCCTTGTCGCGCTGATCGCCGCGACGCTGATGCCTTCAATGGCCCGCGCCAAAACAGCCTATATCGTCGGCGCCAAGACCTTCACAGAGCAGTACATCCTCTCGTCACTGATCGCCCAGCGCTTGCAGGCCGCTGGATTGCCTGCCAGTCCACGCGAGGGTCTCGGCTCCAACGTGATCTTCGAGGCGCTCGCCTCCGGTGACATCGATGTCTATGTCGACTATTCCGGCACGCTGTGGGCCAACCAGCTCAAGCGCACCGATATCAAGCCGCGCAAGGAATTGCTGAGCGATCTGACGGCGACGCTCAAGGACAAATACGGGATCTCCCTGCTCGGCGAACTCGGATTCGAGAACGCCTACGCGCTGGTGATGCCGCGCAGGCGTGCCAATGAACTCGGCATCCGCACCATCGCCAATCTCGCGCCGCGCGCATCTTCGCTGTCGATCGCAGGCGACTATGAATTCTTCTCGCGGCCGGAATGGGCGGCTCTGCGCCAGAGCTACAACCTATCGTTCCGCCAGCGGCGGCAGATGCAGCCTGATTTCATGTATGCGGCGGTCGCGTCCGGCGAAGTCGATGTAATCGCGGGTTACACCAGCGACGGGTTGATCGCGAAGTACGATCTCGTTGTACTGGCCGATCCAAAAGCCGCAATCCCGCCCTACGACGCTATCGTGTTGATTGCACCGAAACGCGCCGACGACGCCAAGCTGCGTGAAGCATTGCACCCGCTCCTCGGCCGGATCGACATCGCGGCGATGCGCGAGGCAAATCTGCGCGCCGCCGGCGGTGACGGCAACAGCTCTCCGGGCGCAGTCGCCCGATGGCTGTGGGAGAAAATATCCAAGAAATGATCCGTCATCCTGAGGTGCGAGCGCTTGCGAGCCTCGAAGGATGACGGGTCATAACGCGCCGTCGCCCTTCGAGGCCTCCGCTTCGCTACGGCGCCTCAGGGTGACGGCAACCCAGCCCGGCGCTAAAGGTTTTTCACAAACCCGGCATCCATCAGCAGGCGGTTGAACCGCTTCGCTTCCGCGCCATCCTTGCACGAATAGAACAGTCCCCGACAGCGGAGCATGATCTTCTTCTGCTCGATGAACGACGGATCGAGCGGGATACCCGCCGCGTCCTGAATTGCGAGCGGCAGATAGGCGGCATCCAGCGTCTCCAGAGCCGACGACATATCCGGCTTGTAGTTGAGCGCATCGATCGCATAGTAGGTTTTGTAGTAGCGCGGATCGTGCGTCATGATGCGATCGGCCAGCAGCGGTTGCGGCAGCTTCGGCTCCAGCAGCTCCTGCGAGATCGCGGGCTGATGGTCGCCGAACCGCACCAGCAGGAACGGCTCCTCCGGGTATTCGCTCTTCAGCCGCGCCACGAAGCTCGCGTAGTCCGAGGCTGTCATCGCCTGACGCCGGATATATTCGTCCACTTCCGCAGTGTTGCCCGGCGCTTTCCAACCGGCCAGCGTGAGATCGGACCGATACGTCGACGTCCACGGAAAATGATTGGCGGTGAGATAGACGAAGACGAACATGGGCTGCTCGGCCTTGCGCTCGCGCGCGATCAGTTGCAGCGCCTGATCAAAGTAGAACTTGTCCGGCTGCATGTCTTCGTTGACGCCCATGTCGGCCATGTCGATGAACTTGCCGACCCCGGCGGACGTCTGGAAGTTGCGCGCACTGAGGAAGTTTCCGTAGGTGGGATACAGCGAGAACGTCCGATAGCCGCAGCGCTGCAACGCCTGCGGCAGCCCGCGCGAAATCTTCCCCGCCGTGATCCGCGTCACATAGAACTTGAGCTTGCCGAAGGACCGCGCCGACAATCCGGTCAGGACATTGAACTCCGTGTACCAGGTCGGCCCGCCGCTGGATTCCGCGATGAACGAACGCCTCTGCCCGTCCGCAGATTTAAAGTAGTTCCGATAGTCCTCGGGAACCTTGATGCCCGGGGCCGCAGTAATGTCGAAGCTCGACTCGTCGAGCACCATGACGATGTTCGGCCGCTTGGCGCCCGGAGCGCACTCCGTCTCAAGTGGCGCGGCGCGCGCGGACCCGATCATGTTCGGCGGATCTGCCTCGATCCAGCCCGTTGTCGATGTCAGATGCGAAACCGAGACAACGCCGGATCGCGCGAGATTGGAAATGTGATTGACGCCCTGGAATGGCTCCCATGGCTGTTCGGGATTGGCTACCGACAGCCCCACGATGCCAAGCATGCAGACGCCCGCGCCGGTAGCGGCGGTCGCGCGGCGAACGCGGAACGGGTCCGCACGCCAGATCAGCCACATCACAGGCACGGCGACGCCCACAAGCACGACTGACTGCGTCTTGAGCTGCGGAAAGATCGAATGCAGGAATGAGATGGTGTCGCGGTCGATGATCAGAAAATCCAGGAACGTCAGCGTAAGCTGTGTGATCCCGTACTTGAACTGCGACAGCACGATCAGGACAGCGACCAGCGCCAGCGACAACGCCGCGGAGACGCCGGGACGGCGGAACGCGACAAGCCAGAGGAAATTCAGCAGCGCCCACGTCAACAGCGCGAGCGTCATGGCGAACGGGCCGTACTCGACCGACGCCAGAACGTAGACCGCCGTGAGATGCATCGCGGCAATCAGCGTAACGCGCAGGCGCCAGAGCCATCCGGCCGCACCCAGCCGCCTCAATAGAAACTGATGTCTGCCGCGCTGGATCGATGTCGTAACGTTTGACATGGAGCGGGTCCGTTGCGGCTAGAGGTTTTTGATGAACCCGGCGTCAATCAGCAGGCGATTGAAGCGCCGCGCCTCCGCACCGTCCTTGCAGGAATAAAACAGACCCTTGCATCGGAGCATGATCTTCTTCTGCTCCTCAAAGGATGGATCGAGCGGAATACCGGCGGCGTCCTGAATAACCAGCGGCAGATAGGCCGCGTCGATCGTCTCCATCGCGGTCGGGCTGCCGACCGGCTTAAAGTTGACGGAGTCGATCGCGTAATAGGTCGCATAATAGCGCGGGTCATAGACCATCAGGCGCCTGGCAATGTCACCCTCGGTCAGATTCGGCTCGATGATGAGCGACGAGAATTCCGGCTGGTGATCGCCATAACGTACAATCAAAAATGACTCGGCGGGAAACTGCTTCTTCAGCTTCGCGACGAACGCATTGTAATCCTGCGCGCTCATGGTCTGCCGGCGCAGATATTCATCAACCTTCGGCTCATTGCCGAGGCTGCGCCAAGCCGGCGTCTGCTCCGGGCGGAAGGTGGACACCCACGGGAAGTGATTGGCACCAAGATACACATACATGAAGACCGGCGTGCCCTGCTTTTCCTGCGACAGCAGCCGGACCGCGTTGTCGTAGAAGAAACCGTCGGGCTCGAGCCCCTTTGCACCGAGATCGCGCGCATCGTAAAACTTCTGGATGCCGGTGGTGGTTTGGAAGTTCCGCGCACTCATGAATGCGCCGTAAGCAGGATAGAGCGAGACCGTGCTATAGCCGCAACGGCGCAACGCCAGCGGCAACCCACGCTCGACCCGGCCGGACGCGATGCGCGTCACAAAATACGAAAACCGTCCGAACGAGCGCGACGAAAGACCGGTCAGCACGTTGTATTCAGTCAGCCAGCTCGAGCCGCCGTTGCTTTCGGCGAGAAACTTTCGCGCCTTGCCGTCGCCGGATACGAAATGCCTGCCGTAACCGGCGGGCACCTTTATCTGCGATGCCGAGCGGATGTCGTAACTCGACTCGTCGTGGATCATGATGATATGCGGACGCCGCCCTGCCGGGTGACACGCTTCTTCCAATGGAAGCTTCAGGCGCTCAAGTGTCGCCGCGTCGGAGTCCATGAACCCGCCATTGGCGAAATCGGACATCGCGATCACGCCGGACCGCGCGAACTTCGAAACGAAATTGTCGGCGTAGTATCCGCGCCAGTCTTCCTGCGGCCACATCAGCGAGAAGCCTGCGACTCCTGCGGCGCAGCCAAGTGCAATGGCCGCCGCCGGCAGCCGCCGAATACGAAACGGATCGAGCCGCCACAGCGCCACCATCAGCGGAAGGATCAGCAGCGCTGAAATCACCGCCGACCACCGCAGGTTCGGGAAGATCGTGAACAGGAACGCGATGCTGTCGCGGTCGATCATCATGAGATCGACGAAGTTTACGGTCATCTGCACAATGTCGTGCTTGAGGCGCGACAGCAGTACAAGCACAACGACCATCGTCAGCGACAGCGCACCCGACAGCGCAGGCCGCCGCAGCACCGCGATCCACGAAAAATTCAGCGCGCCCCAGCAAAGCAGGAAGACGAGACGCGAGCTGAAATCCGTTTCGGTTTGCAGCAGAATGCCGAGGGCTGCGATATGCGGCATCGCCACCGCGAGCAGCCGCCAGTATCCGACAGGTGCGAGAGCCCCCGCAACCGCACCTGCGGGGGGCAACGTAGGGGGCACTGAGGTCGGCGGGGGCAACATTGCCTTTGACGCGAACTACACCCGGCACTGTCCTGACGCCTTTACTGGCGGCGGCCAGGAGGCAGACCGTGCGGCCGGAAACCGCGACGTGTCATAAAACCGTAGTTTAATCGTCATACACCTGCAACTTGATCTTTAGCCGCAGGGGCTTACCGGAGCTGTTCAGCGTCTGTTCAGCCCTCGGATACTGGAGCTGCGATCTGGTCCGGGCACCCCCGCAACGAAAACGGGGCCGCGAAGGCGGCCCCGTTAACGAACGCTTTACTGCCCCTCCCCGCTCGCGGGGGAAGCGGACGATCAGTTCTTGGTCTTGTCGACCAGAGCGCCCTTCTTGATCCACGGCATCATGTCACGGAGCTTGGCGCCGACAGCTTCGATGTCGTGAGCGTTGGCGCGGGCGCGGGTCGCCTTGAACGACGCCTGGTTAACCTTGTTCTCCAGCATCCAGTCGCGGGTGAACTTGCCGGACTGAATGTCAGTCAGCACACGCTTCATCTCGGCCTTGGTCTCGGCGGTGATGATGCGCGGGCCGGTGACGTACTCGCCGTATTCGGCGGTGTTGGAGATCGAGTAGTTCATGTTGGCGATGCCGCCTTCATAGATCAGGTCGACGATCAGCTTCAGTTCGTGCAGGCACTCGAAATACGCCATTTCCGGCGCGTAGCCTGCTTCCACCAGCGTCTCGTAGCCGGCGCGGATCAGTTCAACCGTGCCGCCGCAGAGAACAGCCTGCTCGCCGAACAGATCGGTCTCACACTCTTCCTTGAACGTGGTCTCGATGATGCCGGCACGGCCGCCGCCGATGGCCGAGGCATACGACAGGCCGAGATCATGCGCATTGCCGGACGAATCCTTGGCGATGGCAATCAGGCACGGTACGCCGCCGCCGCGCTGATACTCGGAGCGCACGGTGTGGCCGGGGCCCTTCGGCGCAACCATCAGTACGTCGAGGTCGGCGCGCGGATCGATCAGGTTGAAGTGCACGTTGAGGCCGTGCGCGAACAGCAGGGCAGCGCCCTGCTTCATGTTGTCGTGCAGGTGATCGCGGTAGATGTCACCCTGCAATTCGTCCGGCGTCAGCATCATCATGACGTCGGCCCATTTCGCCGCCTCGGCGACTTCCATCACCTTGAAGCCGGCGGCTTCTGCCTTCTTGGCAGATGCCGAGCCCTTGCGCAGCGCAATGGCAACGTCCTTCACGCCGGAATCCTTCAGGTTCAGCGCATGGGCATGGCCCTGGCTGCCGTAACCGACGATGACCACCTTCTTGCCCTTGATCAGGTTCAGGTCGGCATCGCGATCATAATAAACACGCATTTTCTCTTTCCTTCTCAGGCGGCCACTATTAGCCATTTATCGCAAGTTTTCGGGTGGATCGGGCCACGAGAGACCCGGATGAATTGCCGCCGGTTTCTAGGGCGGCTGGTGCCGCGAGACAAGCCCGCAACCCCCATTTCTGCAGTGCAACCGGCTTATGGCTCCTTCAGAACGGGGTAGAGCGAGGCCAGCAAAAGCAGGGCCATGACGATATTGAAAATGCGCACCGCGCGGGGTGACTTCACCAGCGCCTGCAAAGAGGTGCCGAGCAGCACCCAGGTCAGCGACGAGCCCAGCCCGATCAGGAACAGCATGATCGAGAGCGCCGCGATGTTCAGCGGATAGGCGGCGATGGCGGCATAGGCGGTAATGGCGCCCACCGCGATCACCCAGCCCTTGACGTTGACCCACTGGAACATCGCCGCGCCGAGGAACGTCATCGGCCTGCCCTCCCCGGCGCCGTCGGTGTCCGCAGGGCCAGACATTGCGATCACGATCGCGAGGTAGATGAGATAGGCCGCGCCAGCGTATTTCAGGATCGTATGCAGCACGGGATACGCCGCGAACACCGCGCCCAAGCCGAGGCCGATCACCGCCACCAGAAACGAGAATCCGATGGTGACACCCGCGACATGCGGCAACGTCCGCCGGAACCCGTAGTTCAGTCCCGACGCCATCAGCATGATGTTGTTCGGCCCCGGGGTGAACAGCGCCGCGGCGGCAAAGGCGATGAACGCGATGGCGAGTTGCTGCGAGATCATGGGTTCAGGCCACTTCAACCAGAGGCGGCGGACGGCGCGAGAGCAGCATCACTGCAATACCGAACACGACAACGATCATGCCGGTCAGGCGCAACGTCCCGAAGGTCTCGCCGAAAACAATACTCGACGCACCGGCGCCGAAAAACGGCACAAGCAGCGCGAACGGCACCACCTGCGCGGCGGAATACCTCCGCAGCAGACGGCCCCAGATCCAGTAGCCTAGCGTCGTCCCGAGCACCGCCAGCGCCAGCACACACACCGCCGCCAACAGCGACACATGCGTCAGAGCCTGCCACGTCACGGCCGGGCCCTCGACGAACAACAACACGATGAGCAGCGGGATCATCGCAATCAGGCCAATCCATGCGAACAGATCAAGCATCGACACGTCTTGCGCGCGGCGCAGCATCAGGTTGGAGACGGCAAAGCTGACCGGCGCGGTCATCGACACCGAAAACGCCCAGACGCTGAAGTCGTAGCCAACCGTGAAGCAGATCAGCAGCAACCCGCACGTCGCGATCGCGATCCCGAGCACCTGAAGCCGCGTCGGCAGTTCACGCAGAAAAATAGCTGCGAAGGCCACCGTGAACAGCGCCTGGCTCTGCACGATCACCGCGGTCAATCCGGCCGGCACGCCATGGGCCAGGCCATAGGTCTGCGCCAGAAACTGCGCGACCAGCAGCCAGCTGATCGCGATGATCAATCCCCATGACAGTTTCGGGCGCGGCAGAAACAGACACGGCAGCGCGGTGATACCGAAACGCAGCGTGGTCAGCAACGTCGCCGACATCTCGTCGACCGCGATCCGGGTCAGCACGAAGCCGACTCCCCAGATCACGGCAATCGCGATTGCGAGTGCGATATCGATCGGTTTCATGGGTAAGACGCGCGAGGGCTACATTTTTTCCGGACCGCGCGAAATGGCGGCGACGCCGGTGCGCGACACTTCGACAAGACCGAGCGGGACCATCAGGTTGATGAACTGATCGATCTTGGCGGTGCCACCGGTGATCTCGAAAACAAAGCTCTCGGTGGTGGCATCGATTACGCGCGCGCGGAACGCTTCCGACAACCGCAGCGCTTCCATCCGCAGATCGCCTGTCCCCTTGACCTTCACCATCGCAAGTTCGCGCTCGATGGCGCGGCCGGTGAGCGTCATGTCGACCACGCGATAGACCGGAATCATGCGGTCGAGCTGATGCTTGATCTGCTGAATCACCATCGGCGTACCGGTGGTGACGATGGTGATCAGCGACATGTGCTTGGCGTGCTCGGTCTCCGACACCGTGAGACTGTCGATGTTGTAGCCGCGGCCGGAAAACAGGCCAATCACGCGCGCGAGCACACCCGGCTCGTTCTGCACGAGCACGGACAACGTGTGCGTCTCGTTCGGATCGTGACGCTCCTCCATGAAGTACGCGGATGCAGGCTGTTCCATTGTCTCTGCTTTCATTGTCACACCAGCGCCTTGCCGCCGGCGAACGCCGCGGTCGTTGCTTCTTCGTTTGCTTCCGCCGGAAGCAGCATTTCATTATGCGCCTTGCCCGACGGAATCATCGGGAAGCAATTTTCCAGCGCGGCGACGCGGCAATCGAACAGCACCGGTTTCTTCACCTTGATCATCTCGTTGATCGCGCCGTCGAGATCGCTGGGCTTGATCACCTGAAGTCCGACGCAACCGAACGCATCGGCGAGTTTCACGAAATCCGGCAGCGCTTCGGAGTAGGAATGCGACAGCCGGTTGCCGTGCAGAAGTTGCTGCCACTGGCGCACCATGCCCATGTACTGGTTGTTCAGAATGAATATCTTGATCGGCAGTTCGTATTGAACCGCCGACGACATTTCCTGCATCGTCATCTGCACCGAGGCATCGCCCGCGATGTCGATCACGAGGCTGTCCGGATGCGCCACCTGCACGCCGAGCGCCGCCGGCAGGCCGTAGCCCATGGTGCCGAGGCCGCCGGAGGTCATCCAGCGATGCGGCTCCTCGAAGCCGAAGAACTGCGCCGCCCACATCTGATGCTGGCCGACTTCCGTCGTGATGTAGGTGTCGTGCTTCCTGGTCAGCTCAAACAGCCGCTGGATCGCATACTGCGGCAGGATGATGTCGTCGTTCTTCTTGTAGGCCAGCGAATTGCGCGCGCGCCAGCGCCCGATCTCGAACCACCATGGATCGATCTTCGGCGTTTTCGCTTCGGCCTTGAATACGGTCAGGATGTCGCCGAGCACATTGGCGACATCGCCGATGATCGGCACATCGACGCGGATGTTCTTGTTGATCGACGACGGATCGATATCGATGTGAATCTTCTTCGAGTTCGGCGAGAACGCATCGGTGCGGCCGGTGATGCGGTCGTCGAAGCGCGCGCCGACGCACAACATGACGTCGCAATCATGCATCGCCATGTTGGCTTCGTAAGTGCCGTGCATGCCGAGCATGCCGAGCCAGTTCTTGCCTGACGCCGGATAGGCGCCGAGGCCCATCAGCGTCGAAGTGATCGGAAAGCCCGTGACTTCGACCAGTTCGCGCAACAGCTTCGAGGCTTCCCGGCCGGAATTGATCACGCCGCCGCCGGAGTAGATCACCGGACGCTTGGCGGATGCGAGCAGCGCCACCGCCTTGCGGATCTGCGCGGCGTCACCCTTCACGCGTGGCGCGTAGGAAACATGCACGTCCGACTTGCGCGGCGGGTGATAGGTGCCGGTCGCGAACTGCACGTCCTTCGGCACGTCCACCACCACCGGACCGGGACGGCCCGTGGTCGCGACATAGAATGCTTCATGCAACACTTTCGGCAGATCCTCGATCCGCCGCACCAGCCAGTTGTGCTTGGTACAGGGCCGGGTGATGCCGACAGTGTCGCATTCCTGGAACGCGTCGTTGCCGATCAGATGTGTGGGGACCTGTCCGGTGATGCAGACCAGCGGGATCGAATCCATCAGCGCGTCGGTCAGCGGCGTGACCATGTTGGTGGCGCCCGGCCCGGACGTCACCAGCGCAACGCCCGGCAGGCCGGTGGAGCGCGCGTAGCCCTCCGCTGCGTGGCCCGCGCCCTGCTCGTGCCGCACCAGAATGTGCTCGACATCGCTCTGCTGGAAAATCTCGTCGTAAATCGGAAGCACTGCACCGCCCGGATAGCCGAAGATGTGCTTGACCCCATGGTCCTTGAGCGCGCGGACGATCATCGCCGCGCCGGTCATCTGGTTGGGATCGTGTGTCTTGCTGTCGCTCATGGTTCGCTCCGGGGCGCCGCTGGCGCTGATTTGGTCGAGGCTTCCTTACCGCATGACCTGATTTGAAACCGCTTCAAACTCTCGAGGTCACGCGCAAAAACAAAAAAGGGCCCGAGAGGGACCCTTCGCACACCGCCTTCTCGTGGGTAGCCGTCAGCTACCCCCAGCGGTGCGCCAGGGTACGACGGTAATAAGAAGGTTGGTAATTTTATTGCGCATGATCGTCTAAGCGTTTCCAAAGGTTGCGCGGGTTATACGACCCACAGGTCGAAAGTCAAGCCCGCGCTTACCCCTCCGAGCTTACCGGTTTCCAGGCATTTGGCGATAGCGAAAGTGCATGGGTGAGCCATTCCCGGGCCGCATCGGGCGCCACCCGCTCGAACTCCGGGAGCTGGTGCCTGAACCAGGTAAATTGCCGCTTGGCGTAGTGCCGCGTGTCGGTCTGGCCGATTTCGATAGCCTGCTCGCGGGTGATCTCCCCGGCGAGGTACCGGATCAAAGCCGGCACACCGTGCGCCTTCATTGCCGGCAAGATCGGATCGAGCCTGCGCGCCGCCAGCGCCGCGACCTCTTCCAGAGCGCCTTTCTCCAGCATGGTCTCGAAGCGCGCATTGATCCGTGCATAGAGATCCTTGCGGTCGGGCGCGAGAAACACTGCGGCGATTCCCTCCGCAGGCAGCACCGGCGGCAGACCTTCGCGATGCCAATCCGGCAGTGCGCGGCCCGTCGCCTCGATCACCTCCAGCGCTCGCGCGACACGCGCACTGTCGCGCGGCTTGAGCTTCTCGCCCGACACCGGATCACTCCGCGCCAGTTCGGCATGCAACGCTTCGACGCCATCGCGTTCCATCCGCGCCCGCACGTCTTCACGCACCTCCGCCGGGATCGGCGGCACCGCCGAGAGTCCGCGTGTCAGCGCCTTGAAGTACAATCCGGTGCCGCCGATGAAGATCGGCAGCCTATTGGCTGCCCTCGCCTCCGCCAGCGCGGCCGTCGCGTCCGCCCCCCATGAGCCGGCGGAACAATTCACCGCAGCGTCGCAATATCCGTACAGCCGGTGTGGAACACGCGCCTCCTCTTCGGGCGACGGCCGCGCCGTGATGACCCGCAGGTCACGATAAACCTGCATCGAATCGGCATTGATGACGATGCCGCCGGTCGCTTCCGCGAGAGCGAGCGCCAGCGCCGACTTGCCGCTGGCCGTCGGCCCTGCGATAAGCACGGCCTTGGTGCCGCCCTTCCCGTCGCCATCATCCTTCAACATCGAGCCGTCATGTCTCTCGTCGCCACGCTGATCTGCAATCCCGCCGAGCCCGAACTCGACTCGACCGCGATCGATGCCGCCCGCTCCGCGCTGCCCTCGCCCGAACATGGCGACTGGCTGTTCGAAGGCGTCGCGGCCGACATCCGCTTTAGCAGCACCGACGATGTTCGCACAATTTCCAACCGGCTACGCGAGGCAATGAACGGCATCCGCGTCGACGTGGTGGTGCAGCCGCAGATCGACCGGCGTAAGAAGCTGCTGCTGGCGGACATGGATTCAACCATGATCGGCCAGGAATGCATTGACGAACTCGCCGACTTCGTCGGTCTCAAGGCGCACGTCGCCGCCATCACCGAGCGCGCCATGCGCGGCGAGATCGAATTCGAACCCGCGCTGCGCGAACGCGTGGCCCTCCTGAAGGGTCTTCCGGTCACGGTGGTCGATGAAGTTCTCAAGAGCCGCATCACCCTGACACCAGGCGCGATTCCCCTCGTCCGCACCATGCGCGCGCACGGCGCCTATACCTGCCTGGTCTCGGGCGGATTCACGCTGTTCACCAAGCGTGTCGCCGAGATGATCGGCTTTCAGGAAAATCGCGCCAACCAGTTGCTGGTCGAGGACGGCAAGCTGACCGGACAAGTCGCCGAACCGATTCTGGGGCGCGAGGCGAAGCTCGCGACGCTGGTCGATCTGCGCGAATCCTTCGACCTCGACAACCTGGACACGATGGTGGTCGGCGATGGCGCTAACGATCTTGCCATGATCGAACAGGCCGGCACTGGCGTCGCCTATCACGCCAAGCCCGCGGTTGCCGCCGCTGCCGGTGTGCGGATCGATCACGGCGATCTCACCGCGCTGCTTTACATGCAAGGCTACAAACGCAGCGAGTTTGTTGCAGACTGACGCCGTCCGTCGATCGCTGTCCGGAAACGAAAATGCCCGGCACATGGCCGGGCATTTTTAATATCTTGGCGATCTGACGCGTTACTTCACTGCTAGCGCGACGAAGCGCAGTTCACCGCTGCCGTTGGACACCAGAAGCAGCACGGACTTCTTGCCGTCCTTCTTCAACTGGTCGACGCGCTTCTTGACGTCGGCGGCATTCGTCACTGCTTCTTGCGCGACCTCGACGATCACATCGCCGGCGCTGAGCCGCTTTTCAGCAGCATCGGACCCATCGTCAACGCCGGTGACGATCACGCCCTTGACGCTGTCCTTGATCTTGTAGCGCGTCCGCAGATCCTTGCTGAGACCGGCGAGATCCAGACCCAGCGCCTTCTGCGTCACCGGCTTTTCGGATTCAACCGGGCTGGTCGTCTTGGCGGAGGCCTCGACCGGCTTCTCGCCATCGTCGAGACGGCCGAGGGTCACCTTCCTGGTCTCTTCCTTGCCCTTGCGGATGATCACGACATCTACCGCCTTGCCGACCGGCGAGTCGGCGACGGCACGCGGAAGGTCCTTCATCTCCTTGATGTCCTTGCCATCGAACTTGACGACGACGTCACCCGGCTCGATGCCGGCAGGCTTGGCTGGACCCTTGTCGTCCACGCCGGCGATCAGCGCGCCGCGTGCGGGCTTGATGCTGAGGCTTTCCGCGATTTCGTCGGTGACCTGCTGAATGCGGACACCGAGCCAGCCGCGGCGGACTTCCTTGAACTGGCGCAACTGATCGACCACCGCCATCACTGTCTTCGACGGAACCGCAAAGCCGATGCCGATCGATCCGCCCGACGGCGAAATGATCGCGGTGTTCACGCCGATGACTTCGCCGTCGAGATTGAACAGCGGGCCGCCGGAGTTGCCGCGATTGATCGCCGCGTCGGTCTGGATGTAGTTGTCATACGGTCCGGAATTGATGTCGCGGTTGCGTGCCGACACGATGCCGGCCGTCACCGTGCCGCCGAGGCTGAACGGGTTGCCGATGGCGATCACCCACTCGCCGAGACGCAGGCTGTCGGAATTGCCGAACTTCACCGCGGTGATCTTCTTCTCCGGCGGCGTAAACTTCAGGACAGCGAGATCGCTCTTCTTGTCCTTGCCGATCAGTTCGGCCTTGATCTTGGTGCCGTCGTTGAGAATGACGTTGATCTCGTCGGCGTCGGCGATGACGTGATTGTTGGTCACCACGGTGCCGTCGGTATCGATGATGAAACCGGAGCCGAGCGAGTTGACCTTGCGCGGCGAGTTGCCTCTGGAGTCCGGGCCGCCGCGGCGGTTCTTGAAGAACTCATCGAAGAACTCGCTGAACGGCGAGTCCGGCGGAAGCTGCGGATTGGCGCCGCGCTTGTTGCCGCGCTCGTCGCTGCCCTTGTCGTTGTCGCCATCGTTTTTCTTGGCATCGACGGTCTGGGACGTGGAAATGTTGACGACCGCGTCAATCACCTTCTCCGCGACGTCGGCGATGCCGTCCGGTCCGCGGGCTAGTGCAGGCGTCGCAACGATGGCGAAGCCGACAGCCGCGGCGAGCGGCAAAAGGCGGCGGCTCAATGCTTGGAACGCATCGGACATGGTCGAAAGGTCTCCTGAAAAGGGGCGGATCATTGGGCTCCAGAGTGCGCCTGAAAACAACGGGTGCGCAAGCACCACCATCGAGCGCAATTCAAGCGATCAACGCTTGGATTACGGCGAAAACCCGGCTTTGCGCCTGCAATGGCTGCACCCGGCTTCCGCACCGGCGTCAGCATAGCGCAAAAACCGGCTTTCGTGTTGAGACTTGGAGTGGAAATGCGGCCCGAGATTGGGCCTAGTGCCGCACCAACCAGATCAGGATCAGGCCCGCCACCGCCGAGACAAGCCCAACGGCGCGCAGGATGTTGTCCGGCGAGGACAGCGCGCTTTTCATCGCCGAACGCATCCAGTTCGGGAGTGCCGTAAACAGCAAGCCCTCCAGAACCAGCATAACTCCGACCCCGACAAGGAGGTCGCCGTATCCGATCGACTTCATCCGAATACGGCTCCCGCCTGATCCCGCTCCCGGCGCCGCATATTAACGCGCGGAACCGGCAGCGGCGGGAGGCTTACCCGCCGGGTTGGCGAAGTAACGGAAGAACTCGGAGTCCGGACGCAACAGGAAGCGCGTGTCGTTGCCCTTCATGCTGTTCTCGTAGGCCGTCATCGAGCGATAGAACGCAAAGAAATCAGCGTCCTTGCCATAGGCCTCGGCGAACAGCTTGTTGCGCTCACCGTCGCCCTCACCGCGAACCTGCTCGGCCTGCGAATTGGCGTCGGCGACGATGACCGTCGCCTCGCGGTCGGCGCGAGAGCGGATTTCCTGAGCCTTCTGACCGCCCTGCGCGCGGAACTCGGCCGCTTCACGCTGACGTTCGGTCTGCATACGCTGATAGACTGCCTGGCTGTTCTGCTCCGGCAGGTCGGCGCGGCGAATACGCACATCGACCACCGAAATGCCATAGCTCGCGGTTTCCCGGTCAAGCTGACTACGGATCTTGGCCATCAGCGCGTCACGGTCATCACGAACAACGGTGATGAATGTCACCTCGCCCAGCACACGGCGCAGCGCCGCGTTCAGCAACGTGGTGAGCTGAATGTTGGCGGCCTGGATCGAGCCGAGCGTCTGATAGAAGCGCAGCGCATCCTTGATGCGATAACGCGCGAAAGCGTCAACGACGAGACGCTTCTGGTCAGACGCGATCACTTCCTGTGCCGGATTCTCCAGATCGAGAATGCGCTTGTCGATACTGATGACGGTGTCGATGAACGGCACCTTGAAATTCAATCCCGGCGTCGTCACCACGCGCACTGGCTCGCCGAGGCGCACCAGCAGAACCTGCTGCGTTTCGCTTACGGTGAACAGCGAGCTGTAGCCGACGACGACGGCGACCAGCACAACGAAAAGAGCGACGATACCTGCGATGCCGTTTTTCATCGGTTGCTCCCACCCTGTTGTGGCGCAGCCGGTGTCGTGCGGCGTCCGATTTCGTTCAATGGCAGATAAGGCACAACGCCCGGCGCTGATCCGTTCGCGCCCTGGTCGAGCACGAGCTTGTCAGCTCCTCCGAGAACACGCTCCATCGTTTCCAGATAGATGCGCTGCCGCGTGACGTCAGGCGCCTTCTTGTATTCCTCATAGACCTTCAGGAAGCGCGCGCTCTGGCCCTTGGCTTCGGCCACCGCCTGCTCCTTGTAACCTTCCGCGACTTGCAGGATCTGCGCGGCGCGGCCACGCGCATCGGGAACGACGCGGTTGGCATAGGTCTGGGCTTCGTTCTGCAAGCGCTCAAGGTCGGCGCGGGCCGCCTGTACGTCGCGGAACGCATCGATCACCTGCGACGGCGGATCGACCTTCTGCATCTGAACCTGCTGAATCAGGATACCGGAGCCGTAGCTGTCGAGGGTCTTCTGCATCAGTTCGAGCACCGCAGCTTCCGTTTGCGTGCGCGCACCGGTGAGGATCGGCTGGATCTGCGAGCGGCCGATGATGTCGCGCATCGCGCTTTCGGCAATGGCCTTCACGGTGCCTTCCGGATTCTGGATGTTGAACAGGTATTCGCCGACGCCGTCGGGCTTGATGCGCCACAGCACGGTGAAATCCACGTCGACGATGTTCTCGTCGCCGGTCAGCATCAGGCTTTCCGCGGGAACGGCGCGAATGGTGGTGCCACCACCACGGCGCGAGTCATCGACGACACGCATGCCGATGCTGAGGGTCGAAACACGCAACGCCTTCGGCAGCAGCACGGTCTCGATCGGATAAGGCAGATGATAGTTCAGGCCGGGCTGAACCGTGCGCACGTGCTTGCCGAAGCGCAGCACCACACCGAGTTCTTCCGACTGCACGCGGAAGAAGCCGGACAGCCCCCAGATCGCCAGCGCGGCGACAAGGATCAGCGCGATGCCCATGCCGCTGAAGTTTCCTCCCGGCAGCATCGTCTGCAACTTGTCCTGACCGCGGCGAAGAATATCTTCGAGATCAGGCGGCTTCGGTCCGGGTGATTGCGGTCCGGAGCCCCAGGGACCCTTCGGACCGGAGCCCCAGGGGCCTCCGCCTTGATTCTTCCACGGCATCGTCGATCTCCTCCGCGCGAAGCTCGCGCTCCGCAAACTCTTGGGGCCTTATAGGGGACGCGCCCGGTCCTTACAACGCAGGACACCCGCTTCCGACAGCTATGGCGCGGGGCGAATTTGTCAATGCAAACATCGTGATCGCAGTTAATGCCGTCACCTGCGGCTATATGAGACGCTGACTTCAACCATGCCGTTTATATGTGACATAGGAGAAATCGGCCGTATCGCCATCCGCCTTTGAATGGCGGGTTCGTGCGATTTCCGCCCATTCCGCAGGATCAACCGGCTTCAGGAACGTGTCGCCGTCGGGCTTGTCATGCACCTCGGTGATTTCGAGCCGGTCAGCCTTTTTCAACCATTGCGCAAAAATCTCGGCCCCGCCGATCACCATAATCTCAGTGACGAAACGCCGCAGCGCATCGCCCCGTGCAATGTCATGTGCGGCATCAAGCGACGTCGCAACGACAACGCCCGGTGCCTGAAAAGCCTTGTCGCGGGTCACGACGATATTGGTGCGTCCCGGCAGCGGCCGGCCGATCGAGGCGTATGTCTTGCGGCCCATGATGACCGGGCGGTTCAGCGTGATCGCCTTGAAGCGCCTGAGATCAGATTTGAGATGCCACGGCATCGCATTGTCGCGGCCGATGACGTCGTTCTCCGCGACCGCGACAACAAAGACGATTTGCAGAGATGAAATCCCGGACGCCGGCGCGGTCACACCGCGACCTCGGCCTTGATATGCGGATGCGGATCGTAATTCTCGAGTTTGAAGTCCTCGTAGCGGAACGAGAAGATGTCCTTCACGTCAGGATTGATCTTCATGGTCGGCAGCGGACGCGTCAGGCGCGTGAGTTGCAGCCGGGCCTGATCGAGATGGTTCGAATAGAGATGCGCATCGCCGAGCGAATGCACGAAGTCGCCGGGCTTCAGCCCAGTCACCTGCGCCACCATCATGGTCAGCAGCGCATAGGACGCGATGTTGAACGGCACGCCGAGAAATACGTCCGCCGAACGCTGGTACAGTTGGCAGGACAATTTTCCGTTAGCGACATAGAACTGGAACAGGCAGTGACACGGAGGCAGCGCCATCTTGTCGACGTCGGCGGGATTCCACGCACTGACGATCAGGCGACGTGAATCCGGATTTTTGCGGATCATCTCGATCAGATTTGAAATCTGGTCGATGCTGCGGCCGTCCGGCGCAGGCCACGAGCGCCACTGCGATCCGTAGACTGGGCCGAGATCGCCATTGGCGTCCGCCCATTCATCCCAGATCGAGACGCCGTGGTCTTTCAGGTATTTGATGTTGGTGTCGCCCGCGAGAAACCAAAGCAGTTCATGTACGATGGATTTCAGCGGCAGCTTCTTGGTCGTGAGCATCGGAAAGCCCGATGCCAGATTGAAGCGCATCTGATGTCCGAACACGGACAAGGTCCCGGTGCCGGTGCGGTCGGTCTTTTCCGCGCCGTCGCTGAGAATTCGCTCGAGCAGGTCGTGATACTGGTTCATGGGTTTATCTAGCCGTGCAACCCGGTTCGCGTCTGCGGCGATCTGATTCCCGCCGGGTAATTATACCCCGAAAAGTGAGGTTCCTACGGCCCAAAGACAATGGGCGGAACTCGCGTCCCGCCCCCGCCAAACTCAGGTTATTTCAGCCAAATCTCAGTTGGAGAGCGGCTTCAGCACGCCCGACCACTTGGTGATTTCGCTGTCGACCAGGGTCTTCAGCGATTCCGGGGTGCGCTCGGCAGGCTTCGGAATCACGCTGCCGAGATCGAGCAGGCGCTTTTTGACGCCTTCGTCATCCAGCGCCTTGATCAGCGCAGCGTTGAGCTTGGCGACGATCGGCGCCGGTGTGCCCTTCGGTGCGAAGATCGCGTTCCAGGCCTGTGCCTGGTATTCCGGCAGACCGGCTTCGGTGGTGGTCGGAACGTCCGGCAGCGAGGGGTTACGCTCAGGAGTCGCCACGGCATAGGCCTTGATGGTGCCGCCCTTGACCTGCGGCACGGCATTGACGATCTGGTCGCACATGTAATCGACCTGCCCGCCAACGAGCGCATTCATCGCCGGGCCAGTGCCGTTGAATGGAACGCCGGTCGGGGTGATTTTCAGCACCGCGTCCAGAAGCTGGCACGAGCTGTAGGAGACAGAGCCGACACCCGCGTGAGCCTCATTGAGCTTGTCGGTGTTGGCCTTCAGATAGGCCACGAATTCCTTGAGATCCTTCGCCGGAAAATCCTTGCGCGCTAGGATCAGGATCGGCGTGCCGGCGATCAGACCGACAGGCTCGAAGTCCTTCGAGGGATGATAGGCCAGTTTCGGATACAGCGGCACCGATGCGGCGTGCGTACCCATGTGACCGGTGATCAGGGTGTAGCCGTCCGGCGCAGCCTTGGCCGCGCGCGCGGACGCGGTGGTGCCACCGGCGCCGACCACGTTTTCAATGATGATCGACTGGCCGAGCGTCTGCTGCATATGGCCGGTCACGATGCGGGCGATGACGTCGGTCGGGCCGCCAGCCGCGAACGGAACAATCATCGTGATGTTGCGCGTCGGATAGTCCTGCGCCTGAGCCGGTGCAGCAACCAGACCGGCTGCGGCCAGCGCCGAGAGCCCGCAGGTCGCGAGCATACGTTTAAGCAAATTCATGACGTTCTCCCGAATGTTATTGATTTAATGATCAATGTGTCCTGCCCGCAGTCTCAGCATCACCGGGCGGGACGAGTCCATTCAACTTGATACCCTAGAAGAGGCAAAGAGGCGCGGCGCAACGCCGCACCTCTTGCTTTTAGTTCTCGGACTCCACGAACACTTCATCGCGCTTCTTCCGCAGCGCCGGCAACAGCGACAGGATCAGCAGGAACGCTGCAATCGCCATCAGGGTCGCGGACAGCGGCCGGGTCAGGAAGACCGACCAGTCGCCGCGCGAGATCAGCAGCGCACGGCGGAGGTTCTCTTCCATCAGCGGGCCAAGGACCATGCCGAGCAGCATGGGCGCCGGCTCGAAGTCATGCTTCACCAGCCAGTAGCCGACGAGGCCGAAGGCTGCCGTAAGCACCACGTCCATCGGCGCGTTGTTCACCGAGTAGATGCCGATCGCACAGAAAATGACGATGCACGGGAACAGCAGCCGGTAAGGCACCCGCAGCAATCGCACCCAAATGCCGACCAGCGGCAGGTTGATGACCAGCAGCATCAGGTTGCCGATCCACATCGAGGCGATCATGCCCCAGACGAGTTCGGGCTGCTTCTGCATCACCTGCGGCCCGGGAACGATGCCGTGAATGGTCATCGCGCCGACCATCAGGGCCATCACCGCGTTCGGCGGAATGCCGAGCGTCAGCAGCGGAATGAACGAGGTCTGCGCCGCGGCATTGTTGGCGCTTTCGGGCGCAGCCACACCTTCGATTGCGCCGCGGCCGAAGCGTTGGGGCTGTTTCGATATCTTCTTTTCCAGCGTGTACGCAGCGAATGACGCGATCACCGCGCCACCGCCGGGCAGGATGCCGAGGATCGAGCCCAGCACCGTGCCGCGTAGCACCGCCGGTGCCGAATCCTTGATGTCCTTCTTGGTCGGCATCAGACCGGTGATCTTCTGCTGCACCAGACTGCGTTCCATCGACGCGCCGGGATCGAGATTGCGGATGATCTCCGCAAAGCCGAACAGGCCCATCGCCACGGTCGCGAAGCCGAGGCCGTCGGCGAGTTCCGGAACGTTGAACGACATGCGGGACGCGCCGGTCTCGATGTCGGACCCGACCATCGACAGCAACACACCGAAGGCAATCATCGCGATGGCCTTGAGCACCGAACCCTTCGCCAAAACGACAGCGAAGATCAGGCCCAGCACCATCAGCGAGAAATATTCGGCGGGGCCGAACGCCAGCGCGAGCTTGGTCAGCGGCGCGCCGAGCAGTGCGATGAGAACCGTTGCGACGCAGCCCGCGAAGAACGAGCCGAGGGCGGCGATCGCCAGCGCCGGGCCGGCGCGGCCCTGCTTGGCCATCTGGAAGCCGTCGAGCGCCGTGACCACCGAGCCCGCTTCGCCGGGAATGTTGACCAGGATCGACGTGGTCGAGCCGCCGTACTGCGCACCGTAATAAATTCCGGCGAGCATGATGAGCGCGCCGACGGGCGGCAGTCCAAACGTGATCGGAAGCAGCATCGCCACCGTGGCGATGGTGCCGATTCCTGGCAGCACGCCGACCAGCGTGCCGACCAGCGCGCCGATCAGACAGAGGCCGAGATTGACGGGTGAGAACGCAACGCCGAAGCCAAGTGCGAGATTTGCAAAAATATCCATGACGGCCTCAGCGCAAAACGCGTGGGAAGAGATCAAGTGGAAGCCCGAGTGCATACGGGAACAGCAGAGCACATCCGATCGTCAGGAATATCCCGACGATGATGGTCTCCTTCCACTTCGTCTCATCGGAGCCCATCGCCGCAATCATGAAGCTTACGAATGACGAGACGACCAGGCCGAGCGGGCGGATCGTGACGGCGAAGGCCAGGATCGACAACGTCACGAAGATGGGACCACGAATGCCGTAGCGTTGCAGCGGCGGACCTTCCATAAGGAAGCCCGTAAGGGCAACGCCTGCACCGAGCGCCAGAAGCAGATAAGCGAACATGCGCGGCGCGGTGCCGGGGCCGAATGAAAATCCCCGCGTGCCTTGAAGATCGCTGGATGCCCACAAGGCGAACAGCGCGATCCCCATCAGCGCCAGGCCGCCGTAGAAGTCTTGTGGTCCCTTGATAAGTCCTCGCGCGGGTTTTCCCGCAGCGCTATCCGGCGCCTCACTCATCGTCATCCCCCTTAAGTCACGGGCTTTGAGCCCGGTCTGTTCTTGTGCGCAGGCTGTCCCCCTGCGTCCTTTGCTTATCGATTTTCGTCAGACGACGCCAGCAAAACCGAGAATGCCGCCCACAATCAGCATCCATAGCGGGTTGAGCCGGGTCGCCAATGCAAGCGCCGCCGCGCCAATAATAAGGGCCGCCCCGACCCACGTGCCGCCGGTCGTTAATGCGAGAACAAAGCCGCTGGCGCACATCAGCCCGATCGAGACCGGAACCAGCGCGGCCTGAAGGATCGCGGGCCAGATGGATTGGCTTGACCGCGTCAGCATGTTGCTGACGAAATAGGCAAAGACTGCGGACGGACCGCACATAGCGAATGTGGCTACCAGTGCGCCCGCGATGCCGGCCACATGATATCCGATCAGCGTCACGATCAGCACGTTGGGTCCCGGCGACAATTGTGCAATCGCGAACATGTCTGCGAACTGCGCATTCGACATCCAGTGCTGCACATCGACAGCGACCCGATGCATTTCCGGAATCGTGGAATTGGCACCGCCAATAGCGAGCAACGACATCAGACCGAACGTCCACGCCATCGTCAGAAGCGTACCCGCGGGCGAATTCACAGGGCTGCCCTCCTTCGCAGCAAGAACGTCACGACGATGCTGAGCGGGATTGCGGTGAGCAGAACCGCCACCAGCGGCAACCGCAGCACTCCGATCGCTATGAAAACGGCGGCGAGCAACGCAAGCGCGATGGGGTCGCGTTTCTTTAGCAACGGCATCATCATGCGCAGAATAACCGCGAGGAACAGTCCGACGGCAGCGCAAGACACACCCGCCAAGGTGCGTTGCAGCGCCGGAATCTCTCCGTAGCGCGCGTAGATCGCCGCCAGCACCATCACAATCACCACCGGCGGGCCGACCAGCCCGGAAAACGCGGCGATGCTTCCCGGAATGCCGCGAAAGCGCGCGCCGAACACCACGGACAGATTGACGATGTTTGGACCCGGCAGAAAATGACAGAGCGCGAAGGCCTCATTGAATTCCTCAGGCGTCATCCAGCGATGTTGATCGACGATGGCGCGCCGCGCCCACACCAGCACCCCGCCAAAGCCCGCGAGCGACATCTTGGCGAACGCCATGAACAGCTCGAGCAGCCCCGGACGCTCCGGCGCTAATGCATCAGGGGTCTGGGGAATCGCAGAAGCGGTGTCTTGAGACATGGCCCGATTTAGAATGGCCGTTGGCAGCGGCCAAACGATATTCCGGTGCGGCGCGCATGTGCTGGACGCGGATCAGACTAGCGCGTGCAAAACTGGCGTCCTGCCGAAATCGCCCCGCGGCGTCTTCCGAAAGCGGAAACGAGGCCTTTTGTCGTTAGGGTTTGCCCCCTATATTGAGGGTGCCGGTTCGCCGGCTATGGAAATAAATGGCCGTCGTAATAAACCATTCGGACCCGGGGGCAGCACCCGGCGCCTCCACCAAAGCCCGGAATTCCCGGCCTGAAAAGGCGGGCTTTGGCGGGGGCGAAACAGGATCGACGAGGGCGTAAAGGGCTCGCTTTTTCTCGGTATGGTTCCGCCGTTATCGGGCTATGCAATAGTTGCAAACGACAACTATGCTCCGGTTGCTCAGGCTGCGTAACGCAGTTTGAAAAACCAAGTCTAAAGTCCTAGAGGATTAAGCCCCTCTAGGCGGGGTTCGGAGGCACCTGGCAACAGAAGCCTCCACTTTCATCTTGTTGCATTGAATTTGTCAGGCGGATGCGATGCAGCGCATGAGAATATCTGCGATCTGCTAGGCGCAGGTGCTGACCTGCGGGCCATGACCGGATAGCATGGATCAAAATTGCGAGTCGGGACGTTCACGTCTGAAGACCTGAATCTCGGCTAGGCCACCCTTCGACAGGACTACATTGATGGCGACCGATCACATTCGTTACGACGTCCTTGCGCGCGACGCCTTGCGCGGCGTGCTGAAGCATGTGCTCGCGGACGCCGCTGAGCATGGCCTGCCCGGCGAACATCATTTTTACATCACGTTCCTGTCCAAGGCCGAAGGCGTGAAGATTTCCCCGCGCCTGCTGTCGCAGTATCCGCAGGAAATGACCGTCATTCTCCAGCATCAGTTCTGGGATCTGGTTGTCACCGACGATCGTTTCGAGGTCGGGCTATCGTTCAACGGGATTCCCGAGCGCCTCGTCATTCCGTTCAGCGCGATCAAGAGCTTCTTCGATCCGTCGGTCCAGTTCGGCTTGCAGTTCGAGCCCGCCGATGAGTCTGCCGCGGCGGCCGATGCGCCTACTGTGGAGACGCTGCCAGTTGCGGCTGCACCCGAAGCCCCCGCCGAAAAGGGCGACGAGCCCGCCAAGCAAGGCGAAGGCGCCGAGGTCGTGCGGCTCGATCGTTTCCGCAAGAAGTAATTCGGCACACCCTCACATCATCTTGAAGCTTTTCTAATGTGCGACACGCGTTTCCGCCGAAGCGGAAGCGCGCGGCGGTTGCGCGTAACGGTTGTGAGGTCCTACACTTCGGCGTCCCCAAAACGCACCGGAAAAGCATCATGGCCGCTCTGAAGAAAGCAACGCGCACCGAAACCGACACGTTCGGACCGATCGAAGTGCCGGCGGACCACTACTGGGGCGCGCAGACCGAACGCTCGAAACATAACTTCAAGATTGGCAATGAGCTCATGCCGATGCCGATCGTTCGCGCACTGGCGATCGTGAAGCTTGCGTCGGCACAGACCAATCTTGAACTCGGCCTGCTCGACCAGCGCCGCGGACGCGCCATCGTTCGTGCGGCGCGCGAAGTGATCGACGGCAAGCTCGACGACAATTTCCCGCTGGTGGTCTGGCAGACCGGATCGGGTACGCAGTCCAACATGAACCTCAATGAGGTGATCGCCAACCGTGCCAGCGAATTGCTCGGCGGCGAGCCCGGCACCAAGAAGCCGGTGCATCCGAACGATCACGTCAATATGAGCCAGTCGTCGAACGACTCGTTTCCAACCGCGATGCATATCGCCGCCGCCGAGCGCATCACTCACGACCTGATCCCCGCGCTGACCATGCTGCTGAAAGCGCTGCGTCAGAAAGAAAATGCCTTCGCCAAGATCGTCAAGATCGGCCGTACCCATACCCAGGACGCGACACCGCTGACGCTTGGCCAGGAGTTCTCCGGTTACGCATCGCAGGTCGAGAGCGGCATCGCGCGGGTGCGCGAAGCGACGAAAAGTCTCTACCCGCTGGCGCAGGGCGGAACGGCGGTGGGCACCGGCCTCAATTCCAAGCCGCGGTTTGCCAAGCTGTTCGCCAAACAGGTCACCTCGCTCACCAAGTTGCCGTTCACTAGCGCACAGAACAAGTTCGAGGCCCTGGCGTCGAACGACGCCTATGTGTTCGTGCACGGCGCGATCAACTCCATGGCCACCGGCCTGTTCAAGATCGCCAACGACATCCGGCTGCTCGGCTCCGGACCACGCTCCGGACTCGGCGAACTGATCCTGCCGGAAAACGAGCCGGGCTCATCGATCATGCCCGGCAAGGTCAATCCGACCCAGTGCGAAGCGGTGACGATGGTGTGTTGCCAGATCTTTGGCAATCAAACCGCGGTCACCGTCGCGGGCAGCCAGGGCCACTTCGAACTCAACGTCTACAAGCCGGTGCTGGCGCATTGCATGCTGCAATCGATCCAGTTGATGGCCGATGTGGCGCGTTCGTTTACCGAACATTGCGTCGTCGGCATCCGCGCCGATGAGAAGCGCATCGACGAATTGATGCAGCGTTCGCTGATGCTGGTGACGGCGCTGGCGCCTAAGATCGGCTACGACAATGCCGCGAAGGTCGCGAAGACTGCTCACGCGAACGGCACAACGCTAAAGGAAGAAGCCTTGCGTCTCGGCTTCGTGTCGGAGGCTGAATTCGATCGGCTGGTGAAGCCCGACAAGATGACGCATCCCGGCTAGAACGAGTCTTCGGCTACATTAACTCGCCGTAACGTTCGGACATCTCGTCGCACCTGCTAAAGTCCTACGCCGATTGGCTACCATCTCCTACTTATCGCATGCTAACTTTTCGAAGTTGCCGCACTGTACGTGCACACCGAAAAACGAATAGCTTTAAAACGGACTCGCGTGAGCAGCTTGCTCGGATGAGTCGCAGGACGGAACAAACCGGCGCCGTTGCATGCCGCGCCTGTCCTGAAATGAAGGAGGCATCATGGGCGACCTGGTCAACCTGAAACAAATCAAAAAGCGCATCGCGCGTGAAGAAGCAGATAAGCAGGCCGAGACCAATCGCATTCGCTTCGGCCGCACCAAGGGCGAGCGCAGCCGCGACGAACAGCAGGCACAGCGCGCCAGCGACATCCTCGATCAGCACCGCATTGATGACGGGAAGCCAGCATGAAATCCCCCGTCGTCAAACGATCGATCGTCGTCGCCGGCCACAAGACCAGCGTCAGCCTCGAAGAAGCCTTCTGGAATGGCATGAAGGAAATCGCGTCGGTGCGAAGCCTGACACTGTCGGAACTCGTCGGCGAGATCGACGGCGGCCGCCAGCAAGGGAACCTTTCCTCCGCGATCCGTCTGTTCGTGCTGGATTACTTCCGCTCGCGCGCAATCCCTTCGACGGGAAACGGCAGCAGCCGTATGCAGGCGGAAGATTCGCATCCGTAGTTTTGCGCACAACTCAGCTACGATCCTGACTCCGCCGTAGGTTTTCGCACGAATACCGCAGGTAACTGATTTCAGTTACTATGTACCCGTGTCTCGAACCACATACCGTTTCGGGACCGGCTGTGGGGGCAGCCATACAGTTTTCGCGACAGCGATCTGTATCCTGGTCCCGCGCAGTCCGAGCGAACATCGTACCAAATGTGCCAGAGCTTCACCTCCGGCGAGACAGCGTCTCGCCGCATGCGGACGCTTGGCCGAAGTGGAGGATAACTCGATGCAGGACGACTCGATGATGCGGGACATTGACACGGCAGAAGGCAGCCGGCCCCGGGGTGTGAAAGAATTCGCGGTGGTCAAGCGATCCGTTGTCGTGGGCGGCCACAAGACCAGTGTCAGCCTCGAAGATGCCTTCTGGACCAGCCTGAAAGACATCGCGACGCGCCGCGGCCTGCCGCTATCGACGCAGATCGACGCCATCGATCGCACCCGCAAGACCAGCAACCTGTCGTCGGCGATCCGGTTGTTCGTGCTGGATCATTTCCGCGCGCGCGCCGTGACTTCGGTGTTCATCGGTGAACGGCAGCCATCCCCGAGCATCGCGCCGACGGGTTAGAACGTCCCGGCAGGCGGCGATGCCGCCGGACGCTGCTTCGGCATCCTCATGGCGCCCGGCGCGGGTTTAATATCGATCGGCGGCGGCAACGGCTGCACCAGTGGACCTCCGCTCGGCGGGGGAGCGGGTTGCGGGGCCGCCGGGACAGCCACAGGCGGCGCGGCAGCAGGCGGAGCGCCCGGCGCGCGCGGCAACGCTGCCTTCGTTCCGGAGTTCTTTCGCCGCGGATCGCGATTTGGAATCTTCACCTCCGACGGCGGAATGGGTTCGGCCTTCGGCAGTTCCTCCTCCCACAGATTGTCAGGTTCGAGCCCCGGCGCACCGCCCCGCTCGAGCTGATCGAGCCGGCGCGTTTCACGATCGATCGCACGCATTCCGAGCCACGACGACAGCGCGGCAACATCGACTGCACGCGCCAGCCGGTCCGGCGAACCATTCAGGTCGACACGTATTTCGGGACGGCCTTGAATCGGCCGGGTGGTGACCGGTGACATCACCGCGCGAATGTCGGCCTGATCCGCCAGCAGGTCGTATCCACCGGCGATCGCGACGCGGGCGCGCGCAGCGTCTAACGTCGCGGCTTCGATCCGCAACCGGCCGTCCTTGACGGTGAAGGGTATCTGCGCCGACGGCACTTTTAATGCGCCCGCAACCAGCACCGGCTCGACGATCTCTTTCAACTTGAGATCATCGGTTGCCTGCCCGCCGTCACTGGCGCGAACTGCCGCTTCGAACGCACGCGGATCGAGCCCGGCGATGCGCGCATCCGTCAGCGTCAGCGTGCCTGCGCCCGACAGTGCACCGGTTAGTCCGGCGGCGCTGCGGCCCTGCCCCGCCAGCGTCATTTGCAACGCTGCCTTGCCTTCCGGCACTGCAAGACTGCGAAAGCGAAGCGCCGCGCCATTAACACCGGTCAATTGCACGCGCGCATTGAACGATGTTCCCTGACCGATTCCCTGCGCGGCCTGACGCGCGTCAAGATCGACCGCAGCCTCGCCGCCCCCGATACCGACTTTGACATTCTCCAGCACGAGAGATTGTCCGTCGCCCTTGATCGCGCCACTGACGGGACGCAACTCTCCGCCTCCCGGCAACACCCCACTCAAGGCCTGAAACGCGAGGCGTCCGCGCCAACCGCGCAACCATCCCCGGCCGAGCGGCGCCGAAGCTTCACGGCCCATAGCTCCGAAGGCGACGCCGGTCACCGCCGCGATGTCGAGCGTGTCGAGACCAATCTCGCCGTCGATGCCGATCTCATCACCGCGCGTCAGCACAAACCGTCCACGTATCCGCGATCCGCCCACGGTGGTGTCGAGGTCGTCGAAGGTGAAGATGTTGCCCGCGACGCCAAGACGCGACGACAGCGAAACGCCGAGCGACGGCATGCTCGCTGGTTGCAGATCGAACATCGCGGCGAGATCGGCGCGGCGCACCGCGACTGTCAACGCCGCGGTTGTTTGATCAGCCCACGGATTGCCGGTGCCTTGAATATCGCCATCGACACCCGCTCCGGTCAGTTTGGCTTTCAGCTGCAATGGCGAACCCCAGACGCCGCTGACCGACGATTCAAATTGCGCAGGGCCATCACCCGGCGAAATGATCCGGTCGAGGCCCAGCGATGCCACCATCGTTGCGGTCTGCTTCGCGGTCAGGCTGGTTTCCAGGTTGAATGTGTTGCCTCGCAGTGCCGCGAGATCAAGCCCGCGTGCGAGATCGATATTCGGTGTCCCGCTCAGCGTGACCGTACCCTTGAGCTGCGGGGCGTCGATGTTGAACACGACTTCTGCATCGGTGCGGCCGGAACGATCCTTCGCCTTGCCAATCGTGGCGGCCACCAGCATCAGCGCGGGCCCGGGCTCTTTCGGAACCACTGCCAGTCGCTCCGCGAGCGCGGGGGCAAACGGTGAGATGAAGCTTCCAGCCCGCTCCAGCGAGGACGACGATGCGTACAGACCGAGCTTACCGCTACCCCCGGCGCGATCGAACGATCCTGTGGCGCTGATGGCAAGATCGCTGCTCGTATTGCCAATATCAATGCGATCGAGCGCGAATTTTGTGGGACCGTAACTCAAGCTGACAGCGACCGGGCGAACTTCCTGACCCGCCAGCACAGCGCTTTCGGCATTGAGCGTGACTTGCCCCTCATCCGGCCATCCGGCTTGCGGACCGGCCAGCGCAGTCACAAGCGACGACATCGCATCGAGATCGAGGCTCGCTGTTTTCAGCGCCGCCTCAATCCGCGTCTTGCCGTTCGCCACATTCAACAGCGCGAGGCGGCCCTCTATCGTGCCGCCGTTGACGTCGGCCTTGATACCGTCGAGCGCGACGCGATCCGCCGCGACAGTCGCATCGCCGCGCAGGCGCAGCGGCTTCTGATTGCGATACGTTGCGTCGCTTCGGCCCTGCAACCATGCCGTCAGCACATCGGGATCGGACGATTCGATGCTGACCGGCCCCGTGAAACGGGCCGACGCTCCGGGCTGAGCAACGGTGCCGTTTGCCGAGACCCGCGTCGCGCCGGGCGCGCGCATCTCGAACTTTCCGACGGTCCACGCCTGCTCGTCACCGCGCAGTTCGATGGCAATATTCTGGAGCGGCCGCCCGCCGAGTGCGATCTGATCGGCACTGGCTTCGATCTGCGCCGGAAGCGGCATCACCGGCAGCGACGTCACCAGCGTCCGCAGCGCGGGAAGCAACCGCAGCGGTTCGGCGTTTGCTGCGCCTCTGGTCAACAGACGGTCCGCATCGAGTTGCCGCGCCGACAGCGCGAGATGCAGCAGCGGCGATGCACCAAGGCGGATATCGCCGCCACCCGTCAGCCTCAGTGCATTATCTTCAGGCCCATACGCAGCTTCGACCTGCTCGAATGCCGCCGCCGACGGACTGGCTTTCACACGCGATGTGATCCGCCACGGCTGTCCGGGCACCGCGGATTTGGCATCGGCCGGCCGCGCCAGTGTCAGTCCGCCCTCGAAGTTCGGAACTGCGTTGTCGAACGTCAGCACGCCGTCGAGATCGGCCAGCAGCGGCCGCTCGCCCGGCTCGGCGACGAAGCGCACGCGCGTGCCCTTGCCGTCGCCGCTCTGACCCGATGAGATACGAAACGGCGTCCGCGCCCCGAGCAGTGTGAACGATCCATCCCCGCGCAGGCTGCTGGCCAGCGCGCGCACATCGCCGCTGAATTTGAGATCGTCGATCCGCAGCGTCTTGCCGCTGGACGCGTCGTGCAACGCGATCCGCCCGGCGACATTCATCCGGTCGATGGCGAGCGAGCCGAGGTTGAAACGGCCCGCGGTGGCAGGCCACTCGAAGCGGCCCTGCCGGTCGAGGCCGAGATCGAGTGCAAAATCGTCCAGCGACAACTCGGTGGCGCGCCATTCGCCCCGCATCAGCGCCCCAAGGCTGAATTCGACGTCGAGCTTTCCGGCCCGGACCCTGGCCGGATCGCTGTCGCCGCCGATGGCGACCGACCGCAGCCGCAGCGTCGGCGTCGGCAGCAGCAAAGCGTCCAGTTTGCCGCCGACGCGAACAGGCGCACCGACAATACGGGACGCTTCCGCCTCGAATTGCGGGCGGAACTGGTTCCAGTCGACGAAATACGGGCCGACCAGCGCCGCGATCAGCGCAAGGATAAAGGCGATGGCCAGTCCGAGCAGCGTGGTCTGCAAGGTCTTTCCTCAGTGGGATCGGACACCGGATGGCACAAATATTGAACCTGTGTGTGGCTTAGAATACTAAGTTTAACACGCTCCCTTCACAACCCTGTAACCAGTGGGGAAAATGTCCGAGAAGATTGCACGGCCAGCGGAAAGAACAGGCGCCTCGCCCGAGGCGATCATATCGCATTACGACATGGGCAATGACTTTTTCCGGCTCGTGCTCGATCCGGAGATGATCTACTCGTGCGCGCTGTTCGAGGATGGCGACGATCTCGTCACGGCGCAGTTCCGGAAGCTCGATCACCATATCGAAGCTGCCGGTGCCGCGAACACCGCGCGGGTTCTCGACATCGGCTGCGGATGGGGCGCGATGCTCCGACGGCTGGTGGATCATGCCGGCGTCGCCCATGCGGTCGGGCTGACGCTCAGCCCATCGCAGGCCGCCTGGATCCGCGATGGCAAGAATCCCAAGATCGAAGTGCTGGAGCAGGACTGGCGCGACCACAGGCCTGAACGCCGTTACGACGCCATCATTTCGGTCGGCGCGTTCGAGCATTTTGTTCAGAAGGGACTGGATCCCGCCGCCAAGCTCAAGTCCTATCGCGAATTCTTCGCCTATTGCGACAGCGTGCTGGCGATCAACGGAAAAGTGTCGCTCCAGACCATCGCCTATTCTGAACGGACCAGGGTTCAGCCGCTGCTGGACAAAACCTTCCCGGAAAGCGATTTGCCGCTGGAATGGGAGCCGATCGCGGCCGCCGAAGGCACGTTCAGCCTGATCGCTGCGCGCAACGATGCCGATCACTACTATCGGACGCTGGTGCTCTGGGAACAGAATCTGCTCGCGAATTATGACAAAGCGGTTGCGCTTGTCGGCCAAGCACGCACCGACGAATTCCGCCGCTACCTGCGCATGTCGGCTGGCGGCTTCCGGGCCGGGATGGTCAGCCTGATGCGCTACAGTTTCCGGAAGAAGTACTGAAGGCGGACCTTCAACTGAACCGGACGCTGATACTGCCGAGCGGAATACCCGAGACCGTTGTGGTCCACGTCTCACCCGGCTTGATCGGCAGCGCGCGCGTCAATGTGCCGGTGGTGACGATTTCTCCCGCCGCGAGGCCCGGGTTCACGTCGTCCTTCGCCAGCACACCGACGAAATGGCGCAAGGCCGATAGCGGGCCGCCCAGCACGTTGCGCGCATGGCCGCGATCCACAACGTCGCCGCTGCAAGCGAGTTCGACGTCGAAATCCGAAAGCTGCTTCATCCATGCTTCGGCGTTGCTCGACACCGGATGCGGCTCGCCGATGAGCATGGCGCCGTGCAGACCGAAAGCCGCCACCGTATCGGACGCGGCAAACTTCCAGTCCGGATAGATCGACTGCACGATCTCATAACCGAGCGCCACCCAGCCGATACTGGACAGCAGGTCGCGCTCGCTCATCGCCGCATCGGGCGCTGCCGACAGACCGATTACGATTTCAGGTTCGATCCGCGGATCGGTCAGTTCGGCAAGAGAAGCCGTCCCGCCGATGTCGCTCAGGTTGCGAATGGTGCGGTCGTACATGTAGCCCCAGATCGGGCCGTTCACGTTGTACTGCGCCCAGATCGTGCTGTTGGTGAAACCGATCTTGCGGCCCAGCACCCTTTCGCCCCGCGCCTCACGCATCTGCCGGACGATTGGCGTGACCTTGTAGGCCTCGTCGAGACCGAAGGCCGGATCGCGCGACGAGAACGGCGAAATCTGGCGACCCTGACCGAGCACCGATAACGCCTCAGTGGCAATGCTCTTCGCATCCATTGCTGTCACCCCGGTCATGACGGCAGAATCTTGCCGGGGTTAAGAATGTTGTGCGGGTCGAGCGCGACTTTGAGCGCGCGCATCGCCTGCACTGCTTCCGGCCCGAGTTCGGTCTCGAGATATTGCTGCTTGCCCTGCCCGATGCCGTGCTCACCGGTGCAGGTGCCACCCATCGCCTGCGCCCGCTCAACCAGACGATGCAGGAAGCCATCGGCGCGCCGCATCTCGTCGGGATCGTTGACATCAACCAGCATGGAACAATGGAAATTGCCGTCACCGACATGACCGACGATGGGCGACAGGAGACCGACCGTTTCCAGATCCTTCTCGGTCTCGACCACGCATTCCGCTAATCGCGAGATCGGCACGCACACGTCGGTCGCCACAGCCTGCGCGCCGGGACGAAGCCCGCGCACCGCCCAGTAGGCATCGTGCCGCGCCTGCCACAGCCGGGTGCGATCTTCCTGCCGCGTGGTCCATTCGAACGCCCCGCCGCCGCATTCGGCGGCGATCTCGGCGAACATCTTCGATTGCTCGGCGACGTCGGCCTCGGTGCCGTGGAATTCCAGCAACAGCAGCGGCGTCTCCGGCAGCGACAGCTTTGAATAAGCGTTGCAGGCCTTGACCTGCGCAGCGTTCAGCAATTCGATACGCGCAACCGGAATTCCGGTCTGGATCGCGAGAATGGTCGCGTTACACGCGCCCTCGACGCTCGCGAACGAACATGACGCCGCGGCGATGCTCTGGGGAATGCCGCGCAGCTTGATCGTCAGCTCAGAAATGATTCCGAGGGTGCCTTCGGCCCCGACAAACAGATGCGTGAGATCGTAGCCCGCCGAGGATTTCTTGGCGCGGGTGCCGGTGGTGATGATTTCGCCGTCGGCGCGCACCACCTTCAGCGCGAGAATGTTGTCGCGCATGGTACCGTAGCGCACCGCGTTGGTGCCGGACGCGCGGGTGGACGCCATGCCGCCGATCGACGCGTCGGCACCGGGATCAATCGGAAAAAACAGACCCTGGTCGCGCAAGTGCTCGTTGAGCGCCTTACGCGTCACCCCCGGCTCGATCACGCAGTCGAGATCATCGGCGTGCACCGCGAGAATGCGGTTCATCTCGCGCAGATCGATGCAGACGCCGCCGGCCGGCGCATTGACCTGGCCTTCCAGCGACGTGCCGGTGCCGAACGGGATCACCGGAACACGATGCTTCGCGCAGATCCGCACCACGTCCTGAATGTCTTCCGTGGTCCGCGCCATCACCACGGCGTCCGGCGGCTGCATCGGCAACCAGGTGGTGGTATGGGCATGCTGCTCGCGCACCGCCTGCGACGTGATCAGATTGTTGCCGAACCGCGCGGCAAGCGCCTCAATGGCGCCGGAGAGCGCGGATGCTGCGGGACGTGTCAGGGCTGCGTTGGAAAAAGCCACGGTCGCTCGTTTCTTCTTTTGATCCGATTATGGCGCGGACCGTGGCAAAGGATATATTGCGGGTCAAGAGAGAGTGCCGACACCAGTTAGGAATTGAGATGACATCAAGCACGCCTCAGAAAAACAATGCGCCGCAACATATCGCTGCGCCGTTCCTGACCACGGCGATGCAGATCGAGCCGCATTGGATCGACTACAACGGCCATCTCAATATGGCTTACTACAACGTGCTGTTCGACCGCGGGATCGACCAGATGTGGCTCGAACTCGGCATCGGCCCCGACTACATGAAGACACGTCACGGATCGACCTTTACCGCCGAAGCGCATGTTCGCTACCTGCGCGAGGTGCATCTCGGCGACCCGGTGCAGGTGTCGGTTTATCTGATTGAGGCGGACGACAAGCGTATCCACACCTTCGAGGAGCTTCGCCACGCGACCGAAGGCTGGCTCTCAGCGACGTCCGAAAACATGACGCTTCATGTGGACATCAACGCGCGCAAAACCGCGCCGTTTCCTCCTGACATCGCCGCGCGCATCCGCGAGGTGGTCACGGCGCATGGAACTATCGCACGGCCCGACGGCATCGGCCGGCGCATTGCCATGCCGACCAAATGACGCCATCGCGCCGCCGTTTGTAACCACATACGCGAACTTCCGCGCATCACGGGCCGCTGCTGCGGCGGGCGAGGCCCACCACCGCCGAGATCAGGAACAGAATCAGAGCGACAAAGAAAACGATCTTGGCGAATTCGATCGACGCGCCCGCGATGCCGCCGAAGCCCAGCAGACCCGCGACCAGCGCGATAATCAGAAATGTCACCACCCAACTCATCATGACACGCTCCTGCGTTTCGTTTTCGGGGAGCGACAAGCGCTCCTGCTGGAAAACCAATCCGCCAGAGGGTCCGGAGTTCCAGCGCCAGGGGCCGCCCGGAAAGTGAAAAAATCGAGCCGGAATGGAACAAAAACGGGCGGGACGGCCTGCGCAGAGGCCAGTTTGCGGGGAAATCAACGGTGTCAGGCAAGCCCAATCATGCCTATATGTCCCCGTACCCTGATATGAAGCCTCCCCTTTCGGGCGTCGCGATGCCATCGTGACGGCAAAGACGAATCGCATGACCGAACCGAACAAGCTGCCGCCGTCAGACCTGTCCCGCGACGTACCGAGCCACCAGCCAGCCGCTGGCGGAATCGCCGCGCGGGCGCGCGCGTCGGTGGCACCGCAATATCTGACCGCGCTCAATCCCGAGCAGCGGGAGGCGGTGGAGACGCTCGACGGGCCGGTTCTGGTTCTGGCCGGCGCGGGCACCGGCAAGACGCGGGTGCTGACTTCACGCATCGCGCATATTCTCTCGACCGGCCGCGCGCGGCCGCACGAAATTCTCTCCGTCACCTTCACCAACAAGGCGGCGCGCGAGATGAAGCACCGCCTCGGCCAGATGCTCGGCCAGGCGGTCGAAGGCATGCCGTGGCTCGGCACGTTCCATTCCATCGGCGGACGGATCCTGCGCTATCACGCCGAGCTGGTGCAGTTGAAATCCAACTTCACCGTGCTCGACGTCGACGACCAGATCCGTCTGCTGAAGCAGTTGCTGCAGGCCGAGAACATCGACGACAAGCGCTGGCCCGCACGCATGCTGGCCGGACTGATCGATGGCTGGAAGAACCGCGGGTTGACGCCGTCGCAGGTGCCCGCCGGTGAAGCCGCCGTGTTCGGCAACGGCAAGGGCGGCAAGCTCTATGCCACCTATCAGGAGCGGCTGAAGATTCTCAACGCTGCCGACTTCGGCGATCTGCTGCTGGAGAACATCCGGCTGTTCCGCGAGCATCCCGATGTGCTGCAGCAGTATCAGCAGCGCTTCAAATACATCCTGGTGGACGAATATCAGGACACCAACGTCGCGCAGTATCTCTGGCTGCGGCTGCTGGCGCAGGCGCCGTCGAATATGTCATTGCCGGGCTTGACCCGGCAATCCGTCGAATCTTCGCAAGATGGATCACCGGGTCTCGACGCTTCGCGTCGGCCCGGTGATGACAATCGAGAAAATGTCGCTCCCCTCGCCGCGCCGAAAAATATCTGCTGCGTCGGCGACGACGACCAGTCGATCTATGGCTGGCGCGGCGCGGAGGTCGACAACATCCTGCGTTTCGAACACGACTTCCCCGGCGCGAAGGTCATTCGCCTCGAACGCAACTATCGCTCGACCGGTCACATCCTCGCCGCCGCCTCGCATCTGATCGCCTACAACGAAGGTCGCCTCGGCAAGACGCTGCGCACCGAGGATGAAGACGGAGAGAAGGTCACCGTCACCGGCGCGTGGGATTCGGAAGAAGAAGCCCGCGGTATCGGCGAAGAGATCGAGCAGCTTCAACGCGCGGGCCAGAAGCTGAACGAGATTGCCATTCTGGTGCGTGCCTCGTTCCAGATGCGCGAGTTTGAAGACCGTTTCGTCACACTGGGACTGCCCTATCGCGTGATCGGCGGACCGCGGTTCTACGAGCGCGCGGAAATCCGCGATGCGCTGGCTTATCTGCGCGTGATCAACTCTCCGGCCGACGATCTCGCGTTCGAGCGCATCGTCAACGTGCCGAAACGCGGCCTTGGCGATGCCACCGTGCAGATGCTGCACGATGTCGCGCGCAAGCGCCGTATCCCGCTGACCGAAGCTGCCCGCGCGGTGATCGAGACGGACGAGTTGAAGCCGAAGGCACGCGGCAGCCTGCGCGATGTCATGACCAATTTCGACCGCTGGCGCGCGCAACGTGACATCGTTCCGCACACACAGCTTGCCGAGATCGTGCTCGATGAGAGCGGCTACACCGAGATGTGGCAGAAGGACCGTTCCGCCGACGCAGCCGGTCGCCTCGACAACCTGAAAGAACTCGTGCGTTCGATGGAAGAGTTCGAGAACCTGCAAGGTTTCCTCGAACACATCTCGCTGGTAATGGACCGCGAGGGCGGCGCCGACGACGACGCCGTGTCGCTGATGACACTGCATTCCGCCAAGGGACTGGAGTTCGACAACGTGTTCCTGCCGGGCTGGGAGGAAGGCCTGTTTCCGAGCCAGCGCACCCTCGACGAACAGGGCCGCGCCGGACTCGAGGAAGAGCGCCGCCTCGCCCATGTCGGCATCACGCGTGCGCGCAAACGCGCCATGCTCTACTTTGCCACCAACCGGCGCATCCATGGATCATGGACGACCACCATTCCGTCGCGCTTCCTCGATGAACTCCCGACGGCCAATGTAGAGATCACCGAAAGCAAGGGCGGCTCGGGATGGGGCGGCTCAGGCGGCTATGGCGCATCGCGCTTCGACAATGTGGAATCGTTCGGATCGACCTACACGACGCCGGGCTGGCAGCGCGCGCAGGCCAATCGCGCCCGCAATGGCGGCAAGGGATTCGATGAAACCGGCGCGCGCTACGATTCCGGCTCACGCGGCAGTTTCAGCCGCAAGGCGACGGTGATCGAAGGCGAGCTGATCGCCAAGTCCACCGGCACCAATTCCGAATTCTCGCTCGGCGACCGCGTATTTCACCAGAAGTTTGGCTACGGCCATGTCGCCAAGGTGGACGGCAACAAGCTGACCATCGCCTTTGAAAAGGCCGGCGAGAAAAAGGTCGTCGACAGTTTCGTGACGAAGGCATAGCCGGCGCGGCCACCGCGCATGACAAATTTGAATTCGTCGCAATAGAATTTTGATACGCGTAGCAGCCGCCCGATAGCCATTATGTATTGCGAAGGCGCGTCCGCGCGCCTATGTCATGCTCCCGCCCCCGCAGATAGCCCTCATGTCCCCCATTATCTCCGTTGCCAACGTCTCGAAGACCTATGCGTCCGGCTTCACCGCGCTGAAGAATATCAATCTCGATATTCGCCGCGGCGAGATCTTCGCGCTGCTCGGCCCGAACGGCGCCGGCAAGACCACGCTCATCAGCGTGATCTGCGGCCTCGCTGTCCAGACCGCAGGAACGGTGACGGTGGACGGTCATGACATCGTCAAGAATTACCGCGCCGCACGCTCGCTGATCGGGCTGGTGCCGCAGGAATTACATACCGACGCGTGGGAGTCGCCGTGGTCGACCGCCTCGTTCAGCCGCGGCCTGTTCGGCAAGCCGAGCAACCCTGCGCATATCGAGAAGGTGCTCAAGGAGCTCTCGCTGTGGGACAAGCGCAAGAGTCAGATCATAACGCTCTCCGGCGGCATGAAGCGCCGCGTGATGATCGCCAAGGCGCTGGCGCACGAGCCGCAGATCCTGTTTCTCGATGAGCCGACGGCGGGCGTGGACGTCGAACTGCGCAAGGCGATGTGGGAAGTCGTTCGCGGATTGCGTGACGCCGGCGTCACCATCATTCTCACCACGCACTACATTGAAGAAGCCGAGGAGATGGCCGACCGTGTCGGCGTCATCAACAAGGGCGAGATCGTCCTGGTCGAGGAGAAGGCCAAGCTGATGCAGAAGCTCGGCAGGAAGCAGCTTAAGTTGCATCTGCAGGAAAAGCTCGCCGCAATCCCGGCCGCCCTTGCCGCGCATCATCTCGAACTGTCGCCGGATGGCGATGAACTGATCTACACCTACGACACCAAGGGCGAGCGCACCGGTATCACGGCCCTGCTCAACGACCTCAATGCTGCCGGTGTCCGCTTCAACGATCTCAACACCACCCAAAGCTCGCTCGAAGAAATCTTCGTCAGTCTGGTGCACCAATAATGAATCTCTATGCCATTCGCGCGATCTATAAATTCGAGATGGCGCGCACCTTCCGCACGCTGTTGCAAAGCGTTGTCTCGCCAGTGATCTCGACGTCGCTGTACTTCGTCGTGTTCGGCTCGGCGATCGGCTCGCGCATCACCGAGATCGACGGCGTCAGCTATGGCACCTTCATCGTGCCGGGCCTGATCATGCTGTCGCTGCTGACGCAGAGCATCGCCAATGCATCGTTCGCGATCTACTTCCCGAAGTTCACCGGCACGGTCTACGAACTGCTCTCCGCTCCAGTGTCGTCATTCGAAGCCGTGGTCGGCTATGTCGGCGCAGCGGCGACCAAGTCGATTATCCTCGGCCTCATCATTCTCGCCACGGCGGGCCTGTTCGTGCCGTTGAAGATCGCGCATCCATTCATGATGCTGACCTTTCTCGTGCTGACGTCCGTGACATTCAGCCTGTTCGGCTTCATCATCGGCATCTGGGCCGACGGCTTCGAGAAATTGCAGGTGATCCCGCTGCTGGTGATCACGCCGCTGACCTTCCTCGGCGGCAGTTTCTATTCGATCCACATGCTGCCGCCGTTCTGGCAGACTGTGACGCTGTTCAACCCGGTGGTCTATCTGGTCAGCGGTTTCCGCTGGAGCTTCTTCGAGATCGCCGATGTCAGCGTGGCCGTCAGCCTCGGCATGACGTTAGGCTTCCTCGCACTGTGCATGATCGTGGTGTGGTGGATCTTCCGGACCGGCTATCGGCTGAAGACCTGACGCTAAACGAAACACGCCCCGCAAGCGGGGCGCGTTGGACGAAGACGGCGATGCCCATTCAGTTCGGACGCCAGTTTCCGTTGCTATCATAATATCCAGTCGCACCGCTGCCGGGCGGAGGCGGGACCTGCACCGGTTGCACCGCCTGGCTCACGCCGCTACCGACCACATTGAGCGTGCCAGCCACAGCACCGACACCTGCGCCCAGTGCGCCGCCGACCAATCCTCCGACCGGTCCGGCCGCAGTTTTCCCTTGGTACGTCCCCTGTGCAGCACCGCTAATGGCGCCGTTGATGGGATCCTGCTGCTGGGCAACGGCAGGCACTGCGAGAAAGGCCAGCGCCGCCGCTGCCCGCGCGAGACTGGAAATCGATATGAGTGAAGCTGCAATTTTCATGTGAAGAAACCTCCCTGCCCGACCGAAACCCGGCCTGCCCTGAAGCAATCAGTAACGCTGAGGTTGCGTCAGGTTCGGGGGAAATACAATGCGCGACTGCGAAGCCGTGTGGCCCGTCGCGATAAAAAACCAGCATCTGAATTGTGGCAAACACGTTGGTGACGCGGCTGTATCGCAGCATCACGTCACATTGATCGTTCGGTTGGACCTTGCGCCTTGGTCTTAAGTTGAACGCGCAAAATCGGCGTATTTTGCATGGACGCGGCAGGCCGCAGCTTCTAGTGCCAACGCACTTCAAAATTTGCTTCGCAAATTTCCCGCCTCGCTCATCGGAGCATCATCATGTGGTTGCTTTTGCTGGTGCCTTTCATTGGCCTGCTCTGGGTTCCATTCTACCATTCCATGGAGCCGAGCCTGTTCGGCTTCCCGTTCTTCTACTGGTACCAGCTCGCCTGGGTACCGATCAGCTCGCTGCTGACATGGCTCGTCTATCGGCACCTCCCCCGCGACGAAAACACCTGACCCTCAACGCTCGTCTCATTTGATTATCCGGAAAGTCTCGCCATGAGCGATCAGATTGATTGGACCGCCGCCAGCGTATTCATCGCGTTTTTTTCTCCTCGTGACGGTGATGGGCTTTCTCGCCAGCCGATGGAAACGCGCCGATACGCCTGCCCATCTCGATGAATGGGGCTTGGGCGGCCGTCAGTTTGGCACCTGGATCACATGGTTTCTGGTCGGCGGCGATTTCTACACCGCCTACACAGTGATCGCGGTGCCCGCGCTGGTCTACGCAGTGGGCGCCTACGGTTTCTTCGCACTGCCTTATACGATCATCGTCTATCCGATCGTGTTCGCCATCATGCCCGTGCTCTGGAAGAACGCGCATGCCAACGGCCATATCACCGCGGCGGGTGTTGTGAAGGGAAAATTCGGTTCGCAGAGCCTCGAGCTCGCGGTCGCCATCACCGGCATCGTCGCGACGATGCCCTATATCGCGCTGCAACTCATCGGCATGGGCGCGGTCATCAAGGCCATGGGCCTCACCGGCGAACTGCCGATCGTCGCTGCCTTCGTCGTGCTCGCGCTTTACACGTACAGCTCCGGTCTCCGCGCGCCCGCGCTGATCGCCTTCGTCAAGGACATCATGATTTACATCGTGGTGCTGGTCGCCGTGGTGCTGGTGCCTGCGAAACTGGGCGGCTATGGCGCGGTGTTCTCGGCAGCGAACGACGCCTTCGCGGCCAAGGGTGGCGCGACGGGCCTTACGCTCAAGCCCTCGCAGTATCTCCCCTACGCCACGCTCGCGCTCGGCTCGACGCTTGCCGCCTTCATGTATCCGCACACACTGACCGGCATCTTCGCATCGAAGTCCGCCGACACCATTCGCAAGAACGCGATCCTGCTGCCGGCCTATACGCTGCTGCTCGGCCTCATCGCCCTGCTCGGCTACATGGCCCACGCCGCGCACATTTCGGTCGCTTCGCCAAGCGATGTGGTGCCGATGCTGTTCAAGACGCTGTTTCCGGCGTGGTTCGCGGGCTTCGCGTTTGCCGCCATCGCCATCGGCGCTCTGGTGCCCGCCGCTGTGATGAGCATCGGCGCGGCCAACCTGTTCACCCGCAATGTCTGGAAGGCCTACGTCAATCCCGCCATCGATCACGCGGGTGAAGCAAGCGTTGCCAAGATCACCTCGCTGGTGGTGAAGGTCGGCGCGCTCGCCTTTATCCTGTTCCTGCCGACACAGTATGCGCTCGACCTGCAACTGTTGGGCGGCCTGTGGATTCTGCAAACATTCCCGGCGCTGGTGTTCGGGCTGTTCACGCGGTGGTTCCGCGCTGGACCGCTGCTGCTCGGCTGGGCCGCAGGCATGGCATGGGGATCGTGGACGGCGTGGAGCAACGGGCTGAAGCCGCTTGCTACGCTGAACTTCAACGGCACGACGTATACGTTCTATGTCGGGCTTGCGGCTGTGATCCTGAACATCCTCGTCGCGGTGATCGCGACAGCCGTATTGTCGCTGGCATCGCCGAAACAAACGCAAAACGCGTGAGGCTGATCATTTAGATCAACCCCACGCGTCGTTTAATCAGATGTCGTGATTAGCGATACCGCCTGTGATGGCGATAGTGGCGGCTGCGATAGTAACGGCTGCGGTAGCTGCGGCGATTATCGATGCCGAGCACGCCGTTCACGCCTCCGACGACGCCGCCCACACCCGCGCCAACCGCGCCGCCGACAACACCGCCGACAGGCCCTGCCGCGCGATTACCCCGGTGGACACCTTCATTTGCGCCGCCTTCCATGCCTCTGAAGACCCCTTGCGCATGCGCCGCCATCGGCAATGCAAGGATCGCCAAAGCCGCCGCGATAAACGTAAAGCGGCGATGCGCCGCGGTGAACATGAACAAAGCCTCAGTCTTCATCGTGAAAGGTCTCCATGAGCGGCCGAATTTTAACCTGTCGTGCAACGTCTTAAGCGCCTGAAAGTTGCATCAAGTTTGGCGAAAAGACGCCACAAACATGCGCCGTTCACGAAACCGTATGGCCGCTTCCATCAACCTTAAGACGAAGACACTGTTAAAAAAGCCGCTTTCCGTGCTTTATTGAGAGCGAGGGGCAGAGACGAGGCAACAGCCATGCGTGCGGTATTGATTTCAGTTACAGGCCTGATGCTGCTTTCCGGCAGCGCGGCGGAGGCCGCGGTGTCCATCCTCGTCGACAAAGATGCGCAGCAGATGACCGTCTCGGTCAATGGCGTGACGAAGTATACTTGGCCCGTCTCCAGCGGAAATCCCTCGCACGAAACACCCAACGGCAGCTTCAAGACCTTCCGCATGGAGGAAGATCATTACTCGAAGGAATTCGATGAAGCGCCTATGCCGAATGCGATCTTCTTCACCAAGCAAGGTCATGCCATCCACGGAACGGATGCGGTGAACCGTCTCGGCAGCCCGGCTTCGCATGGCTGCGTGCGGCTGTCGCGCGCCAACGCGCTGAAGCTCTGGGACCTCGTCAAGGCCGAAGGGCTGCTCACCACCACAGTCACCCTGACGGGATCGTCACGGGTCGCACTCGCGCGCAATCCGAAGCAGCGCACCAACGTCGCGACCACGCGCGACGTCGATGCATATGGCCGGCCGTTGCAGATCGCGCCCACCGCACAAGATACCTACAGCGAAGACCTCAACGCCAACACGCGCGCACGTCAGGTCTCGCCTGATCGAGCCTATCGCGATCCGTCCTACGCGCAGGATCAGGCCTATTACGGCCCCAGCGATGCAGGGCCGATGCAGCGCCGCATCTACCAGCAGCACGGTTATCAGCAGGGCTACGCACAACAGGGTTATTACGAGCAGGACGCGCGTTACCAGCAGCCGCGATATGCTAATCCGCGCGGCGGCTACCATTACTACGCGGACTGAGTGAGCGACCGCTACTCGTCGGGATTCCTGAGCCTGCGCCACACCGCGCCGAGCACGTTGGAATAGTCGTCGGTCCAGACCCGCTGGCCTTCGGTGGCTTCCGTCAGCACCCACTTCTCGTCCGACGCGATCTTGCCGACGTCGGCCTCTTCGTGCGCCGAGATCACGACATTCGTCGTGAAGATATAGTCGGCGTCGCGCCCGGAATCCTCGTTGAACACCCAGCTCTTGAGATCGTTCTCCTCGGCGATGCCGACGACGACACTCGCCAACTCAAGGTGCCGGTTAGAGACATGCATCACCACCGCCCCCTGCGGAGCGAGCTTGGCCTTGTAGATCGCCATCGCCTCTTCAGTGGCAAGGTGGATCGGAATCGCGTCCGATGAATAGGCATCGACGATGATGAGGTCGTAGGTGCCGTCCTTCTCCTTGGCGAAGGTCAGCCGCGCATCGCCGATCACCGGCTTCATGTTGGGATCGCACGCGTTGACGTAGTTGAAATATTTCGGATCGCGCGCGGTATCGACCATGGTCTGGTCGATCTCGAAATACTTCCAGTCCTCGCCGGGCATCGACTGACAGGCGAGTGTACCGGCACCGAGGCCGATCACTGCGACGCGAATCGGACCGCCCTTGCGTTCGCGGATGGCGGCAATGGCGCGGCCCATGCCGCCGTCCTTATGATAGTAGCTGATCGGCTCCGGCCGGCCCTTCACCGGCGAGCCGTCGTCTTCCAGGAATTTCTCCGCGCCGTGAATCGTCGTGCCGTGCATCAGCACATGATACTGGCCGTTCGAAGTCACCACGATTTTGTGGACGCCGAAGAAGCTGCGCACCGTCTCAACGCGGCCGTCGTCAGCGGGATAGACCCGGATCAGGATCAATCCCAACACGACCAGCGCAGCGATTTGCCAGCGACCGATCTTCCACAACACCGCAAGCACAACCATGACCAGCGCTACACCGGCAACGAGCCAGATCCGGTTGGTCTCAAACAATCCCGATGTTCCGCCTTCCCGGAATGACAATCCGATGAGCACGAGTGCAGCCAACGCCGCGAGGGCCCACAGCGCAAAGCCGCCACGGGCGGTGGAGTTTTCTGCGGGACGGCACAACGCGGCCAGCGCCAGCAGGATCGGATACTCCGCGATCCATGAGAACGTGTAGGGCGCGATCAGGCCTGCGAACAAACCGCCCACCATGCCGCCGAACGACAGTGCGACATAGAAGCCGGTGAGATAGCTGGCGGCAGGCCGCGTCCGTGCCAGTTCGCCGTGGCAGGCCATGGCGATGATGAAGAAGCAAAGCAGGTGGCCGCCGAGCGTCGCCAGCAAGTTCTGTTCGCCGCCGACCACCAGCAGGACCATGACGCCGGCGATGGCAAACGGCTGCAACGACAGCATCAGATGATGTGGCAGCAGCGGGCGTGACTGGAATACCAGCACCCATGTCAGCAAATACAGCGACAGCGGCAGCACCCACAGCAATGGAGCCGCGGCAACGTCGGTCGAGATATGCGCCGTAACTGCGATCAAGAGACCCGACGGAACCGCGGCAAGGAAAATCCAGCGCAGCCGCACCGGCCATGTCGGCGCGGGCGCATCGCCCTCGCTGGCGCTGATCGCCGCCACCGTCATCGGCGGGGAGCGGACCAGAAGCACGCCGCATGCCGCGATCAGCACAATCAACAGTGCGTAGCCGCCGGTCCAGATCAGGTTCTGGGTCCGCAGCGAGAACATCGGTTCCAGCAGCACGGGATAGGACAGCAGCGCGAGAAAGCTTCCGATGTTCGACGACGCGTACAGAAAGTAAGGATCGGGACCGTCGGGATGGCCGGTGCGGACAAACCACGCCTGCAGCATCGGATTGTTGGCGGCGAGCGCGAAAAACGGCAGGCCGATGGAGACGGCGAACAAGCCCAACAGCCAGAACGCGTAACCGCTCGCCGGCGGCTCGCCCCAACCGCCCGCGATCGACAGCGGCAAGGTGAGCAGTGCGACCGCCAGCAGCACAAGGTGAATAACCACCGGCGCCGTGCGGCTTTTCAGTGTCATCAGATAGTGCGCATAGGCGTAACCACCGAGCAGCAGCGACTGGAAGAATACCATAGCCACCGACCAGACCGCAGGCGAACCACCGAGCCGGGGCAGCACCATCTTCGTGAACAGCGGCTGCACCGAAAACAGCAGCAGCGCGCTCGTGAAAATCGCAGCGGTATAAACGACCAGGACAAGCGTATTTCTCGCGCCGGTGGACTGGCTCGCGGTATCGGACGGCACTGAAATCATGGAGGCTCCGGAATGATTCCGGCAAATCACCGGACGCTAGTGTCCCGAGTGGAGCATAGCCGCCAACGGCGGGCAATAACATGCGCGTGACAGAAATCACTCGCGCGTAACGCTAGCCGCCATTATGACTGAAGCATGTCGGATTACGATGCACTCATCATCGGTGCGGGCCACAACGGCCTGACCTGCGCGGCCTATCTCGCGATGAATGGCCTGCGCGTGAAGGTGATCGAGCGCCGCAAGGTGGTCGGCGGCGCGGCGGTGACCGAGGAATTCCATCCGGGTTTCCGCAATTCGGTGGCCGCCTACACGGTCAGCCTGCTCAATCCGAAAGTCATCGCGGACCTGCAATTGCATCGCCACGGGCTGCGGATCGTGGAGCGCCGCGCGCAGAACTTCTTGCCCTCACCAGACGGGTGCTACTTGCTGACCGGCGATGGCCGTACGCATCAATCGATCGCAAAATTCAGCGAACGAGACGCGTTGCAGATTGACGAGTTCAACCGCGAGTTGGAAACCATTGCCGACGTGCTGCGCGAATTCGTGCTGCGCGCGCCCCCGAATTTAGTCGAGGGTTTCGGCGTACACGCGATCCGCGAAGCCTTCAATGCGGTCGGCACCGCCAACATCCTGCGCGGGCTGACGCTGGAGAGCCAGCGCACCCTGCTCGACCTGTTCACCCGGTCCGCCGGTGACATGCTCGACGACCGCTTCGAGAGCGATCTGGTCAAGGCGCTGTTCGGCTTTGACGCCATCGTCGGCAACTATGCCAGCCCCTACGCGGCGGGCTCGGCCTACGTCATGCTGCATCACGCGTTCGGAGAGGTGAACGGCCGAAAGGGGCTGTGGGGCCACGCCATCGGCGGCATGGGGGCGATCACGCAGGCGATGGCGGCGGCGGCGCGCGCCCATGGCGCGGAGATCGAGATCGATGCCGGCGTCCGCGAGGTGATCATCGAGAACGACCGCGCTATTGGGGTGATCCTGGACAACGGCCAAACGGTTCGCGGGAGCTATATCGCCTCCAGCGTCAATCCGAAGCTGCTGTACACCCGGCTGGTCCCGGCGGACGCGTTGCCGAAGCCGTTTCTCGACCGCATTAAGAACTGGCGCAACGGCTCAGGCACCTTCCGCATGAATGTGGCGCTGTCGGCGCTGCCCTCGTTCAAGGCGCTGCCCGGTCCCGGCGACCATCTCACCGCCGGTATCATCCTCGCGCCGAGTCTCGGCTACATGGACCGCGCCTGGCTCGACGCCCGCCAGCATGGCTGGAGCCGCGAGCCGGTGATCGAGGTGCTGATCCCCTCCACGCTCGATGACTCGCTCGCGCCCTCGGGCAAACATGTCGCCAGCCTGTTCTGCCAGCATGTCGCCCCGCAGCTTCCGGACGGCAAATCCTGGGACGACCATCGCGACGAGGTGGCCGACCTGATGATCGCCACTGTGGATCGCTACGCCCCGGGCTTTGCCCGCAGTGTCATCGAGCGCCAGGTGCTGTCGCCGCTCGATCTGGAACGGGAATTCGGGTTGCTCGGCGGCGACATTTTCCACGGTGCGTTGTCGCTCAACCAGTTGTTCTCGGCCCGTCCGATGCTCGGCCATGCGGACTACCGCGGTCCTCTCAAGGGGCTTTATCACTGCGGCTCGGGCGCCCATCCCGGCGGCGGCGTCACCGGTGCACCGGGGCACAATGCGGCTCAGGTGATTCTGAAAGATCATCAAGGATTATTCACTTGAAGAGGCCGGCAAGGCTGTTGAAAAGCTGTGGGCAACCCTGTGGATAACCTGTGGATTTTCGCTTGGTTAAAGCTTTACCACCGTGTGGAAAACCACGGTTAAGAAGCTGTGAAGAACCTGCCTGAGGCTCGCCCGCAACCTGTGGACAGGCTGTGGGGAAATAGGTCAAGCAGTCCTTGATTTCAGCCATTTGGACCCAGCCCTGATGTCATCTTCTCCCTCTCCCGCGACGCAAGCCACCTTCGCCATTGGCGATGAACGCACGGCCAGCCGCATTGTGGATGCCATCACCGAAAGCTACCCAAGCCACGACCTGGCAATTGCCGCTTTCGAGGGACCAGGCGGCCGCTGGGACATCACCATGCATTTCGCGGAACCGCCGGATCGCGACATCATCCATGCACTGGTGACGGAAACGGCCGGCGACGCGGCGGCCAAGTCGATCGTCTTCAGCACGGTCGAGACCAAGGATTGGGTCAAGGCGAGCCTCGCGGATCTGGTGCCGGTGAACGCCGGACGCTTTGTCGTCCACGGCAGCCACGATCGCGAACGCGTGCCACCGAACAAGATCGGGATCGAGATCGAGGCCGCGCTGGCATTCGGCACCGGTCACCACGGCACCACCCGCGGCTGTCTTCTGCTGCTCGATCAGGTGCTGAATCAGCGCACCCCGAAGCGCGTGCTCGACCTCGGCTCCGGCACCGGCGTCCTCGCCATCGCCGCCGCCAAGGCGCTTCGGCGGCGCGTGCTGGCAAGCGACATCGATCCGCGCTCGGTGATCGTGGCGCGCGAGAATGCGCAACTCAATGGCGCCGGGACTTGGGTCGAGGCGATCCACGCCACCGGATTTCAGTCGCCGCATTTTGCAGACAATGGCCCGTTCGGGCTGGTGCTGGCGAACATTCTCGCCAACCCGCTGCGGCAGTTGGCGCCGTCACTAGCGGCGCATCTAGCTCCGCAGGCTTTTGTAATTTTATCGGGATTGCTGCCGCACCAGACGAACAGCGTGGTCGCCGCCTATCGCGGCGCAGGATTGAAGCTGCTCAAGCGAATTCAGATCGAAGGCTGGAGCAGCCTCTTGATGCAACGGCGCTAAACCTTTGCGCTCAATTGTCTGGATTATTCCCGTCTCATTCGATGGGGCGTGATGTCAGCCTCGGTATATCCCGCTTCCAGCCGCGCCCGGCGGGCTTCACGCTGCAACCGGCCTTCCGCCAGGCGGTCGAGCATCTGGACGATAACCCCGCGTGGCTCCTTGATTGTCACCGCCGGAATGCTTGCGCGAGCCGGAGCCGAAATCTTCTCAAACATAAAAGCTGGCATGCCCTATCCCCTCTTCATTGAGTTGGAAAACACACCCCTCCGCATTTCCTGGCGGCGCGGTAACCTCAACAATTGCAGTCGCCAAACCGTTCCCCGTCACTTGTTAGTCCCCACAGCCGCCGTTGGATGCGGGGTTGAGTACGTATATGCACACGTCATGCCACCCTTGCGGAGGGCGGCAGCCGATTGCCGCCCCCGCCCCGGAATCCTAAGGTCGCTAGATGTTCGAAGCCCAGTTCCAGACATTCGAAGAGCCTGAAGGCGGCGTCGCGCTGACCGCGCGGCTGTCGGCATTCCGTGAGGAATTGCTGCGTCGGCAACTGACGGGGTTTGTGATTCCCCGCGCCGATAGCCAGCAAAATGAATACGTACCGCCGTCCGACGAGCGGCTGGCGTGGCTGACGGGCTTTACGGGCTCGGCTGGATTGGCCGCCGTCCTGACCGGGAAAGCCGCGGTTTTCGTGGACGGGCGCTACACCATCCAGGCGGCCAAGCAGGTCGATACGACAGCCTGGACCATCGAATCCCTGATCGAACCGCCACCGGAAAACTGGCTGACGGCGAACCTTTCGCCGGGCGACCGCCTCGGATTTGACCCCTGGCTGCACACTTCGGCGGCAGCGGAGCGTCTCGCCAAGGCCTGCGAAAAGGCCGGCGCGGAACTGGTCGCGGTGGACAGCAATCCGGTCGATTCGATCTGGAACGACCGCCCCGCCTCGCCGCTCGGGGCGGTGAAAGTTCACCCTGCCCAGTTCGCCGGTGAGAGCGAAAGCGACAAGCTCGCCCGCATCCGCGGGGAAATCGCGAAGCTCAACGTGGACGCGATGGTGCTGTCGGATTCCCATGCGGTCGCGTGGACATTCAACATCCGCGGCGCGGACGTCGCGCATACGCCGCTGCCACTGTCTTACGCGCTGGTCCCGAAAGACGGCAGGCCGACCATCTTCATCGATCACCGCAAACTATCGAACAGCGCGCGCGATCACCTCGAAAAGAACGCGAATGTCGAAGAGCCCGATGCCCTGATGCCGAAGCTCGCCGAACTGGCGCGCACCAAGGCCGCTATCGGTCTCGATTCCGCAACCGCAGCCGATGCGCTGAGCCGGATGATCATAGCGGAAGGCGGCAAGCCGGTGCGCGTGGCCGATCCAGTCGCGCTGCTGAAGGCCGTCAAAAACGCCGCCGAGATGGCGGGCACCCGCGCGGCGCACAAGCGCGACGGCGCGGCGCTGGTGCGGTTTCTGGCATGGATCGACAAGGAAGCGCCGAGCGGCAAACTCACCGAGATCGACGCCGTGGAAGCACTGGAAACCTTCCGCCGCGAAACCGGCGCGCTCAAGGACGTGTCGTTCCCCACCATCTCCGGCACCGGCCCGAACGGCGCCATTGTCCATTACCGCGTCACCCGGAAATCCAATCGCCGCATCGCGCCGGGCGACCTGCTGCTGATCGATTCCGGCGCGCAGTACGAGGACGGCACCACCGACGTCACCCGCACTATCGCCATCGGCGAGCCGACGGACGAGATGCGCGACCGTTTCACCCGCGTGTTGCGCGGACATATCGCCATCTCACGCGCGGTGTTTCCCGATGGCGTCAATGGCGCGCAGATCGACGCTTTCGCGCGGCAGTTTCTCTGGCACGCCGGCATCGATTTCGACCACGGCACCGGCCACGGCGTCGGCAGCTATCTGTCGGTCCACGAAGGCCCGGCGCGCATTTCCAAGCTCGGCACCACGCCGCTGAAACGCGGCATGATCCTGTCCAATGAACCGGGCTACTACAAGACCGACGCCTTCGGCATCCGCATCGAGAACCTCGAACTGGTGGTCGAAGCGAAGATCGAAGGCGCGGAAAAACCGATGAACGCGTTCGAGACGCTGACGCTCGCGCCGATCGACCGGCGGCTGATCAACGCCAACCGCATCAGCAAGCAGGAACTGCGCTGGCTCAACGACTACCACGCGCGGGTCCGCCAGGAGATCCGTCCGCTCGTCGATGAAGCGACGAAAGTGTGGCTCGACGCGGCGACCGAACCGATGACACACGAGAGATGATGAAAGCCGCGAGCTGAATACAGCCAAAAAGAGTCCGGATAACGTGACCGATCCAAAGACCGCAGCCGTGAAAGCTGCCGCGCCCACCTTGTGGAAATTGCTGCTGATGCTGGTGGCGATGAACGGCCTTGCGCCGGTCTCCCTCTACATCCTCGTTCCCGCGCTGCCGATCCTGGCGAAGACATTGGGCAGCGACGTATCCGCCGTGCAGCTCAACGTCTCGCTGTTCATGGTCGGGCTGGCGATCTCGCAACTCGTGACCGGCCCGTTGTCGGATCGCTTCGGTCGGCGGCCGGTGCTGCTGGCAGGCCTCGGCCTCGCCGTGATCGCGACCATCATCTGCATGTTCGCGCAAACCTTGCCGCATCTCATTGCCGGGCGTTTCCTGCAGGCGCTGGGCGGCGCTACCGGCATGGTGATGAGCCGCGCCATCATCCGCGATCTCTACCCACGCGAGCGCGTCGGCGGCATGATCAGTCTCGTGATCGCGGTGATGATGATCGCGCAGTTGCTTAGCCCGCTGATCGGAGGCTTGCTGGAGACCAGCTTCGGCTGGCGTGCGATTTTCTATTTTATGGCCGCGACATCGATCGCGATCGCCATCGGCATTGCGCTCGGCTTGCCGGAAACACGCCCTGCACGGGGACAGGCAGAGGATAGCGGCTTCTTCAAAGACGTGCGCGCGCTGTCAGCAAGCCGCGTGTTCATCGGCTATGTGCTGTGCCAGATGCTGGCCTCGGCGATCATCTTCACCTTCGCGGGCGGCGGACCTTACATCGTCGTCAATCAGATGGGCCGGTCGACCGCCGAATATGGACTGTGGTTCGCGACATCCGGCTTGGCTTACCTGCTCGGCAACCTGGTGTCGGTGCGACTGTCTCCGCGTCATGGAATCGATCGCATGATCTGGCTCGGGATCGCGCTTCAAATCGGCGGATCGATCGTCAACGTCATTTGGGGCGTCACCGGCCTCAACCAGATGCCGTCATGGCTGTTCGGCACCCATATGATCGTGATGTTCGGCAATGCCTTCGCCATGGCCAATGCCTCTGCCGGCGCCATCAGCATCCGTCCGCAGGCTGCGGGCACAGCCGCCGGCGCGATGGGTTTCCTGCAAATGGGATTCGGTTCGCTTTGCTCGCAGCTCGGCGCATTCCTCGGCGGTCAGTTCGCGACACCGCTGCCGCTCAACATCGCGATCCTGATCATTTCGGCGTCGTGCGCGGTCGTGATCGTCATGCTGGTGCCGCGCACCCACATCGCGGTGACGACCGAGAAAATCATCGAAGCCGAAGGCGAAGAAACAGGGTTGATTTAACTTCCGCTGACCAGCGCCAGCCATTCGTCTTCGGTCAGCACCTTGACGCCGAGCTTGTTCGCCTCGGCGAGCTTTGAGCCCGCGCCCGGCCCCGCCACCACGTAATCGGTTTTCTTCGACACCGAGCCCGATGCCTTTGCGCCGAGACGCTCGGCGGTCGCCTTGGCTTCGTCGCGCGTGAACTTCTCCAGCGATCCGGTGAACACCACGATCTTTCCCGCGATGGGCGAGTCGGTCTTGGCCTTTTCCGCAGGCTGAACCTCGATCTCGCCAAGCAGGTCATCCACCGCCTTGACGCTGTGCGGCTCGGCGAAGAACTCGACAATGGCGTTGGCGACCACCGTGCCGATGCCTTCGATGTTGTTCAGGTCCTGATAGGCCTCGGACTCCGGCCCATCGCCCGCCGCGATCATTGCCGCGCGAAACGCTTCCACAATGCCGTAATGCCGCGCCAGCAGCTTGGCGTTGCCCTCGCCGACATGGCGGATACCGAGTCCGAAAATAAACCGATGCAGCGCGATGGTCCGCCGCGCATCGATCGCCGCGAACAGGTTGCGCACCGACGTCGCGCCATAACCTTCGCGATCCGCCAGCTTCTTTTGCGACCGCGCATCGCGCTTCTGTAGGGTGAAGATATCGACCGGCGACATCACCAGACCATCGGCGAAAAACTCCTCGATCTGCTTGTCGCCAAGCCCGTCGATATCGAAGGCGTTGCGGGCGACGAAATGCTTCAGCCGTTCCTTTGCCTGCGCCGGACAGGCCAGCGAGTTGGTGCAGCGGCGCACCGAATCCGGCCTACCCGTCTTTGGATCTTCTTCCCGCACGGCGTGGCTGCCGCAGGCCGGACACACTATCGGAAACTTATACGGCTTCGCCATGTTGGGCCGCTTGTCGAGCACTACACTGACGATCTGCGGAATCACGTCGCCCGCGCGTTGAATAACCACCGTATCGCGGATGCGGATATCGACACCCTCGCGGATCGGCTGGCCGTCATTGCCGATGCCCTTGATATAATCCTCGTTGTGCAGCGTGGCGTTCTGCACCACCACGCCGCCCACGGTGACGGGCGCGAGCTTCGCCACCGGCGTCAGCGCGCCGGTGCGACCGACCTGGATCTCGATGTCGTTAAGAACCGTGGTTGCCTGCTCGGCGGCAAACTTATGCGCGATGGCCCAGCGCGGCGTGCGGGTGATGAATCCCAACCGCTCCTGCCAGTCGAGCCTGTCAACTTTGTAGACCACGCCATCGATGTCATAGCCGAGCTTCGCGCGCTGCGTTTCGATCTTGCGGTAGAACTTCAGAATGCCTTCGACACTGTCGCAGAGCGTGGTCAGCGGATTGGTGACGAAGCCGGCATTGCCGATCCACTCGATCATCTTGAACTGGGTCTTCGCCGGCATCGCGCTCATCTCGCCCCAGGCATAGGCGAAGAATTTCAGCGGCCGCGACGCCGTGATCGACGCATCCTTCTGGCGCAGCGAGCCCGCCGCCGAATTGCGCGGATTGGCAAACACGGTGTCTTCGGCTTCGGCCTGCCGCTTGTTGAGCGCCAGAAAATCCTTCTTCAGCATGTAGACTTCGCCGCGGATTTCGCAGACGGCCGGAATGTTGCGGCCTTTCAGCTTGTGCGGAATGTCGGACATGGTCCGCACGTTGGCGGTGACATCCTCACCAACTGAGCCGTCGCCGCGCGTCGCGCCGCGCACCAGAACGCCATCCTCATAGCGCAACGACAGCGACAGGCCGTCGATCTTCGGCTCGGCAACGATGGCAGGGATCTCGTTCTCACCAAGTTTCAGGAAGCGCCGCACCCGGTCGACGAAATCGGTGACGTCCTCGTCGCTGAACGCGTTGCCGAGCGACAGCATCGGAACCGAGTGCGGCACCTTGGCAAACCGGCCCGTCGGCGCAGCGCCCACTTTCTGCGACGGCGAATCCCGCGTGACGAGCCCCGGAAACCGCGCCTCGATGGCGTCGCTGCGCTTGCGCAGCTCGTCATAGGCCGCATCCGAAATTTTCGGCGCGTCCTCGTTGTAGTAGGCCTCATTATGACGCTCGATCTCGAGCGCCAGCCGCACCAGTTCGACCTTGGCCTGCGTCTCGGTGAGCTTGTCGACGGCGACAGGAGCTTTCTTCGGTTTCGCAGCCATGGCGCGACTCACGCGGTCGCGGCTTTGAGCAGCCGTTCGGCTGCCGCGCGCGCCTCGGCGGTGATCTCCGCGCCCGCCAGCATGCGCGCAATTTCCTCGCGGCGATGATCCTTGGCCAGCAGCGCCACCCGCGTGGCGACGCGCTTGCCCTTGTCGAGCGCATCCTTGGAAATCAACAGATGCTGGTCCGCACGCGCAGCCACTTGCGGTGCGTGAGTCACAGCCATGACCTGAACCTTCTCGGCCAGCCGTCCAAGCCGCGCGCCGATCGCGTCGGCCACAGCGCCGCCCACGCCGGTATCGATTTCGTCGAACACCAGCGTCGGCGCCGAACCGCGATCCGACAGCACCACCTTCAGCGCCAGCAGGAAGCGCGACAGCTCGCCGCCGGATGCGACTTTCATCAGCGGTCCCGGCTTGGTGCCCGGATTGGTCTGCACCCAGAATTCGACGCGGTCGAAACCCTGCGGCCCCGGCGATGCAGGGTCCGATTCAATTTGCGTGGAGAACTTCGCGCGGTCCAGCTTGAGCGGCGCGAGTTCGGAGTTCACGGCCTTGTTGAGTTTCTCTGCGGCCTTGTTGCGCGCGGCAGAGAGTTTTTGCGCGGCCGTGTCGTAAGCTTTGTCAGCGGCAGCCGCCGCCTTTTCCAGAACCTTCAACTGGTCCGCGCCTGCATCGATCAACGCCACGTCGGCGGCATAACGCTGCGCCAGCGCCGCAAGCCCATCCACCGGCGTCGAGTATTTCCGTGCAGCGCCGCGCAGCGCAAACAGCCGCTCCTCGATGCGTTCGAGTTCGAGCGGATCGAAGTCGGCAGCTATCAGCGCCGCATTGAGGTGCTGGTCCGCCTCTTCAAGCGCATTGATGGCAGCGTCCATCGCCCGCACCGCAGGCTCGATCAGCGCGGGCGCGGTACCGGCACGGCGCTCCAGCCGGCGCACGGCCGCCGCCAGCGACGACACCGGCGATTGCGGACCGCCGACCGCGGCCTGCGCCTCGCGCAAATCCTCCGCGATCTTCTCACCCTGCATCATCACGGTGCGCCGTTCCGCCAGCGAGGTCTCCTCGCCTTCCAGCGGATTGAGTTTCTTCAATTCATCCGAGGCATGGCGCAGATAGTCCGCCTCGCGGGCGGCGCGTTCCATCCCGGCGCGATGTTCGTCCAGCGCCGTGCGGGCCGTGCGGCGCGCATCCCACAGCGCTTCGACGGCGGAGACATCTTTCTCGAGGGCGGCAAAAGCATCAAGCAACCGGCGGTGTGTGGCGGTGTCCACCAGCGCCCGCTCGTCATGCTGGCCGTGAATCTCCACCAGCGTGGTGCCGACCGCCTTCAGAGTCTGCACGCTGATCGCCTGATCGTTGAGGAAAGCGCGGGTGCGCCCGTCGGCAAGCTGCACGCGGCGCAGGATCATCTCGCCGGTGTCATCGAGGCCGTTCTCGCGCAGGATGGCGCTGGCGGGATGCTTCTTCGGCACATCAAATACGGCCGTGACCTGGCCCTGCTCGGCCCCATTGCGTACCAGACTCGCATCGCCGCGCCCGCCCAGCGCCAGCGCGAACGCGTCCAGCAGGATGGATTTGCCCGCGCCGGTTTCACCGGTGAGGACAGCCAGACCTTTGAGGAAATCGATATCGAGCCGCTCGATCAGGACGATGTCGCGGATCGAAAGCCGGGCCAGCATGCGGGGTTAGTCCTGCGTCAGAGTATTTCCGGCGAAGAATCCGGTTCGCCGCTCAATACTCTAATCAAAAACCGGCGCGGATTGAATCGCAAAACCGGTTTCCAAGCGTGTGGAAAAGTTTGCGTTAGCCGAGACCGACCCGCTTGAAAGCCTTGCTGATCCACGACGCCTTGTTCTCGGTCGGCTCGCTTCCGCCGGTCTTCACGAGACTATAGGCGTCCTTGTACCAGCGGCTGTCGGGGAAGTTGTGGCCAAGCACGGCGGCGGCGGTCTGCGCCTCGCCAACGATGCCGATCGCCATATAAGCCTCGGTGAGACGCGCCAGCGCTTCTTCGACGTGCCGGGTGGTCTGGTACTGAGTCACCACGACCTTGAAGCGGTTGATGGCGGCCGTGTAGTCCTTCTTGTCCATGTAGTAGCGGCCGATGGTCATTTCCTTGCCGGCGAGCTGGTCGCGGGCGGCTTCGATCTTCCGCTTGGCGCTGGTGGCGTATTCCGAGGTCGGATACTTGCGGATCACTTCCTCAAGCGCGGCAATGGACTTCTCGGTGCGGCCCTGGTCGCGCGAAACGTCCGGAATCTGGTCGAAGTTCGAGGCGGCGATCAGATACTGCGCATAGGCGGCGTCCGGGCTGCCCGGATGCAGCGCGACGTAACGGTTGGCGGAAGAAATGCACTCGTCGTAGTCGCCGTTCTCGTAGGCCGCATAGGCCGACATCAGCAGAGATTTACGCGCCCATTCCGAATACGGATGCTGGCGGTCGACCTCTTCGAACTTCTTCATCGCCGACTTGCGGTCACCCTTCTTGTTCATCAGGTACAAGCCCTCGTTGTAGAGCTTGTCCGCCGGTTCATCGACGAAGGTTTCTTCCTTGGCGAAATACTTGTCCCACAGGGCGCCGGTACCGCAGCCGCTGAGCGGCACGGCCAGAACCATCAGACCGAACGCGAGGCGCGCCTGACGGCCGATACGGCTCATCAGGGACGGGTCGGGACTATTGCGCAGTTCGAGCGTCATACGTTTGGGCCGACCTGAATTTGAATCCGACGCGGTTTTGGGTAGCTGACCAGCCTGCTGCCGACATCGCGGCACAAACAATCCCCAAGCAATCCCCAAGGCTCGTCCAGCGCGCCTATGTAACTGAAAAACGGACCTTAACCAACCGGATAGGTGGACAATTCGCCGGGATTAAGGCGGATTTCGGCAGTTCAACAATGGCTTGGTTAAACGGTAGCTCGGTCAAACGACGAATTGGTTAAACCGGGAGTTCCGAAACGCTCAGGAGACGTCCGGACCATACGCTACGGCGACCATGCCGCCGGCGACATCGGCGTGGCCCCGCACAGCACGGCGTGCAACGACCGGACGTTCGAGCACCGGCTCGATGGCTTCCACAATCCGCCAGGCATGACGGTCGGCCATCAGCGCGGTGAGCACGGCATGGTTGAGCTTGTGGCCGCCACGCACCGAACGGTAGAGACCGATCAGCGGCAGACCGGCCAGCGCCAGATCGCCCACCACGTCGAGAACCTTGTGGCGGACGCATTCGTCGGCGTAGCGCAGGCCTTCGGTGTTCAGGACGCGCGTGTCGTCGAACACGACGGAATTCTCAAGCGAAGCGCCGAGGGCATAGCCCGCGCTCCAGAGCTTGTTGACGTCGCCCACGCAGCCGAAGGTACGGGCGCGGCAGATGTCGCGGCGGAAGCTGCCGGCATCGAGGTCAAAGGCGTAAGCTTGGCGGCCGATTGAAGAATTGGCGAAGTCGATTTCGAGCTCGGCGCGGAACCCGCCAGCATGGGGGCGCAGTTCGCCGAACGATTCGCCCATCTCAACCTGCACGGGCTTCAGAACTTCGATGAAACGGCGCGCGGCGTTCTGCTGCACGATACCAGCCCGATCGATCGCATCCACGAAGGGGGCGGCGCTGCCGTCCATGATCGGCACTTCGGGTCCATCGACTTCGATGGTGGCGTTATCAACGCCCATGCCGCGCAGCGCGGCCAGAACATGTTCGGCTGTGGAAACCAGCGGGCCCTGATGGTCGCCCAAGACGGTTGCGAAATTGGTGGCGATGACGGAGGCCGCGATGGCGGCAACTTCACGATCGGCGCGGGTGAAGACGAAACCCGAATTGATCTCGGCTGGACCGATCGTTACGCTGACCGGAGATCCAGAATGAACGCCGATGCCCGTCACGGTGACTTGCGACCGGAGCGTTGTCTGCCGACTCGATTTCATTCCCGCTTGCCCAAAAGTTTTAGTCATCCCAAGTCGCTGTAACCGTACTGGTTTCGCCTGTTAAGCCGGCGGTGCGACCGTGGATCGTCCCCAAAGTGCGAGAACCTTAACCTCTGCAACAAAGAGCGCCACTCACGCTTGTTTACAGATTGTTACCCCAAACTCGCCGCATTCACGCCGCCGGTCTGGCCATTTTCCCGCTCCCCGGGACGGCTTTCACCCGGTCCGGGGCAGCCTGCAACTCAAGGATTTTATCAGGAAAAACAAATATTTAATTTACGCCCGGAAGCAGGGCCAGCCACTTCAAGCAAAATGCCCCGGCTTGTGACCGGGGCATTGTGTCGTTCAAGGATTGTAACAATCGTCAGGTGGCCTGACGCCGTAAAAAGGCGGGGATATCCAGATGGTCTTCCCCACCGCCTTGCGGTGCGGCCGGAGCCGGACGGCCGTGCGAATCAAGCCCTTGGGGCGCCGGGCGACGAGCGTATTCAGATACCGGAGCGCCAGGCCCACCGAACTCAGCGGGAAGCGGACGCTGCGGCTTGCGCTCAGGCAGCGGCGGCATGGACGGCATGGCTGGGCCGGATGCACGAGCGGCGATCGGCGGCTCGGTTTCCTCATCGCGACGGCCGAGGCCGACATTGGCCAGGCGCTGTAGCAGCGAAGCGCGCTTCTGCGGGGGATGCTCCTCGGCGGTCTCGCCGCGAGCCTGCCGAATCTGTTTCTGCGCCGGAACCGGCAATTCCTCGAACTGCGGCATCCGCGGCGCACGGAGCGGCATGCGCTCGGCAGGCTGTGGAATGAACGACGCAGGCGGGGCTGCTTCCTGGAGGTTCATCGGTTCATCGTGATCCGGGAACAGCGAGGGCTTCGGCGGAATCGGACGCACGCTGACGTCGCCATAGGCGGCGGGCTGCATCGGCGCCGGAGCCGGACGCTCGCTCGGAGACACGGCTTCCGCGATGGCGGCGAGCGCCGCGCGGTCGATCTGGTCCGCAGTGGCACGCGTTGGCGCAGGTGCGGCAGCGGTCTTCTGCTGCTGCGCACGTTCGGCCATACGCTGGTTGTCGGCGCGCAGACGCGCCGTCAGTTCGGCAAGGCGGCTTTCAGGTGCACCTGAGGTGACCTGCGGCGCAGGCGCGGCGCGGCTGGCAGCTACCGTGTCGATGCCGGTAGCGACCACCGACACGCGGATAACGCCTTCAAGGGTTTCATCGAACGTCGCGCCGACGATGATGTTGGCGTCGTTGTCGACTTCCTCGCGGATGCGGGTGGCGGCTTCGTCGACTTCGAACAGCGTCAGGTCCTTGCCGCCGGTGATCGAGATCAGCAGGCCGCGCGCGCCGCGCATCGAACTGTCGTCGATCAGCGGGTTCGCGATCGCGGCTTCCGCCGCGGTCAGCGCACGCTTCTCGCCGGTGGCTTCGCCGGTGCCCATCATCGCCTTGCCCATTTCGCGCATCACGGCGCGGACGTCGGCGAAGTCGAGGTTGATGAGACCTTCCTTGACCATCAGGTCGGTGATGCAGGCGACGCCCGAATAGAGCACCTGGTCGGCCATCGCGAAGGCGTCGGCGAACGTCGTCTTCTCGTTGGCGACGCGGAAGAGGTTCTGGTTCGGAATGATCAACAGCGTATCGACCACCTTCTGAAGCTCGGCAATGCCGGCCTCCGCGGTGCGCATGCGGCGCTGGCCTTCGAAGTGGAACGGCTTGGTGACGACGCCGACGGTGAGGATCCCCATCTCGCGCGCGGTCGCGGCGATCACGGGGCCTGCTCCAGTGCCGGTGCCGCCGCCCATGCCCGCGGTGACGAACACCATGTTCGCGCCCGAGAGATGATCCTTGATCTCATCGATGACTTCCTGAGCGGCCGCGGCGCCAACGTCCGGCTGCGAACCCGCGCCGAGACCTTGGGTGACCTGGGTGCCCATCTGCACGATGCGTTCGGCCTTCGACATGGTGAGGGCCTGCGCGTCGGTGTTGGCGACGACGAAATCGACCCCCTGCAAACCGGCGGAGATCATGTTGTTGACTGCGTTACCGCCCGCGCCGCCGACGCCGAACACGGTGATGCGTGGCCTCAGCTCGCGAACATCCGGGGGTGTGAGATTAATGGTCATGGTTGCCTCTCGATTATGCGCGCGCGTGGGGGCTTGGGCTGCACGCCAAAGCGGTTGATGGATTGGTCCGATCCGGTGTTGAGATCATCAGAAGCCCTCTCGAAGCCATCTGCCGACCTTTCCGAAATAGCCGTTGGTCCCTGTCATGAGCTGCCGCGTATGCCGCGGTTCAACGTGTTCAAGGTGTGCGAATTGCGGATAGACCAGGAGGCCGGTCGGCACCGCGAACGATGCGCTCTTGGCCTCGTTGGGCAGCCGGCCGAAGCCGAGCGGGCGCCCGATGCGCACCTCGCGGCCGAGAATGCGGCTGGCGAGATCTGGAATGCCGGTGAGCTGCGATGCGCCGCCGGTCAGCACCACTCGCGCCCTCGGCTCTGCCGCAAAGGGGGAATCCGCGAGCCGGTCCCTGACCATCTCAAAAATCTCCTCGACCCGCTGCTTCACGATGTTTGCAATCGTGGCGCGGGATACAATCTGCGGCGCGTCACCGTCGTGACCTCCCACCGTCGGCACACTCATGACTTCGCGCGCGTCAGAACCGCCGGTCAGCACGGTGCCATATAACGTCTTGATTCGCTCGGCATCCGCAATGCACGCACCTAAACCGCGCGCCAAATCCATCGTCACATGCTGCCCGCCGACGGCAAATCCGCTGGCGTGAACACACTGCCCGGCGGAATACGTCGCGATCGTCGTGGTGCCCGCGCCCATCTCGACCACAGCAGCGCCGAGATCAGCTTCGTCATCGGTCAGAACTGCGAGTCCGGCCGCGTAAGGCGCGCAGGCCATGGCCTCGACGTTGAGGTGACAACGCTCGACCACCAGCATCAGGTTCTTTGCCGCCGTTGCATCGGCAGTAATGACATTCATGTCGATGCCGAAGTGGCGGGCGACCATTCCGCTCGGATCGCGGACGCCCTTGACGCCGTCCAGCGAGTAAGTGGCGGGCAGAACATGGAGCACGGTGCGTCCCCGCGGCGTCGCATGATGCATGCCGGCGCTGATGACGCGGCTCATGTCGGCGGGGGTCACCGCACCGCCGCGCAATTCCGAGGAGGCCTCGACCATATCGCCTTGCAGACGGCCGGCGGATACCGACAGCAGCACCGATTCGACGCGGACCTTGGCCATCCGCTCCGCCAACGCCACCGCCTGACGCACGGCCTGTTCGCATTCGTTGAGGTCGACCACCGCGCCGGCCTTGACGCCGCGCGACTGGATGTGGCTCAGCCCGATCAGTTCGACGGCGTGGGTCCGGCCGCGCAGCGTATCGCTCGGCGGGCACGGCTTCAGCCGCGCGATCAGACAGGCGATCTTGCTGGTGCCAATGTCGAGCGCGGCGACAAGCGCCGTCTTGTTCGGCGGCATCTGCCGGGTCTTCGGGGTCTGGACGCCATCGAGACTGGTCATGCGCTTCCAGCCTTCTTCGGTGGTTTCTTGTCCTTGAGCAGATCGTTGCGCGCCTTCGCCGCGTCCTCCGATAGGCGCACGGTGAAGCGATCCGGCAGCCGCATGTCGATGGCGGTGATGTCCCGCGAGAACAGGCCGGTCTCCTTGTCCATCTTCGACAGGGTCGCCAGCGCCTTCTCGACCTCGAATTCCGGCAGGCGAACGTCGACGCCGTCAGCCAGGCGCAGATTCCAGCGCCGCTCGCCGACGAACACGATCGCCTTAACCTGGGACCGCACCTGCGGGTATTGCGCCAGCAGGCCGAGGAAATCCTTGGCGCGGGTTTCCGCACCTTTGCCCACGACCAGCGGCAGCGATACGAAACGCCGCGCCACATAGGGCTCAAGCACCGTGCCGTCGGCCGAAATCACGGAGACCCGGCCGTTTTCCTGCCACAGGGCGAATGGCGAACGCTCGGTGATGTCGATCTGCAAGCGGCCCGGATAAAGCTTCTGCACGGTGGCGTCAGATATCCACGGATCGGCTTTCAGTTTGTCGCGTGCGGTCGCGGCATCGAGGAACAGCAGCGACGAGCGGCCGTTGACGCCGCCGACGGCGAGAATCTCATCCTGCGTGAGCTGTTTGCGGCCGGTGATCGCGACACTGGTGATTCGGAATCCGACGGAATTGGCCGCGGCGTTGCGGGTGTCGCTCAGCGCGCCGAGCACTTCGTCGGTGTGACCGCCCTTGATCACGCCCAGCACGGCGGCGCCGATCAGCACGACGGCAGTAGCAAAGAGTCCAAATCCGCGCGGACGTCGGCGCTCCAGCACGGCGATCCAGTGCGGTTCTTCATATCGGGTGACGGGTGCGTTATTGGCGCGGCGGGCCGCACCCTGCGCGCGGGCGCGCGGACGCTGGGCTGCGGAAGCGCCCCTCGTCTGAGGATTAGATTGGGGCCTCTGCGATCTCACCGATCGAGAGAGGCGTCCTCCACCATCCATTGCACCAACTCGTCAAATGTTACGCCTGCGTGAGCCGCAAGCTCTGGAACAAGTGACGTCTCGGTCATGCCGGGTTGGGTGTTCACCTCGAGGCAGGTCAATCCCCCTGTTCCCTCGATGCGATCGTCGTAACGGAAGTCCGCACGGCTTACGCCCCGGCAGCCAAGCGCCACATGCGCCGCCAGCGTTAACCTTCGGACTTCCTGGTAAACAAAAGGTAAAATAGGTGCAGGCAGGATGTGTTTTGATGCGCCCGGAGAGTACTTTGCCTCATAATCGTAGAATTTGATTAAAGGTACGATCTCGATCACCCCGGTCGGCTCGCCGTTAATGACGGCGCAGGTCAGCTCCTTCCCGGCGATGTATTTTTCGACCAGAAGCTGGTCGCCATGGGGCCAGTCCTCCCGGAACAGCTCCTGCGGAGGGTGGGCATGAGCCTCCGTGACGATGAAAACCCCGACGCTGGAGCCATCCGCCACCGGTTTGATGACATATGGCGGCGCCATGGCGTGCCCCTTGGCAACTTCGGCCCGGGTCAGCGTCAGCCCTTCCGGCACCGGCACGCCCGCCGTCGCCATGACCGTCTTGGCGAGATCCTTCTGCATCGCCAACGACGAGGACAGCACTCCGGAATGTGAATAGGGAATCCCGAGCGTTTCGAGCACACCCTGAATAGTGCCGTCCTCGCCCGGTCGGCCGTGCAGCATCACCAGCGCAGCATCGGGCTTCAGCGTATCGAGCACGGTCGCGATGTCACGTTTCACGTCGATGCGCGTGACCTGATAGCCCTTGCGCTCCAGTGCATCGGCGCACGCCTTGCCCGAGCGCAGCGAGACCTCCCGCTCCGATGACCATCCGCCCATCAGCACTGCGACGTGTTTGAATTGATTCATGATCTCTCCCAATTCGCTCTACCTACGCTGATTTGAGCCGATGACCAAGCCGCCACGATTCGGGTAATGTCGAACCAACACCAAATCCGGCATCAACAGCCGGCACCAAAAAGAAGGCTAATTTCATGATCAGAGCCTGGCTCGACATGTCCTCCGCCGGGATTTTCCTCGTCCTGATCGGTCTGTATTTCGGCATGACATTGCTGCTGGCGGCACTCACATTCTGCCGTCCATTTGCCCGGTCCGTTCAGTCGCTGACAGGCGTCGTCGCGCCGTTCTTCAGCGGCGTCGCCATCCTGTTTGCGTTGCTGACCGGTTTCCTCGCGAGCGATGTCGCCGAGCGCGGGCGGCAGGCTTACCGCGTGGTCCATGCCGAGGCCGGCGAACTGCGTAACATCCATACGCTTAGCGTCGCGTCGGTGTCGGACATGCGCACCATCCGCGCCGCGCTCAAGATCTATGTGAACTCAGTGGTCGCGGAAGAGTGGCCCGCGATGAACGCGATGCGCCTGTCGCCGTCCACAGCGGCGGCGTATGACAACCTGCTGCACGAAGTGAGCATCCCGTCCATTGCGAAAGAGTCCGGGCAGGCTGTGCAAACCGCACTGCTCACGTCTGCGGTGCGCGTCGGCACCGCACGCAGCGATCGCCTTTCGCTGTCGGGCGACCAGACCAACGATCTGAAATGGCTTGTTGTGATCGCGCTCGGCCTGATCACGCAGGTTGCGATCGCCCTCGTTCATCTCGAGCGCCCGCGGGCATTTTTTGCGTCGCTGGTGGTGTTCTCGACCGCTGCCGTGGTGACTCTCGGCATTCTCGCGCTTCAGGAGTATCCATTCGACGGCGCGTTTCAGGTGTCGCCGGCTCCGATCAAGGCCTTGCAGTCGCTGAGCGACTAAGCGCTTACGCGCGCGCGACGCCGATCCGCTTGATCTCCCAGTGCAGATCGATACCTGAATTTTCCATCACCCGCGCGCGCACAGTCTCGCCCAGCGTCTCGATGTCGTGACCGGTCGCGTCGCCCGTGTTGATGAGAAAATTGCAGTGCATCTCCGACACCTGCGCTCCGCCGACCCGAAAGCCGCGCATCCCCGCCGCGTCGATCAGTTTCCACGCGCTGTGACCCGGTGGATTCTTGAACGTCGATCCGCCGGTCTTTTCTCGGATCGGCTGTGCGGTCTCGCGATGGTTCTGGACCTCGGCCATACGAGCCCGAATTGTCTCAGGATCGGTGACGCGCCCGCGATACAATGCGGACGTGAAAATCACCGACGTGTCGACGCCTGAATTACGATAGACGAATTTCATGTCGGCGTTGAAGAACGTGACCTTCTCGCCTGCGCGCGTGACGCCCCTCGCCTCGACCAAGACATCCTTGGTCTCGCCGCCGTTGGCGCCTGCGTTCATGCGCAGCGCGCCGCCGATCGAGCCGGGAATCCCGAAGTAAAATTCCAGTCCGCCGATATTGGCGGCGGCGGCAGTCTCCGCCACGCGTTTGTCCAGCGCGGCCGTGCCGGCACGAACCGTATCGCCGTCGGCTTTGGTCTCGCCAAAGCCGCGCGGCGAGAGGCGAATGATGACGCCACTGACGCCGCCATCGCGCACGATCAGGTTTGAGCCGACGCCCACCGTGTAAACGGAAATGTCCTGCGGCAACTTCGACAGGAAGTAAGCGAGATCGTCCTCGTCCGCGGGCGTGAACAGAATCTGCGCAGGGCCGCCGACGCGAAACCATGTCAGCGGCGCGAGCGATTCATTCGCGAGCAGACGGCCGCGCAGATCGGGCATCGCAGATTTCAGATCGGCGCTGATGTCGGGAAAAGTCATGATAGCGCACCATCGAGCCAGGCTTCGAGCGCGCGAGTGCCAGCCGCAGCCGTTGCTTCGCCGGTCCGGACAGCTTGCGCGCGCAAGGTTTTCGGAGAAATACCCGACTTCGACAGTTCGCCGGCATGACCGATCAGCCAGCTCTCAAGCTTTTGCGGCTTTGTTTCAATGTGAAACTGCAATCCCAGAACATGGTTGCCGATTGTGAAAGCTTGAGTGGGGCAAGCCGTCGTGGAGGCAAGCCGCACCGCACCGGGCGGCAAATCGAGATTGTCGCCGTGCCAGTGCAGCACATCGACGCCAGCGAACGGCGCAAGTACAGAACATTTGCCCTCGTCCGTCAGATCAATCGGCGCGTAGCCGATCTCCTTTGCCGGGCCAGGCCTAACGCGCGCGCCCAGCGCCGCCGCGATCATCTGCGCGCCGAGGCATAGTCCAAGGGTCGGACGCCGGCGATCCAGACGCGCACGCAGCGCTGCGATTTCGTCGACCAGGAATGGATATTCATCGGCCTCATAGACGCCTATCGGCCCTCCCAGCACGACGAGAAGGTCCGCGTCCGTCAGCGCGGCTTTGTTGAGCGCCGAGAGGCCCACTTCAATGTAGCTCAGTTCGATGCCACGCGCGGCGAGGATGTCCTCCAGAATACCGGCGTCCTCGAAAGAAAGGTGACGCAACGCGATACAGGTCGTCATCTGCTATCCTAGCGCCTTCAACTCACCTGGCAGCGCGTAGGCCCATTGCGTGATGTTGCCGGCACCGAGAAGAACGACAAAGTCCTCGGGCTTGGCGACGTCGCGCACGACCGACGCGAGCTTGTCTACGCCCGGCAACGGAATTACTTCGCGATGGCCATGGGCGCGCAGGCCGAGCACGAACGAGTCGCGATCGATACCGGGAATCGGATCTTCACCTGCCGCATAGATGTCTGCGACGATGACCGTATCCGCGTCGTTGAAGCAGGTGCAGAATTCTTCGAACAGCGACTGCAGGCGCGTGTAGCGATGCGGCTGCACCACGGCGATCACCTTGCCCTTGGTTGAATCCCGCGCAGCCTTCAGCACCGCGGCGATTTCCACCGGATGATGCCCGTAGTCGTCGATGATAGTGACGCCGTTCCATTCGCCGGTGCGGGTGAAGCGCCGCTTCACGCCGCCGAAGCCGGCCAGCGCCTTGCGGATCGTTTCATCGGAAATGCCGATCTCGTGCGCCACAGCGATCGCCGCCGTCGCATTCAAGGCGTTGTGACGGCCCGGCATCGGCAACACCAGATCAGAAATCTCGTGAGCGGCATCCGTCTTGCGATGGCGGAACGCGACCTTGAACTTCGAGCCGCCGCTGAACGGCACCAGGTCGACAAGCCGCGCGTCGGATTGCGGGTTCTCGCCATAGGTAATGATGCGGCGATCCTCGATCTTGCCGACCAGCGCCTGCACCACCGGGTGATCGATGCACATCACGGCGAAGCCATAAAACGGCACGCCCTCGACGAAAGCCCTGAAAGCGTCCTGCACGGCATCGAACGTCTTGAAGTGATCGAGATGTTCGGGATCGACATTGGTGACGATGGCGACGTCGGCGGGCAGCTTGAGGAACGTGCCGTCGCTCTCGTCGGCCTCCACCACCATCCAGTCGCCCGCGCCGAGGCGCGCGTTGGTGCCGTAGGCATTGATGATGCCGCCGTTGATGACGGTCGGATCGAGATTGCCCGCGTCGAGCAGCGTGGCGACCATCGAGGTCGTCGTGGTCTTGCCGTGGGTACCGGCGATGGCGATGCAACTCTTCAGCCGCATCAGTTCGGCCAGCATTTCAGCACGGCGCACCACGGGAATGCGCAATCCGCGTGCCGCGATCAGTTCGGGATTGTCCCGCTTGATGGCGGTGGAAACCACCATCACATCCGCGCCATTCACGTTCTCGGCCTTGTGGCCGACGCTGATCTTGATGCCCTTGTCGCGCAGCCGGGTGACGTTGGCGTTCTCCGAGGCGTCCGAGCCCTGCACGGTGTAGCCGAGATTGCACAGCACCTCGGCGATGCCGCTCATGCCGATGCCGCCGATACCGACGAAGTGAATGGGTCCGATCTCGCGCGGCAGTCTCATAAAGTTTCTTCCGGTCATTGGGGATGCCGGTAAGGCCGGGAGCATCCATGACGTCCTTCAAACAGACGAAGCTGGCCGGGACAAGCCCGGCCAGCACAGAAAAATAGCACGATTCTTTTGAAAATCAGGCGCGTAGGGCCCGATCCGCCGGTTACTCGGCGGCTGCGGGGCAGACAGCCGCTGGAACCAGCCTGGCGCGCCGCATTTCGAGCCGATGGCTCGCCACCGCGAGCAGGAGACCCGTCAACGGCACCAGCGCCGCGATCCACGGCACCGACTCGAGTCCCGGCCCGCGATCGATCACGACGCCACCGAGCCACGCACCGATGGCGTTACCGAGATTGAACGCGGCGATGTTGAAGCTCGACGCCAGCGACTGGCCCGCACCATGCGCCTTGTCCAGCACCCACATCTGGAGCGGCGGCGCCGTTGCGAAGGCGGCGACGCCAAACAGACCGGCGAAGATAACCATCGCGATCTTGTCGTGAAGCACGAATGTCATCAACGCGAGCACCAGCGCCAGAGTGAACAAGCTGCCGAACACCGTTGGTATCAGCCGCTTGTCCGCGAACCGTCCGCCGAGCAGGTTGCCGACCAACAAGCCAATGCCCACTACCAACAGGATCGGCGACACGGCAGCATCAGAGAAGCCGGTAACTTTGGTGAGCAGCGGGGCGAGATAGGTGAAGACAGCGAACACGCCGACCCATCCGAGAACAGTCGTGAGCAGTCCTGCAAGCACGGGGCCGCGCTTCAAAACCGCAAGGTCTTCCCTGAGATTGAAAGGTTCAGGCTCCGACTTACTGGCCGGAACCAATGCTGCGATGATCGCGAAAGCGACCACGCCGACCAGAGTTACGGCCCAGAATGTCGCGCGCCAGCCAAAATGCTGGCCGAGCCAGGTCCCGAACGGCACACCGAGGATGGTCGCGACCGTAAGGCCCGTGAACATGATCGCGATGGCCGATGCCTTCTTGTCGGAAGCGACAAGCGAAGTCGCAACCACAGAGCCGATCCCGAAGAACGTGCCATGCGCGAATGCCGTGAGCACACGCGCAGCCATCAGGGTCCAGTAGTTCGGCGCGATCGCACAGGCGAGATTGCCGATCGTGAAGACCGCCATCAGCACCAGCAGCGCCGTCTTCCGCGGCCAGCGCGCCGTCGCGATGGTCATGACCGGCGCACCAACCACGACGCCGAGCGCGTAGCCGGAGATCAGCAGGCCCGCTGCCGGAATGGAGACACCGAGGTCGGCGCCGACCTGGATCAGCAGGCCCATGATGACGAATTCAGTGACGCCAATTCCGAAAGCGCCGGCGGTGAGCGCATAGAGTGCGAGTGGCATGGAGCATTCCTCAGACGAATCCGGCCAACCGCCGGCATCTTCAGAGAAGTGGACGCAAAGCCATTCGTGAACTAGACTGCCATAAGTAACAATATTTGTGAAACAAAGTCACAATGGCACGTCAGGACGTCAACCGATCCGGCGAAATGGAAGTGTTCGCCCGCGTGGTGGAACTGGGCGGCTTCTCGGCCGCCGCCCGGGCCTTCCGGATGACGCCGTCGGCGGTGAGCAAGCTGGTCGCGCGGCTGGAATCGCGGCTTGGCGTGCGTCTCATCAACCGCTCGACCCGCAAGCTGCAACTGACCCCGGAAGGCACGGCCTATTACGACCGCAGCATTCGCATTCTCGACGACATCAACACCGCGGAACGCGAAGCCGCGATCGGCGCAACGCCGCGCGGCCGGGTGCGGGTCAATACCAGCGTGCCGTTCGGGCTGCACTGGCTGCTGCCGCTGTTGCCCGGATTTCTCAAGCTGCATCCCGGCGTCAGCGTCGACGTGGCGCTGACCGATACGGTGGTGGACCTGATGGAAGAGCGCGCGGACATCGCTATCCGCGTCGGACCGCTGCGCGAGTCTCGTTTGCTCGCGCGCAAACTCGGCGAGAGCCGGATGGTCGTGGTCGCTGCCCCCACCTATCTCGCGGAACACGGAACGCCGCGCACGCCAACGGATCTTGCGAAACACAACATGCTCGGCTTCTGCTTTTCGAAACAGATCGACGGCTGGCCGTTTCGTAACAGCAGTGGCGGCGTCGTCTCCGTGCCTCCCGTCGGCACCGCACTGGTCTCCGACGGCGAAGCGATGCAACGGCTGACGATTGCGGGCGCGGGCCTGTCTCGCCTCGCCCGTTTCCACGTCGATGCGGATATCAAGGCAGGACGGCTGGTGACGGTGCTTGAAGACTTCAATCCGGGGGATCTCGAACCGATCCATGCCGTGTTCGTCGGCCATGGCGGACAGTTGCCGGCGCGGGTCCGAGCGTTTCTCGATTATCTGGTCGAGCACGTGAAGTTGTAAAGAGCGAAATCCGGATCGGCACACAACGCACCGATCCGGAATGAAGACGAAATACTCAGCTCTTGTGCTGTCCCGCAGCCTGGATGATCAGGTCCGCGACCTCTTTGGGATGCGAGACCAGCGACAGATGGCCCGCATTCAGTTCGACCGTGGTTGCATTCATGCGCTTGGCAAGAAAACGCTCCAGATCAGGATTGATGGTCTTGTCGTCCTTCGACACCGCATAGAACGACGGCTTGTCGTGCCATGCCGCCTGCGTGGTGCGACCGGCAAAGATCGAAGCCGCGGTATAGCCCTGCTCCGCGTAAAGCGCCTCGGCCTGCTTGTGCGGAAGGCCGTTGGCAAAATACTTCAGGAACGAATCCTCGGAGAGACGTGTGTAGCCATCATTCGTCTGAATGCCGGCGCGCACCGGACCCGTCGGGAATTTGCCGGACAGCGCAACGAAATCCTCACCGGCATCAGGCGCCCGCGCCGCGACATAAACCAGCGACGACACCTTCGGATCGTTGCCGACATCGTTGATGACTGTGCCACCCCATGAATGCGCAACGAGCACGGTCGGACCATCTTGAAGTGCAAGCACACGGCGTGTCGCCGCATCGGAATCTTCAAGCGAACTGAGCGGATTCTGCACGGCGGTCACATGCAATCCTGCTGCCTGCAAACGCGGGATCACCTCGCCCCAGCTTGAACCGTCGGCCCAGGCGCCGTGCACCAGCACCACATTCTTTGCCGCCACCGGCGGATTGGTCTGCGCGACCGCTTCCAATGTGTAGAATGTGCCTGCCGCCACGCTGACAGCCACCGCCATAACGAGTTTGACAATTTTCATGATCTTGCTCCGTGATCGGGTTGTTCAGGAGCGTTGCGCCCTTCACAAAGCACTTCGATTCAGAACCGCGCGGCGCTACAAACTCACAGACTTGTGACATGCGGAAAGAATGAGCAGATCGCCCAACGCTCCATGACTCTCTCGTCTTGTCGTCGGAATGACGGTGATGAGGGCCTAAATTCCCGCGACTTTCGCGGCGAGATCAGCGAGCCGCTCCGCGGCGTCAAGACGTCCGACGGAACGTGCGCTGGTCGCCATCGTGGTCAGCCGCGCGGGATCGGCAGCGAGCGCGGAAATTTCCGCCGCGAGACGATCCGGCGTGAATTCGGTTTGCGGAATTCGGATTGCGCCGCCCGCCTTCTCCAGCACGCCGGCATTGGCGAACTGATCCTGATCGATCGCGCCGGGCAGCGGCACCAGAATCGATGGCCGTCCAATCGCTCCGAGTTCGGCGACGGTGCCCGCGCCCGAGCGCGATATCACAAGATGCGTTGCCGCCAGCCGCGCCGGCAGATCGACAAAGAACGGCGCCAGCTCGGCCTCGATCTTGAGACGATCATAAACCGCGCGCACGCGCGTCATGTCTTCTTCGCGCACCTGTTGCACGAGACTCAACCTGCGCCACAGCGCCGGCTCCAGCCGCTCGATCGCCGGCGGCACGATGTCGGCCATGATGCGCGCGCCCTGACTGCCGCCCACCACGAGCAAGCGCAGCGGCCCGGTTGTATCAGGCGATGCGTAAGGCACCGCGGCGGCAGCGAGGATCGCAGGCCGCATCGGCGTGCCGGTGACAGTCGCTTTGCCAGCCAGCGCCGGATCGCGGTCGAGCACACCGGGCAGCGATGTCGCGATCGCGCTGACCCGTGTCGACAGCAAACGATTGGCGCGGCCGAGCACCGCATTGGAATCGTGAATGATCGTGGGAATGCCGAGCAGTTTTGCTGCGATCAAAGGCGGCAGCGTCGGATAACCGCCAAAGCCGATGACGGCCTTGGGCTTTTGCCGCAGCAGCAGCGCCAGCGCCATCACACCGCCGGCCGCGAGCAGCGTGCCGGTGCGCGCGAGCGCCCACGGCGTGCGTCCCCGCACGGTTTCGCTCGGCACCACATCCATCATGTCGCGGGTGAACATTCCGCCGTAGCGCACCGCGCGCGAGTCCGTCATCAGCCGCACGCGCGCGCCGCGCTTCATCAGCGCTACGCCGAGCGCCTCGGCAGGAAACAGGTGTCCACCTGTTCCGCCCGCCGCCAGCATAATCAAAGGTCTGTTGGGCATTGCCGCCTCGTCAGGCGAAGCCGTGCGCGGCGTTCGCAGCGCCAATTGATTCCATTTCGACGCGCGGACGCTGCCGCGTCAAAGCGAGCAACATACCGACGCCATAGGCCAGCGAGATCATCGACGATCCGCCGTAGGAGATGAACGGCAGAGTCATGCCTTTGGCCGGCATCAGATGGAGATTCACCGCCATGTTGATGGAAGCCTGGATGCCGAACATGATCGCGAGGCCCGCAGCGGCGAAGCGCGCGAACATATCCTCGCTGGCATAGGCCCGCGACAGCGCACGGATCACGATGAAGGCGAACAGCGCGAGCAGCGCGAGGCACAGGATGATTCCGAATTCCTCGGCTGCGACTGCGAACACGAAGTCGGTATGGCTGTCAGGCAAGATGCGCTTCACCGTGCCTTCGCCCGGCCCCTGTCCGAACCAACCGCCATGCGTGAAGGCTTCCATCGCGGTGTCGACCTGAAATGTGTCACCCGATGCGGGATCCATGAAGCGTTTGATGCGGCCTGCCACATGCGGCACCATCATGTAAGCGCCGAACAGTCCGACCGCGCCCGCGCCCATCAGCCCGAACACCCAGATCATCCGCATGCCGGCAATAAAGAACAGCGTGCCCCACACCATCAGGATCAGCATGGTTTGGCCGAAGTCCGGTTCCAGCACCAGCAGCGTCACTGTCATCAGCAGCAAGCCTAGCGCCATCGACGTCGCCGGCATTTCGGGACGTTTGGCGGATTCGGCGAACAGCCACGCCACCAGAACAACGAAGGCGGGCTTGAGGGACTCCGACGCCTGAATGTTGATGCCGAGAATGGTGATCCAGCGCTTTGCGCCCTTCACCTCCGGCCCGAGCAGCAGCGTCGCCACGACCAGCAGGATGCTGATCGTAAACACAATCAGCGCGGTGCGGCGCACCTGACGCGGCGACAGGAAGGATACGCCGAGCATCACGATCAGCGACGGCACCAGAAACAGCACATGCCGGTTGAAGAAGTGAAATGGATCGAGGCCGATGCGCGCCGCCACCGGCGGGCTCGCGGCCAGCGACAGGATCACACCGCCAAGCATGAGTGTGATGAACGCGGCCACCAGCAGCCGATCCACCGTCCACCACCATTCGCTCAGGGGCGTGCGTTGCTCGCGGGAGATCATGTGCGTGTCCTGCGCAAAAGATTAACGGGGTATTACTCCCGCATCATGGTTTCAGGACGGTTAATATCGGGAAAAAGATGGTCAGATACGAGAAAATATCTCGTCAAAGTGTCTTGGAGAATGCGTCCGCTCTAAGGAGGTGTCAGGCCGCCTGGCAACGCATTGGCGACCTCGCGGAAGCGGTCGCCGCGCTTCTCGAAGTTCGGAAACTGGTCGAACGACGCGCACGCCGGTGACAGCAACACCACCGGCTCTCCTAGCCCAGACGCTTCCGCATCGCGCGCGGCATGCGGTACCGCTTCCTCGAGTGTCTTGCTGATTTCGTGCGGCACATCGCCGAGCGTCGCCGCGAATTCCTGTGCGGCCTCGCCGATCAAATAGGCCTTGCGGATGCGTGGGAAAAATTCGCGCAGGGATTCGATGCCGCCGGTCTTCGGCTTGCCGCCGGCGATCCAGAAAATATCCTTGAACGACGATAACGCCCGCGCCGCGGCGTCGGCATTGGTGCCCTTGGAGTCGTTGATGAACAGTACGCGGCCGTTGCGCCCGATCTGCTCCATGCGGTGTGCAAGACCCGGAAAGCTGCGCAGCCCCTGCTGCAATTTCTCAGGGCTGACACCGAGCGCCAGTACCGCCGCTGACGCACACGCGGCGTTCTGTGCATTGTGCAATCCGCGCAGCGAACCGATCTCATTGATGCTCGCGATCCGCGACCGTGCGCCGCCGTCAACGCGAACAATGGTGTCGCCCTCAAGGCAAATGCCGTCGGCCACCGGATGCTTCACCGACACGCGGATCACATTCTTGCCCGCGCGTGCGACGCGATCGGCGATCGCCGCACACCAGTGATCGTCAACACCGACGATGGCGGTCCCGTTCCGCTGCACGCCCGCCACCAGCCGCTCCTTCACCGCCGCATAGCGTTCGATGCTGCCGTGACGGTCGATATGATCTTCGGTGACGTTGAGCAGGATGCCGACGGACGGTTCGAGCGAGGGCGTGAGGTCGATCTGGTACGATGACATCTCGATCACATGGACGCGGCCTTTCGCCGGCGGCGCCAGCGACAGGATCGCGGTGCCGATGTTGCCGCCCATCTGGGTGTCGTAACCGGCCTCGCGCATCAGATGCGCGACCAGCGCCGTGGTCGTGGACTTTCCGTTGGTGCCGGTGATGGCGACGAACGGTGCGTCAGGTGCATGAAGCTTGCGCTCGCGGCAGAACAGTTCGATGTCGCCGATCACCTCGACGCCCGCCTGCTTCGCTGCAACCACCGTCCAGTGCGGCTGCGGATGGGTCAGCGGCACGCCCGGCGTCAGCACCAGCACAGCAAAATTCGCCCAAGACACGTTGCGCAGATCGGCGGTCGTGAAACCGGCCTTTGCCGCTTCCGCGAGCTTCGCTGGCGTGTCGTCGCTGGCGATCACTTCCGCCCCGCCCGCCTTCAGCGCATGACAGCTCGCAAGCCCCGATCCGCCGAGGCCGAACACGGCAACCGTCTTACCCTTGAAGGAAGTGACCGGCGTCACGTGGTCACCGCAGCTTGAGCGTCGAGAGACCGGCCAGCGCCAGCATCACCGAGACGATCCAGAACCGGATCACGATCTGCGGTTCGGTCCAGCCCTTCTGCTCGTAGTGATGATGGATTGGCGCCATCCGGAAGAAGCGCTTGCCGGTGAGCTTGAACGACGCCACCTGCACGATGACCGACAGCGCTTCGACCACGAACAGCCCGCCGATCACTGCCAGAACGATTTCATGCTTGGTGGCGACTGCGATCGCGCCGAGCATGCCGCCGAGCGCGAGCGAACCGGTGTCGCCCATAAAGATCGACGCCGGCGGGGCATTAAACCACAGGAAGCCGAGGCCTGCGCCGAGCACCGCGCCGCACAGCACCGCGAGTTCGCCGGTGCCGGGCACGTAGCGGATTTGCAGATATTCGGCGAACACCGCGTTGCCGACCAGATAGGCGATCATGCCGAAGCTCGCGGCTGCGATCATCACCGGCACGATGGCGAGACCGTCGAGGCCGTCGGTGAGGTTCACCGCATTGCCGGCGCCGACAATGATGAACATGCCGAACATCACATAGAACCAGCCGATGTTGAGCAGGAATTCCTTGATGAAGGGGATCGACACAGCCGTAACGGTCGCGTCGCGGCCGAACCAGACGATGCAGGTGCAAGCGATCAGCGCGATCAATCCTTCGACCGCGAGGCGCGAGCGCCCGGAGAATCCCTTGTCGGTCTGCTTGGAGACTTTCAGATAGTCGTCGTAGAAGCCGACGAACCCGAAGCCGAGCGTGACCAGCAGCACGATCCAGACATACGCATTGCGCAGGTTGGCCCACAGCAGCGTCGAGACGATTAACCCCGACAGGATCATCAGGCCGCCCATGGTAGGCGTGCCCTTCTTGGTCACCAGATGCGTCGGCGGACCGTCCGCGCGGATCGGCTGACCCTTGCCCTGCGCCAGACGAAGCTGGTCAATGATCCAGGGTCCGAACATGAACACGAACAATGCACCGGTGACCATCGCGCCGCCGGTGCGGAAGGTGATGTAGCGGAACACATTGATGCCGGGGATGGTGCCGGCCAATTCAGTGAGCCAATAAAACATTCCAATTGCCTTAGTGTGTGGCGCCGTCGAGCGCGGCTTTTTCTGGAAAACGCTTCTGCAACGCGGTCACAATCAATTTCATACGAGAACCAAGCGAACCCTTGACCATAATGGCGTCGCCGGCGCCGACAGCGGCGACAACCTGCTGTTCGAGCGCGGCGGAATGATCGGCATAGCCGCCCTTCTTCGCGGAAGGAAGGGCTTCCCAGAGATTGAGCATCAGCGGACCACAGCAAAATACTGCATCAATATTGTTCGCCTTGATGGCCTCGGTGAGGCCGCGGTGCAGATCGGGACCGCCCACCCCGAGTTCCAGCATGTCGCCAAGCACCGCGATGCGCCGCCCGCGCGGACCGACACTGGCCTGACCGAGCACGGTGATCGCGGCCTTCATCGAAGCCGGATTGGCATTATAGCTTTCATCGATCAGCGTGGCGGTGCCTTCCGTGAGGGTCAGCACCTCGCGCACGCCGCGCCCGGTGGCGGGCTTGAGTTGCGCCAGCGCCAGCGCCGACAGCGCAAGATCAGCACCCGCAAGCGACGCCGCGGCCAGCACCGCCAGCGAATTCATCGCCATGTGCCGTCCCGGCATGCCAATCTTGTAGGTGATCTCCTGGCCGAGAATGTTGGCGTGGACCGCCGAACATGCGGGATGCAGCGACACGTCGATCAGACGCGCATCGGCTTTTTCGTCGCTGCCGAACGAGACGATGCGTTCTATTTTAGCCTTGGTCGCGCTCTTGCTCAGCCGCGCGAACTGCGGATTGTCGCGGTTGAGGACCACGGCTCCGCCCGGCTCGACGCCTGAGAAAATTTCGGCCTTGGCGTCGGCAATCGCTTCGATCCCGGAGAAGAATTCCAGATGCACCGGCTCAACCGTCGTAATGATCGCCACATGCGGGCGCACCATCTTCACCAGCGGCTCGATCTCGCCGGCATGGTTCATGCCGATCTCAAAGATCGCGAACCGTGACGACGCCGGGCAACGCGCCAGCGTCAGCGGCACGCCCCAGTGATTGTTGAACGAGGCGACCGATGCGTGGGTCTCGCCCTGTGGACCGAGCACGGCGCGCAATGCTTCCTTGGTCGAGGTCTTGCCGACCGAGCCGGTCACCGCGATGACTTTTCCGCCAAGCCGGGCCCGCGCCGCACGGCCGAGATCAACGAGCCCTGCGAGCACGTCCTCGACCACAAGCAACCGCGCATCGGCGGCGAACTTGTCCGCATGCGCCCTGGAGACCACCGCGAGCCCTGCGCCATTCTTCAGCGCGGCCTCGACGAAGTCGTGCCCGTCGTGCACATCGCCCTTGATGGCGAAATAGGCCTCGCCCGGCGTCAGCGTGCGGCTGTCGATGGAAATGCCGGTGATCGCATCCGGCAATGCGCCGCGCGTCGAGGCCTGCATCGCCTTCGCCATCGCTGCACTCGTCCACAATGGCGTGGTCATGCGGCGTGCTCCGCCAATGCCGCTGTGGCGGCGTCGTGATCGCTGAACGGCAACACTTTATCTCCAACAATCTGCCCGGTCTCGTGGCCCTTGCCCGCGATCAGCAGCGCGTCACCCTGTTGCAAGCCTGCGATAGCCGCGCGGATCGCCTCGGCGCGGTCGCCGATATCCTTCGCGCCTTTCGCAGCCGCCATGATGGCGGCGCGGATCGAGGCGGGATTCTCCGATCGCGGATTATCGTCGGTAATGATGACAGTATCTGCGTTCTCCGCGGCAATCGCGCCCATCAGTGGACGTTTGCCGGCGTCGCGGTCACCGCCCGCGCCGAACACCACCACGAGCTTGCGTTTGGTATAGGGCCGCAGCGCTTCGAGCGCTTTCGCCAGCGCATCGGGCTTGTGCGCGTAATCCACGAACACCGGCGCGCCGTTGCGCTCGCCGACCAGTTCGAGACGTCCCGGCGCACCTTCAAGATGTTCGAGCGCCGCGAAGACACGCGCCGCATCGCCACCGGTGGCAATCACGAGTGCTGCCGCGACCAGCGCGTTCTCAATCTGGAATTCTCCGACCAGCGGCAGCCGCACCTGATAGCGCTTGCCGTCATGTTCCAGCGTCAGCTTCTGCGCAAAGCCATCCACGGCCGCATCGACCAGCTTGATGCCTTCGCCTTTGCGCCCAACCGTGACGATCCGCAGCCTGCGAATACGCGCGGCATCGATCACCGCTTCCGAATGTTCGTGATCGGCGGCAATGATTGCAGCGCCGCCATCGACAATCAAATCCGTGAACAGCCGCAGCTTCGCTGCGAGATAGTGCTCAATGGTCGGATGATAATCCATGTGGTCGCGCGACAGGTTGGTGAATCCGCCGGCATTGACGCGCACTCCGTCGAGGCGATGCTGGTCGAGGCCATGCGACGACGCCTCGAACGCCAGATGGGTCACGCCCTCGCCCGCGATCTCATCGAGCGAGCGATGCAGCGCGATCGGATCGGGCGTAGTGAGCGAACCGTAGACAGTGCGCTTCGGCGACACGAGGCCGATGGTGCCGATGCTCGCGGCCGCATAGCCGAGACGTTGCCAGATCTGCCGCGTGAACACCGCGACCGAGGTTTTGCCGCTGGTACCCGTAACGGCGGCGATGGTGGCAGGCTGGCGCGGATAGAACTTCGCGGCGGCCAGCGCCAGCGCGCGGCGCGGATTCGGCACGGCGATAAACGGAACGCGATCGTCACCTTCGGGAATGCGGTCGCTGACGACTGCGACAGCGCCGGATGCAATCGCCTGATCGATGAAGCGCGCGCCGTCGGTCTTGCCCCCGGCCAGCGCGTAGAAAACGTCGCCTTGCTTCACCACACGGCTGTCCACGGCAATGCCCGCGACCGCAACATCGGCATGCTGCGCGCCGACCACGGCATCCCCGCTAAAAAGGTCGCGTAACTTCATCTCACCCCGGACTTGGAATCACAGCGTATTCTAACCGCAGAACCGGCGCCCGCGTTGCGGGATACGCACGTCCACAAAACTCCGTGAGCGGTTACCGGCTTTCCTTCGATGCCGCAAGAATAAGGCGGTCGGACGGCGGCAAATCGAACCGCGGCACCATCCCGAGCAGCGGGGCGATCCGCTCGATGACCTTGCCGCCGGTCGGGACCGTGTTCCAGCCCGATGTGATAAAGCCGTGGGTTTCGGGCAGCGGCTGCGGCTCGTCCAGCATGATCAGAAGCTGATATTGCGGATTATCCGCCGGCATGATTGCCGTGAAGGAATTCAGCACCTGCTTCTTGGAATAGCGGCCGTTGACGACCTTTTCCGAGGTGCCTGTCTTGCCGCCGACATAATAGCCTTTGACGTCGGCCTTGCGCGCCGTGCCTCGCTCGGCGTTCAGCCGCATCATGTAACGCATGCTGGCGCTGGTCTCCGGCTTCACGACCTGCTTGGCGACCTGCATCGCATCCTCGCGCGACCGCTTCAGGAAGGTCGGCGGGATCAGATAGCCGCCATTGACCAGCGCATTGATGCCCATCACGGCCTGCAACGGCGCCACCGCCATGCCGTGTCCGAACGCAATGGTGATGGTGTTCAGTTCGCCCCAGCGCTTCGGCACCAGCGGCTCCGCGCTTTCCGGCAGTTCGGTGCGCAGCCGCGTCAACTGGCCGAGCTTGCGCAGGAACGCCTTGTGCGCCTCGACGCCCATCGACAGCGCGACACGCGCCGCGCCGACGTTGGAGGATTCGGTGAACACCTCCCACATCGGAACGGAGCGTCCAAGATTGTGGGTATCGTGGATCTTGAACTTGCCGTAGGTCAGCGGCGCGCGCGCATCGTAGAGCGTGTTGATGGTGGCGCGGCCGGAATCGAGCGCCATGGCGAGGGTCAGCGATTTGAATGTCGATCCCATTTCAAACACGCCGGTGGTCAGGCGGTTAATGCGGGTCGGATCGTTGGCTTCACGCGGATTGTTCGGATCGTAGTCCGGCACCGAAACCATCGCGATGATCTCACCGGTGTTCACATTCGAAACCAGACCTGCAGCGGCCTTGGCCTTGAACTTGTCCTTGGCCTTGAGCAGTTCGTCGCGCAGCGCATGTTCGACGCGCAGATCGACCGCGAGCCGCACCGGCTCCTGCTGCCGGTCCGTGGCAAAGCCGGCCCGATGCAGGTCGGCAAGTCCATTGCTGTCCAGCCACTTCTCGATGCCGGCGATGCCCTGGTTGTCGATGTTCACATGGCCGATGAGATGCGACACCACAGGACCGCTCGGATAAACGCGTTTGTTCTCGCGCAGGAAGCCGACGCCGGGGAGACCCAGACGATAGATTTCCTTCTGCTGGAGCGGCGTGATTTCGCGCTTCAGCCAAACGAAGCCCTTCTTCGACGAGAGACGATCGCGCACTTCTCCCGCGTCGAGATCGGGCAAGGTCCCGGTGAGAAGCTCGATGGCCTCGTCCTTGTCGATGATGCGACGCGGCTCGCCGAACAGCGACGGCGTCTTGACGTCGGTGGCGAGGATCATCCCGTTGCGGTCGAGAATGTCGGGCCGCGCCGTAGCGACGGCATCCTGCGAGGCCGTGCGCCGTGTGCCGTGGCCATCGCCGCCGACGGCAAACATGACGAGGCGGCCTGCGATGATCGTGTAAACCGCGGCAAATGCGATGATCGCAAGGCCGACGCGCGCCCGCGCCTTGGCCGAACGGTCCACATTCTTTCCGTAAAGCAGTGTGCGGATCAGCCGCTGCCGCCAGGGTTCAGGAGGACGTGTGATCTGCTCGGTCACCGTGCCTCCTCCGGCTTGGGAATCGAACCGGTGAGCGATTCATCCTCGGACGCGGCCGCTGCGAGCGCTTCGAGATCGACGCTTTGGATCATGGTGCCGATCGGATCGGGATCGCCCGGCCTGACGAAACTCGGCGGACGCGGCGGCAGGTTCTTCAGCGAGTCATATTGTGTGGCCTCGATCGAGCGCAGCGACAGGTGGCGAGACGCCAGTTCCTGCAGGCGCTTTGGCGATTCCAGCTTGGCCCACTCCGCCTTGAGGCTGGCAATGGCATCGCGCTCCTTGCGGATGTCGGCACGCAGCCGCAGAACGTTTTCGGTTCGCACCGTCGATTCCATCTTGATGCGGTAGACGTAAGCCGCGCCGAAGATCAGTGCGCAGATGACAAAGAGGTGAACAAACCGCATGTCAGCCCCCCCTCATCACGTCGGCGAGTTGCGGCCAGTCGAATGATGCGGTCTCGGATTGCGCCGGCGCATCGGTCCTTGCAGCGGCACGCAGCTTCGCGGAACGCGCACGCGGATTGTCCGCGACTTCGTCATCGTCCGCCACGATCGGGCGCTTGGTGAGGATTTCAAAGCTCGGCAATGCCTGCTTGACGTCCGGCAGATGCCGCGAACCGCCGCCGCGCTTGCCGCGCTCGTTGAGGAAATTCTTGACGATGCGGTCTTCGAGCGAATGGAACGACACCACCGCCAGCCTGCCGCCGGGTTTCAGCATCTGCTCCGCGGCGACCAGCGCCGCGTGCAACTCGTCGAGTTCCTCGTTGACGAAGATGCGCAGCGCCTGAAACGTGCGCGTGGCCGGATGAATTTCGTTCGGCTTGGAGCGCACCACGCGCGAGACGATGTCGGCCAGCGCACGTGTCGTCGTGATCGGCGCTTCTTTCCGCGCCGCGACGATGGCGCGGGCGACGGCGCGGGAATGCCGCTCCTCGCCGAAAATGTAGATGATATTGGCGAGATCGGTTTCGGATGCCTTCGCCACCACATCGGCCGCGGTCGGCCCGTCCTGGCCCATCCGCATGTCGAGCGGACCATTGAGGCGGAAGGAAAACCCACGCTCGGACTGATCGAGCTGCATCGACGAGACGCCGACATCCATGACGACGCCATCGACGGCAGTAAGGCCCTGCGCCGCGCAGACATCCGCCAGATTGGAAAAGCGATCCTCGACCAGGGTCAGCCGTTCGCCGGAGGAGTCCACGAGATCGAAGCCGCCGGCGATTGCGGTGCGGTCGCGGTCGATGCCGATCACGCGGGTACCGGGCACCTTCAGGATCGCGCGGCTGTAACCGCCGGCTCCGAACGTCGCGTCGACGTAAATGCCGCCGTCACGCGGCGCGAGCGCCTCGACCGCTTCGCGGCCGAGAACCGGGACGTGGCGTACAGGTGCATCGTCGGGCGACATTTCAAACGCCTGCCGGTGAAAGACGGCCGCATGCCGGCCGGAATATCCGGGCCGGTCCGGAAGATCCCGGCCGAACAGCCCCAGATTGGCCCTTTCCGGCATCCAGATCGACCTGAACGCGGAAGCGCTGGCGATGACCCGCCTTAAATTCGAGGTTCCGCATGGGATTTTCTGGCCAGCCATCGAGCTTTTCGCGGGCTTTTCGCGCATTTAAGAACCACAGCCGCCCCATTTCCGGCGCGACTCTCCACCCTTCAGTAGCGGCAGTTATCGTTAAGGAATGGTTGACGCGGCCGATTGCCTTTAAAGAAGGTGTCTTCCGCGGCGCAGGTGGACAACCCAGCCATGTGCAATGTTCTGGGGGCAAGAACCGGCCATGGAACCCGCGCGGATTGCGCCGGAAATGCATAGCCGTATCACTAGTGGAGTGGATTTGACATTCGCTACCCAACGAGCAGCGAGTCCGAGAAGCGAATGTCAAATCCAAAACTCCACTAGAAACTTATATTTGCTAGTGGTCCGTCGATTCTAACATTCGCAAAGATGCCTGCTGAAATGGGGTGCGAATGTTAGAATCGGACCACTAGCCCGCTACCGCCCTTCTCTCGCCCTGTTTCGAGTCCCTGTATGCCGCGAGGATCGTTTGAGTCTGCTGGATTTGGTTCGAAGCGTCAGCGTCCCGATTGTCCACTTGGGGGATACTGCTGACATGCTGAACTTCGTGCCGGATTCATCCGTAGTGTCGACCGTCACGCCATCGCCGAACTACGGCGACCGCAAGGGCGTGCTGTCGCCAAGCATGATCGTGCTGCACTACACCGGGATGGCCGATGCCGCGAGCGCGATCGTGCGGCTGTGCACGACGGGCACCGAAGTCTCCGCACATTATGTCGTGCTCGAGGACGGCAACATCGTCCAGTGCGTGCGCGAAGCCGACCGCGCCTGGCATGCAGGCGCATCGTCGTGGGGCGGCGAGACCGACATCAACTCGCTTTCGATCGGCATCGAGATCGTCAATCGCGGTCACGACCTGGGCTACACCGATTTCCCGTTGCGCCAGACCGCGGCAGTGATCGCGCTGTGCAAGGGCATCATGATCCGCCGCGATATTCCGAAGCATCGCATTCTCGGACATTCGGATGTCGCACCGGGCCGCAAGAAAGATCCCGGCGAGAAATTCCCGTGGCGGCTGCTGGCGGATTCCGGTGTTGGTCTCTGGGTCGAGCCCGCACCGATCGTGCGCGGCGTACAGACCATGCTCGGACAATCCGGCGACGACGTTCTTGCCCTGCAAAAGCTGCTGGCGAGCTTCGGGTACGGCGTTCCGCTGAACGGACTCTATGACGCCGCCACCATGGACGTGGTCGCGGCCTTCCAGCGGCACTTCCGGCCAGAGCGGATCGACGGCATCGCGGATACCTCAACGTTGACCACGTTGAACGATCTGCTCGCGCTGATGCCGAAAGAGGCGCTCGTGAGCTGAGTGGACGCGCTAGTCCAATTCCGAAAGACGGCGCAGATAGAGACGCCGCAACGGTTCGAGACTGGTGGATTCGAGCGCCTGCATGTAAGCGGCACGCGCTTCGTCGCCGCGTTTCAGCCGCCGTAACAGGTCCGCGCGAACCGCGGGCAACAGACCATAGCCGTCGAGTTCGCCGCGTGCGGCAAGTGCATCGACCAGCGCCAGCGCCTTGGCCGATCCATCGACCATCGAGATGGCTGCGGCATGGTTGAGCGCGACGACCGGCGACGGCGCGATCCGCACCAGAACTTCATAAAGTCCTGCAATCTGCGGCCAGTCCGTCGCCGCAAAACTTAGCGCGCGCGCATGCAGCGCTGCAATGGCCGCCTGCACCGCGTAAGAATTGGGACGGCCCGGCTCCGACAGCGCCTGTTCGACAAGCGCCAGTCCCTCGGCGATCTGGACGCGATCCCACAGCGCGCGGTCCTGATGCTCCAGCAGCACGATGTCACCCTCCGCTGTTTCGCGGCTGGTGCGCCGCGCGTCGTGCAAGAGCATCAGCGCAAGCAGGCCACGAATCTCGCTTCGCGCCGGCATCAATACGTCGAGCAACCGGCCCAACCGGATCGCTTCCCGTGCAAGGTCCGGGCGCATCAGCGTGTCGCCAGTGGTCGCAGCATAACCTTCGTTGAAAACGAGATAGACCACCGCGAGCACGCCCTGCAGCCGTGCATTCAGCGCGTCGTGCTGCGGCACTTCATAGGGAATTCCGGCGAGGCGGATTTTCTGTTTGGCACGGGTCAGACGCTGCGCCATCGCGTCTTCGCTGGCGAGAAACGCGCGCGCAACTTCTGCCGTCGTCAGGCCGCAGATCGTGCGCAAGGTCAGTGCGACCTGGGTTTCGATAGCAAATGATGGATGGCAGCAGGTGAAGATCAGCCGCAGTGCGTCGTCGTCAACTGCGTCCGCCGAATCGTCGCCGTCCGCTGTGTTCGCGCCAAGCAACTCCGTCTCTTGAACGATCTGCTCCTGCTTGGCGCGAAACGCAGTCTCGCGGCGGATGCGGTCGACGGCCTTGTTGCGGCCGGCGCTGATCAACCACGCGCGCGGATTTGACGGTACGCCGTCCTCCGCCCAGCGTTCCAGCGCAACCGCAAACGCTTCCTGCAATACGTCCTCGGCGAGATCGAAACTTCCGACGAGGCGGATCAGCGTCGCAAGCGCGCGACCCGCCTCATTCCGGAATATCTTTTCGATCTCAACAGGCGTCACCGCTGCCGCCAATCGCGCTACTTGTTATAGACCCAGATCGGCCGGACCTCGATCGAACCATGTTTCGCACCGGGCATGCGGGCAGCAATCGTCAATGCCGTGTCGAGATCCTTGGCCTCGATCAGATAATAGCCGCCGAGTTGCTCGTGGGTTTCCGCGAACGGCCCGTCGGTGGTGAGCGTCTTGCCGTCGCGCACCCGCACCGTGGTCGCCGTTGACGTCGGCTGCAGCCGGTCGCCGGCCTTGAAATTCCCGGACTGGATGATGGACTGCGTGAACACGCCGTACTCCGCACTTCTTGCAGAGGCCTCCGCTTCGCTGCGTTTGGCGTCGTTGGCTTCGTTCTGATAGATCAGCAACAAATACTGCATGTGGGTCACTCCGTTTGACCGGCGCCATTCGCCGTAACCCTAGACGAACAGACCGAAGCCCGAACGACATCTTCAGCATAAATTATTTGACGGGCTCGCCGCACCGCATTTGGCTTGACGTGACAGCCGGGAACGCTCATGTCCTCACCTGTCAGTCGGCTGGACGGCCGCCCCGGCAAGGATCGAAAGGTCGCCTGGGAGGAAAGTCCGGGCTCCATCGACATACGGTGCCGGATAACACCCGGCGGGGGCGACCCCAGGGAAAGTGCCACAGAGAACGAACCGCCTTCACTCCGGTGAAGGTAAGGGTGAAAAGGTGCGGTAAGAGCGCACCGCATCTCCGGCAACGGAGATGGCATGGCAAACCCCACCGGGAGCAAAACCGAATAGGGACGGCACAGTGGAAAGTTCGCTCTCGAGCGATAACTCCGCGGGGCGATGTCAGGCCCGCTGTCCGGGTAGGTTGCTTGAGGCGCAAGGCAACTTGCGTCCCAGAGGAATGGCCGTCACGTCTGCGTGGTGCGAACCATTCAGGCCCTACAGAACCCGGCTTACAGGCTGGCTGATATTGAGAATGAGGGGTTCGGCGCAACACGCCGGACCCCTCGCCATTTCGTGACAGTTCGCGCGGCTGACCGAATACCTGTGGACTTGATGACCGGAATAAATCGGCGCAAGGTTATCTTGGGGCGCTGACGAGCCACGAACCGGGCCAAGGGGCGCATACTATGACCGCCGCATCAATCAGCCGAGGAGTCGTGTGGTCTCTGGCGCTTGTTGCGGCATGTGGTGCAGCGCTTGTCTTCGGCGTCACGCACCTGCGGCGCGAGCCGCCGGTTGAAACCAAAGCTGAAACCAAAACTGCAACCGCTGTGCCGACGGCTACGCCGCCCGCATCGGGTGCCCGAGACGCGAATTCGGTCGCGCTCGCAACAGCACAAGCTGAAGCAAACACGGTGACGGGTGCACTTGCCGCACCGCCCCCCGCGCCGGACACAGATAAATCCGTGCCTGTCTTCGACATTGCCCGCATTGCGCGAACGGGTGACGCGGTTATCGCCGGCAGCGCTGGGCCAGGCGCGATCGTGGAACTGCTGCGCAACGGCGAGCCCCATGATCGAGCGGTCGCAGATCAATCCGGACAGTTCGTCATGGCCCCGCCCCCGCTTCCCCCGGGGAACTACGAACTGACGTTGAGGTCCACACAACCGGACGGCAAGCAGATAACATCCAGACAGAGTGTGGCGGTTGCGTTAGAACCGGAGGAGTCCAGTTCCGCCGCGGTTCGATCGCGCGCCGAGGTACCGCGCAATGTTGAGACGGCGGCGACAAACCGTTCCGTGCTGGATCAAGCCGCTGGGTCTTCTCAAGCGCCCTCGTCAGCCAGAGGCGCGCCGTCCACCGTGGTCGTATCCCGCGGCGACAGCCTCTGGCGCATCAGCCGCGTCACCTACGGCACGGGCATGCGATACCCGCTCGTTTTCAAAGCAAACCGGGACCAGATCCGAAATCCAGATCTTATTTATCCCGGCCAGACCTTCGCCCTTCCTGTGCAAGCGCGTTGACGTCGGACTGATCGACAGCCTGTTCAGCGCGACTCAGCTAGCTGGCCATGTACAAGGTCTCGCCGGCGTTCGAACTTTTCCAGAGCCAGATCGTGAGCGAGCCTGACCGCCCTCTGATCTTCGTGTCCAAAGGTCCAGTGAGAAAGCCTGACGCCGACAGTGCGTTGTCGGCACCGGCCGCACGAAGCATCTCTGCGCTCATCGCCAGTTCAGCGCCCTGCCGCGCCGCGACTTCCATCAAGCGGCTCGCGACATTGACGGTGTCTCCGGTCGCCGTGATGTGCTGATAGCTTCTGCCGCCCAATCTGGACGCAACAATCATCCCGAAATGCGCGCCGACCTTGAAGCCGAGCCGCGCCGCAATCGGCGGCGGCAACGACGCAAGCCATTTTTGAGTGCCGGTGCATAGACTGACGCAGCACCGCGCTGCGTTGGCGGCATCACCCGATCCAGGTTCGGGCAATCCGAACAGGATCATCGCGCCGTCGCCCATAAAACTCGTGATCACGCCACCGGCTGCTACGACTTCCTTGTCGATCAGGGCATGAAACGACTTCAGCAGTTCGCGGATCTCGTCTGCGTCCATCGTCTCGCTGAGCGCCGTGAAGCCGGACAAATCAATGAACACGATCGCCGCATCTTGGTGGACGGGCTCCGAGAGAAAGTCAGGATGACGGGTCAGCCAATCGCGCACCACCGGAGCCTGAAATTGTTGAAGGAGATCGTTCCTCATCGCGAAGTACTGCGCACGTCGCCTTCCCTGCCAGAGCTGCACAGCGCCAAACAGCATGACCGGCGGAATTGCCGCGGCCATAGGCAGCGCTGCGCTCAGCCAGACCCCGTGCGAAAACGCGGTGAAGTTCAATCCAAGCCATGCGAGAAAAACCACCGCCATCATGACCAGCGCGATGACGCTGCGGCGCCATGCCAGGAGGCCGACAAGGATCATGGGCAGCGCAACCGCAAAGCCGACATCGGCAAGCCGCACGCTCCGATTACGGACGATACCGTCACCGGCCATCAAATGCGTAATGGCGGTGGCAATGACTTCGACACCCGGCAAAACGGAATCGAAGGGAGTCGGGAAAACATCGCCTCCGCCGGTGACGGTTGCACCGATCACCACAATCCGGTCGCGGATCGTCTTGCTGTCGATCTGTCCGCTCAGCACAGCCGCAGCGCTGAACGTCGGGATTGTCCCCCGAGGACCATAGAAGCTCAGCGGGAGAACGTGGCTGATGTCTGTCGGAATCGACTTGCCAGCAAGCGTCAGGCGATCCGGCTCCACACCCGGATTCTCCGCAGCGGCGACCGCCGCAACGCGCAGCGGTAGCGACGCTTCGATGCGATTGCCCTGCCTGAAAAGCATGGGGAAGAAACGCGGCGTTCCGCTCTGGTCGGTCGCGACATTGACCACGCCGACCGCCGCGCGATCGGCGAAGCGCCGCAGCGGCAACAGGAACCGGTCGGCACTCGGCACACCTGCAAGCGGACCGTCATCTCCGGATGCAATCCACTGCTTGCCCTGCGCAAAAACCGCAGCGCCGGCAATCACGCTCGGGCTTTGACCGAGCGCCTGCTCCAGTGCCTGATCGCCGCTCTCCGGTCCCGGATCGACAAGAAGCAGATCGATCACGACCACCTTGGGCTTGAAGCGCGCGAGTCCCTCGACGATTCTGGCCAGCGCCGCGCGGGGAAGCGGGTAACCGCCCTGGCTGAGCACGGCGTCATCGTCGATGGCAACGATCTTCACGAGATCGGGCGGGCTGGTCTTTCCGCGAACGAGCGTGCGCAGGTCCGTCATCGTCGCTTCGAAACGATCGAGGAACCATACGTCGCCGCGCAGATGGACGAGACCGAGCCCGAGTCCCCACAGGCCCGCGAGAGCGAGTGCAGCCAATGTCGGAAACCGCCATCTCGTCATCGGCGTTTATTGTCCGAAGCGCGCCATGAGTGCCTGGACGCGAGCCGGCGCCCAACGCTTAACGGTCAGCGGACCGGTGCCGGCTTCCACGTCGACACCATCACCGGCACCGAGCTTGACGGCACGCCCGGACTCCGGCCGCCGCACCGAGACGCGGCCCCGCGCGACGAACACCGATGTCTTGCTGCCGTCTGCGTCCACCGCCCATTTCGTACCACGCACTGCTGCGATGGCTTGCGGCGTCGTGACCTGAAAGCCCGCCTTGCCGAGACTGCCCTTGGGCGCGTCGAGCAGCAACGCCCTGCTGCTCAAACGGGCCGTGTCGACTTTTCCATTTCGATCGCGATCGAAGAGTGAATACTGAGCACCGCTCTCCACGGAAATGGTCAGACCTCCCTCGCAGCGCAGGACTTGTCGCCCGGCAAATGCCGCCTGATCCAGTACGCAGCCCGCGCCAACCGGTTGCGCAGCAACGGTGCCCATACAAATGGCACTGACGAAGATAGCGCTCGCCAGACAGCGAAGCGCCCTACCCACCTTATTCATGACAAGCCTCCTTGCACCTGATTGAGAACACCAGGAACAGCAATTCCAATTTCGAGATTGAATGCAGCAAGCGGCTTTATTGCGGGAACCTAAGCACGAATCTGTTGCTGCGGAGACAGAAATTGCGCCGGCGGGCATCGCGTTGAATGCAATCACATCTCCAAGATGGCTGCGAAACAGCCTTTCCAGTGTGAAGCGGTTCACATTGGGGACTGCTCCCAAGGCTGACCTCATGAGTGCCGGATGCATGGCTTACCAGCCTTCCGTTCAGGATTCCCTTCCCATGGCACCGCAGATCAGCCGATGCGCCGGGCGCCCTCCCGGAACAATTCAGCACTCTCCGGCGCGAACTGCATAGCGGTGAGAAAATCATCGACACGGTAGCCGGGAAGTCTTTTGCGGATCGCCGCCATTTGAGTACGCGCCTCTTCGCCAGCGCGAGACAATAAGCCGCAATCGCCAAAATATGCGCGTGTGCGTTGGGACGGGCCGCAGCGAGCGAGATGGTTCGTGTCTGCAAGCCGGGCGGCAAGATCGGCCTCGCGAACTGGACACCAGACGGCTTCTTCGGCCAACTGTTCAAGACCATCGGCAAGCACGTTCCGCCGCCTGCGGGCGTCAAGTCGCCTGCACTGTGGGGTACGCGGGAGCGGATCCAGGAGATGTTCGCGCCGCACGCCTCGTCCATTGTGACCGCGCAGCGAAACTTCGTTTTCCGGTATCGCTCGTCGGATCATTGGCTGGACGTCTTCAAGACCTACTATGGGCCGGTGCTCAAGGCGTTTGCCGCGCTCGATGCCACGGCGCGAACGGCCCTCGAGCGCGAGATCAGAGCCCTCATCACTCAGTTCAACCGCTCGGGCGACCGCACCATAGTCGTGCCTAGCGAATATCTCGAGATCGTCATCAACAAGCGCTGAAACAAAAGCCGGAATCTTGCGATTCCGGCCTTTGCATTCTTGTGGGACAAGGGCTTACTCGGCCGCCGACATGCGATCGAGTTCAAGCACCTGCCGCTCGAACAGCGAGCGGTAGATGCCGCCCGGGCGCCTGGCGAGCGACGCATGCGTCCCCTCCTCGGCAATCCGGCCCCGGTCGAACACGATGATCCGGTCGAGACTGCGCACAGTCGACAGACGGTGCGCAATCACGATCGCAGTGCGGCCCTGAATCAGGCGATCCATCGCCTCCTGAATCAAGGCCTCCGATTCCGAGTCGAGGCTTGAGGTGGCCTCGTCCAGGATCAGGATCGGCGCGTCCGCGAGGAAGGCGCGCGCCAGCGCCACACGCTGACGTTCACCGCCCGACAGTTTCACGCCGCGCTCGCCCACCAGCGTCTCATAACACTTCGGCAGCCGCATGATGAAGTCATGCGCGTTGGCAAGACGCGCCGCCTCCTCGATATCGGCCATGCTGGCACCCGGCCTCGCATAGGCGATGTTCTCGGCCAGCGAGCGGTGAAACAGGGTCGGCTCCTGTTGCACGATGGCGATCTGGCTGCGCAGCGATTGCTGCGTCGCCTTCGCGATATCCTGACCGTCGATCAGGATGCGGCCACCCGTCGCGTCGTACAGCCGCTGCACCAGCTTGACGAACGTCGTCTTGCCGGAGCCCGAGCGGCCGACCAGTCCGACACGCTCGCCGGGCCTGATGTTGACCGCAAGCCGGTCGTAAAGCGGCGTGTCGTGCCCGCGATAGTGGAACGTCACATCGTCGAATACGATGCCGCCGCCGGCGACCTTCATCGGCACGGCATCCGGCGCGTCGGCAATGCCGATCACCTCATCATGCATCGCCACCAGTTCCTCCATGTCGTTCACCGAACGCTGGAGATGGCTGATGTGCTGACCGATGTCGCCGAGATAGCCATGGATGACGAAATAGGTCGTCACCACGTAAGTCACCTCGCCCGGCGTTGCACGGCCCGCCATCCACAATAGAAGCACGCCGCCGATCACGCACGCACTCATCACAACCAGCACCGCGTTCTGAGCGATGCCGACATAGGTGTAGCGCAGCCAGGTTCGGCCGGCGCGCCGGCGCCACTTCCCGACCATGCCGGCAAGCCGTGCATCCTCACGCGTTTCCGCGCCGAACGACTTCACCACCGCGTTGCATGTCAACGCGTCGGCCAGCGTGCCGCCGACCTTGGTGTCCAGCGCGTTCGACAGTTGCGCGGCAGGCGCGATGTAGTTCGCCGTCAGCGCGACCGTCATGCCCACGTAGACGACGGTGATGCTCGCGATCACCGCACCGAGCACCGGCCAGTGCCAGCCGACCAGAATGGTCGAGCCGACCAGCACCACCAGAGACGGCACCAGCGCCATCAGGATGGTGTCGTTGAGCAGGTCGAGCGCCCACATGCCACGCGTGATCTTGCGCACGGTCGATCCGGCGAAGCTGTTGGCGTGCCAGTCCGTGGAGAATCGCTGGATACGCACGAAGGCATTCTGCGCCACATCGGACATGATGCGCAGCGTGAACGGCAGAATCGCCTTCAGCCCGATCAGACGCAGCACCAGCGCGACCAGGCCGAGTGCAACGATAGCGCCGAACGCGATCATGGCCCCGCGCTTCGCGGCGACTGGATCGGTCGCCGCAAGTGTTACGGCGTCCACCAGCCGTCCGGCGAACAGCGGCATGAAGACATCCGCCGCTGCCACGCCGATCAGGCCGCTGGCAACCACGAACAGCCGCACCGGTTGATTGCGCCAGTGACGGAAGACGAACGGAAGCACCGCACGAAGGGCGGATGGTTTTTTGTTACGAGCGAGAGTCATGGCATGTTTCGGCTGCGCAGGCGCAAGCCGACTCCGAAAAATATGGACGACGCAGCGGCAACGCCGCGCGCAATCGTCACGTGATAAAGAATCAGGTTGTGGAAGCTGGTCAGCAGGGTTCGCGACAACTCGAACCGGACGACCCCGGACAGGCCATCGGAAAACCGATGACTGCCGGCAACCTTACGCGGAGGACCGCGAGGTTAACCGATGGGGTATCCGAATGCCGAGGCGCGAATGCGCATGACTCGCGGGGCCGCGATAAACGCAAACTTCAAATCCATGCGATCCTCCCGCGTTCGAGCAATGCAGACTCACATTGCGTGAGCCGCTGATGATGTTTTGGGCAATAATTGCGGCAAATTTTGTACCGGCCGTTTAAAATCCGGCAATGTGGGCGCGGCGACACGCCGCACGCTGACAATTTTACTCAGACCTTGACGAAGTACGGCGTGCGCAGACCGGTGAATAGCCTGAATTCCGCAACGACATGATCCCCGATGCGCAAATTGTTGTCGCCATGCGCCATCATGCGAAAGCCTTCCTCCATATTGGCCAAGAGGATCGCATACGGGACGTGGGCCTTTGCCTCCGGCGTGGCAGCGCGCCGGACCAGAGTCGCGGCATAAACCGTACCGTTTCCGCTCGCCTTGTGAGTCTGCGGCGATGCATCTCCGCAAGACGGACAGAAAGCACGCCGGAAATACCAGAGATGGCGGCACGCGCCGCACGACTGATAGAGGATCGCGTCGGCGCCGTCGGTCCAGCCCTTCAGGTCTGTCGCTTCGCTCATCGCACCCGCTCCAGGAACATGCTGACATGGGACGACATCACGCCGCCGTCGCCGTGGAGCAGCGCCAGTGAAGCGTCGCGCACCTGCCGCGGCCCTGCCCTACCGGTCATCTGCAATTGCGTTTCCACCAGATGCGCCATCACACCGCCGCAGCCGCAATGGCCGTAACTTAACAGCCCGCCATGGGTGTTGAGCGGCAGCGCGCCGCCGACGCCGAAATCGCCGTTGCGCGCGCGTGAGGCAGCTTCACCGCGCGGTGCGAGACCAAGCTCCTCAATCAGGATCGCGAGCGTGATAGTGAAGCTGTCATAGATGCCTGCGTATTTGATTGCGCGTGGATCGACGCCCGCCTTCGCCTGCGCGCGTGACAGCGCAACCGCTGCACCAACATCGCTCAAACTGCGCGCCGCGGTGACATGCTGATGTAGATGCGCCTGCCCGCAGCCCATGACGCGCACATGATGATCGCTGGTCGGCTCGCGGCTGACGATAAAGGCCGCGCCGCCGTCCGACACCGGACAGCAATCGAGCAGCTTCAGCGGCGAGGATATTTCGCGCGACGCCATCACATCGGCGACCGTGATCGGATCGTGAAACTGCGCGCCGGGATGCAGCATGGCGTGCCTGCGCATCAGCACAGCGAATTCCGCCATGTCCTCCTGCGTCAGGCCGTAGTCGTGCATATAGCGTGACGCGAGCAGGCCATAGTACGCAGGGATGGTCGGGCCGAGCGGCACTTCGTACTCGGGATGACCGACCTGCGCCAGCGTGCTCATCGCCGAATCGCGCGCCTGTCCGGTGAGACGGTTCTCGCCCGCGACAACGAGAATCGTTTTCGCAACCCCCGCCTCCACCAGTTCATGCGCCAACATCGCCATCGCGAGCCCGGTCGCGCCGCCGACCTGAATGGCATGTGCGTAGGACGGACGCACACCAAAATGCTCGGCGAACACCGTCGCCAGCATCAGATGCGGCATGGTGGTGGAATAGCCGGTCAGCAGACCGTCGATATCGGCGCGCTTGAGGCCTGCATCCGACAGCGCGCCTTGAGCCGCCTCGGTCATCAGATCGAGCGTCGAACGGCCTTCATGCTTTCCGAAAGACGTCAGTCCGACGCCGCTGATGAAGCTCATTCGCCACTCGTGTCATTGCGATACCGTGCCGTGGTTTGCCACGGCTGCCGGCGATCTTCAATGCGCGTCAGGCGGAGGGCCCATCATGTTGGGCTTCTTGACGAAGAAGACCAGCGCGCTGAGCCCCAGATAGAAACACGTCAGGATGAAGAAGGCATCGCCGAAGCTCATGACCACAGCCTGCCGGTGCACGATCATCGACAATTGCTTCAGCGCCATGAGCGAGGCGTTGCCTGCGCCCTGGAATTTCTGGGTCAGCATGTTGAGCGTCTCGACCGCCATCGCGTTGCCCCATGTCACACGATCGTGGAGCCGCGAGATATGCAGGTCGGTCCGGTGATCGAGGACCGTGTTGATAACGGCGAGCCCGACCGCGCCACCGAGATTTCGCGTCAGATTGAACAGGCCGGAGGCATTCTTGAGCCGCTCGGGCGCCAGCGTGCCGAGTGCGATGTTGTTCACCGGCACCATCGCCATCATGATGCCGACACCCCGCAGGATCTGCGGGATCAGCAGTTCGTAGAAGTCCCAATCGCGCGTGATCCCGGTCATCATCCACGAACTGAGCGCGAAGATCATCAGCCCCGCGGCGATCAGGTAGCGCATGTCGACCTTGGTCATCAGCCGGCCGATGAACGGCGCACTGATGAACATCGCCGCGCCGGACACGAACACCGTCTCGCCGATCATCAACGCGCTGTAACCGCGCACTTCGGCGAGATACCTCGGATAGATGTAGGTCAGACCGTAGAGCCCGATGCCGACGCAGAACGAGAACATGCAGCCGAGCGCGAAGTTGCGGTCGGTAAAAGCGCGGATATCGACGATCGGCTCCTTCTGCGTCAGCGCGCGATAGAAGAAGATCACGGCGGAGATCACGCAGACGATCGCGAAGAAGAAGATGGATTCGTCCTGGAGCCAGTCGTTGCGCGGCCCCTCTTCCAGCACGTATTCGAGCGAGCCGAGAAATCCGGCCATCGAGGCCAGTCCCCACCAGTCGAAATGCTCAAGCAGTTCGAAGTGCGGTTCGTCGAAATCCACCAGCGCCAGCACGCCGATGGTGATGCCGATGCCGGGGACGATGTTGATGAAGAACAGCCAGTGCCACGACATCAGGTCGGTGATGTAGCCGCCGACCGTCGGGCCGATGGTGGGCGCCAGCGTCGCGACGAGACCAATGATCGGACCGACGATGTGGAATTTGCTGCGCGGGAAAACCGTATAGGCCGACGCGAACACGGTCGGGATCATGCCGGCGCCGACGAACCCCTGGATCGCGCGCCACAGGATCATCTGTTCGATGGTCGAGGTCATGCCGCACATGAAGCTCGCCACGGTAAACCCGGAAGCGGATATCGCGAACAACAGCCGGGTGCCGAATGCACGCGACAGGAATCCCGACAGCGGGATCGCGATCACTTCGGCGATCAGATACGAGGTCTGAACCCAGGCGACCTCGCTGGTGCTGGCCGAAAGGCCGGCCTGAATTTCAGACAGCGATGCCGAGACGATCTGGATGTCCAGGATCGACATGAACATCCCGAACACCATGATGAGGAATGCGATCAGCCGGCGCGTGCTGATCGTCTCCACCGGCGCGGGTGCGGCCGGGGCGCCATCCATGGTCGGCGATGCGGTGTTTGACGCCATTACACTGTCCCTGAGGCCCGCGATGCCGGACCTCGCACGCGGTTATCGCGCGCTGATCGGATCGATGTGGTCCGGATTTGGCTTGGTGTTCACCGAGGTGATCACCGACATGCCGGGCCGCAGCAGATTTTCCCGCGCCACCGAGAACGGCACGTGAATGCGAACCGGCACGCGCTGAACCACCTTGGTGAAATTGCCGGTCGCGTTGTCCGGCGGCAGCAGCGTGAACACAGAACCCGACGCCGGCGCGAGGCTGTCGACGATACCCTTGATGGTGCGGCCGGACACCGCATCGACGGTGATCGAAACCGGCTGGCCCGGCTTCAGGCGGCCGAGCTGCGTTTCCTTGTAGTTGGCGTCGATATAGACGTCATCGATCGGCACGACGTTGGCGAGCCGCTGACCCGGCTGCACATAGTCGCCGACATTGACGATGCGATTGGAGAAGATGCCGTCGACCGGCGCGCGCACCACCGTAAACGAGAGATCGCGCACGGCCTTGGCAAGCGCCGCGCGCAGTTCCTGCAACTGGCCCTCGGCTTCCGCCTTCTGCGCCTTGATGACATCGACCTGGGTCTGTGCCGCGTCCAGCGCAGCCTTGGCGCCCTGCACCGCAGCGATGGCCTGATCGCGACCCGCCTGCGAAACATCGAAGGTCGCCTTCGAGGCGAAGCCCTTGGTGCTCAGCGCTTCCTGACGTGCGAAGTCAGCCTCCGCACGCTTGATGGCAGCCTCTGCCGAAACCAGTTGCGCCTGCGCCTGCTCGACCGCGCTTTCCTGCGCATTGGCCTGACGTCCGATGCGATTGATAGTCGCTTGCTGGGTCTCGACCTTGGCGCGTGCGCTTTCGACGGCCAACTGATAGTCGCCGTCGTCGATCATAAAGAGGACATTGCCGGCGCCGACCCGCGCGTTGTCGCCCACCATCACTTTTGAAATGTGCCCGGCGATCTTCGCGCCCATGGTGGAGTTGTTGGCGCGGACATAGGCGTCATCGGTGGTGACCATGTAACGGCCGATGACCATGTAGTGGTAACCGAAATAGATTCCGGCGAGCGCAGCAACCGCGCCAACGCCGACCAGAATCCGTTTGCGCGTTTTGGATTTCGGTTTCGCGGACTGCCCAACAGCGTCATCCGATATATCCGCTGCGGGCGCTTCCGTCGCAGGTTGCTCGGTTGGACGCGAACGCTGCTCGATCTCCGCCGGAACGGCGCGCGATGCATCGGTATCGGATGCTGATGCGTCAGGCTCGGGATGAACAACCCTCGCAACCTGGTCTCGGGCAGGCACGGCCATATTGGCTTCCTTAAATTTCTAAACTCAAACGCACGCAGCAAACGTCCAGCGCCAATAGCGGCGCTCAGCCTGCGACAAAATTACCATTGACCGAACGGTTCGGTCAAATGTAAATTTTAACCGATACTTGGATACCGTATTCCGGGTTCCCGCATTCTTTCCGGCGGCGCGGTCCACAGCGAAACGAAAGAACAAGCTAAACAAATGGTTGCACAGACCCACCTTACGGTCGCTTCCGGCGACGAGGACAGCGCGAAACGCCGCCAGATCATGGACGGTGCACGGCGAGTCTTTATGGATCTGGGTTTCGACGGCGCCAGCATGGGCGAGATCGCGCGCGCCGCCGGCGTCTCCAAGGGCACGCTCTACGTCTATTTCACCGACAAGAACCGCCTGTTCGAGGCCATCGTCGAACAGGAAAGCCTTGAGCACGGGAAAACCGCGTTCAATTTCGATCCCGCGCAGGACGCCGAAACGGTGCTGCGCGATTTCGGCCGCGCCTACATCGAGATTGTGTGCCGTCCGGACGGCGGCTCGGCGGTCAGAACCGTCATGGCTATCGCGGAACGGATGCCCGATGTCGGCCGCCAGTTCTATGAACGCGTCATTGCGCACACCAATCGCCGGATGGCCGACTATCTGAAGGCACGCGTGAAGGCGAAAGAACTCGTGATCGAGGACTGCGAGCTCGCGGCGATGCAGTTCATGATGATGTGCCAGGCCACATTGTTTCAGCCGTACATCTTTCAGGCCAAACCCGCGCCGACCAAAGAAGAGATCGCAACGGTGGTCGACAGCGCCATGCGGGTTTTCCTCGCCGCCTATCGCGCTCGCTAACTCAGCGCTCCCTGATCCGGGATTCGTCTTCGATCGAGTCCCGGTCTTCCTTCGAGAGCGGCCCCCGCGCGAACATCCGCTTCACACGTTGTCCGATCGAGCCGGTGACGCCGCCGTCACGCACCGCATAGCCACGCGGCGCGGCGCGCGCCGCAATCTCCTCGCCGGACACCGCCGCCGGCTGGCAGATGATGCGACCGCTGGCGCGGCGCATCAGGTCGACGTGAATGTGGTCGTAGTGATAGACGTTCGATCCCGGCGCCAGCACGGTGTTGAACGTCTGGCATGCGGCGGCCTGCACGTCGCGCAGAAAGCCCTGCTCTTCCGGCAATCCTTTCCAGCCATCCTTGACCGAAATGCGCCGTCCGTCCGCGAGCGTGAACGACGCGATGTCGAGCGCATTGCCGAAGGCGTGCTCGGAAATATGCGCGCGCGAATTTCCGTTCATGCCGCGGCATGAGTAAGCCGAAATCTGCTTGATCTCCGCGACCGGCGAACCGAACCAGCGCTGCGCCGCAGGCTGAACCGCGTCCGCCAGCCAGCGGTCGAGTGCGGAGACGATGGGACATGCCAGCGTCGCGGTCGGCTTCATCGCGACCGCACCGAACCGGTTCACCGGCGAACCCTGCGAAGGGCCGAGGCGCGGCGGCGTGTAAGGCTGGCTCGCAGGCGGATAAGGCTGCGAAGCATAAGGCGCGCGGGTTTGCGGGCGACTGATCGTTGGCGCTGCAGAGTCAGGCCCTGCGGCCAGATCTTCCTCGTCAGGCGGCTCTGTCCCCGGGGCGTTCAATCGCATCGGTGCACCGGCCTGTTCGGGATAGGACGACGAACGCGCGGACGGATACGGCTGCTGCGATGGATAAGATGACGACGGATAAGAAGGCGGCTGCGACGCAGAGTAAGACGGCTGATAGGAAGGCGGCTGCGGTTGCGACGCCGGCCAGCGCGGTTGGTTGCCGATGCTTCCGGGCGGACGCAGATCGTCGGCATAACCGAGGCTGCTCATCCCCTCGCCGAGCGCCGCCACCTTCAGCGGAAATTCAGCGCCGCACGCGCCCGGACCGGAGATCGGATCGATGCGAACGAGATCCGGGGTCTCCTTGACCGCGCCGGATTTCAGGCACGCCTTCTCCGCCTCTGCCCGCCAGGGTTCGCGTTCGGCGGTCATGAAACCGCGGCCGCAACCCGCCAGCGCAACGAGGACAAGGGAGCCGACTACGAACCAACTCACTCCACGCGTCATCCGCGCAAGTTCACCGAAGATAATTAAAGACTCTTCAACGCGTTGTTATTCATGGTTTTTTAACCACGTTGGTCGGCGGACGGCGATGGATGGACAGCACCGCTGACTTTTTTGGCCCGGAACGCCTCTCTAGTCTGCGCGTTGCAACGACAAGCGATGTCAATTCGCGACCCTTCGAGCCGGGCGGGGAACCACTGGCCGATGCTCTTTAGGGAGATGATGACGTTGGTCCGGAGTTTGAGCGTTGTAACTGCGTATGCATCACTTCTATTAGTCGCTGCGATCGTGCTGGGAATGTTTTAGCGCCGGCATACGGCTCGTTGCGTAATTTCTCGACTGACCTGCCTATCCAGATTCGCGTGACGCGCGGTCCGGTGGAGGCGTGTGTCTGCAATTCCCATACTTCCTATTCGCATTGTCACGCCTTTTATGAAGGCGTTCGGCATCGATATAGCCTGCCGACAGGCCTGCCAAAAAGCCTTAACCGCGTCCGGAGTGAGGAGTAGAGTCTTCGCGGGGGGCGACGTCAGCGGTCGTGCTGAATGACCGACCGAAGGAGGCTACCATGCAGATGAGTCTTCAAATCGGCGATATGGCCCCAGATTTCGAAGCACAGACAACCGAAGGACCCATTCGCTTCCACGATTGGATCGGGAACGCCTGGTGCATGATGTTCTCGCACCCGAAAGACTTTACCCCCGTGTGCACTACCGAACTTGGTTACATGGCCAAAATCAAACCGGAGTTCGACAAGCGCAACTGCAAGATCATTGGGCTCAGCGTCGACCCCGTCTCCAGTCACGAGAAATGGGCAGCGGACATCAAGGAGACTCAAGGGTACGCGCCGAACTATCCCGTTATCGGTGACTCCGATCTCAAGGTGTCCAAGCTCTACGGCATGATTCCGGCCAGTGCGAACGGCGGTGCCGAGGGCCGCACCGCGACCGACAACCAGACGGTTCGCAACGTCTTCATCATCGCTCCCGATAAGACCATCAAGCTCCTGATTTCCTATCCGATGAGCACCGGGCGCAATTTCGACGAAGTGTTGCGCGTGCTCGATTCCGTCGAATTGACGGCCGCCTACAAGGTCGCCACGCCGGTCAACTGGAAACCTGGAGAAGACGTGATCATCGTGCCGTCGGTTTCGGACGACGAGGCCCGGACAAGATTCCCTGCGGGCTGGAAGGCCATAAAGCCCTATATCCGCGTTGTCCATCAGCCGGGCGCCTGAGCGACGCGAGGCATTTTCGGGTATAACGCAGACGCGCGGTCAGCCACACGCGCGAGGGGGCGCGTGGCATTATACACGGGCGCCACGATTCGATTGGGGTTAACGAATGATTTTCCGACAACTCTTCGACAGCGTTTCCAGCACTTATACCTATCTTCTTGCGAGCCGCCGCGGCGGCGAGGCACTGATCATCGATCCCGTGTTGGAGAAGGTCGACCGCTACATCCAGCTCTTGCACGACCTTGATCTCAAGCTGATCAAGGCCGTCGATACACATATCCATGCCGACCACATCACGGGACTTGGCGCGCTGCGCGACAAGACTCATTGCATCACCGTGATGGGTGAGCAAAGCGGCGTCGATGTCGTCTCGATGCGCGTGTCTGACGGCGACAAGATCGATATCGAAGGCCTGAGCCTCGATGTGCTCTATACGCCGGGCCACACCGACGATTCCTACAGCTTCATCCTGCCAGACCGGGTGTTTACCGGCGACACGCTGCTTATTCGCGGCACCGGCCGCACCGACTTCCAGAACGGCGACCCGCGCGCGCAATACGAGTCGATCTTCGGCCGGCTGCTGAAGCTGCCCGACCAGACGCTGATTTTTCCGGCGCACGACTACAAGGGCGACACGGTCTCGACCATCGGCGAGGAAAGGGCCTGCAATCCGCGGCTTCAGGTCAAGTCGGTCGATCAATATGTCGACCTGATGAACAGCCTGCATCTGCCGAATCCGAAGATGATGGATGTGGCGGTGCCGGCGAATCTGCATATGGGTCTGGCGCAAGACGAAGTGGCGCGGCGGGGTTGGGCGCTCTCGGGGTCGCAAGCCAAGGACATGGCCGGCAGGCCCGATGTGGTGCTCATCGATCTGCGCGAACGGCGCGAGCGCGAAAAGCACGGCGTCATTCCAGGCTCGCTCCACGCGCCCTATCCTGCCCTCGAAGACAATGTGAAGCCGGGCGGCGTCCTTCACCAGCTCGGCACGACCACCAGCAATCAGTTGCTGTTCTATTGCGCGTTCGGCGAGCGCTCCGCGATGGCCGTGCAGGCCGCGCAGGAAGCTGGGCTCACCACTGCCCGTCATATCCAGGGCGGCATCGAGGCCTGGCGCCGCGCCGGTGGCCGGATCGCGCCAGAGCGATGAACCGCGGGGTCTGAACCCCGACCTCTTTCACATCACAATTGCAATGAAAAATCTGGCTGTCAGAGCACCCGGCGTTGCATCGTCCTGCGAGGACTGCCAAAAATACCACCGTTACCGGACGTTCAGATTGCTCCTTGAGCAGGTGAATATTTTGATGCGCTTTGCCCTGCTCGTTGCATCGATGCTGTGCGGCCTCGCGCCTGCGCCCGCTCATGCCGCACAAACCATCCGGCTCGCACAGGCCGCGCCCGCGCAACCGGCAAGCCCCGCACCGGCGCCAGCAGATTTGTCTGCAACTCCTCCGCAAACGAGCCAACCCGCTCCGGTCGATCAACCGGCAGCCGATGCATCTCAATCGGATGAGCCCGCCGGTAACGTCGCGATCCTGAAAGGCACCGCAACGGTCACGCGCAACGGCATGACCGGTCCCCTGAAACTGCAAGACGACATCTTCAAGGGCGATATTCTTCAGACCGGCAAGAGTTCGACACTCGGTGTGACGTTCTCTGACGACACCACGCTCAATCTCTCCGCAAGTTCGCGCGTCGTCGTGGACAATTTCATCTATCAGGAAGGAGCTAAGGACAACGCCGCGCTTCTGAATGTCACGCGCGGCACCATGGCCTTCGTCGCCGCCGCCGTTGCCAAGACCGGCGACATGAAGATCGAAACACCGACGGCAACGCTCGGCATTCGCGGCACCACAGGCGTCGTCGAAGTGCCGGAAGGCGTTGCGGCCGGCACCGCCAGCGCGAACAATGTCGGGATCAAGCTTTATCCCGACGCCGACGGCAAGGTCGGCCGGATCGAAGTCAAGGCGCGCGACGGCGCGCCACTCGGCATGCTGACACAGGCCGCGAGCGGATTCACCGTGCGCGGTACGATGGTGCCGGGCTTCGGCATGCGCATGTCGGCGATGCCGATGGTGATGTCCGCACAGATGATCGCGCGCGATCGCGGATTCATGCAGCGTGTTCACAACATGCAGGACATCGGACGCCGCGTTGTGATGCAGCAGCGCAACTTCCGTCTCCAGAATCCCAATCGTCCGCCGGCCTTCGGACGGCCGGGCTTCAATCCGAACGCTCCACAGCGCGGCGGGCTCAACCAGCCCGGCCAACGCCCCGGCTTGAATCAACCGGGTCAACGTGGCGGGCTTAATCAACCGGGCCTGAACAGGCCGGGTCAGCCAAATCGTCCGGGTCTGAATCAACCCGGCCAGCCGGGACGACCGGGCCTGCAAAACCAGCCGGGACAACGCGGCAATTTGCAGCCGGGCACAGGTCAACCGGGTCGACCCGGTTTGCCAAATCAGCCCGGACTCCAGCGCCCACCCGGCGCACCGGGTCAGCTCGGTTCAAGGCCACCGCTTTCGAACCAGCCGGGACTCGCGAACCGGCCCGGACTTCAACAGCAGCCCGGCGTGCCGGGCGGACTCCAACGGCCATCTGCGGTGCCCAGCGCACCGGCGTTGCAGGGTCCGGCGGGAATTCTCAACCGGCTCGGTGTACCGAACCGGCTCGGCGTTCCGCAGGTGCCATCCGCAGTGCCGCGTCCCGGCCAGCCCGCAGTCCCTGCCTTGCAGAAAAAGCTGCCGCAAACGCCGAAGGACAAACTGCCTCCGAAAGAGTTGCTGCGGTAGGTTGATCGATACCGTCGCCGCACGCGGGGTGGCGTGCCGCGGATGCGGGCTGTAGCATCGCTGTCATGATGCTGCCGGAGTCGTTATGCGCTTGAAATTCATCCTGCTCGGGTTGGCGGTGCTCGTCGCATCGTTCGCCGCCAGTCTTTATGCGATGAACAGGTTCTGGCCGGCCGAGGTTCAAAAGCCTGCGCTGGCGAAGTTGCCGCCGCTCCCGCCCGTCTCGCGCAATTCCGAAATCCTGACGCCGATTTCCATCTCGATCGCCGCGCTGCGCGACGGGCTCGATCGCGCCGCGCCGCACAATGTCGGCGGCAAGGCGGACAATCCCATCAGCCAGATCCTTCAGAACGCCGACATCAACTGGACGGTGACGCGCGGGCCGATTGCCGCAAGCGGCGTGCAAAATGCGCTGTCGCTGTCGACACCGCTCGACGGCAAGCTGACGGTGCTCGGCTCGTTGTCCGCAGCAAGCGGCACCGCACTCGGCAACGTGCTGGGCAATGTGCTCGGCAACAACGCCGCCAAGCAACTCGGCAGCGTGAATATCAAACAGTTGAATGCCAGCGCCGCCATCCACGGCAATGTCGCGATCACCTCACGCCCCGAAGTTCTGCGGGAATGGCGCATCGATCCCAAACTGACGGCACATGTTTCGATCGGCGACAGCAGCCTCACCATCGCCGGCGCAAAGGTCGCGGTGCCTGCGCAGGTCAAGCCGGTGATCGACAAGACCGTCAACGAACAGATGGCGCAGTTGCAGGCGCGGCTGCGCAACGACCGCTCGCTCGAACAGAATGCACGTCGCGAATGGGCAAAACTCTGCCGCTCGATTCCGCTGCCGCCAGCGGCCGTTGGAATGCCGACACTGTGGCTGGAGATGCGGCCGGTGCGCGCGATGGCCGCGCAGCCGCGCATCGATCCCAACTCGGTGAACTTCATGCTCGGCTTGCAGGCGGAGACACGCGTGCTGCCCGCCGAGACCAAGCCTGATTGCCCCTTCCCGGCAAATCTCGACATCGTGCCGCCGCCGGATCGCGGCCGCGTTGCCATCGGCGTGCCGATCGATCTGCCGTTTACCGAAGTCAGCAAGATCGTCGAGACGCAACTGAAGGGCCGCACGTTTCCCGAAGACGGCAGCGGCTCGGTCGATGTCATGGTGAAAAGCGCGAGTGTCGCCGCCGCCGGTCAGCGGCTGCTGATCTCGCTGCTCGTCAACGCGAAGGAAAAGAAGAGCTTCCTCGGCCTCGGCGGCGAAGCGACGATTCACATCTGGGGCCGCCCGGTGCTGGATCAGGCGCAGCAGATTCTGCGGCTGACCGATCTCGAACTCGCCGTCGAATCCGATTCTGCATTCGGCCTTCTGGGCGCCGCCGCACGCCCGGCGATCCCCTACTTGCAGCGCGCACTTGAGCAGCGCGCCACCATCGACCTGAAATCATTCGCCGCCAACGCGCAGCAGAAAATTTCGGCGATCGTCTCGGACTTCCGCAAGAACGATGAAGGCATTCGTGTCGAAGCATCGGTGTCGAGCGTGCGTCTCGGCAGCATCGCGTTCGACTCCAGCACACTGCGGATCATCGCCGAAGCCGAAGGTTCGATCAGCGTGGCGGTAACATCGCTGCCGAATTTGCAGTGAACAAGCGCGCATAGCTCGTGCGCATGCTCGCATAGCTGCAAGTTACTCATATCAGTGCGTTAATTTGCGCGAGTTCCCGCGTTAATTGTTACGACACTTTCTCTCCACATTTGCTCCGCATTGGAACCGTTCGCGCCCGTTGCCGTTGAGCCGGGCCAGTCGTCGCGCCTGCACAGAGTGCCCGCGCTGAACCCATTCCAAAATTCATCGCTGAGGATTTACATCATGAAACGATTCCTGCTCGCCGCAGCCGCGGCGATGATGCTGATTCATCCCGCCAGCGCGCAGCGCGCCAACTACGAATCCATGGTTGCGAGTCACGCCGCCGCAAACGGCGTTCCCGCGGAACTCGTGCATCGCGTGATCGTGCGCGAGAGCCGCTACAATCCACGCGCCGTCAGCAAGGGCAACTACGGCATGATGCAGATCAAGCTCGCGACCGCGCGCGGCCTTGGCTACACCGGCACCGCGCAGGGCCTGCTCGATCCGGACACCAATCTCACTTACGCCGTGAAATATCTCGCCGGCGCCTATCAGGCGGCGGGCGGCAACCAGAACCGCGCGGTCGCATACTATGCCGGCGGCTATTACTACGCGGCGAAGCGTCAGGGATTGCTGCCGCGTCAGCAGGTTCAGGCGCAGGTCCAGCCGTCGATCTCGCTGTTCGATGCGAACGCCCAGGAGCTTCCGCGCCGTGCGCGGCGGCATCGCCACCATCACTAATCTGATAACAAGCCGGCTTCAGTTTGAAGCCGGCTTTATTTCTGGCTCGACAGAGTGGCGTGCCGACGGATCGCGGACATGCGCCACGACATTGTCGTCAGCGAAAACCTTCTTCCAGCCGTCGACATGATCGAGCAGTTGCGCGGCTGGCGTCCGCCGCCACAGCAGCGTCGCGTCGATACGATATGACTTGAGCATGACGAATAACGCATCGGGACTTTTCAGAGTCATGGTGCGGTCGAGTTCCACCATGAAGCGCTCGCCGTAAAGTTCAGTCCGCCCATCGATCGCAACCGGAACTCCCGCCCAAATCAGATACCCGCCGAAGTCGTAGTCGTTCAGCACGCGCGACACGCCACGCTCCTTCAATGCTGCAACAGCCGGTGCGATGCCGGACGGCGGCGCATATCGACTTGTCGTGATTACGATGGCCGTCATCGAGACGATGACTGCAAGCGCCGCCAAGGCAACCATCGAACGCAACTGCCCGCCATTCGGCGGCGACACCACCGCCCCTCCGAAGCGGGCTGCCAGCGGCGCGGCCAGCACAATCGGCAACAGCAGCGCCAACACGGTCGCATTGCGTGCGCTTGCCAGCGCCATGTGAAGCAGTCCGAGCGTCAACACGATTCGCATCAGCGGCAGCTTCAATCCCTTGAACAGGATCGCTCCCAGCCCGAGCAGCAGAACTCCCTCGAATGCGCCGAAGCGCGTGAAGTCGGCCGGACGCCATTCGGTGATCATCGACAGCGCTGCACCGAGATTGAGAATGTTGCGGGCCGCGAGCAGCGAATCCCAGCCATAGGGCGTAATGCAACTCGCCGCGAGCGCCACGAGGCCAAACACGAACCAGCGCAGCAGCAATTGCACGCGCGCAGGCCGCTCCACGTTCATCAAGGCGTCGAGCCCGATCGCTCCGATCAGCACGAGACCAAAAACGAAACTGCCGTGAAGATTCGCCCAAAGGGTCATGAGCGGCGGCAGCGAGAACGACGGCGTGCCGCCACGGTCGGCCGCCGCGATCAGACCCGCGACCCAGGCCACCATCAACGGTATGGCGAGCGCGTGCGGCCGCACCAGAAAATGCGGCGACGCAATCGCGAGCGCCGCCAACAGCAGAACGAGGACGATAAACTTATCCAGACGCCGTTCGAGAAGCCATGCAAGCAGCGCAAACGCCGTCGCAATCGACGCTGCGGTCAGCACGACGGGTCCGGCCCAGCCCGCGACCGAAAAGGCGAGCGCGTAACAGGCCTGCGCAAGCCACTGCGTCGATATCCACGGCTGGCCGTGCAGCGTGAAGGAAAAGATATCGGCTCGCGGGACAGCGCCGTTGTCGAGAATCCACTGGCCGACCTTGATCTGCCAGAACGTGTCGGGATCGGCGAGCATGCGATTGCCCAGCGCGAGCAGTCCTGCGTAAACGCACACGCCCGTCACCAGCGGCAGCGACAACCACTTTGCCGGAACGCTGCTGGCCTGCACCGTCATCGCGCCACGCCTTCCGGCGGTTTTACGTTCGGCTCGACCGTATGACGTGCACTCGCATCGCGGACGTGAACGACGACATCGTCGTCGGTGAAGACTTTGCGCCAGCCGTCGATCTGATCAAGCAGTTGCGCGCCCGGCGTCTTCCGGCGCAGCAGCGTCGCGTCGATCTTGTGGCGCTCCAGCAGCTCGAAGAAGCTCGCAGGATTGCGCAAGCCCCGCGCCGCACTGTGTTCGACGACGAACTTCTCGCCGTACAACTCGGTGCGTCCGTCGATGTACGGCGCGACGCCCTGCGAGATCAGGTAGCCGCCGAAATCGTAATCGTTGAACACCCGCTTCGCTTGATGCTGCTTCAATGCCTGCACCGCTGCGGCCGGTGACATGTTCGCCGCCGGGCGGTACTGGCCCATGGCAAGCGCAGCCACCGTCATGCCGAGCATCAGCACCACCGTAAGCATCGTGGCGAACCCATGGGGCTGCGGAAAGGTCAGGCCAGCATCGCGGCGGCAGCCGAACTGCGCGGCAAGCGGCGCGGCGACCACCATCGGACCCAGCAGGGCAAACACGTCCGCGTTGCGGATGTGTGCCAGCGCCATATACAGCAAGCCAACGAACAGCACGGTGCGCATCAGGGGCAGCTTCACGCCCTTGATGAACGCGAGCACGATGATCAGCAGTGCGCCGGCCTCCAGCGGGCCGAGGAAACTGAAATCGGCCGGCGCCCATTCGCGGATCAGGGTCAGCGCCTCGCCGAGATTGAGAATGGCGCGCGCCGCCAGCAGCGAATTCCAGCCATAGGGGGTGATGCAACTCGCCGCGAGCGCAACGAGGCCGAACGCGAACCAGCGCAGCAACAACCGCAGCCGCGCCGAGGCTTCGACATTCAGCACCGCATCCAGCGCGATGGGGCCAATCAGCATCAGACCGAGAACGAAACCGCCGTGCAGATTCGCCCACAGCGTCATAAGCGCCACCAGCACGAACGGCGGCGCTTGCCGGCGCTCAGCCGCCGACAGCAAGGCCGCAACCCATGCCACCATCACCGGCAGCGCCAGTGCATGCGGCCGCGCATAGAAGTGCGGCAATCCGACAAGGAACGACGCCGGCAGCAGGATCATCACCGGCGTGTCGCCGAAGTAGCGGACCAGGAAGCGTGTCAGCAGCATGTATGTCACGGCTATCGCCAGCGCCGTCAGCGCGACGAGGCCCGCCCACCCTAACCATCCATAGATCTGGCTGAAGATGACCTGCGCCAGCCACTGCGTGGACATCCAGGGCTGGCCCTGCATCGTGAACGAATACACGTCGGTCACCGGCACCGTGCGGTGATCAACCATCCATTGCCCGACCGCGACCTGCCAGAATGTATCGGGATCGATCAGCAGCCGTTTGCCTGTGCTTAGAAGCACGGCGTAGACGATGAGGCCGACCCACAGCGGCAGCGTGCACCGTTGCGCCGGTGCTGCGTCGATCGCCTGTGCGGTCATCGTACCGCGCCTTCCGGTTTGATTGTTGGATTCGCCGCGCCGAACTTGCGAATGTGCACAACCGCTATGTCATCGGCATAAATCCGCTGCCAGCCGTCAAGCCGGTCGAGAAGCCCGACCGCAGGCGTGTCTGGCGTCAGCAGCGTCGCGTCGATCTTGTAGGTTTCGAGCAGGCCCAGAAATCCATCGACGTCCCGGAGCGCAAGCGCATCGAACGTGTTGACAAGGAACGGCGCGCCATAGAGTTCGCCACGTCCGTCGAAGAAGGTCGGAATGCCCTGCGCAATGAGATAGCCGCCGAACCCGGCATTGTGAAGAATTCGCGCCGCCTTCCGCGCCTTCAACACATCGACCGCAGCGGCCGGTGTCTGCGCGACCATCGGCGAAAAGGTGTGCCTTGCGGCAAATGCCGCGGTCGCCGTAACCACAACGAGGATCACGGCAACAAGACCAATCCTGCTTCCCGTCCGTACACTACGCTCAGACCGTCCAAGCTGCGCAGCGAGCGGGCCTGCAACAACAAGCGGCGTCAGCAGCGCGAACACCTCGATATTGCGGTTGTGCGACAGCGCCATGTGCAGCAAGCCCAGCACCAGCAGGATGCGCGGCGGCGACAGCACGATGCCGCGCCAGAGCGCTGCAGCCACCGCCGCCAGCAGGCAGACCTCGAACACGCCGAGACTGCTGAAATCCGCGGGCTGCCATTCGGCGATCAGCGGCATCGCCGCCCCGAGATCGAGAATCTGGCGTGCGGCCAGCAGTGAGTTCCATCCGTAGGGCGTAATCCAGCTTGCTGCCAGCGCGCAGATGCCGAACGCCGCCCATCGCAGCGCCAGCGAGAGTCTCTGTGGCGCTTCGGCATTCCACAGCGCATCGAGCGCGAACGGCGCGATCAGCGCGAGCCCGAGGACGAAGCCGCCGTGCAGGTTCGCCCACACTATAATGAGCGGCAGCAGCCAGAATGACGGCGCCCTGCGCGCGTCGCTGGCGTTCGCCAGACCGTAGACCCACGCCACCATCACCGGCAGCGCCAGCAGATGCGGGCGCGCGACGAAATGATGCGCGGACATCAACACGGCGGCCATCGTCACGATGATCGCATGCACCGCCGAGAAATACCGGCACAGGATATGAACCAGCAGCGCGAATGCCGCCGCCGTTCCAAGCGCAGCAAGGATCACCGGCCCGGCCCAGCCGGCAACTGCATACGATGCGGCATAGAGAACCTGCGCCAGCCAGGACGACGACATCCATGGCGCGCCTAGTCTCGTGAACGAATAGATGTCGGTATGGGGCAGCGCGCGATGATCGATGATCGATTGCCCGACCACGATCTGCCAATAGGTGTCGGCGTCCTGCAGCGACCGGTTGCCGCCGATCACCATCAGCAGGAACAGCCCGGCGCCGAACCACAGCCATGCCGGCACTTGGCCGAGGGTTCTCTCGGCCGTGCCCGGCTTGTGCCCGATGTGATCGCGACCGGCGATACTCATTATGGTCCAAACTTTGGAAACAGGTTCCGCGACCTAACCACCCGCGACATAATTCCGGGTAAACTCAAGCGGCTGATCTCTCTCGGAAACCGGCGCGAAACGGCCTCAATCGCGTCGCGGCAAGGTCAACGAACCCTTACCGGCCTGGTTCTGCATCGCCTTCGCGATGCGAAATGCGAAAACGCGTTCCCACGATGCGGAAAAGCCATGCCACACCGCGGGTCCGGCCATTGAAACCCCGGTTCATCGGGTCTATCGTATTGATGTTCCGAGGGGGGCTCCGGCGTGGAGCTGAGATACCGCACAATGCGCGGTGACCCTTTGAACCTGATCCGGGTCATGCCGGCGAAGGGACAGGGATGCTACAGAAAGCCAAATCTCCGCGAGGGGAAACTTCCATCAATATTATCGGTGCGGGCATTGCCGGTTCATGGCAGGCATTGCTGTTCGCGCGCGCGGGCTACGACGTCACGGTTCACGAACGCAGCGACGCCGAAATGACGCAGGCGACCAGCCACTGGGCCGGCGGCATGTTGGCGCCGTGGTGCGAGCGCGAGGCCTCCGAGCCGGTCATCACCCGCCTCGGTATCCGCTCACTCGATTTGTGGCGCGAACAGCTTCCCGAAACACCGTTCAACGGCTCGCTCGTGGTGTCGCATCCGCGTGACCGCATCGATTTCGAGCGCTTCGCCAAGCTCACCACCGATCATGAACGCCTCGATGCATCCGGCATCGCGAGCCTTGAGCCGTCGCTCGACGGCCGATTCCGCGAGGCACTGTTCTTTGCCGGCGAAGGTCATGTGGAGCCGCGCACCGTGTTGCCGAAGCTGCATGCGAAACTCGCCGAGGCGGGCGCCGCAATCAAATTCGAGAGCGACTGCGAAACCGACAAGATTGCCCAAGAAATCAAAAACGGCATCGTAATCGACTGCCGTGGCCTGAGTGCGCGCGACCGGCATCCCGATCTGCGCGGCGTCAAGGGCGAGATGGTGATCATCGAGACGCCCGAGGTGCAACTGTCGCGCCCGGTGCGGCTGATTCATCCGCGCTGGCCGCTCTATATCATTCCGCGCGACGGCAACCGCTTCATGATCGGCGCGACCACCATCGAGGCCGAAGACACCGGCGTCAGCGTGCGCTCGGCGCTGGAACTGCTGACGGCAGCCTACGCCGTGCATCCGGCGTTCGCCGAGGCGCGCATCGTCGAGATCGGCGCAGGCTTGCGCCCCGCATTTCCGGACAACCTGCCGCGCATCGCGGTCGATGCCGCGCGCATCTCCGTCAACGGGCTTTATCGCCACGGCTTCCTGCTGGCGCCTGCCCTGGCGGAGCTGACGCTGGCCTATGTCGAGCGCGGCGCCATCGACAACGAGGTGACGCAATGTTCCTGATCGTCAACGGCGAACGCGTCGAGACCAAGGCCACGCGCGTCGACACGCTGCTGGCCGAACTCGACTATGAAGGCACGCACCTGGCCGTCGCGGTGAACTACGACGTGGTGCCGCGTGCGCGCTGGGCCGAGACGCCGCTCAACGACAATGACGCGGTGGAAATCCTCACGCCCCGGCAGGGAGGGTAACAGCAATGACTGCGAAGACGGTCAATTTCTACGGCAAAGAGTTTTCCTCGCGCCTGCTGATCGGCAGCGCGCTGTATCCGTCGCCGAAGATCATGCAGGACGCGATCCGCGCCGCCGGCAGTGAAATCGTCACCGTGTCGGTGCGCCGCGAAACCGCGGGCGGCAAGACCGGCGATCAGTTCTGGTCGCTGATCCGCGAACTGAAAGTCACGGTGCTGCCGAACACCGCGGGCTGCAAGAGCGTGCGCGAAGCCGTGACCACCGCGAAGCTCGCGCGCGAACTGTTCAACACGCCATGGATCAAGCTGGAAGTGACCGCCGACGATGAGACGCTGCAGCCCGATGTGGTTGGCCTCGTCGAAGCGGCACAAATCCTGATCAAGGACGGCTTCGAGGTGTTTCCGTATTGCACCGAGGATCTGAGCGTCGCCATGAAGCTGGTCGATGCCGGCTGCAAGGTGGTGATGCCGTGGGCCTCTCCCATCGGCAGCGCGCGCGGCATCACCAACCGCGATGCGCTGAAGCTGCTGCGCGCCCGCCTGCCCGACATCACGCTGGTGGTCGATGCGGGCATCGGCGCGCCGTCGCATGCCGCCGAAGCCTTTGAACTCGGCTATGACGCCGTGCTGCTCAACACCGCCATCGCCAAGGCCGACGATCCGGTCGCCATGGGCAACGCCTTCCGCCTTGCCGCTGAAGCCGGCCGCGCCGGATATGAAGCGGGCCTGATGGGCGCGCGCGACTTCGCCTCTCCTTCAACCCCTGTCGTTGGGACACCGTTCTGGCATGCCGTATCCTGATCGCTTCTATCCTGTGGTCGACAGTGTCGCGTGGGTCGCACGGCTGACCAAGCTCGGTGTCGGCACCGTGCAATTACGCGTGAAGTATCTCGATGATACGGCCGCGCTTGCCATCGTCCGTGAGGCGCTCGCCGTCACCGAAGGCACGCCGACCAGGCTCGTCGTGAACGATTACTGGCGCGCAGCCATCGACGCCGGCGCGGAACATCTGCATCTCGGCCAGGAAGACCTCAACACCGCCGACGTTCATGCCATCCGCCGCGCCGGGCTGACGCTTGGCCTGTCCACGCATGACGAGACCGAACTCGACAACGCGCTCGCCTACAAGCCCGACTACATAGCGCTTGGCCCGATCTACGAGACGACGCTGAAGAAGATGCGGTTCGCGCCGCAGGGCGTCGAGCGCATTACCGCATGGAAGCTTCTGATCGGCGATATCCCGCTGGTCGCGATCGGCGGGATCAAGCTCGAACAGGCCGAAATGATTTTCGCAGCCGGCGCGAACTCCATCGCCGTCGTCAGCGATGTCACCCAGAACCCAGATCCTGATGCGCGCGTGCGCGCCTGGCTCACCGACTATTCAAAAGCGGCATAGGAGAGCGGCGATGAACACGTCGATCCTCATCGCAAAACTGATCGGGCCCGTGATGCTCGCGGTCGGAATCGCGGTGTTGATCAATGGCCGCGCGTTCCGCGACATGGCCGACGAGTTCTTGGCGAACCGCGCCCTGATGTTCATCAGCGGATTGCTTGCCATGCTTGCCGGCGTCGCAATCATCGTCACACACAATGTCTGGACTGCGGACTGGCGCGGACTGATCACGCTGTTCGGCTGGCTCACCGCCATCGGCGGCGCAATCCGACTGATCGCCCCACAATTTGTCGTCCAGCGCGGCCGCGCCATGATGAGGCAATCCTACATGCCGGCCGTCGCCGGCGCGATCTGGGCCGCGATCGGACTCATCTTTTGCTTTTTTGGATATCGCTGAAACAACCAAACTGACCCGAACGGGAGACGCACCATGAACAAACCCATCGCAACGGCCGACCTGAAGCCCGCTGTCACCACCGGCGGCCTGACGTCGTCGCACAAGATCTACGTGACGCCCGATGAAGCGCCTGATCTCAAGGTGCCGCTACGCGAAATCATCCTGTCCGAAGGCGCGGGTGAGCCGAACCTCCCCGTCTACGACACCTCCGGCCCCTACACCGATCCGAACGTCATCATCGACGTCAATGCCGGCCTCTCCCGCGCGCGCATCGAATGGGTGAAGGAACGCGGCGGCGTCGAGGAATACGAAGGCCGCGAGATCAAGGCTGAAGACAACGGCAATGTCGGCGCGAAGCATGCCGCAGCAGCCTTCACGGCCCATCACAAGCCGATCCGCGGCGTCGGCGACGCGCCGATCACGCAGCTTGAATTCGCGCGCAAGGGCATCATCACCAAGGAGATGATCTACGTCGCGGCGCGCGAGAATCTCGGACGCAAGCAGCAGCTTGAGCGCGCGGAAGCGGCTCTCGCGGACGGCGAAAGCTTCGGCGCGGAAATCCCTGCGTTCATCACCCCGGAATTCGTGCGCAGCGAGATCGCGCGCGGCCGCGCGATCATCCCCTGCAACATCAACCATGCCGAACTGGAGCCGATGATCATCGGCCGCAACTTCCTGACCAAGATCAACGCCAACATCGGCAACTCCGCCGTGACGTCGTCGGTCGAGGAAGAAGTCGACAAGATGGTGTGGGCGATCCGCTGGGGCGCGGACACCGTGATGGACCTCTCCACCGGCCGCAACATCCACACCACCCGCGAATGGATCCTGCGCAACGCGCCGATTCCGATCGGCACCGTGCCGATCTATCAGGCGCTGGAGAAGTGCGACGGCGACCCGGTCAAGCTGACATGGGAGTTGTACAAAGACACGCTGATCGAGCAGTGCGAACAGGGTGTGGATTATTTCACCATCCATGCCGGCGTGCGCCTGCCCTACATCCATCTCACCGCCAACCGCGTCACCGGCATCGTCTCGCGCGGCGGCTCGATCATGGCGAAGTGGTGCCTCGCGCATCACAAGGAGAGCTTCCTCTACACGCACTTCGACGAGATTTGCGACCTGATGCGCAAGTATGACGTGTCGTTCTCGCTGGGCGACGGCCTGCGTCCCGGTTCGATCGCCGACGCCAACGACCGCGCGCAGTTCGCCGAACTCGAAACCCTCGGCGAACTCACCAAGATCGCATGGGCGAAGGGCTGTCAGGTGATGATCGAAGGCCCCGGCCACGTGCCGATGCACAAGATCAAGATCAACATGGACAAGCAGCTCAAAGAGTGCGGCGAAGCGCCGTTCTATACGCTTGGGCCGCTGACCACTGACATCGCGCCGGGCTATGATCACATCACCTCGGGCATCGGTGCAGCCATGATCGGCTGGTTCGGCTGCGCGATGCTCTGTTACGTGACGCCGAAGGAGCATCTCGGCCTGCCCAACCGCGACGACGTCAAGGTCGGCGTCATCACCTACAAGATCGCGGCGCACGCCTCCGATCTCGCCAAGGGCCATCCGGCGGCGCAGCTTCGCGACGACGCGCTGTCACGCGCGCGCTTCGACTTCCGCTGGGAGGACCAGTTCAACCTCGGCCTCGATCCGGATACCGCGCGCAGCTATCACGACGAGACGCTGCCGAAGGAAGCCCACAAGGTCGCGCATTTCTGCTCGATGTGCGGCCCGAAGTTCTGCTCGATGAAGATCACGCAGGACGTGCGCGACTACGCGGCGACCCTCGGCGACAACGAGAAGGCCGCGCTCAATCTCGACGGCAAGCTGCCCGGCGTCGGCATGACGATTTCCGGCGTGATCGAGGACGGCATGGCCCAGATGAGCGAGAAGTTCGTCAAGATGGGCGGACAGGTCTATGTCGAGGCGGAAGCGGTGAAGGAAAGCAATAAGGCGTTCTGATACTCTTCATTGAAGCCAATCAAACGGCGGGTTGCGCGAAGGCGTAGCCCGCCGTTGTCGTGCGCTCCTCGAAAAATATTCCCGCGGGCTTGTACCCGCAGCAGTTGAACTGCGGCCAGTTCCCGCTACCTTGGCACCGGGGAAGAAGGCGGGCGTTTTCACCAGCCCGCCGTACATGGCAAGACAAATGACAAACGTACTGAATGCTATCGGCGCATGCCGCCGGCAGATGACTGCTGTTGTCTTCCGGACTTTGGTTCTGGTTGCAACCAGTCTGGCCGTGGACAGCATCGCCGCTGCGCCGGCGGCGGCTGCAGGCGGCGCAAAACTCACGTTCACCCGCGTCAGTGGATTACAGTATGCGGGCGTGCAGGCGACGGTAAAAGTCAACGGCAAGCAAGTCGCCGGCCTTTGGAGCGGCGCGTCAGCCACTGTCGACGTTGCACCGGGCGCGAACGTCATCACCGTCGATGCATCGACTTATCCGGGCAGTTGGACTCAGACTCTGAACGTCAAGCCTGGCGCGCGCTACACCATCGAAATCTCGCCTCACAGCAGTGGGACAGCGATGCTCGGGCTGATCGGCGTCGCCATCGAAGCCAGTTCGAAGAGCAAGCAAGGCGGCGCATTCCAGATGCGCGTCGTGACGGGGCGATAGCGGAGCGGCGTCGATGACTAGTCGACACGCTAATTCCAAGGAGCTTCTAATGGCTATAGACGACGAAATGGATGAATACCTAAATCTTCCCGACGACCCAGAGGAGGCTTTCGCCGTCTTCCAACGAAGAAGGTATAAGGAACTTGAAGCAACTTGGGGCGAACAGAACAGCGGATGGCATAACGAGCGGCGGTACGTCGATAGTCTTTTGGCATTCGACGAAGTCCACGGACTTGACATCCTAATTGCCTTTAGAAGCCCCCCGGGAAACGACGTTAAATTCTCTGATTTTTTTCAGGAGTTCCGGCGTCATGCTGAAATAAGCTCTCAAAAAATATTGATAGAGAGAGCACGTCGAATAAAATCCAATGCTGAAACTGTTATTCTTCTCGACGCAAAATCCCGTACAGCAATACACAAGCTTATCGACGCTATTCGAGAAAAGCTCAACGAGCTAAAACTGCCCGAAGACAAAAGAGACTCACTATTCAAGAAGTTGAATTTATTTGCAGTTGAGGTTGACCTTAACCGAACTCGAACCACCGCGTTCTTTGCATTCGCAGTAGAAGCCGCGCGCACCGGAAAGGCAATTAACGACGAGATTAAGCCTTTGCAGCAAACTATCGATCGCGTATTCGATTGGATAGACAAAGCAACAAAGTGGAAAGATGCCCTTCCTCCATGGTCGGAAAGAAAGAAGATTGAGGGGCCGAGGAAGCAATTGCCTGCTCCTAAGAAAGAAACAGATGGCATGAACGACGACATTCCTTTTTGAACATCGCCACGAACCACTACTTCAACGTAATCGCCAGTTCGCCCAGCAAGCGCTGGAGCGTAGTGCACCCCGGGATTTGTTCACCCCGTGCTTGCCCGCCGCATTCCGTTTTGCTTCATGCGGTGTCCGCCCCCACAATCACCTTCCCCTCCGCGCTCACAGGTGTATAGGTCTCGCCTCACCCTCAGGCGGCACACCTTATGACCACGTCCAACAACTCCACCTCCGCCCCCAACGCCACCCCTCTCACCCCGGACGATTTCGTTCAGGACGCGCCGGTTGCGACGGCACAGGCGCCGGCCGCGACGCCTGTCGCCGATCTGATCGACGGGGTTACCGTGACGCCGCTGGTCGCGCATGGAGACAACCGCGGCGCGCTGACCGAGCTTCTGACCACGCGCGACGGCCTGATCGAGCCGATCGTGCATGTCTACGAGGTGGAAGCGAAAGCCGGATCTATCCGCGGCTGGGTGTATCATCGCCATCAGTTCGACCGGCTGGCCTTTACGCGCGGCCGCTTCAGGGTCGTGCTGTTCGACATCCGACAAGACAGCCCGACCTTCAACAAGCTTTCGGTTCTGATCCTCGGCACGGAACGGCCGGGCCTGCTGCGCATTCCGCCCTTTGTCGTTCACGCGGTGCAAAATCTTGGCGAGGACGCGATCTTCATCAATATGCCGACCAGGGTTTACGATCCCCGCGATCCGGACAAGTCCCGCCTGCCGATCGGCGATCCGCGGACTCCGTTCAGCTTCCGGGACTGACGCCGCTCCCCGTCATCGCCGCTCAAGAAGGTGAAAGCGCGCAATCGTGCGCCATGATAGGCTTCGAGATGATACGGCGCGCCTCGATGGAGCACCCATGCATAACCTCACGCCTCTCTCCGGATTGATCGGCGGTGCGCTGATCGGGCTTGCCGCCGCGATGCTGATGCTGCTGACCGGGCGCATCGCCGGTATCAGCGGCATCTTTGGCGGGCTTCTTTCACCCGCGACGCACGATCGCGGCTGGCGGATCGCCTTCATTGCGGGGCTGATCGCAGTGCCGCTCATCGCGGCACTCGTTGCCGGCGCGCCGCTGCCCTCGCCCACGATGCCCGCAAGCCTGATCGTGATCGTCATCGCCGGGTTGCTTGTCGGCTTCGGCAGCCGCATGGGCGGCGGCTGCACCTCGGGTCACGGCGTCTGCGGCGTCGCCCGGCTGTCCGCGCGCTCGCTTGTCGCCACCGCGATCTTCATGGCGGCGGCGATTTTCACTGTCGCCATCGTGCGTCACGGGCTTTATGTTTTTGACGCGTTTTCTTTACGCGAAGCGGCATCCGCTTCGCTTGAAAACGCTATGGGGGGCTGATGCGATGCCACTCGTTCTCGTGAGCTTCGCCTGCGGACTCGTCTTCGGCGCGGGCCTCTTGATCTCCGGCATGACGCAAACCGGAAAAGTGCTCGGCTTTCTCGATATCTTCGGCGCGTGGGAGGCGACGCTGGCCTTCGTGATGGCCGGCGCTGTCGCGGTCTCAAGCATCGGCTACGCGCTGGCCAGGCGGCGCGGCGCGCCTGTCTTCGCCGCACAGTCGCTCTGGCCGACGCGCAAAGATATCGATGCGCCGCTGGTGATCGGCGCAGCGCTGTTCGGGATCGGCTGGGGCCTGGTGGGCCTTTGTCCCGGCCCGGCGCTGGTCAATCTCGCGGGGCTTGGCCTGCCGGTGATCGTATTCGTCGCGGCGATGGCTGCCGGCATGCTGGGTCATGACGCATGGGACAGATCCCGCGCATCCGCGCGAGAGGTCCCGCAAGCCACTGTCACCGCAGGCGGAGACGGCTAGAGCCGCCGATTTTCCAACAGCGCAACCTTCTGCTGAATTATGGCAGTCATGAAAACGCTGCTAGAAGGACAGCGTAGCAAATCATTTGGAGTGCAGACGTGGCCGACGACGCGACCTCACGGCAATCACGAAGCGGATCGCAAGGGCCGCAAGGCAAACCCGGAAAGCCGGGACCGCAGGGGCATCCTGGCAGGATCGGGCCAGAAGGTCCGCGCGGCAAGCCGGGCCTCCTGGGTAAAACAGGACCGCAGGGCAAGCGCGGCGAAGCCGGACCGTCAGGCAAACCCGGCGCGCAGGGCGCGCGCGGCGCGGAAGGGCCTCAAGGCAAGCAAGGCCCCGTGGGCGCGCAAGGCCCGCGCGGCGAGCAGGGGCCGCCCGGCCGCCTGCCCTCCTTCGAGGAAGTCCTTCCGTGGCTGGAAACGATTTTCGACGCATGGGAAGAGCATCGCCGCAAGCGCGAACAGGAAGCGAAGGAGCGCGAGGAACAGGAAGCTGCCGCCCGCCACGCCGCCGAACTCGCCGCACACGCGCAAGACGATGACGGTGATGAGGATGATGAAGACGATCATCACAAGAAGAAAAAGAAGCATCGCAAGGACAAGAAGTAGCAGCGGCCTTGCGAAGCAGAACAAGCGATATCAAACAAAAGGCCGGACGTGTGTCCGGCCTTTTCCTTTTCACCAAGCGCCGCGCGTGACCTGCGCTTACTTCAGCGTGATCGCCAGTCCGCTCAGGTCCGCGTTCGCCATCAGTCCGGTCTGGTGGCCGGAGAGTTCGAGCACCGCGCCCTTCTGGTTGGTGAGAACGATGGCGCGCGCGCCACGACCCACCGCAATGCCCGCGCCCGCTGCGCCATAGACGCCGGCGACATCCGACGGCCGGTTGATGTTGCTCACCCGGCCGCGCAGCACCGTCTTCGATCCGCCGAACACCAGGCCGTAGTCGATGCCTCCGGTGGACAGCGCGTAATTTCTGCCGCGGAAGTTGAGCGTGCCGGTGCCGCCGGAGCCGCCGATGAACCATCCCGCCTTGTAGATCACGAGCGACACGCTGCCGGCGTCGGCATGGGCGGATGACAGACCGGCTCCTATGAGCGCCGTCACAGCGATCAGCGTGGCGCGAATGGCAGATGACAGACGCATGGTGGATTCTCCGGATTGGTGTGAACGAGGGATGTGAACGAGGGGTGCGAACAGCGGACGCTGCGAAATGATTCGATAAAACCGAATCAAGTCTAGCCGATGGCGCAGATTCGCAAAACGCAATTGACGCAAGCGGAACCCTGAAACGGCATGATCGATCAACAGATTCGGCGTCGCGGCGCATATCGCAGCGCCGATTTCTGTTGTTTAATCGATTCGGGCTTCACAATGACCGGCGGAGGTTCCTGTGAATCGAGTCGAATGGGATCTGCACGCGGCGAAATTCGAGTCGCTGGTGTGCGATATCGTGACCGACGAGACGAGCGGCCAGATGCCGCGCTTCGTTGCTGCAGCCTGCCGCTCCCGGAAAAATCTCGAACTGGTCGATCTCGGTTGCGGTGTCGGCAGCTTCGTCAAGAAATTCGGACATCGCTTCGAGCGGATCACCGGTATAGATTTCGCGCCGCGCATCGTCGCGCGCGCAAAGAAGCGATGCGCGGACCTTCCGAACGCGAAATGGCTAGCGATGGATGTGTGCCAGTCCGCGAAAGTCCTCGGCACCGTCGCCGACCTCACGGTCTGCCTGAACGTCATCACCTCGCCGCGCCAGGCCAAGCGCGATGCGCTGTGGTCGACCATGGCCGATGTCACCAAGCCATCGGGCTTCGCGCTGGTTGTGGTGCCGTCGATGGAATCGCAACTGATGGTCAACAAGCTCGGCGCATCGTCGGACAAGATCAAGGCGGGCGGTCTCGTCCACCGTGACGGCGTCTGGCAGAAATTCTACGAGCGCGACGAATTGATCTCCACCGTCTCCGGGACGGGCTTCGAGATCACGCGGATTGCCAAGGTGTATTATCCCTGGTCGGTGGACGGCCTTCGCAAACCCCGGCTGTCCAAGCAACTGCCGTGGGACTGGGGCTTCCTGGCGCAGCTCGCGGCGTGACGCACGGCATCACCCGCCGCGTGGACATTCCTTGTAGCCAAACTCATCAATGATCCGTGCGCCGGAGATGGTGCTGAACTCCAGCTTCTCGAGATAGCCTTTCTCGACGACGTACTGCCGCAGCTTTCCATTGTAGGCGTTCAGCATCCGCTGGGTCGAACCGGCGTTGATGACCTGCCTGTTGGGTCCGCGTCCATGACCGGCGTGAAACAAGAGCCGTGCACTCCGCTCGACGCAGACATTGCGCACGCCGAGGAACAGCGTGCAGTTCGACTGGCAATGACCGCGGATACGAAACAGCTCGCCGCTGGCGTTGGCCTGGTCGATGGCCGGCTGGAATTTCTCGATCCAGCCGCCCATCGCGAAGCGATCCGAGGTGTCGGCTTCCGCGACGGACGCCGCACCGCCCAGCGAGAGGACGAACAGCAGCGGTGCGACGACATATTTCATCGAATGCCTCCGGGCGGGAGCGGTCTCGCGTAAGGTTAACTTGTTGCAAGCTGGCGGCAAGGCCATTGCGAAGCTCAACAGCAAGGCATAGTTTTTATGTCAGACATTGAACGCACGGCGTTGAGTCGGCGTCCAACTGCCATACAGTCAACCGGAAGGATTATGACAATGTTGGCGGAAATCTTTTTATTGAGACTTGAAGCCCTGCTGCGGGTCGCGGCACTCGACCGCCGCGCGAGCGATCCCCGGTTCGTGCCGATCGCGATGCCGCGCTCCTAAAGCACTTCGCAACGCAAAAGAAAACGGGCCGGCGCGAGCTGGCCCGTTTTGCGTTTAGCCGAACCGCGCCCGGCTCCGCTCCCGCGCTTTCTCCGCTTCGACCTCACGGTCGCGTGTAGGCGCGTGAATGTGCAGCGACGTCAGCAATTTGTGCGCGCTGGCCGACACCTCGGCGACGGCGCGGTTGAACGCTTCTTCATTCGCCTTCGACGGCGCGTTGAAACCGGAGAGCTTGCGCACGAACTGCAACGCCGACGCGTGAATTTCGTCCTCGGTGGCGGGCGGCTCGAAGTTGAACAGCGTTTTGATGTTGCGGCACATGGTGCTTCTTCCCTTCACGCCCGGCGCGGGCCTGCATCTCACTTAATTCTCGGCCGGGAGGCGCGCAAATTTTAGGCGTCCGCTCAGAGCCGGTCCGATTTCGCCAGCGATCACGGGCGGTTCCATCGGGTTCCAATTCGCGAGTTCCATGAACGGGTTATCCCCGAAATTAAGGTCCTGTTAACCATATCGGCTCACCCTTTCCCCGGGCTGAGATCGGAGAACCTTAGAATAGTCTGCGTCCCTGACAGGTGCAGCATTGGTCAGGAGGTCTCGATGACCCAGGAAATGCACGTACGCGCATCGGAGCTATTGCCGGATGCGCCAGCCGTGGCACCGGACCAGGTGGTCCCTCTGCTGATCGGCGCCACAGTCCAGGAAATCGAACGCGAACTTGTCCTGCAAACGCTCGCGCGTTGCGACGGCAACCGCACCCGTGCGGCCCGCGTTCTCGGCGTCTCGGTGCGCACGCTGCGCAACAAGATCCGTCAGTATTCGGCGGACGGCGCCGAGGTGCCCGCGCATCATTAGGTACGACTCCAACGGCGGGTGCCGGTTTCGGCAAGGTATGCCAGACAGAAAGCTAGAATCCGCTCAGTCCGGTTTACCGTTTGATGGGCGATATTGATCAGGTTACGGTTCCCTCTTAAGGAACCTGACTATGACCCGACTGCTCGTCAAAACTCTTGCCGCCTGTGCGGCCATCACCTTGCTCGCCGCCTCGTCCGCGCACGCCGCTGGCACGCCGGACCAGCGCCGGGCCTGTCGCAAGGACGCAATGAAGTTCTGCCGGGAGTTCGTCCCGGACGTGAAGCGCATCACGGCCTGCATGGAGAAGAACGTCAGGAAACTCAGTCCGCTCTGCCGAACGCAGTTCAGGTAGGAACGCGGCAGGGCCATGCACATTCCCGCGACGTTGGATCAGGCCCGCAGCACCCTCGCCGTGATGCTCGGCATTGCCGCCACCGAGGGATCGCCGACCGCCATCGACCACGAGACCATCGCCGCGGCCACGCGTTTCATTTTTCATCTTGAGCCGCAGTTCGGCCTCGCCGGGCTGACGCCGCTCAGTCCCTACCGGCAGACTGAACTCGCCGAAGATCCCACCCTCGCCGCGCAGGCCGTCAGCTTCGCCGCGGTCATGGCGCTCGTCGATGGGACGATCAACACCGCGAAGCTGAGCGGTGTCGTGAAGCTTGCGGACTCGCTCGGCGTCAAGGACGAGTTTGTCCATGATCTCGCGCGGATCGCGCTGGGCGATCTGAAAGACGCCAAGGCCCATATGCTCCTCGCCAATCTCGAAAGCGTGACCGGCCGTGCATGGGCCACCGCCGACATGGGTCCGTGGTTGCAGCCCTACGACGCGGAGCCCGATCCCGCGCTGGCGACACGGTTTCACGCACTGGCGCGATTGCCGGAGAACACCTTCGGCCACGCCTTCGCGATGTTCTATCAGGCCAACGGCTATGCCTATCCCGGCGAGCCGACCGCGCTCAATTTCGAGCTCGCAGTGCCGCACGATTCCACGCACGTGCTCGCCGGTTACGACACCTCGCCGCGCGGCGAACTGCTGACATCGACGCTTACGGCGACCATGCATCGCGCTCACGCCATGGCCGGGCACGTGCTGCCCGTGATCCTGAGCTGGCATCTCGGCATTCCGCTCAACGATGTCGCAGGCTCCGCCACCGGCGCATTCGAGCCTGAGGAATTTTTCTACGCCTGGGCGCGCGGCGAGGACACCACCGCCGACCTGTTCGCGCCGGAATGGGATTTCTGGTCGGCGGCGATCCAGCCGATTGACGCGGTGCGCGAGGCGGTGGGATTGAGTGTCTAAGGGGCGATCGCCGAAGCATACCTAGCCCAGGCACAGTTGCTGGCATAAGCGAGGGGATACATGACCGTACCGTTGGGTTTCGAAATTCGAGTGGGCCGGATGGCCGACAAATTGCCGTACCCGGTGAATGTGCAGTTACCTTCAACTGTCGAAAGTGAAACCCGCGACCCGCCTCGCACAATCGGCCCCGAGTTGGATATCGTAATTCCAACTTGCAACGAGCGACACACAGCGCTCGGCGTGTTTATGGACTCCTGGAGTCAAATGGAACAGCATTTACACGCGGTTCTGAGCATGTTGTTAGAAATAGAGGTGGGATCCAGCGAAGTCGTTTTCTCAACGATGGGCATGAAGCAAATTTGCGATGCCATTCAAGCTGTAGCGTTGCGAAAGTATTCGCATAACGGAGCAGACCGTCTCGTCAATCTCACGGAAAGATTGATGAAATTAAACGCAAAACGAAACGTTCTAGGTGTTTAGTCCCGGCATTTGATGGTGCAATCTTATCCTTGGGATGGAAGGAGGCACTATGGGACAAATTCTTCACGGCAGCGCCACGACGACAGCGGCGGTCCGTCGAGCAATACAAAATAGT